>Ga0210387_10000019_pt1 | contig 201538 bp, 170 predicted proteins | sample IncBWC7OmetaG_FD_160108 | JGI IMG/M metagenome (GOLD analysis project Ga0210387, IMG submission 160108) | Forest soil microbial communities from Barre Woods Harvard Forest LTER site, Petersham, Massachusetts, United States - Inc-BW-C-7-O ...
GGACTGCGTGGTGGTGTACCTTCCGGCGAAAAAGACCTTTCCGCCAGGGCGGGCAACCAAACTATCTGCAATCACAAGCGGCTCAAGGCGGGAATTACTTGCAGTCTGCAGGTGCAGCCTGCGCCCGTATTGAGCTGCTTAGTTTGTCAAACTCGTATCTTTATCGGCGCCAGTGGTAAATGCTTCTGCGACAGGCGCAACCCCAGTACTTACAAGCGGCACAATGGGCCGCTCCAGCGCAACCTGCAACACTTCATCCATGGTTTCCACGAAGTGCATCTTGAGGCTGGAGAGGATCTCCTGGGGGATTTCCGCTAGGTCCTTCTCATTATCCTTCGGAAGGATGATGGTACGCAAGCCCATTCGGTGGGCGGCCAGAAGCTTCTCTTTGACGCCGCCGATCGGCAAAACCTTGCCGCGCAGGGTGATTTCGCCGGTCATGGCCACGTCGCAGCGCACCGGATTCCGCGTCAGCGCACTAACGATAGACGTGCAGATTGTGATGCCGGCGGAGGGGCCGTCCTTCGGGATGGCTCCTTCGGGCACGTGCACGTGGATATCGAGCGTGCGGTAAAAATCCTTCTCCAGTCCAAGCGCAGCAGTCCGGGACCGCACATAGCTCATCGCCGCCTGTGCCGATTCCTGCATTACTTCGCCAAGCTTGCCGGTGGGCGTAAGGCGGCCTTTGCCTTCCATCGTCGTGGCTTCCACAGCCAGCACCGATCCGCCGACTTCGGTCCACGCGAGTCCGGTCGTCAGGCCGATCTCATTCTGTTTCTCAAGCCAGAATTCGCGGTACTTCAGCACACCCAGGTATTCATTGACGTTTGCGACGTCGATCTTGATCGTGGTTTCGGGGCCGTCAGCAACTACTCGGCGGGCCATCTTGCGCGCGATATTCTGAATTTCGCGCTCCAGGTTGCGCACACCCGCCTCGTGGGTGTAATGCCGGATCATGTGCAGCAGGCCTTCATCCGTGAAGGTGAGATTTTTATCGGTCAGACCGGTGGCCTCGCGCGCCCGCTTCACAAGGAACCTCTTGGCGATTTCCAGCTTTTCCTGCTCGGTGTATCCGGGCAGGCGGAGGATTTCCATGCGATCCTGGAGCGGCTGCGGGATGGTGTGCATCACGTTGGCGGTGCACACGAACATCACTTTCGAAAGGTCGTATTCCACGTCCAGGTAATGATCCGTGAACGCGTGATTCAGCTCCGGATCCAGAACTTCCATCAACGCTGCCGACGGGTCACCGCGGAAATCGGTGGACATCTTATCCACTTCATCCAGCACGAAAATCGGGTTGACCGTGCCGGCCTTCTTCATCATCTGGATAATCTGCCCGGGCAACGCGCCGATGTACGTGCGCCGGTGGCCGCGGATTTCGGCTTCATCGCGCACGCCTCCGAGTGAGACGCGCACAAATTTGCGCCCGGTGGCATGCCCGATGGACATCGCGAGCGAAGTCTTGCCCACGCCCGGAGGTCCGACAAAACAAAGGATGGAACCTTTCGGATTCTTGACAAGTTGCCGCACCGCCAGGAACTCCAGGATCCGGTCTTTCACCTTCTCCAGGCCGTAATGCTCGGTGTTCAGAATATCCTCGGCAGCTTTGATGTCGCGAATCTCTTTTGAACGCTTCTTCCAGGGCACCGCAAGCAGCCAGTCAATATAGTTGCGGCTGACGGTGGATTCCGCGGACATCGGCGGCATCAGCTCCAGTCGCTTCAGCTCCGTGCTGGCCTTTTCCAGGACGTCTTTGGGCATGCCGGCGGAATCGATCTTCTTTTTCAACTCTTCAATTTCGTTCTTCTCGCCGCGGCCCAGTTCCTTCTGGATGGCTTTCAGCTTTTCGTTCAGGTAGTACTCTTTTTGCGCCCGCTCCATCTGGCGCTTCACGCGGGTATTGATGTTGCGGTCCACATTCAGCTTTTCCAGTTCAATTTCCAGGATGTCGGATACACGGTTCAGCCGCTCCAGCGGGTCGGCCGCTTCAAGCAGGTCCTGCTTTTCATCAACAGGGAGCTGCAGGTTCGCTGCAATCGTGTCGGAAAGGCGCGACGGATCATCCACGCGCGCGGCTGCAATCATCGTGTCGTAATTCAGGCTTTGCGAGAGCTTGATGAACTGTTCGTAGAGGCCCGTGACCTTCTGAACCAGTTGCTCGACCTGCGGGGTAACTTCGATTTTCGCGGCGAGCAGCCGGATGTTGGCGCGAAAAAATCCTTCCTCGGAAGTGATGGAAAGGGAACGAGCGCGCTCGACGCCTTCTACGAGCACCTTGATGTTTCCATCGGGCAGCTTGACGCTCTGGACGATGTTCGCGAGCGTGCCGACAGCGTAAATCTCCTCCGGCTTCGGATCGTCGATCGAAGCGTCATGCTGGGTCGATAGGAAAATTTTCTTGTCGCCGGCAAGCGCTTCTTCCAGCGCGCGGACGCTGGCTTCGCGGCCGACGATAAACGGGGTCATCTGCTGCGGAAAGATGACCATATCTCGCACCGGCATCATCGGTACGCGTTTCATTTCCTGTTTCTCACGAGTGAACATGCAGGCCCCTGAACTTTCCCAGTCGCCCTAGTGGCTGTTAGCCAGCCTTCTCGAGCAAACTCCAATTGATTTCGTGCCCGCGCACCATCTCGCCGGTCACCACGAAATCGCGAACACGCTTCTGCATCGGCAGGTGATACATCAACTCCAGCATGAGGTCTTCGAGGATCATACGCAAGCCGCGCGCTCCGACTTTGCGCTGAAGAGCCAACTCCGCGACCGTCTCCAGCGCGTCGTCGGTGAATCGCAAGTGTACATTTTCGAATTCAAACAGCCGCTGGTATTGCTTCAGCAGCGCGTTTTTCGGCTCGGTCAAAATCTTCACCAGTGCGCCCTTGTCGAGGTCGCTCATCACCCCGGCAACAGGGAGGCGCCCGACGAATTCAGGGATCAGTCCGTAGCGAATCAAATCCCCGGGCTGTACCTGTTCCAGTAATTCCGTGTTCCGGCGCTGCGGCGAAGTTGCTCCCGGTTCGGTGTGAAAGCCGAGCGACCGCCGGCCGACCCGCTTTTCGATCAGTTTCTCAAGTCCCACGAACGCGCCGCCACAGATAAATAAGATATTCGTCGTGTCCACCGGGGTAAATTCCTGGTGGGGATGCTTGCGTCCGCCCTGGGGAGGTACGTTGGCTACGGTACCTTCAAGAATCTTCAGCAGCGCCTGCTGCACACCCTCGCCGCTGACGTCGCGGGTAATGGAGGGGTTTTCATCCTTCTTGGCGATCTTGTCGATCTCATCAATATAGATGATGCCCTGCTGGGCCTTCTGGACGTCGCCGTCGGCAGCCTGCAGAAGCTTCAGAATGATGTTTTCCACGTCCTCGCCCACGTACCCGGCTTCGGTCAGCGTGGTGGCGTCCACGATCGCAAACGGCACGTCCAGCATGCGCGATAGGGTCTGCGCCAACAGCGTCTTTCCCGTGCCCGTGGGCCCTATCAACAGAATGTTGGATTTGCTCAGCTCTACTTCGCCCGGCTGTTTGTTCAGAAATATCCGCTTGTAGTGATTGTAAACGGCGACAGCCAATTTCTTCTTCGTGCGGTCTTGCCCGATGACGTAGCTGTCCAGGAACTGCTTGATCTCCGGCGGGCGAGGCAGGCGGCGTGCCGGCGCAGTCGTTTGTTCCCGCTTCTCGTCTTCCAGAATCGTCTGGCAGACGCCGACACACTCGTTGCAGATGTACGCTCGCGGATAATCCGAAGGCGAACTGATGAGCTTCTCCACTTGCTCCTGCGTCTTGTGGCAGAAAGAGCAACGAAGCGGTTCGTCTGGGGTATATTTTTTCACGTGTGTGAGGGCCTCTCCTCCGGCTCAGCTTCCGGAGACGTTAGATACCATTCTAGGCCGATTTTTCCCCCGGATGAAAGAGAAAGTATGAGCGTTGCCGTCAATCAGAAACGCTTGTGGATATCCTTCCGCGTCCAACCGTGCCGGTGGGCGGCGAATTTCTACCGGTGCTTGTAGATGATCTCATCGATCATCCCGTATTCCTTGGCCTGCTCCGGATTCATGATGTAATCGCGCTCCACATCCTTTTCGATGCGCTCAACGGGTTGCCCGGAGTGCTTCGAAAGGATGGAATTGATGGTGGTGCGCATCCGCAATATCTCTTTGGCGTGCAGGTCTATGTCCGTCGCCTGGCCGCCCAGCCCGCTCATCCACGGCTGGTGAATCAGGATGCGCGCGTTCGGCAGGGCAAAACGCTTCTTCGGAGAACCCCCCGCGAGCAACACGGCGGCGATCGAAGCAGCCTGGCCCACGCAAGTGGTGACCACGTCCGGCTTCACGAACTGCATCGTGTCATAGATGGCAAATCCTGCCGTAATCGAGCCCCCCGGCGAGTTGATATACAGCTGAATGTCTTTTTCCGGGTCTTCGGCCTGCAAAAAGAGCATCTGCGCGGTCGCCAGGTTCGCGACGTGATCGTCGATCGGCGTCCCGATAAAAATGATGTGCTCTTTCAGGAGACGCGAGTAGATGTCGTATGCGCGCTCCCCCCGGCTGGTTTGTTCAACCACCATCGGTACCAGAGTAGTCGCGTAATAAGAAGGTTCGGCGTAGTTTTTCATGTAAGAAATTTGGCTCGCGGGAGCGGGGTCAGGATCACTTGGCGCTTGCCGCGGCGACCGTCTTGACGCTTGCGTTCTGCGCCAGCCAGTCTATGGTTTTGTCACTCCGCAGCTTCGCTTTCATCCTATCGAGCGCACCCTGCTTTGTCAAACGCGCCCGCAGCGCCTCCGCGGATTCGCCCGAGTGGCCGGCCATGTGTTCCACCTCATGGTCCAATTCCTCGTCCGTGACGTCGATCTTTTCCTCGCTCGCGATGCGGTCGATCACCAGTTCGGCCTTCACGTCTTCCTTGGCGCGTTCTTCCTGCCGCCGGCGCAGGCTCACCCAATCCACATTCACTGCCCGGGGATCCACGCCCTGCTGCGCCAGTGAACGAACCACGCGCTCCAGCCGCACATCCATCTGATGCTCAACCAGCGATTCCGGTACGGGGAAGTCGTGCAGCTTCACAAGTTCGCCGATCACTTTTTCCCGCTGCAGATCTTTCTGCCGGTGATCGCGCTCGTGCTCCAGGCTTTCGTGGATTTTGCTCTTGAGTTCTTCGAGAGAAGTGGCGTCGCTTACGTCCTTCGCAAATTCGTCGTTCAGTTCGGGAAGTTGCTTGGTTTTGATCCCGAGCACATCCACCGAATAGTGGAACAGTTTTCCGGCTAGCTTCGCGTCTGGATAGTCCGCGGGATAATTGACGTCAAAATCCTTGTGATCGCCCACATTCGCGCCGCGCAGGTTTTCGTTGAACGGTTCCATCGTTTCTTCGGCGCCCACGTGGCAGAGCACGCTTTCGGCCTGCAGCGGCTCGCCGCCGCCTTCCGGCGTGCCGTGCAGCTTCACTTGCACAAAATCATCATTTTGCACGGCTCGGCCCTCGACCGGTGTGAACGCCGCGGCGCGTTGCTGCATTTCCGCCAGCGCCTTGTTCACATCCTCATCGGTCAGCTTCATATCCGGCATTTCAATTTCAAGGTTCTTGTAATTCGCCAACGTAAATTCCGGCAGCACGTCGAACGAAGCCCGGAATTTCACCGGCTGCCCTTCGCTGAATTCCAGCTTGTCCACCTGAGGCTGCGAGACCGGAGTGAGCTTCTGTTCCGCAACGGCCTTTTCAACCGTCTCCGGAACCAGATTCTGCAGCACTTCGCCTTTGATGTCCTCCGCGAACCGCCGCTTAATCAGCGAAAGCGGGGCTTTGCCCGGACGGAAGCCCGGCACGCGCGCCATCTTCGCAAATTCTTTGGCGACTTTTTCGGAGGCCTTGGAAATCTCTTCGGCGGGAATTTCCAATTCAAGTTCTCTACGGCAGCTAGCGTCCGCCATTCGTCTTCTCCCTTAATCCTAATGAAAATCAAATATTGAAATTGCCGGTCCGGCAGGTGGATGGTGCGGGGCCAAATACACGCATCCGGGTTCCTTCCGATCCTCCCGCGCATGCTGCGGAATTTTCATGGATTGCAGTGCGGAACCCAGCGGAAATCCTGCAAGCGACACCGAACCTTAAGTATAAGTTAGCGCGCACCCCGGGTCAACGAAGTCGGTTATTTCGGCTGTGCGCCACCATGCTCCTGCGGCGCTCCAAAAAAAACGGAAACCCAACACCCGGATTATTCATCCAATCCACAGGTGTGGCACCATCCAAGGTGTTTTCTGCGCGGAGGTTCACTGGCATGAACATTATCGAACGCGGGGCATTCCTTGCGGCGACTTCGCAGTTCAAGAAGCTTTCAGCCGTCTTGTTGTCGTTTGCGCTTCTCTTCGCTCTCCGGCCCCTGGACACCGCGGCCGCGCAAGACCAGCCCGCCCCGGCGCAGGGCGCGGATGGCCCGGCGTACCAAACCCAATCTCCCGAACAGTTGCAGCAACTCGTGGCGCCAATCGCCCTCTACCCCGATTCGCTGGTTGCCCAGATTCTTGCCGCTTCCACGTTCCCCGAGCAGGTGGTCGAAGCCGACCGTTGGGTGCAGTCGCATCCTGATTTGAAAGGCGAGGCTTTGGGGCAGGAGGTGGACAAAGAACCCTGGGACCCAAGCGTGAAGGCGCTCACGGCGTTTCCTTCCGTGCTCGGAAATATGGACAAGAATCTTTCCTGGGCCTCTTCCTTGGGCGATGCCTATTACAACCAGCAACAGGACCTGATGGACGCGATTCAAGTCATGCGCCAGAAGGCCGAGCAGGCTGGCAACCTCAGTTCCAGCCCGCAACAAACGGTAACCACCCAGGGCTCCACCATAGTTATTCAGCCAGCCGCTCCCGACGTCGTCTATGTGCCGGCCTATGATCCCTGGCTCGTTTACGGTCCCGGAATCGTCGCGTGGCCCGGATGGTATCCCTATCCTGGAATCTGGTTCGGCGGACCGAACCTGTCCTTTGGCATCGGTTTCGGCATCGGCTTCTTCGGCGGCTTCGGATGGGGGTGGGGGCACTGGGGTTTCGATTGGCATAACCACTATGCACTTTATAACCACGAGCGCTACTTCTCCCACAGCACAACCTTTTACAACCGGAATGCCTACTACCGTGGCGGACGCGGCGGACCTGGCGCGCCCGGTCGCGAAGGGTACCGGCCTGGTGGGGGGAACTTCGCCGCTCATGGAAACGTCTATAACCGCCCAGGCGGTTCGCCCCGGCCTTTTGAGGGCGACTCCCACGCGGCCCGCGGGTTCACACCATCCCACGGAGAGAGCAACATGCACTCCGGCGCGTTCAGCGGTTACGACCATGGCGGAGAATCCCGAGGCTATTCCGCCCGGGGAAGCGCAAGTTTCGGCGGTTCCCATGGCGGCGGAGGCTCGCACGGCGGCGGTGGCCACCGCTAGCCCGGGAATCGCATGCTTCCGCAACGTACCCAAAACTTGATTGAGGAGGGAAGTGCTATGCGGGTTGGAAATTTGAGCTCTGGGATCGCCGGTCGCAGCACTCTTTTGAAGTTGGCCTCTGTGGCTGTTCTTCTGGCGGGGTCTTTTGCCCCGCCGTCCGTGGCGCAGCAATCCGGGCAGAAGACATTTTCCTCTCCCGAGGATGCCACCAAAGCCCTGTTTGCGGCGGCGAAGAGCAACGACGAAAAGGCGGTCATCGAGCTTCTGGGGCCGGAAGGCAGAGAAGTCGTCTCGTCGGGGGATGAAGCCGAGGATGCCCAGGCTCGCGCCAATTTCGTGAAGAGATACGAAGAGATGAATCGCCTGGTGAAAGAGCCGGACGGCAGCGTCACCTTGTATATCGGCCCGCATAACTGGCCTTTTCCGATCTCTCTCGTGAACAAAGGCAACGTGTGGTATTTCAACACGACCGCGGCGAAACAGGAAATATTGTTCCGCCGCATCGGCCGCAACGAGGTTTCAGCCATCCATGTTTGCCGCGAATTGGTTGCCGCCCAAAGGGAATACTACACGCAGCAGAATTCCGAGTATGCGCGGAAAATTTTCAGCGACGAAGGCAAGCATGATGGGCTGTACTGGAAAACCTCCGAAAACGACCCGCGCAGCCCGATCGGGCCCCTCGTGGCCCATGCAGTATTCGACGAGGAGACCAAGAATCGTAGCGCCCAACCCGTTCCCTTCCGCGGCTACTATTTTCATATCCTGACGGGTCAGGGAAAGAATGCCTTGGGGGGCGCAAAGAGTTTCGTCGTGGACGGAAAAATGACCGGTGGTTTTGCCTTCATCGCATATCCAGCCGACTATCGCTCGTCCGGCGTGATGACCTTTCTGGTCAGCGAAGATGGAGTTGTGTACGAGAAGGATCTTGGTAACAAGACCGAATCGCTCGGGATGGCCATCCGCGAATACAATCCTGATTCCAGTTGGCAAAAGTCATTGCCGGATCAGCAAGCGGCCAGCAGTGGTAAGGCACCGCAGTAACCCCGCTTTTCGGCCACACGCGATTTAAGAGGAATCGCCTCCACATTTTTCAGTCCCATACTTGAGGGCATGTTCCCTCATTCAACCCATCGCATTTCCAGCCATCTATTTAAAACCGGTACTCCAGCGTCGCGGTCACGATGTGCGCGTGATACGAAGGCTGATCCACTCCTAGAAAAAGATACCGCGCGGCCGAAGGATCTCCCACCACGAACCCGGGATAGAACGGACTGGCAGCGCCAGGAAGCGGCGTCGGCGAAGTGGAGCTATTCAAAATCGGAGCGGTGCAGCCGGCCACCGGCGCGCTCGGGGGCGGCGCGCTCACGCAGCCCATGTATGGCGTCATCACCGTGGTCTGGTAATCCCGGTTGTCCCACTGCTGGTAGCGATATTCGATTCTCGGGCTGAGCCTCTCCGTCAGCTTATATCTGAAAATCACGCCAACTTCGTGGCTCCGCTCCACCGTCTCCGGATACGGAACGGCGGCATTCGTGCCGACCAACTGGAATGCGTTCGCGCCAGTGAGAATTGTAGGATCCCCGAGGAAGTGCGAGTTCACATTGCCTTTGCCCGCGGAGAGCGAGTAATAGGTGGTGAGATAGGCCTTCTTCCCCAAGTAGAGGTCCACCCCGACGGAGTAAACATCAATCGGATCCGTACTCGTGCTTGTCCAGTCGTTGTTTGCGGAGTCGCACCCGGTACACGTCAAAATTGTTTGAACGCCCGTCGGCGGCGTGCGGTAGCGGGTGATCATCCGCTGGTAATAATGCTCGCGCGAATATTCGGCATAAAGGGACACCTGCGCGGAAAGGGCGTAGTCCACGTCGAAACCGTAATTGTAGGAAATGTCCTTCTGCAGGCCGTAGAGATAGTACGGCTGTGTGCTGGCCGCGGCGCCGGTGAGAAAATTCAGGGGAGTCGGGCTGTTGACGCCACGGCGCAGGTTGTAATTGTTCTGCAGCGTTCCACCGAATGCGGAAAGCGTCAGCTTGTCTGACGGGCTGTATTGCACCAGGCCGTCGGCCCGGTTCAGGATTCGCGCGGCTTCGTCGAAGCGGCGAAGGCAACGCTGGTCAGCGGTGAAGCTCACATCAGTGGTGTTGGTGCATGGGATCTCGGCGCCAGTGGTGGGATTGGTCACTTGGTCGTCCTGATAGGAATCCGGTGTACGGTTCGAATGCCGGTAGGACAGGCGGATCAACAAATCGCGGATCGGCACCCAGTCGCCTGAGACGAAGAAACTGTTGTCGAGAGAATGCGCAACGTCGCGGTCGGTCCGGTCCATCCACAACCCGTCGTAGCCCGCTTTCAGGGAGCTCTTTTTCGCAAAGTACCACACCCCGCTCACTTCCAGATCCTTCTGGTTGAAGCCGAAGGGCGTATTGTCGGTCGCCCCCGCCGGAGCCGCTGCGTCCCCCTGGACAGGTGTGAAGGCCCGGATGGGTGTGTTGTCGTTGTAATCGTACTGGCGGTAGTTAACCTTAAACGAGATATTCTTCCATGTGGTGGTCGTGATCGCGTAATTCATCGCCAGTGTTTGCGTGTCCCCCCCGAGGTTGGCCGCCGGCAGCACCGCCAGCGAAGTACAGGCTTGTGTTCCCGTGCCGCACGTGTTGATGGCAGTGTTCGTGGTGTAGGGAAGAAACGCCTGGCTTTGCTTCAGCCAGCCCGGATTGATGCTCGCCGTCACATGCAGGTATTTTCCGAGATCGGTGCCAGCCGCGAAGTTCAGGTAATTCGCGTCATTGCTTGGATAGAGCGAAGTCCGTCCTGTGAGCGGGGTGGTAATCGTTTCATTCGTCAAGCGGAACGGATTGTCCCACGACATTTGGGATGTATTGGCTTGAAAGAACGACCCGACATAGCCGCCTTGCAAGACCAGGCTCTGCCTGCCGTATTCCACCCCGGCGCGCACCCAATTATTAAAATAGTTGATCAGCTCAGGAAGTTCCCCGCCGTAGCCGGAAGTAGTTGAGGCGCTAGGACTGGAGTTCATGATCAGTCCGATCGGACGGGTGCCCTTCTCGCTTTCCCGGAAGAACAGGCCGTTCACTTTCCAATGCGAGTTGAGCTTGTAACCCGCCGATAACGTCCCGCCCTTGCGGTAAATCTGTGGCGTGATGAAACCCGATTGTGGCACCACTTGAGTGTTGATGATCGACTGCAAGCTCGTCCCCGCGGGCACCGCCGCCTGTAATTGTTGGCGGATCAGAGCCGGATAGCTCCAAACACCCGGGGTAATTTGCGAGAACAGCGTTCGCGTGGTGTCGGAATAGATATGCGGGATCTCGTCAAAACGGAATTGGATCTTCAACTTTCCGTACTCGCCAAAAGTCGCCAGGTAACTCTGGTCGCGATACACCGTGCTCTGGGACTGCAGCCCGAAATAGTCCTTGGTGTGCAGCACATTGTCGAACTTGACGTCCAGGCGTCGGACGTAAAATCCGTCCCGCACGTCCTGATACTCGTTGAATTGCGAGGAACTCAGCGCCGGCTGGAACGGCAGGTCCGGCCGTCCATAAACGTCACCCGTAACGGCGCGGACTCCGAAATCCACGTAACCATGATCGGTTTCCTTCTCCTGACCTGGGGTGCGGCAGGGGGACATCAGGAAAGTTAAGATCGCCAGAATCGCAAGTTCAGCTGATTTTCTCATTTTGTGAGCTCACTTTTCCTACCGCAAGAATGCGGAACCCGAAGGGTGATTGGACCCGTGAATATGGGAATGGCAATTGGTGCAGCCACGGTTGAAGTTCTTGATGGAACTGAGCGGCTGCGCTTGGGTGGGATGGCGGCTGCCGTCGTGGCAGTCGTCGCAAACGCGCGGCATGCGCACCTTCAGCAATTGCGGGTTGTTGCTGCCGTGCGGCTCGTGGCAGTTCGCGCAGTTTTCGAGAACCGGCGGGTGTTCCCACAAGAAGGGACCGCGGCGTTCCGTGTGGCAGCTCAGGCAGTTCTCATTCGTGGTGCTCTGGATGAGTTGCTTGGGATTCGGCGTGCCGTGCGGATTGTGGCAACTGGTGCAGGTCACCTTGCCCTCGCGGTAGGGCATGTGCGACGAGCGTTGCAGTTGCGCCCGGCGCATCTGGTGACACTGTAGGCACAATTCCGGCTGCTGCATTTTCACGCCCCGGTTGTCCGTAAGGGGCTGGCTGTAACGCGCGTCGGTGGAGAGTGAAACGTGAATCACCTGCTTCACCTGGTGGCAGCCCACGCAGGCGATGCCCCGTGATTCGTGCGGGCTGCCCTTCCAGAACATGTGCGTGCCCCGCGCGTGGCAATCCATGCACACGGAGTTCTGCTCGGCGACCGTGTTTTTCGAATCCTTGCCGAAGCGAATCGGAATGGTATCTTTGCCGCCCCCCGCTTCCACGTGCGCCCGGCCCGGCCCGTGGCAGGATTCGCAACCCCGAGCTTCCTCGGGTGTGTGAGGATTCCCCAACATCACCTTGCCCATCACCGTGTTCTTGAAACGCCGGTTCTGATCGTCATGGCAGGTGATGCAAGTGTCGCTGCCGACGTAATCCCCGTCCGGGCCCTTAGGGGCCGTCGCTTCCTGTGCTGACGTCGCGCCGGCCATTACGGTCACAGCCACCAACACAAGAAGTGCAGTAGTTGTGAGGAGCCGGCCATTGGGAATACCTGTGACGCGCATCGACGCTTCCTCCCCCGCGATCGATCGAAGAAATCATCCAATCCTCAGCATCGATCGAGGTTTCGTGAATTGTGAGGCTCGGAGTCCTTCCAAGCTGTGACGCAGACCACTATTGGACGTGAGGGACATCCCAAGGCCAAGTTTGAAGGGCGGGAATTTTCGGGGAGAGGAGGTGAGGTGGGGAGCTAAGAGCCCAAGATGCTTTCCAGCCTCGACTTATCGTTGATGGTAAGCGTCGAACCTTTTACTTGCAACAACTGTTTTTTCTTGAAATCGGTGAACAGCCGGGTCACGGTCTCTCGGGAGGCCCCAATCATCTGACCGATCTCTTCGTGCGTGAGAGTAAGAGTGAGCTTGACCTCACCTTTTCCTTCATCATGGCCTGCGGAGAGATCCAGCAGGAAGCGGGCCAGCTTCTCACCTGCGGAATGCGAGAGGCCAATCGTTCGCATCTCAGCAATTGCGGAATGATAGGTTTCACCGAGTTGCTGTGCCACGCGCAATGCTGCCTCGCCGTGCTCGCGGAGAAAGAGCAGGAAATCCGTCCGAGAGATAAAATTAGCCTGCGTAGGTTCGACAACTTCGGCTGTGAGCTCATAAGATTTCCCCGTGACCGTCGCGGGCAGGCCCAGGATCTCTCCCGGTTCAGAGATTCTAAGAATGAGACTTCTCCCGTCCGCAGACGAGGTCGACAGTTTGACCCTGCCACCGCATAAAACGAATACGCCACGCGGTGACTGTCCTTCTACAAAGAGAGTCGCCCCTTTCGGATAGGTCGCAGCCGAGGTGATTGCTGCCAACTTCTGGACCGCGACGGGAGGGAGGTTGCAGAATAGCCGGTCCTCGCGGTGAGGGCAGGCCAGGCAACTCTCAATGATTTCTAACCCGTAGGGGGCGCGCATGAGTTCACTGTCCCGGAGTATACCCCCCTCTCTCTGCGACACAAAACGAAACTCGCTTGGCATACGCATCCGTCCCTGAATGACAATCAATTCCCATGTTTTTACTGGAATGGATTGTTCCGAGGCTGTGATGGGCGTCACGCTGCTACGTGACGACGGTTACAGCGGCCCCTTTCGGCTGAGTGCATATTTTGACTTGTGTAGGAGGTGCAAGATGCAAAAGGATGAGCGCGACCTCTTGGAGGTTCTGATATTTGACGAGATCGAAGATAGAGTCGGAGCGTGGCTGCGGGCGATCATTCAGCGTTTGGAAAAAGAGCAGATGGCCATTCGAAGGGACTACCACAGGCAGCCAACCCTAATCGGCGAAACGTTGAGAGGGGCGCTCCTCTACCAGAAGCGCCATCCGAAGTCTGCAAAGCCGGCGTGTCCGGCTGCGTTGGACCGGCCGCGGAAAGATCTTCCGATTTCGGGCCAATCCGGTTTTGGCAAACTCCTGTGAAGACGGCACTTCACTCCTTTACCTGATTCCAAGCAATCTGCTCCCTCAGAGTTCAGGATCCGGGCCGTCAACTAGTTGTAATGGCCTGTTCAAATTCGTGGGGACAAGATTGGAACATGGCGTGTGCAAGGGTGCGTCTGTTTGTCCGCCTGAATCGTTTTTTGAATCGACGCAGGACGACCGACAGGCGTAAGGCTCTTTCTGGTGGTTTTCGCGAGAGGCTTGCGCTACCCTTTTATGGGAAAGCATCGATACCCCCATCAAACTATCAGGCAGTTCAAGGACAAACAGGAGGTCCGCTGTAATGAAGAAATTGTTCTCACTTGTAACATTGGCCGCATTTTTTGCGGTAATGCTTGTGGCGGCAGACGACGTCGTCACTGCCGTTCACGGGACCGTCACCAAAGTGGACGCCGCCTCCAAAACGATCGTGGTGAAGACCAAGGATGGCACCGAGCACACTATCCATTTCGTTGACACGACCACCGTGCGCGGCGGAGAGGCCACCGAAACGGGCGCAAAGGATACCTTCCATGGAGTGAAAGAAGGCTCGGAAGTTGTCGCCCACTATACGGTGAAGGGAACGGACAAGACCGCTGTGGAAGTCGACAAAGCCGGCAAGGACGGCTATAAATCCGTGGAAGGCACCGTAACCAAGATCGGGGAAGGCGGTAAAACCATCACAGTCAAAGCCGCCGACGGGACAGAGCACACCTTTGAAGTGGCCGGCCACGGCACCAAAGTTGCCGCGGTGGACACCGGAAAGGGAACCGAGAAGGGCGCCAAAGTGACCGTCTACTACACCGAAAGCGCTGGCAAGAAAGTTGGCCATTTCTTCGAGAAGCTCTAACGCTTCCGGAGATAAATTAGCAATACGCAATCTATAATCGGGAACTTTTCTCGAATTAAGCCCTGCCGGAGCGACTCCGCCAGGGCTTAATTTTCCCAATTCGCAACCTCAGTCGGCTGCCATCGGCCGCGCCAGCGCGTTGCTCATATCCGCATGGAGCAGCCGGTGAAACAAATGCTCTCCGGCTTCCCGCCGTAGCGACAGGCGTCCCGCCACATAGGCCCGCGAACGCAGCCCCCGCTGCACAGAATCGCAGATCGCCATGTCTTCATCCTGAACCTTTTCGCTTACGGCGATGCTTTCCTGGTTGTGTTTCGCCGCCGCGGGGCTGGTGTCGGCAAAATAGTAATCGAATATCACCGCGCATTTGTTGACCCCGAGCGGCAAGACAAGGTTGGTGTCCATCACGCCGGAATACGCGTTGAGCATGAAATTGGGATACACCCACAGATAGAACGCCGTGCCCCGGCGGGTTGATCCGATCGAGGATTCCAGTGCCCCTGAACCGTCCAGCGGGCTGGATTGCAGGCACGCGCGTTCGAAATTCTCGATGGTGTACTTCGTATACTCGACCACGCTGCTCAGGCCCTTATGCGCGTGCGGCACGTGGTATCCCCCATCGAGATAATTGTCCACGTAGACTTTCCAGTTGCAATTCAATGTGTAGATGCGCCGGTCGAAGTATTTCAGCGTCTCGGTGATCTTTAGTGGCGCAACCAGTTCGGGTATTTTCCCCAGAAACTCGCTGAGCGGTGCCGCGCGCCCGTCAAGATTCACGAAAACAAAATTCTCCCACGTATCCACGCGTACCGGCATCAGTCCATTGTCCGCGCGATCGAAATTACACACGCCCTCGAATTCAACCATGCCCTTCAGCGATCCGTCGTTGCCGTATGTCCAGCCGTGATACGGGCACCGGAAATTCTTGACGCACCCTTGTGTCTCGGGCACAACCGCCGCCGCATGATGCCGGCAAACGTTGTAAAAAGCGCGCAGTTTGCCGTCATCCCCGCGCACCACCACCAGCGGCTCGTTGTTCACATCCATTGTGAAAAACTGACCCGGTTCCCTCACCTGATCCATATGGCCGGCCACCTGCCAGTTGGCGGCAAAAACGGATTCGCGCTCCAGTTGCGCCAGGCGCTCATCGAAATACCATGGCGCCGGGATCGTCCAGGCCTTTTCAAGTGGATTCGCCGGATTGTACAGGTTCAGCAGATCGCGGACGCTGCGCTCGTGCATAACGGATGACTCCCAATGATTCCTTCAATCGCAATTAGGCATCATTGTTATGCAAACGAACGAAAGGCGCAAGGAATGCTCCCTCGGAAAACTCTTCGCGAAATGGACACTGGCACCTGCAATTCCCACCCGCAGGTGCCAGCTTTCGGAATCGGGCTCGATCTTGCGCTCGTCAACGAACAGGGCTCAGGAGTAAAACCGTTTCAGGGCTAGGCCGCCAAGACCCAGCGCGCTGAGCACCAGCGTGCTCGGCTCCGGAACGCCGTTGTTGCCTCCTCCTCCGCCACCGAACACCGTACCGGTCGAGGTAGTAGCCAATGTGAAGGTAAAGTCGCCCAAGGGTGGATCAGTGATGGCGAGGAAGTTGCCCGCGGTGATCAGATCTTCGCAGTTACCCAGGCATTCAGGAACGCTATACTGCTGCCCCGACGCGATGCAGAATCCCGTCGCCGTACCGGCGTTTGGACACGGCGGAAGTCCTGCTGTGATAGCAAACGAATTGCCGTTGGAGGCCTGCTCCGCACAGTTTGCCACACCACCGCAAGAAATCACGATATCCAACTCGCCAACAGCGCCGTATGACTGGCCTTCGTCGAAAGCAAATACTTGGTCCCCGTCCTGATTGCTCAGCACAATCGAGCCAGAACTGGTGGTGCTCGAAAACGTCGAGTTCACCCCGAACCCTGTGCTTGTGAAGTCGTAGGAAACGATCGAATTGGTGGTCGGGTCATACACAAATGATCCGGTCACCGTATTTCCATCCGCTAGCGGCAGATTGTCGGCCCTCGCCGCCCCCGCTGCCAAAAGCAGACAAACTGCCAGCCAGGCAGCAACCCTCGGAAACGTTCGTACCATGTCTTCCTCCTCGTCTGAGACACCAAGAATTCTGGGCCCGATGCCCAATAGAAAGGATCTCTGCAAGAGAGTTGCCAAGCTTATGAGCGAAAAGGAGTTAGCTCGCCGCGTGAATTTCTGACCAGACACCGACATAAGTAAATTCAGTTTCTTCCCCCAGCTAAACTGTAGCTGACCTGATTCTGACCTCTCAAACTCTCCAATTCAGGCGAAGTATTGATTCCGGAATTCCCGAATTGTGCAACTCATTGCACAACTCCGAATGCACCGGCTCCGGAGAGTCTCACTTCTGGCCCAACCTCCCGTTGCCTCCCGCGCGGCCAGAGTTTCATTTGTTAATTGTTGAAGGAGCGACGCCGTGTTAGCATCCCCCCACATAACCTGCTCTAACCGTGGCTGCGGCCTGCGATGACGCGCATGTCGAATCCCCATCCCGTCTACTCCTTTGGCCCGTTTAGGGTCGATTTCGAATCTTGCGAAATCCATAAGCACGGAATTCGCCTCCACGTTCAAAACCAGCCCGTCCGCGTTTTGTGGTTTCTTATCGAGCGGCCCGGGCGCCTAGTTACGCGGCAAGAGCTCCAAGAAAAGCTCTGGCCCGGCCACTCCGCCGAAGAGGTCGACGACAGCCTGAATTCCACCGTGAAGAAGCTCCGCGAGGCCCTCGGCGACGACGCCGGCAAACCTCTGTATATCGAAACGATTCCGCGCAGGGGTTATCGCTTCATTGCTCCCATCCAAACCGAACCTTCAGATCAGCTCGCCGGTGAACAACAGCCCAGTTCCTTTGAGCCCAGTTGGCTGACCGCAGAAACCGCTGTGCAAGCAACCGCCATCTCAGGTGGACTATTTGGTTGGAGACGTTATCGAAAGCCGGGAACCATCGGTCTGCTGACCGTGATTGTGATCGCAGGTTTCCTGTCGGTGACCGCGTTCCTGAAGAGGGCAGGAGCCGATGCGCAGATTCATTCCATCGCGGTGCTCCCATTCGAAAATCTTTCCGGGGATTCCAGCCAGGATTACTTCGCTGAAGGCTTGACGGATGCCGTGACGACCGATCTGGCGCAAATCGGCGGCGTGAAAGTGATTTCCCGCTCTTCGGCGAATCATTACAAGAAGAACTACCAGCCGCTGGTGAAAATCGGCCAGGAGCTTGGCGTCGACGCGGTTGTGGAAGGTACCGTGGCTCGCTCCGGCGACAGGGTCCGCGTCAACGCTCGCCTTGTCTCCACGGGTGATGATCGTAACCTCTGGGCGCAATCCTTCGAACGCGATACCGGAGACATTCTTTCTCTCGAAGACGATCTGGCGCAGTCCGTCTCCCGCAGAATCGAAGTTGCGCTTACTCCCAACTACATGTACCGGCGCGACGACTCTCACCCAGTCAATGTGCAGGCTTACGAAGCTTATCTGGGCGGAATGCACGACCTGAACTTTCACCGCACCAATAACGAATTGCAGCGGAGCCTGGAGCAGTTCGATGAGGCCATCTCTCTCGATTCCAAGTTCGCCAGGGCTTACGCGGGGAAAGCCATCGCCTACAATCTCCTCGGCGATTACGACTCCATCCCCGGCAGCCAGGCCGGGCCCAGCGCGGAGTCGGCGGCACGCCGGGCGCTTGAACTGGATCCTTCCCTCGCCTCTGCTCACGCTGCGCTGGCCTTCGCTTTGTGGAAGTACAGTTGGGATTGGAAAACGGCCGAGGCCGAGTTTCAGAAATCACTCACCCTCAATCCCAACAACGCTCATACCCACCACATCTACGCCGTGCTGCTTGCCTGCCGAGGCGATTTTGTTGGTGCGGAAGCGCATATTCGCAAAGCGCAGTTGCTTGATCCGCTGTCCATGATCATTCGCACCAACATCGGCTGGTTCCACTATTTTCAACGCAACTACGACAAGGCCGAGGAAGCCTATCAGGAAGTTCTCAAGCTGGACCCGGGCTTTCTGCCCGCCCGGCAAAAGCTCTGGATCACCTATGCCGCTGAAGGGAAGACCGAACAAGCGACAACCGAACTGGAAAATCTGATGCGCCTCTTTGGCAACCAGCAACTCCTGCAGCGAGTGGAAGCAGCCAATCCTTCCGCACGTTATATTGCGGCAGTGCAAGGCTACGTCGCCTCAGGACTGCTGACCCCGTACGAACGAGCGCGATACCTTGCCCTTCTGGGGAAAAAAACGGAAGCTGTGCGCTCCTTGAACGAGGCTGCAGCCCAGCGGAGCGCCTGGATGGTTTATCTCCGGATCGAGCCGGTGTTTGACTCGATCCGGTCACGCCCGGATTTTGAAGACTTGGAGCGGCGGGCAAATATCCCGGAGTTGTCGGGGCAAGAAGTCGCGAAAGGTTTCGGGAACTAGGATTAACAGACGGAGCAACTTCGCGAGAGTAAAGGGCAACAGCTAGGGGGAGAGAGAAGAGAAGAGAAGAGCCCTTCGGCTCTGCTCAGGGCAAATCCTCCAGGGAGGATTTGGTGCGGGAGAGAGGATTTGAACCTCCAAGGACTTGCGTCCGGTAGCTCCTAAGGCTACTGCGTCTGCCAGTTCCGCCACTCCCGCGTCGGCTACAGAAATCATACTTGGAATCCCGGCTTTTTGACTATACCTCCACCGAATCGTTGTGCTGGAATCCCTCCGCGGGGTAGGGGATAATGGGCTCCCATTGGTCTGGAAAGGCGTCTAACGCGCGTTATGATTGTTCAGCAGACTAACGACCCGATGTTGGTGATCCGGCAAACGGACCACGCCATCCTCGCTGGTTTTTTCGCCCGCGAATGGGGAAACGACTTGTTCCCCCGCCCGGAGCCGTTTTCATCCTTCTGCCTGGCCGCCGCTGAGCACGACAATGGCTGGCAGGAATGGGAAATGGCGCCCGGCGTGGATCCCAAGTCGTTCGCGCCGTACACCTTCATGAGCGTGCCTACCGACGAGCACGTTTTGCTTTATCAGCGCGGAATCGACCGTGTCGTGAAATCGGATCTTTACGCGGGCCTGCTCGTTGCCAGCCACTGCACGGGACTCTATGACCGCGCAAAAGCCACCATGCCCGGCTACTCCGCCAAATATGTCAAAACCCAGGAACAGCAGCACGCCAACGATTTCGTCCAGCGACTGCGCTTGCAGCAATTGCGCCTGAAAGTGGACCTCCGCAACGACCCCGCCACCAAGGACCTCACCGACGAAAAACTGATCTCCGCGAATGTCCAACGCCTCGCCGCTCTCGATCGCTTGTCTTTGTATTTCTGCCTCGGGCCCGACCACGACACCACCATCGACGCCGTCCCTATAAATGACAACGGCGAAGAAGCGGATTGGGAGTTGCGCGCCGCGGCTGTAAACGAATTCACCCTCGACCCTTATCCCTTCCGCCGCGAACCTTTGGAATTCGCGCTCCTGGCCCGGCGCATTCCCCGCCGGCGCTATATGGACGACCTCGACCTTCAGAATGTCTTGTCGGCCGCCTCTTTTTTCCAACTCAAGTTCACCCTGCGCCCCGGCATCGCCCGGGAACGCGCCTTCGCCGCCCGCAGGTGAAATTTCTTCCATCAAAACTTTTGCTCTCCTTGCTTTGCACTTGACTTTCATTCACAACCCGTCCATCGTTTAGAGCTTTGCTCCTCTCTGCGGCCGCACCCGGGCAGAAGTGGGGCAGAATTATTCCCTATGACCAAGGTCCGACTGTGTTTCCATGATCGCTGTTTCGATGGCACTGCTTCGGCGGCGCTTTTTTACCGCTTTTATAGGGAATGCTTTGATCCCAAGGCGGAATTCCGCTTCAGTGGGATGACTCACAAGGCCAAGCACCCGTGGGAAGAGGGGCTCTTCGACGGCGACGAAAACGCGATCGTCGATTTCAAGTATTCCAATTCCCCCAAAGTCACCTGGTGGTTTGACCACCACCAGAGCGCTTTCCTGACCCCGGCCGACGCCGAATATTTCAAGCGCTTTCCGGGTCAGCACATGTTCTACGACCCGGAATACAAATCCTGTACAAAACTGATCGCCACGGTGACCAAGGAAAAATTCGGCTTCAACACCAAGCCGTTGGCCGACCTGATCCACTGGGGAGACATTATCGACGGCGCGCAGTTTCCCACCGCACAATCGGCCACGGAACTCACCGAGCCGGCGCCGCAACTCGCTCTGGTCATCGAAGCGGCGCCCGATAATGGAGTTCCGGCCCAGCTGATCACGGAGTTGGCGTATCGGCCGCTGGCCGAAATGGTCAAGCTGCCGATCGTTACGAAATATCTGGAACCGCTCCTCGAGCGCCACCGCAAATCCATCGAAATCCTGCGCGAGCGCTGCGAATCGAAAGACGGCGTCGTGTTCTTTGACGTAAGCGATCTCGATCTCGAAGGCTACAACAAGTTCGTTCCCTATCTACTGCACCCGGAAAGCGTCTATTCCGTCAGCGTCAGCGCATCTCCGGTGCGCGCCAAGGTTTCGCTCGGCACCAATCCCTGGAACCAGGCCACCGCCGACCAGAACCTCGCCACCCTCGCCGAAAAATACGGCGGCGGCGGCCACCCTCGTGTCTCCGCCATCTCCTTTGACCCCCACGACATCGAGAAAGCGAAGCAAGTGGCCAAGGATTTGGCCGCTGTGTTGCGAGCGAAGCCCTAGAAGTCATCAGGCTTTGCTGCCATCCCCTGCAAATAGAAAAGCCTGGGATTTTCTGTTCGCCAGCAAGGCTTTGAATCTTCACACAACTAAAGAATTTGTAGGGGCGGGGCTCGCCCCGCCCGCTGTTGCAGCACCGCCCAAACTCAATTTGGGCGAGGAAATCAACAGAGCCAGGTGGCTTCGAGTGGCCGAGCAGTCTGTCGCCTCTTAAGCCGCGGCACTCGCGCTCCAGCCTTCCAATAAATTCTCACTTTTTATTTCACCGGAGAGTCGACAACAATTTTCAGACTGTGTAAAATAAGAGTTTCCCCGTGGACCGGTAGCTCAATGGTAGAGCAGTTGACTCTTAATCAACGGGTTGGAGGTTCGAGTCCTCCCCGGTTCACCAACTCTTTTCTTTTCAATACATCAAGCTGCCGCCAACTTCAGTTTGGTAACATCGCGTAACAACTCGGTAGTCATCTCGTTCATTGGAGCTCGGAAGTCCTCGGTCTCTACGTGCTGATATACAGGGAGTGCTGTTCGCACGCTTGAGTGTCCGAGTAGCTCCGAGCCCTCCTTGGTTGGATATCGCTTGAGCATTTGCGTGGACAGCGTCTGGCGGAAGTCGTGCCACCCACCGAATTGAACGCAGAGTTTGTACCTAAGCCACACATTTCCTCACTGTTCTTGCCTCCGCGTGGCAGTGAGACCATGATGTGTTCATGGATTTTTCGGTGTCGCCGGGCAGCGCGCCCGGGCAAAGTAGCGGGCTGCGGACGATCATCCTTATCGCCGTGCTCTTGGCTGTCGGCACTGCGGCGCTGTATGCCTCGGTGGTGCGCAATGGGTTCGTCAACTACGACGACCCGGATTACCTTACCAACAATGTGAACGTACAGCGCGGATTAAGCCGGGCGGGAATCGTGTGGGCGTTTGGTACGGAGAATGCCGCCGCGAACTGGCATCCACTAACCTGGATTTCCCACATGCTCGACGTGACTTGCTTTGGCATGAATCCCGCGGGACACCACGCCATGAATATGTTGCTTTGGGCAGTGGATATCGCGGTGCTGTTTTTGTTCCTGACAAGCGCAACCGGCTGCATTTGGCGCAGCGCCGCGGTGGCGGCATTGTTTGCCATTCATCCTTTGAATGTGGAGTCGGTGGCTTGGGCAGCGGAACGGAAAGCGGTGTTATCCATCCTGTTCCTCCTGCTGACGCTGTGGAGCTACGTGTGGTACGCGCGACGGCCCGGTGTACCGCGCTATTTGGCCGTGGTGCTGCTCTACGCGTTGGCGTTGCTGTCGAAAACCTGGGTGATCACGTTGCCGGCCGCGCTCCTGCTGCTGGACTACTGGCCGCTAAGCAGGCTGGGCGACGACGAAGGAGGGGCCAGGGTGCTCCTGGGCAAGTTCGGTCGGCTGGCGCTCGAGAAAATTCCGCTTTTCCTGATGGCCGCCGCCGTCGCGCGCATCACGTTTAACATTCACCGCCGGGAAGGAGCGATGGCGGAAGCGATGCCCTTCGCCTGGCGGCTGAAGAATTCCATCTATTCCTATGTTGCGTTTCTGGGGAAAGTCATCTGGCCCACAGGCTTGGCTGTGTTTTATCCGCATCCGGAAAACCGATTGTCGTGGTGGGTGGTTGGCGCGGCCGCACTGGCGTTGGTCGGCATCTCCGCCATGGTCTGGCACCACCGCGCCAGGAGATATCTGCTGGTCGGCTGGCTCTGGTATCTCGGAGTTTTGTTGCCGATGATCGGACTTGTGCAGTCGGGACGCCAGGGGATGGCGGATCGCTATGTATGCCTCTCCCTACTGGGACTGTTCATTGGACTCGTATGGCTGATTGGAGATTGGGCGGAGCAACGGAATTGGAAGCAGGAACCGCTGGCCGCCGTTTTCTTGTTGCTCGCTCTGCCGCTCGTCTATCTGACCAGCGTGCAGATCGGCTACTGGCGCTCCAGCCTTACGCTTTTCGGCCACGCGCTCGAAGTCACCTCGAACAACGCGATTGCCGAAGCCAACTTCGGCAGCGCGCTGGCGGAAGCAGGAGAGACGCAACTCGCGGAGCAACACCTGAAACGCGCAGTGCAACTGGCGCCGGATATTGCGGACCCCCATTACAACCTGGCCGTGCTCCTGCAAAAGCAGGGCCACTGGCAAGATTCCGAGCGGGAATACCGGCAGGCCATGGAGCGCTCCGTAGATACGATGGAGAAAGCACAAGCGCACAACAACCTTGGAGCACTCTACCTGCAACTGAACGCTGTTCCCGCGGCGCAGGAGGAGTTTACGGAAGCCATTGCGCTGAATCCGAACGAGGTGAACAGCTATTTGGGGCGCGGAATCCTGGAACAGCACGCAGCGAACTTCCCCGCCGCGATTGCGGATTTTACGGCGGCAAGCAAGTTGCGGCCCGGGCCGGCGGTCTATTTCTGGCTGGGCCAGGCATTTGAGGGCGCGGGAGATTACGATCAGGCGCAGAATGCTTATCAAGCCGCGTTGCAGATGGCTCCCGGCACGCGCGAAGTGCAAGCTCGACTCGAAATGCTACGAAAGAGAATGGAAGGCGCTCCGCGATGATTGCCGAAGAAACGCCGGTGCAGCCTGCGGACAGCTGGGGACCCGAGGCGCTTGAGGAAGTGCGCAAGGCCCGGCGGAAACACCAGGAAGCGACCGCGGGGCGCCGTGAGAAATGGATCCGCGCCAACCAATATTATTACGGCCGGATGACACGCATACTCCGGTTCATCGTCGAACCCAACAAACGTGTGCTTGATTTGCGATGTGAAACGGGGCACCTGCTAGCCGCGCTGGAGCCGGCCTACGGAGTCGGGGTGGAGATCAGCGAGGCGATGGTGGCAGTGGCGCGGGGGCTGTATCCGGAATTGCGCTTTGTGCAGAGCGAAGTGGAAACTCTGGAAATCCGGGAGACATTTGACTACATCCTGTTCAATCACATTTTTGACACCGTGGATGTGTTGCAAGCGTTCGAACGCATCCGGCAGCATTGCTCGCCGGAAACGCAACTCGTGGTCATCAATTACAACCATCTCTGGCAGCCACTGCTGAACCTGGCGGGCAAGCTCGGTTTGCGCGCGAAATTTGTAGAACCCAACTGGGTAAGCGAAAACGACGTGCGGGGATTCCTGAAACTGGCGGGCTTTCGGCCGGTTCGGAAACATCGACTGCTGCTGATGCCGAAAAAAATTCCATTGCTCTCCGGATTTGTGAACGGATTTTTGGCGCGGCTACCCGGATTGCGGCGGCTTTGCCTGATGCAGGTGATGGTGGCCCGGCCACTGGCGGAGCCTCGGCGCGAGGAAGACCTGACGGTCAGCGTGGTTGTTCCCTGCCGGAACGAGGTGGAAAATGTACGCCACGCGGTGGAGCGCATCCCCGCGATGGGGCGGCACACCGAGATACTTTTTTGCAACGATAAATCGACGGATGGAACTGCTGACGAAGTCCGCCGGCTGCAGTCGCTTTATCCGGAGAAGGACATCCGGCTGGTCGAGGGGCCGGGGATTTGCAAGGCCGAGAACGTGTGGTGCGGATTCCGGGCGGCCGACGGCGATGTTTTGATGATTCTGGATGCGGACCTGACGGTGATGCCGGAAGAGCTGCCGATGTTCTTGCGGGCGCTGGCGAAGTCGCGCGGCGAGTTTGTAAACGGAAGCCGCCTGGTCTACCCGATGCCGGAACTTGCGATGAAGTTCGCGAATATCATCGGGAACAAGTTCTTCGGGCTGGCTTTTTCCTTTCTGCTGGACCAGCGGATCAAGGACACGCTTTGCGGCACGAAGGTGCTCTGGCGCAAGGATTGGCTGCGCATGGAGCGCAGCCTGGGGAGCTGGGGAATCAAGGACCTGTGGGGCGACTACGAACTGCTTTTTGGCGCCAGCAAGCTGCACTTGGAAATCATCGAAGTTCCCGTGCACTACCAGGAGCGCATCCACGGGGTGACAAAAATGACCCGGGTATTTGCAAACGGCTGGCGGATGCTGCGGATTTGCTGGCATGCAGCGAAGCACCTGGAAGGATAATCGAATTTGACCGCTGATCTCCTCCGTCGATTGCTTGCGCACCCATTGACGGCTTCTTTGCATGTGGACGATCCGGCGACCACGGAACTTCGCAAACGGATCATCGCTTCGAAACCTTTTCTGAAGGCCATTTACGATGAGTGGTACGCCATGCTGGCGTGCGAGCTGCCCGACGGCGAGGGGCTGGTGGTGGAGTTCGGCTCGGGCGGTGGATACGCAACGCAGTTCATTCCCGGGCTGGTGACTTCCGAGGTCTTTGCCTCGCCCGGGGTACAAGTGGTGAGCAATGCGCAAGCAATGCCGTTTGCCGACGGGACGTTGCGCGGGGTTGTAATGACCAACGTACTGCACCACATGCCGAGGGTGAGGTCGTTTTTCGCGGAGGCTACGCGCTGCCTGCGGCCAGGAGGGAAAATCCTGATGATCGAGCCGTGGGTCACTCGGTGGTCGCGCCTGATCTTCAAGAGGTTTCACGAGGAACCCTTCGATCCGGACGCGAAAGATTGGGAATTTACGGGCAAAGGGCCATTGTCGGGCGCGAACGTTGCGCTCCCGTGGATGGTGTTTGCAAGAGATGAAAAAAAGTTTCGGGAAGAGTTCCTGAACCTGAGGATTGAATTCGTCCGGCCATTCCTGCCATTCCGGTATCTAGTTTCGGGTGGAGTCGCGATGCGCAGCTTGGTGCCGGGGTTCACGCATGGGGCGTGGGCTGGCCTGGAATCGCTGATGCAGCCGGTGATGGGGCAGATGGGAATGTTTGCGTTCATTGCGGTGCGGCGGGTCCAGGCCAAGGGATGCTGACAACAAAACAAAAAGTGTGGCTGGCGGCGCTCGCATATCGATGCGTGTCCGTCGGCAGGAGCGCGATTGGCAAGGGAAATTCTGCAACCGTTAGCCGTGGCGGGCTCCGCTGGCAGCTGGATCTGAGCGAGGGAATCGATTTTGCGATCTACCTGCTGGGGGCGTTCGAACGCTCGACCGTGAATACGCTGGAGAAGCTGGTGAAACCTGGCGACGTGGTCTTCGATATCGGCGCTAACATCGGGGCGCACACTCTGGGCCTGGCCAGAAGCGTGGGGCCTTCGGGACGGGTGTACGGTTTTGAGCCGGCCGCTTTTGCGTTTGCGAAGTTGCGCGCCAATCTGGCGCTGAATCCGGACCTCGACTCCCGCACATTTCCCCGGCAGATCCTGTTATCAGCGAGCGCGGCGGATCCCTCTGAGGCGGAAATTTATGCGAGCTGGCCGCTGGAAGCAATGGACTCGGTTCATCCCAAGCACCGCGGCGAATTGGTGACGACTAGGGGCGCAGTGGTGGATACGCTGAACCATTTTGTGGAGCGGGAAGGAATTGATCGGCTGGATTTAATTAAGATGGATGTGGACGGCCACGAATTGCCTGTCTTGCAGGGCGGACTGGGGATGATCAAAAAGTTCCGGCCGATCCTGGTGATGGAGTTATCGCCGTACGTGCACCGGGAACACCACCACGACTTCGCCGAATTCGTCGCGCTGCTCCGCGATGCGGGCTACTCACTGCAGGACGCAACAAATTGGCATCCCCTGCCCCTCGACGCCGCCAAGCTTGAAGCCCTGGTCCCCGACGGAGCCAGCATAAACGCAATTGCCAGGCCGGCAGCGGGAAAATAAGGTTTTTGCATTTCCGATCATCGGTTCGGCACACGCATGACCATGGCGACAAATTCGCGGAATCTGACGCATAATCTTGATTGCCGTCCAATTTCGATCGGGAGAAACAAAGCTTTCAAATGAACCAAACCACAGTTTTAGTTGCCGGTTCCAGCGGATTGATTGGCTCGGAAGCCTTGGAACATTCCGACTGACAGGGCCATCAGGTCCACGGCACCGACAACAACATCCGCCAGGTTTAGTTCGGTGATCCCGGTGACACTGCATGGAATCTCAACCGGTTCCGCGCAATCACCAAAAATTTCACGCACCACAATGTCGACATTCGAAACCGCATTGCCCTCGAATCGCTCTTCCGTTTTCAGCGTTTCGACCTGACTGTATACATTGCCGCGCAGCCTTCTCTGGTAGTGAATCCTGCATCCGCAATTGTCTACAGCAGCTCTACTTCCGCGAGGATTTAGTTCTGCCCTTCCACCGCGCTTCGCGCCGGCTTCGGCCGTTGCCAAATAATTTCCGAATCCGCCGCCTGATTCGGATAGAACCGCACCGACTCCGCGTTCGAGGGAATCAGGACGATGTCCACCCGGCGATTGTAAGCCAGCCAGGTCGCACGGGAGTTCCGCGCGCGCGTTTCAGGCAGTGGGTGAGGATTGCGATTCTGCAGGTCGCTGACCGTGGCTTTGTCCAGCTGCTTCTGTTTGCCCTCGGCTTCGATACTGATCTTCTCTGCCGCGATTCCTTGCGAAACCAGGAACTCCTTGGCGCGTTCTACGCGGAGTTCGGATAAAGCCTGATTGTAATCATTCGCGCCGCGCACGTCTGTGTATCCCACCAGCGAAAGCTTTGCGTCGGGGTCATACTCCAGATATTGTTTGAATCCAGTAGCAAGTTCGGTCAGTGCTTCCTGCTGACTGCGCACGAGCCCCACTTCCGGGTATCTCTTGGTGGGATAGTCGCTCGGGAAGAACACGCTATGGAGCTTCACGATTGGAATGGGCTCGACGGAACCCTTCAGGTGTACCGCCACCGTCTTGGTGTCCGAGCCGCCACACACGTTCGTTGCCTTCAATGTGTATTTAAACTCTTCATCCACCGGGCCGTTGCCGGTTTGGGTTGGGCTCAGAGGAATGGACTTCGTGCCACTTGCATCAACGGAGCCACCCGGGTCCAGCGAAGCCGCGTCGGAGTTGGATGACGACCAGTTCAGCGTCGTGCTCCCCTGTTGAATGATCTTGTCACCGATGCGGCGGTAGGAAACTTCCGTAGGTGAAGCGCTCAGCGACGATTGCACGACAGGGTTGACCTCCACGGTCGTGCTTGGCTTTGTCACACCACCCGGTCCTGAAGCTGTAAGCTGATACACCGTAGTTTGGCGAGGCGAAATGGTTTTCTCGCCCGACGTCGGAACGGGACTCATGCCGCTCATGTCGGCTTCGACAGTGTCCTTGGACACCCAGGCTAACTGCGTGTTTTGGTTGCAGTCGATTTTCGACGGATTCGCGGAGACCGATCCGCTGACAGGCGCCACAACGACGGTGGCACTCGCAATGCCGGCCTTAAAACGTGCCGCGGATGCAGGCAACCCGTTGGTCGCGGAACCTCGCGGCCAGGCCTTGATCTTTTCTTTTCCGTTCGAGATATCAACAATTACGCGTTGGTCCGCCGCGACCGTGAGCGCGCCTGACCACAGTTCCTTGCCATCCCGAGTGACCGTGACTTGGTGCGTTCCAGGTGGCACAACCAATTCCTGGTGCCAAATGATGTTGTGATTGAACTCATCCACGTGCCCCACGAAGTAGTCGGTCTTTTTGCCATTCAAAAGAACGGCAGCGGCTGTTGCCCCGTGGAGATGCCCTACTTCAATCTGAATTCGTCCCCGCGGGCCTGGCACCGTCTCGCCAGCAGCTTCCAGCTTGATGTCCACGGGCACCGTCTTATCCGAATCAATGGAGACATTTTGTTCGACGAATTTGTACCCATAGTTGGCGACGATCACGTGGTGTGAACCCACGTCCAGCTTAATGGTCCGATTGCCGGGACCAACGGCCTTGCCATCGACAAATGTGTAGGCCTGCTTGGGGGTCACAGACATCTTCAATTTCCCCGGCTTCGCATCTTGAGCAAAAGTGATCGAACTGAGCAAAACCGTCGCAGCAAGCACCAGGTAAAAGGTTCTGATTCTTTGAGCACGCATACCGCCTCCTGCACACTTTTCAACGCCGTTCGTCGGATCGGCTATCGCACCGAGCATAGATGAACGGTGCCGGTCGTGCATATTGGCATTTGTGACAGTCCAGGAATGCTCTGGCCCGCCTCGCCTGGTTTTAGTACCGACATTAGGATGGCGGCAATAAGTCATCTTGTCGTCGGGCCAAAGCGGCATCCGGGTGCAAAAACCGAATAAGCTCACCGCAGTTCATGCCCGCCTGGAGTGGTTGCTTTGGGCAATCTCAAGGTCAGCATCCTCGTTAATTGATTGTGCAAACCCAGACTAATCCTGATTGCCGCGGCCAGGAAAGAGCCGTAAACTGAATGTAGTCCTAGTACGTACAGGACTATAATTTATGCTCTGGACCCGTATTCCTCGCCTTCTCGTCGCCCTCTTGGCTCTAGCTTTTGCCACGTCCTTGTTCGCCCATGGGCAGTTTTGGGATTTCTTGGGCAGCACCCAGGTCGACCGCAGTCAGGATCATGGCAGGATTCCGATCACCCGTCGTGATCGTCTCTTTCGCAACATTCAGCTGCGCGTGAGCGGCGAGGCGGTTTTTTTTGACCGCTTGGTGGTTCACTTCGCCAATGGCACCTCTCAGGAGTTTGTCGTGAGTGGACGGATCTCACCCGAGGGAAGCAACTACGTCATGGACCTTTCCGGCGAACCTACCGCCCTCGAAAGCGTCGAGCTTTGGTATTACAAAGAGTCGTGGGCACACAATCCTGGGATAAGCCTCTACGGGACCCGTTTGCCAGACGCCGACGCCGAATCTATCGCGCGAGAGAATTAGATTTGTCATCGTGATGCTCTGAAAGTCGGAGCGTCGGGAAGAGACACAAGGGAAGTTCTCTGATGCTCGGCGCCGAACCGAATCTATCGTACTACCGCGCCAGATACTACGATCCGCAATCAGGGAGATTCACATCGGAGGATATCGCGCGGTTCGAAGCTGGCTTAGATTTCTATGCGTATGTCCATAACTCTCCTGTGATGTTCATCGATCCCATGGGCCTGCAGCAGTATCCAAGAAACTTTGTCGGCCCGCTCCCACCGAGTCCAGGATTACACTATGCCAATTCGGTCTCAGCATGCGAAAACCAATTCAATAGTTGCAAGAACAAGGCAAAGAAAAATGCGCTCAAAGGAGGGTTCATCGTTTTCGTCGCTTCGGGAATCGCGTTCGACGCTGGCATAGTCGGATGTTTCGGAATCGGTGGCCCCGCAGGTGTAGCGTGCTCGCTAGCCGTTGAGGAGGTACAAACAGCATTAACTCCAATCTTGATTGCACCATTCGGTGGAAATTACTTTGATAATATTGCTGATTGTCATAATCAGAAATCCAAATGCCTTGCGACGCAGACTTGCAAGAAATGAGCTCACCCTTGGCCAACTCCCAGCGCCGTTTCGTTGCGGTAATCAGTGCCATCGCCCTTGCATTGTTTACCGTCGTTTGGCTTGTTAGAAGTCAAGTAGAGGTGCTGAGCGAGCAAAAGTGGCTCGCGCCTTTGGCCCTAGTTCTGCTGTTTTTCTCTTCGGTCATCCTATACCTCCGATCGCGGACCCTGAGTTTGATGCGACCCTGGCTTGTACGCCATCTGGTCGGCAATTTGATACTTGCCATCGGAGTAGTTTTGGTTTGGAGCTTTGACTTTCCTCCTTTCTATTATCTCGTCCTAGGATCTTGTATCTTTTTTATGTGGATTTGGGCAACTCGGAAACTTCGTGAGGCCATTCAGAAGAGTGGGTGAATGGTTAGGCCCGCTCTCCTTTTCCAGAGGGAATGCCGCCGGATCGTATTACCGCGCCAGATACTACGTTCCCTCTCCCGGCGCGTCTCCAGGAAAATAATTCAGGTTCAGTCCGGGTCGGATACACATAGCACATAGCCTCTTCTCCCATCAGCGCCCACCCCGGCGCCACGTACACCTTAGGGTCTTTACCTGAACCTATTTACAGCTTTCACCTCCTTGTCGTTTTTTCTGCGTCGCTTATCTTGGCTTCGGGCTGGGCACCGCTCCCCGGTTCGGTGGGTAGATTTTCCCGAGAGGGCAAATCACGGCCGGGGTGCGGTGAACAATTCGTTCAAGGAGAAGAAAAATTGTCGACAAGATTTCAATTCGGGTACAGCGGCGGGGAGGCGGCAGCCTTTGACGGCCGGGAATCCTTCCTCGCGCCGGCCGAGGATTGGCGAAATTCGTCCAACAATTCTTTCGACCCTGCCTCGACTGGCCAAACAGAAGTACTCAACGACGGCTCCATCTTCGTTGCCTCCAGCCCCGCCATGCTTGCCATCCGCCAGCAGATCGAGAAAATTGCCGAGTACGACATTCCTGTCCTGATTCTTGGCGAAAGCGGCACCGGCAAGGAAGTCGTCGCTCGGTATCTCCACACCCGCTCCGCAAACGCCCGCCAGCCTTTCCTGAAAGTGAACTGTGCCGCCCTCCCGGGTCCCCTCCTCGAAAGCGAGTTGTTCGGCTACGAGCGAGGTGCATTCACGGGAGCAGTCCGCAGCAACCCCGGTAAGTTTGAACTTTGCAAATCCGGCACCATCCTGCTCGACGAAATCGGGGAAATTTCTCCCGCCTTGCAGGCCAAGCTCCTCCACGTATTGCAGGACAAAACCGTTTGCCGTCTTGGCGGCAACGCCACCATTCGCGTGGAGGCCCGCGTCATCGCCGCCACCAACGTCGATATTTGCGAAGCTCTCGAATCCGGCGCCCTTCGGCAGGATCTTTACTACCGTCTCAATACTTTTGTTCTTCGCATCCCGCCGCTGCGATCGCGGCCCGAGGAAATTCCCCACCTGCTCGACCACTTCCTCCGGCGATTTTCAGGTCTGTATGGCTGCCCGCCGGTTCCAGCGTCCCAGCGGCTTCTAGCCGCCTGCATGGAATATTCATGGCCCGGAAACATTCGAGAGTTGCAGAGCTTCACGCAGCGGTTTTTGATCCAGGAAGACGAGGAACGCTCGATCGCCGAACTTCGCGGTGTCGGCCGGGTGATGCCCGGTCACCCCGTCGCGCACGATTCCGAGGAGGAAACCTCGTTGACCGACCTGAAAAAGATCGGCCGCCAGGTGAAATCAAGTGCGGAAAAGCCCGCCATCGAAAAAATACTTCAGGAAACGCGCTTCAATCGCAAGGCCGCCGCCCGCCGGCTGCAGATCAGCTACAAGGGGCTGCTGCGAAAGCTACGGGAGTATGACCTGGATGGAAAGACAACCCGGTTGTCCGGCGGGAATCTCGAGTTTCACGGGTGATCCCCGTAAGGGAGAAGACCATGAACGCCAAGCCGCTCAAACTCTTGTTGCTCGAAGATGGCTGCAAAGATTCGCGTTTCCTGCAAAAAAACATCAGCGATGGCGGCTCGTTCGATTGTGAACTTGTCAAGCTGGATGAGCTGGCGGAATCGATTTCCGCCGCCGGCCAAGAGTCACCCATTATCCTTCTGCGTTCGGGTGAATCAAGCGCTCAATTATCGTCGAATCTGAAGCGAGTCCGGGAAATTGCTTCCAACATGCCCGTCCTTGTGCTGCCCAAAAGCCAGCACGGCCTCTTTCCTCCTCCGGCGGCGGGCGACACCGCAATAAACAATGACCACCTCCGCCTGAATCTTAAAAAACTTGCGCGCATCCTGCGCTGTGGCTTGCGCCGGCAACAGATTGAATCGGAGCTCTCCCATTTGGCGATCTCTGATGAGCTCACCGGCTTATACAATCGGCGCGGCTTTCTCCTGCTTGGCAGCGAACGCATGAAATTGGCCCACGGCATGAAGAAAAACGTGCTTCTGTTTTTCGCCGACCTGGATAACTTAAAACAAATCAACGATCAGTTCGGTCATTCCGAGGGCGATCAGGCCCTGCTAAAAACCGCGGAAGTTTTTAGAAACACTTTCCGGAATTCCGATATTACCGGGCGGTTCGGCGGTGATGAGTTCACCGCTATCGTTATTGAGGAATACGGCCAAACCGCGGACACCATCTCCAAACGATTGCAAGACAGCATGGCCGAACTCGCCGCCAACAACACGCAATATCCTCTCTCTCTGAGCGTTGGCATGACCCGCTACGCCGCGGAAATGCGTTCTTCCCTCAAAAAACTGTTGTCCCAGGCCGATCAGGCTCTCTACAAGCAAAAACAAGCCAGTCACGCGCCGGCCACCGGGAATCCCCCTGTGATGTTCCCAGGTTCGCGTCGAGGCTTCGCTCAGTATGGATTTCGCGCGCCCGGAATTTCCGCGACCCGGCGATTGCCGCCGAAAGCCCGGAAATCTTCCACCAGCGCCCTGTAAAGATCCCTTGGCGTACTCCACTCAACTTGGGGCATGGGGGCAGTCGAAAGAATTTTGCAGGTTATCAACGACAGGAGGAGGTCGCTGCACCGATGGAAAGCGGACGCACTGAACGAAGGATTCTGATTGGAACTCTGGGGCAACTTGAGGTTCAAGCAAAACCACATGATTCGGAATGCGCCTGGATCGAAAACATCAGCGATCGCGGAGCGCGGGTAATCAGCCGGCGGCCGTGGCGGTCCGGCGAACGTCTGGTGATTTCTTCGAGATATCCACCGTTTCGTGCCGCCTCCGCGATCGTGGTCTATTGCCAAACGCTGCTGGACGGGCTCTACGCGATCGGATGCGAGTCCAGCGCCGGTGGCGTTCTTCAACTCCTCGAGCAGAAGGCCAAGTCCAGCTCCCGTGAGCTGCGAGCCTTGGAAAACCCAGTCGCTGCACCCGACTATTCCGTGCCCGCGAAATCCTGATCGCTCACATGACGCGAACTCCGCGCCGGGGCAAGAGCCGTCCCACTCGATCGTGCCTCTGACCCCGCGCCCGAAACCACCCCAATTCGCTTACGATGTCGACTCTCCCGGGGAATGTTCCATATAATCCCCAAGGTATTCGTATCCTCTCGGGACTTAGCCATACCAGTATCGGGGAGCAGACCGTATGAAGCTGAACTCCGCTGTGATTGGCCTGGGATTCGTCGGCAAGGCCCACGTCGAAGCCCTGCGGCGTCTGGGCATTCCCGTTCGCGGCGCGCTCGGAAGTTCCGGCGAGACCACGACTGCGGCGTGCAAAGCCTTGAATTTGGATCACGCCTACTCCTCCCTCGACGAACTCGCCGCGGATCCCGCAGTTCATGTCGTCCACCTCTGCACTCCAAACTACCTCCACTTCGATCAAGCCAGTCGTCTCCTGCGCGCGGGTAAGCACGTCCTCTGTGAAAAGCCACTGACCATGGATTCCGCCGAGTCCGAACTCCTCGTCGCCTTGATCCGGGAGACGCAAAAAGTTGGCGGCGTTGCCTACAACCTGCGTTACTACCCGCTTTGTCAGGAAGCTCGCGCCCTCGTCGAAAAAGGCGCCATCGGCCAGCCCAAACTTGTGCATGGCAGTTTCTTGCAGGACTGGCTGCTTTACCCCACGGATTGGAATTGGCGCCTCGACCCCAAACTCGGCGGACAGCTCCGCGCCGTCTCCGATATCGGCACCCATTGGCTGGATCTGATTACTTGGATTACCGGCCGCAAGGTGACGGAGCTCTGCGCCGATCTGGTCACCGTCGTTCCCGTCCGCCAAAGGCCGCGCGGCCGTGTGGAGACTTTCCAAAAAGCCGATCCTTCGAACGTGGACCCCGTACCAATCGAAACCGACGATTACGCGTCGGTCTTGTTCCATCTGGAAGGAGACTTGACGGGCGTTATGACGGTCTCGCAGGTCAGCGCAGGTCGCCGCGCGCGCTTGTGGTTTGAAATTGACGGCACCGAAGGTTCGCTCGCGTGGAATTCCGAACAGCCGGGCACGCTGTGGATTGGCCGCCGCAACCGGGCAAACGAGGAACTCCCTAAGGATCCCGCGCTCTTAAGTCCCCAGGCGCGCCGCTATGCCGCTTATCCTGGCGGCCACGCGGAAGGATATCCCGATACGTTCGTACAACTGTTCCGCGATTTTTATGAGTACATCGAAGCCGGCGATCTGAAAGCTCCGCGCACTTTCCCAACTTTCGAAACCGGCAACGAAGAGATGGTTCTCTGCGAAGCGATCGAACAGAGTTCCAGATCGCGTGCCTGGGTTGCCGTAGGCAACTCCTAAGCGCAAATAAGATCCTGGCCTGCTAGCTTTTCCCGGAATCCTTCGCTGATGGCGCTCCAGGGGCTGAATCCCAGGTGTCGGTTGACTTGCTCTGGAAAAATCTCTTCAACTTCAAAAATGGTTTTTCCAGCAGATTCCACGAAGCGATGGCGAGCAGATAGGACGCCGCGACCGCCAGCCAGAACGCCGCCGTCGGGTGAGCGTCCTTCAGGTGTAGGCGTTTGAAGGCGTCATCGGGGATCTTGTGCAGCAGGTAGAGCCCGTAGCTGATCGTCCCGGTAAACGTCAGGAAACGGTTTGTCAGAAATGCCCGGAACCACGTGTTGCCGGAAAACAGCGCCAGAAAAACAAACGATGCCGAAGCCACTACCGCCATCGAAAATGCCAGCCACATCGCCTCGTACGCGGCTGTCAATACCGCCAGTCCCGCGGCCGCCATAAATAAAATCCACGCCGGCTTCACCAGTCGCTCCCGCTCGAACCCCGATTTTCGCACCAGGATTGCCAGCAGCGCTCCCGCCATCATCCCGTCCAGCCGGCAAAACGGGTTGGAGTAGATGATCCAATGCCGCGTTAGAAACAGTAAGCGAACGCCCGGAGAGAGAAGGAGCACCGTCCACGCAAGGAACTGCAACCGGCCGCTCGCGAGAAATCGCACACATAACGGCCAGGCCAGGTAGAAAAGTTCCTCAACCGCCAGCGACCACGATACTCCTAGCGGCCCTACGGCCAGCGCCGGCGCGCTAACCAGAAAATTCTGCAGAAAAAATGGATAAGACCACCACGGCGAGGATCGCTGAAAAAGTTCGCTTACGTCCTGCGGTCGCACCAGCGGCAGGATCACAAACATCAGGATCAGCACGGAATAATAAAGAGGCCAGATCCTTAGGCATCGGCGCGCATAGAAGTTCCGGAAATAACCCCCCGACGGCTTCGAGTCCAGCAGTATGCCGGTAATCAGGAATCCTGAGAGCACGAAGAACAGGTCCACGCCCATCCATCCGTAGTTCGAAAAAAGCGACAACGGCAGGGAAGAGAACCCGTGCAGGTTATGGGCGAGGACGACAAGAATGGCGATGCCGCGGACGGCGTCGAGTTGTGGAATCTTTTGTCGCACAGGCGGCGGCAGCGGCCCAACGCGCGAACTCTACTCAACGTTGCTCTGCTGGCCTATGTTTCTATCTTGCGCGGCGAAAAAGGTCAAATCGGGCGGGAACAGTTGCAGCCAAGGCATTCAATAGGCTAACTCCAGAATTGCGTTGCCTTCCAGATTGTAGAAAACGGCCAGGCTTTGCTGGCGCAGCAGTTCGTCGGCAAGGACGTCGGCAATGAATTCTATCCGCCGGAAAAGATTTGCCTTGGGGCTGGAGCACCCCTCGAAAAGCACTACCGTGCTTTTCGCCTCATTCCGGTCCGCTCCATACAGATACCAGAAGCACACCGAGACCGTTGGCGAAGTCCCCCCGCCGCGCTCCGCCGGATAAGGCAGTGGCCGATCCGCAAGCAGCAGGTGAAAAGTTCTTCCGTCGGATCGCGAGATCATCGGGATGCCCTCTGACAAGCGGAAGAGCAAGGCCTCCTCTCCGTTCCATTCGCAATGCGGGCAGAAGTTAAAATTCCGGAATACACCTTGGGAAGGTTCAAGAACTTGGTTCACAACACACACCTCGGGTGAGAGCGTCAAACGAACTGCGGGCGCTCTGGGCGGAGTGCACGCAAGGGCTAGTAGCCGGAGTATCTTATTAAGAGAGTTATGTCGTCAAGAGGAAAGTCAATTACTTAGTATCGTGCTTCGATCAGCTAGCCCCGCGGCACGCTTCCTTCATGGCCTCGGTTACTTCACCTTCCGAGTATCGAAGGTCGCGAAGAATACTCCCGCTGTGCTCGCCAAGCAGCGGTGGCGGCAACCGGTAAACGATGGGTTGCTCGCTCAAACGAATAGGGTTGGCGATGCTTCTCGCCACCCTCAGAGTGGGATGCTCTAACTCCACCACCAGGCCCCGCGCCAGGGTTTGAGCGTCTCCGAGGGCTTCTCCGACGGATTGGATCGGCGCCGCCGGGATATCGGCTTCCTTCAGCCGCGCCAGCCAGGCTTCGCTCGCGAAACCCTCGAAATAGCGCTGCAGCAGCGGGATCAAGTGCTCCCGATTCTCATTGCGCGCGGCGTTGTTCGCGAATCGCGTGTCGTTCCCAAGTTCCTCGGCTCCAAGAATCCGCACCAGCCGGCGCCACTGCTCCTGAGTTCCCACACCGACCACAAAATATCGCCCATCGCTCCCTTTAAAAAGCTGGTACGGCACAATGTTCGGGTGAGCGTTTCCCCAGCGATGCGGCGATACACCGGCGTTCAAATAACTGCTGCCCACGTTTGCCAGCCACGTCAGCTGTGAATCAAACAGCGCCATATCCAGGTAGTCGCCTTTTCCGTTGCGTTCTCGCGCGAAGAGAGACCCCAGGATACCCATGGCCGCGTACATCCCCGTGGTCATGTCCGCGATGGCGATTGGAAATCGCAACGGTCCGCCGCCCGGCTCACCCGTGAAGCTCATCACCCCCGCTTCAGCCTGGGCCAGGATGTCGTACCCCGGTTGCTCCGCTTTGGGACCCGTAAAGCCATATCCGGATATGCTGCAGTAGATGAGGCGCGGATATTTCGCCCGAAGCGTCTGCGGATCCAGTCCGCGGCGTTGTAGTGAAAGTATGGATGGTTGATTGCAAATAAAAACGTCTGCGGTGGAGAGCAAACGCTGTAAAATTTCTCCACCCAATGGATGGTCGTAATTGAGAGTAATGGATCTCTTATTGCGATTCGTGGCGAGATAATATGCGGATTCCGTCCCTACAAAGGGGGGCCCCCAGCCGCGCGATTGGTCGCCACCCGCATTGCGCTCGACCTTGATGACGTCAGCGCCAAGATCCCCCAGCAGCATCGCGCAATACGGCCCAGCTAAGGCTTCCGCCAGTTCAATGACTCGGATCCCATCGAGGACCATGCTCATGGAATAGAATTATAATGGACATTCGCCAAGTTCGCCGTCAACCGGCAGCTTGGAACGCTTCGTGATGTCCTTCCTTGCCTGAGAGGAGACCTTCCCGGACAATATGGCTACCGAAGAAAATACCGAACATGTGGCGGCGCAATTGAACGCGCCGGATGGAGATCCCGGAACGATGGCGAACGCGACGCAGCCCCCAAAACGATTTGTCGCCTATTTTTCGATGGAAATTGCCCTGGAAAATCAGATCCCCACCTACAGCGGGGGGCTCGGCGTTCTTGCAGGTGACACCATCCGCGCCGCCGCCGATATTCGGTTGCCCATGGTGGCCGTCTCGCTTCTCTACCGCAAAGGCTATTTTCGCCAACGCCTTTCCGAGGAAGGTGCGCAGACAGAAGAAGCCGTCGATTGGAACGTTGAGAAGCACCTGCAGGAGGAAGAGCCGCGCGTCTCGGTCACCCTCGAAGGGCGCAAAGTCGAACTCCGCGCCTGGCGCTACACCGTTAAGGGAGTTCGCGGTTACGAAGTGCCAGTCTACTTTCTGGATGCCGACCTGCCTTCGAATGACCAGCGCGATCGTGATTTAACCGGTCAACTGTATGGCGGCGATCCCTATTATCGCCTCTCCCAGGAAGTCCTGCTCGGAATCGGGGGTGTGCGCATGCTGCGCGCGCTGGGCCAAACGGAACTCATGCGCTACCACATGAACGAAGGCCACGCCGCGCTGCTCACTCTCGAGTTGCTGGGAGAAGAGGCCAACCGCGCCGGCCGCACATCCGTCAAGGGAGAAGACATCGAAAAGGTGCGTGCAAAGTGCGTTTTCACCACCCACACTCCCGTCCCCGCGGGGCACGACAAATTTCCGGTCGAGTACATGACCCGTTTGTTCCCCGACCAGAATCGTTTTTTCGACGTCAAAGACGCTTCTTCCGCCGATCTGGTCCGCAGCGTCTTGCAGGTCGAGCAGAATTATCCCGACATGGTGGAGGCCGCAAGGCGCGGCGCTTCTGTGAACATGACCTATCTCGCGCTCAGCCTCAGTAATTACATTAACGGCGTCGCCAAGTTGCACGGTGAGGTCTCGCGCAAAATGTTTCCCAACGTGCCGATCGAAGCCATCACCAACGGTGTCCACGCCGCCACCTGGGCCTCTCCGTCTTTTAGCGAACTCTTCGACCGCATGATTCCTTCCTGGCGTGAAGATAATTACAGTCTTCGCGGCGCCCTCGGCCTGCCCCCCGAAGAGGTCTGGGCCGCCCACCTTCTGGCCAAGCACGACCTCCTGGAGACGGTGCGCAAGAAAACTGGGATGAAACTCGACCCCGACGCTTTCACGATCGGATTCGCCCGCCGCGCCACCGGCTACAAGCGCGCGGACCTGATTCTCAGCGACCTCGATCGCCTTCGGCAAATCGCGAAAAACGTGGGCCCGTTTCAGATCGTGTATGCGGGCAAAGCTCACCCGCGCGATGGCGGGGGCAAAGAGATCATAAAGAAGATCTTCAAAGCCAAAAAGGCACTGAAAAAAGCCGTCACCATTGTTTTTCTGGACGACTACGATCTGGTCCTCGGCGGCAAGCTCACCGCCGGGGGAGATTTGTGGCTAAACACCCCGCAATATCCGCTCGAAGCATCCGGCACCAGTGGCATGAAAGCGGCTCTCAATGGCGTGCCCAGCCTCAGCATTCTCGACGGCTGGTGGGTGGAAGGAAACATCGAAGGCGTCACCGGCTGGTCCATCGGCGAAGCGCATCGCGGTGATCCCGGGCCGGAAACTCCAGTGGACAACGCCTATGACGCGGAAAGCCTTTATTCGAAACTCGAGGGCGTCATTCTTCCCCTGTATTACGGCAGCAGGGAGCGTTACCTCGACGTCATGCGCCACGCCATCGCCATCAATGGCTCTTTCTTCAACACTCAGCGCATGGTGCAGCAGTACATCACCGACGCTTACTTGCGCTAGCCCGCCGCGCCTGCACCACTTCCTCCGGCCGGACCTCCATCAGCATCACCCGCCGCGGCAGTTCGCGAAAGCCCGCCTTGCGGTAAAAATTTGCCGCCGCTTTGTTGCGCATCGGCAGCTGCAGCTGGAACGCCCGCATCCCGCGCTCCCGGCAATAATCCTCGATCTCGTAAAGCGCCAGCGACCCGATCCCCTGGTTGCGGAACCTCTTTTCCACAAATAAATCCCGCAGCACGCCCTCCGCGCCTCCGAACTCCAGCTCAAAGTTGTACGTCAGCAGCGCATACCCCACTGGCTTCTTGTGATTCTCCATCAGCCACATTTTTCCCTGTGACGGATTCCTCAGCAGCACATCCAGTCCCTGGCTAAGCGACTGGCGATGCACCGGGATCTTTTCAAATCGGTTGTACGCGATCACCAGCTTCAACAGCGCCGCATGATCCTTGGGCCCGCACGAACGGAACGATACCAGCATGATTCCTCACTTTTTCTGAGCGACTGGAATGCGCTTGGTGCCTTCAAGTTCCGCGCCCGCATCCAGAATATTCGAACGCGAAAAATCCTTAAAAAATTCCCAATTGCCGTATTTCTCCGTCAGCTCCGGCAGCACCGCGCCGACCAGCGCCTCGCCCTTCTTGTTGGCGTCCACACGCTTCTGCACCGCGCCGCGCAGCCACGTCAGGTATCCCTGAAACTCTTGCACGTCATCCGCATTGCCAACGTCGCCATGCCCCGGTACAAAAATCACCGCGCGCGGCAACGCCGAATTGGGCAAAGTATCCGATTTTTCTTCCGTGAACTCCGATAGCGTCGAAATCCATGTCGACGTCGTTGCGTCAACCAGATTCGGCAGTGTGTGCCGCCAGAAAAGGTCGCCGCAGAAAACAACGCCGGCATCGGGAATCGAAACCACCGAGTCGCCCCCTGTGTGGCCCTGCATGTACGTCACTTCAATCCGCCGCGTCCCCAGAAAAAGGGTCACGCCGGTATCGTAAGTGACCTCCGGCGCGAGCAGATTTTCAACCATCGTCTTTTCTTCCGGTTTGATTTTGTCTCCGAAAAATTTCAGGTTTTCCGTGTGGATCCACGCGCGTACGCTGTGATGTCCCACAACGACCGCTCCATGCTGCGCGAAAACGCGGTTTCCCGCCACATGATCCAGGTGATAGTGCGTGTTGATCACGAATTTGATCGGCAGATGCGTAAGGCCGTGAATCTGGCCCAGCAGCGCCTTCGCTGCGGCCTCATTTTCAAACGTATCAATCACCGCCACGCCGTCGTCGCCCACCACGAAGCCGGAGTTTGCCCCGGCGTCACCCTTCGCGTCGTCAATCGCCGCCCAAATATTCGGGCCGATCAGCTTCAATTGAAAGGGAAGTGGCGCGTCCGCAGACTGGCCCAGCAGAATCGCCGCCGAAAAACAAAATAAAAAAGACACCCGTAACAGGAATCGCATTGCAACTATCGTACTGCAAGCCAGCCACTATAAAAAGGATCGTCCCAGTAGCGGCCACCTTCAGGTGGCCCGGCATGCCGGTGTAGGGCCCGCCTTCTGAGGCGGGCCGCAGGTTTTTTGTATCGACGGCGCTGTAGGAGATTCGACTTACCGAACCCGGTTCTTATACAGCGCCATCCCCACAGCCGCATCCATGCCAATCTTTTCCAGCGCCCGTATCTCCCGCTGCGACGAAATCCCCCCGGCGGCAACGATCGGCAGCTTCGTCGCTGCTCGCAAATCGCGAAACCATTCCAAGTTCACTCCGCTCATCGTCCCCTCCCGGTCCACATCCGTGCAAAGAAATCCGCCGCAGAAAGGTTCCAGCTCCGCCATCACCTCCCACGGCGAAATCCGCAGCGATTTTCGCCATCCGTGCACCACGATCTTTCCTTTCGCCGTATCCAGCGCGATCAGCACCTGCCTTTTTTTCACCCGGCCCCGCAGCCTCCGCAGAAACGCTAGATTCGGCCGCCCATCGCGCAACGCCGCGCTGCCAATAATGATCTGTGCCACTCCCAGCCGGACGAGCGCCTCCGCCGCGCTCACGGTTCGAATTCCCCCGCCGGCCCGCACCTTCATGCCATGCTCCCGTTTCGCACGCACGCAAAGTGCTTTCACCAGCCGCCGGTTGTGCCCTTTTCGCATCGCGGCGTCCAGATCGATCACATGCAGCCATTCGTGATGCCCGAACTTTTTTAGCAATCCGAAAACATCGGTAACGGCCAACTCGCGCCGCCGGCCGTGCACAAGCTGCACTGCTTGCCCGCCTTGCAGATCAATGCACGGAATCAGCACGGCAGGCGGACCTCCACGCCGCTACTCCGCAAAAATTCTTTCAGCGCCCGGATCGATTGCACCTGATCATGAAATATCGACGCAGCCAGCGCGGCATCCCCCGCTCCCAGCGTGAACACCTCCAGAAAATGCGCCGGCGTCTTCGCTCCGCCCGAAGCAATCACCGGCACGGAAACACTCTTGCTGATCGCAGCCGTCAATTCCGTATCAAAACCAGATTGCGTGCCGTCCCGATCCACGGATGTCAGTAAAATCTCTCCCGCTCCCATCTCAGCGCCGCGCCGCGCCCATTCCGCCGCATCCAGCGTTGTCGCTTGCCGCCCCCCGCGAACTCGAACTTGCCAGCTGCCTCCCTCTCTCTTCGCATCAATTGCCAGCACCACCGCTTGCGCCCCGAATTCCGCGGAAAGCTCGCTCAAAAGTTCCGGCCTCTCGACCGCCGCCGTGTTCACCGTGATTTTGTCCGCCCCGGCCCGCACCACCCCGCGCGCCGCTTCCAGCGAGCGAATTCCTCCGCCCGCGGTCAGCGGGATGGCCAAATGTTCGGCAACGCGGCGAATGGTTTCGAGAAACGTCGGGCGATTGTCGCGCGCCGCGGCGATGTCCAGCACCACCAGTTCATCCGCGCCTTCTGCGTTATAGCGCGCTGCAAGTTCCACGGGGTCGCCCGCGTCCCGCAATCCTTCAAAATGTACGCCCTTTACGACGCGCGCGCCGTCCGTATCCAAGCAGGGAATGATGCGCCGCGCCAGGCTCATGCCGCCGCTCGCAAGAAATTGCGAAGCACCTGCGCCCCTGCCTCGCCGCTCTTTTCCGGATGAAACTGCACCGCCCGGATATTTCCTTTTTCCAGCACGGCGGCAAATTCGCGCCCATGCGCCGATACGGCCACGGTCTCATCGCCCGCGGCGGGCGCGGCAAACGAATGTGCAAAATAAAAATACGCGTCCGAAGAAACCGATTCCAGCAGGCGGCTCGCCCGAATGTTTCTTAACGTGTTCCATCCCATGTGCGGAAGTTTCACGTCGTTCGGAAGCCGCGTAACGCGCCCTGGCAGAAGTCCAAGGCCTCGCAAGGTCGGAGCCTCTTCGCTCGATTCATACAGCGCCTGCAAACCCAGGCAAATCCCCAGAAACGCCGCGCCTCGTCCGACTGCCTCGATCATTGGCTTCCGCAATTCATGCGCATCCAGTGCAGCGATCAGCGCCGCGCTGTGGCCCACGCCCGGCAGCACCATGCACCGCGCCGCCGCGATTTTCTCCGCAAGATTCGTCGTCTCCACCTGCGCGCCGAGCCGCCGCAACGCTCGCTCCACCGACGGCACGTTGCCCGCCCCGTAATCGATCAGCGTCACGTTCACAACAACTCCTTCGTGCTCGGCAGTACTTTCCGCAGTCGCTGGTCCCGCGATACTGCAAATCGCAACGCCCGCGCGAACGCCTTGAACAGCGCCTCCACCTGGTGATGCGTGGATCGCCCGTAAAAAACCCGAAGGTGAACGTTGGCGCGAGCGGCTTGCGCGAAGCCCTGAAAGAAATCCTCAACCAGCTCCGTCTGAAAATCCCCAACACGCGCTGCCGAAAATCGAGCTTTCACCACGCAGTGTGGTCGCCCTCCAAAATCGATCGCTGCCACGCCCAGCGTTTCGTCCATCGGCATCAGGAAATATCCCGCGCGATTGATCCCCCGCTTGTTGCCGAGCGCGGAAATCACGGCCTCTCCCAGCGTAATGCCCACGTCTTCCACCGTGTGATGCTGATCCACATCCAGGTCGCCCGTCGCCTTGATCTTCAGATCGAAGCCCCCATGCCGCGTTACCAGGTCCAGCATGTGATTGAAAAAGGGAATCCCCGTGGAAATTTCCGATTTCCCGCGGCCGTCGAGATTCATCCGCAGTTCAATTTGGGTTTCCTTGGTATTGCGCCGAATTGTCGCGCTGCGCGCCATCGATTCACCCGTTCCCGCGATCCAGCGTCGCCAGAAATCTTCGCAGCTCTTTTTCGGTTCCAATTGTGATCCGCGCGAACCCCGGCCCAAGATCCTTGCTGCGCTCGCGAATCAGAATTCCGTTCCGCGTCAACCGGCGAAAAAAAACCGGGCCGCCCTCGCCAAAATCGGCCAGCAGAAAATTGCCAGCGCTCGGAAACACGCGAACCTCGCGCTGCTTTAGTTCGCCTGCGAACCATTCCCTCAGCCGCTTCGTTTCCCGGATGTAGCGCTCGATCGTGCGCCGTTCGCGCACCGCGGCAACCCCGGCCGCAAGTGCCGCCGCGTTCACAGGGAAGGGAGGCAACGCGCGTCGCACCAGCGCAAGCGAGTCGCGGTGGGCTATCACCGCCCCTAATCGGAGCCCGGCCAGGCCCGCGGCCTTCGAAAATGTCTTCGCGATGAAAAGATTCGCGTACCGGCGAATCCACGGGACCCCCGTAACGCCGGAAAAATCCGCATAAGCTTCATCCAGAACCACAGCCGTATGCGACGCCGCCTCCAGTATTTTCTCGAGCGCAGCTTTGTCCACCAGTGTCCCGGTCGGATTGTTCGGGTTCGCCAGGAAGAAAACGCGTGGTTTTCCTGAAAGTGCGTGAAGCACGTCCGCCAACGGAAACTCCATTTCCTTCGAATAGCGCAACGCTTCAACGCGAGTCCCGGCAATCTCCGCATAGTAGCGATACATCGGGAAAGTCGGTTCGCAAATCAGGATGTGGCTGCCCGGCTCCACAAACGTGTCAAAGAAAACCCGCAGCGCATCATCCCCTCCATTGGTCAACACCAACTCCTCGGGCTTCACGCCGAAATACCGCGCCAGGCTTTTCGTCGGCGCCTCATACTCCGGATACATCGCCAGCTCTTTCCCGCTCAGCCGGCGCAGCGCCCTCAGAGCCGCTTCACTGCACCCCGTCGTGTTCTCGTTGAAATCCAGCCGTATTTTCCCCCTGCGCCCCTCGGCGGGCGCCTCATACGTCCGGCGATCAAGAATTGCTTTGCGAACCGGCAAGTGCACCTTCATCTCCGCACCTCAACGGCCCTCGCGTGCGCGGCCAATCCCTCGGCATTCGCAAGGCGCTCCACGTCATCAGCCACGCTGCTGAATCCCGCCCGGTCGATTTTCTGCACCGTGATGCATTTCACAAAGTCCCCTGTGGATAGCCCGCCGCGCCTTCGCGCCCATCCGCCCGTTGGCAACACGTGATTGCTCCCACTCGCATAATCCCCGAACGGCTGTGCGCTAAGCGCGCCAAGAAAGATTGTCCCTGACGAGCGGATCTTGCCGAGCAAGCTTTTTCCATCCTCGGGCAAGCTCAAATGCTCCGGCGCGAACCGGTTCACAAATTCGCAAGCATGCCCCATCGATCGCGCCACCAGAATCGCTCCCGTCTTCCGGATGGAACTCTGCGCCGGATTTGCCTTCGGCAGCGCCTTCAGTTGCGACATCACCTCAATCTGCACTTTCTGCGCGAACGCCGCCGACGAAGTCACTAGGTAACTCCCGGCATCCGGTGCGTGCTCCGCTTGCGCTAGCAAATCCGCCGCGATCCATCGGGGATTGCCGCTGTTCGCCAGCACCACGGCTTCCGTCGGCCCCGCCGGCATATCGATCGCACAATCCGCGCTCACGATTTGTTTCGCCGCGGTCACATACCGGTTGCCCGGCCCGCAAATCTTCTCCACCGCCGCAATCTTCCGCGTTCCATAAGCCATCGCCGCAATCGACTGCGCCCCGCCGATTCTTGCGAACTCCGTGACGCCAAGCAGTTCCGCCGTCGCCAGCAGCGCATCATTCGGATGCGGACAAACCGCCACAATTCTCGCCACGCCCGCCACCTGCGCCGGCACCGCCGTCATCACCAGCGTCGAGAGCAGCGCATACCGTCCGCCGGGAATATAGCATCCGATGGAATCCACCGGCCGAACGATCTGTCGGATGCTCACACCGGCTTCCACCTCCAGGCTCCAGTGGCGCGGCAGTTGCTGCTCGGCCCCCTTTCGAACATTCTTCGCGGCGTGCTCGACCGCCTTCAGGAATTGCCGTTCCACGCGTCGCCCTGCCGCCGCCATCTCTTTCTTCGAAATCCAAAGCCCCGACTCTGAAACATCCGTTCTGTCCAGTTTCTTCGTCCAATCTTCAACCGCACGATCGCCCCGCTTCCGCACATCCGAAACGATTCGCGAAGCCACGCGATACGCCTGCCGGTCGTGCGTTTGTCGAAGCCTCAGCAGGCCAGCCTCTGTTTTCTCGGTAAGTTTCAGTATCCGCATCACAGCACAATCTTGTTTAGGGGATATTCCACAATCCCCTGGGCCTTCGCCGCTTTCAATCGCGGCAGAATCTGCCTCACAACCGATTCCTCAATGATTGTGTTCACCGCCACCCAATCCGAATCGCTCAGCGAAGATATCGTCGGGTTTTTCAAGGCAGGCAGCGCCGCCAGCACCGCGTCCAGATTCTCCCGCCGCACGTTCAGCATCAGTCCCACTCGCGTGGCCGCCGCGATCGCTCCCTGCAGCATCAGCACCATATTTTCCGCTTTCTCTCGCTTCTCCGGATCAGCTGCCGCCTTGCGGTTCATGATAAACACTGTCGCCGATTCCAGCACCGTATCGAGAATCCTCAGCCGGTTCGCCCTCAGCGACGACCCAGTCTCCGTAACCTCCACGATCGCATCCGCAAGCTGCGGCACCTTCACTTCCGTCGCACCCCACGAAAATTCCACCCGCGCTTTCACGTCGTGCCTTTCCAGATATTTTTGCGTGATTCCCACCACCTCCGTGGCGATCACCTTGCCCTCCAGGTCTTTCGGCTCGCGAATTGCCGAATCTTCCGGCACCGCCAGCACCCACTTCACCCGTGCCAGCCGTTGCTTCGCGTAAATCAGTTCCGCCAGTTCCACCACATCCGCGTTCGTTTCCACCACCCAATCGTGCCCGGTAATCCCCGCCTCCAGCGCGCCGGATTCCACATACCGCGCCATCTCCTGCGCGCGCACCAGCAGGCAACTCACATCCGGATCGTCAATCGTCGGCACGTAGCTCCGCGAACTCAGCGCGATCTTCCATCCCGCCCGCGACATCAGGTCAATTGTCGCCTCCTGCAAACTCCCTTTCGGAATACCAAGTTTCAACAGGCTCATTTTTCCCCCTGTCGCCCGTACACTTGCTCGGTCGAAAAAGTCATTTCCGCCACGACCCGCGCCGATCCATCCGTGCTCAACTCCCGAAAAAAACAGCTGCGGTAGCCTTCGTGACACACTCCCGGCCCCACCGGTTCAACCAGCAGCACCAGCGCATCCGCATCGCAATCCACCAGCGCCCGCTTCAGTCGCAGCACGTGCCCGCTGGTCTCGCCCTTTTTCCAAAGCTTGTTGCGCGAACGGCTGAAAAAATGCACCTCGCCGCTTTTCCAGGTCTCTGCCAGCGCCTGCGGATTCACGTAACCGAGCATCAGCACTTCCTTGCTCGCGTGATCCTGAAGAATCGCCGGAATCAGGCCGCCTTGTTTTTCAAATGCCAGTTCCACAAAAGCCTCCCCCAAAAACAAAAATCCCGCCTGGCGTTGGGCGCCGGCGGGGCATTTCCTGCTTTAGCATTGCTGAAACTCTAGGCAGGGCTCCACGGACGCGGCATGTGGCCGTGATGATGATGGTGTCGATGCGCCCGAAAAGTCATCTGTTTGGAAAAGTACAGGAACACGCTGGCGAGTGTCAATCGGAAGATTGCGGCCGCCCTATTCCAGAAGCCGATTCAATAAATCGATGCTAGCGGCGGGTGCTCGAGCTGGGGGGGCCACCCGCGCTGTAATTCACCGTCATCAATAAATGCAGCGCCACTCCATAGCGTTTATTGGGCAGTTCTTCCACCCGAACCACCTCCGCCACATATTCGCAGTTCATCGGATCGTGCTGCGAAGTAAAAGGAAAGGTCACGAACACGCGCATGCCCTTGTAATAGCCCTTCCGGCGCGTCTGAAAGAATATTCCATCCTTGGAAGCGTTCACGCTTACGGGCAAGTCCTCAAAGTGCTCATCACGCGGTTCTGATGGGCGCACGCGCAGCGGTTTGGCGATCTTGGCGCGCCGGGTACGGCGCTTGTCCGCGAACTGGGGCTCGGTCGGTTCTGGCATTCGAGTCCCCCATGGGCGAAGGGGTATTTTCATGATTAAGGCCACTGCGCGAAACGTCAAGCCGTTGCGCCGAATCTGATACTGATGGAGAGTGTATTAATATCGCTTAGCGAGGAAACATGCCCGAAAAAATCAATAAGCCCGAAAGTGAATGGCGGAAGCATCTCACTCCCAATCAATTTTATGTAACTCGCCAGAAAGGCACCGAGCCGCCGTTTACGGGGGAATACGAGTCCACCGAAACGCCGGGCACCTACAAATGCGTCTGCTGCGGCCATCCCTTGTTCCGCTCCGAATCAAAATTTCATTCCGGTTGCGGTTGGCCCAGCTTCACGGCTCCTCTCGAAACTCAGGCCGTCGACGAGGAAACCGACACCTCCCACGGCATGTCTCGCACTGAAGTGAAATGCAGCCGCTGCGATGCGCACCTCGGCCACGTCTTCGAAGACGGTCCCGGGCCCACACGCCTGCGCTATTGCATCAACTCGGTCTCACTCGCGCTCGATAAAGACAAGCGCTGACCGCGTTCGCGAGCAGCTTTCTAATTGTGAGGACTGGGGAGATTCGTTACGCGGCGGGGCAGGAGTACGCAACCATCTCGGCTACCGGGTCAAGGTCGCGTTGCCAGGCGGCCAATAGCAACACTTTATGTCCCGTGGGATACCGGAACACGTAATACACGTTCGCAACCCCATCGAGCTCGAAGAATCCGGGGCGGCGCGGGTCGGGGCGCCCGGGCATACCCGTATCCAGTAACATGCGAAGCTCCGCGATCTGTTCCTGCGAGTGAGCGCGAAGGTCCTCGATCAGCGGTGGTCTTTTGTTTCCGTTCAACATCATTCGGTCTGCCAGTGCTAAATGCATCATAATCCTTCTCCACTTAGTAAAGACGCAGTATTCGCCGAAATGTTTCGTGAATAGCACGTCAAATTTTCCTATCGTTGAGCCCGCAAACCCCCCGCGAAAGCCATTCCCGCCGTGCACTAGCCTCGCCCCAATGTTCTGGACACCCGCATCGCATTGCGATATGGTGCGCCTTAATCGGTATTTCTGCGGATTCAGGAGGAGCGAGTGCCCGAAATTGGCATCTCGATCAAGCGACTGCTCAAACTGGCGGCGCTGTCCTGCTCGTTCGTTTTCTTGCCGCTTTACGCCCAGGAAGTTTCAGAAACTCAGACCCAAAAGCAGTTGCTCTTGCAAATCAATCCAGGCGGACAATTCGCGGAGCCAGGGCAAACGCCCAGCGCTCATGACGTTCGTATCAATTTGATGTCCGGCGGCGGGCAAGGTTACAACTTTCTCCGGCCCCGATCCGACTTTACGGCTTTCGACAAATCCATCTGGACCTCCTACCCCGGCACGATTCAGCGCATGGAGTCGGCCTTCTACTGCAACGACACGCCCTTTGTGGACCAGGTCCGTTTGCCCCTGGCAACTTTTTGGCGCGGCCGCGTCAAACTCGTCGGCTTCGAAAGCGACGTCACCACCGCCAACTTCGTCATGGGCCTTCCCGGCCAGGGCGCGCTGCACAACCTCAGCGCATTTGGCGGCAATGGCTTTCTCGCCGTTCACACCCCGCCTTCCGATCAACTCGCGGGAATCAACATGACTTTCACCTTGCACCCAGGTGCGCCGGACTCCGCCGACAGCAGCGCCCTTCGGGGCATCGTATATCTCGTCCATGCCAGCCGCGCGGTTTTTCCCTTCGGAAGCGGGCGGTCCGATTCGTTCTCCGCGGCGGTGCATTAGTCCCTTTCTCTAGGATTATAATTTCCGTGGCGTTCGCAGGCTGCACTTGCGAATCGTTATTATTCTTGCGATAGTGGCATTTACGATTACTTCCAATCAGAGGTGTCCGTGGCAAAAGCGTCGACTCCAGCGAAAGGCCCCCGGAAATCTGTCCGGGACGGAAAGTCGGAATTCGGAAAGGATCGCCGCCGAAAACATCATCATTTCCTGGTCACCGTCAATTACGCCGACGGGGAAACGTTTGGCCGGGTTTACACCAACAAGGAAAAAGCCACTCGCTTTGCCGAGCGCCAGCGCCGTTCGCCCATCGTCAAATCCGCGCGCGTCACTCAGGTTTCCTGATTCTCTGGGTCCTTCTCAACTTTTTGCGGGGCGCCTTGTCGACTCGGGGAGAAGCGTGCTATAAAAGTTATAGTTTAAGCGGCCTTAGTATAGTGGTAGTACGGAACCTTGCCAAGGTTCAGGTGTCGGTTCGATTCCGATAGGCCGCTCCATTCTCTCTTCGTATTTCCCCTCAAATCCGAGCGTACGTGTCCAACCTGACGGCACTAGTTGCGTCTTTTCTCGCGTTTTAATCGTTTACCACCATTACCAAGAATTCTCCTGCCGATCCGCCGTGTTGACGGAGGCCGCACCTTGTTGCCCTACTTCGCGCCTGCTACACTGGCCGCCTTGTTTCTAGAGATGCAGCGCACGCGGGTCGGCCCGCGCGAAAAAGTCTCACGCGCGGCCTGAACGGGCAATAACTGGCTGCATTTTGGAGGGGCGACTTGCCTCCCGAAATCACAAATCGCTCTCTCCGCATTCTCGAAGAGCGAGTTCCTGTTCAGGCGCCCGTTCAGACGATCGATCCCGATCTCTCAAACGCCCCCCTGATCTCCGCCGCCGAAGAAGTCTCCAACTCCTGGCACCGCTGCTTGGCGGACTATCACGTCAACCCCAAAGACCCGTCCGCCCCAAACGTCGTCACCCAAAGTGAACTGAGCGCCTCGAAAGAACCCGTCGCCGACATCATCGTCCATGCCAGGGAAGAGATCGATCGTCTCTACGCCATCGTTCGCCAGCAAGGCTACGTGGTCCTCTTGTGCAACAGTTCGGGTGTTGCGATTCATCATCGGGGCGATGAAACAAGGGCCGATGATTTCAAGCGTTGGGGCATCTGGCTGGGCGGCGTCTGGTCCGAGCAAATCGAGGGCACAAACGGCATCGGAACCTGCATCACGGAGCAGCGCCCTCTCCTGGTCCATTGCGGCCAGCATTTTCGCTCTCGCCACAGCAAACTCACCTGCGCCGGCGCACCGATCTTCGATCCCCTCGGCAATCTCGCGGGTGTGCTGGACGTCTCCGCCGTCGCGACCGATAGCCCCGATCGTCCCCAGCAGCTCGCTCTCGCCGCGACCATCGCCTCCGCCCGTGCCGTCGAAGAGCGCCTCTTCCGCGAACACTTCCGTCACGAATGGATCGTCGCCGCTTTGCGGTCAGACGAAACCGCCCCCGCGTTCCTGCTTGCCATCGACGAACACCAATGCATCCTCGGCGCCGACCGCGTCGCTCGCGGCGCGTTCGCCCTCGACAACAAAACCCTCGCCGCTGGCGTGCCGCTGTCTTCTTTCTTCGAGTACGGTCCTTCGCTTTTCCGCAGGCGCGGTGGACAGGACATTCCCGTGCTGCTCTCCGGCGCAGGGCGCAACGGTCATTGGCGGGCCTTGATCACTCCGCCCCTCGCGAAATCCAATCTGTCCCGCAACTGGCTGGAGGCCGTCGTTCACTCGCAGCCCAGATTGAGCATGCTCAGCTTCATGCCCATGCCCGAAACGCCCGATGCAAGCCGAGGCGGCCTCTCCCCCGCCATGAAGCACCGCGTCTGCGATTTCATCGAATCGCACATCGGCGAAAAGATCAGCCTCGACTCCCTGTCCACGATGGCCGGCCTCTCGCCGCACCATTTCGCCCGCGCCTTCCAGCAATCCCTTGGCATGCCGCCGCACCGGTATTTGCTTCGCCGCCGTTTGGAGCATGTCGAGCAGCTGCTGCGCAACACGCAACTCCCGCTGTCCCACATCGCCCTGGCCGTCGGATTCTCCGACCAGAGCCACCTCAACCGACACTTCCGCCGCCTCACCGGAATGTCCCCAAGCCTCGCCCGTGGCCTCGAGCGCTAAGCTCCGGACGATGTCCAGCCTAATCCACTCATTCTAATAGCGTTATCCTCAGGCTCCCTGGAAAGCCTGCTCCCTGATTCGCGCCTCGGCTCCCCAAAGCGGGAGCAAGATTGTACAAATCGGACCAAATTCGTCCAAGACGCCGCCAGCCTCCTCGGGGCAATATTCCCGCACGATTTCTCAGCACCCGAGGGATCTAAGATCGATTCAACCATGGAGGAACGAACATGTCACCCGAACCGGCAGGCATTCCACCATTGGCCCAGCGAATCCGGGGCTACTTCACTCAAAATGATCAGCACCCATCCACCCACGAACAGGCACTTCTCGCGGAAGAACGACGCCGCGAACGCGCTCGCATTGCCCGCGAACTCCACGACACGCTGCTCCAGCGGCTCCTCAGTGCCTCCATGCAGCTGCAAGTCGCCGAAGGCTGGCTGCCCCACGATTCTCCCGCGAAACCTCTGCTGAGCCGCGTGCGCAACCTGATGCGAAAGGGAATCGCCGAAGGCCGCGCCGCCTTGCAAGGGCTACGTTCCGCTGAAATCCCTTCCACGACACTCGATGAAGCCCTTTCCGATTTTCAGGATGAGTTAGCCCCGAACGACCGCGCCCGCCTGCGAATCGCAAAGAGGGGCCGGCCGAAACCCGTCGAACCCGCCGTCCTCCACCAAATCTATCTGATCGCGCGCGAAGCAATCCTCAACTCGCTGCGTCATTCCCAGGCAGAAAAGATCGAAGTCGAAATCCAGTATGCCCCGCGCAAATTGAGCGTCGTCGTCCGCGATAACGGCACCGGCATCGAGCCCCAACTCCTCCACTCCGGCCGCAAAGCCCACTGGGGCCTCACCGTCATGCGCGAGCGCGCCGCCAACATCGGCGCCCGACTCCGCATCTGGACCAAGCTCAATGTGGGCACTGAAATCGCACTCTCTCTGCCGCTCATTCACTCCGAACGCCTCTCCGGTTCGGCCCCTAGGTAGGGCACGCCGCGCTTCGATCCAAAGCGCCGGAGACGCGGCAGATTCTCCTGATCCTCACCTCTGCGCCAACTCAGCGCCTCGCGTCCTTTTTGTCATCCCGACCGGAATGTCCGACTTATTCTTTCGTTCGCGCTGTCCGAACGTCGGCCATGCAGCGGAGGAACCGTTGCAATAGGAATAGTCCTACTCCACGCGATGCAACCCATCGCAACACCAACGGGAGATCCTTCCTCTCCCTACTGCTCGTAATTCTCCACAATCTTTACCGGACGCACCTTCGCCTTGTCCGGGTCTTCCCCAAACTCCCGCAAAGCCCGCCGCTGCCGCAGCAGATCCCAGCACTGATCCAGCGCCACCTTCACCTCCGCCAGCCGCGCCTGGTCCTCCTCCGTAAGCCCGTTCTTCGCGTACAACCGTTCCTCCTCTTTCACCAGCTCGTCAATGTGGCTCAATACAGATTGGTCATTCTTCTCGTTCGCCATGCAAAGTCACCTCTCGTTTCACAAGTCCGCAGTTGGATGCACAGGACCGCAAAAAGTAGACGAGCCGGTGCAGGCCCATTCCAGTGCCCACTCGTCCAGCAATCGCTTCGAGTCAGGTTGCCTCAGTGGCCGCCAAAACGAGATAATGAAAGGACCCCAGTCCTTTCCGAAGCCCTAAGTTGATGGTCGGGGCGGGTCTTGGCCTTGCCCGCGAATCCAGCCGACAATCCGGCGAAGCGGACCCAGCCGCTGTAGTTACGCTCAGGACAAGTTCCATTGTCAGCCCCAGCCGCAAATGTTCTCTAGAAGAAGAGAGCGCTTTCGTTTGCGGAGGCGTTCGACAAGAGGTCCGCGTGCGCAGGATGAAGCTCCAACGGGAATCGAGTGGCAGGCAGGGTTTTGCCCTTGCTCTTGGCCTGGTGTGCCTGATGGGGGCGGCGTCGGCATGGGCGCAAAACCCCGATCCACCGCAGGAAAAGCCGTCCGCTACGCGATTGTTGACGGTGGAAGAAGGACGCTCCATCGCAGATGCCGCACTAGATCAGCGGCAGCCGGCGCGCGGGACTCAGGATTGTTCGCACCTGATTCATGCGATTTACGGAAGCGCCGGATTTGAATACCCGTATGCCAGTTCGTTCGAGCTGTTTGCCGGGAGCGGGAATTTCGCGCGCGTGCGATTCCCGCACGCCGGAGATTTGATCGTCTGGCCGGGGCACGTTGGCATCGTCGTCGATCCGTCGCAACACAGTTTTTCCAGTCTGGTGAGCACGGGGTTCGATGTGCAGGATTATGAAGGAGCATATTGGAAGTCGCGAGGAAGACCCCGCTTTTACCGGTACAAAGTGCAAAATGCCGGCGTGCTGACCGCGGCAAAGACTCCTCCATCGCGACACATCGCGAATCCGAACCGGCCTCCAGGCGAAGGCAGGTTGATCGAAGAGCGATCCGCTGAAGAAAATTCCGCGTTAAGCCAGCCAAAGAAGGCGGCATCCGAACGCTCAGTGCTGATCTATGGACCGCCGGCTCCCGAGGAAGTGACCGAAGCCAGCGCGCCGTTTGAAATTCCAAGCAGCACGATTGTCGCGGCGGGCGGCAAGCCGCCAACCCGCGAGGAAGTGGCTGAGGGCATCTCGGAATTGAGTGACGCGGCCGGGAATTTGCTGCGCAAGGATGATCCGTTCAAAACGCGCTCCCCGGTGGTGATCGTCGAACAGTTCACCGTGGTGCAAGTGGAAATCAAGCGCGACCATGGCTGGGCCCGCCTGCAGGTTCAGTCCAGTGTTTCCATCGACGGCGGAACCATTCAACGGAAACCCCGGCGAGAGAACGTACGCTGGGAGTTGCGGCGTGTGCCAGCGGGTTGGGAGGTCGTTATTCCCCAGGATCGAACCTATGTACCGCATGACGTGGCGGTGAAGGATTTGGCGGCCCAGCTTGCGCAAATGACGCAGAGCGACGGCCCCACCGCTAATCGCGCGACGTCTGCCCAGCAGGAATCACACATCGCAAATCTCCTCAACGCCCTGCTGGTCCCATAATGCATCAACTTCTCCGGTAAGCGGCGGGCGGCCGGCAGCTTGACGGTGGGGAACGAACTTGGGTGCCGCACCGCTTCGTCCGGAGCCTGCCGAAGGGCCGTATGAGTTTCAGGGGTCCGGGTTTTGACTTTTCTTTTGTTCAGTCCCGCTTGCTTCCTGCTCACTGAGCGCTGATTTCTGTTACCAACTCGCCCCTCCCCGTTCGGAACTCCAAAGTGCCAGGTGCCAAAAGCCGGAACCCCGTGCCACCCCTCGCACCCCGTTTGCATCCAATTTTGCACGTTCATTGTAAAGCGCAAGGAGGCTGCTCATGCCTTTTCGAGTTTGCGCGTCCGGGGTGGTTCTGGTCTTGGCGTTGTCCGGCCTAGGTTGTCCCCAATCATCTTTCGGGCAGGACAAAAGCGCTGAGGGAAACGCCTTCCGAAGCCGGGTGGATCTGGTCTCCGTCTACTTCGCGGTGCGCGACGACAAGAAACGCCTGGTCAGCGATCTGGGGCAAACCAGTTTCAGCGTCTTCGAAGACGGCCAGCCCCAGTCCATTAAGTTCTTTGCCCATCACAGTGATGTAGTCCTCAACGTAGGCGTGCTCCTGGACACGGGATCGAATATGTCCTGGATTCTCGGCGAAGAGGCCCAGGCCTCGAAGATGTTCCTCAGGCGCGTAGTGCGCCCCACGGACCTCGGCTTCCTTGTGAGCTATGGCTCGCGCGTAGAAACCGTGCAGTTGCCGACCTCGGACCCCGGGCTCCTGAGGCAGGCCGCCGACTCCATTGGGAAGGGAGCGGCGATTGGACTGCCGGAGCGATCTCCGGCGGAGCCAGGTATCTGGACCGGCGGAACCGTGGGCATCAACGGGCGGCACCCGCTCGACCCGAACCGCGAATCCCACCTTTACGACGCCATCCGTGTCTCCACGCACCGCTACCTTGTGGGCGAGGTGGGACGCAAGGCCATCGTTGTCGTGGCCCTCTCCGGTGATGCCAAGAGCGAATCCACGATGGCAGACGCCCTGGAAGCTTTGCTAGAAAACGACGTGATCGCCTACGTCCTGCAGATTTACGATGGCTCACAGCGCGACAATTGCGACGTGCTCCACATCTATCAGAGGGATAGCAGCGGAGAGCCTCTGCTAAAAAAACTTGCCGAGGCTACCGGCGGGCGAATGCTGGAAGTCCGGGGTATTGATAAACTCGAAGACGCGCTGGATGAAATCTCCGACGAACTGCACCACCAGTACAGCCTGGGCTACTACCCCGAAAACAAGAATTGGGACGGCAAGTTTCGCAAGATCCAGATTTCCGCCGGCGAGAAGGGCTTTAAGGTCTATGCCCGCAAAGGCTATTACGCCAAACCGCCGGCAGCGAAAGTTGCGGCAACGCAGTAAGCAATCAGCCGCGTCGCCCACTCCCGCACAACTCACTCGCCGCAAATCCACCTGCTCGGTTACCGCGTTTGCCAGGACTTGACCTAACTCCTAACCAGAGGCGGGACCTATATCGGTAGCACGGGTGAGTCGGACCAACCTCAAACAGTTAAGCCTATGAGCACACCTGTACCTTCGGGCTATTCAGCGTTTGCGGAAAAAAACTCAGACTTAAGAACAGTCAGCCTTCGGCCACCGGCAAACTATTTGTAAGGAGAAAACAATGAAGAAGGCCTTTTTATTGGTGCCTATAGGCATCCTGTTCACCGTTTCAGGTTGCTCAGGAAATCCCCAGAATGACGTCTCGAAGAGCGCACCAACGGTGGTGCAGGCCTCGGTTGCGCCAGCAAGTAAATCTCCCGTTGCGGAGACAACCGCTGCGCTTCCCATCCCGTCGGTCGGGCAGGCGAATCAACATGCCTGGCACTCTGAAAATGTCGCAGACGGATTCGGCAAGGCCATTGCGCTGAAGGTGACGTCGTTAGACGGAAAATTTGATTTAGTTATCCTCGAAAGGGGAAAGTATTCTTTTCTGTCTTTCGCCAGACACGCACGTTGGAAGTCTGTTTCTCAGCAGCCAGCCCAAGGCAAGCTAATGTATCTCCGGATAAAATTTGAGGACGGGCAGGAGAAACACGTTGAGTGGGACGAACTGCGATTCGCAACGGAGAACCTGTACGGCGTCTTGTGGTCATACCCCGCTAAGGCGGACACTCCGATCGGTCCAGTGCTTGCTGGCGCGACAGGTGATTCTGTCGGGGGCGACCAGCTCCTTCTTCAAGATATGATGAAGCACAAAACCATGCTTTTAGAAGTCGCACCGGGGGTCACTACCCAGTTCGACATCACCGGGCTCGCGCACGAAATACAGAAAATTCGCGCTCCCGAATCGCAGCCAATCCTCGAAGCCAGCCAAACGGCCGAGTAGCCGCTGGCGCACGCTTAACGCAATAAAACCTTCTGGGTGGCCTTCCGATTCGGTTTTCGAATCGGTGGCCGCTCTTCGGGCCGGTGGCCCACACACTGACGTTGCGGACGAATTTGGGTGCCGCATCCTTGCCTGCCCTGAGCCCAGCCGAAGGGTGGTTTTCAGGGGTGCGGGTTTTGACTTTTCGTTTGTTCCACCCCGCATGCTACCTGACGGGTGGCCCAGGCATTAATCGATTCCTACTCAATCGCCGCAGTCGATCGAACGAATCAGCTTTCTCCTCATCCACTAAACAAAATAATGCTGAGGGTTCCCCATCCTTGCGGGGTTGGTTCATGCAAGGGTGGGTCTTCGGGTCCTCGGAAACTGTGAACAGACAGGACGTTTACAAGATTTTATTTTCTCTAGATATGAGAGGGAGAGGGGAGCGTTCTGTCTGTCCCCATTTTCCCTGGCTAGCTCGGAACATACGGTCCGTATACACTAACTCTCCACCATGCTCGAAGCTGCCAAAAACCTATTCCTCATTGTCAGTGCACTCTTCCCGATAGTGGATCCGGTTGGTGGCAGTCCCTTCTTTCTGGCTATGACCAATGATTACCTGCCGGAAGCACGGAGAGCACTATCATGGCGAATCGCACTGAATAGTTTTGTCCTGCTCGTTGCGTCGTACTTTGTCGGAACCTACATCCTCACCTTCTTCGGTATCTCGCTACCCATCGTGCAAGTAGGCGGCGGAATTGTTCTGGTTGCAATGGGATGGGCAATGCTGATGCAGCGAGACGAAGGCTGCGATTCCAGTAATCGCAGAAACATTCACCCCCAAGACGTCGTTCGTCAGGCGTTCTACCCTTTGACTCTGCCGCTAACGGTCGGCCCGGGCTCAATTTCTGTCGCGATTACTTTAGGTGCCAATGCCGCGCGCAGCCACGCGCTCCATCCATTAATGATTTTGGCTGCGCTCCTCGGCTCGGCGCTGGTCGCGTTGAGTATTTTTCTGTGCTACGCATTCGCCGACCGGCTGGCGCGGATTCTGGGCCAGACGGGGATGTCCGTGATGATAAAACTCTCGTCATTTCTTCTAGTCTGTATCGGCGCGCAGATCGTCTGGAACGGTATCAAAGCCCTCCTGGAGTCCGTGACGCTCCACATCGCTTCGTAGGCCGGTGGCCCGTGTAATCATCGGATGATTCCTAGTCACTCTTCGTCCGCCGAACGAGCGAGCTTTCCACAACCTCACAAATCATAATAACGCGGAGGGTTCCCCAGGTTCCGGTTTTTGGTACCTGGGTCTTGGGTTTTCCGCATCTTTCTGATCGCCGCCCAATTTAATCGCGCTTCCATTCGAACGATTCCTTGGGCCGATTACCATTTGTTATCCAACAAGTTATTTATAGATACTATCTACTTTTACTATACTTTCCCCGTGACTCGCAAGCGACCTGAACATCCGACGAAGGATGTCCACCCTGAGCCCGCCGAAGGGCTCTTCTCTTATTTCCACTCGGGGACGCCGAGCACTTTCCGCCGATCCCCAAGCCCACCACAGGAATTTCGTAGCCTCCATCCCGTACGACGACAATGACCAAGCCACACCATGTTCGCCACACCAAAAAAGTCCGGCGGCCAAAGACATTTCGGAATGATTTCTCTCCCCTCCCCGCCGCCTCAGCGAGTCTCTGCGTTCTCGGCGCCTCTGCGTTAGACTTTCTCTTTCCTCGCTTTGGGCTGCCTGCCTTAAGCTTGCCGAACGGGTCAGCTGTAGACTGCCAGCCAGTTCTTCTCCCCCAACTCCTTCAGTTCCCCCACTTGCACGCCCCTCGCTTAACCCCTTTCTCTGCTATCTCTTTCCGCCCATAGGGGGGAGGGTCCCCCTGGTCCAACCACCGCCGTTCACTCTCAACTCTAGTCTGTTAACTCCCCACAGGACACGGATCATGGGCCACAGACCACGACTCTCTGCCCCACGGGTCACTGCTCACCAGCCACTGGCCACTTCTCCCATCTCCTTGTATTTCCCCTCCATACGAGCACCACCCTCGTATCTCTCTTGTTTCCCCTACATACGCAAAAACAGGGGGTATACCCCCACCCAAAAATGTCGGCGCGCCGACATTTTTGATTTTTCCTCTGATATTTCGCACTTTTGTACTTCTTCCCTGCAACGTCGCCTTTCGCCTCTCCTCTGCCTCTTCACTGGCCACCGGTCGCGGGTCACTGGCCACTTTCCCACGCCTTTTCCTCAGCCCACCCAAATTCGCCCCCAAACTCCCACCCATTTCCCAGTACACTTCGCTGACAGGGCTTCCATTTTCATGAGCGCATGCCGCATCGCCGTCGGGAGCACCCGCCGGCCCAAACTTCAGGCGGTTGAGGAAGCCACCGCCAGCTTTGCCGCCAAGCTTTCCCCGCGCGCGCCGCTCGAAATTCAGGGACACGAAGTCGAAAGCGGCGTCAGCCACACTCCCTCTTCCCGTGGAGAATTGATGCGGGGAGCGCGACAGCGAGCCGAAGCCCTGCACAAAATGCTGGCCGATTCCGGCCAGCCTACCGACTTCTGCGTCGGGCTCGAAGGCGGCCTCGACATCGCCATCGAAAATGGCGTTCGCCGAGTGTTCCTCGAAAGCTGGGCCTACGTCACCGACGGCGTGCGCGGGCATTTCGGCTGCTCCGGCAGCATCGAAATACCCGAAGCGCTGGCCGAAGAAGTTTTGTCCCGCGGCACGGAGCTTTCCATCGCGATCGATCGCTACGCCGGCGCGGTTGGCATCCGCGACGGACAGGGCGCATGGGGCGTGCTGAGCGATAATCTCGTTTCGCGGCAGGAGTCGTTCCGCTTGGCAGTGGTCGCGGCCTTCGCGCCGTTCTACAATGTGAGGATGTACCGCCCGGCGGCAGAGGCTGCGGGACAGCTTTTGTAGTGGCCGGTCTTTAGACCGGTCAGGGTAGCTGGGCCACCTAAAGGTGGCCGCTACGCGAGTAGGAAAAAGCAGATCCCTCACCCGCAAAAGACGCGGATTCGGGATGACACATTTGGGATTTCGCAGGGATTTGAAGGAGACGCGGCGTGGACATAGTCAAGGGCAACATGGGTTGGATCGAAGTCGTCGTCGGGCCGATGTTCTCCGGCAAGAGCGAAGAACTGATCCGGCGTCTCCGGCGCGCGGAAATCGCGCGGCAACGCGTGCAGATCTTCAAGCCGGCGATTGATTCACGCTACGCCGCCAACGAAATCGTTTCGCACAACGGCCTCGGCATTCCCTCCGACAACGTCACCAAAGCCTCCGAAATTGTCGAAAAGCTCCAGCCGCGCACCGAAGTCGTCGGCATCGACGAAGCCCAATTCCTTGGCGATGAAGTGGTGGACGTCTGCACCAAGCTGGCCAACCTCGGCAAGCGCGTAATCGTAGCCGGCCTGGACACCGATTTTCGTGGCCGTCCGTTTGAGCCGATGCCGCGCCTCCTGGCCATCGCCGAAGAGATCACCAAGCTTCTGGCGATTTGCGTGCGCTGCGGCAACCCCGCCGTCCACACCCAGCGACTCGTCGAAAGCGAAGAACTCATCGTCGTCGGGGCCGGCAGTGCGTATGAAGCCCGCTGCCGACGCTGCTTCGAGCCCAACCCCGCCTTGGCCGCGCGCGAAGCCGGCCCTCTACTTCTTCGCAACCGCGCCGCAAATGCCGGCGGCAAGTAAGCCGCGCTTCCGTTACTCTTACCAGTGCTCGGATTTGCCGGGCCACGGACAATCATGCGCATCGAATCGAAAGCTCCCACACGCGTCGACCTCGCCGGCGGCACACTGGACATCTGGCCGTTGTATCTCTTCCATCCCGGCGCGCTGACGCTGAACGCCGCGATCTCGCGTTACGCCCAATGCACCATCGAAACGCTTGGCCCGGGCGACCAACGCATCAAGCTCGTTTCGCTGGACACCAACCGTTCCGAATCTTTCCCCTCCTTCGCCGCGCTCCTCCGCGCAAAACGCTTTCGCCTGCCCCTGCTCGCCGAGATCGTGAAGTTTTTCCGCCCCGAAGGCGGCTTTACGTTAACCACCAATTCCGAAGCCCCCGCGGGCGCGGGCATCGGCGGCTCCAGCGCGATGGCCGTGGCCATTTGCGCTGCCCTCGATCGTTTCACCGGCGCGGGCAGGAGCACCGTGGATTGGATCCACATCAGCCGCGACGCCGAAGGCATCGTGATTCGCGTGCCCACCGGAACGCAGGACCACTACCCGCCCGCATTTGGAGGCGCCGCCGCGATTGAATTGCTCCCCGGAGGAGAACGCCGAATCGAGCTGCGCGTAAATCTCGATGAACTGGAACGGCGCCTCGTTGTTTGTTACACCGGGAAGCCGCGGCAATCGGGGATTAACAACTGGGAAGTGTTCAAGGCCCACATCGACGGCAAGAAGGCCGTGCGGAACAACATCGAGCACATTTCGCAGATCGCTCAGAAAATGCGCGTGGCTCTCGAAAGCGGCGACTGGAATGAGACCGGCCGGCTGATGCATGCGGAATGGGCGTTTCGCCGGCGCAACCTGCCAACCATCTCGACAAAAACGATCGACGCCATTATTAATGGTGCCAGGCGGCATGGTGCGCTGGCCGGAAAAGTTTGCGGGGCCGGCGGCGGTGGTTGCGTCGTGCTGCTGATCGAGCCTGAGGCGCGGGATCGCGTGGAGAAGGCAGTGGAAGAGAACGGCGGGGAATTGCTGCCGATGCGGATCGACCGCCAGGGCGTCACGGTGGTCTCCCAATAATTTTGAGCCGACCCACTACTCAAGGCGCTCGCCGCATCATAAAATAGCAAAGGTCCCGGGTGCGGTGTTGCGTGGCTCGCTATGTCCAATTGGCTTCCCATCTCGGTGCTCGTCCTCTCGTTCGCCGCTGCGGACTTGCCCAAGCTGCCTCTCTTACCCGCATCGGAACGGAGCGCTGGAGGAAATTTCACTGCGGGCGAGAGCATCCCGATCCTGCCTCTGCTCGAGGCGAACAACGAAGCACAAACGCCAAGTTCGTCACAACCCCCCCCAAAAAAGGGCGCGGAACTAACAGAGCCTTCCAAGCTTGCCCTGATCCGCTACGTTTCCGGCGAGTTCGCCAAAGTGCGCAAACCCATCCCGGGCGGTAAAGAGGGATACATTCTCTATACTGATAAGGCGCTCAACCAGGAAGATCTCGATCGCGTCATTTCAAAGCGCGGCGCGGCGGTCAATAGCGGCGACAACGCGCAGATCACCAAGCTGGAATTTCACGAACACACCATCATCGTGGACGTCAACGGTGGCGGGCGTCCGAAGCATAGTTGGCGCGACCATATTCAATTCGGAATGGGCGGGCCTTCCCAGGCCCCGCAAACCACCACCACCACGACGCAAGAGCAGGGACCCGCGGGCTTTCAGCCGGGAGCGGGCGGCACGCTGTACCTTCAATTCCCGAAAAACATTCCCGATCTCTCGCCCGACGATCTGAAGAGCATGCTTTCCCCCTTCCTCGATTTTGCGAAGGAACACTCCGCCGCCGTGCACTGGATCGACACGCTGCCTCCGGAAACGAAAAAGGCCATCACCGAACGCCACGCGATATTGGGAATGGACCGTGAGGAAGTTGTGGCCGCGATGGGGAAGCCCGATCGCAAGGTTCGCGAACGGGACGCGGAGGGCTACGACACGGAAGACTGGATTTACGGACACCCGCCGGACAAAACAGTGTTCGTGCATTTTCGGGGAGACAAAGTAAGCTCCATCAAGCAATACCCGGAGTAGCGCGGAGGCGCAAACCCCAGCCGTGGGTCGGAGTTCTTCCCAGCAATCAACTTACACCGTGAATCAATGGGCTGTTCATCCAGAGATGCAACAGCACCAGCGCGGCAATTCCCAACATCAACGTGAAATGGGTGCGGCGCAGCAAATTCGGTGCGCTCTGCCTGGTGGAACGCAGCAGCAGGCCCAATCCAAGTTGCGCCAGAATCAATCCCAGGGCGAGGGTGGCAAGCCAGAGACCGTAGTAATTCGTGCGTGGCATGTGGCGTGAAGCCATGGGAATCCACGCATGTACGAAGGACCCCACGGCCAACAGCGGCGCAAGCCAATAGTGAAAGGCCATGCGGCGAAACGGGAAGCGAAAGAAGCCGGATAAAGAAGGGGCGTTCCGTCCGGAACCAAGTGGCGGAAGATAGGGAAGCGCAATAACAATTCCTAGCAGGAAAACGGACAACCAGCCGATCGTGCGAGTGGAGTCAAAACTCAGCATTTCTAAGCGCCCCTTATGCATTCACGAGGCATTCATCTTGCCGTCTCTCGAGAATTGGGGCCACAAGAAATTTCTTTGGCAATCTGTGACGCAGGTGCATTGTCTTTCGTTGACTTTTCGCTACACTCCACCTAGCATTTTCTGTTCCACCCGCGGCGCCTTGCGTTCCTGATGTCTCGCCGCAATCCAGAAACCCGCACCGGAGGAAGCATGCCAATCAAGGTAGGAATCAACGGCTTCGGCCGCATCGGTCGCAATATTGTGCGCACCGCCATCGACGACAAGGACATTCAGTTCGTCGCCGTCAACGATATTACGGATGCCAAGACGCTCGCGCATCTGTTGAAATACGATTCCGTGCTCGGCAATCTGCCGCACCGTATCACCCACACCGACGACACGATCAGCATCGAAGGCAAGGCCATCAAGGTTTTCAAGGTCAAGGACCCGGCGGAAATCAACTGGGCCAGCGTCGGCGCGGATATCGTTGTCGAGTCCACCGGCCTCTTTACCAAGGGGCCCGAAGCGAAGAAGCATCTGCGGACGCCGGTGAAGAAAGTAATCATTTCGGCGCCGGCGGAAGATCCCGACGCCACGTTTGTGCTCGGCGTGAACGACAAGACCTACGACCCCGCGAAGCATCATGTGATTTCCAACGCTTCCTGCACCACGAACTGCCTCGCTCCGGTCGCCAAGGTATTGCATGAAACCTTCGGCATTCAGAGCGGTACGATGACCACCATCCACTCCTACACCAACGATCAGAAACTGCTCGATTTGCCGCACAAGGATTTGCGCCGGGCGCGAGCCGCGGCCATCAACATGATTCCAAGCTCGACGGGCGCGGCAAAGGCGCTGCACCTGGTGATACCGGAATTGAAAGGCAAACTCGATGGTTACGCGATGCGCGTGCCGACGCCCAACGTCAGCGTGGTGGACCTGACCGTGTTCGTCGAGAAGCCCGCGACGAAAGATTCGGTGAACGCGGCGCTGAAAGCAGCTTCCAATGGCCCGTTGAAGGGAATTCTCGGCTATACGGAAGAAGAGCTCGTCTCCTGCGATTTCAAAGGGAACTCGCACTCTTCGATCGTGGACGCCGAGTACACCAAGGTGGTCGGCGACCGCTGCGTGAAAGTGCTGGCGTGGTACGACAACGAGTGGGGTTACTCCTGCCGTTGCCGCGATCTGATCAAGCTGCTCGCGTCGAAGTTTTGATGGGCGGCAACGAGGGTGCGGCAGCCAAACGGTTGCGAGTCTAGATTAGGGATAACAGCGATCAGATAACAGATAACAGAAACTTCTCGTCCAGCGCGAGAACAAGTGCGCCAGGCAGAGCCTCCTGTTATCTGATCGCTGATCGCTGTTATCCGATTACTGATTACCGATTACTGATTCCTGATTACACTCGACACGGACGAATTCATGACTAAACTCACGATTCAAGACCTCGACCTGCGCGGGAAGCGCGTTTTCGTCCGCGTGGACTTCAACGTGCCGCTGAAAGACGGCGTGGTTACAGACGACACCCGCATCCGCGAGACTCTGCCCACGCTGAAGCTTGCGATGGAAAAAGGCGGACGCCTGGTGCTTGCCTCGCATCTCGGCAGGCCCAAGGGCGGGCCCGATGCCAAGTATTCCTTGAAACCCGCGGCGAAAAAGCTGGAAGAGCTATTGGACAAGCCGGTCGCGTTCGCAGCGGATTGTGTTGGCCCCGATGCGGAAGCGAAAAGCAAGGCGCTGAAGGACGGCGACGTGCTCGTGCTTGAAAATGTGCGCTTCCACCCTGAGGAAGAGAAAAACGACGAAGCTTTCTCGAAGCAACTGGCTGCGCTCTGCGATGACCTCTTCGTCTGCGACGCGTTCGGTTCCGCGCACCGGGCGCACGCCAGCGTGGTCGGGATCACCAGATTCGTGAAGCAGGCCGCCGCCGGCTTGCTGATGGAAAGAGAACTCGCCTACATCGGCAAAGCGATCAGCAACCCGACGCGTCCCTTCGTGGCCATTATCGGCGGCGCGAAAGTCAGCGACAAAATCGAAGTGGTCGAAAACCTCATGAAGATTGCCGACGCCATGCTCATCGGCGGAGGCATGGCATACACCTTTTTGAAAGCGCAGGGCGCCTGCATCGGCAAGTCCCTTGTTGAGGAAGACAAACTCGACCTCGCGCGGAAGATTCTTGCGGATGTGAAACAGCAAAATTTCAGGCTGCTGCTGCCGCTGGACAATGTCGTCACTCCGGAATTCAAAGCGGACGCACCCACAAAGGTTGTGGAAGTATCCGCGATTCCCCCCGATCAAATGGGACTCGACATCGGGCCAAAAACGATTGCCGCCTACTCCGCGGAAATTGCCAAGGCAAAAACCATTGTCTGGAACGGCCCAATGGGCGTGTTTGAGATGCCCGCGTTTGCCAAGGGCACTCTGGCCGTCGCTCATGCTGTGGCTGACGCCACCTCTTCCGGTGCGATATCCATTGTCGGCGGCGGCGATTCCGTGGCCGCGATTCACCAGTCGGGGCTCGCCGGAAAAATTTCGCATATTTCGACGGGCGGCGGCGCTTCGCTGGAATTTCTCGGCGGCCGCAAACTTCCGGGCGTGGAGGCCCTCACCAACAAATGACCCAATCCAAGCGGCGCCATGTGATTGCCGGTAACTGGAAGATGTTCAAGACGCAAGCGGAGACGCGCGCGTTCTTCGCGGCGTTCAATCCGCTGGTCGCGAGCGTCACGGACTGCGACATCGTGATCGCTCCTCCGTCGATTGACATCCCCTCCGCGGTCGAAACTACGAAAGGCACGCACATCGCGATCGGCTCCCAGAACGTTTACTGGGAAAAAGAAGGCGCGTTCACGGGAGAAATTTCCGCTGGGATGCTGGTGGAAGCGGGCTGTCGCTACGCCATCATCGGCCATTCCGAACGCCGCCACATCTTCGGCGAAACCAACGAAATGGTCTTCAAAAAGACCAAAGCCGCACTCGTCGCGGGCCTCACTCCTATCGTCTGCATTGGCGAAATGCTGGCCGATCGTCAGGCCGGGCGCACCGAAAATATCTGCAAGTGCCAATTCGAGGAGAGTGTGGGCGCGTTGACCCCCGAGGAATTCTCCCGTATTCTGGTAGCTTACGAACCGGTCTGGGCAATCGGCACGGGCCACACGGCCACGCCGGAAATTGCTGCGGCCGTACATCGGTTCGTTCGCCAGTGTGCGGCGGAAATGTTCAACGCCGGCCACGCGGCTGCCCTCAGGATTCTCTACGGCGGCAGCGTCAAGCCCGACAACATTCAGGGATTGATGGCGCAGGTGGAACTCGACGGCGTGCTGGTTGGCGGGGCAAGCCTCGATCCGAAGTCGTTCGCGAGCATCGTGAAGGACTGGAAGCGATAGGAACGCCGGGCGCAAGGCGCGGGCGGAACGAGATCTTATAAGTTTGAGGAGCGGGAAATGCCAGGCTGGATGAAATGGACGATCGCGCTGCTGATCGGCTTTGCGATCATTTATATCGGATTTCACTTTTCGTGGGGCGGCTACGTGCTGACGCCCTTTTTCGTGCTCAACTGCCTTGTGTTGATCATCGTGGTGTTGCTGCAGAGCGGCAAAGCGGCGGATCTTGCCGGCGCGTTCGGCGGCGCGGGCAGCCAGACGGCGTTTGGACCGCGCGGCGCGGCGACGATCCTTTCACAGGCGACCACGTGGTGTGCAATCATGTTCATGATCTGCGCGCTGGCGATGGTGGTTAAGGTGGACCGCGGCCTGGGAACCGTGGGCGGCAGTTCGGTTCTCGAAAAGTATTCGAAGCCCGCGCCCGCGAAGACCGCCCCTGTTGTGCCGACCCCGGCGCCAGTAACGCCCGCACCCGCGGCGCCACAGTCTTCGGCCCCGGCGCAATCACAACCGGCACCAGCAGCGCCGACCAAGCCTTAATATCGCCCCAGGCGATCGCTACGTTTTTGTAGGGACGGCCTTCCGAGGCCGTCCGTTCGAGCAAGCAGCAAGTGGCAGAAGGTTTTGTAAAGTTGTAGCAAGTTCGCGCCTTGCCGGTTTTCTCTGGCGCGGCTACAATGTATTCCTTACCTCTGTGCGGTCGTGGCGGAACTGGCAGACGCACCAGCTTGAGGGGCTGGCGGTAGCAATACCGTGGTGGTTCGAATCCACTCGACCGCACCAAATCCTCCGCAGGAGGATTTGCCCTGAGCGAAGCCGAAGGGCTCTTCTCTTATTCTCTTCTTCCTCTTCTCTTCCTCTTCTCCTCATTACCAATCAATAATATTATCCTAAAGTTATGCAAACCACCTCCAAGCACACCCTGCTAGTATCCAAGCTCTCCTCCTTAAACCTCCCACAAGGCTGGTCCACCTACCTCCTAATCTGCCAAGACGGCTCCTACTACATCGGCTCCACTGAGAATCTCCGAGAACGAATCCTAAATCACGCCGAAGGCAAAGGCGGCGCCCACACCAAAGAAAATCCCCCCGTAATCTTCGCCTGGTACGAACCCCACCCCAACGCCGAGTCCGCGAGGCAACGCGAACGCCAACTAAAAGGCTGGTCCCGCTCCAAAAAGAATTTCCTAGTCCGCGCAAGCTCCCCACAATTCTCCTTCGGCCGACACCCGAATCTTCGCCTCCCGTAATCCACCTGTTATCATTTGAAAATGGCCCAGCAACTCTCCGAAATCGAAACCCGCGTCCTCGGCGCGCTAGTCGAAAAAGAAAGCACCACGCCCGAATACTATCCACTCTCCTTGAACGCGCTGGTCAACGCGTGCAACCAGAAATCCAACCGCGATCCGGTGATGACGCTGGACGAAGAGGCGGTGCGCCTTGCTCTGCGCTCGCTTTCCGATCAGGCGCTGGTCCGTTCCGCGGGCGGCGATTCGCGCGTCCCCAAATTCGAGCACCGGCTCAACGAACTCTACAATTTTCACCGGCACGAGATTGCGGTGCTCTGTGTTCTGCTGCTGCGCGGGCCGCAAACGCCGGGCGAACTTCGCACGCGCGCCGAGCGCATGTACGCCTTCGAGGATCTGGAGGCGGTGCATTCCGCGCTGCATCTCCTGATGCGCCGCGAACCTCCCCTTGCGAAGATTCTCCCCCGCCAGCCGGGGACCAAAGAGTCTCGCTACATCCATCTCTTCTCCGGCGACGCCGCGCCCGCGGAACACACGGCAACGGAGCACGCCGCTGAATCGCAAGCTCCGGCCAAGATTTCGCTGGATGGAGACCGAGTCGCCCAACTCGAAGCGGAAATAATGGAATTAAGAAGGGAACTGAACACCCTGCGCGAGCAATTCGCCACATTTCAAAAGCAATTTCAATAGGCTGCTTGCTGTTTCGATTAAGCTTCGGTTCCCGATTGCACGGCTCCCGAGGACCTGACAGCAAATCATCGCAAGAAATAAGTCAGTCCGGGGCAGGAGATCGCAGATGGTCAATAAGAAAACGAAGGCATATCTGCGCGAAACGGCAGCGGACGAGAGAAGACAGGTCCAAGAACTGGAAGCGGATCTCGAGCAACGCCTCCGAAAATGGAAACGTGGGACGGTGTGGCTCGGCATCGCGCTCGCCAGCAGTATTGTGGGAGTCGTCCCCTTTCTCTACGGCTACCCGCTCCACGACTATTGGGACGCAATTGGGAAAAAAATTCTAGTTTTGTCGATGTGCTTGCTCTCTCTCTTTATGTACTCGGTCGGGACCACGTATAACTTTTGGTCGTACCTCAGAACGACCAAGAATATTCATAGAAAGTTTGCACCACCGGATTCCAGGCCGTGATTAAAGCTGACCAACTACTGCGGTTTCCCGCCGCCTTGCAATTCTGCGGCTTAGCGCTAAGATACGAGCTTAGGTTCAGAGTGCCGCCGATGGCGGAACACAATAGAAGATGGTCACTTACGACGACGGCGCCAGCGCGCCCCAACCCACCCGTGCCCCTTTCCTTGCGCGGTACGTCTTTTCCACCCACCACAAAACGATTGGCCTGCAATATCTCTGGCTCGCGCTGGCCAGCGTCCTGGTAGGCGTCGTTCTTTCCACGCTGCTGCGCGTGCACAGCTCCTGGCCCGATACCGCGATTCCTTTTCTGAATGGGTTTGAAAATTCTCCAGAACGCTACGCCGCCGTTCGCTTGCTGCACGGCTCGTTGATGGTTTTCTTTGTGCTGACCGCCGCGCCGCAGCTTGGTTTCGGCAATTATCTGCTGCCGCTGCAGATCGGCGCTTCGGAGATGGCGTTCCCCACGCTGAATCTGCTCTCCTTCTGGCTGACCGTGACCTCCCTGGGCGGAATGACCGCTTCGTTTTTCTACTCCCCGCAAATTGGAATCAACGTGTGGTTGGCCAGCGCCGCAATCTTCTCGCTTGCTGCTTTGCTGAGCGCGCTGAATTTCACCGCGACCACCATCGATCTGCGCGCCGAGGGCATGACCCTGCCGCGGCTTCCCGTGACCGTCTGGGCTTGGTTTCTGAATTCCATTCTCAGCATGCTGATTTTCAGCGTGCTGCTGGCGGGCTGCACCGCGCTGCTTTCCGACCGGGTGCTCGGCTCGCAGTTTTTCAGCGACGCTTCGTTCCTGGCCGCGCAGCCGCAAAATCTGGTGCGCCAGGGGAGCCTGCCGATACTCTGGCAGCGATTGTTCTGGTATTTCGCGCAAGCCGAAGTCTACGTGGCAATGCTGCCGTGTTTCGGGATCATCACGCATCTGGTGGCGACATTTTCGCGCAAGCCGGTGTGGAAGGAACGCCTGGTGGTTCTCGCCCTTTGCGGCGTCGGCCTGATTGGCTTCTGCGTTTGGGGCTACCACATGTTCGCCACCGGCATGAATCCCTATGCTCCCCTGGTTTTTGCAGTGCTTGCATCTTCTCTCGGCGTGCCCGCCGCGTTTTTGCTGGCGAGTTGGCTCGGCACCCTCTGGGAAGCGCGCCTGCAGCTCACCACGGCGATGCTTTTTTCGATCGGCTTCATCTCGCTTTTTATCGCGGGGGGACTCTCTGGAATTTTCCTGGCGCGGCATGATTTGAGCACCGCGGCTGTGAGCGAAGATTTTGTGATCGGCCACTTTCACCTGGTGATGGGCGTTGCGGCCACATTTGCGATTCTTGCGGCGCTGTTTTTCTGGTTCCCGAAACTTTTTGGCCGTCGGCTGAACGAGCCTCTGGGCAAAGTGCATTTCTGGATGACCTTTACCGGCGTCTATCTGATCTTCATGCCGATGCACTGGCTCGGACTATTGACGCAGTCGAACTTGCTGGCGGATGAGCAGCGCGCCGCGCTTGCTTCGGCCGGCTCTTCGATTCGCACCGTGGTCACGGTGGCAACGATCTGCACGGTCTTTGCGCAAGTTTTGTTTGTGATCAATTTCGTGCAGGCGCTCGTCCGGCGAAAAATTTCGCAGGAAGCGGATAACCCCTGGCGCGCCACGACACTCGAATGGAGTGTGGCTTCGCCGGCCCCGGAAACGAATTTCGGAAACGCCGGGCCGACCGTTTATCGCGGGGCGTACGAATTCCCCGAGGGACTCGCCAGTGATTTTGCTCCACAGCACGTCGCGCCCGAGCTGCTGGCCCAGAAAGTGCGTTAGCGCAAGGAAAGGGATGCCATGCCGGGCTCAATCGCAACACCCGAAATCGAATTGATCATCGAGAAAAAGCCCGGCGGCGGGGGAGGGAATCCTCCGCCCACTGGCCGCAATGGCGGCGGCGACGATGGCAAGCGTCCGCGCCACGAAAATTCTTCGCCCAAGCGCTATTACACGGGGATGGCGCTGGGCATCGTTTCGATTCTGATGTTTTTCATGGCGCTGGCCAGCGCCTTCCTGCTTCGCCGGGAACATGGGGGCTGGGTTCCCGTACAAATCCCGACGTTGATGTGGTTCAACACCGCGTTGTTGCTCGCCAGCAGCGCCACACTCGAAATGGCGCGCCATCGCCTCTCGCAGGGGCGGAATTCCGCTTACCGGAATTTGTGGCTGGTTACCACGGTCCTGGGCATTGGCTTTCTGGTTGGGCAATTTGTAGCGTGGCGGCAGTTGGTCGCCGAAGGAATCTATCTGGCCAGCAATCCTGCCAGCAGCTTCTTTTATATTTTCACGGGGGCGCACGCGCTGCATCTCTTAGGCGGCGTAACGGCCCTGATTTTTGTCGCCAAGCGCAATTTCGATCAGGCGCAGGTGACCCGCTCGGTGGCGGCGGAAGTGACGTCCTACTATTGGCACTTCATGGACGCGCTGTGGCTGTTCCTGCTGGTCCTGCTTTTCCTTGGGAAATAATCTCCTCAACTGGCTGGACCAGCCCGCTCTGCATCTTTAGCCCGAGGCTAGATTCAACGCAAGCGGCCAGGCGGATCGGAACCTGGAGGCAGTTCCGGGACGCGCTTCCGATCAATAACGTTTGCCGCGACTTTTGCCGGTGCGGGATGCGGGACGCCGACCCCGGCGTTCCAGTCCAGATGGTCTTTCGCACAGCCGGGGCAATAACCCTTCCCGGTGTCTTCGTCGCGCAAGCTGGCCAGTTCATAGCAGCCGCAGACACAATCGCAATAGCCGGTTTCCGAAGCTGTTCTTATGGGAACGAGTGCCATTTTCTATGCTCGAGCAAACGATAACAGGCCCCGATGCAAGCAGCAAAGGCGCACCACCGCGAGCGGCATTCCTAATTATTCAAATTTTTCAGATGTGCGAGGCGAAAAGGCGAGCCCAGATTTTCCCGCAATTCGGCCCAGTGCTGTTCGGGAATCGACAGAAACACTTCCACGACCTTGGGGTCGAACTGCGTCCCGGCGCACCGGCGTATCTCCTCCCGCGCATGAGACATCGGAAGGGCTTTGCGGTATGGCCGGTCGCTGATCATGGCATCCATTGCGTCGGCAAGGGAGAAGATTCGCGCCCCAAGCGGAATCTGCTCGCCGCGCAATCCCCGGGGATAACCGGTGCCGTCAAAAAATTCCTGGTGGGCAAGCACGATCTCCGCCGCATCGCGCAGGAACGGAATCTTGGTCAGCATGTTGTAGCCGATTTCGCAGTGGGTCCGCATGATGGTTCTTTCGTCGTTGTCCAGCGGGCCCGGCTTGCGGAGGATGGAATCGGGAATGGCCATTTTGCCGATGTCGTGAAGAAAAGCGGCGCGCGCCAGCACAGGTAGATAGGGAAGCGGCACCGGGACTGCTTTGGCGATGGAAATGGTGAATGCGGTCACGCGCTGGCAATGTCCTTCGGTTTCCGCATCCTTCAAGTCCAGGGCACTGCCGAGTGCTTCGAGCGTATCGTCGTAAGACTGTTCGAGTTGCGTGATCGCCACCGTGAGCTGCTGTGTTCGTTCGTCCACCTGCTGCTGCAGGTTTAACTGGTAGCTCTTGTTTTCCAGCACCAGCCTCCGGTGCTGCAAGGCACGGCCGACGCCCAGGAAGAGCTGATCTTTCTCAAAGGGCTTCAGGATGTAGTCGTAAGCGCCGCGCCGGATGGCCTCCAGCGCCGTGGAAATGTCATGGATGGCGGTCACCATGATCACCGGCACCTCGGGGTCATGATTCCGCAGCCAGTCGAGCAGTTTGATGCCGTCCATTTCCGGCATGATCATGTCGCTCAGCACCAGGTCCGGCGTCTGCCTCCGCACGCACTCCTGCGCCGCCCGTCCATTGCTCACGGCGGTGCAACTGTAGCCGCGGGATTCCAGCATCGTCGAGACAACTTCGCGAATCGCTTCCTCGTCATCCACAACCAGGATGTGTTCCAAGTCCACGTTGGTATATCTCCCAAGCAGCATTATACGGGACGGCACAATGCCTTTGTGGTGCTATTGCCCAGTAAGAAAATAGCGTGTTAGCGTCAAGTCAGCATGGTGTCGTTGCTTCGTTTCCAGGAAGGAACACGGCACCTTTTCTCTTTCTCACCCAGCACTAACCCCGGGGAGGGGCCGCCGTGATCGCGACGCAGGGCATCCAAGGGATTGCTTTCTTTGAAGCCACGGCTTGCCTTACGCTGCTGGTCCTGTTCGTCCACTTGAAGCGCGATAATCCGGGCGTTTTCTATAAACTTTGGCTTTTTGGCTGGATTTGCCTCACGCTGGCTTCCTTCAGTGAGCTGGGCTATTTCTTTGGATACTCCGCATCGCTGCAAATCCTGGCAACGGCATCGGGAATTGCCGCGCTGGTGTTGTTCCTTGCTTCCATCGTGCAATTGACGCTGGGCCAGAACCGGTTCTTCTGGCCCCTGATCTGGCTCTCCGTCCTGATGGCCGTGACTTCCGGCTACTATCAAGCCAAATCGGGTCCCTGGGGTCCGGCTCGCTGGGAGAGCACCATCCTGCAGAGCATGATCTGCCTGGCGTGCGGATGGCTGCTGTGGCGAACAGCAGGTTCGATTCGAGGCCACGGTACGAAACTTCTGGCCGGGGCATTCACCCTGCTGGCCCTCAACAACCTAAACCGGCCTCAATGGACCCTCGGAGAGATCCACCTGTTGCGCTTTGCGTTCGATCATTTTTTGAACGCCAGCCTGGGCATCGGGATGATCGTGCTATTGCTGGAGGCGGCGCGGACCCGGTCGCTCGAAATCAGCGAGAAAATGCGCCAGTTCACGCTGCTTACGGCCTCCAGCAGCCAATCGTTCGCGCTGCCTGTGCTACTGCAAAAAGTGCTCGGACAGATCACGGGCAGCCTGGGAGTCACCCACGGCATCATCCGATTGAAAGAGGGTGAGGCCGACGCCGCCGAATATGTCTGCCGGGCGTCGGTGGGATACACGGATTCCTACTTGAAGCAACTGGAACGCATGGCCGCTTCCTCGCCCGGATTACAGGCCATGATTCAAGAAGACTGTCGCGTCTCTAGATTTGAGGAGGAGAAAGATCCCAAAATCCGGCGATCGATGGCCGATGCAGGGATCACCCAGTTGATCAGCGTGCCGCTGCGAGGGAAAAAAGGCGTGGTGGGCGTGATGAACGTCGGGGCTCTTCCCGGAAAGCGCTTTCACGAAGACGAGTTGACGTACCTGGGGAACGTGGCGAGTTTCCTGGGCACCACCGTCGAAAACGTAAACTTGTTCGAACAGATCAAAAACGTTCAACAACAATGGGTATATACGTTCGACTCGATCGGCGACCCCATCCTGGTACACGACAGCGAAGGGCGTGTTGTGCGCGGGAATTTGCGCCTCGCGAATCTGCTCGGCCGGGAGTTCGCTTCGGTCGTAGGACGTTCCGTCAGCGAGCTGTTCAGCTCGCGTGCTGCCACATTCAAGGTGTGCCCTTACTGCGAAGGTTTTGCCGGCGACGCGGACGCGCCGGATCCCTGGTTGCAGGGCTATTTCCTCGCCTCCAATTCCGAGTTTGCCGATCCGGCAGGGCGCAAACTTGGCACGATTCACGTCTTGAAAGACATCACCGAACGGAAGCGGGCGGAGGAAAAATACCGCAACCTGGTGGCGAGCGTTCAGGAAGGCGTGTTCATATCGACTCTTCAAGGGCGTTTTCTGGATTTCAACGACGCCCTGATGCGAATTGTCGGCCACGAGAATCGTGACGAACTCCTGGGCGTCGAAATCGCCCCGTCGCTCTACGTCAATCCGCAGGATCGCGAACGGCTCAAACGGCTTCTCCAGGAACATACCTCCGTCAACAACTTCGAGTTTGAAATTCGCAGGAAAGATGGCGAGATTCGCATCGTCAGCGAGTCATCCACGGCCATTCGCGACGCCGCGGGAAACGTCACCGCCTATCAGGGATTCCTGCTGGATGTGACGGAGCGGCGGCGTGCGGAACAAGAGATTCGGCGCCGCAATCGCGAGTTGGTGGTGCTCAATTCGATCGCGGAAACCCTGGTGTCGTCTCTTGACCTCCACGATTCCCTGCAACGCACGCTCCGCCAGATTCTGGAACTGTTTGGTATTGATGCGGCTTCGCTTTACCTGTTCGAGCCCGACGGCCTGTCCATGCGGCGCGCCGCGGCGGTCGGGCATCGCTCGGAATTCGCGAAGAATTTTCCATTGCTGCCGGTGCCCCCGGAACTGATTCAGCAGATTCGCGCGGTGCGCGCCCCGTTTCTCTCCGCGCAGGGGTTGCCGCTTCCCGGCCTGGTCGCCGATCTCCGGAAAAAAGAACAAATCGAATCCGCATACATCGTCACCTTGTGGTCGAAGGACAAGATTGTGGGCGGGCTGGTGGTTGGCAGCAGGACTCCCCGGGAGTTTTCCGCGCCGGACATCAGTCTGTTGATCGCCGTTGGCAGCCAGCTTGCCAGCGCCGTGGAGCGGAGCCGGCTGTACGAGGAAACGCGCCAGGCGTACGAAAATCTGCGGCGCACGCAAGAGCAGTTGCTGCACAGCGAAAAGCTCGCCGCCGTCGGGCAGCTGATTTCCGGCGTGGCCCACGAGCTGAACAATCCGCTGACGGCCATCCTGGGGTACAGCCAATTATTGGAATCGAGCGGACAGGTCGGTCCGCTGGCCCTGAGCTACGCGGAAAAAATGTACAAGCAGGCGCAGCGCACCCACCGCATCGTGCAAAACCTTCTGAGTTTCGCCCGCCAGCACAAGCCGGAGCGCGTCCCGGTCGCTGTCAACACGGTCCTGGAGGATACCCTCACGCTGAGGGATTACGATCTGCGGATGAACCAGATCGGCGTGCACCTTGATCTTTCCCGCGATCTTCCGCTGGTTCCCGCAGACCCGCACCAATTGCAACAGGTTTTTCTCAACCTGATCAACAACGCCGTCGATGCGATTCTGGAACATTCCAACCAGGGCGATCTCTGGGTCAATTCCAGCGTGGACGAGAAAAATATCATTGTGGAAATCACCGACAGCGGCCCGGGCGTGAAGGATCCCTCGCGGGTGTTTGATCCCTTCTATACCACGAAGCCGGTCGGCAAGGGCACCGGCCTGGGCCTCAGCATTTGCTATGGAATTATCACCGAGCATGGCGGCACGATTCGCGTCAAGAATTCGCTTCCGCGAGGCGCAAGTTTTCGGATCGAGCTGCCGTTGCAGTTCGTCGCGAAAACTCCCCCATTGACGGAAGCCAGCGTAACCAACTGACAAAAGGATTGCTCGAGGAAGGGAAGTGCCTCTCAGAAGCCGCTGATATTCTTGCGGCCTAGCGCGGATTGTTCAGCGCCTCGCACCGTGGCTTCGGCTATGCGGGTTGTCGCGTTCTCCAGTTGGCGGGTAATTTCCGTCGCCATGTTCGAAAGCAGGGTGAAACCCGAGGCGGGCTGAAGTCCCAGCCGGAGCCTCCACCGCAAGTAGGCGCAGTTGATCGCGAACGCCGCGCTTAACTTCCAGCGTTCCAGTTCCTGAATCCCGAGAACCTCCGGCGACATCACTGCCAACGCCCGCGAAATCTCCAGCAACATCTCAAATTCTTCCTGCAAATGACCCAGGTATATCAGCGCGATACGTCGGCGCTGCTGCCGAAGCTCCTGCACCAGGCCTGTGTGGCCGTTCTCCCGCAGATATTCGGTATCCTCGGGCCGCAAGGCTTGCTGGATCTGCGATAACCGCGAACAGTGCCGTGACTGAGATAGCGACTCGAAAACGTCTATCGAGGGACTGGGCGGATGTTTCGAGGACCGGGCGGCCAACAGGAGCAGCGCTAGCAGAACCAGCGCGAAGAAAAGGAAGAACAGGAGGGAGGCGCTCACGAATGTCGGTCCTCCGAGCGAAAGAGTTGGCTCAACTGCTTATTGAGATGGTAAAGGCGTAAATTCACCTCGGAAGAAAGCTTCCCGTGGAGTTCTTTTGGAATCGCCGGCGGCATCGCTTGGGTTGCCAATTTCGGGTAGAAACTGACCGCGTTAACCCAGATCAAAAGGGTGGCGAGGTACGTAATGACGTCCAGAAATCCCCAGAAAACGGCAAACTGCTGGACGTGCTTCTCCAGAAGTGTGTAATCCACCACGAAAAATGTGGAGTACAGGCATAAGCCGACTGCCAGAGCCAAATCCAACCGCTCAAGAGGGAGCCGATAATAGCGGGTGAAAAGCAATAAAGTTACGATGATTGCCGCCATGGAGAGTTCCAGGCCGCGGTCCACATTCACGGAGATCCAATACCAATCCCCTCTTGAAAACACCAGGCTGTTCGCCATCACAAGAACGCCCACTCCGAACAAGAGTCGCCAGGCGAGAGCCCAGATGCCGAGATACGCTCCGAGGATTTTTCGGATGAGTTCGACGACGGCTTGGAATCTGAAGCAAACCACAATCAGCTGGCTGCCCCAGACAATCTTCCACACCATCAATTGGGAAAGACTAGGGGTCCGGTAAATAAGCGCAACAACGAGGCTTTGAAGGATGGTAGAGGCCACATAACTACAGAACCAGGGATAATCCTCCAGGAATCTTCGGCGGACCAACTGCAGAAGCAGGGCACACTTTACGATTGTGGTGAAGGCCCACGCGAGATCTAGCAGTTGAAGGGGTTCAACCATTGGGCCGAAACTAACATAACTTAACTCGGCAGTAAATGGCCAAATCCCTTAAACCATTGTCCCATTCTGGGAATAATATTAGGGCTTTCTATCGGAAATCCTTCGGGGGCCTTCTTCCGTGCGCTCAGCCGTCGCCGGCTACCCCGCTAGATTTGTTAGAGCGGGTGGCTTTGTTGGTGGGGGTGGAAGGGGAACGCCATCCGCAACTTGAACCAAGTTCCCCGTTGGCGGCCGAGTCGGCGGCGGGGGCAATGGTACCCCGTCCGCAACATTGGTTATTCTAGTTCCAGCCTCGCCTGCGAGCTGATGGTTGACCGGAACGGCGATGGAAAGTACGATTATACTTACTAAAAGCGTAACTTTGAGGATAAGAGACTGGTCTTTCATTGGGACCCTCCTGGTTGCGCAGGGTGGCCCAAATCCGGACGGTTGCTTTACGCGCGATGAAGAAGTTCCGTCTGCGGAACGTTCCCGCACGCAGGAGGACGACATGCAGGAACAACTTCGCATCCACCGGCAGATTCTTTTCGACCTGGCACTCCACTACCTGGAGCCACTGAATGGGAGTTTTGCCAGGCTCGAGTACTTTGCCAGTTTGAAGGACCAGACGACCAAGGCCTATGCACACGAGCGGCTCTCAGCGTTGTACGGGGATGAGCCTGTCCGGGAAACGCTGGCCAAATGTCACGAGGAATTATTTGAACGCTTGCTGGAGATGCCTCTTGCGCAACAGGAAAAGGAACTGCGGCAGTTCATCGGCTCGCTGCCGCAAGCGGGAGCGGAAGGAGTCCGGTATTGCCAGGAACGGGTCGAAGACTGGATTCCTGCAGCGTCGCCAGACTATCTCAAGGAACTTTTTCGATCCAATCTGAATGCATTGCTGGGTTTGCTTCGCGAGCGCAATCCCAAGTCTCGTTCAAATAAGTGATCACCCCGACTACTTTTCCAACCACTTCGGCTTCCCCTGGAGTGCGCCAGGCTTCCGGGGCGCAATGGGAAAGCATGTGGGGCTGCATCACCAGTCTCGATTTCAATTTCAGAAACCAGCCGCAGCGGTAACCCCTTCTTGTTTCCACGAAATACAGTGGCCGGTCATACTCGGTGCTCCAGTCGTCCTCCTCAATACTTCGCACCGCCGTATCCACTACTACCATGCTTCCCGGCCGGAGGATGGGCGCCATGCGCCGGTCCGACAGGCCGATATAGCCATAGCGAAACCTCACGGTTTCCTCCTGCTTCATCCCAGGAAAGTGGCGGACGTTTCCGGGCTGATTGGCCCACAGCCCCGTGCAATCAGGGCCCAACCGGGGGCCAATCTCCGCGCTCATTGCAAAACTGACGGGGAACTCATGCAGGTGGGTGTGTGGCGCGGGAAACGCCGACCCGTCTTCAAACGTCTGCTGGAAGGGCGCCTCATACCATCCCGAGATTTCCAATGGGCTCAGATGGTAAATGGTCGCCAGGGAATATAATTTGTGAAGGCTGGGCACTACATTTCGGTTTTCGATGTCGGCTAGTCGGCTGATGTGCAGGATGAAGTCCGGCCGGCCACGCTTGGCCGCGATCTCATAACTGGATTGTTCTACCTCCCGATAAGTCAACCCAAGCATTTCCCTTGTCCGGCGTAGACGAAGGCCTGGTGGATACATGTCTCCCCCCGACTTATAGCGATCTGCACCTGCCACTTTAACAAATGACCAGTTTGTTACGAATACAGAACAGTATAGCCCGCTGTGGAAATCCTCGAAGATATGTCTCGTTGTGAAACATGCCTCTTCACTGTCCTTCCCGCTCGGCCTCTCTTGCCAGAATCTGCTATCCTGACCCCCTATGGCCCTCTTTCCACGCTCTCTCGGGCGTAATCTCGGTGTTTGGCTAACCGGGGCTTTTCTTCTCGCTGCCTCCTCCATTACAGCCGCGCAACAAGCTGCGCCAGCTCCCACGACCGCCACTCCCTCCCCGGGCGCCAGCAACCCCGAGTTCCTTGCCACCGCCGACGAAGTGGTGAGGGAGATGAGCCAAATCACCGGCTGGAGCCTCAAAACCCCGCTGAAAAAGTCCATTCGATCTCGCGAAGACATCCACGCCTATGTCCTGCACCAGATGGACGACGAAAAGGACGCCAAAGAACGCTATGCATCCGCCCGCAGTGCCGAAGCCTTTGGATTGATACCAAAGGACTTCAATCTCGACACTTTCCTGGTGGACTTGCTGACCGAGCAGATTGCCGGGCTATATGATCCGAAAGCCCATGAGTTTTACATTGCCGACTGGATTCCGGCAGATGAGCAGCGAATGGTGATGGCTCACGAGTTGACCCATGCCCTCGAGGACCAGCACTTCGACATCGAGCCCTGGGTGCGCGCCGCACGCCCAAATGACGACGCGGAGATGGCACGTGAGGCCGTCCTGGAAGGCAGCGCAATGGCCGCCATGCTGGAATATGAACTGCAAGGCAAAGGTTTGAAATTGAAGGACCTTCCGGAATTCGACCCTTCCGTATTTGTGGGTGATCTGGCGGAAACGCCGATCCTCAAGAAGGCTCCTCCGTTCATCAAGGACTCGCTGATGTTTCCTTACTTTAGCGGCCTCACCTTTTCGATGGGGGTGCTGAAATCCGGCGGCTGGTCGGCGTTCACTTCCGTGTTTGCCCGGCCCCCAGCCAATACCCAGCAAATTCTCCACCCGGACCTGTACTTCGCAAACAAGTCGCCCATGCCTTTGAAAGTGGACCTGCCCGCCTCCGCGCCGGGGGAGAACTGGGCCCTACTTGAGGAAAATTCCATGGGCGAGTTGGGTTGGAAAGAGGTGCTTCAGCAATTTATTGACGAGCCGCGCGCCAAAGACATGGCTGCCGAGTGGGACGGAGACGATTACGCAACGTTCGAACAGAAAAACTCCAAACGACTGATGCTGTTCACGCGCATCCGGCTGGCGGATATCGTTTCCGCGTCACGCTTTTTCGTTGAGTATTCCGAAGCGCTGGAAAAGAAATACCCGGAACGCACGGACATCCTGCGCCGCTCAAATTTTCTTTCGTTCGATTCCCCTCAGGGCAGTCTCTATTTTCGATGCAGCGGCAGGGAGTGCATCACCCTGGAGGGCGGAACTTCCGCGCTATTTCTTCAGTGGACCTCGAAGCTGAACTGGCGACTGGTACCAGAATCCCCGCAGGCGCCAACCTCAAACGATATCCGGACCGCGCAGTCCGGAACTTCGGCGCGGAGGTTCAATCCTGTTTTGCCGGTCAAATAATCCGGTCCGGTTCCCCCGCGAGCTCCCAATTAATTCGTGTGCTGCATCACCAGCAGGGTCAGGTCGTCCGTGCGTTTCACGCCGGAGGAAAAGTCCCGGACTTCGGCAAGGCATGCCGATAGCATCTGCTCGGGCGATTTCGAAGCATGCCGCGCGATCAGCGCCTCCACGCGCCTCAAACCGTACTCGTCGCCCGCGGTATTGAACCCTTCCGACAGGCCGTCCGTATAGAGGAACAACGAATCGCCCAGGGCCAACTGGAGATGGCACACCGGGAAATCCGCCGTGCAGAACATCCCCAGCGGCACGCCCGTGGCTTGCCTCGCCATCACGCCACTGCGCGAAGCGTGCAGCAGCGGCAGGTGCCCCGCGCTGGCGTATTCCACCCTTCCGTCTGGCCACGCGCGTCCCACAATCAGGGTGACGTATTGCCCCGCCGTCGTACTCTCGCTGAACAACCGGTTCGCATGCCCCACCATCTGGCTTAGCGGCAGGTTCTGGCTCGCCAGCGTGCGAAACGTCGCATGCAGGTGGCTCATCAGCATGGACGCCGCCACGCCCTTGCCGGCGACATCGCCGAGCAGGAAGAGAAAGCTATCGTCGGCCTCGATCAGGTCAAAGTAATCTCCGCTGACCACCGCGGCAGGCTCGTAATGGTATCGCGCTTGCCAATTGCAAACCGACCAGTCGGTTCGCGGCAGCAGCCCACGCTGGATACCTGCGGCCAACACCAGGTCGCGCTCCAGCGCGCGCTGTTCATCGGACGACAGATGATCCAGGCAGAAACGCAACAGGGGATTGCAGAGCAGGCGGTCGGCTTCGATCGAGTCGTGGCACACTTCGCATATGCCGAAGGTGCCGCCGTTGAGGCGGGCCAGCGCTTCGTCCACGCTGGTGATGAGCTGGCGGATCGACGCGTCTGAAACGCTCGCACCGGCAGCCGCCTGTAAGCTTGCCCGCCGCCGCTCGAGTTCGGTGTGGAGATATGAATGAGTCGTAGTGTCCAGATTTGCCATGCTGAAAGTCTGCTGCTTTGTGCCTGGGGATTCCATCCGTTTTGTGCCTCCAAATTCGAACGTTTCACGAGAGGGAACGGAAATCAGAAAAGGGACTAACGAACACCGCCGCCCGCTGCCGCAGGTTTCGCCAACAGGGGAGCCCGGGTAGCGGCAGCACTCCTATCTATGCGATGCCGCAACCGCTCCACCCGGCACATCAACTTTTCCTCATGACGCCGGGTGCGTTCTCTGGCATACGGATCGCGGGAGGGCGCGCCCTGGCGTAGAAGTTTAGCGAGCGCGAGTTGCGCGAACTCCAGGGCCTGCTCCAAATCTTTGGCCCGGCGTTCATAGTGAATGGCCAGTTGTTCGCAAGCCTCGATGCCGTCGGCAGGGTTGCTGGCCAGTTCGTGCCACAAGGTCGCCGCGCTGGCGTCGTCGCCGTGTCGCTTGGCCATCAGCGCCAATTCCCGGGTTGCGCGCGGCCGGAATTCGGCCGGTAATCCCGCGTCAATGGCTTTCCTACACGTCGATTGCGCCCGCTCCGGATCGCCGCGCCGTTGCAGAAATTTCGACAAGCCGAACAAGTCCAGGGATTCTTCCGCCGCCAGCGATTGCCGCTCGTCGAGCAGGGAATTGATCTTTCCAAAAAGCGCGGCCAGCCCCCGCAGGTCCATCTGGTTGTGCTTCACCACGCCTGCCAACGGGTCGGCGGTGCCCCCGCGCAAATAATCGAAATAAAACTGCGGGATCAGGGCCGACACCACATCGTCGCCGCGGTGCCAGCCCAGGCGCTCCGCATCCAGCACGTGCCGCTCGAGTTCCACCAGTCGCACCGAACCCAGGCGCAATTTCCAAAGCGCGCGCGCCGGATGCAGCAGGTCCAGGTGAGCGGCAAGCTGCGGAACTTTGATCGCGCGCGTCATCGTGAAGCGATTTTCCAGTAGCGGCCAGTCGAACGATTTTCCGTTGAAGGTGACGAGCACCGGCCGCTCCGCCAGCCGCGCGGCAAGCTCGTGCAGCAGCGAATGCTCCTCGGAAAAATCGCGCAGAAAAAGCTGTTCAACCTGCAACCCGCCGGCATCCCACCAGGCCAGGCCCACAAGGAACGCATACGTTCCCGTACCCCCGGCGAGGCCGGTGGTTTCCGTATCCAGGAACAACCATTTCTCGGGATCCTCCAGCGCAGTTTGCGCCTGACGCGATCCCAAGTTCCCCTTGTAGTGGCCGGCCTTCAGGTCGGCCTTCCGAGCAGAAGTCGTTTTAGTCAAAAGCCCCAGTGCCACCGGCGACGGCTCCGCAAACTCCGGCGTCGAAAACCAATTGCGAATCGCCAGATGCTCGCCGTAATGATTCCGCGCAATCCCCGCTCCCAGCAACCGGCTGAGCGAGTCCGTCTCATCCGGCGCGCGCAACTCCGCCGGCTTCGACGCCACTCCTCGCGCCGGTCTCAGCGCCGCCAATCTAGCAAACTGATCGATGTTGCCCCCCTTTGGAGTGCGACAGCCAAGCTGTCGCTTTTACAATTTAAACCCTACCGACCAACTCTCTGTGACCTCTGTGCTCTTTCTCCGCTCCCTCTGCGCCCTCTGCACCCAATGCGTGAACTCATCTCTTCCTACCCGCACAACCGGTCCAAAATCGCCAGCGCCGTTTCCTTCGCCTTGGGCGCCAAATCCCCCGCCGGCCCTACGCACGAAGGGCATCCCGCGTCGCACGGGCAAGCCTGGATCAATTCCCGGGTCTTCCGCACCAGCAGTTCGTGTGCGCGAAACAACGGTTCCGAAAACCCAATCCCGCCCGGATACGCATCGAACAGATACAGATTCGGCTCGAAAAATTCCTTTGCTGCCGAGCCAACGGCCTCCTCCATGCGCATCGGCGTGAACTCCTCGCTTTCAACTCCCGGCGCCGGCGGCCGCTCGCCAATCGCCGTTCCCAAGTCGCGCCCATCGCACATCAGCAGCAGCGTGGCCACCGAAGACAGCGCATACAACAGCCCGAACATCCCGGATTGCCGCTCGCTGATCGTGTACGGCAGCGATTCGAGCAGCGCCCGCTCCAGCGTAATCCAGTATGACGTGGTGTGCATCTCGTTCTCTGGCAGTTCCAGTTGCCCCGCGCCGATATTCTCGTTCGTGAAAAATTTGATCTTCTTGAACCCCACCACCTGCGACCGCACCAGCACGTCCCCATGCGACCGCGCATGGTCGGTAGCGCCGGCATCTTGCCGGCCTGCAGTTTTCTCCGTCTCTGCAATCTCCAGCACCCGCACTTGCGTATACCGGATCGCATCCGTGTAATAATCCACGTTCACCTGTTTCACGTACGCCTTGCGCTCCTTGAAATCCAGGTGCTCCACGTGATATTGCTGCCCGCCGTGCAGGTAGATCGCCTTCTCATGAACGGTCGTCAGCGCACTCGGAAAATCCACCTCGCCGATCACCTGCGGCGCACCCGTGACATCGATAATCACAAAATTGTCGCTGGTCACCGAGCGCAGGCTGACGGTATCCGCCGGGTAAGCCTCATGCGTCCAGTGATAATTTTCTCCCGCCAGGTGGAGATAGCCGGCCTCGGCCAGTCGCGCGCACAAATCTTGCACGTTCACTTCTCCGAATTTTTCCTCGGGGCCGATTGGCAGCTCAAACGCCGCGCATTTCAGGTGATTGATCAAAATTTCCAGATTGTCCGGCTGGATGAAGGCATGCTCCGGCGTGTTCCCGAAAAAATAGTCGGGATGGCGAATAATGAATTGGTCGAGCGGCGCTGAGGAAGCCACCAGCACGGCACAGGAACTCCCGCTGCGGCGTCCGGCGCGCCCCGCCCGCTGCCAGGTGGCGGCAATCGTTCCGGGATAGCCGGTCATCACCACGGTGTCCAGCGAGCCGACGTCGATTCCCAATTCCATCGCGGAAGTCGTCACCACGCCGCGAATCCGGCCCTCGCGCAGCCCGCGCTCAATTTCGCGGCGTTCGTTGGGCAAATAGCCGCCGCGATACCCGCGAATCGTTTCCGGCTTTCCCGGCTGTTGCGGGTTCGCCTGTTGCAGATAAGTCAGAATCAGTTCCGTGTGCAGCCGCGAATTGGCGAACACCATGGTTTGCAAATCGTGCTTCAGGAATTCCTGCGCCACGCGCGAGCCTTCGTTGATGTAGCTTCGCCGGATGCCCAGCGCGCGGTTCACCACCGGGGGGTTGTAAAATACGAACGTTTTCTCGGCTGCCGGCGCGCCATTTGTTGCCAGCACTTCCACATCATCCTCGATCAGTCGCGAAGCCAGTTCCCCCGGATTTGCAATCGTCGCCGAGCAGCAGATGAATTGCGGCTTGCTCCCATAAAATCGCGCGATGCGTTGCAACCGCCGCAGCACGTTGCACAAGTGGCTTCCGAAGACGCCGCGATAGGTGTGCAGCTCGTCCACCACGATGTAACGCAGATTTTCAAACAGCCGCGTCCAGCGCGTATGGTGCGGCAGGATGCCCGTGTGCAGCATGTCCGGATTCGTCAGCACGACGTGGCTTTTTTCCCGAATCGCCTTGCGTGCGTCGGTGGGTGTGTCGCCGTCATAGGTAAACACCCCGATGGACCGAGATCCGCGGGGACGCCAATCTCCCGATTGGCGTTCCTGCTCCGAGCCTCCCCAGCCCGTCTCTAACCTCCCATTTAAATCGTGTAATTCCGCCAGTTGGTCCTGTGCCAGCGCTTTGGTAGGGAAGAGGTACAAGGCCCGCGTATCGTCATTCGCCAGAATGGCGTCCAGCACTGGCAGGTTGTAGCAGAGGGTTTTTCCCGATGCCGTGGGCGTCACGATCACCACGTTCTTGCCCGCGTGCACGGCTTCTGCAGCCGCGGCCTGATGTGTATAGAGTTGCCGTATCCCCTTGGCCTTATAAGCAGCGCGAAGGTCGGCGTGTACCCACTCGGGGAATTCCGCCCATTGCGCGTCCCGGGCAGGGTAGTGGCGCACGGCGGTAAGAACTTCCCCGTCGCGGTCGCGCGCTGCAAACGTATCCAAAACCTGCGTGACTCGGGCAAGGGTGGAGGAATTTCCCGCCCTGGCCAGGGAAAACGCGTTGCTTGCCATGGTCCAATCTCCCGCAAAACAGAAAAATAATTCGCCTTTTGTTCGCTTAGGCTAGCATCCCGCGATGCGCGGCGCAATACTCGTGCTGCGCACCAATCACCAACCGCCCTCCATTACACGGTGTGATAACATTTAAAGTGGATGCCGACTCTAACCCGCGGTGCAGTTGAACTTTCTTTGGCCTGTCCCATTTGCGGTGGAAACCTTGCCTCCCTTCCCGAACAGGTAACCTGCGAAAAATGCCGCCACGCTTTTCCCGTGGACGGCGGGATCCCGCAACTCTTCTGGCAAAACGACTGGCCGGCCAACAAACCCGACGTTACCCGCGCCATGCAAGCGTTTTACGAGAAGACGCCGTTCCCGAATTACGATGACTTCGATTCCGCGGAAGCGCTCCGCCTGAAGGCGCGCCGCGGGGTGTTCGCGAAACTCCTGGACGAGCAGATCCGCCACGGCTCTTCCATTCTGGAGGTCGGCTGCGGCACCGGGCAAATGAGCAATTTTCTGGGGATGACCTGGGGGCGGACGGTGGTCGGCGCCGATGGCTGCTTGCATTCGCTGCAGCTCGCGGAAAATTTTCGCCGCGAAAATGAAATCAAGGGCACCCGTTTTCTGCAGATGAATCTCTTCCGCCCGGTGTTTGCACCCGAAAGCTTCGATTTTGTGATCTGCAATGGCGTGCTGCACCATACCAGCGACCCGAATCTCGGTTTTCAGACCATTGGCAAGCTGGTGAAGCGTGGTGGGTTTATTTTGATCGGGCTTTACAACAAGTACAGCCGCCTCGCGACCGATTTCCGCCGCTGGATGTTCCGTGTCTCCGGCGATCGCATGCAATTTCTGGATCCCCAGATCAGGGACCGCGCCGCGAACCGCGGCCGCAAGGATGCGTGGTTTCTCGACCAGTACAAAAATCCTCACGAATCGAAACATACGATCGGAGAGGTGCAGGGATGGTTCAAAGAGAACGGCTTCGAATTCATGAACAGCATTCCCAAGGCCCAGGGCGAGAGTTTTGCCACGGACGAAAAGCTGTTCGAGCCGCACGCCCCCGGCACCGCGTTGAATCATTTCCTCGTGCAGGTGGGTGAAACGCTTGTCGGCGGCCGCGACGGCGGCTTCTTCATCATGATCGGTAAGCGCTTATAGCACCGCAAATACGCTGGCGTGATGTGACGAATCCCCTTAAAAGGCGATACTCTTTTCTTTACAACATCTATCCGGAGAAGGAATGAACGACGAGACTCCCGTGGCCGCGGATACCGCGCCGAAACGCACTGGCCTGAAATCCTTTCTGTACTTTCTGAAACTCTTCGTTGGCAATTTCCTGCTTTTCGCCGTGCTGATCGAACTCGTTTGCGTGGTCTACATCAATGTGACGGATTGGCATTCCAGCAAGCCCACCTATCACGTCAACTACAACAATTTCTGGGCCGACATCAATCCCGATTTCGGCGTGTGGCACCGCCCCAACGGGCATTTCTATCACCAGGGCGGCTGCTTCAGCGTGCAGTACACCACCAACAGTTACGGCGCGCGCGACGTCGAGCGCAGCTTGCACTCTTCGAAGCCGCGCACGGTCGTCCTTGGCGATTCCATGATTGAAGGCCTTGGCCTCGCGGACCAGGACCGCCTCACCGATATCCTGGAGAAGGACACCGGGCGCGAGTACCTCAACTTCGGCACCAGCGGCGATTTCGGCCCCTTGCAATATGCGTTGCTCTATAAGACGCTCGCCGCGAAATTCGACCACGATACGGTCGTCGTCGGCGTGCTGCCCGACAATGATTTCCACGATATGTCGCTGGAGTGGGGCAAGGTCCATCACGCGGATCGTTATCGGCCGTATTACGCCGACGATTTTTCCATCGTCTACACCAATCACGTAAAACCCAGGGCGGGAGAAGGCCTCTGGGACCGCACCGAATCGTACATGCGCGCTTATCTGGCCTCTTATCACGTCGGCCAGTTTCTCTACTCCAGCATGTACTGGCGGATGGCGCCGCCGTATTCCGGCTACAATGATTTCAATGACATGGATATCGCGCGGCTGAAACATGCCCTCGACGACATCCACGCCACCGCGGATGTGCATCATGCCAAAATGGCTGTAATCGTGATCCCTACGTCCAATGATTTTGTGAGATGGAAACAATCGGGAGCCGATCGGCTCGGGCCGGTAGTTCTCGGTTGGGGACAGGAAAAGGGAATCCCCGTCAAAGACCTGCTGCCGGATATGGACGCACGTTCCGACGGAAATTTTCACACATTTTTTCTAAGCTGCGATGGGCACTGGACGCCGAAGGGCAGCAAAGTGGCGGCGGAGATCCTCGAACCCTGGCTGGCGCAATTGAATCCCAAACTGTAGCTCAGGCCTTTAGGCCTGAGGGTTTTCCTTGCGACGTGGAAGCCTTGGCGGCGCTACGGAAACCCTCGCCCCTAAAGGGGCGAACTACAAGAACTATGACGGCTTTTCGATCAGGAAATTTCCGAGCACCAGGCAATCCATCTGGCTGCGGGAGAAGGTGCTGTAGGCGTTGGCCGGAGTGGTTACGATGGGTTCGCCGCGCAGATTGAAGGAAGTGTTGAGGATGACGGGAACTCCCGTGGCTTGGCCGAAGCGCTCGATCAGGCCGTAGTAGAGCGGGCTTTGTTCACGATAAACCGTCTGCACGCGCGCGGAGCCATCCACGTGGGTAATTGCCGGCAGCGTGGCGTGATGCTCGGGTTTCACCGGCGTCACGTAGAGCATGTAGCGCAGCGGATACTGATTCACCGAATCGCCCAGTTCAAAGTACGTCGGCGCGGCTTCCGCAATCACCGAGGGCGCGAACGGGCGATACGGCTCGCGGAATTTGATCTTCGAATTGACGATGTCTTTCATCTCCGCGCCGCGCGGATCGGCCAGGATGCTGCGATGCCCCAGCGCGCGCGGGCCCCACTCAAAGCGCGCTTGATACCAGCCGACCACTTTGCTGTTGGTCAGAAAGTCCGTCGTGCGGTCGAGCAACTCATCGGTGCTGGCGGCTTCATGATACGGAATGTTCTCGCTATCGAGGAACGAGCGAATTTCCGAAGCGCCGTATTCCTGTCCCCAATAAGCGTGTTCCATGACGAACGACCGCGGCTTGCCGAGCACGGAGTGATAGGCCCACAGCGCGGCGCCCAATGCTCCGCCGGAATCCCCCGCCGCCGGTTGGATAAACAACTCGTCGAAGCCGGATTCGCGCAGCATCCTGCCGTTAGCCACGCTGTTCAGGCCAACCCCGCCGGCGACGCAAAGTTTTTTCAGCCCGGTTTGCTTGTGAAGATTCTTCGCCATGCCCACCAGCAGATCTTCGGTTACGCGCTGGATGCTGGCTGCAATGTCCGCGTAGTGCTCGTTCACCCGGCACTGGGCGATGTAATCCGCCGGTTTTCTGCCGAAATATTTCGGGAAGCCAGTTGACTCGGTAAAGAACGGAGTCTCCCTGGGCCGTGGCTCGCCGAAGAGTTCCACAAGCTTTGGCGTGTACATGCGATCGGTCGCGTAGTGGAAGCAGAAATAATCCATGTCCAGCGAAAACGAACCGTCGTCGTTCTGCTTCACCGTCTTCCAAACTTTGTCCACGTACCGCGGCGTCCCATAGGGTGCCATGCCCATCACTTTGTACTCGCCTTCGTTCACCTCAAATCCGAGGAACGCGGTGAACGCGCTGTAGAGCAGCCCGATCGAGTGCGGAAACTCGATCTGCTTGGTCAATTGAATCTGCGTGCCGCGTCCCACGCCGCAGGCCGCAGTCAGCCATTCGCCGACACCGTCCACGGTGAGAATTGCCGACTCCTCGAAAGGCGAACACAAGAAGGCGCTCGCCGCGTGGGAAACATGATGCTCGGAGAACAGCACGCGGTCGCGGCTGATGCCCAGTTCCGATTGCAATGTGCTGGCGATCCAGAGTTTGTCCAGCATCCAGCCGATCATGGATTCGCGGAAAACTTTCCAGGACTGTGGGTAAGTCTGCAGAACGCTGATCAGCAGACGGTCCAGCTTGCGAAACGGCCGCTCGTAAAAGACCACGTAGTCGAGCTCTTTCGCGTCGATCTTGGCTTCACGCAGGCAAAACTCGATGGCGTGCTTGGGGAAGCCGAAGTCGTGCTTCACGCGAGAGAAGCGCTCTTCTTCGGCGGCGGCAACAAGCTGGCCGTCGCGCAGAATCGCAGCGGCAGCATCGTGGTAATAACAGGAAATGCCAAGAATGTGCATGAACTATTGCCTTTGGGCCCAGCTCATGTCGTGGACTTCGGGGAGGTGCTCAATCCAGGTCGTAGGGCGGCGCTTGATGCGCAACGGATCGGAAAACAGGCGGACGGCCAGGCCAAAGGGCAGGACAGCAATCGCATAAATGATCGTCAACACCACACGCGCCTGGAAATTGCCGATCTTGTGGGCCAGGCGCTTCCACGCGTTCCAAAGTGTTTTCAGGTTTTCGAGAAGAATATTGGCCATAGCGACGCGATTCGCCTAAAAGAGGGCGTAGACGAACGGCGCAAGAGCCGAGCTTTGTCCCAGGACGATAAGAACGGCGGTGAAGAGCACCACCAGGATGACCGGCAGCATCCACCAGCGCTTGTTACGCGCAAAAAAGGAGAGCAACTCTCCCGCGATACCGAGCCGGCGCGAAGCCGTACTGAAAAAACCCATGAAATCTCCCTCAGTTGCAAATTGGACTGGTGGCCCGAACTTCTAATTTATCACATGGGTCACGACGCGGCAAAGCGCACTTGAGCCTCGTAGCGTAAAGATTCATCATTTTGCTTGGGCGTTTTTCGGCTCGAGGGGGATAGCGCGGCAAATCCGGGGAACTCGGAGGAGAGCGGGAGTCTTCCTTACTCCGCCGCCTTTGCCGCCAGCGCCTCGATGACGGCGATGTTTGGCAGCAACTCAGCCGGCAGAGCGTGCCGTGATTGCAGGTAAGCCGTCGAGTTGTAGGAAATCCAGGTCTTTCCAGCGTCGTCTTCGGCCACAAGAATCTTCAGAGGGAAATCGAGCGCAACGCTCGGGACCGCCAGCATCAGCGGCGTCCCGGCCTTCGGGTTTCCAAAAATAAGCAGCTTGGTGTCCGGCATTTTCAAGCCTGCGCTTGCCGCTTCGCCACTGTGATCCACCACCACGAACAATTTCACGCCCTTCGCCTGCAGGATTCCCTGCAGCTTGGCCACGGTTTCGTCCACAGGGTGATTGCCGGGTATCCGCACGATTCCGTTTTCCGCGCTGCTTGCCATAGATTTCTCCCCCATCATAGATGCATGAACCAGTGGCTTTGGATTAGCAAAAATCAGGTATCCGGCCATCACCAGCCCCAGAATCACCAAGGCCCCGGCCACCCCAATCACCAACCGCGGGCTGCGCAAGTAAAGCGACTCTCCAGCTTGCAGTTGCTTCAGCATCCGCAAATGGCGGATCGTGGAGAGCAGGCACACCGAAACGCCCATCAGAATCAGCGCGATCCCGATCCAAAGGGAGACCCCATACTGCTTCACCTGAAAGTCCGGCTGCAGGTGATTGAACTCCTGGAGAAACAGCCCGAACCGCGCCAGCACAAATCCCAGCCCCATCAGCGCGATACCCGTGCGAATCCACGCAAGCACCGTGCGCTCCGCGGCCAGATAATCCGTTGCGCTGCCTCCCATCAGAGTCCTCCCCGTCTGCGCGAAACCCGGGCAACATAGCTCGCCGGTTCCTGAATGTAAAGGGTCTTGGTCGCTTTGCAGTTTAGTGTCCAAATGCAAAATGGCGGGAACAGAACAGTGGTGCGCGGTGTCTGAAACAACGTGCGGCTTTTCGGCGTATCTTCAGGGCGTAGGCTCGCTGCTCGGGTTCGAGTATGCGCGCCGTCCATTTCCAAGAGGAGCGCCGTCCATGTCCGTGGGGGAACTCGGGCCTCGCCGTCCCGAACGCCGCAGGGCGCCTCGCTACCCGTATCAAGCCAGCCTCGAAATCGAGTGGGGTTCCGCTCGTTTGAATGCCCGCACGCGCGATATCAGCGTTGGCGGGATGTTCATCGAATCCGAAGACATACTGTGGGTCGGGGCGGGTTTCCGGGCGCGGCTCCTCTCCGATCGTTCCGTTTGGCTGGAATGCTCCGTCAAGCGCGTGGAACCCGGGCTGGGGATGGGGGTGACGATTGCCGTCCCTGAACACCCCAAGGCCCACCCCTACCAGGAAATCCTCGCGAAGCTCGCCGAAAACGGCTGAGGCTTTATAATATTTTCATGACCCACTGTCTGGATTGTGGCTCGGAACGCGGCACCGACCAGTGCCCGGTCTGCGGATTGACGTCCGCCGCCGCGGAACTTGTGTTCCGCCGCCGCCTGATCCACCAGATGACCGTGTTTCTCGCCGGCTCGCTCCTGTTTCCCTACGTCAGCCAGATCTATCCCCCGTTGGACATCGACGGCATGCTGGTCTTTTTTGGATTGGTGTTTTTTCTGGCGCTCACGCTCGCCATTGTGTTGGAAAGCCGCGCCCGCGCTCGCAAGGAGATCGAAGTTCTGCGACATCTGTTCACCGGCCTGATTCCCATCCCGTTCATCCTTCTGACCGCACTCGTCCTGAACGGGCGGCTGGATTCACCCAAAAACGTGGTGTTTCACGCTTCCGTTGTGGAGAGTCGTTATCAGATGAAGGGAGTGGTGCGCGGCACCCGGCGTCTTTTTGTGCCCTCGTGGCGCGTGGGGCATCGCGTGGAGCGGCTAGCCGTCGATTCCGACGATTACGATCGCTTTCGTCCGGGCGATGCCGTCAACGTCGGCGTCGCGCCCGGGGCGCTCGGTATCCCGTGGTTTTATGGTGTGTACCGCCGGTCGGATTAAGCTTTGTTGCGGGATGCTTAGTACAAGGGTTCGCGATTGAGTCCCAGCGGAATCTGCAATTCGAGCACGTGGCCATTTTTCCCGATGCGAAACGTCACCCGCTGCATGGACCCGATGTTGCGCTCTTTCCACTCCGTAACTTCAATCGGCCTATCCGGGATGTCGACATAGGACCATTCGGCTGAATCCCCGTGCACGCTGATTTTCTGCGGATCGATGTCGTACACCTCTTCATCGGCAATCTTTACCAGCATGTAGCGCTTCCAGAGTCGCACAAGCAAAATGCCCTTTTTCTCCGAGTGATAGATGTTCCAGGAGTTCGGCGCCTGATCGTTGAAGCGCACGATGGCAAACTCGACCGATTTCCAGGTCGCCTTTTTCGGCGCTTCCACCTGAGCGGCTGCCATGCATGGCAGAAGAATGCACGCCAGCGCGGGTCCCAGCATGCGCGCCTTTGCTGACCATAGAATTTTCACTTTGCGAAACCCCACATGTGCCCCAGCGTGCCCCACCCACACAAGGGGAAGTCAACCTTCGCCAGGGCTGCTTTCATTCCTGCCATCTTCGGAACGCGTAAGAGCAGTGTACGACAGGTGTGTCACGGCGGAAAACGGCGCCTCAATCCCTACGGCAGTGAAGATTCAAGTGCCAATGGTTGAGTCCTTGACTGGACCGGACTCTTCTGAGGATGGGTGGGGAGCGTTATACTCGCTGGCGAGGGACAACACGGAAGGCGCGTTCGCGCGGCAAACGCTCACTTCCAGAGACTGACGCGTGCTCCTTGATCTTGGCAAAGTCGTTTCTTTTGTGACGAGCATTCTGTCGTTCTGCGCTTTGCTGGACACCGCGTTTTTCATACAAGCCACCCGCTGGGAAGACCGCCTGGTCGCTTCACTGACCCGAATTCTTTTTGCAGGCTGCGTTTCCCTGATCAGTGGGGTGCTCTTTCATTTGTCCGAACCGCAAGTCCCATTCGCGCGCACTCTGCCGGTGCGCTTAATTCTTTGGGCGATTTTCGGCTTCTCGTTGTTTTTTGCGTTGGGTTGGTATCTGGATGCGTACTATATGCCCCTGTTTTGGCGCAACCTTCCGCACTAATCTTCCGCCCGCCGTGGCTGGGCGCGCAGGCGTCTGCATCAGCCTCCTCTAGCTAATCTTCTCGTTTACGCCTTAGGCGTAAGTGTTCAGCAGGGCCCCGGACGTGTCCGGTGCCCCGCCGCCAACCACGGAGGCTTCACTCAACTGCGCCTCAATCTTCGCGATTTTCAAGGCCGCGTCTGTATTCTGTGGCGCGGCAGCAGGAGCCTGCCCGCCGGAATCCACTAACCTTTGCAGAAGGTCCGCTCTATTTGCCTGTGAAATGCCATCGACGGCTATTCTGCTTCCTCGACGCACGCCGAGAACGTGCATCTGGTCTGTCGGCCAAGCCCCACCAAAGTTTATCGCCATTAGAAAAATTTTATGCTTGCCCTTGCGGCTATAATGTCCTGCGATGGCTATCCGACGCCGCCTTTCCACTCGTCTTTGGGGCACCTTTAAGCGGGTCTTTCCGCGCTGCAGCATGATTTCTCAAGCCATCGCGTTTAACGTTTTTCTGGCCTTTTTCCCCACTCTGCTCCTCGCGGTTGGCCTGGCTTCCAGCTGGATTGGCAGCCGCACCGCGCTTTTGGACGCCATCCGCGAATTCACGGTATTTCTGCCACCGGGCAGCCAGAGTATCGTGACAGATTTTCTCAGCCGGCGCGGGCCCGACCTTTGGAAATTCGCTTTGCTCGGCTGGGCGGGCAGCCTGATTGGCGGCTCGCAGGTAATGAAACTTCTGATGGATGGAATTCACCTGATTTACGGCGACGAGGATCGCAGCGGGTTTCTCCACCGCCAGCTTCGCGGCCTCTTGCTGCTGCTGATCACGGTTGCGCCGATTCTGATCGCCGGCATTCTGGGAGTTTTCGGACGGCCGTTGCGCCACTGGGTAACCGGCGTAATCGGTACGCACAACGTTGTGAACGGCCTCTGGCTGGTGTTCTTTCCGCTGGTGGCCATGGTTCTGGCCATGCTTGCGCTGACCGTGATGTACTGGGTTGCCCGTCCCAAGGAAGAGAGCCTGCAGCGCGTGCTGCCCGGCGCCACGCTGGCAACGCTGTTGTGGTGGCTGGTGAACGCGAGCTTCGGTTTTTACGTTCGCCGGGTACCTTACAGCCTCGTTTACGGTGGCCTCGCCGCCGTTATCGGCCTGCTGATCTGGATGCAGATTTCCGCGGTGATTGTCTTCCTGGGCGCTGCGTGGAACGCCGAAACGGACGAGATGCGAGTCGGGGAACTGGCTCGCGATCGGATAAATATATGAAGTCTGTCCAGGTCATCAGCTACTCCGGCCATAAAGCCGACGAATCGCCGCGCATTCTCAAGCTCGGCGACACCCTTCTCCCCATCGCCCGGATCGAAGATCGCTGGTATTCCCCCGGCGAAACGTTTTTCCGTATAGTGACGCAGACCGGCGATCGCTATCTCCTCCGTCACGTGGAAGCGCAGGACATCTGGACCCTCGAAGGCTTTCGCAGCTATCGCGTTGGCGGGGTAGCTTAGAAGGCGGGGAAAAGTGATCCGCCCCTCGCCGCTGCACTATTTCGGTGCAACTAGATTTTGCTTCGTGTGGGTGGTCCCACTACCCGCAGGGTCGTTACGCGACAAATCGGGCGCTACTTCCGAGTAGCTCGTGACTCTGGAGCAACGCGGTAATGTTGTGCTGGCACGAAGTTCAAACGAGTGCATTGGCGATTTTGAGTCAACCGAGGAAGCGTTCTGTTGCCCGGATTTCAGGGTCACGACCTGGCCACTTTGCATCGATCCGCCGTTTGCCAAATTGATTCGCGGTAGCTGGTTTTGCTAAGGTCGTGGTCATGTCCGAGCATTCCACCGAGCAGATACGCGAAATGCTCGACTCTCTTTATCGCGTAGATTCGGGACGAATCCTGGCAACTCTGATCCGCTTACTCGGCGATTTTGATCTTGCCGAAGAGGCGATCCACGAAGCCTTCGCCGCTGCGCTGAGTCTGTGGCCGAAGAGTGGAGTGCCCGGCAGCCCGCGACCATGGTTGATTTCCACGGCCCGATTCAAAGCCATTGATACTCTGCGTCGACGGGCAAGATTTGATAGGTCTCAAGACGAACTCGTGCGATATCTGGAAGCGCAAAGGAGTTCGGCGGAAGAGTCCAATGAAGAGGACAGCCTGGAAGATGACCGGCTCCGCCTGATATTTACCTGCTGCCATCCTTCCCTACCGCCGGAAGCGCGCGTGGCGCTCACCTTACGTGAGGTGTGCGGGCTGACGACCGAGGAGATTGCCAAGGCCTTCCTGACCACTCCGCGTACATTGGCGCAGCGCATTGTGCGCGCAAAGGCAAAGATACGAGAGACGCGGATTCCGTACGAGGTGCCGACGCCGCAGGAATTGCCAGAGCGACTTGGCGCAGTGCTTCAGGTCGTCTATCTCGTCTTTAACGAGGGCTACTCTGCGGCGGCGGGGGCACAGGTAACGCGGGCCGAGCTAACCGGCGAGGCGATTCGACTCGGCCGGCTGCTGACCGAACTCCAGCCAGAACCGGAAGTCATTGGACTGCTTTCCCTGATGTTGCTACAGGAGTCCCGTCACGCCGCGAGAACATCGCCGACCGGGGAGCTGATTTTGCTGGAGAACCAGGATCGCTCGCTTTGGAACCGGGAGCAGATCGCGGAGGGAGTGGCATTGCTGGATAAAGCCCTGAAGTCCCGCCGCTTCGGTTCCTACACACTGCAAGCTGCGATTGCGGCCGTTCATGCGCAGGCGGAATCGGTCGCTGCGACCGACTGGCGGCAGATTGTTGCGCTTTACGACCAATTGGTACAAATTCAGCCTTCTCCAGTTGTACAGCTAAATCGCGCCGTGGCCATTGCCATGTGCAATGGCCCCGAGGCCGGTCTGGTGCATATCGACGCGGTGTTGGAACAGGGCGAATTGGCAAATTACTATTTGGCGCATTCGGCCCGCGCCGATATGTACCGCAGGCTTGGCAGGACAGCTGAGGCGCGGTCCTCTTATGAGAAAGCTCTGGCACTGACCCAACAGGAACCAGAGCGGCAATTCCTGCAAGAGCGGATTCGGCAGCTGAAATAAAAATTGGGATAGCTGTCCATTTTCGGCCTGGCGAACGACTATATGGTGAAGGCAGGATAGCAGGACCGCCAGAAAGTGTTTCGACGCGTAAGTGGAGCGGCTCCGCGCAACCGGCACTCGAAGGATTCCGTGCCCAGTGCGGCCCAAGCTCCTATATAAGGTAACGGCCCTGATACGGCGTCCGCTCAACATTCAAGGAGAACCCAATGCGCTTCATGATGATCCAGTATCCGAAAGTATACGAAAACGCAAAACCTGGCTGGGTACCTGACTTCAAAGAGATGGAGGAAATGGGCAAGTACAACGAGGAACTGGGGAAAGCCGGCGTGCTGCTGGCTCTCGACGGTCTAACCCCGCCCTCGACAATGAGCGCGCGCGTCACCTTCAAAGACGGAAAGGCGAAAGTCACCGACGGTCCGTTCTCCGAAACGAAGGAAGTGGTCGGCGGCTACTGGATCATCCAGGTGAAGTCGCGCGAAGAGGCGCTCGAATGGGCCTCCCGCATTCCCGCAAAGGATAACGAAATGGTGGTCGAAGTTCGCCGGATGTTTGACCTGACCGACTTCGATCCCGAAACCCAAAAGGAGATCCAAAAGAGGTTCGGCGACGACGGCGTTGAGCCGGGCCAGCAGTAAAAAACTCTCCGCGCTTTGTCGATTTTCGGTTTCCCGAACGACTATCTGGTGAAGGCAGGACGACCGGCCCGCCCGAAGCCGGTTGCAGGAAAAAGGTCCTTAACTTGGCCCGCTCCCAGGAGGAACGATGCTGAAAAAGAAAGTTGGCACAATCGCAATCAAAAGCTTCGCACTGCTAGCTGTGCTCGGTACGGCGTACCAAGTGATGGCACAGGATGCCCCGGCACCTTATCCGAAGACGGCCCCGATCGAACAGTACCTGATGACGGATCGGGATGCGGAAATAGCCCTCGCGCGAGGTGCAGCACCGGAGTCCATTTCACGCGATGCCGAGATACTGGTTCTCGGACGTCATGGTTTCGAAACGGCGGTGAAAGGCAAGAACGGTTTCGTGTGTATCGTGGGACGTTCGTGGACCTCCGCAGCGGATGCAGACTTTTTGGATCCGAAAGTGCGGGTCCCGATGTGTGTGAATGCAGCAGCCGCGCGTTCCTACCTCCTCCGCATCACCAAGATCACTGAGCTGGCTTTGGCGGGACACACGCTAGCTCAGGTTAACGAGGCCATCGCCGCCGCCGTCGCCAAGAAAGAACTGCCGCCGATGGAACCCGGGGCGATGTGCTACATGATGTCGAAGGAAGGATACGGCGGCGCGACCATCCCCCACTGGCCTTCCCACCTCATGTTTTTCTATTCGGACATCGACCCTGCAATCTGGGGAGCGAATCTGCCCGGTTCTCCTGTCATGGGTATAGCCGACACCGAGGAGCACCTGACTCAGTTCGTGGTGGTCGTGCAACATTGGTCAGACGGAACGGAATATCGCGAAGGCTCCGCGGCCGGGCATCAACATTAGCACCTGCACGCCCACCAGAACTTGGCGGGCAGGCTCACGTGGGTAAGAGGCAATTTTTTTAAGGATTTGTCGAATTCCAGTCCCCGATTCGACTATCTAGTGAAGGCGGGGCAACCGCCCGGTTCGTAGGCAGTTAACGGAAAAGGAGAAATCATGGCGCAGTATTTGGTTTGCATTCACCACCCCGGCAAGTTCGACTCGGCCAGCGTAACGCAACAGACGATGCGCGATATCAGCGCACTCAACAAGGAGATGATGGCGGCCGGAGTCAGGTTCTTCGCCGGCGGCCTGCAGTCGGAAATCAAGGCGAAGTCGCTGCGGGCGCAGCCCAATGGTCAGGTGACTATCACGGACGGACCGTATCTAGAAACCAAGGAGCACGTGGGAGGCTTTTGGATCCTGGAAGTCGCGAACCTGGACGAGGCACTCGCATGGGGCAGCAAGGCTGTCGTCGCCTGCCGGGCGCCGGTCGAGGTACGCCCATTTTTTGAGATGCCCCCCCCAAAATGAGCAATCAACTTACTCGTCGCGACTTCGCTATCCGCACCGCCGGCTTTGGCCTGGCGTTGGGACACACACCTGCTTCTACGCTGGCGGAGGCTGAGCAAGCCCCGCGCTCAGAAACTTCGCCGTCGGTCGCAGACCCATATTCCCTAGTCGATCCGGAATTTCTTCCTGCGCTGAAGCAGTTTCCCGCCGTTGACCTCTCAATGGAAATGGTCGTCAAGTTCCGGCAAATGCCAGGCATGCCTCCGTTACCTGCTCCCGCGCCGCAGCCCGTGGAGCGGCATATCCCCGGGCCGCCAGGAGCACCCGAGGTTCGCCTGTGGGTCGTTGATCCTGCGCCGTCGGAGAAAGGCAAGCCGGTGTTGCTTCACATGCATGGCGGCGGTTTCATGATGATCGATCCCACGTTCATGCCCCGGCTCCAGGAGATCGCGACGGATTGCCATTGCGTCGTCGTTTCGGTCGACTACCGACTGGCCCCGGAGACTCGCTATCCCGGCTCGCTTCAGGACAATTACGCCGCGCTGAAATGGGTTCACTCCCATGCAGCGGAGCTCGGCATTGATCGCTCCAGAATTGCCGTGGGCGGTGAGAGCGCGGGCGGCACCCACGCGGCGAGCCTTGCGATTCACGCGCGCGACCGCAACGAAGTCCCCATCGTCTTCCAGTTGCTCATCTACCCCGCGCTGGACGACCGAACGGGCAGCACCCGACCAGCGTCGCCCGCCGTTGGCAACTTTATGTGGACTGCCAGTGCCAATCATCTTGCCTGGAGCTCGCTGCTCGGTGTTCCGGCGGGTTCGTCTAAGGTGCCGGTGGCTGCCGTACCCGCCCGGGTAGCCAGCGTCGCCGGCCTGCCGCCTGCCTGGATCGGCGTCGGCGCGATTGACCTGTTCGCCGAAGAAGACATGGAGTATGCGCGGCGGCTTGTCCATGCCGGCGTCGCAACGGAACTTCTGGTCGTGCGCGGCGCCTTCCACGGATTCGACATCCTCGTGCCGGAGGCCGACGCCTCCAAACAATTCAGCGCGAGTTGGAAGTCTGCCCTGCGCAAGGCATTCGCCACTCGCAGCGGTCCTTAGCGCAGAAGCTGCTGCCGAATTCTTCTGTGCCCGACGACTATAAGATGAACGATCCAGTGCGCAAAGCTGCACTGCAGGCTCCCAACCAGAGGAGAAGAACGAGGAGAAGAACAATGAAATACATCTGTTTGGGATACCTCGAGCCAGGGAAATTTGAGGGGATGAGCGAGGACGAGCGAAACGCAGTGCTCGACGATTGCTTTGCGCACAACGACCATCTGCGCGCCAACGGACATCTTGTGGCCGAAGTACCTCTTCAGCCTCCGGAAACCGCGGTGACCCTGTACTGGAAAAACGGCAAAGTCGCGACGACCGACGGCCCCTATGCGGAAACCAAGGAACAGCTTGGCGGCCTGCAAATCCTTGAGGCGCGAGACCTAAATCACGCGATTCAGCTTGTCTCACAGCTTCCAGGATTTAAGTATGGGCTTGGACCGATTGAGATACGACCGATTGTGGATTTGACCGAAATGATCAAGGCGAGCGAGCAGCGGCGGCGAAAGGGTACCTCGCGATGAGGGCGGCCCCGAGCGAAAGAATCATCGTCACAGCCCAGGCCTTCGACAGCCGATGGAGGCAAAAAGAAGGCTGGATCTACGGCAATTGTTCCTGTGGCATTCCCACACAACTCATGGTACCCTCATGTGGCTTTCGCACAGGAGACCTTATGGGTGATTCCAAACTCGACCTGCTTCAGGGCACTCTCGATCTCATGGTCCTCCAAACACTTGCCGTCCTGGGCTCCCTACACGGCTACGGCATTGCTCGCCGGATCGAGCAGACCAGCGGCAACGAAGTCCTCCTTAACCAGGGCACGATCTACGCCTCTCTCGTACGACTCCAACAACGCGGCTGGATCTGCGCCGAATGGGGCATCTCCGACAACAATCGCAAAGCCAAGTTTTATTCCATCACCGAGCGCGGCCGCAAACAGTTAACCGAAGACGCCGCGTACTGGCAACGCCTCTCGACGGTAATGTCCCGAGTCCTCTCCACCGCCGGCCCCGACGAAGGCTCCAACTAATGCCATGCCGCGACCACAATTCGTGCCTTCCGAGACGGCCCGCACTTGGATCTCGTAGCCCAGCCGCCCATGTCTGTGCTCTTGGCTCTTCTTTGCTAACTCTTCCTTGCGGCGCTGGCTTTTATTCTGACGCTTTTGGTTTTCTCTTCCCCGGATTGCCGGTCACGAATCACGAATCGCGTTTCCAGGAGGTCCCTCAATGAACTCTCTCCTCTCGTTCTTCCAACGTCTTCGGAATCTCTTCCGCCAGGACGATCTCGATCGCGATCTCGCCGCCGAAATCTCCACCCACATCGATCTGGCCGTCGAAGAAAATCTCAAGAACGGACTGTCCCCTAAAGAGGCCCGCCGCCAAGCCCTAATCCAATTCGGAGGCACACAACAGGCCAAGGAAAATCATCGGGATTCCCGCGGCCTTCCACTCCTTGAATCTTTCTTCCAGGATCTCCGCTTCGCCCTGCGCACCTTTCTCAAGAACCCCGGCTTCACGGCCATCGCCGTGCTCACCCTGGCGCTCGGCATCGGCGCCAATGCGGCCATCTTCAGCGTCGTGCGCGGCGTGCTCCTCCGTCCGCTGGCCAATCACGACGAAGACCGCCTGCTCTATGTCCGCCAAAGCGCCCCAGGCATCGGACAGGCGGATGCCGCTTTCTCCGTTCCCGAAATCAAAGACATCGGCACCGGCCTGAAAACAATCAAGGAACTGGGCACTCTTTCCGCGCTAGACTTCACCGTTAGCGGACTAGGCGAGCCGCGCGAAATCCGCAGCGGTGTAGTTGATGGCAACTATTTCGACGTGATCGGTCTCCGACCCGTCCTCGGCCGCCTGCTAAATCCCGCCGACGATGGGCCCAACGCTCCCGGCGCGGCCGTCCTCACCTATCGCTTCTGGACCAACTCGTTGCACTCCGATCCAAGCGTCCTGGGGAAAACCATCCGCCTCGGAAGTGATGAAGGTACGCGTCCCGCGACCATAGTCGGCGTTTTAGAACCGTCCGTCCCCTATCCCGTTGAAACCGAAATCCTGGCCAACATTGTCACCAGCCCCCATCACCTCTCCGCCACCATGGTTACGGGTCGCTCGCATCGCATGACCGAGGTCTTCGCGCGCCTCGCTCCCGGCGCTGAGCTGGACTCCGCCCGCGCCGAACTCAACACCGTTTACGCCAGCATGCTTGCAACGCATCCCGAGACTTACAAGGCCAATGATCACTTCCAGATCACCGTCACGCGCATGCACGACCAGATCAATTCCAACGCAAGAACCATTCTCTGGGTGCTCTTCGCCGCCGCCGGCCTGCTCTTCGTAATCGCTTGCTCCAACGTCGCTAATCTGATTCTCGCTCGCACTGTCCGTCGCGAACCCGAACTCGCCATGCGCTCGGCATTGGGCGCAACCACCCAAGTACTTCGCCGCTCACTCTTGGCCGAAAGTCTTCTCCTGTGCGGCATGGGCGCGCTGGCAGGAATTCTTATCGCCGCTCCCATGGTAGCCGTGCTCGCGCGTTACGCCGCGCGCTTCTCCGTCCGCGCCGCCGGCCTGACTCTCGATTTCAGTTTGCTCTGGATTGGCGTTGCGCTCGCCTTGGTCTCCGCCGTCTTCCTGGCCTATGTTCCGCGGCTGCCCAACGGCGATTCATCGACCGGCCCCGGAATCTCGGGCAGCAGCCTGCGTGTTACCGGAGGAAGCCGCCGCCGTCTCCGCATTTTCGCCGTCACGCAGATCACTGCCTCGTTCCTCTTGCTAGCCGGCGCGGGTGCATTGGTGAAAACTCTCTTGGAACTCGAGAAAACCCAAGCCCCCTTTGACACCGCGCACGTTCTCGCCGTGAACTTGCCCGTGATGACCGATGGCCGCACCCCTGAACAGGTCAAGGATTTCTATCGCAACGTCCAGCGCGACCTCAGCACGCTTCCCGGAGTCGAGCGCGTCTCTTACGGTTTCAGCGTTCCCTGGCGCGATACCCGCCTGCAAACCATCACCCTGGCTTTCGCTGCCGAAGGCGCAAAGCAGGAAAACCCCGAAGACGACACGCGCGCGGATTTTCGTTCGGTTTCCGCAGGCTATTTCGATACCTTGGGTATTCCCATCGTCGAGGGCCGCGACTTCCGCGACAGCGATCGCGACGGCTCGGAACTCGTAGTCGTTGTCAGCCAAAGCCTCGCGCAGCGTTTCTTCCCTGGCCAGGACCCCGTCAACCGTCATTTGACGTGGACCGACCCCGTCATTAAATTCATCGGCCTCAGCGACCAACCCCGCCGCATCATCGGTGTCGTCCCTGACCTCGACGACGAAAACATCATTCCCTCGCCAATGATAACGGTCTATCAACCCACCGAGCAGGAGGGCTTCAACGGTCGCCTCTTTGTGCGCGCCAAAAATGATCCCTACACACTCGTTCCCACCATCACCCGCGCCATTCACGAAATGGCTTCCGATCAGCCCGTCGAGCGTCCCGCCACGCTGGAAGACGTTCGCGGCGAAGTGCTTGCTCCCAACCGCCTCAACGCCATTGTCTTCGGCGGATTCGCCGCGCTGGCGCTTCTGATTTCCGTCGTAGGCGTAGCTGGCGTCTTGGCCTTCTCCGTAAGCGGCCGGACCCGCGAATTCGGTATCCGCCTCGCCCTGGGCTCTCAGCCTGTCAGCCTCCTGGCCGACGTCCTTAAAGACGGATTGGTGATCGCCTCCATTGGTGTAGGCTCAGGCGTTCTGGTCGGCATCGTCTTCGCCCGAGTCATCGGCAAATACGTCTCCGAACTCCAATTCCCCGGCGCCCTTCCCTTAATCGCCTCAGCCGCAATCCTCTTGGTCGCCGCAGTCATTGCCTCAGCCCTGCCAGCCCTACGCGCCTCCCGCGTGGACGCCATCCAAGCCCTTCGCTCTGAGTGACACACTAGGGATCGACACACCATGGATATTCAACGACCATCCAACGCCCGCGCAAAGAAAATCCGCCGCATCATCTACGCCACCATTGCCCTCGTCTCGATCACCGGGGTCACCTACGGCGTCACCCGCCTCCGCCCCGCTGCCCCCGCCGTGGACAAAGCCACCATCTGGACCGACGAAGTCAAGCGCGGCCCCATGATCCGCGACGTTCGCGGGGTTGGCACTTTCGTTCCCGTCGACATCCGCTGGATTCCCGCGCAAACCGATTCCCGCGTCGATCGCATAGTGCTGCGTCCCGGCGCCATCGTAAAGCCAGACAGCATTATCCTCGAACTCAGCGACCCCATCCTCCAGCGCGAAACTCTCGACGCCGGATATCAACTCAAAGCCGCTCAAGCCGATCTCGAAAATCTCAAGGTCCAGATCAACAGCGAATTGCTCAATCAAAAATCGTTTACCGCCACGGTCCGCAGCGATTACGAACAAGCCAGGCTCCAGCACGAAGTCGATGAAAAACTTCGCGCCGAAGGCATCGGCGCGGAGGTCACCGCTAAACTTTCCAAAGTCAAAGCCGAACAGCTGGCCATCCGCCTCACGCTCGAGGAAGACCGCACCAAAAACGCAGAAGATTCCGCGGCAGCGCGTCTGCAGGCCCAGCAATCTCACGTCGATCAGCAGCGCGCACTTTACGATCTCAAGCGCAGCGAACTCGATTCTCTGCACGTCCGCGCCGGCATCGAAGGCGTTCTCCAACTCGTCCCCGTTGACGTTGGCCAGCACGTCACTCCCAGCACCAATCTAGCCCGCGTCGCGGACCCCAAGCACCTGAAGGCCGAAATCAAAATCCCCGAAACCCAGGCCAGAGACATCACGATTGGCCAGACTGCCACCGTCGACACCCGCAACGGCATCGTCAAGGGCCGGGTCTCCCGCATCGATCCCTCCGTCCAAAACGGCACTGTCACCGTCGACGTCCTGTTCACCGAACCGCTCCCAAATGGCGCGCGCCCCGATCTCAGCATCGATGGGACCATCGAACTCGAGAATCTTAAAGACGTCCTCTACGTTGGCCGCCCCGTTCACGGCCAAACCGACAGCACCATCGGTTTGTTCAAACTAGTCGAAGAGGGTTCGGAAGGCCTTCGCGTGAGCGTCAAGCTCGGCAAAAGCTCCGTCAACGCAGTCGAAATTCTCCAGGGCCTGAATGTCGGTGACAAAGTAATCCTCTCCGACATGTCCGCTTGGGATGGCTTTGACCGAGTTCGATTGCGCTAGGTAAATCCAGTTTGGAGGCTGTTCGCATGACTTCGTCTAACGGTACGCTCATCAAAATGCAAGGCGTCAGCAAGGTCTTCTTCACCGACGAACTCGAAACGCACGCCTTGGACTCCATCGATCTCGAAATCAAGAAAGGTGAATATCTCGCTATTGCTGGCCCTTCGGGATGCGGCAAATCCACGTTGCTCGCCATCCTCGGCCTCCTTGATTCCCCCACCGAAGGGAATTACTCCTTGAACGGCCAGCCCGTTTCCACTCTCAAGCTCGGTGACCGGTCGCGCATCCGCAACCGCGAAATCGGCTTCATCTTCCAGGCCTTTAACCTGATCGCCGATCTCACTGTTTATGAAAACGTCGAACTGCCCCTCACCTATCGCGGCATGGCCTCCGCCGAGCGGAAAGAAAAAGTACAGCACGCCCTCGAACGCGTCGAAATGGCCCACCGCGCCAAGCATTACCCTGCCCAACTCTCCGGCGGTCAGCAGCAACGCGTCGCCGTCGCACGCGCCCTCGTAGGCGACCCCATGATTCTGCTTGCCGATGAGCCCACCGGAAACCTCGACTCCAAGAATGGAGACTCGGTCATGGATCTCCTCCGCGACATCCATCAGAGCGGCGCCACCATCTGCATGGTCACCCACGACCCTCGCTACATCAACCACGCCGAGCGCACTGTTCATCTCTTCGATGGAAGAATTATTGAAGAGACCAAACCGACTTCATTACGAAGTTATGCAGCGGAGCCACGAAGCCAAACCTGTTAGCCTGGGAACAGATGGTTGGCCAACGGGAGAAATTATCCACGCTAAGGGGCGCTGTCCTCGAAAAGATCGAAGAAAGCCGGCCAGACTGACTCGGGCCAGTCCACACTTGCGCTCGATACCCCGGCGGCCTTGCATCGCCATCATCTCTCGGATCTGGTCGAAGCTGCCGTTTCGCCAGTGTCGTTGCGCCTCTGGCGTCGAGCTTCGACTCTTTGCAAGGCACCTTTGAAAAAATCGAACCCCATGGCTTTTTCTGCAAGCAATCGCTGCAATTGATGAACCTGCTTGCGCAGAGAAGCACGGTGAGTGCTGAGCCTGGCCGCCCACTCCAAGGAGGAGATAGTGTCGGCCCTAAAGACGGCATACGACAAGAAACAACTGCGAGCTCTCGAAAACGGCAATATGGTGTTCATGATGTCGAAGTCGGCATATCTATTTGACGCACCCCACCATCGCGTTGACACCCTCAAAACCCGCGGCGTATAGTCAGTGCATCCCACCCGCGCGAGGCGGCCTGCAGTGTGTCTCTGTACGCCAATTTTCTTCAGGACGCGAATGGGGGCAAGGGAAGGGATGAGCCCGCGTTTGCTTTATCGTAACCCGCCGTGCTGCCGTGTGTTTTGGCTTGCCTTTACGATTTTTCTGTCCGTCCTAATTCCGTTAGCGCACGCTCAGGATCTCGCTCCCGCAGCTGCACCGGAAAAGGCGCCTGCCGCTAACCCGCCAGAACCCGCGCCCAAGCCCAAGGCGGACAACGCATCCGAAATTGCCCAAGTGGATTCCGCGGCCACGTTCAAGGTTCGCGTCAATCTTGTCCAGGTGCGAGTGATTGTCCGCGATTCGTCCGGCAAACCCGTCGACAACCTTACCCGCCAGGATTTTCTGCTATACGATCAGGGCAAGCTCCAGAACATTAGCAATTTTTCCGTGGAAACCACCGAGACTCGCATGCAGCGCGCCACCATGGCCGCAAAAACCCAGGAAGACGCTACGACGCCCGGAGATACAGCTGCGAATAAGGCTCCGGTCCTTCCGCAACGCTTTGTCGCGCTGGTTTTTGACGACTCGCACCTCTCGCTGGAGGATGCGACTTGGGCCCGCTCGCAGGCCGGCCGCTTTCTCGATTCCACCGGCCCAACGGATCGCGTGGCCATTTACACCACCTCCGGGCAGAACAATCTCGAATTCACATCGGACAAGGCGGCGCTGCACCGCGCGATTCTTGGGGTGGTTCCCCGTCCTTTGGCAGGGCAGGGGGTCGGTTCGGACTGCCCGGATATCTCACACTACATGGCCGATCAAATCGAAAACAAGCACGATCCCACGGCCGCGGCGGTGGCCATCGAGGACACGATCCAGTGCCAGTTCAACGGAGATGAAAGCAAGAGCGCGCAGGCGAGCGCGATTGTGCAGGGCGCCGTGCTTCGCGCACTCAACGTTGGCGACGTCGAGAACCAGTACACCTACCGCCACATCGAGGACGTCCTTCGCCGCTTGTCCAGTATGCCAGGTGAGCGCCTCTTGCTTCTCGTTTCCCCGGGATTCCTTCTCACTACGTCCTACCTGGACGAATCCGGCGTGATCGACCGCGCCAATCGCGCCAACGTGGTCATCAACACCCTGGATGCCCGCGGCCTTTATACACCCGACTTGTCGGGCGATATTTCCCGGCCATCTACAGGCAGCCCCCGCACCGCAGGAATGGAGGCGATGTACCGTATCTCCGCCCAGCAGGAGAACGAATATGTTCTTCGAGATTTTGCCTACGGCACAGGCGGCACCTTCTTCCACAACTCCAATGATCTTCAGGGTGGTTTGCAGCTTGCCGGACTCGCTCCCGAAGTTTCCTACGTCCTCGCGTTCTCGCCCCAGAGTCGCAAGTGGGACGGCCAGTTTCATTTGATCCGGGTAGAACTGGCCAAGAAATCGAAATTCACCATCCAGGCCCGGCGCGGCTACTACGCGCCCCGCAAGGTAGACGACCCTCACGAACTGGCGAAGGAAGAAATTCAGGATGCCATCTTCTCTCAGGATGAAATCAGCGAACTTCCTCTCGATCTCCAGACCCAATATTTCAAGAACGAAGCCGAGGGTGCCCGCCTGAGCGTCGTCTCGCGCCTTGAGCTAAAGAACATGCATTTCCGCAAATCGGATGGTCGCAATCAGGACGAGATCACCCTGGCCACCGCCATCTTTGATGAAAACGGCAATTTTATTATCGGCGGCGAAAAAACCGTGCAAATGCGCTTGAAAGACACCACCTACGAACGACTTAGCCACACCGGCCTCACCGTGAAATCCAGCTTTGCCGTGAAGCCCGGGCGTTACCTGGTCCGCCAGGTGGTTCGAGATTCCGAAGGTTCGCAGATGGCTGCGCGTAATGGCGCGGTCGATATTCCGTTTTAGGGAGGCAATCATGGCCACGCAACCCTTGATCAGGACGATGATCCGGACGAAACATCAGGCACTGCTCGCTCCCGCTCTCTTGGCTCTTTTCGCAGTTCCCGGGCTTCTTCGGGCGCAGGCCCCTGCGCCCGCCAAGCCGGAGGCTACAGCTCAAGAACAACCGATTGCTACGGCGCCGGTGATCCGCGCGGAATCCCGCGTGGTGCTTGTGGATGCGGTCGTGACCGACAAGAAAGGGAACTACGTCCACGATCTCACTCAAAAGGACTTCAAGGTTTTTGAGGACAACAAGGAACAGGCCGTCACCAGCTTTTCCTTCGGCAGCGATCCGTCGGGCCCGGTCAATGCCCAGAAACATTACATGATTTTCTTCTTCGACAATTCCTCCATGGCGGTCCCCGACCAGATTCAAGCTCGCGCCGCTGCGACGAAATTCATCGAGAAAAGCGCCGCGCCAGACCGCCTGATGGCCGTGGTTGATTTCGGAGGCAGCTTGCTGGTCAGGCAGAATTTCACCACCAACGCCGCCCTGCTCACCGCCGCCGTAAGCGGCGTGCACAATCCCAGCATTGAAACGAATGGCCAGACCGCCGCGCTGGCGAATCCTGTCATGGTCGCCTCCTCCGGGTTGTCCTCGATCAGCGATGCCGAGGGCGATTTCGGCGCCCGCACCATGTTGCTGGCGGTTCGCAGCCTGGCAAAAAATCTTCGCGCCGTTCCTGGACGCAAAATGCTGGTTCTATTTTCCGCGGGATTTCCGTTGAACTCCGAACGCCTCTCCGAGCTCACAGCCACGATCGACGCCTGCAACAAGGCGAATGTCTCCATCTACTCGTTGGACGTGCGCGGCTTGGAAGCCCCGATGCTTCCGGGTTCCACCGGATTACTCCGCCAGCCCAGTCCGCCTAAGTCGCTCGCCGCATCCACTGAGGCCGGTACCGGGCGTCCCAGACTCGTTCTGGCGAGTTTCTCTCCTGCAAGCGCTGCCGATCCGCAGAAGCCCGGCGGAGGCGGTGGAGGGGGCGGCCATGCCGGCGGCGGAACAGGTGGCGGAACGGGCGGCGCGCCCTCAGGTGGCACAGGTGGTGGCGGTAAGGGCGGCGCACCCGGCGGCACCACTGGCGGCGGTAGCAAAGGCGGCGCACCTGGCGGCACAACCGGCGGCGGCACGCGCCCGGTCAGTTCCCCTTATAACAGCTATTACAACAATCCGAACACGGCGCCGCGCACGATCTTGCCGCAGATGCCCACCTCGGCCACGACCAACCAGCAGATTTTGCAGGCTCTCGCCGATGGCACCGGCGGTTTCTCGATCTACAACACCAACGACCTTCTCGGAGGACTCGACCGCATCGCCCGCGAGCAAAACGAATTCTACTTGCTCGGCTACGTCCCGGCTACCAGTCCCGAAGGCAGTTGCCACACCCTCAAGGTAAAAATGGATCGTGGCGGCTTGCAGGTCCGTTCGCGCAGCGGCTATTGCAACGTGCGGCCTGTTAATCCGCTCGATGGCCGGCCCATCGAAAAACAGATGGAGCTGCAAGCTGCCGGTACCCAGCCCGGAGCGATCCACGGTTCGCTGCAAGCGCCGTTCTTTTATTCTGCACCGAATGTGGCGCAAGTGAGTCTGGCGATGGAGATTCCCGGCGATTCGCTCATCTTCAACAAGGAAAAAGGAAAGTATCACGCCAACGTGAACGTCCTCGGCATTGCCTACAATCAGGACGGTTCCGTCGGCGCGCGCTTCAACGACACATTGAATCTCGATCTCGAGAAAGATGAATGGAAGGAGTTTACCAAGCAGCCTTACCGCTATCAGAACCAGTTCGATGCCGCCCCCGGCACCTACAAGCTTTCCGTGGTGCTCAGCTCCGGCGGCGACAATTTTGCCAAGTTTGAAACGCCATTGAAGATTGACTCCTACGACGGAAAGAAATTCACGCTCGGCGGCGTCGTGCTCTCCAAGACTATCCAGCCCGTGGACCAGATACCCACCGACGTGGACGCCAGTCTGCTCGAGGACCGCACGCCAATGATCGTCAAGGGCATGCAGATCACTCCGGCGGCGAGCTACGAGTTCAAACAAACGGACAGAGTGGTGATTTATTCACAGGTGTACGAGCCGCTCCTGAAGACCGATGCTCCACCACGAGTCGTGGCAGGTTACAAGATCCTCGACGCGTCCAACAAGCAGGTCTTCTTTTCCGGCCCGATCCCGCTCGAGGAATACATACAGAAGGGCAATGCGGTTGTTCCATTCGGCCTGATGATTAAAGTAAAAGACCTGCCGCCGGGAACCTACAGGCTCGTCCTGCAGGCCGCCGATGGCGCGCAGAATCAGGCGCCAAACCGCGAGACCCAGTTCACCGTCGCCAACTAACTTTTGAGTGCGGCCTGCCCTGAGCCTGTCGAAGGGAAGCGAAGCTTCCGCTTTTGCAACTGCGCCCGTCCACAAAACTCGAAGGGGAAGTACCACGTGCCCCTAAACGCTTCCCCTCTATCCTTAAGCCACACGGCCACTTAGCACAGCAACTTTTGTCGTCTCCGGGGGTTAATCTAAGCGATATGGAAACGTCCCCGCGCTACCTTTCCAAGCTGCATTCCCCGGGCTTCCGTCTACGCGTCCGGCTGACTTTCCGAGCGCTCCTGGCGTGTTTTCTCTCCTTCAGCATCCTCACGCCACTCGGCATCGAAATTCCCTCCGCCAGCGCCGCCGAGAAAAAACCCAAGCAGGATCCTGTTCTTAAAGGACTTCCAATCACCGACCTCGACGCCGATGAAGCAATTCTTCATGCTCTCAACCGGCTCGCCTACGGCCCCCGCCCCGGCGAGATCGAACGCATCAAGCAAATCGGCCTGGCGAAATGGATCGATCATCAGTTGAATCCTTATTCCATTAACGACTCCTCCGTTGAGGCGCGTCTCGAAATCTATCCGACGCTGAAAATGCGCTCTTCGCAGCTCCTGGCCGAATATCCGAACCCCAAGCAAGCTGTGAAACAGGAACTGAGAGCGCAGAATCAGAACGCGAATCAGCAGCCCGGTGCCGCTGCAGCAGGGGTGATCGCCCGCGATATGCAATCGAAATCGGCCTCGCCGGATCCCGTGCAGCAAACGGCCCAGGGCGCGGATCCGGCCATCACTGCGATGGCGCAAGAGCTCGACTCTTCTTCTTCAGCAGAGAAAACTCGTGAGACGTCCGGCGCCGTTGTGTCTGCTTCAAACGCGGACGCACCTTCACCCATGAAGCTCGATCCCGCGACGCGCGGCGCTTCCCAAAGAGATCCCCTGGGCGTGGATCCCAACGCCGTGCCGAGAGCGATCTCCGACGACAGCAAGCGCCCGCAGCGCGTGGTGGAAGAACTCGCCATGGCCAAGACGCTGCGCGCCATTTACAGCGAGCGCCAGTTGCAGCAGGTGATGGACGATTTCTGGCTCAACCATTTCAACGTTTTCGCGGGCAAGGGGGAAGTGAAGTGGTTTCTCACCTCCTACGAACGCGACGTGATTCAGCCGCATGCCTTCGGCAAGTTCCGTGATCTGATCACCGCCACCGCGCAAAGCCCGGCCATGCTCTTCTATCTGGATAATTTTCTCAGTGCCGATCCCAATGCCGCACAACGCGCGGCTGCCCAACGCGGCATGCGGCAGCAAATGCGCCGCGGACCCTACGGCTATCCGCCGCGCCCGCAACAGCAGGCGCAGAACCATAAGCAGCAGCGCGGCTTGAACGAAAATTACGGCAGGGAATTGATGGAACTGCATACGCTCGGTGTCGATGGCGGCTACACGCAGAAAGACGTGACCGAAGTCGCCCGTGCCTTCACCGGCTGGACCATCGAAAAACCGCGCGAAAATCCTCAATTTAAGTTTGAAGAACGCCTGCACGACCCCGATCCCAAAATCGTCCTAGGCAAAAAAATTCACGCCGGCGGCATCAAGGACGGCGAGGAAGTGATCGCTCTGCTTTCGAAGAATCCGAACACCGCCCGCTTTATCTCCACCAAGCTGGCGCGGCGTTTCGTCTCGGATACCCCGCCGCCCGCGCTCGTTGACCGCATGGCCAAGACTTTCCAGAAATCCGATGGCGATATCCGCGAAGTTCTGCGCACCATGATTTATTCGCCGGAGTTCTGGTCGCGCGACGCGGTTCGTGCCAAGGTCAAGACGCCTTTCGAACTCGTGGTCAGTTCCGTGCGCGCGCTCGGCACCGACGTGGATACCCCCATGCCGCTCGTCGGCTGGGTCGGCCGCATTGGCGAACCTCTTTACCAGTGCCAGCCGCCTACCGGTTATTCCGACAAGGCCGAGACCTGGGTCAACACCGGCTCGCTGCTCAATCGCCTGAATTTTTCGCTGGCTCTTGCGGGGAATAAAGTGCGCGGTTCGCGCAGCGACGTTAGCGCGCTGCTCGGCACCGATTCTGCTAGCGATCCGAAAGCCGCGCTCGATCGCGCCGTGCAAGTCTTTCTTGGAGGCCAGATCGCTCCCAACACCGTGGACACGCTGCAGAAGCAGCTCGAAAATCCCCAGGTAGTCCAGGCGAAATTGGACGACCCGGTAAAGCAAGTGGACCTCGGCGTAGTAACAGGCTTGGTCTTAGGCGCACCCGAATTCCAGCGCCGCTAATTTTGAGTGCGGGCCGACCCGGTCGGCCCGCTTTTACGGTGTGAGCCAAGAGGTAGTGCCTCTTGGAGACTGTTGTAGGGCCCGCCTTCCGAGGCGGGCCGATTTCGAGGTGACAATATGAGCGACAACTGCTGCGAAGGTCCCCGCCCCGTAGAATTCTCCCGCCGCTTTTTCATGAAACAAGGCGGCATCGCTTTGGCAGGCCTAAGCACCATGCCGGGCTTCCTCCAACGCGCTGTCGCATCCACTCCCTCATCGGGGAAAAAGCAACTTGTCGTCGTCTTCCAGCGAGGCGCCGCCGACGGCCTCAACATCGTCGTCCCCTTTGGCGAACCGAACTACTACCGCCTGCGCCCGACCATCGCCATACCCCAGCCGAAGCGCGGCGGCGGCGATGCCGCCATCGATCTCGATGGCTTCTTCGCTCTGCATCCGTCGCTCGCGTCGTTCGCGCCTCTCTTTCAGAAAAATCAGCTTGCCATCGTGCACGCCGCCGGCTCGCCGGATCCCACGCGCTCGCACTTCGATGCGCAGGACTACATGGAATCCGGCACTCCCGGCGTGAAAGCCACGCAGGACGGCTGGCTCGATCGCGCCATCGGCACGATTCCCGAAGAAAACGCTTCGCCCTTCCGCGCCGTCGCCATGGGGCCGAATCTTCCGCGCATGTTGCAAGGCAGTACCGGCGCGATTGCCATTCCGGACTTGCGCCAATTCAAAGTGCAGCCGCAATCCGCCGCGATGGCCAACGTCGCCGAAGGCGGCTTCGAAGCGATGTATGCGCAAACCGTGGACCACGCGCTGCACGGCACCGGAACGGAAACGTTCGAAGCCATCGACATGTTGCGCAAAATCGACACCTCAAAATTTCCGCCCGAGAATGGCGCCGATTATCCGAAATCGCCCGTGGGCCAGCGCCTCCAGCAGATTGCGCTGATGATCAAAGCGAATATCGGCCTGGAAGTGATGTTTCTCGATTGCGGCGGTTGGGACAATCACGTCAACGAAGGCAGCACGCAGGGGCAGTTGGCGAACCTGCTCCGCGATTTAAGCCAGTCGCTCGCGGCGTTTTATCAGGATATGGGCGATCGGATGGGCGACGTGGTGGTTGTAACCATGAGCGAGTTCGGCCGCACCGCAAAGGAAAACGGCAATCGCGGCACGGACCACGGCCACGCCAACTGCATGTTCGTGATGGGCGGCGACGTCAAAGGCGGCCGCGTCTACGGCAAATGGCCCGGCCTAGGCGACCATCAACTCAACGAAGGCCGCGACCTCGCCCTCACTACCGACTTCCGCTCCGTAGTAGGCGAAATCCTGACCAAGCACCTAAGCGTAAATAATCTGGGCCCAGTCTTCCCAGGCTTCGACAACAACCCGACCCATTTCCCCGGCCTAATCCGCTCCTGACAATCCAACAAACCCACAGAGGGCATGTAGCCCTGGCCTCCTTGCCAGCGCTTCTCTGTTTGGTCTCACACGGCACTCCACCGCAATCGTTCGAACGCCCCGCCCCCACCCATTCGAACGTCCCAAAATGGAATCGCGCTAAACCCTGCCAGATGTTCCAGTTCTGCACTGCCAGTAACCACTTAGTATCGAAACTTAAAGTAGTACTTTAAATGTCGGCGCGCCGACATTTTTCGATCCCAAAAGCAAAAGGGGCGGCCATCGGCCGCCCCTCATTTCTTCGCTCTTGAACTTAAAACTGACAACTGAGAACTTAAAACTCTCCGCCTACGCCGCCGATCCCCGAATCCGCATCGAGTAAAACGACCGGTAAACGAAGGTAAACGACACCACAAAGAACGCGGCCGATAAAATGTGCGTCAGTCCGCTCCCCTGTGTCGCGGTCAATTGCACCGCAAGCTCCACCGCCAGCAAGCCAAACAGCGTGGTGAACTTGATCACCGGGTTCAGCGCCACCGAAGACGTATCCTTGAACGGATCGCCCACCGTGTCGCCAACCACAGTTGCGTCATGCAGCGGCGTACCCTTCTGCTTCATTTCCACTTCCACAATTTTCTTGGCGTTGTCCCATGCCCCGCCGGCGTTGGCCATGAAGATCGCCTGGTACAAGCCAAAAATCGCGATGGAGAAGAGATAGCCGATGAAAAAGAAAGGCTCGAGGAACGCGAACGCCAGCGTGGCAAAAAACACCGCGATGAAGATGTTCAGCATGCCCTTTTGCGCGTACTTTGTGCAGATCTCCACCACTTTCTTGCTGTCTTCCACGCTGGCTTTGGTTACGCCCTCCAGCTTGATGTTGGCCTTGATGAATTCCACGGCGCGGTACGCTCCCGTGGTCACCGCTTGCGTCGAAGCGCCGGTGAACCAGTAAATCATTGCGCCGCCGGTAATCAACCCGAGCACGAAGGGCGCGTGCAGCAGCGAAAGATGGTTGACGTTGGTGGTCAGTCCGTTGGTCAGCGCCATGATGATGGAGAAAATCATCGTGGTCGCGCCCACAACAGCCGTGCCGATCAGCACCGGCTTGGCGGTCGCCTTGAACGTGTTGCCCGCGCCATCGTTCGCTTCCAGCATTTCCTTCGCGTATTCAAAGTTTACGTCGATGTTGTAGTCCTTTTTCAACTCGGCCTTGATGTTCGGCACCTGCTCAATCAGCGAAAGTTCGTACACCGATTGCGCGTTATCTGTAACCGGGCCGTAGGAATCGACCGCGATCGTCACCGGGCCCATGCCCAGGAACCCGAACGCCACCAACCCGAACGCGAACACGGCCGGCGCCAGCATCATTCCGCCGAGCCCCATGTTGCTGATCAAATAGCCCATGGACATCAGCAGCACCATCGCCAGCCCGATGTAGTACGCCGAGAAATTACCCGCCACGAAGCCGGACAGAATTCCCAACGACGCGCCGCCCTCTTCCGCCGAAGTCACCACTTCTTTCACATGACGCGATTCCGTGGACGTGAAGGCTTTCACGAGTTCCGGAATGATCGCGCCCGCCAGCGTTCCACAGGAAATAATCGTGCCAAGCTTCCACCATTGCGAAGTGTCTCCGCCGATTTCCGGAATAATCAGCTTGGAGACGACAAAGGTCAGTGCGATGGACACAAACGATGTGATCCACACGAGCGAAGTCAGCGGCGCCTCGTAGTTCATCTTGTCCGCGTTGCCGTACTTCGCCTTGGCGATCACGCCGTTGATGAAATAGGCCGCGGCGCTGGCGATCAGCATCACCAGGCGCATCACGAAGATCCACACGAGCAACTGTACCTGCAGTGTCGGGCTCTTCACCGCCAGCAAAATAAAGGTGATCAGCGCCACGCCGGTCACCCCGTAGGTTTCGAATCCATCCGCGCTCGGGCCGACGGAGTCGCCCGCGTTGTCGCCCGTGCAATCGGCAATCACGCCAGGGTTGCGCGCGTCGTCTTCCTTAATCTTGAAGACGATCTTCATCAAGTCGGAGCCGATGTCGGCGATTTTCGTGAAGATGCCGCCGGCGATGCGCAGCGCCGCCGCGCCCAGCGATTCACCGATGGCAAAGCCGATGAAGCATGGCCCGGCGTAGTCGCCAGGAACGAAGAGCAGGATGAACAGCATCATGATCAGTTCCACGCTGATCAGCATCATACCGATGCTCATGCCGGCTTCGAGCGGCGTGTGATAAATCGGATACGGCTTGCCGCGCAGGCTGGCAAAGGCCGTGCGCGAGTTGGCAAATGTATTCACGCGAATGCCGAACCAGGCCACGCCGTAGCTGCCGGCGATCCCGACCAATGAAAACAGAATAATGATGGCGACGCGCACGGCTTCCATTTTCAGCAGCACGCCAAAGTAAAGGACGATCACCGCGGCGATGAAAATCTCCAATAGCAGCAGAAATTTTCCTTGCGTGATCAGGTAGGTTTTGCAGGTTTCGTAAATCAGTTCCGAAATCTCGCGCATCGAGCGGTGCACCGGCATGTTCTTCAGCCGCGTGAAAATCGTCAGCCCGAACAGCAATCCGAACACGCAGATCACAATGCCATACAGCAGCAACTGGTGCCCATTAATTCCCAGAAACGACACCTGCGACAAGTCGGGAAGCTTCAGGTTCGCTTCTCCCCCCACTTCTTGCGCAGACAGCAAGCCGCCGCCGAGCAGCAGCGAGACGGCCGCCGAAATAAACTTTTTGGTGATTCCAAGACCTGTGGACTTGGCCACGTCCAGCGAAACGCTCATGAACTTTCCTCCAAACATTCCTTTTTCTCGTGGCGCTTCACCCCTGCCGCTGCCGGCCTGCGCCTTCGTTGCCCCGAAACTTCACACACTTGTCCAGTCCAATCAGGAGCGCGCCGCTCCCTACCCGGGAAGCGAACCGGCATCGACGCGAGTGATTCCCTTCGACTCAAGGAAATCCCGCGATTCAAACAGAACGGGAACTCTTCTACCCCGGCGCAGCTACCCTCAGACCCTGGGCGGGTCAGGACCACCCTGGCACTACCCTTTGTGCCGCGCAACTAGGGAAGACGGAAACGATGTTTTATAACATTTCGCTAATAGCCGGTCAAATTCTTTGACATGCCCGCCACCCTTTTTTCGGTCCAGGTTTTGTAGGGCCTGCATTCCGAGGCGGGCCGTATTTTTTGCAACAACCTGCCTCTCCGAAATGGCTTGCGACCGGTACCAGTGGTAACATGTGGAGCTTACTCAGCCCTTGCAACTCGAATCGGAACAGGCGAAGAACGACCTAATGACACGCGAATCGACCGGGACCTCCACCGCACTCTATTCTGATACTTCATTGCGCTTTGATTGGACCAAATCCGAGGTCCAGTCCATCTATCGCACAGCGCTTCCAGACCTGCTTTTTCGCGCGCAGACGGTTCACCGTCAGTTTCATCCCCCGGATCGGGTCCAGACCTGCCAGCTCATCTCGATCAAGACCGGCGGCTGCCCGGAAGATTGCGCCTATTGCCCGCAAAGCGCGCATTACGACGCCGACGTCGAGCGCCAGGGGCTGCTTGATCCCCAGCACGTGATTTCCGTTGCCCGCGACGCGACCTCTCGTGGGGTGACGCGTTTCTGTATGGGCGCGGCGTGGCGCGAAGCTCCCAACGGCCGCGAGTTCGACAAAGTCCTGGAGATGGTTCGCGGCGTTTCCGCGCTCGGCATGGAAGTCTGCTGCACCCTCGGCATGCTTACGGACGGCCAGGCCGCGCGCCTGAAGGACGCGGGCCTCACCGCCTACAACCACAATCTCGACACGTCGCCGGAATTCTACGGTTCCATCATCACCACGCGCGTTTACGACGAGCGGCTCCGCACCCTCGCCGCAGTGCGCAAAGCGGGTATTACCGTCTGCTGCGGCGGCATTCTCGGCATGGGCGAAAAGGATACCGACCGCGTCGGGCTGCTTCACCAGCTTGCTACACTACAGCCGCATCCCGAAAGCGTTCCGATCAACATGCTCGTGCGAGTTGAGGGAACACCGCTTGCCAAAATGCCTGCACTGGACCCGCTCGAAATGGTGCGCGCCATCGCCACCGCGCGTATTCTGATGCCCGCGTCGCGCGTGCGCCTCGCCGCCGGCCGCAAGCAACTTTCGCCCGAAGCCGTCACGCTCTGCTTCCTTGCCGGCGCGAATTCGATTTTCGTGGGCGAAAAACTTCTGACCACCCCCAATCCCGGAGCAGACGAGGACGAGCTGCTGCTTCAGAGTCTGGGAATGAAACCACTTGAGCCGCATGCCGTCTGACGCCCTATCCGCGTGGAAAGATCGTCTGCACCAGGGGTTGAGCGCTCTCGAAGCCCGCAGCCAGCGGCGAAGCCTCGCCGAAATTCGCGGCGTCAATTTCTGCTCGAATGATTATCTGGGCCTGGCCGAGCATTCCGACTTGCGGTCGGAAGTGGCCGAAGCCGTGCGAAACGCCGGAAAAATCGGTGGCACGGGCTCGCGCTTGCTTTCGGGACAATCGGAGGAGTGGCGCGATCTTGAGGATGAATTCGCGAAGTTTGCAGGCACGGAGTCCGCGCTTTTTTTCACCACCGGCTACGCCGCCAATCTTGGCCTGCTCGCGTCGCTGGTCGGTAAAGATGACGTCGTCTTTTCCGATGAGCGAAACCACGCCAGCCTGATTGACGGCATGCGCTTGTCTGGCGCGCGCAAAGTCATCTATCCTCATCTGAACCTGAACGCACTGGAAGACGCGCTTCGCCAGGAGGCCAACACCCCCTGCCGCAAGCTCATCGTGAGCGAAAGCGTTTTCAGCATGGACGGAGACATCGCACCCTTGGCCGAACTTGCCACTCTTGCCGAAAAATATAACGCGGCCCTGATTCTTGACGAAGCCCACGCTACCGGCGTTCACGGTCCCGCTGGCCACGGCCTTGCGGCGGGTGCGGGCATCTCCTCCAAAGTTCTCGCGATCATTCACACCTGCGGTAAAGCGCTGGCTTCGGCTGGGGCGTTTGTTTGCGGGCCCGCGGTTTTGAAAGATCATCTTTTGAATCACGCGCGCACGTTTATTTTTTCGACCGCGCTGCCGCCCTATTTCGCCGCGCAGATCAAGGCGGCAATGCGCCTCGCCGAAAGCATGAACGCGGATCGTGCGTCGCTTCTCCTGCGAGCCGCGGCGCTTCGCTCGGCCCTGCAGGTGGAAGGCTTCAACACCGCCAGCGCCGCCAGCCAGATTGTTCCGATCATCCTGGGAGATAACGAAGCCACTCTTGATGCCGCCGAGCACCTCCAGCGCGAAGGTTTTGCCGTTCGCGGAATTCGCCCGCCTACGGTTCCTGAAGGCGGTTCACGGTTGCGGCTTTCCCTCACCACGCGCATTTCGCAGGAAGAGCTTTCGCGGCTCGTGAATTCGCTCGCTGCCTGGCGCTCTCGCCATTCTTCTCTTGCCCATGTGAGGCACGCATGAGGCGCCATTTCTTCATCACCGGCACCGACACAGGGGTAGGCAAGACGACTCTCGCCGCTTTGTTGTGCGCGGCGCTGGACGCGATTTACTGGAAGCCGATTCAGACGGGCACGCTTGAAGGCTCCGACCGTGTCACCGTCATGCGGCTCGCAGGCATTGGCACGGACCGCACGCTCGATGAAGTCTACAAATTTGTTCCGCCGGTGTCGCCGGATCTGGCGGCGCGCTGGGCCGGCGTGGAAATCGATTTGAACCGCATCACGCTGCCCGCGAGCCTGATCAATGACTGGTTGGTGGTGGAAGGCGCCGGCGGTGTGCTGGTTCCGATTAATCCCAAGCAGTTCATGCTGGACATGATGGTGAAGTTCAAACTTCCGGTCATCCTCGCCGCGCGGAGCGGGCTTGGCACCATCAATCACACCCTGCTTACACTCGCCGCGCTGCACGCCGCGGAACTGCCCGTTCACGGCGTAGTTCTGATCGGCGACCAGAATCGCGAAAACCGCGAAACCATCGAGAAGTTCGGGCACGTCCGCGTCATCGGCGAAATTCCCAAGTTGCCCAATCTTCACCGCACCGCGCTCATGCAGGTTTTCCTGAACCACTTCGACCGCTCCGCGTTTGCGCAATGATCTCGCCGCTGCAAATCTGGCACCCATTCTCCAACTCCGTTCTCGATCCTCCGCCGCTGCATGTCGCGAAAGCCGAAGGCGCGCTGCTGCACACCGCCGACGGCCGCCAGATCATTGATGCCATCTCCTCCTGGTGGGTGAATCTCCACGGGCACGCGAACCCCAGGATCGCCGCTGCCATCGCCGAACAGGGACGTAAACTCGAACACGTGATTCTGGCCGGCTTCACCCACGATGCTGCTGAAGAGTTGGTCACGCGGCTGCGCAAGTGGGTGCCGCGTGACCTGACGCATCTTTTCTTTTCCGATGACGGCTCCACGGCGGTGGAAGTTGCGCTGAAACTTGCCGTGCAGCATTTTCAGAATCATTCGCGCCCTGAAAAGCGCGAGATCGTTGCGCTTGAGCACGGCTATCACGGAGACACGGCCGGCGCCATGTCGGTCAGCGACGAATCGCCGTTCACGCAGCCGTTCAAATCCATGCGGTATCCGGTGCACCGGGTACACTCGGCCTATTGCTATCGCTGCCCGGTCGGCTTGAAGCGCGAAACCTGCCACATCGAGTGCGTTCAGAAGCTGGAGGATTTGTTGGCAGAGCGCGCCGGAAAAATCGCGGCAATCATCGTCGAACCGTTGCTCCAGGGCGCGGGAGGCATGATCGTTCATCCGGTCGAGTTCCTGCAGAAGATTCGCGCACTTTGCACGCAGCACGACGTTTTTTTGATCACCGACGAAGTTCTGACGGGCTTCGGCCGCACAGGAAAAATGTTTGCCTGCGACCTCGCCAACATTTCGCCAGACATCATGTGCGTCTCGAAGGGCATCACGGGCGGCTTCCTGACGATGGGCGTTACGCTTTGCACCGATCGGGTCGAGTCCGCGTTTCGCAGTGAGAATCGCCTGCACTCCTTTTATCACGGGCACTCTTACACCGGGAACGCACTGGCCTGCGCCGCAGCGAATGCCAATCTGCAAATTTTCGACGACGAGCCGGTGTTCGACCGCATTCGCGGCATAGCCAAAATTCACGCCGAACGCCTCGCGCAAGTCCGCGACCTCCACCAGGTCGGCGACACGCGCCATATTGGTGGCCTCGGGGCGCTCGAACTGTGCGTCGACGACCCAGGCTACCTCTCCGGCCTGCGCCCCAAGCTCTACAATTTCTTCCTCGAACGCAGCGTCCTGCTTCGCCCGCTCGGCAACGTCGTTTACGTCCTGCCGCCCTACATCATTTCCTCCGATCAACTTCATCGGGTCTACGACGTCATCACCGAAGCGATCCAGACTCTTCTCTGACTCGCGGCTCGCGTCTGCTAAACTGATTTTCACTTTTCGGAGGACTTCTTGCCTTTCCAGCTCAACACCTGGAAACAAAAAATCGTTGCCTTTGCGGGAGCCCTCGGCGCACCGGGTCTTTTCCTCATCTCGTTTCTCGACTCTTCGGTGCTCACGTTTCCGGTGATCAACGATCTTCTTCTGATCGAACTCTCCATCGAGCATCCGGCGCGGATGCCGCTCTACGCGTTGATGGCCGCGACTGGGTCGGTACTCGGCTGTGTGCTCTTGTATTTCATCGCGCGCAAGGGAGGGGAAGCCTTCTTTCACAAAAAGGCGGGTCACCGCGGCGCAGCCATTCGCCATTGGGTCGAGGAAAACGGCTTTGTGGGGATGCTTATCGCCGCTCTGCTGCCGCCGCCAACTCCGTTCAAGATTTTTGTGTTTGCCGCGGGCGTGTTCGAGGTTCCGCTCTGGAGCTACACATCCGCGGTCACGCTGGCCCGTGCTATTCGCTACTTCGGCATCGGGTACCTGGCGATCCGCTACGGCAATGATGCCCTTCCGTTCTTGAAGGATCACAAGCTGGAAGCCGGCATTGTCATCGTCCTGTTTGTGCTGCTCAGCTACCTGATTTCCCGCGTCGTCCTCCGCCACAAACCCCAGCAATCTGCCTAGTCCTCTTTGGCGCAGCCCTTTGAGTGCGGAAGCGCAGCTTCCGCTTTTGCGGACTCAAACGGACTAACAACTCATCCATTTGAGCCATCCTTGGCCGCGACTCCTCGGCCAATTTTACGGCGGGCTGGCATAAAAGCCAGCGCTACAGGGAAGAACGAAGAGAACGTCGCCCGCCACAGACCCTTCGGCTCCGCTCAGGGCAGGCGGCGGCCGCTACTGGTGGAGACGCGATGCGGAGTACGCGCAGCCAGCCCGCCGATTTATTTCAGCAACACTTCGCTCGCCCAGAAAATCTGTTGGCTGGTTACTCGGCCTTTGCGGTCCAGCAGAACCCTCACTGCCACCGCGAATCGCGTCTCGCCTTCCGCGGAATCGCTGACGTCGCGCAACACCACTTCCGTTCCGTCTTCCGTAGCTCCCACGCGCGCCTTTGGGAAGTGCGCCGCTTGCAAAAATTCCTTCGTCACGTCCGCCTGCTCTGCAGCCGCCAACGCGGGAGAATCCTCCGGTTTGTGCATGCACGCACCACTCTCCGGATCGAATCGCGTGCCTTCCGTCGCCGGCACGCCTAGGGTGCAAATCTGCGAATCCGTCTCCACCACTCCATGCCAGGTCACCAGCGAGAGCGGGTCCGCAAACGCCGCCAAACGCCGCGATGATTCGCCTCGATAGGTGTGGGCATCCAACTGCGCGACGGCGTTCCCGTGCAACGTCGCGCGCGCTCCAACATAAATCAGCACCAGCACCAATGCGGCAATCGCGCCGTTGCGTCCGCGGGGCGCCCTTTCTTTGGCTCCGATTTCCGAGCCGACCAACCCAAACAGTTCCGGCAACAAAATCCCGGCCAGCAGGATCGCCGGGATCCACATGTCCACGCCAGGCAGCCAATCCCAGGCGAATCGCGTCCCGCGCCACGGCCACAGCAAAGCCACACCCGCAGGAGTGCACAAATCCATCAAAACATGCACCACCGCCGCCAGCGTAGCTGCCACAAGCAACGTCGCGATTCCCGCATCCTTTGTAGCGGCCGCTTTCGGAAGCGGGCGCATTTTCATCCGAAGCAATCGCGCCGCACCAGCGGCAACTGTGATCACTGCCACCGTTCCCAAAATCGAATGTGTCATTGTGTGCCTGATGGAAAGGTACGCCCCCGGCCCGAACGCCGCGGAAACCAGATCCAAATCCGCAATCGTTCCCGCAAGCACCACGCCCAACACAAACCACCATGGCCGCCGCGGAAAAATTCCCCGGGCCAATGCCAACGATGTCAGGGCATGCGTGGCAGGATCCACGGTCAGGTTTTCAACGGAGAAACAACGGTGCTGACGACTTTCCCCCGGGGCACAAGCAACTTCAACGCCTTCGGCACGATCGTAAACTCTACAGGCAGCCTCGCCAGCGGTTCTCCGTCCACCTGGGCGTAGACAGGATTTGCGTCCAGCGGCTCGCACATCAGCGTATCTGCCTTCCAGAAATGCACGTCTTCTTCCTTGCGCAGGTTTCCCATCCACAGCGTTGGGAGATAGCTCAAGTATTTCAACCCGCTCTGCGTGGTCAGCGCCATCACTTCAAACTGATCTTCAAATAGATCCGCCTGGTCCGTAATCTTGAACGGCCCGCCGTAATTTTTTGTTCGCCCGACCACGACAAGTGTCGCCTCCATCTGGCGGTCACCGGTGCGCACACGGAATCTTGGAAAGGTATATCGCAGCACCTCGCGCGCGCCCTGCCACCAGTACGCCAGAATCCCCACGCGCGCCTTCAATCCCAAATCGACAGAGTACACAATCATCCCGTCCGGCCCGCAGCCGGAAAGGCTCAGGAAATAGCGGGATTTCTCCGGCTGCTCCAGCGGCTTCGCCAGGCCAAGGGCAATCTCGCGCACGTCCGCGTTCACCAGATGTCTCGCCGCGCCTGGAATATCCCAGGGGAGGTTCAGCTCCTTCGCCAGGACGTTCGCCGTTCCGCCGGGCAGAAGCGCCAGCGGCACGCGATGGCCGTTCTGCGCCGTCGCCAGACCATTCACAATTTCATTCAAGGTCCCATCGCCGCCACACGCGATCACCAGTTCTCGCCCGTCACGCGTGGCCTTCTGCGCAATCTCCGTGGCATGCCCCGGGCCGGTGGTTTCCGCCAGTTCCGACAGAATGCCATTCTCCGACAGGAATTGCCGCGCCTCGTCAATCAATCGCCGCCGCGCGTTTCCTCCGCTTCCCGCATTGGGGTTATGGATCAGCAGAGCGTTGTTAAATCGCATATCCATTGTTCAAGGCACCTGTTGAGGCCGGACTTCAGTCCGGCCAACGTAATCTCTGGTCCAGCTATTCTATCCGGAAAGGCATTGCACGGCAGCCGCCATTCTTCGATGCCGCCGGAATTGCACAATCATTTGGATGCGCCGCACAGGCCTCCCGATGTAGTGGCGGGTCTTTAGACCCGCCACCAACCACCTATATAATACGGAGGACTCGACCCCCACCTGGCGAGGTCCTTATGGCAAAGGCGGAAATGGCGAAGAAGAACATGGCGGCGTTGCGCAAAGAAGCGGAAGAACTCCGCGAAAAAATTCGACGCCACGAGTATCTCTATTACGTAGAAGACGCCCCGGAGATTTCGGACGCCAAGTTCGACCTGTTGATGAACCGTCTGAAAGAGATTGAAGCCGCGCACCCGGAACTTGCCACGCCCGATTCGCCGACGGTTCGCGTTGGCGGCGCGCCCCGCGAAGGATTCACCACCGTCCGACATGCGCGGCCGATGCTCAGTCTGGACAACGCCTTTTCCTACGACGCGCTGAGGGACTGGGACCGCCGCGTTCGCGAGGGCAGCGGCAGGGAAGACATTGAGTACATTGCCGAGCACAAGTTCGACGGCCTGAGCATTTCGTTGCAGTATGAAGACGGAGTGCTGGCGCGCGGCGTTACCCGCGGCGACGGCACAACCGGCGAAGACGTCACGCCCAACGTGAAGACGGTTCGGTCGATTCCGCTGCGCATGGACGATGCGATCGTGAAAAAACTGAAGCTGAGCAAGAGCTTTGAAGTGCGCGGGGAAATCCTGATGACTCGTAAGGCATTTGAGGCTTTGAATCGCCAGCAAGAGGAAATCGGCGGGAAGATTTTCGTGAATGCCCGGAATTCGGCGGCCGGCTCGCTTCGCGTGTTGGACCCCTCGATCACCGCGCAGCGCAAGCTGGATTTTTTTGCGTATTACCTGTATGTGGATGGCAAAGCGCCGTTCGCGAAACACTCGGATTCGCTGGAGGCATTGAAGAAGCTGCATTTCCGCGCCAGCGATGACTGGAAGCTCTACGACGGCATCGAGCAAGTCATCAAATATTGCGAAGCCTGGGACGCCAAGCGCGAAAAACTCGCGTACGAAATTGACGGCGTCGTCATCAAGGTCAATACAACGGCGCTGCAGAATGAACTCGGCTTCACCGCCAAGGCGCCGCGCTGGGCGATCGCGTTTAAATATCCCGCGCGCCAGGAAACCACTGTGGTGAACGATATCATCGTGCAAGTGGGCCGCACCGGAACGCTCACGCCTGTTGCGGTGCTTGAGCCGGTGCAGGTTGGCGGCGTCACCGTCAGCCGCTCCACGCTGCACAATATGGACGAGATCGAGCGCCTCGGCCTGCACATCGGCGACACCGTTTTGATCGAGCGCGCCGGCGAAGTGATTCCGCACGTCCTGAAAGTGGTCAAGGAAGGGAAGAATCGCCGTGCGTTCCACATGCCGGCGAAATGTCCGGAATGCGGCAGCGCGATTCACAAAGCCGAGGGAGAAGTCGCCTATCGCTGCGTGAATGCCGCCTGCCCCGCGAAGCGCAAGGAATCGCTGTTGCATTTCGCCGGGCGGCACGCCATGGACATCGACGGCCTCGGCGACAAAATCGTCGATCAATTGGTGGACAGGGGCCTGGTCAAGGATGTCGCTGATCTGTACTCGCTGAAACTCGATCAGGTCGCGGACCTGGAACGCATGGCGGAAAAATCTGCAAAAAACCTGCTGGATGAAATCGACGCCAGCAAGAAGCAGCCGCTTTCGCGCCTGATCTACGCGCTGGGCATGCGCTTTGTCGGCGAACGCACGGGCCAGTTGCTGGCCGAAAATTTTGGCTCGCTCGAGGAGTTGGAAGAAGCCAAGCCCGAAGACCTGGAAAAAGTTACCGAAGTCGGCCCAAAGGTCAGCGAAAGCATCGAGGAATTTTTCAGCGAGTCAGCCAACCGTAAGCTGATTAAGAAACTTCATGCGGCGGGAGTCCGCCCCACCGCCGAAAAACGCGAAATCAAAAGCCAGAAATTCGCCGGAAAATCCTTCGTCTTCACCGGCGCCCTCGAACGCCGCAGCCGCGAAGAAGCCGGCGAACTCGTCCAGCAGCACGGCGGCAAGCTCAGCGGCTCCGTGAGCAAAAAAACCGACTACGTCGTCGTCGGCGCCGACCCTGGCTCCAAATATGACAAAGCCAAAGAACTCGGCGTGACGGTTTTGACCGAAGCCGAGTTTGAGAAACTGATCGGCCTTAAGTAAGGAAGGCTTCTTGTCCATCCACCCCGCCACGGACAGTGATCGCGACGCAATCTGGGCGATTCTCGAGCCGATGATTCGTAGCGGCGAGACCTACACACTTCCCCGCGACATGAACAAACAGCAGGCGCTCGAATATTGGTTTGCAGCCGATAAAGAAACCTTTGTGTGGAAGGAAAACGGGGCTGTGTTGGGGACATATTTCTTGAAGGCAAACCAGCAGGGCGGGGGCGCACACGTAGCAAACTGCGGCTACGTCACCGCGCCCGCCGCGCAAGGCCGCGGCATCGCCCGCCAGATGTGCTTGCATTCGCTGGAGCGAGCCAAGCAACGCGGCTTTCGCGCCATGCAATTCAACTTCGTAGTTAGCACCAACGAGCGCGCCATCAAATTATGGACCAGCCTCGGTTTCGAAATTGTCGGACAGCTCCCGCTTGCGTTTCAACATCCCACGTTGGGATTCGTGGATGCCCTGGTGATGTATAGGCAGCTAAAGTAACTGCTAAACGCAAGTTGGTTATCAACACAGAGCGCTGGCATGAAAGCCAGCGCTACATTAAATGCTCAGGGTATAATGAACTTGGCGGGTGAGCTGGATGATCGCTGGCCTTGTTCGCGCAAGCGGGCTGGGCGGGAGGAAAGTCCGGACACCGAAACCGCGCAAGCGGTGTCCCTGCGGCCTTCGGGCCTCAGGGTGAAGGGCAACGCGCCTGGTAACGCCAGGGGAGCTGTAGCACAGACTTCAGTCTGTGACTCTTCAGGGGCACGAATTTCAGATTCGCGCTCGCGGAAAAGTAATCACAGGCTAAAGCCTGTGCTACGGTTCACGGACAGTGCCACAGAGAATATACCGCCGGCGGTGCGACACCCGGTGATAGCCCGGAGGAAAACCTTCGGGACGTCTTCATGGTTCGCGCGCAGGTAAGGGTGAAAAGGTGGGGTAAGAGCCCACCGCGGCGTCAGTAATGGCGCTGGCATGGCAAACCCCGCGTGGTGCAAGACCAAATAGGAGGGGAGGGCTGGCCCGGCCCGCTGAGCAAGCGTTTTCGCAAGGGAGCGCGCTCCGTTCCGATTGGCGCAAGCCGGTCTGAATGAGAACCCTCGGGTAGGTTGCTGGAGCCGCATCGCGAGATGCGGCCTAGAGGAATGATCGTCGCGGCGCACTGCTGCAAAGCAGTGCACCGAACAGAATCCGGCTTACAGGCTCATCCGCCACTTTTGACCTGCTGCCCCCGCACCGCTTGTTTTCCTGCTTCTTGGGTCTTCCAAGAATTGATTCCCACTGCTTTTCTGCAAACTGAACTTTTGCGCAGCGCATGCCCGCGCCCGGTTGATTTGTCGGTCTGAAACCGGATAATGCAGGTTGCGGCGGCTCGGATACAGGCGTAACTTTCAACGAGCCATTGCGGACCGAGTCTCGGGAGGGGCCATGGAACGTCGTGAAGCGCTGCGTCTGATGGGAGCAGCGAGTGTTTTTTCCGTGCTGTCGTCGGATTTGTTTGCGGCAACCCTGCGCGCGCAGCTTGCAGAGAATAAGGCCGGCACTCTGCGCACCCTCTCGCCCGCGCAAAACGATATCGTCGTGGCGATGGCCGACGTGATGATTCCCGCCACCGATACGCCGGGCGCGAAAGCGGCGAAAGTGAACGAATTCATCGACCTGATTCTGACCGACTGGATGACCGACGAAGAAAGCAAAGTTTTCCTGGAGGGATTGGCCGAAGCCGACCGCCGCGCAAACACGCTGTTTGCCCACGGCTTTCCCGCGGCCTCCGCGAACGAACAAGCCGCAATTGTGCAGTCATTCGACGAAGAGCTGACGGCGAGGCGAAACGAGAAGCTGCCCGAACAGATTCGCCCGTGGGAGCGGACGCTGGTGCTCCCATTTTTTGCGCAAATGCGGCGGCTGACCCTGGTTGGCTATTACACTTCCTCGATCGGGCAGGAACAGGAACTCAAAGTGGAGATCATCCCCGGAGCGCTGCACGGCTGCGTGCCGGCCAAGTCCGAGGTGATTCAATGAGGACCGTGAAGAAGCCCGAGACATTCGACGCGATCATCATCGGCTCCGGAATGACCGGCGGCTGGGCCGCGAAAGAGCTTACTGAAAAAGGTTTGAAGGTGCTGGTGCTGGAAGCGGGCAGACCGATTGAGCCGGACCAGGACTACGTCGAACACGTTCCGATCACCGAGATGAAATTCCGCGGCATGGGGAACCGCCGGGAAACCTTGAAGGATCAGCCGATCCAGCGGACCTGCTACGCGTGCGACGAATGGGCCAGCAAGTTTTTTGTGAACGACACGGAAAATCCATACACGACGGATCCGGGCAAGCCCTTCGCGTGGATCCGCGGACGGCAAGTCGGCGGCAAGTCCATCCTGTGGGCGCGGCAATCCTATCGGTGGAGCGATCTGGATTTCGAGGCCAACGCGAAAGACGGGCTCGGCGTTGACTGGCCCATTCGCTACGCCGAGATCGAGCCCTGGTACAACTACGTGGAGGATTTTGCCGGCATTACCGGCCAGGCGGAGGGCTTGCCGCAACTGCCGGATAGCCGCTTCCTGCCGCCGATGGAGATGAATTGCGCGGAAATCGCCGTGAAGGAAGCGATGGCGAAGCAGTACGGGCGTGACCGCGTGATGACCATCGGCCGTTCCGCTGTTTTGACGCAGACGCACAACGGGCGCGCCGCCTGCCACTATTGCGGCCCGTGCCATCGCGGGTGCATCACGCGCTCCTACTTCAGCAGCGTGAATGCCACTTTGCCGGCCGCCGAAAAAACCGGGCGGATGACGCTGCGGCCCTACAGCGTGGTCCACAGCCTGATTTTTGATCCACAAACCCGCCGCGTGAGCGGTGTGCGTGTGATTGACGGCCAGACGCGCAAAGCGATGGAATTCCACGCGCGCATTATTTTTGTTTGCGCGTCGGCGCTGGAATCCACTCGAATTCTTCTGAATTCCGCGACGCCCGAATTTGCCAACGGACTCGCCAACAGCAGCGGGGAACTGGGAAAAAACCTGATGGACCACATCATGGGCGGCGGCGCGGACGGAATCATTCCAGGTTTTCTGAACCGCGTGCAGTTCGGTAACCGCCCGAATGGCATCTACGTGCCGAGGTTTCGCAACGTGTCGAGCAAGGAGAAGAATTTCTTGCGCGGCTACGCCTATCAAGGCGCGGCAGAACGCGACGGGTGGGAGCGCGGCATTCACGAGAGCGGATTCGGCGCGAGCTTCAAGAACTCGTTGCGCAAGCCGGGCCCGTGGAAGATGACGTTCCACGGCTTTGGCGAATGTTTGCCGAACCCCGCCAACTTTGTCGAGATTGACAAAGAGCGCGTAGATGCCTGGGGCGTGCCAGTACTGAAAATTCACTGCGAATGGCGGGATAACGAGAAGGCGCTGCTGCACGACATGATGGTCCAGGCAGCGGAGATGCTGGCGGTGGCCGGAGCAGTTGAAATCCAGCCGTATGCGCCGTATAGCCCGCCGGGCTTGACGATTCACGAGATGGGGACGGCGCGCATGGGAGCCGATCCGAAAAAATCGGTGCTGAACGCCCACAATCAGGCGCACGATGTGAAGAATCTTTTCCTTCCCGATGGGGCGTGCATGGCTTCGTCTTCGTGCGTGAACCCTTCGCTGACTTACATGGCACTTACGGCGCGGGCGTGCGACTATGCGGTTTCACAGATGAAAAAAGGCGAACTGTAGCGCGTTTCCGGCGCTCCGTTTAATTCCAAAAATATGGGAGAGGTGTTGGAGATGGCGCACGAGCAAGCGGCAAGGCCGGGTGCCGGCATCAAGCTGGTGATCCGGAACATTGGCGTGCTGCTGAGCGGGGATTTGCAGCGGCCCGTTCTGGATGCGGATACCGTGGTGGTGAAGGATGGAAGAATCGCCGCGATCGGGCGCGAAAAGGAGGTGGACTCGGAAGGCGCGTCGCGGATGATTGATGCCAATGGTACAACGCTTGCTCCCGGATTGATTGACAGTCACGTGCATCCCGTGGCGGGGGATTGGACGCCTCGGCAGAACCAGATCGGATGGATCGACAGTTGCCTGCATGGCGGCGTCACCACGATGATTTCCGCCGGCGAAGTGCACACGCCGGGCCGCCCGAAAGATGTGGTCGGCGTGAAAGCCATGGCGATCACGGCGCAACGCGCGTTTGCCGCGCTGCGGCCCAGCGGGGTGAAAGTTTTGGCGGGAGCGCCGGTGATCGAGCACGGAATGGTGGAGGAGGATTTTCGCTCGCTGGCGGAGGCGGGCGTTCGCTTGCTCGGCGAAGTGGGGCTCGGCAGCGTGAAAGATGGTCCAACGGCGCGGCAAATGGTGGCGTGGGCGCGGAAGCATGGAATGCAGAGCACGATTCACACCGGCGGTCCGTCGATTCCGGGCTCGAGCCTGATTGATAAGGATGTGGTTCTTGCGGCGGACGCGGACGTCATCGGGCACATCAATGGAGGCCACACGGCGCTGCCGGATGCGCAGATTCGTTCGCTGTGCGAGGAATCTTCGCGGGCTTTGGAAATCGTTCACAACGGAAACGAACGTGCGGCGTTGTTTACGCTGCGCACGGTGAAAGACATGAAGCAATTGCATCGCGTGATTTTGGGAACGGACGCTCCGGCCGGGTCTGGCGTCCAGCCGCTGGGGATTCTCCGCGTGATTGCGGCGCTTTCGTCGGTAGGAGAAATTCCCGCCGAAGTGGTGTTCTGTTTTGCCACCGGAAACACGGCGCGGATGCGAAATCTCGACAGTGGATTAATCGAAGTGGGTCGCGCGGCGGATTTTGTTTTTATGGACGCCGCGCAGCACTCGGCTGGGAAGACTTTGCTCGAAAGCGTGCGGCTGGGCGATTTGCCGGGGATCGGGATGGTGATGATAGATGGAGAAGGGAGAAGCGAGCGCAGCCGCAACACGCCGCCGGCGACGAAGGTGCCGAAGATTGTGAGGTAGGCATTATGCGCGATATTGACGAGATAATTAGAGCAATCACTGATTTACATCCCTCTGTAAAAGCTCGCCAACTTCGAGTTTCACATCCAGGTCACGATGATGACGGGGTTTGGTTTTGTGAGCAGCCCGGTTGTCAGTTCGTGGTACAAGTCGAGTCGAGCAATGACACGTGCCCATTTCTGGTGGAGACTGACGAGAGTGACATTCGGTGTACGACTCAATCAGTAAGAGAGTCGATTGAGACCATCAGCCGCCTGCTTCATCTAAATGCTTCGATTCAACGGAGCCGAAACAACGAATAAGTTGTCGTTCAGAGGCTAGCGGAGGCCGTCTTCACCCTTGATTTGATCTTTGGTCAGGCCGCCGACGCGCGGCAGCGGGCGGCCGCTGTCGGTCACCGCGATCGCCACCAGAATTTCGTTGGCGCGCGGTGCGTCGTTTACGCGAATTTCCATTCCGTCGAAGTGGCTGCGGACGAAGGCGGCGTCCTTGTGTCCGAGCGGGATGTCGAGCGCGACGCCAGGACCGCCGCGTTTTTTGGAAGAGGGAATCAGCGCGGCGCCTTTGCCGAGCGCTTTTCGCACGGGCGTGCCGAGTTTTGGGTGAAGAATGGCGGCCGCGTGCTCGAGTTCTCCATTTTCGCCGACGGCCGCAGCCTTGCCGTAACTTTCCGCCGACGCGCCCGGAATGCCGAGTGCCGAGACGGCCCGCTCCGTGAGCAGCGCGCCAAGTTCTTCCCCGATTTCCATCAGTTCCGTCAGGTCCTCGACATAGTTTCCCGCGAACGGATTTTCGATAACCGCGGCTGCGGCGGCCCGTCGCGTCGGCGGATTCACAGCCTTGCCCATTTCCGTGCGCGTTTCTTCGACGAACGTAACGATTTTCCGGATTTTGGTTTTCATCGCAAACCGTCTTGTCCTTTGATCTCGGAGGCTTTTAGGCCGCCAACGCGGGCGTGGACACGCGGGCCCGTGGTCATCACCAGCGCCAACAGAATTTCGTTAGCCTTGGGAGCGTCGGCGATCCCTACTTCCATCGAGTCGAAATGGCTGCGAACGTAGGAGGCATTGATGTGCGTGATCGGCACATCCAGGCGCGTGCCGGGGCCGCCAACTTTTTTGGTGGAGGCCACGATGGCTTTGGCGTTGCCAAGAATCTCGCGCATCGCATAGCCGCCGGGGACGTGCCACAGCGCACCGTGTTCGAGTTCTCCGGCCTGTCCGACGATCGCCCCCTTCCCATATCCTTCGACGGTTTTCGAGTCACCACCTAGCGCGGCGACGAGGGCCTTCGCCATTTCGAGGCCCAGCGGGTTCAGATCTTCCATGAACCCCGCGATTTCCGGAACGTATTTTCCGGCGAACGGATTGTGAATGACCGCCAGCGCGGCGGCGCGCCGCAACGGGACGGCCGCGACGGGGCCGCCTTCGTGGAAAACTTCTTCGACTACGATGACGCGTTTGCGGAGTTGCACTTCAGGCATGCAAAAGGCTCCTTTGGGAAAAATCGATGGTTGCCTTCGCGAGCGATGGCTGAACGACGCGAGTTTTGCTCTGAAGGCGAAGCGCCGAAGAATGAATTAATCCGCGTGCGCGAAGGCTCTGGGCTACACAAACCCCGGAATCGAGGGCGGCCGCGATGTCGGAATCGGAAAGCGGCTCAACGCCGCGCGTGACGCGTAAATCGCCGAGATCGGAGTCTGGTGACATTTGCCGGGCGGGGATGCGCGTAATCGCGGGATGATCCGGAAGATCCACCGCGTTGGCAATCACGGTAGCGGCGGCGTCCGCGGCGGAGGCGGAATCGGCAAGAACAGTCACGGCGTCCGCGATACCAAGCGAAAAGCTGCGGCCGCGCCACCCGCTGGTGGCAATTCCGCGCACCGGCTCCGCGGCGGAAAGTCCGAGTGATCCAAAGAGGGAAGCACGATCAGGACGTTCTACCATGCCGATCTTGTAGCACGAGGAATCGGTCAGATGAATGGCGACGTCACCGCCATTATTCACATACGCGCGCTGGAGCGACACGGCGCAAAGCATGGATTCGAGAATCGTTTCAGCAACTGAGCCCGCGACCGCGGCCATGGGCGTGATGAAGCACTCCTCGCAATACGGTTCAACGGCGGCAAACATGAGTTGAGCGACCGCACCGCGAGGCCGCCTGGAATTTCCCCCAGCACGGCTGCGGAGCAACGGCAATTCTGCGCAGAGTTCATCGAGAATCGAAACGAAGCGGCGCGCGGCGGTTTCATAGGCTGCCGAGACGGCGCGAGGATCTCCGTCAGCCTCGATAATCAAATCGATCGGGCCGTCGTGCAGATGCATGCGCCGGCCGTCGGGCAGCATTCGGATCAGGGCAGGCTCTCTCATGAGTCGCTGCTCTCCACGAACGGTTTCAGCGGCCACGGATTCTGCGCGTGCGAAAGGATTTGCCGCTGGCGTTCCTTTTCTTTCAGCACGTCGGCAAGCGGCCGCACATAATCAACATGGCCTCCGAGCACCGCATAGTCGTCTTTTTTCAGGGTGAATTCGATGGGAGCGACAAGCGCGGGCGTCGGCACATAGCCGAACGCATTTTCCGGCTTGCGCGTCACGTCCACCATAAACGTGATGCCGCCGCCGGGCCAGATGTACGCAGGCGCTCCGCCGCAAGTGACGCGGGTAAGTTTGCGTTTCACGGAATCCGTGAGTTTCACCGGATTTTCCGTGACGCCCGCGCGCAGCGAGCCGCCGGCCCCGCCCATGAACAGCACGGTCGTCAAGGCAGGCTCACAGTTTTCGCGAATGCGCCCGACGGATTCTTTTAACGCGTCGGGGAGCTCCTTCTCTACGGGCCGCAATGCTTCGTCGAGTTCGTAATACGCATACTGCTCGCCGGTAGTGCTGACCATCAACAGCCGAAGATGCGGCCAGGCAAATTTTGGCTTAAACGGCTTCAGAATCGTGAGCGGATCGGAAATATTCGTGCCGCCCCAGCCGGTGCCGGGTTCGGCAACCTGAAAATAGCGGCCCGGAGTGGAGCGGCGGCCCTGAATGGCGATGCCGGTCTCGCGCACGCCCAAAAGTTTTCCCGCCTGATGTTCGGAAAGCACGCCGGTGATGTGATCGTCCACCACTACTACGTCGTCCACTTTCCCAAACCACTGTTTGGCGAACATCCCGATCGTGGCCGACCCGCAACCCACGCGCATGCGCTCTTCGCGCTGGCAGTTGACGACCGGACGCTTGCCCGCGGCGACGCGAACGGAGGCGCCCTCATCAATCGTGAGCTCGACTTCCTTTCCGTTGCAGAGATCGAGCAGCGTTTCGCACGCAACGCGTCCCTCGCTCTTGCTTCCGCCCGTCAGGTGATGCACACCGCCGAGCGAAAGCATCTGCGAGCCGTACTCCGCGGTGGTGACATGGCCGACGGGCTCCCCCTGCGCGCGGACGAGATTGCGTTCCGGGCCGAGGTGGCGGTCGGTGTCGATTTTTAGTTTCACGCCGCAATAGCTGAAAATTCCCTCGGTTACCACGGTGACCATATCTACGCCTTCCACTTCGCTCGAAACGATAAACGGCGCGGGCTTGTAGTCGGGATAAGTTGTGCCTGCGCCGATGGCGGTGACGAAGGTTTCCTGCCCCTTCATGATTTTTCCGTCCCAATCGCCTTCGCGTTCGAGGAACGGCACCAGCGGCGTGCCCTGCGATTTCGCGCGATCGAGCAGGACGTGCGGATCGACGCGGACGAGCTGCCCTTCGACGTTGGCGTAGCGATCGCACGCGCCGGCGTGGCCGCGCTTGATGTAGCAAAGCACCGGGCAAGCGTCGCAGCGAACCGTGTCTGGAGGAAATACGTCAGCCATGCGAATTTCCGGATGCGGCGGCAGCTTTTGCAAGGATGGCGGCTCGGACTTTGTCCGGCGTGGCGGGCAGTTTGCGGATGCGAATGCCGGCCACGTCGTAAAGCGCGTTGAGAATCGCGGGCGCGGTGGGAATCAGCGCTTGTTCGCCAATGCCTTTCGCGCCGAACGGGCCCGCGGGCGAAGGATCTTCGATCAGGATGGATTCTACCGGCGGCATGTCGCCGATCGTGGGAATTAAATAATCGTGAAGATTTTCGCCTTTGCCGGGGAAGAATTCTTCCATCAGCGCCATGCCGAGTCCCTGCGCGGCGCCGCCCTCGATCTGCCCTTCGACAAGAGTTGGATTGATGGCCCGGCCGACATCGTGTGCCGCGGTGATTTTCAGAACTTTGATGGTGCCTAACTCGGTGTCCACTTCGAGTTCGGCAAGGTGCGCGCCAAAACCGTAAACGGCGTAGGGGATGCCCTGGCCGGCGTCGTTCAGCGGTGAGGTCGCCGGATCGAACGTGGCCTCGGCGCTGAGAATGTACCCGCGTTCGTCGAAAGGCAGATTACCGAGATCGAGGTACTTGCGTTGACTTTTGTGGGACACTAACAGCCTTCCGTCACCCAGCTTGATATTGGTAGTGTCCGGCCATCCACCTGCAAATTCCAGAATTGCCTTCCGCAATTGCTCGCCGGCAAGAAAAGCGGCTTTGCCACTGACGAAAGTTTGCCGCGATGCGGAAGTTTTTCCGCAATCGGGAGTGATGTCCGTGTCGCCGGAGAGAAGATCAAACTTGTCGAGCGGCGCGCCGAGAGCTTCCGCGCAAATTTGCGTGACGACGGTGGCGGAGCCCTGGCCGATGTCCACGGCGCCCTGGTGCAACGCGATACGGCCGTCGCGCTTTAGGCCCACGCGCATCGTTGACGGATTGGGCAGCGAAGTATTTCCGCAGCCGTACCACATGCCGGCAACGCCCACTCCACGTCGAAGTGAATTCTGCGAAGCTGCGTTGAATGCGGCGGCCTCTTTGTGCGCCTCTTGCCAGCGTGGGCGCAACGCTTCGAAACACGGGCGAATGCCAACGCCTCCGCCGATCACTTGTCCGGTGACAGTGGGACTTTCGTCGTCAAGAGCATTCAGCCAGCGGAATTCGAGCTTGTCCATCCCGATTTTTTCGGCAAGCGCATCGTAAAGCTGTTCCTGTGCGATGGTGCCCTGCGGGACGCCAAAGCCCCGGAAAGCGCCCGCGGGCACCAAATAGGTGTGAATCGCGCGAGTGATGGCGCGGAAATGCGGCACTTTGTATGGGCCCGATGCGTGAATCGGAACGCGCGCTGCGACGGTGGGTCCCCAGGATGCGTACGCCCCGGTGTTGAAGTCAGCCGCGAAATCCATGGCCACAAGTTTGCCGTCAAAGGTGGCACCGGCCCGGCAGAAGATTTTCGACGGATGGCGCTTGGTGGTCGAGCGAATCGATTCCGGCCGCGAATAGACCATGCGCACCGGTTTCCGCAAATGCCACGCGGCGACGGCGAGAAACGGTTGCAGCGAGAGATCGAGTTTGGAGCCGAAGCCCCCGCCGACGGCAGTAGGGATGATGCGCACGCTGGATTTAGGAATACCGAGGATGGCGGCGATATCTTTCAGATCGTTGTATGGCGCCTGCGTACAGGCCTGGATTTCGATGCGGTCGCCAACGCGTCGCGCGAAGCCGGCTTCCGGTTCGATGTAGGCGTGCTCGATGAACCCGGTTTCATATTCGGCTTCGACGCAGACGTCTGCGGTGCGCAAAGCGTCGTCCACATCGCCGGACACCACGCGCCCGCCGACAAGAATGTTGTCCGGCCGGGAAGCGTGAACGGCCGAAGCGCCGGGCTTCAGCGCTTCTTCAGGCTGCGTAATTGCCGGGAGTGGTTTCCAGGTGACAGGAAATTGGTTGAGATCGAGCGCCGCGATGGTTGCGGAATCGCCAACTACAGCGGCGACAGCTTCTCCGAGAAATCGGGCTTCGAGTTCCGCAAACACGGGTTGATCGGAGAATTGGGGAATCACGCCAAAACAATTTTTCCCGGGCACATCGCGCGCGGTAAAAATTCCGTGAATTCCGGGACGCGCCCGCCGGTACTCCTCCAGATCGCCAAACGTGAATTCGGCGCGATGGTGCGGAGTGCGCACCACGCGGAGCAGCAGGGAATCTTCCGGCCATTCATCCGCGCCAAAAATATCCTGGCCAAGAACTTTGTTTCGGCCGTCGAGCCGCGCGACGCGCTGGCCGACGGGACCATGCCCCGAATGCGGCAGCGCCGGTGGCGGCGGTTGGTTCGCTTCCAGCACTGCACGCACAATTTTCCGGTAACCGGTGCAGCGGCAAAGAACGCCGCCAAGCGCGTCCATCACCTGCGCTTCATCGGGGCCAGGATTTTCCTCGAGCAGCGCCACGGAAGAAACCAGCATGCCGGGGGTGCATATGCCGCACTGTGCGGCGCCATGCCGCAAAAAAGATTCTTGCAGACGGTCGAATGTCGGCGAACTCGCACGCAGCCCTTCGATCGTTTCAATCCTCGCGCCATCGAGCTGCCCAACGGCAGTCAAGCACGAACAGACGGGTTGCCCGTTGACGAGAACCGTGCAGGCGCCGCAGTCGCCAGCATCGCAGCCGACTTTTGTGCCGACGAGCTGAAACTCTTCTCGCAGCACGTGCGAAAGTCGCGAGCGCGGATCGGAACTCACCGCCCGCATTTCTCCGTTCAAGCTCAGGGAAATCTGCGCGGTCGTCTCGCTTTTCGTTTCGCTCTTCATGCCGCCGCAGCCTTTTGCGCGCAGGCTTCCAGGGCGCGCTCGACAAGCGTGCGAGCCGCATCGCGGCGATACTCGGCGGTTGCTCGAACATCATCAATCGGAGAAAGTTGCGCCAGATGCCCGGCGTTCACAACCTGCCCAAGCCCCGCCTGCACACGCCGTCCGACGAGGTCGCGCTCGAGTTCCGCGAGCCGCAGCGCCGCGGCAGAGCAGGAACCAACACAGACCAGCGCCTCGCCAATCCTGCCAGCGGGATCCACAACGAGATTGGCCGCAACCATCACGATCGAAATCACCAGATACCGCCGCGCCCCCAGCTTGAGGAACGTCGAGACCGCATGTTCAACGCGCCGCGGAACACGAATGGAAGTAAGCAGTTCGTCGGGCCGTCGCGCCGTCATTCTGTTCCCGAGAATGAATTCGGAAAGAGGGAGCGTGCGGGAAGCGTTGCGCGAGGCGAGAACAAGTTCCGCGTCCAAAGCGAGAAGCGCGGCGACGCCGTCAGCGGCCGGCGAAGCGTTGCAAAGATTACCCGCGATCGTGGCCGCGTTCTGAATTTGCACGGAGCCCACTTCCCGCGCTGCAGCCTTCAATCCATCGAATCCGCGGGGAAGCGGCGCGGCGAGCACTTCGCTCCATGTGGTGCGAGCGCCGAAGAGAATGTGTTCCGCAGCGAATTGAACGCCCCGGATTTCGGCTAGCCCCGAAATATCCAGCACCGGCCCGGACAACGGCCGTTCGCCAAGCGAAGGGAATACGTCGGTGCCGCCTGCCAGGATTGTGGCGCGGGTGTCTGCAAGAACGTTGAGTGCATCGTGAAGCGAATTAGGCCGAAAGTACAAAAGCGGTGGCTCCCGAACGAAGCAGCAACAATGAGGACATTCTACTTCTACAACGACGCGGCCAATTTGTGAAGTTATCTGGGATTGTACCCCGGAAGCGGGCGCGATGTTGTGGCAGACTACTACTGCATGGCCACCGGCGACCATCGCGTGACCGCAGGCACTGCGGCCTTCCAATTCTCGGGATTCCGCCTCTATCAGATTGCGCGCTTCTGCATCGTATTCTGCACGGAGATGCAGTCGGTGGCCGTGGGCTGGCAAGTTTACGAAATCACTCACCGTCCACTAGACCTGGGTCTCACCGGGCTGGCGCAATTCCTGCCGGGAGTGGTGCTCTTTCTCGTGGCGGGCCATGTTGCGGACCGCTTAGACCGGAGGAATCTGCTGACGATGTGCTACGTCGGATTTGCACTTTCGTCGGCGTTGTTGCTAGTCGTGGCGCTTAAGGTGGAGTATTTGCATCGCGCCGGTTCGGTGGCGCCCATCTTCGCAATCTTGTGCCTGGTCGGGGCGGTGCGGAGCTTCAGCATGCCGGCCAGCCGTGCGCTGCTGCCACAGTTGGTGCCAGAAGAGCAATTCCAGAGCGCGGTGGCCTGGAACTCCAGCATCTTTCAGTTCGCGACGATCCTCGGGCCGGCCATGGGCGGAATTCTCTACGCCTTTTTCCGCGGCCCAGCCGCCGTCTACGCCACCGCGCTTTCCGCGGGCACCATCGCGGTGCTGACAACGCTTCGGATAAGAGTGCAATCGCCGCCTCGCGCGCGCGAGCCGTTTTCGCTCAAAACCGTTTTCGCGGGATTCCACTACATCTGGGATCACAAACTGGTGTTCGGCTCGATTTCTCTGGATCTTTTCGCCGTGCTGCTGGGCGGCGCCGTAGCGCTTCTGCCGGTCTACGCGAAAGAAATTCTGGAGACCGGGCCCTGGGGACTGGGATTGTTGCGAAGCGCACCGGGGATTGGCGCAGCGGTTATGGCCTTGCTGATCGCTTACAAGCCCATCCGGCGGAGAGCCGGCGCAACGATGCTGTGGTGCGTCGCGGGATTCGGCGTGTTCACGGTGGTGTTCGGCCTATCGCGAAACATCGTACTTTCGATGATTTCACTTTTCTTCGTGGGCGCGGCGGACATGGTTAGCGTGGTGGTTCGCGGCGTGCTCATCCAGATCGAGACGCCCGACGAGATGCGCGGCCGCGTAAACGCAGTGGATATGATTTTCATCGGTGCGTCCAACGAACTCGGTGAATTTGAATCGGGATTCGCCGCGCAGTGGTTCGGTGCCGTACCGGCCGTGGTTCTCGGGGGTATCGGGGCCATCGTGGTGACAGTCCTGTGGGCCTGGATTTTTCCGGAATTGCGGCGCGCGGACTCGCTGAACCGGGCCGGCTATGTAGACGTCTCAAAGCCGGCCTAGTCCTCGCGAAAATTTCAGAGTTATCGAAGCAGATCTTCCGCTACGAACTTAGTCGAAGAGCTAGTGGACGTGATCGTGCTCGGAATCAGCCTTACCCGGAACTGCGGTGGTTGCAGGGGGCACGGTTCCCGGAGGAGGCGCCAGCTCCGCCTTCACCGAAGCGGGAAGCTTGTCCGCATTCTTCACCAGCACGCTTACCTGCCACAATTGCGTCTCGCTCAGGCGATCCTTGAAGCCAGGCATCCCAGTCATACGGATACCGCCGGAAACCTTGGTGTACGACTCCCAGGTCTCGTCGTCGGTGACTCCTACGCCACGGAACAACAGCGGAGGCTTGGGGAACATGCCGTTCCCGATAGCGTTGTGAGGCTCGCCGGGGAGGCCATGGCAAACAGCGCAGTTTTCCTTATAAACCTTCGCTCCAGCGAGAAGATTCGGTTCGTCGACGGGCACCGGCGGGTTCGCGTGGGGCACTTTGCCAAGATACGCGTGCAGGGCGAGCTTGGCCACCTTGCGCTCGAACGGCATTTCGGGGGAGTTGGTCGTGACCGGCGCCTGACCGCTTGAAAAGTAGAAATACGCGCCGGCAAATACCAAAACGAACCCGAGAACAATTCCTAGCAGGATTCCCTTAAACATAATTGAGTATTGTTCCTCCAGTGAACAGGTTACCTGACTCGACTCCGTCAAAAATGTGTGCCTAGTGTACGACGACCTCCCATTTTGTGCACTTATCTTTCCCGTTTGGCCACGGGGCCGAAGGCGACCGCGAAATCACTCATCGAGGAGGGTATTTGGGTAACGAATTCAGGGGCTCATGCGTCCTATGTAGCAGAGAACTCAGGTTTCCTATAGGCTTATAGTGGAAGGAAAGTGTCTTCTGAGGTTCCGCGCGAGCCCACGGAAAGACTTCTACTTATCGCTCAATCTGAGATTGCGAACAGGGGTATCCCGGAATGGCTTCTACTGACTCGGTCGATGTGAGTGATCCTCGCACACCTCCCACGACCACATCTTTTTCCCACGGCGACTCGAAGAACCGTTGGTGGCCTTGGCTAGTTTTGTTGGTGATTGTGGCCGGCGGAATCTGGTATTACCGTGGCCGGAACTCCCAGGCCGACGCCGCAGCCGCCGGCGGAAAAGGACCTGGCGGGGGAGCCATGGGCGCTCCCGGAAGTTTTGTAGTACCAGTAGTGGTGGCCACGGCGACCAAAGGCGACCTTCCGGTCTTCCTCAATGGTTTGGGGAACGTCACCGCGTTCAACACCGTCACCGTTCGCTCCCGCGTGGACGGGCAGATCGTCAAAATCAATTTCACGGAAGGGCAGTATGTGAAGGAAGGCGATTCCCTGGTCGAGATCGATCCGCGGCCCTATCAGGTGCAGCTTGAGCAGGCTGAAGGGCAGTTGGCGAAGGATCAGGCCCAGTTAAAAGACGTTCAGGTGGACTATGAGCGCTTCACACTACTCTTTAAAGAAGGCGTGATTCCCAAGCAGCAACTCGATACGCAGCAGGCCCAGGTGGGAACCTTCGAGGGCGCGATCAAGGCGGACAACGCGACGATTGATAACGCCAAGCTCCAGATCATGTATTCGCATATCACCGCCCCCATCAGCGGGCGCGTGGGGCTGCGCCTCGTGGACATTGGCAACATGGTGCACGCCACCGACACAAACGGCCTGCTGGTCATCACCCAGTTGCAGCCCATCGCCACGCTCTTCAGCCTGCCGCAGGATCAATTGCCCCAGGTGATGGCGCGCATGAAAAAGGGCTCACCCATTTCCGTGGAAGCTTACGACCGCGACAACACTACCAAGCTGGCTACCGGGAAATTGCTGACCATCGACAATCAGATCGACACCACCACCGGTACCTACAAGCTGAAAGCGGTTTTTGACAACGCGAAGAACGAACTCTTTCCCAATCAATTTGTGAACGTGCACCTGCTGGTGGACACCCGGAAAAGCGTGGTGCTGGTGCCAACGACCGCGATTTTGCGCGGTCCCCAGGGCACCTATGTATTCGCGGTTGGAGCGGATAGCACCGTGAAAATCCACATCGTCTCGTTGGTGGAGACGAACGGGAATATTACTGGCGTCTCTTCCGGACTCGCCGCTGGCGACGTCGTCGTCACCGACGGGCAGGACAAATTGCAGGATGGCAGCAAGGTCGAACCCCGGCAATCGAGCGTCCCTGCCGCGGCCGATAGCAAAAGCTCCACAACGAGCGCCAACTCTCCGTTTGCGTCGCCCGCCGGGGGACCCGCGCGATGAATCCCTCGCGGCCGTTTATTCTGCGGCCCGTTGCAACCACGCTGCTGATGGTGGGCGTGATTCTGGTGGGCTTGGTGGCCTATCGCCAGTTGCCCGTCTCCGCGCTGCCCCAGGTGGATTACCCCACGATTCAAGTGCAGACGTTTTATCCCGGCGCCAGCCCGGATGTGATGTCCTCTTCGGTGACCGCGCCGCTCGAGCGCAACTTCGGGCAAATCCCCGGCCTGTTGCAGATGACCTCGACCAGTTCGTTTGGAAGTTCCGTCATCACCCTGCAGTTCAATCTCGATTTGAATATTGACGTTGCCGAGCAGGAAGTGCAGGCGGAAATCAACGGCGCCTCCAATCTGTTGCCCACGGGGCTACCGAATCCTCCGATCTACAGCAAGGTCAATCCCGCCGACGCCCCGATTCTGACGTTGGCCATCAGTTCTCCCACGTTGCCGCTCGTAAAAGTGGAAGACCTTGCGGACACCACGCTGGCGCAGAAAATCTCGCAGCTTTCCGGCGTCGGCCTGGTCAGCATCAGCGGCGGACAGCGCCCCGCTGTGCGTGTCCAAGCGAATCCGACCGCACTTGCGTCGTACGGTTTAAGCCTCGAGGATTTGCGGACGGCGCTTGCCAACGCCAACATTGACCAGGCCAAGGGCACGTTTGACGGGCAGCATCAGGCGTTCACCATCGGCGCCAACGATCAATTGCTCTCGAGCGAAGGCTACAAATCCATCATCGTGGCGTTTCGCAATGGCGCGCCGGTTCGCCTCACCGACGTTGCCACCGCCATCGACAGCGCCGAAAACGAAAAACAGGCGGCGTGGGCCAACAAGCAGCCCGCGGTGATCCTGAATATTCAACGCCAGCCCGGAGCGAACATCATCAGCGTGGTTGACCGCGTCAAGAAAATCCTGCCGCAATTGCAGGCCGCGCTGCCCGCCTCGGTGCACGTTGAAATTCTCACCGACCGCACTTCCACCATTCGGGCCTCGGTCGCCGACGTGCAATACACGTTGTTGCTCACCATCGCGCTGGTCGTGATGGTGATTTTCTTGTTCTTGCGCAGCATTCGCGCAACTGTGATCCCCAGCATCGCCGTGCCGCTCTCCATCGTCGGCACATTCGGCGTGATGTACCTGCTGGGCTACTCGCTGAACAACCTTTCGCTGATGGCGCTGACCATTTCCACCGGTTTCGTGGTGGACGACGCGATCGTGATGATCGAAAACATCAGCCGCTACCTGGAGAGCGGAGAATCCCCGTTGCAGGCGGCGCTGAAAGGTTCGGAACAGATCGGGTTTACGATCGTATCGCTGACGGTCTCGCTGATCGCCGTGCTAATTCCGCTGCTGTTCATGGGCGACATCGTCGGCCGATTGTTCCGCGAATTTGCTGTAACGCTCGCCGTGACGATTCTTGTTTCGGCGGTAGTCTCGCTGACACTGACGCCGATGATGTGCGCGAAACTCCTGCGCCACGAGCCGGAGAACGAGCAGACGTGGTTCTACCGCAAATCGGAAAAAATCTTCAACGACGTCATCGCCTTTTACGGGCGGACGCTCCAAGTCGTTCTGCGCTTTCGCACCATCACGCTGCTCGTGACCATCGGCACCCTCGTCGGCACGATTCTGCTCTACATCTACGTGCCAAAAGGTTTCTTCCCGGTGCAGGATACTGGCGTGCTCCTGGGCGTTTCCGAGGCGCCGCAGAATATTTCGTTTGCGGCCATGACCACGCGGCAACGCGCACTGGCCGACGTGATCCTCCAGGATCCAGCAGTCGAAAGCCTTTCTTCGTTCATCGGCATTGACGGCACGAACACCACGCTCAACAGCGGCCGCATCCAGATCAACCTGAAGCCCCTCGAAGAGCGAAAGCTGAGCGCGTCCGACGTAATCCGGAGACTGCAACCCGCGATTGCCAAGGTGGACGGAATCACTCTCTTCCTGCAGCCCGTGCAGGATTTGACTGTGGAAGATCGCGTCTCCCGCACGCAGTTTCAATACTCGCTGGAAGACGTGGACCCCAAGGAACTCGCCTACTGGACGCCCAAATTTGTGGAGAAACTGAAGACGCTCCCCGATCTTCGGGACGTCGCCACCGATCAGTTGAACGACGGCCTGCTGGCGACGCTGACGATTGACCGCGACACCGCTTCGCGCCTCGGCATCTTGCCCGCCGACATCGACAACACGCTCTACGACGCTTTCGGCCAACGACAAGTCTCCACCATTTTCACCCAACTGAATCAGTACCACGTGGTGATGGAAGTGGACAAAAGTTTTCGCCAGACTCCCGCCGCCTTGAAAGACATTTACGTGCGCTCGTCCACGGGGCAGCAGGTGCCGCTCAGCGCGTTCACGCGATTTGAGGCCGGCTCCTCTTCGCTCGCCATAAACCACCAGGGACAATTCCCCGTGGTCACAATTTCCTTTAACCTGGCGCCCGGCGCCTCTCTCGGCGGAGCCACCACGGCGATCGATACAGCGCGGCAGGAACTCGGAATGCCGCCCAGCATTCAAGCGACTTTCCAGGGCACTGCGGCGGCGTTCTTGCGCTCTGTCTCGAATGAGCCGTTGCTGATTCTCGCCGCCCTGGTCACCGTCTACATCGTCCTCGGAATTTTGTACGAGAGCTACATTCACCCGATCACGATTCTTTCCACGCTGCCATCCGCCGGTGTCGGCGCCATCCTCGCCTTGATGCTTTGCCGCACGGAGTTCAGCATCATTGCGCTCATCGGCATCATCCTGCTGATCGGCATTGTCAAGAAAAACGCCATCATGATGATCGACTTCGCGCTCGAAGCGGAGCGCGAACACGGCAAGGCTCCGCTCGACGCCATCTACGAAGCGTGCCTGCTGCGTTTCCGGCCCATCATGATGACCACAATGGCCGCGCTGCTCGGAGGCCTGCCGCTTGCGCTTGGCCAAGGCGTCGGCTCGGAATTGCGCCGTCCGCTCGGCATCACCATCGTCGGCGGCCTGATTCTGAGCCAGTTGCTGACGCTTTACACCACGCCGGTTGTTTACCTGGCCTTCGACTGGCTCGCCAATCGTCTGCATCTCGGAATTACGAATCCCCTCGACGAGCCGGCCACAGGAGACTAGGACGACGTGAATTTCCAGTCCAACTTCTCCGCTCCATTCGTCCGCAGGCCGGTGGCGACTTCGCTGGTCACCATCGCCATTTTTCTTTCGGGCGCGATTGCATTCCGATTTCTTCCCGTAGCCCCGCTGCCGCAAGTGGACCTGCCGACCATAGGCGTCGGCGCAAGCCTTCCCGGCGCCAGCCCCGAGACGATGGCTTCGGCGGTGGCCACTCCTCTGGAGCGCCAGTTCGGCCGCATCGCCGGCGTCACGCAGATGACGTCCTCCTCAACGCTCGGCAACACTGGCATCGCACTGCAATTCGATTTGAATCGCGACATCAATGCCGCCGCCCGCGACGTGGAAGCCGCCATCAACGCGGCCCGCAGCCAACTCCCCGCGGACATGCCGAGCCAGCCCACCTACCGCAAGGTGAACTCCGCAGACTCGCCCGTTTTACTGCTCTCGCTCGTTTCCGACACGATTCCCATCCCGCAGATTTACGACGCGGCAAACTCCGTCGTGGCGCAAAAATTATCGCAAGTGGACGGGGTCGGGCAGGTTTTCGTGTGGGGCTCTTCGAGTCCCGCGGTCCGCGTGCAGGTGAACCCCCAGCAACTCAACAGCTATGGCATCAGCCTGGAGCAGGTGCGCAAGGCCCTGCAATCGTCCAACTCGAATCTCGCCAAGGGCGCGCTTTCCGATAAAGATCGCACTTTCTCGGTCTCCGATACCGATCAACTGTTCAAGGCTTATGAGTACGAGCCGATGATCATCGGCGGGCACACCGGCGCGGCCGTGCGCCTGGTGGACATCGCAACAGTGGTGGACTCCGTCGAAGACACTCGCAACCTGGGGCTCCCCGGCGGCAAACCCGGCGTGATCATCGCGATTTTCCGGCAGCCCGGCGCGAACATGATCGAGACGGCGGACAAAGTGAAAGCGGACCTGCCGTGGCTGCGCGCTTCGATTTCGCCTTCGCTGAAGCTGGACGTGGTGATCGACCGTACCCTGGTGATTCGCGCGTCGGTCCACGAAGTCGAACGCACCATGATTATTTCCATCATCCTGGTGATCCTGGTGGTGTTCGCGTTCCTGAGAAATTACTGGGCGACGGTAATCCCCAGCGTCGCTGTCCCGTTGTCCCTCGTCGGCACCTTTGGCGTGATGTACCTGCTGGGCTACAGCCTGGACAATTTATCGCTGATGGCCCTGACAATCTCCACCGGCTTCGTGGTGGACGACGCCATCGTCGTCATCGAAAACATCGCGCGGCACATGGAATCGGGAATGCCGGCGTATGCGGCCACGATGAAGGGCGCCAGCGAAATCGGCTTCACGGTGCTCTCGATGAGCGCGTCGCTGGTGGCCGTATTCATTCCGATTCTGATGCTGGGCGGAATCGTCGGCCGGCTGTTCCGCGAGTTTGCGGTGACCCTGAGCGTCGCCATCGCCGTTTCGTTGTTCGTTTCTCTCACCACAACGCCGATGCTCTGCGCGCGATTTTTACGCCACGACGTCAACAAGAAACACGGCCTCGCTTACCGGATTTCCGAACGCACATTCAATGGAATGCTGAAGGGCTACGACCACGCCCTGCAATGGGTTTTAAGCCAGCAACCACTGATCCTCTGCGTCACCATCCTCACCGCCGGGCTCAGCGTTTACATGTTCGGCCACGTTAACAAGGGATTTTTCCCGCAGCAGGACACCGGGCGCATCGCCGGTTTCATCCAGGCGGATCAGGACACTTCCTTCGCCGAAATGTCCAAGAAAATGCGCGCCTTCTCCGATATTGTGGCGCAGGATTCCGCGATTGATACGGTGACTTCCTTCACTGGCGGCGGCAACGGCACCAGCACCGCTCGCATGTTCGCCCAACTGAAACCCATCGACGAGCGCAAGATGAACGCGGACCAGGTGATCGCGCGTCTGCGACAAAAGACCGCTGGAATTCCCGGCGCATCGCTTTTCTTCCAGTCGGTTCAGGACGTTTCCGTCGGCGGGCGCTTCGGCGGCGCGCAATATCAATACACGCTCCAGGCGGATAATCTCGACGACCTCTACCACTGGGCCCCCATCATCATGGCGCGCATGCGGCAGGTGCCGGAATTGCGCGACATCAATTCCGATCAGCAGGACAAAGGCTTGCAGTCATTCTTGTCCATTGACCGCGACACGGCAGGTCGCCTCGGCGTTTCGGTTCAGGACATCGACAACGCGTTGGGCGATGCGTTCGGCCAGCGGCAAGTTTCCACCATTTACAAAGGCTTGAATCAGTATCACGTGGTTCTGGAGGTCGCGCCGGACTTCCAGGAAAATCCCGACGGCCTGAAATACATTTACGTGCCGTCGAACACCGGAAAGCTTGTGCCGCTCAGCTCCTTCGCGCACTACGAGCATTCCAACACCGCGCTTTCCGTGAACCATCAGGGCATTTTTCCCGCGATTACCCTTTCCTTCAATCTCGCACAAGGCGCCTCGCTCGGCCCGGCGGTGGAACATGTCGAACTCGCCATGCGCCAATTGGGCGTTCCGAACACGTTGCACGCCACCTTCCAGGGAACCGCGCAAGCCTTCCAGGACTCGCTGAAGGACCAGTGGATCTGGCTTCTGGCCGCGCTGGCCGCAGTCTACATCGTTCTCGGAATCCTCTACGAAAGCTTCATCCACCCGGTCACCATTGTGTCCACGATTCCCTCGGCGGGCATCGGCGCGCTGCTGGCGCTGCAACTGATGAAAATGGATTTGAGCATCATCGCGATCATCGGCATCATCCTGCTGATCGGCATCGTGAAGAAGAACGCGATTCTGATGATCGATTTCGCGGTGCAGGTGGAAAGGGAAGAGAACACTCCGCCGGACCAGGCGATTTACCGCGCCGCGCTGATGCGCTTCCGGCCGATCATGATGACCACCATGGCGGCGATGTTCGGCGCGTTGCCGCTGGCGCTTGGCACCGGCGCGGGCTCGGAAATTCGCAAACCTCTCGGCATCACCATCGTCGGCGGGCTGATCCTCAGCCAGATGCTCACGCTGTTCACAACCCCGGTCGTCTACATCTACATGGATCGCCTGCAGGCCTGGCTCCGCACATCCTTCCGCCGACCGACGCCGTCGCCCGTTCCCGCCCACTCCGACGACTAATGCCCTGTAGCTCAGGCCTTCAGGCCTGAGGGTTTTCTCAGCGACAAGGAAATCTCGCCGGCGCTACGGAAAGCCTCACCCCTAAAGGGGTGAGCTACAGGATTGCACCAAAATTCAGTATGAGTCCGCTATAGCTAGTACAGTTCAACGTGCATGACGTCCACCACCAAATTGGTTCTGCGATTCAGCAGCACGACGTGGCCGCCGATCAGGACGTGCGCGCAATCGGGTGGCGGGGGTGGAAAGTAGCGAACCAGTTCGGGCGGGCAGGGCTCAATGCGCTTCTGCAATCCAGGTGGCAGAGTCCCGCGGACCACCAGTTGCTTTTCGAGTCCCGGCGGCAGGCGGTCTTTCTTCGCGAGGCCCGGTGGAAGATGATCGCCGTGAGCGGAATACCAGTCGTGAACCTCCTTCTCGTGCCCGTGGTAATATCCGCGGTCGTCCCCCTGGTCATCGTCGTGTTTGTCATGACCCTTGCCATGCCCATGGCCTTCGCTGTTGCCTTGCGCCAACGCGTTCTGGCCGAAAACGAGGCTCAACGCCAGCGCTCCGCCAGCCATCCAATTTGCGAGCTTCATTCTTCTCTCCTTGGGAATTGAGGTCCTACGAGTCACACTACTTCCTCGCGACACGCTTCGTAAACACTGAGGCCCCGGTGAGTGTCGCAAGGCTGACTGGCCCGAAAGTACAGGTTGCCCTGGGAAAACAACACCCATTCGTGAAGAAAAGAGCCGGCGGGTGGGAGCCAGCCCGCGGCGTTACATGCAGCTGCTGAAATCGATCTCCGCCACAGTCGTGGTCGTGGCCGGCAGCGCTTTCAGCGGCGCCGCGGTTGAGTCCTTCGCGACCATCTGTTCGGGCGGCGTGCAATCCGGCGTTCCACCGCTCAAAGGAACCGCGGCCCTGGCGTCAACCGTGAACAGCACGTCCCCGGTAGGAGGAGTCGAGTACTTGAATCCCGACGATGAGAAGATGCCCACGCTCGGGTTGCTCGCCGGAACTACCAGTGTGTATTGCGCGCAATTCGCATTCGCGGGAGCGGCGGTCGGGCAAGTCGTGTTGGCGGAAACCGATATCAGGCCCGTTGAGCCAACTTCCGGTGTCGTGTTTGTCGCCGGGATTGTCTGCAAGGGAATCGTAATCTGAAGAGTTGTCGTCGCGCCTATTGGTACGGTCTGCAGCGCCGCGAGGCTCACGTCGATGCTGCCCGCGGCCGCGCCGTTCGTGGAGGTCACAAATCCCTGAAACACCGCAGGAGCAGTGGCCCCCACTTCGGCGATCAGTGGAATGGAACCAAGATTCGTCCCGTTCGGCACGTTCAACACGGTTGTCGCGTTGTACGGCATATTTGCCGGGCCGATGCCAACCACAACGATGTCAAAGGTTCCCGTCGGCAACGGGCAGAAATTGAAATTGCCGTTGCTGTCCGTAACCGCCTGCATCACGATGCGATCCACTCCCGTTGAGTCCGGCTGCTCGATCGCCACCTGAACGCTTCCCGTAATGGGCGCGTTGGTTGCAGAGTCCACCACTTTGCCCGAAATTCCCGTGTTATTCGCGCTGACCTGCCCCGCTGTAAGTGTCGGTTTCAAGCGTAATTTCCCGTTTCCTTCCTGCACAATCGAGGCGCAGGCGTTGAAATCAATGTTCAAATCCACGCTCTGCCCCGCGCTGACCTGCAGCGGCCCGCCAACGATCTGCCCCGGAGGGATTTTCAATCCGGTGTTGGCCTGGCTGCTCAAATCAAGTTCGTGAATAGTCGAATCTTGCAGTACCACGCAGTTGAATCCATTCCCCGCGCAGGCATTGGGCGAAGGGACAGCGGCGCCTCCTTGCGGCGTGTTCGAAACCAGCAGCAGCCGGATTTGCTGGTAACTCCCCGCCGGAAGGCTGGCGGAGCCCAACTGCGCCAAAATGCACGTTGTCTGTGGCTTGGAGAAGAGATCGATCTGCATGGGCGCGCTGGCCAGCTGTGGCGCAAGTTCCTGCCAGCCGGAGCTGCTGTCCGTCGCAGTGGCGCTGGTGTGCGCCTGCACCGAGCGCACGGTGACGTAGACGTGCGCAAATTGCCCGTTCGGAGGCATGCAGCTTGGCGGGTCGCTGAGCGTTACGTTTACCGTGCCCATCCCGGAAACCATGGTTTTGGAGGAACCGCCGCTGCAGCTGACGATGATTCCCGCGATCGAGAATATCGCGACCGCGGCCAGAAATAGCGTCCCAGCCCGGGCATTCCGAGCCATCCATTCAGAATTCATGGTGCTTCTCCTGAAGTAGAGAATTTTTCGGGTCATTCTACTTGCCGGAAGGGGACAGAGGTACCGGCAGAATTCCAGGCCCTGGCCAGGCTGTAGGGGAATAGAAAGAGCTGGGCGCTCTCAACGGCCCAGATTATAGCACTTATTAGTAACTTAGGGAGTCACCAGGTTTCAATCGCCAGTGGGAAGCGTGGTGCTCGGTCGGCCGGCTACGGCCGGATTTCCACCGGCGTGCCAACTTTAATTTGCGGATAGATCTCGTCGATCTCTTCATTGGTGACGGCGATGCAACCGTCCGTCCAATCGGTCAGAAGGTGCCTTGCTCCAACCCATCCCCACTTTGCTCCAAGCCCATGAATCTCCACGTCGCCGCCGGGGCTCATGCCCAGCTTTTTTGCATTCGCGCGATCTGCCTGGCTGGGGTAGGAAATGTGCAGTGCCTTGTGGAACTGACTACTCGGATTCTTGGCGTCCACGGAATATATGCCTTCGGGAGTCTTGTGATCACCCTGGCGATCCTTCGCCCCTACCGGTTGCGCGCCCAAGGCAACTTTGTAAGTCTTCACGATGTTCGCGCCGCTCATTAACGTCAGCGTTCGCTTCTGCTTTTCGATCACAATCCGATCGACCTTCGTCGCAACCTGTCCGGCAACGCCAGCAGACATCCATGCGAGCGCGACAGCGCCAGTGAAGCAGAGTATTTTTCTTTTGTTGCGAAGAAGGAAGGTCATGACTGGGCCGGGTAGGGGTTGTTGCCAGGGCTCCTGAGCTACGAACTGCCGATCAGCCATCCGGTGAGGAAAACCAGCAGGCCGCCCACGATCACCTGAAATGCGGCCTGCAGGAACGGCGTGTCCATGTAGCGGTGACGAATAAAGCTGATTAAACCGAGTTCGATAAGGACCACCACAAATGCCACGGCGACGGCCAGATGGAAATCGGCAATCAAGAAGGGCAGTGTATGCCCGAGCCCGCCTGCGGTGGTCATCAATCCCGTCACCGTGCCCCGAATCCACGGCGAGCCGCGGCCTGTAAGCGAGCCGTCATCGGAAAGCGATTCCGCGAAGCCCATCGAAATCCCCGCACCCACGCTGGCCGCCATGCCGACCAGGAACGCGTCCCAGCTTTTATGGGTGGCAAAAGCGGCGGCAAAAAGCGGCGCCAGCGTCGAGACCGAGCCGTCCATCAATCCCGCCAGGCCGGGCTGCACGAACTGCAGCATGAACAGGCGCTTGTGCGACTCCGATTCGTCGGACTTCGCTTTCTCGGTAAGGTGCTTTTCCTCGTATTCCCCGGCGGCGCGCGTATGCTTGCGCTCCTCGTCCGCCAGCATGTTCAGCAATTCACGCGTGGGAGCATCCGCGGCCATGGTCGCCGCACGCATATAAAACCGGCTCGCTTCCATCTCCATGATTTCCGCTTGCCGCCGCGCCACTTTCACTCCCAGCGGCCGCGTCATCCACACCGGGCGCCGGCTCAGAAATCCGCGCACATCTTCGCGCCGGATGGGAGGAATGTGATCGCCAAAACGCTGCCTGAAAAGCGCCAAGAGCCGGTCGCGGTGCCCGGCCTCTTCCACGCGCATCTCCTCGAACATCTCCGCGGTCGCCGGATAGGACTCGCGCAGTGCATCCGCAAATTCGCCGTAGATGCGGCCATCCTCTTCCTCATTGGAAATGGCCACGGCCAGAATCTCTTTTTCGCTCAAATCCTTGAAACGCTTCATCATCAGGGCCACGACCTCGCAAAAGTAACGTAGAGAATCGCACAAGTAGCCCAGCGAAGCCAACACCCTGAGTGGAAGGGAAGCGATCCAGTTTTAGAATATCGCGTTATCCAGGGCTGGGCATTCTTGCGCAGACGCCTGCTCAGCGAAAATTCTTTAGAAATTCGGATTCAGCCCCGTCAGTGCATAAATAGAGAAACTGTCCAGATCACACTAGCCAGCTGAGTGAGTCCCGCGAGTGAAACGCCAACAGAGACAAACTTTCGGCGACGCCACTGGGCGGCCGCAATTACGACGTAGGTCACTTCCAGAAGGGAAATAAATATCAAGCGTTGCGACATTTGGATGTCGCTGAGTTGCAATCCAGCAACTTTCAGCGAAGCGAGATAAACCAAACTCCCGGCCACGCAAACGATGCCAGCCACAACCGCGCCAAGCAGAACCTGTCCGGTATGCCTAATCATGCTTTTGTCCCTCCATTTCGGAATTAGAAGTAATTGCATCGTAGAAAATCTGAGCAAAGCGCCGATGCTTCCCAAAGCCCAGAAAAATGCGGACCAATCATCTTCTACAAAATCGAGTTCTCCCAGCATCGCCCTTGCCCATTCTGCGAACTTGGTCGGAGCGCAGGCGGCCGCGAGTGTCAAGAGGCGCGAGGCAATCGTCCGTAGCGTCAAAATCATTGTCGCACTCCATTGAGGGCTGGCTTCCGAGGTAGGCTTCTTGAAACATCCCTCACCAATTCGCGCGCCGTTCTCATCCCATTTCCGGTAAGACGATACATGTGTCTGGGAGGCCTACCCAGTTCGGCGGTCTCCCAGCGAGTCTCAAGCCACCCATGCTCGGCGAGCCGCACAAGAATTGGATAGAGGGTGCCAGACTTGAGTTCCGTATTGCGACTAATGTCGTAGCCGTATCGCCAAGCTTTGGGATTCGAAAGAAACTCGTCCAACACTTTCACTGTTTGAGCGTAGCGGCGGATTCGCACTTCCACGCCAGTAGTCTACATATGTAGAGTAGTAATGTCAAAGCACCGGTATTCGGTCCAAGGCGAGAGAATTTGCTTGTTAGAGTAGAGGGCACCACTCAGGTGTTCAGGAAGCTCCCGATGAGTTGGATGATCGGAAATTGACCGTTCCCCAGCACTAGGCGAAACACCCGCCGCCATACCCGTTGCCGCACCGGTACTTTCGTACTACCATCATTTGCAGGATGCCCTACCTTCCGGCGGGTACTGTCACTCTATAGGTTTTCCCGGATCCCCCCGCTATCCTGTGTTCACTGGCGGAGTATCGGATGTACCCGCGAAAGGCAGACCTTTTATGGCGTCCCCGTTCGACCTAATGACGAATACCAACAAACCAGGCGGCAGTACTACCACGCGCTCCAAGCAGACCGAACGGCGCGGCAGTCGGCGATGCAAATTCACGCAATTAATGCGGATCCGGCCATCCGACCCGGAACGTGACCCATTTGAAGATATCCGCGGCACACTTAGCGTTTCTCGTTCCGGAATCTATTTCCACTCAAGTGTGACCATGTACGAAGTCGGGATGCGGTTGTTTGTCACCATGCCTTACTCGAAAGAGCCCGCCTCCATGAGCCGCGAATACCTGGCGGAAGTTGTCCGCCGCGACCCTCTGCCCAACGGGCTTTTCGGCGTCGGCTTCAAGATCCTGATGGAAATGGGGCTCCCCGGTGGATTCGGCAGCAGCTACTCGACGAGCGGTAGGTAGCTTCTTAAGAGATTAGTGCCATAGAAAACAGAAAGGGCGGGTGGCCGAAGCCATCCGCCCTTTCCGCGTTTGGGGGGTGGGGAAAGTCGTTGTGGTTCAGCTCTTGCCCATGGCCGACAGCGTCTTGTGCCGCAGCAGGCCGATATGCCTGTTTAGTGGATGCTGGCGTCCCAGGAACGTAAATACGGGCGGCCGACGCGGCGTCAGCTTGGCCATGGCGATGCTCAGCCGGACATCGCGGCGGGCATACTTCATCCCGGCGACCAGGGCGTCGCGGGCATCTTCTTTGCGTCCCGCGGCCATGTAGACTTCGGCAAGATTCAAATACAACTGCGCCTGGTTGCGCTTGATGCGTACAGCGCCGTCGCAGAGGCGCTCGGCATCCGCCCACTTCTGCTGCGTGCGGGCCAAGGCAACTCCGAGGTAGGACATGTAATAGGGGTTGTTCTTTTCCAACTCGGCGGCTTTCTGGATGTGGTTCAGGGCTCGGTTCGCGTAGTTGTCTCGAAGAAGAGTAAGACCTGTCTTGAACTCTTTGAATGCTTCGGTATCCATCATGATTCCACCTCAGTCATTGGCAAGGATTCCCCGGGGAGAGGACAACTTCCGTCGCTGGGTCAGGCGCATCACGCCGGGGAAAAAAGCGCTCGAGAAGGGGCAAAGATTGCGCTTTTCTTTCCGAGACCTGAAGGTGAGCGAGTTGGCCGAGGAAGTCGTCATTTGCCGGTCCTTGATGACGTTACGAGGTAGGGAACCCGGAATCTACTGACCGGTAGGACAGAATTCGTCCAACGTCTCTACGTTCTAGTGATCGGAGGAAGACCAGCTGAAAAGGGCCGGTCGGCCACGCGCGCAAGCGATTTGCCTGTGGCTCAGGCCTTCGAGGCCTGAGGGTTTTCGCTGCGGCGGCACGACCCTGCCTGCTCCATGGACATCCTCACCCCTGAAGGGGTGAGCTACAGGTGCGCGGATGGCTTAGTTGGATTTAGACAGGTAGCCGCTCTTGCGCCGCCAGACTTTCCAGTCGTCCAGCGTGAATTTCAACATGGCCTTCGCCGCTTTATGCAGCCAGCGGTCCTCCCGCGCTGCCAAGTCGCGCCGGATCGCCGGGATCGCTTTGGGGCTGCCCAAGTGGATGTTGGCGGTCTCCCAGCCCATGTAATAGGCAAGCTTCTCTTCGTCGCGCTCTTCGGGAAGAGAACTGATTTCGATGTGACAGCAGTCCGGGGCCAGCCGCCGGACGATCCAGTGCTCGGCAAAATGAACGTGCGGGTCGCGAATGCGCATGGCGGTTGCAACCAGCTTACGGCTCAGAATTTGCGTCGTATGCAGTTTCCTGGCCCAGATCCACGCCGAGGGTGTGAGTTGCTTGGCCTCGCGCACAATGTGCGCGCCATCCCAGGTGGCAAGCGCAAGGACCCGCGGATGGCCCAGGCTGCCAAGGCCGGCAATGCGCGATTTAAGTTCGTAGTTCAACGTGCGCAGGGGCATCAATGCGTGCACCAGCTTCCACACGTCCTTCGGAAGGTTTCCTTTGTACCGTGGGCAGGCCAGAATCTTTTTCCAAAAGATCACCGGATCGCGGAGCTTGTTGAGCGCTACCAATCGCAGCCACCGGTGATGTTCCGCGAGCACAAAAGGGCCGCCACCCTTCGCCAGGGCGTCGCGATAGCCTTGCTCGATGGCCCGGCAGGCCTTTTTTCGAGTGATGGAGAGGTGCTCCTCTTCGATGGCCAGATAGCAACTCGACACCAGGCGAACCAGGTCTGCCGCGTACGACGCCGGCCAAGCCTCGTCAAAATCGTTCACGCCCCAGATGAGGCGGCCTTCCAGGTCGCGCCAGGTGCCAAAATTTTCCACGTGCAAATCGCCGACGGCGAGAACCTGCGGGGCGCGAGCCAGCTCCGGGCAAATGATCGGCCACCACTGTGCCCAGCGGTAAAATGTGGCGCGAAAAAACGGGAACGCCGCATTGGCCATGTTCTGGTGCTTCAGCTTCACGTCGGACAGCACCATGTGGACGTGACGGGCGGCCCATTTTTCAAACTCGGCGGTGGCCCGCACAATGTCGGGCAACTTATTTTTTTCGCTCATGAAACTTCGTTTGTAGCTCAGGCCTTCAGGCCTGAGGGTTTTCATTCCGCCGGCACAATTTCGGATATTCCGCGGAAACCCTCACCCCTGAAGGGGTGAGCTACAGGAATGTCGATGTGTCGGACTCCGCAAAACTAAGCACGGGCGTGAGTGGCCGCGCCCTTGGTCCGCGATTCATAAATGGGGAAGCGCGCTGCAAGCTCGGCCACCTGCTTCCGAACTCTCTGTTCCACGGCCGCGTCACCCATGTGGGTGAGAACTTCCGCGACTCCATTGGCGATCAGCTCCATCTCCGGTTCTTTCATGCCGCGCGTCGTCACGGACGGGCTTCCAAGCCGGATGCCGCCGGCCTTCATCGGCGGCAGCGGGTCGAACGGGATGGCATTCTTGTTCACGGTGATTCCCGCGCGGTCCAGCGCCTTTTCCGCGTCGCTTCCGGTGATGCCGCGCGGATGCACCTCGACCAGGAAAACGTGATTGTCCGTTCCGCCCGAAACCACGCGGAAGCCGTGGCGCGAAATCGCATTCGCCAACGCCTTGGCGTTCGCCGCAACTTGCTTCTGATATTCGATGAACGACGGCTCCATCGCTTCCTTGAAGCAAACAGCCTTAGCCGCGATCGTGTGCACCAGCGGCCCTCCCTGCGTGCCGGGAAAAGTGAGCTTGTCGATCTCCTTCGCAAACGATGCCTTCGAAAGCACCATGCCGCCACGCGGCCCGCGCAGCGTCTTATGCGTCGTAGTGGATACGATATCGGCGTGCGGCACGGGGCTTGGATGCACGCCCGCCGCCACCAGTCCGGCAATGTGCGCCATGTCCACAAAGAAAATCGCGCCAACGGCCTTGGCCACCTTTGCGATGCGTTCGAACTCGATGATGCGCGAATATGCGCTGGCGCCCGCGACGATCATCTTCGGCTTGTGCTCTTGGGCCAGCTTTTCGATTTCGTCGTAGTCGATCTGCTCGGTGTCCTGCTTCACGTGATATTCCACGAACTTGTACATCCGCCCGGAAAAATTCAGCGGGTGGCCGTGCGTCAGATGGCCGCCATGCGCCAGGGCCATGCCCAGCACCGTGTCGCCCGGTTTCAGCGCGGACATATACACCGCCACGTTGGCCGAAGTTCCAGAGTGCGCCTGCACATTGGCGTGATCCGCGCCGAAAAGCTGTTTCGCCCGATCGATGGCCAGTTGCTCCACCTTATCGGCAACTTCGCAGCCCCCGTAATAGCGCTTGCCGGGATAGCCCTCCGCGTACTTGTTCGTGAAGATCGAGCCCATCGCCTCCAGCACGGCTTCGGAGACGAGATTTTCCGAGGGGATCAGTTCCAGCCCGGTTGCCTGGCGCACGGCTTCTTCGCGGAGCAGATCCGCAATCTGGTGGTCAACCGTGTCGAGGGGGCGTTGCATGCGGACATTTGCTTCGGTGGTCATCAGGTTCTCCAAAACCGAATGCGTGCTGCAGTGCGGCGCATCGGTGGCCGGTCCGAAGACCAGCCACTCCATGAAGTTTAGCGGAGAGTATAACTGGCCGCAACGCGCCGCATCTGTTCTATTAGGGGAAAGAATTCGCGGGATAGGCGTTTCTGATAGTTTCCGTGGTCTTGTTTCCCCGGCGTCGGTCTATACTTAATCTGCTGTCCCGATACAGCAAATTCACTCTACTGAGGCACATCATGGCAAATATATATGCCGACAACTCTCTGAGTATTGGACGAACTCCCCTGATCAAGCTGAATCGCGTCACCGATGGCGCCAAAGCCACCGTGCTCGCGAAGATCGAGGGCAGAAACCCTGCGTACTCAGTCAAGTGTCGCATCGGGGCGGCAATGATCTGGGACGCGGAAAAGCGCGGCGTTCTGAAGCCGGGGATCGAAATCGTCGAGCCCACCAGCGGCAACACCGGAATTGCCCTGGCCTATGTGGCTGCGGCTCGCGGCTACAAAATCACGTTGACCATGCCGGAAACGATGTCTCTGGAACGCCGGCGCGTCCTGGCTGCCTTTGGCGCAAACCTCGTGCTCACGCCCGGACCGGAAGGCATGAAGGGCGCGATCAAGAAAGCCACGGAGATTTACGAATCCGACAAGCGGCACTATTTCCTGCCGCAGCAATTCGACAATCCGGCGAACCCCGCGATTCACGAAGCCACCACTGGCCCGGAAATCTGGAACGACACCGACGGCGCTGTTGACGTTTTTGTTGGCGGCGTGGGCACCGGCGGCACCATAACCGGCGTCAGCCGCTATATCAAGAAGGGAAAAGGGAAGAAGATCCTTTCGGTAGCCGTCGAGCCGGTCGCGAGTCCCGTGATCACACAAACGCGGGCGGGCCAGACCCCGGTGCCGGGTCCCCACAAGATTCAGGGGATCGGCGCGGGTTTCGTCCCGAAGAACCTGGAACTGGACCTGATCGATCGAGTCGAACAGGTGACCAACGAAGAGTCCGTGGAAATGGCGCGCCGGCTCACGCGCGAAGAGGGAATCCTCAGCGGCATTTCCTGCGGAGCGGCCGCGGCGGTTGCAGTTCGGTTGGCAAAGCTGCCCGAATTCGCCGGCAAAACCATCGTCACCGTGCTGCCCGACTCCGGCGAGCGCTATATCTCGACAATCCTGTTCGAGGGCATCGGCTAAGCCGCGACCGAGCGGAATGCGGACGGTCGGGGAAGGGGAGCAGGCTTTCTGCACCCCCTTTTCGACTTTCTGTATTCAGAAGAATCGTGAACTCCTATGACCACACCGAATAACGATTTGCGAACGCTGGCGCGGGAATTTCGCCTGGCTCTCGAAGCGCGCCTCACCGATGCCAGCATGTGGGAATACCGCTTGCCGTCGAAAGACGAAGTTGCGGCGTTTTGCCGGTCCTACCTCGATGCGCTCTTTCCGCTCTACTTTGCGAAAGAAGAGGTGAATAGCCCGGACACGGCCGGATTTCTGGCGCAACTGGATTTGCAGTTGGCAGAGCAGATCGTCTACGCGATGCGGTTCGATCTGAACTGTTGCGGCAAGCCTGTGCCCGCCAACCTCTCGGAAAGTGCCAGTCAGCTTGTGCAAGCGTTGCACGCAAAATTGCCGCGGCTCGCCCAGCTTTTGGGGACCGATCTGCAGGCCGCGTTGAAAAACGATCCGGCGGCCAGCGGCTACGAAGAAATCTTGTTGAGCTATCCCGGCGTGGAGGCGATCACCGTGCAACGCCTGGCGCATGAACTCTACCTGCTGAAAATTCCCTATCTCCCGCGCATGATGACGGAAGTGGGGCACAGCCGCACCGGCATCGATATTCATCCGGGCGCAACGATTGGCGAATCCTTCTTCATCGACCACGGCACGGGCGTCGTGATTGGCGAAACCGCCACCGTCGGCAACCACGTCACTCTCTATCACGGCGTAACGCTCGGCGCATTCAATCCCACCAGTCGCCGCAATGGCGTGGAGCTCGTGCGCGGCCTCGAAAACAAACGCCACCCGGACATCGAAGACAACGTCACGATCTATCCGGGCGCAACGATTTTGGGCGGCGATACCCGCGTCGGCCATCACAGCGTCATCGGCGGCAATGTTTGGCTCACCCACTCCGTAGCGCCCTACAGCCGCGTCACCGTCAAAGACCCCGAACTCCTCATTCGCAGCAAAGCGGAGCAGTCCGACAAAGACTGGTTCCTAGGCAGCGCCATTTAACGAACACCGGCGGCCCGCGTTCTATTTTTGGGGAAGAATCTTCTTGAGCACCGACGCCAATTGTTCGGCGAGCCGCCCCGACTTGGCCACGGACTCGAGTTGCCGGTAAATGTCTGCTCTGTCTCCCTGCTTGCGAATTCCCACCGCGCAGATGGCCACCACGCGAGGTTGCAGATAAATCCTGTAAATCACACGATGATTCGCGAATTCGTGTTTCCAGAAATTCGCCAATGCTCCGCGTAAGGGAAGACCGTATCCTTCCGGACTTACGGCCAATTTTTTCTCCAGGACTTTACGCAATTGGTTCCTGATGCTGCCGTCAAGATTCTGAATATCGGCTGCCGCGTCCGGAGTGAAGCGAAGTTCAAATGCTTGTTCGATTGAGGACTTTTGGCCAACGGCCCCGGTGCGCGCCGGCGATTTGAGCTTCCGCCTCATTTCCCAAAGACTTCGTCGGCCGTGAGCAACCTGTCGGCGGCGACGTCATCATCGAGGGTTCCGGAGAGTTTCAACAAGCGGTCCGTGAGTTCCCGGTCGGCAAGAATCTCAAGGGTAGCAAGAACGGAATCGCGTTCGCGCAGCAGGGAATCCAGAAACTCCTTGTCAACCAGGTATTTTGCCGATTGGCGGCGATTCTCGATGAGAACGACACTCTTTGCCTTCGCGGCCTTCAGATAGCGCTTTAAGTTGTATCGCAAATCTGTGGCGCTCACCCGCTTGACATTCATCCGTGGTTTTGCCATGTTCCGACTCCTAATGTACGCTTGACATTAAGAAATGTACATGTGCAGTTTGTGGATGTCAATCGCCCGGCGGTCGGCCACGAACCGCAAGAAGGGCACCGACGCGATGGCGTTTCCACCCGTGACCTTGCGTTGACAGTGGCAGACGGTGTTCGCTACGCTCGAATGCTTAACTGAACACAAGCAGGACGGACAGGGAGACGCATGGCCGAAGAGAAGCTACCAACAAGGGCGGAAGATTTTTCAGAGTGGTACAACCAACTGGTGCTCAAGGCGCAGCTCGCCGACTACGCGCCCGTGCGCGGCTGCATGGTCGTGCGCCCCTACGGCTGGGCGCTGTGGGAGAACATTCAGGCGGCGCTCGATAAACGCTTCAAGGCCACCGGCCACCAGAACGTGGCATTTCCTTTGCTCATCCCCAAGAGCTTCATCGAAAAAGAGAAGCACCACGTCGAAGGCTTTTCGCCGGAGCTTGCCGTCGTCACCATCGGCGGCGGCGAAGAACTCGCCGAGCCTCTCATCCTTCGCCCCACTTCCGAAACTATCATCGGCCATATGTGGTCGAAGTGGATTCAGTCCTATCGCGACCTGCCCGTACTGATGAACCAGTGGAACAGCGTCATCCGCTGGGAACTTCGCACCAAGCTGTTCCTGCGCACCCTCGAATTTTACTGGCAGGAGGGCCACACCGCCCACGCCACCCGCGAAGAAGCCGTCGAAGAGACCCGCCAGATGCTCGACGTCTACACTGATTTCGCCGTGAACGAAGCCGCTATCCCGGTCATACCCGGCGCCAAATCCGACGCCGAAAAATTCGCCGGCGCCGACGTAACCTACTCCATCGAAGCCATGATGGGCGACGGAAAGGCCCTCCAGTCCGGAACGTCGCATTTCCTCGGCCAGAATTTCGCGCAGGCCTTCGAAGTGAAGTATCTCGATCAAAACGGCGCGCTTCAGCATTGCTGGACGACCTCCTGGGGCCTTTCCACCCGCATGATTGGTGCGATCATCATGGTCCATGGCGACGATCAGGGCCTGATTTTGCCGCCGCGAATCGCGCCCATTCAGGTGGTCATTGTCCCGATTTACAAGACAGATGAAGAAAAGGCCAGCGTCCAGAAAGTGGCAAAAGATCTGAAAGCACAACTGGTCAAGGCTAATCTCCGTGTCCATCTCGACGAGCGCGAAGGTTTCAGCCCCGGCTGGAAGTTCAACGACTGGGAAATGCGTGGCGTCCCCGTGCGCGTGGAACTCGGCCCCAAAGACGTGGCCAAACAGGCCGCCATGCTGGCCCGCCGCGACCGGCCCGGCAGGGAAGGCAAAGTCAGCGCCTCACTGGCCGACCTCCCCACCACTATCGAGAAACTCCTCGTGGAAATTCACCAATCGCTCTACGACAAGGCCCTGGCCTTCCGGCGCGCGAATACCCGCGAAACCTCCACCTACGACGACCTGAAGAAGGCCGTGGAAGGCGGCTTCGCTTTTGCCCCCTGGTGTGGCAGCGGCGAGTGCGAAGCCAAAATCAAGGAGGAAACCCGCGCGACCATGCGGTGCATCCCATTAGATCAGACGGCGGTGCTGGGTAAGGAAGTGGCAGTCGGCGGCGTCTGCGTCTATTGCGGCAAGCCCGCGAAGGACCGGGCCATCTTCGGCCGGGCCTATTAATCGCGAGGAAGCAGAAAGCCGTCCATCGGGCCGTTGCAACTGAAGAACACCTGTCCTTCCTCCGTATCGACACCGTCCAGGCTGGATGCTAGCGTGAGAGAGAACCACATATCCTGCCGTCCAGTCCAGGCGGCAATGGGAGATTTCTGAGTGAGCGGCTTAATATCAAATTCGAAGCTCTCGCAACGTGGCGAGGGCAAGCTGAAGGCAATTATTTACACCCTTATTCTGTTCGCTGGTGTCTTCGCGGCAGTCAAAGTTGTACCCATTTACGTGGCTGAATACCAGCTCAACGATAAAATCTCGGAGCAAGCCCGCTTTGCCGTCGTAAATCACTATACCGAAGACCAGGTGCGCGACGTCATTTTCAAAGTTGTCCAGGATCTGGACATCCCCGCCAATCGCGAAGATATTAAAGTCCAGAACACCAATCACGGGATCATGATCAGCGTGAATTACAGCGTTCCTGTCGATTTCAAGGTCTATAAGACCGCATTTTCTTTCTCGCCTTCCAGCGAAGGGCGAGACCTGATGAAGTAAGCGGCGCTCAGGCAATCGGTCATTCCAGGAGGATGACTCCTTCTTCGGAGCAAACTATGGTTTTGCTCCTCTTCCCTATTAAGAGACAATAGACGTTAGCCCACCCTCAGGGAGCATTCATTGCGATTGCGCATTCAAAAAGGTTTCTGGACTTCTGCGTTCGGGCTGAGCCTCCTGGCCGTCGCCGCGGCCTGCTTCATCCTTGCGGCGTCCATCTTCACCTTCTATTACGTCAAGTATTCGAAGATGATCGATCTCCGGCTGTCCGGCCACGTCCTGCAGAACACCACCCAAATTTTCTCCGCGCCGGAACACATTTCCGACGGGCAAGCCTGGGGAATAGAGGATCTGGAAACTTATCTTCAGCGCAACGGCTATCGCCCCGATGCCGATGAGAATGCCCTCGGCACCTACACCATCCAGGGCAGTACGCTCGATATCCGGCCCTCGAAGCTTTCCTTCTTCGGGGGTGGAAACGCGCTGGCTGTGCAGTTCAATGGCAGGGTCATTCGCAGCATTCGCCCGCTCGGCGGCGGCTCCGACATGGGCACGGCGGAGGTCGAGCCGGAGCTGATCACCAATCTCTTCGACAGCCTCCGTGAAAAACGCCGCCCGGTACGTTACGAAGATTTGCCGCCTCAACTGGTGCAGGCCATCCTCTCCGCCGAAGACAAAAGATTCTTCGAACACCCGGGCTTCGATTTTATCCGCATCGTCGGCGCGGCATGGGCCGACATCCGGCATACGCATAACTTCGTCCAGGGCGCCAGCACCATCACCATGCAGGTTGCGCGAACCTACTTTCTCTCCACCGATCGCACCTGGCGGCGAAAGCTTGCCGAAGCGATGTTTTCCTTCGAACTGGAACAACGCTTCAGCAAGCAACGCATTTTTGAGATGTACGCGAACGAAGTCTACCTCGGCAACCGTGGCAGTTTCGGCATCCGCGGATTCGCCGAAGCCAGCGAAGTCTACTTCGGTAAGGATTTGCGCCAGTTGACGCTGCCCGAATGCGCGTTTCTTGCAGGCTTGATCCGCGCGCCAAATTATTACTCGGTCTCCGACCGGCATCCCGAGCGGGCCGCCCAGGCGCGCGACCGCGTGCTGACACAAATGTTCGAAAACAAGTACGTCACCGAAGCCGACGTTCAGGATGCCAAGAACCTGCCGCTGAAGCTGGTGCGCTCGGCCCTTTCCGGCAATGAAGCGCCCTACTTTGTGGACATGGTGAAGGATCACCTGCTTGAAAAATATTCGGAGCAGGATTTGCTCAGCTCCAACTACCGTGTCTTCACCACGCTCGATCCGCAGTTGCAGCACGCCGCCGCCGCCGCCCTGGACACCGGCGTGAAAAACGTGGACGCAATGCTGGCTGCGAAATATGCAAAAAAGCGCAAGGTGAAAGGGAAGCCAGCCGAACCGGAGCAGATTCCCCAGGTGCAAGCCGCGTTGATCGCTCTCGATCCGCGTACCGGCGAAATTAAGGCGCTCATCGGCGGAAGAGATTACGGGCAGAGCCAGTTGAATCACGCGCTCGCGCATCGCCAGCCGGGTTCGGTCTTCAAGCCCTTTGTCTATGCAGCCGCGTTTAACAATGCGGTGGATGGCGCCCAACCCGTCGTCACGCCCGCAACCACGGTTGACGACGAACCGACCGTCTTCGAATTCGATGGCCAGGAATATACGCCGAACAATTACGGCGAGCGCTTCATGGGCAAGGTCACCGTTCGCCAGGCGCTCACGAACTCGCTGAACGTAGCCACCGTGAAAGTTGCGGAGATGGTGGGCTACGGTCGCGTGGTGCAGATCGCCCGCCAGATGGGGTTGACCGCGAACATCCGTCCAACGCCGGCCGTTGCGCTCGGGGCCTACGAATTGACGCCCCTGGAAGTTGCGGGCGCATACACCGCGTTCGCCACCATGGGCACGCGCGCGGAACCTTACTACATTAAGTCCGTCGTCAGTGCGGGCGGAAATTCGCTTGAAAAATACGGGCCGACCACGAGGCTCGCTCTCGATCCCCGTGTGACCTACCTCGTAGATAGCATTCTGAAAGATGTCCTCAATAAAGGCACCGGCGCGCAGGTTCGCGCCAAAGGATTCACCTTGCCCGCTGCGGGAAAAACCGGCACTTCGCGCGACGGCTGGTTCGCCGGATTCACCAGCAATTTGGTCTGCGTGATCTGGATCGGCTTCGACGACAATCACGATCTTGGCCTTGCCGGCGGTGCCACGGCCGCTCCCATCTGGGCGGACTTCATGATTCGCGCCACATCGCTCCCCGGCTACCGCGACGTACACGATTGGGACAAGCCGGAAGGCGTGGATTCCGACATCATCGACGTGGATACGCTGGAACTCGCCACGCCCAACTGTCCCGTGACCCGTGAAGAAGTTTACGTCGCGGGTTCCGCGCCAACGCAGTTTTGCGAACTGCACGGCGGCCACAACCCGTTGAACGCTACGGGCTCCTTCCTTTCGCACATCTTCGGTGGCGGTTCGTCCAATCCCCCGGCGCCAAACACGATTAATCCTCCCAACGGACAAGTGGACAAAAACGGTGCGCCGGTGGCGGGGCAACCCAACGGCCAGGCAGTTGACCCATCCAAGACCCAGGAAAAGAAAAAAGGGCCTTTACAGAAGTTTTTTGGTATCTTTGGAGACAAGAAAAAGAAGGACCCGGTGAAGCCCGACCCGGACAAAGGAGATTCGCCATGACCAGGAATTTCTTGGCGATTCCGGCAGTGACCTTCCTCGCAGTTGCTCTCTCCCCTTCGATGTCTTCCCAGGAAAAACTCGTTCAAATTGCAAATACGTCCGTCTCCACCGCCGCGCAAACGCCCGCTGTTTCGGGCCTTGCCGACGAAGAGATGGCGCGTCTGCACCTTGCGCGCAAGGAATACAAAGAAGCCGAGGATATTTTCTATCGCCTCGCGGTGTCCAGCCCCAAGAATCCGCTGTACTGGAATGAGCTGGGAATCGCCCACCACAACCAGGCCCAGTTGGATCTGGCCATCAAGTGTTACCAGAAAGCGGCGAAGGTGGATCCGCATTATGCGGACGCGCAGAACAATATCGGAACCGTGCTTTACGAACGAAAGAAGTTTCCCAAGGCGATCCGCGCCTACAAGCGGGCGATCACCCTACGCGGTGATTTCGCCCCGTTTTACCTGAACCTGGGTTATGCCTATTTCAAGCAGAGGGACTTCGAAAATTCTATCGCTTCGTTCCGCAAAGCCTTGCAGCTGGATCCGACATCCCTGGACCCCAGCCGGTCGCGCGTGGGAACCGTGATTCAGGACCGCTCCGTAAGTGTGGATCGTGGGCGCTTTTACTATCTGCTGGCAAAATCTTTTGCGCAGGGCGGCGACATTGAGCGCGCGATTCTCTATCTGAGAAAAGCGAAGGATGAGGGCTACAGCGAATTCAACTCCTTTCAGAAAGATCCGACCTTTGCCCTGGTCTTGAAGGATCCCGCGGCCGAGGAGTTGCTGGCGCCCAAACCCGTGGAGACGGCTCAGCCTTGAGTCGCAAAAGCCCTATCGATCCTTCGATTCGTCCGGCCACACCCGCACTGGTGCGCGTTACGCACTCCGCGAGCTATTGCGGATAGTGCAGATCCTGCAACAGCGCCTGAAACTCCGGCATATCCTTCAGGGAAGCAAACAGGTTGTTCTGCGACTCCCTCACGCACAACAAAGCGACATCGCGCTGCTGGTACGCCGTCCGCAGCCACGCCAGGCTCTGCTGCTTATCGCCGAGTCTTGCATACAACCCGGCAATCTCGAACGCCGAAACGAAATGCTTCTCCCGTTGAGCCAGAAGATAGGTTAAGCGCTCCCGCACAGCCAATTGACTGGCGGTTTCGTAGCCCGACTTTTCATAACTGGCCTTGATCTTCAGCGCCTGCTCCCTCTGGCCGCGAAGGAAGAATGCCGTGGTGGTTTCGTTGATAGCCTCGGCGTTGTGCTTGTTCGACGCATAGACTTCGGCCAGCCAGGCGTGGGCCTTGTCCGAAGCTGGATCCAGCCCGATCGCGGCCTTCAATTGAGCTTCCGCTTCCACAGGCCGCTCCGCCGCCATCAATATTTCTCCCAGGGTCGTCAGGTACTCCGCATTCAGGGGATCGAGTTCCGCGGCCGTCCGCAATTCCCGGATGGATTGATCCGACCGGCCCTGCAAGGAAAGGAAGATTCCGTTCCATTCGTGCGCGCTGGGATCGTTTACATTCAGCGTTAGCGCCTTCTGAATCTCCACTTGCGCCTGCGGCCAGTCATAGTCGACCGTGAGCAAGGCGTCCGCGAGATAAATGTGCGCCTCGGGATTGGATGGGTCGATCTCAATCGCTTTTTCCGCTGCTACCCGCGCTTTGGCATAGGCCTCGGTTGGCTTCAGCAATCCAAGGTTGGCGCCCCGTTCATAGATGCGTGCCAGCGCGGCGTAAGGCGGCGCGCAATCGGGATCTTTCTTCATGCCTTGCTCAAACGCCTCGAAAATACGATCCAACCCCTCCACGGTGTGAACGTTGGACTCCGCCAGTCCCCGCAGGTAGAAATCCGTGGAATCCGCCTTTTGCACGCGGCTGCGCGCCGCTGGCTCGAGTTCTGTGTGAACCATGTTGGCGATTTCCGTCGCGGCGTCCGTCTCGATGTAGAGCGGCTCACCGAATTCGTATTCGAACTGGTGGCTCCAGCGCGGCGACTGGTCCGCCACGCGAATCAATTGCGCCACCACTCGCACGCGCGAGCCTTCGCGCCGTACGCTGCCCTCCAGCAAATAGTCGGAGTTCAGTTCGCGCCCTATCTCCTGCGCGCCCTTTCCCGAATGCTTGTACTTCATCGCCGAGGTCCTTGCGATCACTCCGATGTTCTGGGAATTCAGGCGGCCCAACTGCGCGATGGTCTCTTCCGTCATTCCGTCGCTGAAGAATTCCTGCGACGGATCGTTGGTCAGGTTTTCGAAGGGCAGCACGGCCAGCATGGTTCGGCTGGGCCGGTTGTTGCCGCTGGCGCGCGCTCGATGACTATTCCAATAATATCCGCCGCAAACCACGACGATCAGCCCCGCTGCCAGCGCCACAACCCGGCGATTGATCAGCGGCCGCCGAATCTCCGGATCCTCGGCCAGTTCGGCTCGATGCTCCTCGGCGGCGCGCCCCGGCGTCAGTTCGGTTTGAACCGGCGCGATAAACCGGTACCCCCGCCGGGGAACCGTTTCCAGATACCGCGGCGAATCCGCCTCGTCGTTCAGTGCCGCCCGTATCTTCTTGACCGCCGTGTTCAGCGCGTGGTCAAAGTCCACAAAAGTGTGTTCCGGCCACACGCGGCACCGCAATTCCTCGCGGGTCAGCAGTTCTCCTGGCCGCTCCAGAAGCGCCACCAGGACATGCATCGGCTGTTCCTGGCACCGAAGTCGCATTCCGTTCTTCCGCAGTTCTCCGGTACGCGAATCGAGTTCAAACGCACCAAATCGAAATATGGCCCGGGGGGGATTCGGTGTACTCATAACGACCTCGGTGTATTGGACGAGTGATCTTTATAGTTGGATTAGTCTCTGGACAGGCCCACTTCGCTTTTCTTCGAATAAGTCCCGCCCGCAGCGATAGTTATTCGGCCACCCACAATCTATACATAAGCCACGCGCAAACCCTTGTGCTGCCTCGCCGGGTCCCTACTGTGAGCGGTACCGTCGGAGGAGCATGCGGTAACTTTGCATGGTGTTTCCATTCGCTTGGCGACTCTGTTTCTGGTTGGCTCTTGGACTTGGGGGGCTTCCTGGGCGGCATCACCTCCCGGGGGTCCTTCCATACACTCTGACGGTTGGATTCCGCATTCGGGCATTCCGGTAAGGATTTATCGCGGATTTTTGGTGGTCGCGGAAGGCCAATTTGGCGGAGACGCCGAAGGCCAGAATTTTGTGATCGACACCGGAACCTCCCCCAGCATCCTCAACATCGCTGTCGCCCGGCGTCTCGGCTTGCCTCTCTCCCGTGCCAGGATATCCGCCATCGGTGGCCTGTCGGACACATTTGCCGCCACCGTGCCTGAAATTCGGTTGGGCCCTCTGCACTCAATTTCGGTTCCCGTCCTGGTTTCAGATCTAAGCCGCGTCGAACGCGACTTGAAGCTCCCGATTGCCGGTATCCTGGGCTTCGACATTCTCGGCAAAAGCAGTTTCCGTCTGGACTACCGGAAACAATTAATCGAATTCGGTGAAGTCGCTCACGAGGGCATCCCCATAGAACTCTCGATCAAGGCCGATCTCCCCATTGCGGAAATTAAAACCGGCGGAAAGTCTCTACGCCTTTTGGTCGACTCCGGCACGAACCGCATGGTGATTTTCGGCGCCAGGTCTACCGCTGAGAGTCCTCCCATTCCGGCCAACAACTTGCCCCAGGCCACTGGCGTCGCCAACGTTGTCCAGGCCCGCGCTGTCTCTTCGCTGGAATTTGAATTGAGCGGCGTGCGCTTCCGCCAGAGCGCTTTCATTCTTTCCGATCGCGAGGAACCGCTCTTCGACGGATTGCTCGGGGTTCGCTCCCTCGGCGTTCGCGTACTGTCGCTCGATGCCGATCGCCGCATTCTGTATTTGCTGAAATAGTCGCGTTCGCCCGCGATGCCGCCGCCTCTTGCCCGCTGCCTCTGCTAGAATGTTGTCTTAATGGATAAACCGGGGCCATGGTTCCGCAGTCTCTCGCTGGTGTTGCTCGCCAGTCTCTTTTTTCTTTGGCCGAAAGGAACGTCTGGCCAGCAAAGCGCTGTTTCCGTAACCGGTCACGCCCCTTCTCTTCCGCAAAGTGGCGTGTTTCTCGTATTTCCTTTTGAAAATTCCGGCGCATCGCCGAGGCTGGATTGGATCGGGGAAGGGCTGGAAGCGCTCACCATCCAGAAACTATCCGCCGCCGGCCAACAGGTGTATTCGCACGAAGGCCGAATGGACGAGATGGACCGCGCCGGCCTGCCGCCCAACGCGAAATTAAGCCGCGCCACCATGCTGCACATCGCTCAGGACATGGACGCGGACTACGTCGTGTTCGGAAACTTCACTTCCGACGGAACTTCGCTCTCGGTCAACGCCCGGGTCTTGCGGGTAAATCCTGTCGCGCTCCTCCCCTCTGTGCGCGAAAGCGGCCCGCTGGATTCCATGATGAACTTGTACACGCGTGTCTCCTGGCGCCTGCTCACGACGATCGACCACAATTTTCCGCTGAGCCTCGCGGAGTTTTCGAAACTCCAGCGCTCCATCTATCTGGGCGCCTTTGAGCAGTACATTCGCGGATTGCTGGCGAGTGAGGATGAAATAAAGATTCGCGATCTGAAGGAAGCCGCGCGGCTGGAGCCCAACTGGCCCGATCCGGCGTTTTCCCTGGGCCAGGTCTATTTCACGCGCAACGACTGCGCTTCCGCCCTCACCTGGTTCGCGCGCGTGCCTCCCACCAACGAACGCAGCGTCGAAGCCACTTTTGCCACCGGCGTTTGCTATCTGCGCCTCAACCAGCCCGAGAAAGCCGAAAAAGTTTTCAGCAGGCTCCAGGAAGACCTCAAGTCGAACATGGTCAGCGGCGCAGACCTGCCGGAAATTCTGAACAACCTGGCCCTTGCGCGCGCCCGCCTGGGCAAACTTGGCGTCGCGCTCCCCTTGCTCGCTCGCGCCCGCGATCTCGATCCCGACGAGGACGATTACCCGTTCAACTTCGGCTTGCTCTCCCTGCAGAATAACGATCTCGCCGCCGCCACTTCCGAGTTCCGCGCTGCCATGCAACGCGAGCCCGACAATCCGGAGGACCGGGCCTTCCTGCTCTACTGCCTGGAGAAGGCAGGGAAGAAGGAAGAAGCCGCGGAAGCTCGCGACGCGGCGATCCAGTCATTTGGTCCCAACGGATTGCCCGTGCTGAAATTGGATGGCAACCCGGAATCTCTTGCAAAATACCAGCGCGTGCGCGGCGAGCTTGATACCACCGAGCTGCGGCTCCAACTCGCCACGCCAGCACCGGCCGGCACCGCGACCGCCGAATCGGCAGCTACCTTCGACCCGACAATCGCGCATATACGCCGCGGCCGCCAGGAGCTTGGCGCCGGGCAGTTGGATTCAGCTGAAAAGGAATTTCGCGCCGCGCTTGCCGCCGATCCGAAAAATGCTCTCGCTCACCACGAACTTGCCGATATTTACCGCCGAAGGGGTAGACTCGACGAAGCAGTCCAAGAACTACAAACGTCCCTCGCTTTGCGCGAATCGGCGACCGGGCGCGTGATGCTGGCGCGCATCTATCTCGAACAGAAGAAACCGGAACTCGCCCGGGTGGAAGTCGAAAAGGCTGTGAAGCTCGCGCCCAATTACGCGGAAGCGCGGCAGTTGTTGGAACACCTGGCAAAGGGCAAGCCCACGGGAGGTGCACAGTGAACGCTTGTCGTAAGGGGTTTCCCGGTCGTGCGATTCTCTGCTTCCTCGCCGCTAGCCTCGGATTGCTGATTGCCGGAGTCGAATGGTTGCATGCCGCGGCGCCCGGTGACCAAACTGCGCCTCTCGTCCTGGAGCTTAAGCTCGATCGCGAAGTCGAACCTATTCTCGCCACATACATTGATGAAGGCCTTGCTGACGCGGCGCGCCGCAAAGCCTCTCTCGTCCTGATCACTATGGATACGCCGGGAGGCCTCAGCGATTCGATGACGGACATGATCCATCACATTCTGGAATCGCCGGTCCCGGTCGCAGTGTTTGTCTCTCCCGCCGGCGCGCGTGGCGCCTCCGCGGGTTTCTTCATTCTCTTGTCCGCGGACGTCGCCGCCATGGCGCCGGGGACGCGCACCGGCGCATCCACACCGATCCTGCTTCCCGGCGGGTTTTCCGTGCCAGTGGATGAAGTGTTGCGCAAGAAGCTGAATAACGATGCAACTGCGTTCCTCCGGAGTTTCACCGAAAAGCGGGACCGCAATCCGAAACTCGCCGAGACCGCCGTCACCGACGCCCAGGCCTTCACCGAAAAGGAGGCCCTCGCGGGGCATCTGATAGATCTGATCGCCCGCGATAGCGCGGATTTGCTGCAACAGCTGAACGGCCGCGAAATCAAGCGCTTCGACGGGAAAGCCGTTAAACTCTCGCTCGAGAATTATCGCCTGGATGAATTTCAACTTTCCGCCCGCCAGAAATTTCTGGCGCGCATCGTTGACCCGGATGTTTTCTTCCTGCTTCTGATGGTCGGCGTGCTCGGCCTTTACACCGAATTCACTCATCCCGGCGTAATCGCCCCAGGCGTGATCGGCGGAATCTGCGCGGTGCTGGCGCTCTACGCGATGCATCTACTTCCGGTGAATTTTGCGGGTGTCGTGCTGATCCTGCTCGCCTTTGCGCTCTTCATTATGGAAGCGAAATTTGCTAGCCATGGCGTTCTTCTTCTTGGCGGCGTCGTCTCCATGTTTTTGGGCGCGATCTTTCTGATTCGCTCGCCGCTGACGCCCGGCGGAGTCAGCTTTGGTGTTGCGCTCGGAGTGACTCTGCCGTTTGCCATTCTGACCGTATTTCTGATGCGGCTGGTGCTGAAGTCCCGCGCATGGAAGACGGCCACGGGCAAGGAAGAGATGCTCGGGGCGGAGGGCGTGGTCACCGCCGCGCTGCCGGCTCAGGGAGAAGGAATGATCCGCGTGCACGGCGAACTGTGGCGCGCCGCGGCCTCCTCGCCCGTTCCCGCGGGTGCACACGTTCGTGTAACTCGAGTCGATGGATTAAAACTGTTTGTGGAGCCGAAGCAAGCCTAGGTCACCGCAGGCAGCTGGAGTTGGCGTTGGTCCCGGAGGCAAATCATGTTTGAGTTCTTTGGATTGGGCACGCTGATCGTCGTTGCGCTGTTTCTTTTGTGGGTCTGGAACTCGATTTACATCATCAAGGAGTGGGAGCGCGGCGTCGTTCTTCGCCTCGGCCGCCTGCTTCCCGAAGCGAAAGGCGCGGGTGTTCGCCTTGTCTTTTGGCCGATCGAAACACTTTACCGCATCAGCTTGCGCCTCGAAACGCTCGATGTGCCTCCTCAGGACATCATCACCCGCGACAACGTCAGCGTGAAAGTGAACGCCGTGTGCTATTTCCGTGTCGTGGACGCCAACCTCGCTCTCTCGCAAGTGCAAAACTATCAGTACGCAACTTCGCAATTGGCCCAGACCACGCTGCGCAGCGTCGTGGGCCAGTTTGAACTCGACGAAATTCTCTCGCAACGCGACAAAGTGAACGGTAAATTGCAGATCATTCTCGATCAGGACACCGAGCCCTGGGGCATCAAGGTTGGCAAGGTCGAGGTGAAACAGGTGGACATCCCCGAACAGATGCAGCGCGCCATTGCGAAGCAGGCCGAAGCCGAACGCGAGCGCCGTGCGAAGATCATTCACGCGGAAGGCGAGTTCGAAGCCTCGCAAAAACTTGCCGACGCCGCAAAGGTGCTGGAGACGCAGCCCTCCGCAATCCAGTTGCGCTACCTGCAGACCCTCACCGAGATAGGTGTCGAGAAGAACACAACGATTGTGTTTCCCCTTCCTATAGATATTATAAATACATGGATGAAGGTCGCGGGGGGCACATCTAAGTAAATGGCATCTGGGGGGAGACGCGGGGCTGGCGAGCGCGTGCTGGAAAGCAGACACGTGATCGGCCTTTTTTTGCTCATGCTGGTTTTTTCCGGCGTGTTCTTCGCCCTGGGTTACGTGATGGGCCGCAATCAGTATGACGGCCAGGTGCGCGCCGCAGGTAATGGCATGGGGATTGCCGAACCGGTGTTGACCGCCAAACCGGATGTTGTTCCAAAAAAATCGTTCACCCCAGCAAAGGATTCCACGGATTCCGATCCTGCGACTTCCACTGCATCCGATTCCACGTGGAATTTTTATGACGGCAATAAGTCCTCGAAGATTTCTCCGCATCTGGAGCCGGTGCCCAAGACTTCGCCTACTCCGCCGTCGTCCAGGCAGGTGAACGCTAAAAATTCCCCACCACCCCCCGTTGTGGCACCGCACCAGCCGGTGGAACGAAGCGCTTCAAGCGCTCCGCTGATTCCCAATGGCACGATTGTTCTGCAGGTCGCGGCTCTGGCGAAACAGGATGACGCGCTGGCGCTGGCCGGCAGCCTGCAACGAAAACATTTCTCCGCGTACGTGCAGCCGCCGCACAAGGACAAATATTACCGCGTGCAGGTTGGGCCGTTCAAAGATCAGAAGAGCGCCGACGCCGCGAAGAAGGGCCTGGAAAGCGCCGGCTTCAAGGCGTTCGTCGCGAAACACTGATGGCGTCGCGTCCCTGGTCTTTTACGCTCGGGTCGTTGCTTCCCCCTGAATTTTCGGCAGCCGGTCGTCTCGTCCTCGCCGCACTCAGCGGCGCGATTCTCTCTCTTTCCTTCTATGGTTCGCATCCCGGATTTTATTCCTGGTTCTGCCTGGCGATTTTGTTGTTCAGCCTGCTGGGCGCGCGGGGGCGCGTTGCTTTTTTCTGTGGTTTCTTGCACGGCCTGATATTTGTGCTCACCTGCGTCTCTTGGGTTGCCGAGGTGCTCTCCGTTCATGGTGGCATGTCTACCGCCGCGGGATGGGCGGTATTGGTGCTCATCGCCATGGTGTGGGGATGTTCGATCGGCCTTTTCACCTGGATGGTGCAGCGGTTGTCGCAGCAGGGAATCGGCCTCGCTCTCTTCGGCACTCCCTTTCTCTGGATTTCCACGGAAGTTTTTCGCGCCTACCTGCCGGAAATCAGTTTTCCTTGGGGCCTGCTGGGATACCCCGCCGCGGGAAATCCCGCGATTGTGCAGCTCACCACCATCACCGGAATCTACGGCGTGTCATTTTTAGTGGCCGTTTTCAATTCGTTGCTCGTATGGATTCTGGCCAGTCCTTCCGAGAAGAGGCAAAACAGGCTAGCGGTTGTCGTCGGCGTTCTTGTGGCTCTTCTCGCGGTGCAAATAATTGGCCCACGCTTCGTACCGACGGCCTCGGCCGGCCACGTCGCGCGCGTCGTACAGCCGAATTTTCCTGAAAATGAGCAGTACGTGGGCGACTGGTATGCCGTCCACAAAGCGGACATGGCACAGCTCGATCAGCTCAGCCTGCGGCGTTCTCCCGGCGCGCAACAGCCGGACCTGCTCGTCTGGCCCGAAGCTCCCGCGCCGTTTTCTTTTCAGGATCCTCATTTTGCCCCGTACATTTCCAGCCTGGCCGCGGAATTCCAGCATCCCGTCATCGTTGGCATCATTGATTGGAAACCGATTCTCGAAAGCGGCAGAGGCCTTCCCCGCACTGGGCTTGTGCCCTACAACAGCGCGGCGATGCTCAATAGCATCGGCCAAAAAGCTTTCCTCTACGACAAAATCCACCTAGTACCATTCGGCGAGTACGAACCCTTCCCGCTCATCCACCAGGTCGTCACCAGCGTGTCCGCGGAAGTGGGTGGCTTCCACAAGGGCAAGGATCGAAACGTCGGCCATTTTGCCGGCGGCAACACCTTCTCCGTTTTTATCTGCTACGAAGCCATCTACGCCGGCGAGATTCGCCAGTTTGCCAACAACGGCGCGCAGCTCCTGGTCAACATCTCCAACGATGGCTGGTTCGGAAAATCCGAAGCCGCCGAGCAGCACCTGCGCATGGCTCGCGTCCGTGCCGTCGAAAATCGCCGCTGGCTGATTCGCGACACCAACAGCGGCATCACCGCCTCCATCGATCCTTACGGAAACGTCTCCCGCGTTATGCAGCGCGACACCCGCGATTCCGCCGACCTCCCCTACGACTTCCGCACCGGCAAGACCATCTACACTCGCTTCGGCGACTGGTTCGCCTGGATGTGCGTCGCCATTTCCGCTATTCTAGTTCTGCTCACTTTCCGAAAGGCGAAATAGCCCGGCAGGGTTCGGGTTCCCAAAACACCGCATGATTCTTGAAGATTTGCAGCACCAGTACGAAGGATTGAAGCAGCGCATCGCTCTCGTGCGGAGCTTTCTTTGACGCTCCCCAAAACCGCGCGCGGCTGAAGACCCTCGAAGCGCGCGCCGCCGACCCCAATTTCTGGAACAATCAGGAAGAAGCGCAGAGCGTTCTTCGCGACCGCAAGCGCGTCGAAGACCAGCTCGCCGCCGACGAGAAACTGGAGTCTCTCGCCAGCGACATCGAGACGTACATCGAACTGGCAAGCGGAGAGAGCAACGCCGAGCAAAAAGAAGAATTGCTGAAGGACCTCGGCAAGGAACTTTCCACCGCGGACACCTACATCGGCGAACTCGAAACACAGACCCTGCTCTCCGGCGAGAACGACCACCTCAACGCCATGATGACCATCAAGCCCGGCGCGGGCGGCACCGAATCGCAGGACTGGGCTTCCATCCTTCTTCGAATGTATCTCCGCTGGGCCGAACGCAACGGCGTCACCGCCAATCTGCTCGACGAAACGCCCGGCGAAGAAGCCGGCATCAAGAACGCCACGATTCAGTTCAGCGGCGAAAACGCCTACGGACTGCTCTCCGGTGAAACCGGCGTCCACCGCCTGGTGCGCATTTCGCCGTTCGATCAGGCCGCGCGCCGCCACACTTCGTTCGCTTCCGTCTTCGTCATTCCCGAAGTGGACGACCGCATCGAAATCAACATCAAACCCGACGATTTGAAGCTCGACACCTTCCGCGCCGGCGGCAAGGGCGGCCAGAACGTCAACAAGGTGGAAACCGCCGTCCGCATCACCCACATTCCCACCGGCATCATCGTCGCCTGCCAGATGCAGCGCAGCCAGCACAAGAATCGCGAAATGGCGATGAAGATGTTGCGCTCGAAGCTCTACGACCTGGAAATTCAAAAGCGCCGCGACGAAACCGATCGCCTCGACGAATCCAAGCTCGAGATCTCCTTCGGCAGCCAGATCCGTTCCTACATCATGCAGCCGTATCGCCTCATCAAGGACCACCGCACCAAATTCAGCGTCGGCGACGTTGACAAAGTCCTCGACGGCGATCTCACTCCGTTCATCCGCTCCTACCTTATGGCCAAAAAGACCAAAGGCAAGCTCGAAGTTCAACCCGACGAGGAAGTGGACACCGTCTAATGCCTTTACTTTCAGTTCAATGGCCGAAAATTGCCACTCGCTGCTTCCATAACCCGTGCAAAATCAATGCGTTGATTCCGCTTCATGCCGGTGCTACTCTGATTCGGATAGAGTCTGCTTTGCCTCCGGCACGTAGGCCCTACAAGGTGTTTCACACCTTCCCAAAAAAAGAAGTTCAGCACTGAGGAGATTTGTTTTGAGCGATAGAAATATGCGCAATTTTCTGTTCACCTCCGAATCGGTGACAGAAGGCCACCCGGATAAAATTGCTGACCAGATTTCAGACGCGGTACTCGATGAAGTCATGCGCCAGGACCCCAAGGGTCGGGTCGCCTGCGAAACTTTGGTAACGACGGGATTGGTTGTCGTTGCCGGTGAAATCACCACCACCGCCATCATTGACTACGACGATCTGATCCGCAAGACCGTCGAACAAGTCGGCTACGACAACGCCCTCTTTGGTTTTGATTCCACTACTTGCGCGGTCATGTGCACCATCAAGCGCCAGTCGCCCGATATCGCCATGGGCGTGGACACCGGCGGCGCCGGCGATCAGGGCCTGATGTTCGGTTACGCCTGCGACGAAACCGAAGAACTCATGCCCATGCCGATCCAGTTGGCCCACCGCCTCACGCAGCGCCTCTCCGAAGTCCGCAAGAGCAAGAAAGTGGATTTCCTCCGTCCCGATGGCAAGTCCCAGGTCAGCGTCGAATATCGCAATGGCAAGCCATTCCGCGTCGACACCGTGGTCATCTCCACCCAGCACAGCGACACTGTGCCCAACGAAGATCTGCGCCACGCGATCATGGAATACGTGATCAAGCCTATCATTCCCGCTCACATGCTCGACGCCAAAACCAAATATCACATCAACCCCACCGGCCGCTTCGTCATCGGCGGACCGATGGGCGATGCGGGCCTCACCGGTCGCAAGATCATTGTGGATTCCTACGGAGGCTACAGCCGCCACGGCGGCGGTGCTTTCTCCGGTAAGGATCCTTCGAAGGTGGACCGCTCCGCCTGCTACATGGCGCGCTACATCGCCAAGAATATCGTCGCCGCCGGACTCGCCAGCCGCGCCGAAGTGCAACTCGCCTACGCCATCGGTGTCGCGGAACCCGTTTCCGTAATGGTCGACACGTTCGGCACAGGCGCGATTCCCGAAGAGAAAATCACAGAGCTCGTGCGCCAGAATTTTTCGCTCACGCCAAAGGCCATTATCGAGACTCTCGATCTGCGCAGGCCCGTCTATAAGCAAACAGCCGCGTACGGCCACTTCGGCCGCACCGGACCGGGTTTCACCTGGGAAAAGACCGACCGTGCCGATGCGTTGCGCATGGCTGCGGGACTCGGCGCTCCCGTGGAAGCAGCCGCCCGCCGCTAGTTTTCGCCGCGGCCCTTGTTGTTTCGTAAAGCAGTGTCCCTCTCTGCCGCAAGCGGATTCGTGCTGTTGGCAGAAAGCGTCCCGGTGCAACCATTCGCTTTGCGAGTGCAAATTTAAATTGTGAGGAATCTCGAAATGGCAACCGCAGAACTGAAAAAAGGCGATGTGAAGGATATCGGGCTTGCCGATGCGGGCAAGCGCAAGATCGAGTGGGCCGCGCAACAGATGCCCGTGCTGCAGTCCATCCGCAAGCGCTTCATCAAGGAACAGCCGCTCAAGGGACTCCGCGTTTCCGCCTGTCTTCACGTTACCAGCGAAACCGCGAACCTGATGATCGCCTTGCGCGACGGCGGCGCCGATGCCGTTCTCTGCGCATCCAATCCTCTTTCCACTCAGGATGAAGTCGCTGCCTCTCTCAATCGCGACTACAACATTCCCACTTACGCCATCAAGGGCGAAGACAACGACACCTACTATCAGCACATGAAGGCGGCCCTCGACCACAAGCCGCAATTCACCATGGACGACGGCTGCGACCTCGTCACCATGCTCCTCACCAAGCGGCAGGATCTCGTCGGCAACGTCATCGCCGGCACCGAAGAAACCACCACCGGTGTGATTCGCCTGCGCGCCATGGCCAAGGACGGCACGCTGAAGTATCCGATCATCGCCGTGAACGACGCGATGACCAAGCACTTCTTCGACAACCGCTACGGAACGGGCCAGTCCACGCTCGACGGCGTCATTCGCGCAACCAACGTGCTCATCGCCGGCCTCAAGGTCGTCATCGCCGGCTACGGCTGGTGCGGCCGCGGCGCCGCGATGCGCTCCAAGGGACTCGGCGCCGACGTCATCGTCACCGAAATCGATCCCGTCAAGGGCATCGAAGCCGTGATGGATGGCTTCCGCGTGATGCCCATGGCCGATGCCGCGAAGGAAGGCGATATCTTCATCACCGTCACCGGAAACAAGAACGTGATTCGCCGCGAACACTTCGAAGTGATGAAGAGCGGCGCGATCGTTTGCAACTCCGGCCACTTCAACGTGGAAATCGAAATTCCCGCGCTCGAGTCGCTCTCTTCCGGCAAAAAGGAAGTTCGCCCGCTTGTGGATGAATTTCAGCTCAAGGACGGCCGCAAGATTTATCTCATCGCAGAAGGTCGCCTGGTGAACCTCGCCACCGCCGAAGGCCACCCCGCTTCCGTGATGGACATGAGCTTCGCGAACCAGTCGCTCTCCGCGGAATATCTCGTCAAGCACCACAAAGAGATGAAGCCTCAGGTGTACGTCGTGCCCGAGCATCTCGACCGCGAAATCGCGCGCCTCAAGCTCGAATCGATGGGCCACCGCCTCGACAAGCTCACCGCCGAGCAGGAGCAGTACCTCGCGTCCTGGCAAGAAGGCACGTAATCCCGTGTAGGGGCAGCTTTAGGCCACCTCCGCTCTTGTAGGGCCTCCCTTCCGAGGTCCACGGTTTGCACCCCGGATCGTTTTGCGGGGCGGGCGGCTTTTCCAAACATCTGATACGATTCAACCAGGGGCGTTTCGACAAAATCGAACCGCCCCAAAATTTTGGTGCCCTAAAACCTGGTGAATGTTATGTGGGACTACTGCGGACACTCTCTCGACATCGCTCGCCTCCGCGGCGCAACCTACGCCGACGTGCGCGTCATGCATTTGCGCCAGCGCGACTTGACCACCAAGAGCGGTGAAGTCGGCACACTCGGCCAGAGCGAATCCATCGGCCTCGGCATTCGCGTCGTCGTCCAAGGCGCCTGGGGCTTCGCTTCCACCGATCAGCTAACCCGCGAAGGCGTAGCCGCATGCGCCGCGCAAGCCGTCTCCATCGCCAAAGCCTCCGCGCTCGCGAAAAAAGAAGACGTGCAACTCGCCGCCGAGCCCTCTTACGTGGACAGTTGGCAAGGCCCCTGTCAGAAAGACCCCTTCGAGATTCCCCTTGAGGCCCAAATCGATCTACTGCTGAAAGCCGACGCCGCGATGCGCCAGATAAAAGGCGTCACTCTCACCGAGACCGACATGCAGTTCCGCAAGATCGATTCCTGGTTCGCCTCCAGCGCCGGCTCGAAAATTCACCAGCGCCGCTTCCACTCCGGCTGCGGCATCGTCGCCACTTCCTTCAAAGGCGATTCCATCCAGAAACGCTCCTATCCCAACAGTTTCGGCGGCCAACACATCCTCGGCGGCTACGAACTGATCGAAGCGATGGATCTTTTCAAGCACGCGCCGCGGATTGCCGAAGAATCGGTTGCACTCCATTCCGCCGCGCAGTGCCCCGAAAAAAAATCCACCCTGATTCTCGGCGGCAGCCAGCTCGGCCTGCAGATTCACGAATCCGTCGGCCATCCCATCGAACTCGATCGCGTTCTCGGCCAGGAAGCCAATTTCGCCGGCACCAGTTTTCTCACCCTCGATAAAATGAATCACCTGCGCTACGCCTCATCGATCGTGAACGTCGTCGCCGACGCCCGCCCCGCGCACGGTCCCGGCCTCGGCACTTTCGCCTACGACGACGAAGGCGTCCCCGCCCAGTGCATCGACGTCATCAAGGACGGCGAATTCCGCGGCTATCTCTCCAGCCGTGAAACCGCGCATCTCATCGGCCTTCAGCGCTCCGGCGGCACCATGCGCACCGAAAGCTGGAACCGCCTGCCGATGATTCGCATGACCAACGTCAGCCTGCTCCCCGGCACGTGGACGCCGGAAAATCTTATCGCCGACACCGACGACGGCATCCTGATGGAAACCAATCGCTCCTGGTCCATCGACGACCGCCGCTACCAGTTTCAGTTCTCCACCGAAATCGCCTGGGAAATCAAAAGCGGCAAGAAAACGCGCATGCTGAAAAATCCCAGCTACAGCGGCATCACCACCGAATTCTGGAACTCCTGCGACGCCATCTGCAACGCCGATCATTGGGTTCTCTGGGGCACGCCCAACTGCGGCAAAGGCCAGCCGATGCAGACCATGGGCACGGGCCACGGCGCCTCCCCCGCGCGCTTCCGCAACGTAAAAATCGGAACTGCGTTCTCAAACGAATGAGCCCAGCAAAGAAAACCCGCCCAAACTTCGCGCGCCGCGCCCCCTCCTCCGAAGTTTTTCTTCGGCCGGAAAGGGAATTGCGCGCCATCACCGAGCGCGTTTTGCGCATCGCCAAAACCGCCGGCATCCCCGAAACCGAAGTTCATGTCGACGAAGTCATCGACGCGCTCACCCGCTTCGCGAACAACTCCATCCACCAGCACGTCGCCGAACACGGCCTCACCGTTTCTCTTCGCGTAGTCGTCGACGGCCGCACCGCCCGCGTCACCACCAACCGCATCCAAGAAGACTCCCTCCGCGCCGCCCTCGAATCCGCCGCATCGCTCGCTGCCAGCCAGCCGAAAGATCCAGGCCTGTTGCCGTTGCCCGGCAAGCAAAGGTATCGCGCCGTTCACCGGTTCTCCCCCGCCACCGCCGCGCTCTCTGCTGATTCTCGCGCGCGAGCCGTGAAAAACGCCTGCTCCCTCGCCGAAAGAAAAGGCCTAATCGCCGCTGGTATTTTCTCCAGTGGCGAAAGCCAGTCTGTCCTCGCCAATTCCCGCGGCCTCTTCGCCGCCTACCGCCAGACCCAGGCGGAATTTTCCGTCACCATGCAGCAGGGCTCCGCCACTAGTTGGGCCAAAGCCAACGCCGCCGACTTCCGCGCCTTCGATCCTCTGGCCCTCGCAAAGATTGCCAGCGAAAAAGCGGCCCGCGCGGAAAATCCCGCCGAGCTTGCGCCCGGCAAATACACCGTCATTCTCGAACCCGCCGCGGTGCTCGATCTCGTCGGTTTTCTCTTCTACGATTTCGCCGCCACGGCCATCCAGGATCAGCGCTCCTGCTTTTCCGGCCGTCTCGGAAAGCCGCTCCTTGGAAAAAACATTACGATCTCTGACGATGTCTATCATCCCGAGCAACTCGGCGCGCCGTTCGATGGGGAAGGCATTCCCCGCCAACGCGTGCTCCTCGTCGACAGCGGCGTTCCCCGCAACCTTGTCTACTCCCGCCGCTCCGCAAAAAAAGCCGGCACCCGTCCCACCGGCCACGGCCTTGTCTTGCCAAACGAATATGGCGAAGCGCCGATGAACCTGGTAATCGACGGCGGCAAGACCTCGGTAGAAGAAATGATTGCGGGGACCGACCGCGGCCTCCTGGTCACGCGCCTGTGGTACATCCGCGAACTCGACCCGTATGAAAAAGTGATGACCGGCATGACTCGCGACGGCTTATTCCTCGTCGAAAAGGGCAAAGTAGCGCAAGCCGTGCGAAATTTTCGATTCAATCAATCGATTCTTCAAATGCTTGCAAGCGTGGAGGCCCTGGGCCCCTCCCACCGCGCAACCGCCGAAGAGTCCTTTGAAATCGTGGTTCCCCCAATGAAAATCAGCAATTTTCACTTTAGCGAAGTTACGAAGTTCTAAGCTACTTGCCCTTCCTCGCGCCCCTGCATTACCGATGCATTACATAGAAATTCTGCATTGTACTTCCCCGCGAGTAGCCTCTATTACTCTCCTATGTGTAGCAGGCGGCGCCAGCCGAACTGGGGGCACCCGGACCACGATGCATGTGGTACAGGTTTCGTCGCGCGCCTCGGCGGTCCTCCCACCCACGAAATCCTGCAAATTGCCTTGCAAGCCCTTGAGCGCCTCTCCCATCGCGGAGGTGTGGATGCCGACGGCGCCAGCGGTGATGGTGCCGGAATCCTCAGCAGCCTGCCGGTTGAATTCCTTCGCGCCCGCGCCGCCGAACTTGAGATAACCCTGGGCGAAATTTTCGGCGTCGGGATGCTCTTCGCCCCACACACCCGGGTTGCCGACGCGCAGCGCTCCGTGGAAGAAGCCATCGGTCGCGGCAAATTGCGCCTGTCGGGCTGGCGCAAAGTTCCGATCAATCCGAACGCCCTCGGCCAGCGTGCGTTCGAGACCATGCCGGAGATCTGGCAGTTTTTCATCGAGCCAGCGCCCGCGAAAACTCCTATCCCCGATGCTTCCGCGAAATTCGAGCGCAGCCTTTCCCTGCTCCGCAAGCGCGCCGAATCTCTCCTCCCCGAGCGGTGCTATACCGCATCGCTCTCTTCGCGCACGATCGTCTACAAGGGCCTCCTCACGCCCTGGCAGTTCCCGCACTTTTACGAGGATCTCTGCAACCCGGAATTCGCCGCGCACTTCGCCATTTTTCACCAGCGCTATTCCACAAACACCGAGCCTTCGTGGCAGCTCGCGCAGCCCTTCCGTTACGTCGCCCACAACGGCGAAATCAACACCATCGTCAGCAATCGCCGCTGGTTGCGCGCCCGCGAACGCGAAATTCGTAAGCGTATCGGCGTTGGCGAGTGGTTCCACATGCTCGAAGACTACGTCAGCGATTCGGCCAGCTTCGACAACGCGCTGGAACTGAAGTTCCTCGAAGGCAAGTCCGTCGAAACCTCGATGCTTTCCCTGATGCCGACGGCCTTTGCCGAAGATCCCTTTCTCTCCTCCGATGTGCGGCGCACGCTCGAAGTCCTTTCGCGCGAAGGCGAGCCCTGGGACGGTCCTGCCGCCATGGTTTTCAGCGACGGCCTCTCCGTCGGCGTGAAGCTCGATCGCAACGGCTTGCGCCCCATGCGCTATCTCCTCACCCACGACGGCCTGATCATTGCCGGGAGCGAAGCGGGCCTTGTCGATCTGGAAGAGTCCCGCGTCGCGGAGCGCCAACGCCTCGGCCCCGGCGAAATGATCCTGGCGACTCCCAAAGACGGCGTTCTGTTGCGCTGGCGCGAACTCTTGAAGAGCGTCACCGCGCAAGTTCAACGCAAGACCACCTCCGTTCCTTCGCTGCTCCATCTCGCTGGCGACGGCCCGCGCGTCCCAATCACCGAACCCAGGCGTCTCGCCGGCGCTTCCGGCTGGACCGACGATCAGTACAAAATTCTTTTTCACCCGCTCCTCACCGGCAAGGAAGCCGATTGGAGCATGGGCGACGACGCCCCACCCGCTTTTCTTTCCACGTTCACACGGCCGCTCTGGGATTACTGCAAGCAACGGTTTGCGCAGGTAACCAATCCTCCCATCGATCCGTTGCGCGAAGCCCATGTGATGTCTCTCGAAGTTTCGCTCGGCAAGTCTTTGTGCCTGCCGGGCCCCATTCTTAGCGCCGCTGAGCTTGCGGCGCTTTGTGCAGCCATCCCTGAGCTGCAGGTTGTCGACACAAGCTTTCCTGCCATCACCGGGGTCCCGGGCGCGCGCCGCTGTCTCACTCAGTGTTTAACTACCCCTCTGAGTAGCGGCGAGCGCCCGGGGCTCCTCCTCCTCTCCGATCGAAATGTCAGCCGTGAACGCGCCGCGTTGCCCGTCTTGTTGGCCGCCGCGAAACTTTGGAAGAGCGCCGTTCGCCAGGGATTCGCGGAAGTTCCGCTGATCATCGAGAGCGCGCAAGTCTTCGACACGCACCACGTGGCGATGCTGTTGGCCGCCGGTGCCAGCGCCGTCGTGCCCTATCTCGCCGAAGAGTTTGCCGAATCGGAAGAGCCAGGCTCATTCAAGAAAGTTCGCTCGGGCATGTACAACGGGTTGCGCAAAGTTCTCGCCCGCATGGGAATTTCCACGCTGGCCAGCTACCGCAACAGCCACCTGTTTGAAGTCCTAGGCCTGGAAGAACAAATCTGCCACGAATTCTTTGAAGACGCGGGCCGCTATCCTGGCACAAAGTCTCTGATTAACGTGTTGCAGGACTATCTGAAAATGCACGCCTCGGCCTTCTCGACCAGCGGAGAGAATCTTCCCGACTTCGGCCTCTACCGTTTCCGCAAAGGCGCGGAGCTGCACGCCAACTCGCCCGAATTTATCCGCCGCTTGCACGCCCACACCCGCAAGCCGCAGCCTGAACGATATTCCGCCGTCGAGGAACTCGGAAAAGCCGCGGGCCCCACCTTCCTGCGAGATCTGCTGGAGATGCTGCCCGAACAGCCGGTCCCCGTCGAAGACGTGGAATCGCTCGAGTCCATTCTCAAGCGCTTCAGCACGCAAGCCATGTCCCTCGGTTCGTTGAGCCCCGAAGCGCACAAAACGCTCACTCTGGCGATGAACCAGATCGGCGGCCGCAGCAACACCGGCGAAGGCGGCGAAGATCCCGATCTCTACGCGACGCCGGGCGCAGCGAGCAAGATTAAACAGGTCGCCTCCGGCCGCTTCGGTGTCACCGCGGAATATCTCGTCCGCGCCGAAGAACTCGAAATCAAAATGGCGCAAGGCTCCAAACCTGGCGAAGGTGGCCAGCTCCCCGCGCGGAAAGTCACCGAATACATCGCGCGCATTCGCCACGCCACGCCCGGCACGCCGCTGATTTCTCCGCCGCCGCACCACGACATTTACAGCATCGAAGATCTCGCGCAGCTCATTCACGATTTGCGCGCCGTCAATCCCCAGGCGCGTATCGGCGTGAAGCTCGTCTCCGGCACGGGCATCGGCGTGATCGCCGCGGGCGTCGCCAAAGCAGGCGCGAATGTCATCACCATCAGCGGCCACAACGGCGGTACCGGCTCTTCTCCGCTCACCTCAATCAAGAACACCGGCCTGCCCTGGGAAATCGGTCTCCGTGATACCCACGAAACCCTGCTCCGCGCCGGCCTGCGCTCCCGCGTCTCTCTCCGTGTCGACGGCGGCCTTCGCTTCGCCCGCGACATCTTGATCGGCGCAATTCTCGGCGCCGACGAATTCGGCTTCGGCACCGCCGCACTCGTCGCCATCGGCTGCGTCATGGCCCGCCAGTGCCATCTCAACACCTGCCCGGTCGGCATCGCCACGCAGGACGAGACTCTCCGCCTCCGCTTCAACGGCAAGCCCGAAATGGTCGTCGCCTATTTCCGTTCCCTCGGCGAAGAAATTCGCCGCAGCATGGCGGAGTTGGGTGTCCGCTCACTTACCGAACTTCGCGGCTGGTACGATCGCCTCGAAACAAAATCCGGCCTCGACGCACTACTCGTCATTCCCGTTTCCAAGCCCGCTCGCGTCGTGCCGCAGCAGACCCCTGTGCCCGAATCCAGCGGCGTCGAAGTTGAAGAACTCTTGCAACAAGCGCATTCGCAGGCCGCGAATCCCACGCTCATCAATAATTTTCACCGCAGCATTGGCAGCCATCTCAGCGGCGAACGCATGCGCCTCAGCATCAAGCAGCCGGGCCTGGCCCCTTCGGTTCACGAATTTTATGGCACCGCCGGCCAAAGCTTCGGCGCTTTTCTTTCCGAAGGCCTCGCCCTGCAGCTATACGGCGAAGCCAACGATTACGTGGGCAAAGGACTTTCCGGCGGCTCCATCGTCATCCGCGCCAGCCACAACGCTTGCAAGCGTGGCGACGTTCTCGCCGGTAACACGGTGTTGTACGGAGCCACTTCCGGCCAGCTTTTCATCGCCGGGCAAGTCGGCGAGCGGTTTGCCGTACGCAACAGCGGCGCCATCGCCGTTGTCGAAGGCGTCGGCCAGCACGGCTGCGAATACATGACCGGGGGCATCGCTGCGATTCTCGGGCTCGTGGGCCTCAATTTCGGTTCCGGCATGACCGGCGGCTTGGCTTACGTCTTGCGCAGCGAGATGGAAAACATCCTGAATCGCGAATTCGTCCAGTCGCACGAACTCGAAGAGCACGAAGAGTCCTGCCTGCGCGCGCTCATTGAAGTTCACCGGCAGCGCACCGGCAGCCCGCGCGCTGCTCGTTTTCTCGCACAGCGTTCTTTGCGCAATTTCGTCCGCATCCAGCCGATTCACCTTCAGGAATCCCTCGAAGGCGTATGGCACGCGTTTTCAAGCAGCGTCCGCGATCCGGTTGCCGTCTCCGCGCCGGCGGTGCTTTCAGTCCCGGCAACATCAACCCCGCACTATGCCTGACGTGTTCGCATTAATCATTTTCTAATGTAGAATCCGCTATATTCATCTTCTGAGAGTGAGGGATATGGATTTCGACCAACTTACCACTTTTGTCCAGGTTGCCAAGCTGAAGAGTTTTTCCAAAGCCGGCCAAAAGGTATTTCGCTCGCAATCCGCCGTCAGCGCGCAGATCCGCCAGCTCGAGCAGGCCTACAAGGCCAAACTCCTGGACCGTTCCGCAAAGTCCGTTGAACTCACGCCCGCCGGCGTCGTTCTCTTCGACTACGCCGAACGCTTGCTCCGCTTGCGCGACGAGTCCGTGCAGATCGTCGCCGACCGAGGCAGCGTCGTCCAGGGCCCCGTCATGTTCGGAGCCAACGAAGCCACCTGCCTCTATCTCCTCCCCGACATCCTTTCCGAGTTCAAGCGCCGCTACCCGCTGGTGCACATCAGCATCTACCGCAATTTCAGCCACAAAATCTTGCAGCGCCTGGAGGATGGCTCGCTCGACCTCGGCATCGTCACTCTGCCGGTGAAATCCCCCAATCTCAAGATGCACGTCATCAATCGCGACCGCCTGCGTTTCATGGTCAGCACGAAAAATCCGCTTTCGCAGCGCAGTAACGTCACGCTCGAAGAGATCGCCTCCGCGCCGCTGATTTTTCCGCGGACCGGCTACACCCGTCAGGTTCTCGACAAGCTCTTTCGCCCGCACCGTTCCCGCCTGCAGATCGCCATGGAACTCCCCAGCATTGGCATGATCAAAACCTTCGTCGCCGCCGACGTCGGGATCTCTATCATCAGCGAGAGCTTCGCCCGCGATCAGGTTAAGACCGGGGAAGTGAAGCTCCTGAATGTCGAAGGTGTCGATCTCTGGCGCGAACTCGCCCTCGTCTATCGCCGCGATCGCAGCCTTCCGCGCGCCGTCCAAGCCCTGATCAACATGATCCGCGAACTTCGCAAACCCGCGGATGCGCACGAGTAACAGGCCGCCGAAGCATCGCAACTTACAAAACTCGCGCGGCGTTCTCTTCAGATTTTCGAATTGTGGCAGCGTGGCTGGAAACCGTTGCTACTTCACGTTGAAATCAATGCTCGCAATCGCGCGCGCGATCACGTTTTCCTGAATCTGGATCAGGTCCGTATCCGCGTAAGTCATCCCTAGAACGGTGAACACATCCCCATTGCGCGCCACCACCGCCAGCGTGCCCGACCAGTCGTGCCCGTCCGCCATCCCGCGATACTTGTACTCCAGCGCCGGCAATCCTCCCAGCACGGTCGTTCGCTGCGAAATCAGCCGGTAATTGTCGTACACCTCGCTCAACTTCTTTTCCACTTCCTGCGCCGCGGGCTCCAGAGCGCTGTTCGACTTTTCGTGCCCCACGACCAGCAGCGTGGATTCGTTGCTCGTTCCCATGGCCACGATGGCGTTCGGTAGGCTTTTTCCGGCATCCGCGATAATCTGCCAGCTCGGCGCCTTGTACATCCGGAATAGAAATTCGTGGTTCAGGTACAAATTCCCCTGAATCTCTTCCTTGATCGGCGGCGGAGGCGGCGGCGTCACAGGCGTTGCGCTCGCCGTATTCGGCGTCGCGCTCACACTCTTGATCGGCGGTGGAGTCGCGTCTCCCTTTGCGGTGGTCAGCGGAATCGTAGGTCGCGCCGCGGAACTGTTTACGATGGCTGAAGCCTTTGCCTGCCTGTTTGCTTCCGCGCTCGTCGGCGTCGCAGCGCCGCTCTTCGTCGCAGGCTTGGTGGCAGTTGCGCTTGATCCCGCTCCATCGACTGGCGTGTCAGGGATAATCGACTCAATCTTGTCTTTCTCCACCAGCACGTAGCCGAAGTCCGTCTTCACCTTGAACATGTTGTCTTCGTACGCCACGATCACGCCGTGCAGTTTCTTTCCGTCTTTCAAGCGGATTTCGTCGCCACGCGCGGCACTCGCAAAAATGCCCGCCCACACGCCTGCTGAAAGCAGCGCAACAAGGCCCAGCATAGCTCGGGGACGCCTGGCAGTCTTCATGCTAAAAGTATGTGCCCGGCATTTGTCGCCCGCAAGACTCACCCCGCCGGTGGTGTCCGGCGTGCCAACTCCGCCAGGATGGCCGCGATTCGCCGGATCACGCGATCCAGTTCTGCCAGCGCCGCGTCCAGCCGCCCGCGCGCCGCCTCCGGCAATCGCGCGTGATTCTGCTGCAGCGCCAGCGCCTCCGCCAGCATCCGCAGCTCTTTCCGGTGCCGCGGATTCAATCGCTCCCACAGCCGCCGCTTTTCGCTCTGATTGCGTCCCAGCCAGCCCTCGCCGCTCGCCGCCGGCTGGCCATTCGCCGGTTCCGGCCCTCGCTCCGTCTTGTCGGTTTGCCGAATCATGTGGTGTTCATGTGCGCTTAGCTTTGTGCCAGCCGCGATCAGATAACAGCGATCAGGACCCTTGTCCCAACCTCACATCGCGCACCGTCTTGATTCCTGCTGTCTGATCGCTGCTATCTGTTATCCTCTCCCTCTTACTGATTACCGATTACTGATTACTGTTCATCCACCCAACCTCTCCACCTTCTCCCCATTCACATGCTCTCCCTCCATCACCACGCCCGTCACCCGCATCGACCGCGTCTCATACACCAGTCCGCCATATTTGTCGTACACATCCGGGAAGAGAATCACCTCAAACAGCCCGCGCTGATCCTCCAGCGTAACGAACATCATGTTCCGGTAATTTTTCGTGCCCACATGCCGGTACGTCACCACCCACCCGCACAGCGTTACCCGCTTTCCCTGCAACCCCGGCAACTCGTCGCTCCACGTCTCCCCGTTCCGCGGCAAAAAATCCAGCGGATGCCCGCTCACGCAAACTTCCAGCACTTCCCGCTCATACCGCAACTTCTGCTCGCGCGTATAATCCGGCGCATCAATCTCCCGCAGCGCCGCCCCAATCGCATCCTCCCCCTCCATCTCCGCAAACAACACACCCGCCACCGCCCTTTGTAGGGGCCGGGCTTGCCTGCCCTGAGTCCGACCGAAGGGCCCGGCCCGCTCTTGGGTTTGTAGGGGCGGCTTTATGCCGCCTTCTTGCTCTTTGTGGTACAGCCATTCCTGGCTGTGCTCTTGGGTTTGTGAATGAAGAAACACCTTTCCCCGCCCCCCCGCCTGCAGCAAATTCCACTGCCACAACATCGCCGCCCGCGTCATCCCGCAAACCTCATCAAACGCCCCGCACTTGATCAACGCCTCAATCTCATCCCTCTCCGCCGGCACCCGCGCCAGAAAATCCTCCAGCGAACGAAACGCCCCCTCCGCCTCCCGCGCCCGCACAATCTCCACAATCGTCTCCACCCGCAACCCCTTCACCTGCATCAGCCCAATCCGCATCGTTTTTGTAGCGGCCGCCTTCTGAGGCGGGCGCTTTTCATTGTGGCTGGCGTCACCAGGGGCGCCCTCTCCCTCCGCCGTATACTCCATCCGCGAACGATTCACCGACGGTAACCGCACCTCAATCCCCCACCGCTTCGCCTCCTCCACATACGCCGAAACGTGATAAAACCCCGCTCCCGCGCTGCACATCGCCGCCAGAAATTCCGCCGTGTGATGCGTCTTCAAATACGTCATGCGGTACGAAATATCCGCGTACGTCGCCGCATGCGCCTTGCAAAATCCAAATCCCGCGAATTTCTCCACCATCATCCAGGCCTCTTCGCGCTCCGCTCCCTGCAACCCCAGCTTCTCCGCCGCCTTCAGGAATTTCCCGCGCAACCTCTCTCGCTCCCGCTGCCCTGAAAATTTCGCCGCCGAACGCCGCACAATGTCCGCCTCCGCCAGCGACATGCTCCCCACCGCCTGCGCGATCTGCATCACCTGCTCCTGGTAAATGCACACGCCCAGCGTGTCGCCCAGAATCCCCTTCAGCGATTCATGCGCGTACACCACCGGCTCTTTCCCGCGCAGCCGCTTCAGAAAAAGTTCCTTCGAGCCGTACTCCGCCGCCCCCGGCCGGATAATCGCCAACGCGATTGCCATCTGTTCCAGTGTTCGCGCTCCCATCGTGCGGAGCGTGCTGCGCATCGCCGGCGACTCAATCTGAAAAACTCCCATCGTCCGCCCCGCCGCAATCACCTCGCAAGTCGCCGCGTCATTCTCCGGTATCGCCCCAAAATCAATCGTCCGCGCCCTCGGGCAAGGTGTAACTCCATCTGCAGCCACACCGTCGTTGCCCTCCGAATCCTTTACTTCCTTTACTTCCTGTTTTTCTATATTGTCCAGCGCCAGCGCCATCGTCGTCAGCCCGCGCTGTCCCAGCAGGTCCATCTTGATCAGCCCCAGCGCCTCAATCGCGTTCATGTCGTACTGCGTCACCACGATGCCCTTCGTCGCCCGCTCCAGCGGCACCAGGTGCGTCAGCGGCCGCGCCGAAATCACCGTTCCGCACGGATGAATTCCCAAATGACGCGGCGCGTCGTCCAGCCGCAGCGCCACCTGCAAAATCGTTTTCCACGGCTCGTCATTCACCGGCAGCGTGCGGCCCTCCGGCAAAAGCTTGATCGCTTCCAGAATTTCCCGCACCGGCCGGTGCGGCAGCCGCTTCGTGAAATAATTCACCTCGCCCGGCGGCACGCCAAACACTTTGGCGACCTCGCGCACCGCCAGCCGCGCGTGCATGGTGATGAAGCTGCCGATCATCGCCACATGCTCCGGCCCCCACCGCGCATACACGTAATCGAGCAGCTCGTCGCGCCGCGCTCCGCAAATATCAATGTCAATGTCCGGACAATCCCCGCGCTGCTCATTCAGGAAGCGCTCAAAATAAAGTCCCCAGCGCAGCGGACACACACAGGAAATTCCCAGGCAATAGAGCACCATCGAACTCGCCGCCGACCCGCGCGCCACCGCCGGTATCCCGCGCCGGTGGGCTTCCTCAACGATGTCCCACACCAGCAGAAAATACGGCGCCAAACCCCATTTCTCGATCACTTCCAATTCGCGCGTCAGCCGCGCTAGCACGGCGGGCCGCAGCGGCCGGTAGCGTTTCTGTGCGCCCTCAAAACTCAGCTTCCACAAATACGAAAACGCCGATTCACCCTCCGGCACCGGGAACTCCGGAAAAATCGTTTTGCCCAGTTCCAATTCCAAATTGCATCGGTCCGCAATCTCCAGCGTCGCCCGCAGCAGTTCCGGATGATCCGGGAACAACCGCTGCATCTCCGCCGCCGGCTTAAACCACGCCTCGGTAGTCGTAATTTCGGGAGCCGCCACCGTAGTCAGCAATCCCCCAGTCCGAATCGCATTCACCGCCCGATGATGCAAATGCTCTTCCGGCTTCAGGAAGTGCACATTGTTCGTCGCCACCAGCGGAATCCCCAACTCCCGCCCCACCCTCTGCGCCTCCCGCAACACCCGCCCATCCCCCGCCGACAAATGCTGCACCTCGATATACAACCGCTCCCCAAAAACCTCCTTCAACTGCCAAAGGTGACTGGTGATTGGTGACTGGTGACTGGCGGTGCCTATGTAGCGGCCACCTTCAGGTGGCCCCGAATTTCCCTTTGTAGGGGCCGGGCTCGCCTGCCCTGAGTCCGATCGAAGGGCCCGGCCCGTCTCTGCAAACCCTTCACGCAACATCTCTGCCGGCCACAACGCAATCACCCCCGCGCTATGCGCCGCCAACTCCTCCACCGTAACCGCCCGCCCTGCCTCCTCCGCAAACGTCTCCTGCCCAGGCCGCAAAACCCCCAACTGCCGCAACGTAGTCAACCGGCACAAATTCCCATACCCCTCCGCATCCAGCGCCAGCAGCACCATCGCCACACTCGCCGAACTGTTCTTCTCCTTTACCTCCTTTACTTCCTTTACCTCCCGTCTCTCGCTGTTTCTTGCCACCACGTCGAGCGTCACCCCCACAATCGCCTTCACCCCCGCCGCCCGCGCCGCCTGATAAAACGGCACCGCCGCATACATCCCATTCGTATCCGTCAACGCCACGGCGGGCATCTTCTGCTCCACCGCCGCCGCAATAATCTCCTCCGGAGGATTCACCCCCCGCAAAAACGAGTAATGGCTGTGACAACGCAAATGCACAAACATGTGGCAACCGTAGCAGCGACAGCGACCGGCGGGAAGACGATCGGAGAGCTGAAGAAAATAGCGGGTAAAGGGAAGGGAATTACTTTCGAAAAATCCTGTAGCTCAGGCCTTCAGGCCTGAGGGTTTCCATCAATGCCGGCACGATCGTTCCGCAGGTCGAAGGTTTTATTGCGGTGACGCGGTCCGTAATAGGGCGGAAAATTGGCCGGTTGCTGACGGGAGATCCTCACCCCTAAAGGGGTGAGCTACAGAGCCTTATCGCGATAAACACGGCGTAGACAGCACCAACCCGTTCTCTTTCGTGGCGTAGTGCTCGCGCAGTTCCAGGCCCTTGCCGTAAAACACCGCGTTCCAGCCGTAGCGCCCGCGCACGCGGTCCACTTCGCGATTGAGATACCACCGCCGGTTCGCGTCCACATCAAACAACTCATTCTGCCGCCGGTCGGCGTCCAGATTCGTCACGCTCACACCGATATGCCGAATCGCCACGCGCCGCGTAAACAGTTTCGCGAACAGCTCCTTGCTGGCCACCAGCAGTTCGCGCTCGTCATTCGTCGCGCGCGCCAGCCGTACCGTCTGGTGCGCGGAATAGTGGTCCACATACCGCACGCGCACGCCAATCGTCCGCGCCTGCTTGCCGTGGTCGCGCAGCGTCGAGCCAATCCGCTCGCTCAAATACTCCAGCAAGCCGCCCAGAAATTCCGTGTCGATCGTGCCGCCTTCAATCGTCGTTTCGCGCGAAACCGATTTCGGCGTCGCCAGCGTCATCACCTCGCGTCCGTCCAGTCCGCGCGAACGCTCCCAGATCTGCTCGCCAATCACATCGCCAAACGCCGCCATCAGCACCGGCTTCGGAATCATTCGCAATTGCCCGATCGTCGTCACGCCCCGCTCCGCCAGCGCGCCCGCGTGCGTGTGCCCGATGCCGTGCAGCTTTCCCACCGGCAGCGGCGCCAGAAATCCTTCTTCCGTTCCCGGTGCCACGATGCGAAACCCGCGCGGCCGCTCCAGCCGCGACGCAATCGACGCCACCACTTTCGTCCGCGCCGCTCCCACCGACACGCTCAATCCCGTCCTTCCCAAAATTTCCGCCTGCAAACGCCGCAGCGTGGCCTCAAAATCCGGATACAGCCGCTCCGTCCCCGCGAAGTCCAGATAAAAATCGTCCAGCGCCGCCGTTTCCACCGCCGGCGTGTACGTCTCCAGAATCCGCCGCACCCGCTCCGCAAAATCCGCGTAGTGCTCGTACTTCCCGGGCACCACAATCGCCTTCGGGCAGATGCGCAGCGCGTCGCGAAAACTCATCGCCGTCTTCACGCCGCGGAATTTCGCCTCATAACTCGCCGATGCCACCACGCCGCGCCCCACCAGTACTGGCTTCCCGCGCAGCTTCGGATTCAGCACCTGCTCCACCGAAGCGAAAAACGCGTCCACATCCACATGCACAATATGCGGCAGTTTCTCAGCAGCACGCGCTTTACTGAGCCCCAGCCAACTCGCCCCAAACCAAGATCGCTTAACCGTTTGTAGTGGCCGGTCTTCAGACCGGCCCTCCGCCTCTTCCTCTTGTAGGGGCGGCTCTATGCCGCCTTCCGGCTCTTGTAGGGCCCGATTTCCGAAGCGGGCCGTCTCTTGGATCTCGAACGACATTCCAGGACGCACCGCCTCCGCCGCCATGTCCTCTACTTCCTTTACCTCATTTACTTCCTCTACCTCGCTTCTTCTTTCGACACACGCTTCCATGGCAGCTCCTGGCAGGGAACCGGCTCTTGCGCTACTTTAACGGGTGGCATCCGGCTCGGGAGAGCCCGAAGGCAATGGAGCCGAAGCCACCCGTTTCCCGTTTCCTCTACCGGGGGCGAATATAGGCGAACAAAAAGCGAAAGTCAATAGCTTTTTTTACCTTCGTATTTCCCTTTGAAATCCCGGCCTCCGCAAAATCTTTTCGGTGATCGCGCTCCGTACTCTCAAGAACGAAGTTGTAAAATCAGCCTTCCTTCTCCTCCCCTCCTGCTTACTCACCCTCCGCTCACCCGTCTATCGCTTTGGGCGTGTTCACCCAATAAATCTCCACTTCCGCGAAGCTCCTCTTTTCGCGACCAGGATGGTGTGTCTATGCGCAACACTTCTCGTTTTCTTCTCGCAATCCCTCTCGGCCTCGCCTTCTGCATCACCAGCGCGCAGGCGCAATTCAAAAATGGCAGCCAGGCCACCGAGCTGAATCTCCCCCGCATCAGCCAGCGCGGCGTCACCACGCAAACCATCGGCATCAGCACCATCACCATCGACTACAGCCGTCCCCTCGCCGGCTCCCGCGAAGTCTGGGGCAAGACCGTGCCTTACGGAAAAGTCTGGCGCTCCGGCGCAAACGAAAACACCACCATCGCCTTTTCCGATGACGTCATGATCGAAGGCAAGCCTCTCGCGGCCGGCACCTACGGCCTCCACATGATCCCCGACAAGGATCAGTGGACCATCATCTTATCCAAAAACTCCACCTCCTGGGGCAGCTTCAGCTATGACGAAAAGGAAGACGCCCTCCGCGTCACCGTCAAGCCCACCGCCGATCAAAACTTCGATACGCTCACCTACACCTTCGACGACGTGAAGCCCGATTCCGCCCTCGCCACAATGCGCTGGGAAAAGGTCGCCGTGCCCTTCCGCGTTTCCGTCGACGTGAAAGCCGTCACCCTCAAGAGCATTCGCAACCAGTTGCGCAGCGTCGGCGGCTTCACCTGGGCCGGCTATGACGAAGCCGCGAACTGGTGCCTCGACAACAACTACAACCTTGAAGAAGCGCTGAAGTGGGAAGACACTTCCATCCAGAACGAAGACCGCTTCGAGAATCTCGAAACCAAGTCGCGCGTCCTCGACGCTATGGGCAAGAAAGACGAAGCCGCCAAGACGCTCTCCGCCGCCTTCGCCAAAGCCAGCGCCACGCAGCTTTACGTTTACGCCCGCGGCCTGCAGCGCGCCGGCGACGCCAAGCGCGCGTTTGAACTCTACCCGCAAGTCGCCAAGCGCGACCCTAACCACTGGCTAAGCCATCTCGCGCAAGCTCGTCTGGCCTCCCACAGTGGCGATTACGCCGTCGCCTCAAAGGAAATGAAGCTGGCCATCGCCGGCGCTCCCGACGCCAACAAACCCTTCCTCGAGCCTATGCTCGCCAAGCTCGAAACCAAATCCGACATCAACAATTAATCCATGTCCCTTTGTAGGGGGAGGGGCTCGCCCCTCCCTCTTGGGTTGCTCCCGCGTTTGTAGGGGCGTCGTTTACCCCGCCCTCTTGGGTTGGGGGTGCCCTGCCTGGTCATACCAATTGCTCCCGAGCGAATCGAATGTGCAAAACTCGCCCGTCCGCCGTGGCGGACGGCCACTACACATGAGCTGTTCCTCAAGTCATCAGTCTTTTCCTTTACATCCTCCCCTCCCGTACCAATTTCGCCCCGCCGCGCATCAACATACTCCAGCAGCCCGTCCACTACTCCAACCGAGGTGACTCCCAAATGATCTCCATGACTCCCGAGCAGGCCGCGTTTCTCCTCCAATACAATCTTCCGTCCGTCAAAAACGAGTACCGCACCACCAGCGCCCTCATCGCCGCCATTCCCTCCTCCAACGCCGACTATCGCCCCGACCCGCAAGCCCGCAGCGCCGCCGAAATCGCCTGGCACATCGCCGCCACGGAGCACCGTTTCTACAACGGCGTCCTCTCCGGCGCCTTCGACTTCAACGCCATCCCCCGCCCCGAAGGCGGCATCACCCGCGAAAACATCCTCAAGTGGTACGCCGATTCGTTCACCAAGAATTTCGAAAGCCTCACCCGGCTCACCCCGCAGCAAGCCGCCAAGATCATGGACTTCCGCGGAATGTTCCAATTGCCCGCCGTAACCTATCTCGATTTCTGCATCCGCCACACCGTCCATCACCGCGGACAGCTCTCCACCTATTTGCGCGCCATGGGCGGCAAAGTCCCTGCCATCTATGGAGAAAGTTACGATTCCGCCGAGGCCAAAAAAGCCTCCGCGCAAGCCAACTGATTTCTACCAGGTGTTCGCCCGCATCCCCGCCACGGGCAAAAACGCCACCCCGCACCGGAACATTTGCAATTCCGGAATTTCTGAAATATTCACCACGCGCGCCGGCACGTAAATCGCCGGCGCATTCGGCGATTCCTGCGAAAACGGCACCGCGATCGTCACTTCGGTCGAAATCAAGTACGCATTCTTCGTACGGAATCCCAGCCCGCCTCGCGACATATCAATGCAGCTCACCACATCTTTCCCGAACGCCGCGCTCTGCACGCAAGCAAAGTAGTTCACCTTGGCCCGCACTCGTTGCCGCCGGTCTTCCACCGCTGTCGTCGTAGTTGCCCCCGTGGCCCGCGCCTCGCTCTTCCTGTGCGCGTCTGTTTTCTCCTCCGTTCGCGGATCCGCGTGTACTTCCGCGTGTCCCGCGCGCGGTTCCAGGTTCACCATCACTCGCGCTTCACCGTGCTCTGCGAACGGCTGTGCCACGCTCTCTTCCTCGTCCAATTCCAGTCCCGCATGTTCCACGACAACGGCTTCTCTCGAGGGCGATCCCAGCTTCTTCTGCACCTTCGCGGCCCCATTTCGCGGAGCGTTGCCCGGCTCCGGCCGCTTCCACACCGTCGCAAACCCACACTCCGTGCAATAGCGCACCAGCCCGCCGTGAATCGCGCAGACATCAAATTCATAGTCGCCGTTCAAGAGCGTCACCGTCTCGCCGCAACTCCCGCACTCCAGCACCAGCTCCAGCGGGCGTTCCTCCGGCGGAGGCGGCGCGGGAAAATCCATTTTCCAAAAGTCCAGTTCCTCGTCCAAAAATGCCACGCCGTATGTATGACGCCCGTCTTCCGAAGCGATCTCTCCCACAACGCGGATATCCGTTTCCTTATTGGTTTCCATTGAGCGCAGGATCAGCTCCTGCTCGGCGATCAATTTATACGTGGAGACGATCCCCGCCCCGTGCAGGCTCAGCATCACGGTATGCGTGTCTTCCGAGAACAGCCGGCCATCGGCGTCGCTGCCGATCAAGAGGATGGATATGGACTTCAATACGCGCCCGCTGCGGCGCATTTTTCTGGACGTCATCTTGGCAACCTGGGGAAGGGGCCAAGAAATTAACGTGTTCAGGATACCGGAAAATCGAAGCGGCGGCGCGGATTTTGCGCGGCTGTTGCCAACAAAAAACAAATTGTTGCGAACGGAAACGCTGTTTCAATCAGGAACATTTCTGCGCGCCTCTCTGGGAAACTTCACCGCGGCAGGCCGGTGCCAGCGGGGCATCCCAGGAGGTGCCAGAGAAGCAATGCCCGATGCACCCCAAACTTTTCTTTCCAGCGCCGTGATCTTCCGACTGTGAGCGCCGTTAGCGCGCCGCTGACCGCCGAATCGACAACAAGGCGAATCAGCAGACCGCACCGCAGCACGATGCCAACCGCCGGGCTGCGGTGCTTTGCAAAATAGGCGTAGCGCGAGCGCCAGTATTCGATCCGCGCGGCCGCCAGATCCTGCTTCGCCGTCTGCCCCTGGCCGTGCCATACGCGCACCTGCGGCAAGTGCACGGTCGCAAATCCCTCCTGTTCCGCCCGCAAGCAAAAATCCGTCTCTTCCAGAAAAAAGAAGAAACGCTCGTCCATTCCGCCCAGTTTTTCCCAAAGCAGCCTGCGAACCAGAAAGAAGGCGCCGATCACCGATTCCACCTCGACCGGCTCGCGCAATTCCTGTTCCTTCCCGGGGAAGCGCCGCGGCCAAAGCTTTCGCAAAAGAAATTTGTTCAGCAGTTCCGTCGCCAGGGTAGGGAAGTTGGCGATCGAGTTCTGTTTCCTTCCATCCGCATGAAGCAATTGCGCACCGGCCACGCCGCAGCCGGGATCCGCTCGCATCCATTCCACGGCGAGTTCTAACGCGTCTGGAGCCAGGCGTGCATCCGAATTGAGCAGCAACAGAAAATCGCCCGTGGCACCGCGAGCGGCGAGATTCACTCCGCGAGCAAAGCCAAGATTCCGCTCCATGCGTTGGTAATGAATCTCCGGAAACACCGCGGGCAAAACTTCCGCGGTCTCATCGGTAGAGCCGTTGTCGATAACATAAATCTCTTTTGAAACCGAACCGGCTGAAGAAAGAACCGATTCGATGGCTTCGCGCGTCTGCCGGCAGGTATTGCGCGTCAGGAGAATAACCGAAACGTCCAAACAGTGCGCTCCTCAACCCGGAGAAATCGCCGCGTGCGCCGTGCGGGCGCGGCGCAACGCACAAAGTGTATCAGGCGCGGAGCCGGGCAGGACAGCAGTCAGAGCAGGGCTGAACTTGGACGGAAGCGAATCTCAGGAACGGTAGGCACAAGCGAAGACAAGGAGTGGGGCGGCTGTAGATGGTCAAGACGTTGTTCCATCGCCGGAGCGGCTGATGGGCGGCTTGTAGTTGAGGCTACCATGGGGTCGCTCGTGGTTGTAGTAGTCGGTCCAGGGCTGGAGTTTTAGGTCTCTTTGGTCGGAGTTGGGCCAGTGCTGGGAGTAGGCCCACTCTCTGAGAGCGGTCTGGAT
>Ga0210387_10000020_pt1 | contig 192191 bp, 172 predicted proteins | sample IncBWC7OmetaG_FD_160108 | JGI IMG/M metagenome (GOLD analysis project Ga0210387, IMG submission 160108) | Forest soil microbial communities from Barre Woods Harvard Forest LTER site, Petersham, Massachusetts, United States - Inc-BW-C-7-O ...
CGTCGACTCCACCGACTTCGTCGAGGCCACGCGCGACCTCGACCCAGAGCAGACGCTCTTCATCGTCTCCTCCAAGACGTTCACGACCCTAGAGACAATGACCAACGCCCGCTCCGCGCGCGAGTGGTCGCTGGCGGCCTTGGGCGACGAGGCGGCGATCGCCAAGCACTTCGTCGCCGTATCCACGAACGCAAACGCAGTAGCCGAGTTCGGCATCGACACCGAGAACATGTTCGGCTTCTGGGATTGGGTGGGCGGCCGCTACTCGATGGACTCGGCGATCGGCCTCTCGACGATGCTGGCAATTGGCCCTGATGGCTTTCACGAACTGCTCGCCGGCTTCCACGCGATGGACGAGCATTTCCGCAGCACCCCATTCGAGCGCAACCTGCCGGTGCTGATGGGCCTGCTGGCCGTCTGGTACTCCAACTTCTTCGGGGCGCAGACGGTCGGAGTCATGCCGTACAGCCAGTACCTCAAGCGCTTCCCGGCCTACCTGCAGCAGCTGGCGATGGAGTCGAACGGCAAGCACGTGACACTCGCAGGCGTCCCGGTCGACTACGACACCGGCTCGATCTACTGGGGTGAGCCGGGCACCAACGGACAGCATTCCTTCTATCAGCTGATCCACCAGGGCACGAGGCTGATCCCAGTCGACCTGATCGGCTTCGCGCATGCGCTGAACCCCCTGCGCAACCACCAGAATCTGCTCATGTCGAACGTCTTCGCCCAAGCCGAGGCGCTGGCGTTCGGCAAGACCGAGGAGCAGCTGCGCGCCGAAGGAGTCTCCGAGGCGATCGTCCCTCACCGTGTGATGCAGGGCAACCGGCCGACCAACGTCCTGCTGGCCGAGCAGCTCACCCCGCACACGCTCGGCGCCTTGGTCGCCCTGTACGAGCACAGCGTCTTCACGCAGGGCACGATCTGGGGCATCGACTCCTTCGACCAGTGGGGTGTCGAGCTGGGCAAGGCGCTGGCCAAGCGCATCATCCCCGAGCTAGAAGCCGAGCGGGAGCCAACGCTCGAGCACGACAGCTCGACGAACGCGCTGATCCGCCGTTACCGTTCGCTGCGCGACCGATGAGCAGCGATCGAACATGAGCGTGAGACCGAACGCACACCGCATGAGCGCCGAGCGGGTTCCCGCGGGATGAGCGCCGAGCAGATCCCGATCGAGGTCCTCTCCGACGACGTGTCAGTAGCCCTGCGCGCCGCCGAGATCGTCGTCGAGCACGCCACCGCCGCGATCGCGGCTCGGCGCATGTTCACGCTGGCCGTAAGCGGCGGCCACACCCCGGGCCAGATGTTCGTCGAGCTGGCCCGTCGCAAAGACTTCCCCTGGGACCAATCGGCGATCTACCAAGTCGACGAGCGCATCGCACCGGACGGCGATCCCAACCGCAACTTGACGCTCCTGTGGGACAACCTGCCCGAGGCGGCTTTCAGCCAACTGCATCCGATGCCGGTCACGGCCGACAACTTGGACGAGGCAGCGGCTCGCTATGCAAGCGCGCTACCCGAGCGCTTCGACCTGATCCACCTGGGGATTGGCGCCGATGGGCACACGGCCTCGCTCGTGCCGGGCGACCCGGTACTGAACGTGAGCGACCGCGACGTAGCACTGACGGCCGAGTACATGAACCTGCGACGCATGACTGTCACCTACCCGGTGCTGAACCGCGCGAGAGCACTGCTGTGGCTGATCACCGGCAAGGAAAAGCGTGACGCGCTAAGTCGACTGGAAGCCGGCGACGAGTCGATCCCGTCGGGGCGAGTCTCGCGCGCACAGGCGCAGATCGTGGCCGACGCCGCGGCCACCGGGCGCTAAGAACGTGTCTCAAAACCTGCGGTGCTTGCGCATGCGTTCATGGACCAAGCTGGTCGTCGCGGGACGTCGCAGCGCGTACTGGTAGTACGTGCAAGACGTCATGTGGTGACCAGCGCAGCGTCCAGGGACGCATCTCGCGGTGCCGCAGGTTTTGAGACACGTTCTAAGGAGAACTTCCAAAAACGCGGTGCCCGCGCGTGCGCGGTGGACACGCGGCAAATTGCGCTAGACCGGCAGCGGTTGGCGCGCCGAGGCCGCCTGCCCCTGCAGGTCGCTGAGCACCGCCAGCATCGACTCGACGTCGCACTCGCTCTGCGGCCATGGCTTCTCAGGATGGTCCTCGAGCGTCTTCAGCCCATTGCCAGTGATGATCGCCACCACGGTCGCGTCGGGATCGAGCTCGCCCGACTCCGCCAGCTTTTTGAGTACCGCGATCGTGGTGCCGCCGGCCGGCTCGGTCAGGATCCCCTCGGTTTCGGCGAGCAGGTCGATCCCGGCGAAGATCTCCTCGTCGTTGGCTGTGCCGGCACTGCCTTTGCGCGAGAGGACAGCGTCGATCACCAGATAGCCGTCGCCAGGAGAGCCGATCGCCAGCGAGTGTGCGATCGTCGTCGGGTTGCGTGGCTGGATCTCAGGCTCACCGGAGACGATCGCGTCGGCGATCGGCGAGCACCCCTCCGGCTGGGCGATGTGCATCTTCGTCGCGCTTGTCTCGGCCAGCCCAACCGTCTCCAACTCGACCAGTCCCTTGTGCAGCCGTGAGGAAAGCGTCCCGCCGGCGGTGGCGGAGACGATGTGGCCCGGTGCCCTCCAGCCGAGCTGCTCGACGATCTCGAAAACGGCCGTCTTGGCACCCTCGGCGTAGAACGGCCGCAGCGTGATGTTGGCGAACTCGAGTCCGCTGGCTGCCGCCACCTTCTTGCACTCGCGGTTGGCTTCGTCGTAGTTGCCGGCAACCTGGCAGACCCGTGCGCCAAGCGCGCGGCAGACGCGCGCCTTGGTCTGCTCCAGGCGGTTGGGATAGAAGACATAGGGCGTGAGCCCGGCCTTGGCCGCCAGCGCAGCGACGGCCGTGCCGACGTTGCCGGTGGAGACGCAGCCGATCTCGGTCTTTCCGAGCTCGAGCGCTCGTGCGATAGCGCTCGAGACCACCCTGTCCTTGTAGGAAAAGCTCGGTCGCTGCGAGCTGTCGTCCTTCAAATACAGTTTCCGCAGTCCCAGTCGCTCGCCAAGCCTGTTTGCCGGGATCAGCGGTGTCATGCCCGACACCTGCCCGACTTCGGCTTGAGCGTGCGCCGAGCGGATGGGAAGCAGCTCCGACAGCCGCCAGATGTTGTGGGGTCGCTCGCCCATTGGCAGCTCACGCAAGCGGCTCTTGGCGAGCTCGTAGTCGTAGGCGACGTCGAAGCACTTCCCGCACGTGGGACAAAAGGCCTCCGTGTCGGTTATCGGGCGTTTGACATCGCACCTCTGGCACACCAGTTCGGTCACGCACGAGCGCGTCGTCTCGTTCGGGTCTGCGTGCCCTGTAGCGGTGCTCATCGGGTCTCACCCCTTCTTCGTTGGCTTGGTTGACTTCGGTTTGTCCAAGTCATCGTGGCACAAGCTCCCCCTGAGGCCACGACGCGTCGATCTCGGCGCCGGCGGGTGTCGAGTCGATCAGCAGCTGCTCGGCAATGTGCGGAGCGAACGGCATCAGCACGCGCGCGAGCATCTGCAGCGCGTCGATCAGCGCCTCGTAGTCCTCTGCGCACAGCCGGCCACGCTTGGCGATCACGCGCTTCTCGTAGTCGCGGATACGGTCGAACAGCCGCATCACGTTGCGAACAGCGCTATGCATCTCGAGCTCGCACGCATCCTCGGTGATCTTCTCGACAGCGGTCTCACACCACTGCTCGAGGCGTTTGCGCAGGTGCTCGGTCTTATCGGGCCCCATCGCCGCGGTTTGCTCGCCGTCGGTCGCTGCGCCGTTTGGGGCGCCCTGACTCAGCTCAGCCGGGTCGAGCGTGAAGCGAGCATGCGAGTAATCCCAAAGCTGACGCAAGAAGCGATGACAGCGCTTGACGTCGCCGTCGCTCCAGTTCAACGAGCGCTGCGCGCGAGCGGCGAACAGCACCGCCAGCCGCACCGTGTCGGCCCCGTACTGCGCCACCAGCTCATCGGGATCGACCACGTTGCCAAGATGCTTGCTCATCTTGCGCCCGTCCCTGATCACCATCTCGTGAAACAGGCAGCCGGCGAACGGCTCGCCGTCTGAGAGGAACTCCAAGGGCCCGATGTCGCGCAGCGCCTTGGTCACGGTGCGCTGGTCGAACACGAAGTTGCCGCTGTCCGATCCGGCGACGACGCGCTCGCAGGGCAGCCAAGCGCGCAGGTCCTCGAGCGCCAGGATGTGCTCCAAGCTCCGCTCACGCTCGGCGGGAGGTACGCAGACGGGAACCCAAAGCCACAGTGCGTCGAAGTGACAGTCGAGCGTGTCGGTCTCACGTGTAGCGGGACCACCGCACTTGGGACAGGCGGTCTGCACGAAATCCTCGCGCTCGGCAAGCGGATTGCCCGTGCCGGTCGGCGTCAAATCGAGCGGCAGGATCACGGGCAGCGCGTCCTTGGGCAGCGGTACCGTCCCACAGCCGTCGCAGTAGACGATCGGGATCGGCGTGCCCCAGGAACGCTGTCTGGAGATGGTGAAGTCGTTGGCCCGGTAGCGAACGGCCTCGCGTGCCCCTGGCACGGAGCTATGAGGCAGGGGCGTGTGGGTATCTCCAGAGGCTGGGCCCCCCGCGTGGCGGTCTCCGTCGAGGGGCGTGGGGGCGTCCTCGGTTTGGCTGAGGAGCCGCTCGGCGATCAACGCGTCGGTGCGGTCGCACTCAGGCACGCCGAACACGGCGGTGGGCCCGAAGCGCCCGTCCACGGTAGGGGTGACGATCACCGGCAGCGGCTCACCACCGGTGGGGGAGGCGAGCAGGCGGCCGGTATCGACAAAGGGCATCCTTTGCGCCTCGCGCGCACTACGCTCCAACCCAACCGCTCGCAGCTCCTCCAGCCGTTGAGCCAAACCCTCGTCGCGCGCCCACTCGTCGACCTGCGGGTGTCTCGGTGAGACGCTTACGAAGCGGGCCAGATCGAGCGCGTCGGAGTGCGGCGTGAAGACGGTCAGCGGCTCGCCGTCCTCAGCGAGCAGGTCGAGCTCGACCCCATCGACACGACCAAGCACGAAGCGCTGCGAGGCAAGCGCGTTCTCATCCCATATCCCACTGGCGGCGAGCTCGGCGAGGCGGCGGTCGTTCTCCGGCACATACTCGCTGATGCGCAGATACCACTGCGGCCGCTGGATCAAGCGCACGGGATGGTGGCAACGCCAGCAGGTCCCGTCCTCGACCTGGATCGTCGCGAGCACCGTCTGACAGGTGTCACACCAATCGACGCTGCCGGTCCCGCGGTAGACCAATCCGGCCTCCAAGAGGGTAAGGAACAACCACTGCGACCAGCGGTACATGATCGCCTCGGAGCTCATGAAGGTGCGCTCCCAGTCGAAGGAAAAACCGAGTCTGCGCAGCTGCAGAATCATGTGCTCGGCACACCGATTCACCCAGTCGCTCGGCGGCTCTTTGCCGGCGATCGCGCCAAGCTCGGCCGGCAGCCCGAAGGAGTCGAAGCCGAAGGCGAACAGCACATCCTCTCCGCGCCCCCGGCAAAAGCGCGCGTAGGCATCCCCGATCGAATAGCTGCGCACGTGTCCGATGTGGATGTTCCCCGAGGTGAACGGAGCCGAGGGCTTGATGTACTTGCGAGCGCGATCCCCGGCGATCTCGGGCGTGCGAAAGGCATGCCGCTCATGCCAAGCGGCCTGGCGACGAGCCTCGATTACCTGAGGGTCATAGCCGGCGGGATCGTCGTCGCTCATTCGACCGAGAATACCCAAGGGGAACCCCGGCGCGGGCGTCAGGGCCGTTGCTATGCTCGTCCGCCACGACTGTAAGGATTCTCAGATGGAAGTAGAGATTGGCCGCGGCAAGAGCGGCCGCCGCGCATACGGCTTCGACGACATCGCGATCGTGCCCTCCAGGCGCACACGCGACCCCGACGACATCGATATCTCCTGGAAGCTGGGCCCCTACCAGTTCGAGCTGCCGATGATGGCCTCGGCGATGGACGGCGTCGTCTCGCCGGAGACGGCCGCGATCGTGGGCGGGCTCGGCGGTCTGGCAGTACTCAATCTCGAGGGAATCTTCACGCGCTACGAGGACGCCGACGAGCAGCTGGAGCGGATCGCGGGACTGCCGAAGGAGATCGCCACGCGCGAGATGCAGGAGATCTACAACACCCCGGTCAAGCCGGAGCTGATCGCCCAGCGCATCCGCGAGGTCAAGGAGCGCAAGGTCGTCGTCGCCGCTTCGTTGACCCCGCAGAAGGTGCTCGCGTATTACGAGATCGCGCTCGAGGCCGGGCTTGACGTGCTGGTCATCCAGGGCACGGTCGTATCGGGCGAACACGTCTCGACCGTCTCCGAGCCTTTGAACCTCAAGGAGTTCATCCCTTCGCTCGACGTCCCAGTGGTTGTCGGCGGCTGTGCCTCCTACCAGACGGGCCTGCACCTGATGCGCACGGGCGCGGCTGGTGTGCTCGTAGGCGTTGGTCCAGGTGCCGCATGCACCACGCGCGGCGTGCTCGGCATCGGCGTACCGCAGGCGACGGCGATTGCCGATGTGGCTCACGCGCGCTCCACGCACATGCTGGAGACCGGCGAGTACTGCCAGGTGATCGCCGACGGCGGCATGCGCAACGGCGGCGACGTCTCCAAGGCAATCGCGCTCGGCGCCGATGCGGTCATGATCGGCTCGCCGCTTGCACGTGCTCACGAAGCGCCCGGACGAGGCTTTCACTGGGGCATGGCGACCTTCCACCCGACGCTCCCGCGCGGTGCACGAGTGGCGACGACCCGCAACGGCACGCTCGAGGAGATCCTGGTCGGGCCGGCGCGAGAGAACGACGGCACCTTCAACCTGTTCGGCGGCCTACGCACCTCGATGGCGACGTGCGGTCACAAGGATCTGGCGGAGTTCAATCGTGCCGAGGTGGTGATCGCCCCGTCCTTGCAAACCGAGGGCAAGCAGCTGCAGCGTGACCAGTCGGTTGGCATGGGCTCCAACGGCAAGGCGGCAGAACTAGTAAATGACTGAGGGCGCCGTCACGGTTCCCAAGCCGCCTCCAGAGGTGTCGAATGGGGTCGGTGCAGCGCGCGAGGAGGTTGTCGTCCTCGATTATGGCGGCCAGTACTCGCAGCTGATCGCAAGGCGCATCCGCGACTGTGGGGTCTTCTCCGAGTTGCTGCCCCATCACGTAGCGTTGGAGGAGGTCACCAAACGCAAACCGCGCGGGATCATCCTCTCGGGCGGTCCGGCGTCGGTATATGCGCCGGGAGCACCGACCCTGGAGCGTGGCCTGCTGGAGCTCGGCGTGCCGGTGCTCGGCATCTGTTACGGCATGCAGCTGCTGGTTCACGATCTGGGGGGCCGGGTCGAGCAGGCAGAGGTGGGGGAGTTCGGCCGCTCCGAGCTGACCGTCACCACCCCGGGTGTCCTCTTGGCGGGAATGCCAAAGGAACAAACGTGCTGGATGTCCCACCGCGACACCGTTTTCGCGCCGCCGCAAGGCTTTACCGCGCTGGCGTCGTCCACGGGCTCGCCGGTCGCCGCCGTCGAGGATGCGGCCCGCGGCATCTACGGCATCCAGTTCCATCCGGAGGTGGTCCACACGCCCTACGGCCAGGAGATCCTCACGCGCTTCCTCACCGAGGTATGTGGCTGCAAGCGCACTTGGTCGGCGGCTTCGATCGCCGAAGACCAGATCGCGCGTATTCGCAAGCAGGTCGGGGACGGGCGCGTCATCTGCGGCCTCTCGGGCGGGGTCGATTCTTCGGTGGCCGCGCTGCTGGTGCACCGCGCCATCGGCGATCAGCTCACATGCGTGTTCGTCGACCACGGATTGATGCGAAAGGACGAGGGCGAGCAGGTGATCAGCGCCTTCCGCGACACCTTCGGGGTGCCGCTGGTGGCGGTCGATGCCGAGCAGCGCTTCCTCGAGAAGCTGAAAGGCGTCACCGAGCCGGAGGCCAAGCGCAAGGCGATCGGCGCCGAGTTCATCCGCGTGTTCGAGGAGGAGGCCGCCAAGATCTCCGAGACCAGCCCGGCTCGCTACCTAGTGCAGGGCACGCTCTACTCCGACGTGATCGAGTCAGGCGGAGGAACCGGAGCCGCGACGATCAAGTCCCACCACAACGTCGGCGGACTCCCAGACGACATGCAGTTCGAGCTGGTCGAGCCGCTGCGCGCCTTGTTCAAGGACGAGGTGCGAGCCGTGGGAGCAGAGTTGGGTTTGCCCGAGCGTCTGGTCTGGCGCCAGCCGTTCCCAGGCCCGGGCCTGGCGATCAGGATCGTGGGTGGCGAGGCGACACGCGAGCGCTTGGACGTGCTGCGCGAGGCCGACCACATCCTGCAGGAGGAGATCCGCAAGGCGGGCTTGTACCGCGAGCTGTGGCAGTCCTTCTGCGTCTTGCCGGATGTGCGCACAGTCGGAGTGCAGGGCGACGAGCGTACGTACGGCTATGTGGTCGTGATCCGCGCGGTAACAAGCGACGACGCGATGACAGCCGACTGGGCGCGCTTGCCCTACGACCTGCTGGAGACGATCGCCTCGCGCATGATCAACGAGCTGCGTGAGGTAAACCGGGTGGTATTGGACATCACTTCGAAGCCGCCAGGCACGATCGAGTGGGAGTAGAACCACCTTCTATCTGGCTAAAGAAAGCCAAACGACGTTGAAACACGCTGTTTTTGCTTATTTGGCCTATGATGTGCCTCTCGCCGCGCGCGACAGATCGCGTGCGGCCTTTTTCACGCCATGAAGACCTACGTAGCCAAGCCCACAGATCGCGAGCGCAACTGGCTCGTCGTCGACGCCAACGGACAGACGTTGGGACGTCTCGCGACGCAGATCGCCGACGTCCTGCGCGGCAAGCGCAAGCCCGAGTACACGCCGCACATCGACACCGGAGACTTCGTCGTGGTCATCAACGCCGAGAAGATCGCGGTCACCGGCAAAAAGCGCCAGGACAAGCGCTATTACCGTCACTCCGGCTACCCGGGCGGGCTGCGCTCGCGCACCTTCGAGGAAATGATCGAGCGTCGTCCCGAGGAGATCATCCGGCTGGCGGTCAAGGGCATGCTGCCGCGCAATCGCTTGGCCCGCAGGCAGATCACCAAGCTGAAGATCTACGCCGGCCCCGAGCACCCACACGTCGCCCAGAAACCGCAACAGATGGAGATCGAGGCGTAATGGCCGACGAGCCCACAGAGCAGACTGACGAGCAGCCCGAGCCCACCGAGCAGAGCGTCGAGACGCCTCAGGCCGCCGAGGAGACTCCCACGGTCGAGTCGGCCGAGGAGCTCGTAGCTGCGGAGGCGGTCGTCGAGGCCGAGGCTGAGATCATCGCGGAGGCAGTTGTCGAGGAGGCAATCGAGGAGGCCATCGTCGAGGCTGCGGTCGACGAGCTCGCCGCTGAGGTCATCGCGGAGGCGGTCGTCGAGGCCGAGATTGAGGCAGCGACCGAGGCCGAGGCCGAGGCAGAGACAGAGGAGCTTGAAGAGGAAGAGCCCACGCCGCGCGTAAAGCCGTCGGTACCCGGAGCCCATCTCGAAGTGGACATCGTTCCCGAAGGCGTAGACCCGCTCGCGCCCGAGCAGCCGGCCGATCCTTATGCGCTGGAGGAGGACGAGGAGGCGAAGTCCGAGGAGGACGGCGAGGTCGAGCACCTTGCCCAGCCGATCTCGAGCGCCGCCATCGACCTGGCAGCCGGAGCGCGTTACAAAGCCACCGGCAAGCGCAAGACCGCAATTGCACGAGTCATCCTGAGGCCCGGTAGCGGTACGTATCTCGTCAACGGGCGCAAGCTCGACGAGCACTTCCCACGCACCACGTTGCAGCGCAACATTCGCCAGCCGCTGGAGACGGTCGGCTATCAGGAGCGCATGGACGTGGTGGCAAGGTTGCACGGCGGCGGCATCTCCGCTCAGGCGGGCGCGCTGCGCCACGGCATCTCGCGCGCCCTGCTCGAGGCCGATCCGAACCTGCGTGGCGAGCTCAAGCGCCGCGGCTTCCTCACGCGCGACTCGCGCGCCAAGGAGCGCAAGAAGGCCGGCCTGAAGAAGGCGCGCAAGCGGCCGCAGTTCTCCAAGCGCTGATCCGCGTATCCGCTCTGCTCGCCGTGGCGAGCGGAGACAGCGAGAATCGCTGCATGACGATCCTCAAGGGCGAATGACACCGAGGCTGTTCGGGACCGACGGGGTCCGCGGCGTCGCCGGCGGGCTGCTCAGTGCCGAGCTGGCGCTTGCACTGGGCAAGGCTGTCACGGCTCGCAGCCCGGCAGATCGTCCACGAGTACTGATCGTGCGCGACACGCGCGAGTCCGGTGAGATGCTGCAGGCAGCCCTTGCCGCGGGCGTGAGCGCGGCCGGAGGAGAAGCGCTGCTCGGCGGCGTACTGCCGACGCCGGCTGCGCCGCTCTTGATCAAGCGCTACGGCTTCGATCTGGCGGCGGTGCTGTCGGCTTCGCACAACCCCTACCAAGACAACGGCATCAAGTTCTTCGCCGCCGACGGCTTCAAGCTCAGCGACGAGCAGGAGCAAACGATCGAAGAAGAGTTGCGGCAGGCTGACAATTCCGCAGGCGGCGCGCACGTGGTTGGCGAGCAACCGGCTGGTCGGCGTGTGGGCGGTGCTCAATCGGGCGATACACATGCCAGCGGTCCTTCAAAAAGCATGATGCCGCGCGCGCGGGGCATGCGCAAAATCGGACATGTGCGCGAGCTGCGCGGCACGCACGAGGACTACCTGCGCGAGCTCGAGACGCGCTTCGCCAAGCTACGCCTCGACGGGCTCGACGTCTTGCTCGACTGCGCCAACGGCGCCACTTACAAGGTTGCTCCGGAGATCTTCCGCCGTCTAGGCGCAAACGTCACGGTCGTGGCGGCAAGCCCCGACGGGCGCAACATCAACGAGGGCTGTGGCTCGACTCATGTCGCTGCGCTCGGCGAGCAGGTGCGCGCGGGTGGGCATGCGCTCGGTCTGGCCTTCGACGGCGACGGCGACCGTGTGCTCGCGGTCGACCGCACTGGCGCCGTGGTCGACGGCGACGAGCTGATCGCACTCGCGGCTTTGCACCTGCGCGAGCAGGGCCGGCTCGCCGGCGATGGTGTGGTCGTGACGGTGATGACCAACTACGGCTTTCACTCGGCGATGCGCGAGGCCGGCATCGAGGTCGCCTGCACGAACGTCGGCGACCGCTACGTGCTCGAGCGGCTGCGCAGCAGCGGTTGGGCGCTCGGGGGAGAGCAGTCGGGACACATCATCGAGATGGGTTTCAACAGCACCGGAGACGGGATCGCGGGCGCACTGCTCACGCTCGAAGCACTGGCCGGACGCGACCTGAGCGAACGCGAAGCGATGCGCAAGCTGCCGCAGCGGCTCGTCAATGTGCGCGTGCTGGATCGAGGCGCGCTCGCGGGCTCCGAGAGCGTCGTGCAGGCCGTGGCCGAGGAGGAGCAGGCGCTCACCGGCCGCGGGCGCGTGCTCGTCCGTCCCAGCGGCACCGAGCCGCTCGTGCGCGTGATGGTCGAGGCGCCCAGCGACGAGGAGGCCGACGCGGTCTGCTCGCGACTGGTGGCGCTCGTAGAGCGCGAGTTGGGCTAGGAACGTGTTTCGAAATGAGCTGTGTAGCGGGATGCCTCACCGGTTGTGCGTCGGGGTGTGTTTGGCTCGTCTTTGATTGGTCCCGCCAACACCCCCTTTTTTTGAACGAGTAGATAAAGGTTAGGTACCTAAATAAAGCATTCGTGTCCAAACAAGGGGGTGTTGAGCGTGCAGGTCATTTTTGAAAGACCTTCTACAGGCTCGTGAGCCCCAAGACTCGCTGATATCGTCGTCGCCGTGTGCGGCATCGTTGGCTATGTAGGCAAGCGCCCGGCCCGCGAGCTGCTGCTCGCAGGTTTGCAGAAGCTCGAGTACCGCGGCTATGACAGCGCCGGCATCTCGCTGATCGCGGGCGATCAGATCGAAGCGGTGCGCTCGGTCGGCAATCTGAGCGCGCTGCAAGCCAAGCTCGACCACGGCGAGCGCTCCGGCGCCGTGGCGGTGGCCGAGCGCGTCGCCACCACCGGGATCGGCCACACACGCTGGGCCACGCACGGGCGCGTCAGCGAGGAGAACGCCCACCCCCACTACGACCCCGAGGACCGCCTGCACGTCGTCGTCAACGGGATCGTCGAGAACTACATGGCGCTGAAGGAGCGCCTGGCAGGCGAAGGCAACCTGTTCACCTCCGAGACCGACGCCGAGGTGATCGCCCACCTGGTGGCCGCCCACTACGAAGGCGATCTCACGCTTGCCGTGCGCAAGGCGTTCGCCGAGCTCGAGGGCCACTTCGCGTTCGTGGCGATGAGCGTCGAGCAGCCCGACACGCTCGTGGGAGCCCGCAAGGAGTGCCCACTGGTCATCGGCCGCGGTGAGGGCGAGCAGTTCATCGCCTCGGCCGTGCCGGCGTTCCTGGCCCAGACGCGCTCGGTGCAATACCTCGACAACGGCGAGCTGGCGGTCCTGCGACCCGACGGCGTCACGATCCTGACGCTCGCCGGAGAGGAGGTCTCGCGCGAGGTGCAGCAGGTCGACTGGGACGAGGAGACCGCCGAGAAGGGCGGCTACGAGACCTTCATGCTCAAGGAGATCCACGAACAGGCGGACGCCGTGGCCGAGACGATCGCCGATCGCGTGGCGCGCGGCAACGGCGTCGATCTGGACGAGCCGGGGGCCCTCGACGAGGCGATTCTCGCCGACATTAAGCGAGTCGTGGTCGTCGCCTGCGGAACCTCCTATCACGCGGGCTTGGTGGGCCGCTATGCGATCGAGGAATGGGCGAGGCTACCCGTCGAAATGGACATCGCTTCCGAGTACCGCTACCGCAATCCGGTCGTCGGGCCAGGCGACCTCGTAATCGGGATCTCCCAGTCGGGGGAGACAGCGGACACGCTCGCGGCGATGCGCAAGGCGCGCGATGCCGGCGCAACCGTGCTTGCGATCACCAACGTGATGGGCTCGCAGGCCACGCGCGACGCCGACGGCGTGCTGTTCACGCGCGCGGGCCTTGAGATCGGTGTGGCGGCCACCAAGACGTTCGTTTGCCAGGTGGCTGTCATCTATCTGCTCGGCCTGCGCCTGGCCGAGCTGCGAGGCACCCTCTCCTCCGAGCGTCTGACGGAGTTGGTCAGCGAGATCAAGCGCCTGCCGCACTGCATCGATCAGGTGATCGCGAACGTCGACGAGCAGATCGAGCAGGTGGCCGAGGCGCACGCGCAAAAGGAATTCTTCCTCTACCTGGGTCGTCACGTCGGGCTGCCGGTCGCGCTCGAGGGGGCGTTGAAGCTGAAGGAGATCTCCTACATCGCGACCGACGCCTATGCGGCCGGCGAGATGAAGCACGGCCCGATCGCGCTGCTCGACGAGTCCACGCCCGTGGTTTGCGTGGCAACCGACTCGCCGGTGCTGGAGAAGATCGTCTCCAACATGCAGGAGGTGCGCGCACGCGGTGCCCACGTGATCGCCCTGACGACCGAGGGCAATAGCCTGGAAGGTCAAGTCGACGTCGCGATCCCGGTGCCCGCGATCGACTGGATGCTGCAGCCGGTGCTAGCCGTGATCCCGCTACAGATGCTCGCCTACCGGATAGCCAGGCTGCGCGGTCTGAACGTCGATCAGCCGCGAAACCTCGCCAAGACCGTCACCGTCGAGTAGACGCGCCCTACGCGGGTGGATCTCCGGAGGAGCCCTTAGTATCGCTCGTCATGGCGGAGCTTCCCGACTGGTGCGAGCCGCTGCTCGACGCCCCGCAGATGCGGGCGGTCGACCGGTGGGCGATCGAGCAACGGGGGATACCGTCGCTCGATCTGATGGAGCGTGCGGGGCAGGGCGTGGCGCGTGTCGTGGAGGAGCTTGCGCCTGACGGGCCCGTAGTCGTGGTGTGTGGCAAGGGCAACAATGGTGGCGACGGCTTCGTTGTCGCCAGGCTCCTGCGCGAGGCGGCAAGGGACGTGGTGGTGTGCTTGGCGGCCGGTGAGGAGCTCTCGCCTGATGCGCGCGCCAATCTCGAGCGTCTCCCTGGGGCGCCGCCGCTGGAGCTCTCGGATGGCGGCGCCTCCAAGGCTATTGCGCACGCCCGCGTGGTCGTCGACGCGCTGCTTGGCACAGGCTTCGCGGGGGTGGCGCACGGCGCTGTGGCGGAGGCGATTGAGACGATCGACGCCGCGCCTGGGCTTGTCGTGAGCGTGGATGTGCCCAGCGGAGTCGACGCCTCCACCGGGGTCATCGCCGGTTCGGCGATCAAAGCCGCCAAGACCGCCACTTTTCACGTGGCCAAGCCTGGCCTGTGGATCTACCCGGGCAAGGGCCACGCCGGGGAGATCGACGTGATCGACATCGGGATCCCGCGTGGCGCGCCCGGCACGAGCGATATCGGACTGATCCGCGACGAGGTGCTTGACACGCTTCCGAGCAGAGAGGCCGGCTCGACGAAGTTCAGCAGCGGCCACGTTCTCGTCGTCGGTGGCTCGCTCGGGCTGATGGGCGCTCCGGCAATGGCCTCGCTAGCCGCGCTACGCGCCGGCGCCGGCTACGTGACCGCATGTGTGCCGGCCTCGCTGCGGCAGATCCTGGACGTCCAGTTGCTCGAGGTCATGACTCTTGGTCTGGCCGACGAGGGTGGCGCGCTCATGCCCGAGGGACTGCCTATCGTCAGGGACTCGCTTGCCCGTGCTGGTTGCTTGGCGCTTGGCCCCGGGCTCGGCCGTCACCCCCAGAGCGTGCGCTTCGCGCGCGCGCTGGCTCAGGAGGCGTCACTTGCGCTGGTTCTCGACGCCGACGGCCTGAACGCCCACGCAGGCTCACTGGACAGGCTCACGGCGAGAGAGGCGCCGACGGTGCTCACGCCGCATGCCGGCGAGCTGGCACGACTATTGGACATAGATAGTGAGCAGGTACAGATCGAGCGGCTCGCACACGCCCGCAAAGTCGCTGAGCAGGCCGGGGCGATCGTTGTGCTCAAGGGCGACGACACGCTTGTCGTCGAGCCCGCCGGCCGTGTCGCGATCAGCCGCGGCAACAGCCCCGCGCTCGCCACAGCCGGCACCGGCGATGTGCTCACCGGCACCATCGCGGCCTTGCTCGCGCAGGGGATGGAACCGTTTGCGGCAGCCGCCGCGGGCGTCCAGTTGCATGCTCGGGCAGGCCGCGAGGCTGCCCGCAGGCAGGGATCGGCCGAGGGCGCGCTCGCCGGCGACGTGATCGCCGCACTGCCCGCGGTGAGGCGCCGATGAGCTCGCGCCGCGCCGTCGCACACGTCAACCTGGCGGCAATCGAACGCAACTGCCGACGGCTGTGCGAGGAGCTTGAGCCGGGCTGCGAGCTGTGCGTGGTCGTCAAGGCCGACGGCTATGGCCACGGGGCAGCGCAGAGCGCTCGCGCAGCGCTCGATGCAGGCGCGACCTGGCTTGCGGTGGCGGGCGCGCACGAGGCCGCGCAGTTGCGGCGGGCGGGCTTCGGCGAGGCGAGGCTGCTTGTGATGGGTGCTCTCAGTCCGGTCGAGCTGGACGAAGCGCTTGCGGCCGAGGCCGACGTCGTCGTATGGAGCGAGCAGATGGTTGCTGCTGTTGCGCAAGCAGGCGGCGGTCGTGTGCACGTCAAGCTCGACAGCGGCATGGGCCGGCTCGGCACGCGCGACCCCGAACAAGGGCTGCGCGTGGCAGCGCTTGCCGCCGAGACAGCACAGGTCGAGCTGGCCGGGGCGATGACTCACTTCGCGACCGCCGATGACGAGCGCGACGAGTTCTTTGCGCGTCAGCTCGAGACGTTCAGCGGCTGGGCAGAGCAGCTCAAGGCCTCATATCCGGACATCGTCGTGCATGCGGCCAACAGTGCCGCCACTCTGCGGGAGCCGCGCTCGCACTTCGACATGGTTCGCTGTGGCATCGGCGTATACGGGATGGACCCTTTCGGGCGCGACCCGCTCGCACGCCGGCTCGATCCTGCCCTCGAGCTGGTCTCCTATCTGGCCGAGGTCAAGGACTGCGCTTCCGGCCAGAGCGCCGGCTATGGACGACGCTTCGTCGCCGAGCAGGAGACGCTGCTGGGCGTGCTTCCGATCGGCTACGGCGACGGCTGGCGACGGGCGCTGTCGAACAACGGCGAGGTGTTGATCGCCGGGCGGCGAAGGCCGATCGTGGGCACGGTCAGCATGGACAACCTCACGGTCGATCTCGGCACGGACGCGCAGGCTCGTGACTTGCACGGCAGCGAGGCCGTGCTGATCGGCGCACGCGGCGAGCAGCGGATAACCGCCGAGGAGGTCGCGCAACGGATCGACACGATCAACTACGAGGTGACCTGCGCGCTGACAGGGCGTGTGCCGCGTGTGTATCACCGCGACGGCCAGCCACTGGGCGAGCCGGCAGCCGGTCAGGCGGAGGGCTCGCCAAGCCTGCAAGGCGGGGCGCAAACCTCGGTCGGTCCTGTGGCTCCCCCGCTCGGCACGAGTTGATGAGCACGCAGGCGCTCGAGATCGTCCGCTCGGCGCTGGCGGGGCGGCGCGCCTGGCTTGTCGGTGGCGCGGTGCGCGACCGCCTGCTTGGACGGTCTGGGGCCGATCTGGACGTCGTGCTCGACGGCGACCCGGGGGAGGGTGCGCGCGCGATTGCGCAGGCCGCCAAGAGGGCCGGCGCTCCCGCGGCTTGCTTCGCGCTCTCAGAGGAGTTCGGGGCGTGGCGCGTGGTCGCGCACGAAGGCTCCTGGCAGGTTGACGTGGAGGCGATGCGCGGCGACTCGCTGGAGGCCGACCTGCGCTTGCGCGACTTCACCGTCAACGCGATCGCCGAGCCCTTGGACGGGGGGGAGCCGCTCGACCCGCTCGGTGGTCTCGACGACCTGCATACCGGGCGTCTGCGTATGGCAGGTCCGGGTGCCTTCGAGGACGACCCGCTACGAGTCCTGCGTCTGGTGCGGGTCGCGGTCGAGCTGGAGTTGGAGCCCGAGCCCGAGGCGATCCTGGCCGCGCGCGCGCAGGCACCGAGGCTGGAGCAGATCTCGCCCGAGCGCGTGTTCCTCGAGCTGCAGCGGATCGTCGCCTCGGCACAGGCTCTGCGCGGGCTGGAGTTGATGAGCGGGCTCGGCGCGACGCGCGTCGTCTTTCCGGAGCTCGAAGCGTTGCGTGGGGTGGAGCAGAGTCGCTTCCATCACCGCGACGTCTATGGCCACACGCTGGAGGTGTTCGAGCGCACGATCGAGCTGACCACGAGTGCGAGCGATTCCGAGCCGATCGCCGCGCTGGGCGATGAGCAGCGCGCGCCGGTGTTGGAGCTGCTGGCGGAGCCGCTTGCCGACGGGATGACTCGTGGGCAGGCGCTGCGTTGGGCGGCACTGCTGCACGATGCCGCCAAGCCGGCCACGCGTTCGGTGCGCGTGCTCGACCGGCGCGTGACGTTCTTCGGGCACGACGTACAGGGGGCAGAGCTGGCCCGGGAGGTGTTCGGACGCCTGCGTGCAAGCGTGCGTCTGCGCGAGCACGTCGCGGCACTGGTGCGCCACCACCTGCGCCTTGGCTTTCTCGTGCACGAGCCTCAGCCGCTGGCGCGCGGCACGGTCTACGACTATCTGCACGCCTGCGAGCCGGTGGAGGTGGACGTCACGCTGCTGTCGCTATGCGACCGGCTTGCCACGCGTGGAGCGAAAGCCGAGCAGGCGATCGCGGCGCACGTCGATCTGGCGCGACGGATGCTCGACGACGCGCTCGAGTGGCATCGAGCGGGCGCGCCGAAGCCACTGTTGCGCGGCGATCAGCTTGCGCGAGAGCTCGGTATCCCGCTGGGACCGCGCGTGGGCGAACTGCTGGCCGCGCTCGTGCGGGCTCAATACACGGGCGAGGTCGGTACGCGTGAGCAGGCGCTTGCCTTCGTAGGCGTATCTGGCTCCAGGGCCGGCGGCGCCTGAGCGGTGAGGGCGGCTAGGATTGGCCGTCATGAGCGAGCAAGACTGCATCTTCTGCAAGATCGTGGCGGGCGAGCTGCCGGCGACGATCGTCGACCAGGACGAGCACACGCTGGCCTTCATGGACATCAATCCCGCCACGCGCGGCCACGCGCTTGTGATTCCGCGCAGGCACGCGGCAGACCTGCTCAGCATCGACGAGCGTGAGCTCGAGGCCGTCGCCGTCGCGGCACAGCGCCTTGCCCGGCGCGCAAAGGAGCGTCTGGGAGCGGACGGGGTCAACGTGATCAACTCCTGCGGGGCCGCCGCCTGGCAGACGGTGTTCCACTTCCATCTGCACGTGGTTCCCCGCTACGTCGACGACCCGTTGAAGCTGCCCTGGACGCCGGCGCCAGGCGATCCCGCCGAGATCGCGGCCGCGGCCGCGGCAATCAGGTCTGTGGCTTGAGCCCGATCGCCGAGACCAAGGATTACCGCAGAGGGGGAATAATGGCTTCCGCGTCGAACCGCTACATCGTGCCTGTTCTCGTGTTTCCTGTTGGATGTTCCATATGAGACGCCTCATTACCCCGATCGTGCTTGGCTGTGGGCTCGTGCTTGCCATCCCGGCAGGCTCGCTGGCCACGCTCACCGAAGTCGGCGTGATCCCCGCGACGACACCGGCCACGGTGCCCAGTTGTCCCACGCCCTCGTGCTTGGCGGTCAGTCGCACGACTGGCTTCCAGGTCAAGGTCGAAGCCAACAACAACACCGAGGCGGCGCCTCGTGAAGGCACGATCGTCGCCTGGACGATCTCACTTGGCAAGCCCACCGCGGCGCAGATCAAGTTCTTCAACACCAACGAGGGCGGCGCGGCGTCGGCCGGCATCGCGATCCTGCGCGCCGAAAAGAGTCCTAAATTGACGTACAAGGTGATCGGCCAGAGCCCCGTGGTTCCGCTGGAAAAGTACTTCGGTAAGACCGCCCAGTTCCCGCTCGCCACTACCGTTGCCGTCAAGAAGGGCGACATCGTTGCCTTGACTGTGCCCACTTGGGCGCCGGCGCTTGCACTTGGTTTCGGCAAGGGTACTTCGTGGCGAGCGAGTCGAGCGAAGGGTCAGTGCACGACTACCGGCACTCAGACCGCACAGACGAGTATCGGCACCAGCGTGCAGTACTACTGCCTGTACCAGACCGCACGCTTGACCTACAGCGCGACGCTGATCTCTACTCCCTGATCGTTGGTCCGCCGGCGGAGCGCGTGCGGCGGGTTAGGCAGATTGAGCTGGCGAGAGCCAATGAGCCAACGCGGACTCAATCCGCGAGCAGCTTGTCAAGGCGCGCTTGCGCCGCCGCTCGAGCCGACGCTGCCGGAGGATTTTTCAGCGGTTTTTTCGGTTGCTGCTTTTTCCGAGGCTGGTTTTTCGCTAGCGGCTTTTTCGGCCGATTCGCCGCCGGCCGCGGTTCCTCCGGCGGCTTCGGAGCTGCTTTCTCCAGAGGCGCTTTCGCTGGATTCGCTGCCTCCCGTCGTGCTGGTGGAGCTTTCGCCGGTCGTCGGGGTCGTGGACGTCGTCGCGGTGGTCGACGTCGACGTCGTTTCGGTCGCTTCCTTTTCGGCCGAGGTGTCGTTCGGCGGCGTTATTTCCGGGGTGCTCTTGGGGGTCGCATCCGAGACGCTCGAGCCGCCGCAGGCGGAGAGACCGAGACAGGAGAGCAGTATCAAGGCGCTCGCCGCGAGCGCGATCGCACGCGAGCGCGACAGGCGCTGGGTCACGCGCCGAGCGGGCCCATCCGCCGGCCGCAGGTGGGGCAATCGTTCAGATCCTTCTGAGCATGCTGCTCGCACCACGGACAGAAGCGCAGGTTCTCAACCGCCCACGGTAGACGCGAAGGGTCGGGGGCCAGCGGCAGCAGCTTGCCCACAACCTCCATCTCCTCGCCGGTGTCGCGGTCGCGGTATATCTCGCTGGGGACGGCCTCTACCAAGACCTCTCGGCCGTTGGAAGGGGTGCGCAGGCGATAGCGCTGGCTCGTGCTCACGTCCGGCACTTTAGCGGAGCGCCCGGGCGGATGGGCGTGTGGTCCGAGGCGGATGGGCGTGCGGGTAGACGGCGAATAGGCTGCAGGGATGCGCATCTTGATCTTCCACGGCTACCTGCTGAGCGGGACCGGCTCGAACGTCTACAACGCGCGGCTCGCCGAAGCGCTGGTCGGGCTCGGGCACGAGGTGCACCTGTTCAGCCAAGATCGCCATCCCGAGCGCTACGCCTTCGTCGGGGCCGCTGGAGACTGGGATGGCGGCAAGCTTCGACTGAAAGCCATCGGAGGCTCTCACGGCGAACAGGATGGCGATGAGCAGGGTACCGGGGAGTTGTCCGGCGGCGTCGAGCGAGATCGCGGTGGTGTGGCTCGCTCGTCTCCGGGCTGCACGGTCTATCGCCCGAACATCGGCGGGCTGCTGCCTCTGTACGTGCAGGATCGCTACGAGGGGATCGAGGCCAAGACGTTTGCCGACTGCTCAGATGAGGAGATCGACGGCTACATCCAGGCCAACGTGGAGGCCGTGCGCGAGATCGCCGAGCTTGTTCGCCCTGAAGTGGCGCTGGCGAACCATCTCGTGATGGGGCCGGCGATCCTGGCGCGGGCGCTTGGCGAGCAGACGCCCTATGCGGTGAAGGTGCACGGGAGCGCGCTCGAGTACACGGTCAAGCCCGAGCCCGAGCGCTTCATGGGCTTCGCTCGCGAGGGTCTTGCCGGTGCCAAGACGGTGCTTGTCGGCTCGTTGCACACCGCCGAGAGCCTTTGGCGGGCGCTTGGCGAGGAGGAGGGGGCTCAGGTCAAGCTGCGCACCCGCCTTGGCCCACCAGGGGTCGACGTCGAGCGCTTCCGTCCGCAGGAGCCGCGAGAGGCTTGGGCAGCCATGCGCAGGCTGCAGCAGCGTCTACAGCGCAGCGCTCCCGCGTGCGTCGAGGAGCCATCGAGCGCTTTCACCCGCGACGAGCAGCTGGTTGCTGATGCGCTCGAGAAGATTTTGGATAGGAGGGGCGTGCTCGTAGCCTACGTCGGCAAGTTGATCGTCAGTAAGGGCGTGGACCTGCTGATCGCCGCTTGGCCGCTTGTGTCGATGCAGGCGCCCGACTCACAGCTTGCGATCGTGGGCTTCGGTGCTTACCGCGCAGGCTTGGAGCGCCTGGTCGCGTGCCTCGCCGCTGGCGATCTCGACGGCGCGATGGAGATCGCCCGCCTTGGGCGTGCCGTGGAGGCTGAAGCAGGCGAATCCCACGACCCGCGGCAAGCGACACCGCCGACACCTCTGCGTCACCTGCTCGCGTTCTTGAGCTCGCTGTCCGGCGTTGAAGCCCAGCGCTACCTGGAGGCCGCCCGCGGCCTCCACGAGCGAATCGTGTTCACCGGTCGCCTCGACCATGAGGAGCTGGCGGAGGTGCTGCCGGCGTGCTCGGCGCTGGTGGTGCCGAGCACCTTCCCCGAGGCGTTTGGGATGGTCGCCGTCGAGGCTGGAGCGTGCGGTGCGCTGCCCGTGAGCGCCGCCCATTCGGGTTTGGCCGAGGTGAGCCGCGAGCTCGCCGGAGAGCTGCCGCCCGAGGCCGCGGCATGGCTTTCCTTCCCAGTCGACGACGGCGCTGTGCAAGCACTCGGGGAGCGGCTGGTGGCCTGGCTGGGAGCCGATGGCGCGCTCCAAGATCGCACCCGGACCGCGCTGGTTGCGGCGGTACGTGAGCGTTGGTCGTGGCAGGGCGTCGCGCGGGGGGTGATCGCCGCGGCCGGCGGAGAACCGGTCGGCCGGTCCTTTGGGTAGAGTTGACCCGCTGATGTACGGGGTGGGTTCGCATAGGGGATTGTCTGCGAGCAGTGTCGGTGCACTGCTCGGAGCAGTTTGTCTGCTGTTCGTGCTCGCCGGCTGTGGCGATGCGGAGAAAGACAACAACGCGAATCTGATCGTCGGCAAGCAGCAGTTCGTCGCCAAGTGCGGCTCCTGTCATACGCTCGCCAGGGCCAACACAAAGGGCACGATCGGTCCCAACCTCGACGAAGCGTTTCGCGCGAGCGTCGACGAAGGTCTGGAGCGCAATGCGATTCGCACGGTCGTCGAAGGTCAGGTGCAGAACCCCAATCGCGAAGGGGTGATGCCCGGCGGGCTGGCAAGCGGCTCCACGTTGACCGACATCGCCGCCTACGTCGCCCAAGCGGCCGACCGTCCCGGTCAGGACACCGGACTGCTCGCCGATGCGGTGAAAGCGCCGGGCGCCGGCAAGCCGGCGGTCGAGAAGGCCGGCAAGCTCGAACTCGAAGCCGACCCGCAGGGCCTGCTTGCCTACACCTCGAGCAAGGCGACGGGCAGCCCCGGCACGGTGACCGTTTCGATGAAGAACATGTCAGGTGTCTCTCACAACGTGGCGATCGAAGCCGGCGCGGGTGGGGCGAATGGGAGCGGTCCGGTGCTCGGCGCCACGACCTTCCAGACGAAGGGCACGGCCTCGATAACGGTCAAGCTCAAGCCCGGCACCTACACGTTCTTCTGCCAGGCTCCAGGCCACCGCGCCGCGGGTATGTACGGGACGCTAACCGTCAAGTAGTTGCAGGCGGCACATGTGCCGCCTGCCCGGGGCGCACATGTGCGCCCCGGCGACCCGGCGCATGCGCCGAGTCGTTCCCAAATATCGCTCAGAGGATCGCGCGCAGCACCAGGATCAGCGCAACGATCGCGGCGATCACGGCGATTGCGTAGAGCAGGAAGCGAAACGCCTCGTCCTCGCTGCGCAGCGGGTTCAGCATGTCGTATGGCTGTCAGTGGCGGGCATCTGAGGATCGTGGATCAAGCGATGCAAGGACGCAAGGAGCGTAGTGTGCTTTTGCACATGAGCGACTGAGGACGCAGCAGCGCGCCGTGTCCACGATCCTCAGATCACATAGACCGTGGTGTAGACCACTATCCACATGATGTCCACGAAGTGCCAGTAGATGCCGGGGATTTCGATGCCACGATGCTCCTCTGGCGAGTAGTGGCCGCGAAAGGCTCTGACCGTGACGGTAAGCAGCAACAGCAGGCCGATGAACACGTGCGCTCCGTGCAGGCCGGTGAGCGAGTAGAAGATCGTCGCCTGTGCCTGGTCCTGAGGGGCAAAGCCGATGTTGGCGTACTCGTTGATCTGGATGAACAGGAAAGCGCAGCCGAGCAGGAAGGTAGTCAGCATCCCAGCCTTCAAGCCGAAGCGGTTGCCTTTCTTGATCGACTGCTCGGCCCAATGCAGCGTGAACGAGGAGGAGATCAGGATTGCTGTGTTCAAGCCTGCGACTTCCAGCGGCAGGTGCGTTCCAGGTGCCGGCCATGGGTCGCCCTGGGCTACGCGGATGAAGAAATAGGCCGTGAAGAAGGCCCCGAACACCATGATCTCGGAGATGATGAAAAGAAACATCCCCAGCAGCTGCGGCTCAACGCGCGAACTGCGGTGCGCTGCGAGCGGGCCGTGGTGCTCACCGCCACCGCCACCGTGGGCATCGTGGGCAGCTGTGTGGGCGGCGCTTGCGGCCTCCATGATCGAATGCCCCGTGGCCTAGCTTGCGGCCGTAGCCACGGTGGCATTGGACTCAAGCGTCACGACCACGTGCTCGACCGGGACTGTGGTGGCGTGGCCAACACGCTCGATCAGGTTCGAGCGCAGCCATCCGGAGCGCTCTTTGGGGAGCGTCGAGATGATGATGTCGTCGACCTTGAACAGCTCAAGCGCGTTCATCGTTGCCGTGTAGGGATCTGGATCGCCGATCATGCCCGCGCTCAAAAGGCCCGCGGCATCGAGTCGCTCGAGCATCGTGCCGAGGCGTATGCGCGCCTCGCGGTGAGCTGAGCCGCTGCGGTCCTGTTGGGGGATCACCGCGATGAACATATGGCGCTCACCGCCGGCTGCCTTGGCGCTGAGGCGGTCGACCAGCTCCTCGCCGCTCGAGGTCTTGTGCGCAACGACGAGCGTCACCGCGAACGGCAGGCTTTCCTGGGTCAAGTCGACGACGACGTGCTCCACAGGCAGCCCCGAGGCTCGCTGTACACGATCGATCAAGTCCCGGCGCAACCAGCCCGATTGGGTGGCCGGGTGAGTGGAGATGATCACCTCTTGAGGGCGGCGCCTGGCGATCGCATCCATCGTCGCGAGGAATGGGTCATGGTCGCCGACTTCACCGGTGGCCGTTATTCCCTCTGTCGCCAGCAGCGACGTCGCGAGGTCGACACGAATCTGTGCCGCTTCGCGCACAGCGTCGTCTTGGATGACGAGTCCGGCTGTGGGCTTTGTCTGGGGCACGACGAGGCGGAATGTCACATCGCCATGCGCTGCGCGTGCGCGTACCAATGCCAGCAGCTTCTCGCCGCCCAGCGTGCGGTTGGCTATGACCAGGATCTCTTTCATCGGACCTGCTCCTTCACTCGATGGCTGCGTGGAAGACTGTGCCCGATCCACCGGCGGCGCCACCCACGGTGGCGGGTGTCGGCGGGGGGGCGAAGGTGCCGTGTACCGCTCCGGGCACGCCGTACTCGTAGGGTCCGCCGACGACGGTCGGGATGCGGTCGAAGTTGAAGATCGGCGGCGGCGAGGAGACCTGCCACTCGAGTGTCATCCCGCGCCAGGGGTTTGCCGGTGCGTGCGGACCGCCGCGCCAGCTGGTGACCATGTTGTAGACGAAGATCAGCGTGCTCGCGCCAAGGGCAAAGCTCGCGAGCGAGATGAACAGGTTGGCGGTGGCGAACTGTGAGGAGTAGGTGGCCACGCGGCGGGGCATGCCTTCCAGGCCGAGCAGGTGCATTGGCGCGAACGTGAGGTTGAAGAACACGAAGGTGCTCCAGAAGTGCCACTTGCCCAGGCGCTCGTCGAACATGCGCCCGGTCATCTTCGGGAACCAGTAGTAGGCGCCGGCGAAGATCGTCATCACCGAGCCGCCGAACAGCACGTAGTGCAGGTGGGCGACGACGAAATAGCTGCTGCTCACGTCGATGTCGAATGGCAGCATCGCGAGCATCACGCCGCTGATGCCGCCGAGCGTGAACGTCACCAGGAAGCCGAGCGTGAACAGCATCGGCGTGTCGAGGTGCAGTACGCCGCGCCACAGCGTCGCAAGCCAGGAGAAGATCTTGATACCCGTGGGGACCGCGATGATGCAGGTCGTGATTGCCATCGGGATACGGATCCAGGCGGGCATGCCGGAAGTGAACATGTGGTGTGCCCACACGGTGAAGCCGAGCCCCACGATCGCAAGCAGCGAGAAGGCCATCATCCGGTAGCCAAAGATCGGCTTGCGTGCCTTCACCGCGATGATTTCGCTGACGATCCCGAAGCCCGGCAGCATCATGATGTAGACGGCCGGGTGCGAGTAGAACCAGAAGACGTGCTGGTACATGAGCACGTCCCCTCCCTTGCCGGCGTTGAAGAAGTTGAAGCCCAGGCCGCGGTCGAGCAGCACGAAGAACTGCGAGGCCGCGATGAATGGGGTAGCGATGACCACGAGCAGCGAGGTCGCGAAGTTCGCCCATACCAGCAACGGCATGCGGAAGAAGCTCATGCCGGGTGCGCGCATCGTGATGATCGTCACCAGGAAGTTCAGCGCCGTCATGATCGAGGAGGCCCCGGCAAGCTGGACTCCGACCGAGAAGAAGTCCTGTCCGATCGGCGCGTCGATCGACAGGGGGGCGTAGGCGGTCCAGCCGTCGGCGAAAGCGCCGCCGGGAGCGGCAAAGCTCAACAGCATCATCGCGCCGGCCAGCGGCAGCAGCCAATAGGAGAGCGCGTTCAGGCGTGGGAAGGCCATGTCGGGCGCGCCGATCATGATCGGCAGCACGTAGTTGGCAAATCCCGCGAACACGGGGATCACGAACAGGAAGATGAGCAGCGAGGCGTGTACCGAGAAGAGACCGTTGTAGGTGTTCGCGCTGACGAACTGTGCGCCGGGCTGGGCCAGTTGCGCACGCATCAGCATCGCCATCAACCCTCCTACGAGCAGGAAGAAGAACGCTGTGACCGTGTACTGGATGCCGATCACCTTGTGGTCGGTGTTGATGCGGAAGTAGTCCTTCCAGCTGTAGGCCCCGTGCCCGGAGTGGTCCTCGGGGCGGGTCGGGCGCCCGGAGGCCCAGTAGAGCCAGTAGTCGAATCCGCCGAGTCCGAAGAGGAAGAAGATCGGAGCGGACAGCAGCGAGACCGCCATCACGGCTTCCTCGTTGAGAAAGTGGCGGTAGGTGGTATGGCCGGTGGCCATGCGCACGAGCCAGGTCAGCCCGGCCGCGAACGCGATCCCGAGCGCCAACCCGAAGAAAGCGCGATACAGGCCTGGAGCACGCAACCGGGCGACCATCAGATCGCTTCCCCTTGGTGCCCAACCATGCCGATCATCGAATCGCATCTCCCCATTGCATCGATCACCATACCCCCACTATGCGCTCGACGGTGTGCTCGTCTGGTGTTTCAGCCAGATGCGGAATTGGGCGGGTGTCACGACGTGAATCGTCGAGCGCATCAGCGAATGCCCGACGCCGCAAAGCAGGTTGCACACGACCGGATAGGAGCCCAACAGATCGGGCGTCGCCCGGTAGCTGGTCGTGATGCCGGGCACCGCGTCGATCTGCAGTCGGAAGGCCGGGATCCAAAAGGCATGGATCACGTCGAGCGAATGGATCTTGAATTCGACCGATTCGTTGTCGGGCACGTACAGCTGTGTCGTCTTCAACGGTGCCCCGCCGGTCACCGAGCGCGGATACGCGTAAGACCACTCGAACTGGCGGCCGGTGACTTCGACCACCATCTCCTTGGCGGGCTTCTTTTCGTTTTCGTGCAACACGACGAACGAGTAGGAAACGAGGCCGAGCAGGAGCACGGCCGGGAACACGGTCCAGATCACCTCGAGACGCGTGTTGCCGTGGATCGGCGGCCCGTCCTTCTCCTCCTCGCCCGGCTTCATGCGGAACTGCCAGACCGAGAAGAGGATCACCGTGACCACCAGCACGAATATCGGCACCGAGGCGATCACCAGCACGTGGTAGAGCGTGTCGGTGTGGTGCGCCTGCGTCGATGCCTGCGGCGGAAACCATTTGATCGTGTAGCTGAGCACGATCCCGATCGCGGTCGCGAGCACTCCCGCCACGATCGTCCCCACAATCGTGCGCTTGGACATCTCAGGCACCCCCTCGGTGCGCCGCGCTGCTGTTCAGGGCAACCCTGTACATCGCAACGGATGATGCTAATGCTTCGAGCCGATGGACGCGTTTTGTAGCGTTTGACGCCCACCTGTTTGGGCTGACCGAGCGCGGGTACTCCGGAGGCAGCGACAGGCGCTTGACTGAGAGCGCTACACGCAATACATTGAGACAATCGTTGCAAACATGGGTGAGGATCGGAGGTGGAGACGGTGCGGGTTCGAGACGGGATGAGCCAGGTAGTCTTGACGATCGGTCCCAGTCATACGCTGCGCGAGGCCGCACGGCTGATGTCCGAGCGTCATGTCGGAGCCGCGGTGGTGATCGATCCCGATTCGGGCGGACTCGGGATCCTGACCGAGCGCGACGTCCTCGCCTCCGTTGGCGCGGAGCAGAACCCAGAGCTCGAGCTCGCGGCCGATCACCTTACCCGCGATGTCGTCTTTGCCGAGCCGACTTGGTCCTTGGAGGAGGCCGCTGCCGCAATGGTTCGCGGTGGCTTTCGCCACCTGATCGTCGTCGAGCAGGGGGAGACAATGGGGATCCTCTCTGTGCGCGACGTCGTGCGCTGCTGGACGGATGAGGGGGCTATCTGCCCTGTCCCGGCAAGCGCAGCCGTGGGGTGATCGGATGGGAGGTCGAGTGCCTTTAGGGGCAGGTGTGACCTTCCACCGGGGCCGCGCGTGGACTGGGAATCGCACTCACCCGCGCGCGGCGCCTCACCTGGCGGGATTCGGGTGCGCCTCGTCGGGCTGTGCATGCTCGGCACGCCTCACACGGTTATAACCTTATGGTTATGTCGCCGTGGTTATCTCCGTGCGCCTCACACCTTATGACTCCGTGGTTATGCTCCACGCGCTGTCAGGCATGTCGCGTACGACGCCCCACGCACGACGCCTCATCCAGCGGGCAGCGAGTCAGTGGTGGTGGTCGAGCGGGAGCTCGTCTATTTCGCGGCGTGTATCCATGATCCAGCGGACCACACATGCGACTGTCAGAATCACGCCAGCGACCAGCAGGATCTTGCTGAGGGTGATACCGATCACCGCGAGCGTGATACCCGCCGCGGTCAACAGCGGCAGGATCGTCGGTCCGGGAAGATGGATCTCCTCGCCGGTCGGCGGGATCTCGGGGTCGAGCGGGCTCATGAGACGTACACCGCGGCGACGATGAACGTCAGCCCGAACATGAACATGCATATGCCGGCCACGATCAGGCCAGCACGGATGTTCTTCTTGGCAAGGCGACGATCCATGAGGACGTGAAGATTACAACTTCGTGGCGACGAGCATCGCGCTCAGGGCCCTAGTCCGGGGGCGAGTCCAGCTGCCGGATCTCTAGAGCTTCACGTCGGCGACCATCGCGCAGAACAGCAGCGCCAGGTAAGCCAGCGAGAACAGGTAGAGCTGCAGCGCACTGCGTCGATCGGCGCGTCGATAGAGCCGCACGGCGCCGGCGATGAAGCCAAGCCCGAGGATCAGCGAGGCGGTCAGATAGATCCCACCGAAGCCGCCGGCGCAGAAGGGCAGCTGCGTGACCGCGTACAGCAGCACGGTGTAGAGCAGGATCTGTCTGCGCGTCTCTGCCTCACCGCGCACGACCGGCAGCATCGGTACTCCCACCTTCTGGTACTCGTCCTTCATCAACAGCGACAGCGCCCAGAAGTGCGGCGGCGTCCAGAAGAACACTATGAAGAACAGCAGCACGGCGATCCCGTTGACAGAGCCGGTCACGGCGGCCCACGCGACAAGCGGCGGAACCGCACCCGCCGCTCCGCCGATCACGATGTTCTGGGGTGTGCGCCGCTTCAGCCACATCGTGTAGACGAGCACATAGCCGAGGAAGCCGGCAAACGACAGGCTCGCCGCAAGCACGTTGACCGTCAGCGACAGCTCCAAGAACGACAGCGCGGCCAGAACACATCCGAAAGTGAGCGCCGCGGCTGGGGCTACCCGACCGGAGGGCACAGGGCGGTTGGCGGTGCGCGCCATGCTCGCGTCGATGTCACGGTCGAACCAGTGGTTGACGGCGCCGGCGCCGCCCGCGGAGAGATAGCCACCGAGGCATGTCAGCGCGATCAGCGCCACCGATGGATCTCCGGCGACGAGCATCGTCGTGATCGTCGTCAGCAGCAGCAGCGACTGCACCTTCGGCTTCGTCAGCTCTAGGTAATCGGAGAGCAGCTGACGTGTGCGCGAGGGCGCGACGAGAGCGGGGGCGGGCGCTTCCAGCGACTGCGTCAAGCCGCTACGGCTCACGACGCTAGACCCCGACTTGCGTGGCCCCGGCGGGCACGGTGGCGCCTCCGGGGGCCGGCACAGCAGAGGTGCGCTGCTCGATCTCGCGGCGGATGTCCTTCATCGGCTCGTAGGAGCGTACTAGGGGAATCACGTCGAAGTTGTTGGTTGGCGGGGGAGAGGTCGTGAACCACTCGAGCGAGTTGGCCTTCCAGGGGTCCGGCCCGGCGATCGCGCCGTGCTTGAGGCTGCGCGTGACGTTGATGATCGTCACGAGCACACCCGAGGCGAGCACGAACGAGCCGATCGTCGAGATCAGGTTGTAGAGCGCGAGATTGCCCACGTTGTCGTACTCATATACGCGTCTTGGCATTCCGTCGAGGCCGATCACGTGCTGGATCAGGAAGGTCATCAGGAAGCCGAAGAACATCAGGTAGAAGCTCAGCTTGCCGAGGCTCTCGCTGAGCATCCTGCCGCTGATCTTCGGGAACCAGAAGTAGATCCCAGCGAAGATCGTGAACACGGCTCCGCCCATCAACACGAAGTGGATGTGGGCAACGACGAAGTAAGTTTCGTTCAGCTGCCAGTCGACTGGGAAGACGGCCAGGAACACGCCGGAGATACCGCCGATCATGAACAGCGCGATGAAGCCGGCGCTGAACAACAGCGGCGTCTTGAATTCGATCGTGCCGTGCCACAGCGTGGCGATCCAGTTGAAGATCTTCACGCCCGTTGGCACCGCGATCAAGAAGGAGCTCATCATCACGAAGATCAAGAGCGCCTCTGGGATCGGCGCTGTGAACATGTGGTGCGCCCAGGTCAAGAAGCCGAGGAACGCGATCGCAACCGTCGAGGCAGCGATCGCCTTGTAGCCGAAGATCGGCTTGCGCGCGAACACGGGCAGGATCTCCGAGACGATCCCGAAGCCCGGCAGCACCATGATGTAGACCTCGGGGTGCCCGAAGAACCAGAACAGGTTCTGCCACAAGAGCGCCGAGCCGCCGTTGGCGGGGTCGAAGAAGTGTGTGCCGAAGTGCCGGTCGGTCAGCAGCATCGTGACGGCTCCGGCGATCACGGGCATCGCGAAGATGATCAGGATCGAGTAGGTCAGGATCGCCCAGATGAACAGCGGCAGACGGCCCCACGACATGCCGCGAGCGCGCATGTTGGCGATCGTCACGTAGAAGTTCATCGCGCCGAGGATCGAGGACAGGCCGGTGAGGTGAACCAGATAGATCCACGCGTCCTGGCCACCCCCGGGCGAGTAGGTGATGCTGGACAGCGGCACGTAGCTCGTCCAGCCCGCTTCGGGCGGGTTCCAGAAGATCGAGGCGTAGAAGACGATTCCGCCGGCCAGCAGTAGCCAGTAGGAGAGCGCGTTCAGGCGTGGGTAGGCCATGTCGCGCGCGCCCACCATCAGCGGCACGAAGTAGTTGGCAAGGCCGGCCATCATCGGCACGACGAACAGGAAGATCATCGTCGTCCCGTGCATCGTGAAAAGTTGGTTGTAGATCTGGGGCGAGACCAGCGTGTTGTTTGGTACGCCCAGCTGCAGGCGGATCAGCAGAGCCTCGACGCCGCCGAGGATGAAGAAGGCGAAGGTCGTGACCATGTACATGATCCCGATGCGCTTGTGATCGGTCGTCGTGATCCAACTCGCCCAGCCTTTCGGCTCGGGCTTGACGTCATGCGCGACTACTTGAGGGATCGGGGCTGCGTAGGTGGCCATCTGGCTGGGCTCCTAGTGTCCGGAGTCGAAGATTCGGTGGAGGTTGCGCATCACGGATTCTGGACCTGTCCGGCGCCGACCTGTTTGTCGAGCTTCGCGCGTGCCACCGCGGCTTGCGCGTTGGCTTCGGCGATCTGCTTCTTCTGGTAGGCCAGCCAGGCTTCGAACTGCGCCGGCGGGACCGCCTTGACGGTGGCGGTCATGCGCGCGTGACCGCGCCCGCAGATGAGCGCGCACTGGCCGCGGAAGACACCCGGTTTTTCGACCTTGAACCACGTGTAGTTGTGGTAGCCGGGCACCGCCTGGAACTTGCCCCCGAGCTGGGGCACCCACCAGGAGTGGACCACGTCGGCGGAGACGATGTTGAGCGTCACCGTGGTTTTGGTGGGCACCACCATCTCCTGATAGGAGTACGGGGCGCCGAGGCCATCGGCTTCGCCTGCGCCGGGATAGACGTACTGCCACACGAATTGGCGACCCACCACCGTGATTTTCAGCGACTTGCCGCTTGGCGGGAGCTTCTGCACGTTGCTCGCATAAAGGCGTGAGCTGTCGCTGACGAGATGTTCGCCTTCCGGGCTGGAGTCGACAGGGTTCTGGATGGAGGACAGCTTGGCAAACGTGAGCCCGGCCAAGGCCAACAGGATCACTGCCGCGCCGACGGTCCAGCCGATCTCCAGGCGCGTGTTGCCGTGAATCTGGGCGGCCACGGCGCCCTTGCGCGAGCGGAAGCGGAACAGGGCGTAGCCGAGCGCTCCCTCGACCAGCACGAAGATCACGAGCGCCACATACAGCGTGATCTTGTAGAGGCTGTCGATCTGGTCAGCGTTGGGCGACCCGCCCGACTGGGGGGTGAAGAACGCGAAGGGTGTGGCAAGCAGGTGGCTCAACGCGGCCGTGATTCTATTCAGGCGCGGACGGAACGCGCGTCAACGTCCGCGGAAGTCTGCTGGACGCTTGGCAAGAAAGGCGCTCACGCCCTCGATGAAATCATCGCTGCCGGCCATCTCCTGCTGGAGTTTGGCCTCCAGCTCGAGTTGCTCGGACATGTTCGAGTACAGCTGGTTGTTGAGCTGGCGCTTGCTCGCGGCATAGGAGCGCGTCGGCCCTGCCGCCAGCCGCGCCGTCAGGGAGGCGCTCTCCGGCGCGAGTGCCTCGTCATCGAAGACACGGTTTATGAGTCCCCAATCGAGGGCCTGGGCCGCGGACACGCGCTCGCCCAGCATCGCCATCTCCGCGGCCCGGGCCATACCCACGCGCGTCGGCACGAACAGCGAGGAGCCCCCGTCAGGCACCAAGCCGATGTTGACGAAGGCGAGCAGGAAGTAGGCGCTCCGCGCCGCCAGCACCAAATCACAGCAAAGCGCCAGCGAGCATCCGATGCCGACCGCGCCGCCATTTACCGCCGCCACCACCGGCTTTTCCATCTCGCGGATAGCGTGCATGATCGGGTGGTAGCGCTCGGTGAGCACCCCGTAGACGTTCGGACGCCCGTCGGGCGTCAGGTCGTCTCCGCTGATGTCGCGCAGGTCCGCACCCGAGGAGAAGGCTCGTCCGGCGCCCGTGATGCGAACAGCCCGGACGGCCTCGTCAGCGGCCGCTCGACTGAGTGCTGCCAGTAGGTCTTCGCCCAGCTGCTTGTTCCATGCGTTCAGGGCCTGTGGCCGGTTCAGCTCGATCGTCGCCGCGCCGTCGAGGATTGTCAGGTTGACTGTGTCCAGCTGCATCGGCGCGGGAGTTTATGGTGTGTGGAGATGGGCAGACCTGTGATTGGCATATGCACGGCGCTCGAGCGGGCTCGTTGGGGCATGTGGGACCAACAGGCGGTTCTGCTCTCGCGCAGCTATGTGGAAGCCGTGCAGCGTGCCGGGGCGCTTGTCGTGATGCTGCCTCCCGACGAGCTCTTGCTGAGAAGCCCCGAGGAAGCACTCGACTTGCTCGACGGTCTCATGATGGCCGGTGGCGCGGACATCGACCCGGCAAGCTATGGGGCGCAGCCTCATCCAGAGACGCTCGACACAGTCCCCGAGCGAGACCGCTTTGAGATCGCGCTGCTGCGAGCCGCGATCGAGCGCGAATTGCCGGTACTCGGCATCTGTCGTGGCATGCAGTTGATCAACGTGGCCTATGGCGGCACCCTGCTGCAGCACTTGCCCGAGCGCTTCGGACATCACGAACATCTGCGTGTGCCAGGTACGTTCGACGGTGCCGATCATGACGTCGATTTGGTCGAAGGATCGCTTGCCGCACGCGCTGCCGGAGAGACCCACCACGCCACCAAGTCCCACCATCATCAGGGCGTGGACCGGTTGGGGGATGGGCTTCGGATCAGCGGCACCTCGGCGATGGATGGTCTGCCCGAGGCGATCGAGATGCCCGGTCAACGTTTCGTGCTTGGCGTGCAATGGCACCCCGAGGCCGATGAGACGAGTCGCGTAGTCGGTGCGCTGGTCGCGCAGGCCACGGAGCATATGCGCGAGCGAGCCGAAGCTGGGCCGGTGGGGGATCAGGCAACGACAGCGGGAGTCGAGACGGAGGCGGTGGGAGTCAAGACGGGGGCGACAGAGGTCCAGACCGGTACGGTGGCATAACGCCAAAGGTGGCATAGCGCCAAATCAGCGATGCGCCCGCGCGTTCGGGCGGCATGCCGAAAATCCGTGATTGTGGCCCGCGTGGCGGGAACTGCCGAACAGGGTCATATACTCCTCGCCCCGTGCGGGGGTCGAAGGCCATCAGGACAGCCGCCTGGGGTCTGGTGGCCGCGGGCGCGATGGCGCCGCTCCTGCGCAAGCGCCTGTCGACGCCACCGATCGTGGCTCAGACGGTCGCGTTTGCCGCCCCGATCGGCCTATGTGTGGCCGTGCGCCGCTCGCGCACGCGTGACGTCGCGGTCTGCGCGCTGCAGATGTGGGCCTATCTGGCGGCTTACAAGGCTCCTCACGACGACGAGAGCGCCCAGGAACGACGGGTGCTCGTCGACTATCCGATCGCCGTCGACCGCGTGCTCGGGCTTGGTCAGCTGCCCACAGTGCGCTTGCAGCGAAGGCTCGCCCGCGGGCAGTGGCGGCTCGGCGACCGCGTGCTTGTCTGGGCGCACTGGCTTTGGTTTCTGGTTCCGCACGGAACGCTCGTCTACATCATGTTGCGCCACCGCTCCCGCTTCGACAGTTCCGCGGTGATGACCTACGCGGTGTTCGATCTCGGCGCGATGGTCTACTGGATCCTGCCCACCGCACCGCCGTGGTACGCGGCAGGGCATGCCGGTCGAGGCCGGCACTTCAACGGTCGCCTGCTCGGCGTGTCGAGCCCCAACGATGACCAGCACGATGTCGCTGTGAGGCCAGCAACGACGGCCTCGACGGGTGCTGAGGATATAGCCGTCAGGCGAATGATGGTGGAATATGGGGAGTTCTTTTGGAAAGACGGCTGGGGGCCCCTTTACAGTGTGCTTGGAGGCAATCCACTGGCCGCGATGCCCTCGTTGCACTTCGCCACATCGATGATGGCCGCCCAACTGCTCTCGGAGACTGGGCCGGTTGCCGGTGCTCTGGCTTGGGGCTATACCGCGACGCTCGGCTTCGCGCTCGTGTATCTCGGTGAGCACTACGTCGTCGATTTGATCGCCGGGGCAGCGCTGACGACGACGGTGCGCCGGTTGGGTCCACAGGCAAGTCCAGGGCTACGACGCTTCGGTGCAGCGGTGGCGGCTATCGAGGCCCTGGCACACGATGCGACATGAGTCTGCGGGGAGATGAGATGAACGCAGCAGATTCCTCTGAGCGCGAACCCGCCGCCGGCGATCAAGAGGAGACCGCCGTGGTGACAGATGGCGCGGCGGCCGATGGCAAGGCTGCCGACCAAGAAGCTGTGTCGGCGCCTGCAGATCCCGTCGTGCTGGATGGGGGTGGTGGCGATGAGCAGATGCCCCGTGTGCCGGTCACGCGCCGCAGCGCGGTCGCCTTCGGCGTGTTCGTCCTCTCGGCGGTCGCGTTCCTGTATTTCGTGCTGCCCAAGCTCACCGGTTTCAGCAGCACCGCTCATCGCATCGAGAGTGGCGACACCTGGTGGATCGCAATCGGGGTGCTGCTCGAGATCTGCTCGTTCGCGGGCTACGTCGTGCTCTTCCGGGCGGTCTTCGTGCGAGACCCCAGCCCAATCGGCTGGTCTGAGAGCTACCAGATCACGATGGCCGGATTGGCGGCTACGCGCCTGTTCGCCGCCGCAGGCGCCGGCGGCATCGCGCTCACCGCGTGGGCCCTGCGCCGTTCGGGCATGGAGGCCCGGCTGGTGGCGTGTCGGATGGTCGCCTTCATGGTGTTGCTGTATGTGGTCTATGCAGGCGCCGTATTGCTTGATGGGCTCGGCATGGGTATTGGCGTGCTTCCCGGCGAAGGCTCGTTTGCGCTGACGATCGTGCCGGCTGTCGTGGCTGCGCTGCTGTTCGCCGTGGCCGGTGCTATGGCGTTGCTCCCGGGCGACATAGAGCGGCGTCTGGCTCGCTGGGCATCTGGGTCGGGTCGCCTGGAGCGCTGGCTGGCAAGCGCGGTGACGGTGCCCGCGCTGGCGGCAAGCGGCGTGCGCACGGCGATCGAACTGGTGCGCGAGCGCGATCCCGGGTTGCTGGGAGCGCCGGCTTGGTGGGGCTTTGACATCTGCGTGCTTTGGGCCTGCTTTCACGCATTCGGCTCCGCGCCGCCGTTCACCGTCATCTTGATGGCCTACTTCCTTGGCATGGTTGGCAACCTGCTGCCGCTGCCGGGCGGGCTCGGCGGCGTCGAGGGCGGGATGATCGGCGCCTTCGCGGCCTTCGGCGTCAACCTCGATCAGGCGGTGCTCGCGGTGCTCGCCTACCGCGCGATCTCCTTCTGGCTACCGACTGTCCCGGGCGCGATCGCCTATTTCCAACTACGCCGCACGGTGGCACGCTGGCGCAGCGAGCAGGAGACTCACAAGTCGCCCCCAGCGAAGCAGATCGAGACCGCTGGACCGCTTCACGCCTAGTAAACGCGCTATACTTTACAAAGTAAAGCGAGTGTCAATCAGGCTTTGGCAGACGCGGGCCGTGTGGGTTTCCAGCGCCGGATTGGCTACCTTGAGGTGACAGCGCTCGCGCAAGCGAGCGAGAAAACGAGCTTAGAGACTGGAGTCAGCGAGATGGCGGAGATCGAGAACACGATCATCATCGGCAGCGGACCCGCGGGATATACGGCGGCGCTGTACACCTCGCGCGCCAACCTCTCGCCGCTCGTCGTCGAGGGCTTCGCCTGGGGCGGCCTGCTTCAGCAGACGACCGACGTCGAGAACTATCCAGGCTTTCCCGAGGGCATCATGGGCCCCGACTTGATGATGAAGCTGCGCGAGCAAGCCGAGCGTTTCGGCGCGAAGCTGGAGACCGACCAGGTCGAGCGCGTGGAGCTTGCCGATGGGCTCGGGGGCGTTCACAAGGTATGGGTGGGTGACACAGAGCACCGTGCGCGTACCGTGATCCTCGCGATGGGCGCTGAGCACAAGAAGCTCGGCGTGCCAGGTGAGGAGGAGCTCAGCGGCCGCGGTGTCTCCTACTGCGCCACGTGCGACGCCGCCTTCTTCAAGAACGCCCAGACCGTGATCGTCGGCGGCGGGGACTCGGCGATGGAGGAGGCGATCTTTCTGTCGAAGTTCGCTGCCAAGGTCACCGTGGTGCACCGTCGCAGGGAGTTCCGCGCCTCGAAGATCATGCTCGAGCGGGCGCGCGAGCAGGCGAACATCGAGTTGCTGACGCCCTACGCCGTCGAGCGCTTCGAGCCTGGCGAGAACGGCGCCTTGAGTATTGCCAAGCTTGTCAACACCGAGACCGGGGAGACGCGGGAAGTACCGATTACAGGTGCGTTCATCGCCGTCGGGCATGAGCCCCAGTCGTCGCTCGTGGACGGTCAGATCGAACTCGACGAGGACGGTTACGTGAAGGTCGAGGGCCGCTCCACGCGCACCAACAGGCCCGGCGTGTTTGCAGCCGGCGATCTTGTGGATCACACCTACCGCCAGGCGATCACCGCGGCCGGTTCAGGCTGTCAGGCTGCCCTCGACGCCGAGTGGTACTTGCGCGACACGCCCGAGGTGCCCACGCCGGAGGGGATGCCGGTCGGGGATCTGGCCGAGGCTCAGTGGGCGGCGCCGGCTGCAACCGCCGACACCACCTCCTGAGGTAGCTCCAAGAGGCTGCCTGGCGGGCGCTCAGCCGGCTTCGTTTGCGAGGCGTCGCAAGACCGGCGCGGGGCGGTAGCGCTCCTCGCGATACTCGTTGCCAAGCGCTTCAATTGTCCTGAGTACCTGACTCGAGCCGATCTCCCGCATCCAGGCGAACGGGCCACGGGGGTGGCTGAGGCCAAGCATCATGCCCGTGTCGATGTCGTCGGCCGAGCCGACGCCTTCGCCGAGTGCAAAAGCCGACTCGTTGATCACCTGGCACACGATCCTTGAGAGCACGCCGGCGGGGGCGGGTTGCACGCGCTCGGTGTGTAGGCCGAGGCCCCGGAACGTCTGCTCGCCGGCCTCGCCGGTTACCTCGACCAGTGCGAGCGGCACGATCGCATAGAACGGCTCGCCGTCCACGGTGCCACCGAGTCCGTTCACGGTGATCTCTGGACCGCTCTGACCTGGGGCAAGCGCACGCAACCTGTCTGCGACCGGTCCATCGCCCGTCACGATCGCGTCTGCACCGCCTGTGGGCGGGTCTGGGTCGGCAGGGCGATGAGGGCCCTCTCCACCGTAGTCGTAGTAGCCGCGGCCCGTCTTGCGCCCGTGCAGCCCCGCTGCCACCTGGCGCGCCTGGATCGGGGAAGGGCGCCAGCGCGGCTCGCCGAAGCTCAGCTCGTAGAAGCTCTTTGACACGTCGAAGCCGGTGTCGACGCCGACGAGGTCGCTCAGCTCGAACGGCCCCATGCGAAAGCCGCCGCCGAGTCGGACGATGCGATCGATCGTCTCTACATCCGCGACTCGCTCCTGCAACAGGCGCAGTGCCTCCAGGCCGAACGGACGGTTGCAACGGTTGACGATGAAGCCCGGCACGTCGGCTGCGCGGATCACGTCCTTGCCCATCGCAACGCCGGTCGTCTGTGCGACCGCCAAGGCGCGCTCGTCAGAGAGGAGGCCGGCGATCACCTCGAGCAGGCGCATGAGTGGCGCCGGGTTGAAGAAGTGCATGCCCACCACGCGCTCTGGGTGCGTGGCGCCCGCGGCCACGGCCGTGATCGGCAGCGAGGAGGTGTTGCTCGCCAGCACGCACTGCTCACTCACGATCTGCGACAGGCGTGCGTACAGTTCATGCTTGACATCGAGCCGCTCCGGGGCCGCCTCGATCACCAACTCGCACGAGTTCAGCTGCTCCAGTCCCTCCACGGGCTCCAAGCGCCCACCGGCCTCCTGCGCCTGCTCGGCCGTCAGCTTGCCCTTCCTTGCTTCCTTGTCCAAACCTTCCCGCACGTTTGCGGCCCCGCGTGCGAGCGCTTCGTGTAGGGGGTCGTATAGGAGCGTAGTGGCGCCGGTCTTGCACGCAAGCTGGGCTATACCGGCGCCCATCGTGCCGGCGCCGACTACTCCGATCGTCTGTGCCGCCTGGTGGCTCATCGCTGCGGCAGCCTACTGCCTGTCCGTCAGGCTGGACGGCAGGTCAACCTTCCTACCGATATCGGACATGGTCACTCGCACGACCTGACGCCGATGCGCCGGTGGTCAAGTTTGCTCTGCTTTCTTGAAGCCTTGCCATGTGGGATCGATGCCCTCACTGCGAAGCAGCTCAGCGTAGTCCTCTAGAACGTCCTCCACGGATCGGTTCGGTGGAAGTCGATATCCCACTGGCGGCCTCAATAGGGCCAGGCGGTCACCCTCTTGACCAGGTCGTATATCTCTTGGTTTAGCCATGTTGGTCTCCCCGCTTCCTTTTGCTGGCGGCGCCCGATCAACAGCGAATAGATCTCCGCGACCAGCTCATGGGTGTACTCGTAGGGACGATAGCCAGCTTCTCGGATGGACTTGCTGACAGATGTCGGAGCCAGGTCGAGCAATCTAGGGCCATTGGCGATGTCTTCAGTCGTACAGCGAGCGATGCTCAACGCGTGGCCCCACTCATGCCATGCCGTTCGCGCGACGACCTGCTCGAATGCACGCTGGTTGAGGTGTGTGAGCTGTGGATGTCGGACGTTGAACACGACGATCCGTAGGTCAGGAATCCAAACCGCGAGCGCAGGCTCGAGTCGCCTACGAGCCTGCTCGGTGAGCCCGGTATGGCCAGCAGACCGAAGCAGCTTGTGAACCGGCGATCCGAGCGCCTCTCCGACGATGGTCCACTGAGAGGCGCCGACCTCCTCTCCAGCAGCAGCCTATGGTCAGGCGGAAGTTCCGCCCAAGCCATCTCAACGATCTCTGCGATACGTCCGTGCCCCAGAGCCTCAGATTGCTCTCGCCGCTTGGCCACACCTCTTATTCCGACCAGCAAGGTGAAGCAGGACAAGATGTTTGTCGTCATGCTGGTCAGACTCGGGACGTGCAGCAATCCCCAAATCCACAATCTGCTTTTCCGCGGGCTCGGGCTAGCTCAGGAGGGCACGAGCGCGTTGATTCCGGTCATCGCGCGGCCGATGATCAGCTTCTGGATCTGGGAGGTGCCCTCGTACAAGGTGGTGACGCGCACGTCGCGGAAGTAGCGCTCGACCGGATGGTCGTCCACGTAGCCGGCGCCGCCGTGCACCTGGATCGCCGTGTTGGAGCACTCCACCGCCGCCTCGGTCGCGTGCAGCTTGGCGACCGAGGTCTCAAGCGTGTTGGGGCGGCCCTTGTCCTTGAGGAAGCCTGCACGCCACACGAGCATCCGCGAGGCGTCGGTCTTCAGCACCATGTCGGCGATCATCGCCTGCACGAGCTGGAAGCTCGCGATCGGCCGGCCGAACTGCTCGCGCTCCTTGGCGTATTTGACCGACTCCTCCACGCATCCCTGGCAGATGCCCACGCAGCCGGCCGCTACCGAGTAGCGCCCGGAGTCGAGGGAGGACATCGCCACCTTGAAGCCATCGCCGATCTCGCCAAGCATCTGATCGTCTGAGACCTCGACGTCTTCGAGGGCGATCGAGGCGGTGTCGGAGGCGTGCAACCCCATCTTGTGCTCGATCGTGCTCGGCTGGTAGCCGGGCTGGTCGGTGTCGACCATGAAGCACGCCAATCCGCGGTGTCCCTTCTCGGGGTCGGTCTGGGCGAAGATCAGCGCGACCTTCGCGAAGTTGCCCATCGAGATCCACATCTTCGCGCCGTTGATGACCCAGCCTTTGTCGGTCTTCTTCGCACGCGTGCGCTGTTTGGCGGCATCCGAGCCTGTATCTGGCTCGGTGAGACCGAAGCATCCCAGCCACTCGCCTGAGCACAGCTTTGGCAGGTAGTGCTGCTTCTGCTCCTCGGTCCCCCATTTGAGGATCGCGCTGCACACAAGCGAGGTCTGCACGGAGATGACGGTGCGCACCGACGAGCAGCCCCGGCCGATCTCCTCCACCACCAGTCCGTAGGAGATGTAATCCAGGCCCGCGCCTCCGTACTCGCGCGGCACGATCGCACCCAAATAGCCTTGATCGGCGATCTTCTTCACGATCTCCAGGTCGAAATGGTGATTGCGCGCGTTCTGCTTCGCCTGCTCCACGATCTCCTTGTCTGTGAACTCGCGTGCGGTGCTGCGGATCAGCTCTTGCTCGTCGGTCAGGTCGAAGTCCATCTCTCTCCTTATGCGTTCAACTTGGGTGTTTGCCATGGTGCCGCCAGGCGCTTTTCGAGCTCGCCGGGGAGCTCTTCGATCTTGATGCGATCCTGGGCCAGCGAATCGCGGTCTCGCAGTGTGACGGTCCCGTCCTCGATCGACTGGTGGTCGATCGTCACGCCCCACGGGGTGCCGATCTCGTCCTGTCTGCGATAGCGCTTGCCGATCGACCCGCCCTCGTCGTACTCGCTCTGCATGCGTCTGCGCAGGTCCTCGTAGATCTCGCGCGCAAGCTCCGGTTGGCCGTCCTTCTTGACGAGCGGCATCACCGCCACCTTCACGGGGGCAAGGCGCGGGTGCAGGCGCAGCACGGTGCGGGTTTCCGGCGGCTTACCGCCCTTCTCCACCGATCCGTCCTCGGCGTTCGCGCTCTGCACGACTTCCTCGTCATAGGCATCCACCAGGAACGCGAGCGTCGCTCTGTCGGCGCCCGCGGCCGGCTCGATCACGTGGGGTATGTAGCGCTCGCCGCTCTGCGGATCGAAGTACTCGAGCTTCTCGCCTGAGAACTCAGCATGCTGTTTGAGGTCGAAGTCGCCGCGGTTGGCGATCCCCTCGAGCTCCGACCAGCCGATCGGGAACAGGTACTCCACATCGCTCGTGCCCGAGGAATAGTGCGAGAGCTCGTCGGGATCGTGCGCGCGCAGGCGCAGGTGGTCGGGGCGCAGGCCGAGCGTGGTGTACCAGTTCATCCGCTCGGTGAGCCAATGCTCGAACCACTTCTGCGCCTCGGCCGGCGGGGCGAAGAACTCCATCTCCATCTGCTCGAACTCGCGTGTGCGGAAGATGAAGTTGCCGGGCGTGATCTCGTTTCGAAACGACTTGCCCACCTGCGCGATCCCGAAGGGAGGCTTCTTGCGCGAGAACTGCAGCACGTTCTTGAAGTTGATGAAGATCCCCTGCGCGGTCTCTGGGCGCAGATAGGCGATTGAGCCCGACTCCTTCACCGGCCCGATCGTCGTCTCGAACATCAGGTTGAAGTCACGCGCCTCGGTGAGGTCGCACTCGTTGGTCTCGCCCGGGTGCTTTGAGGGCTTGCGCCCGCAGGGCAGATCGCCCAGGTGATCGGCGCGGAAGCGCTGTCCGCAGGTCTTGCAGTCAACGAGCGGGTCGGTGAAGCCGGCGAGATGGCCTGAGGCCTCCCACACGCGCGGATGCTGCAGGATCGCCGAGTCGAGCGCCACGATGTCGTCGCGCTGGCCCACCATCGCGCGCCACCACTCGTTCTTGACGTTGCCCTTCAGCAGCACCCCGTAGTGGCCGAAGTCATACGTCGAGCCGACGCCGCCGTAGATCTCCGAGGAGGGGAAGATGAAGCCGCGGCGCTTGCACAGCGCCACGATCTTGTCCATCGTCACCACATCTTCGCTTGAAGGGTCTTGCTCGGGCATCGGCTCGGATGGTATTGGAGCACGCTTACACGGGGATCCGAGCGGGCGTGCGCGTCTGACGCCGACGGAGTGCAACCCACAAAAAGAACGCCCTTGACATATCTCCGCACTTGTGTTTACATACGTTGTGTTCTCTTGCTGACAAGACGGCGGGGAGGAGGACTCTCCGCCGTTGGCGGCAACGAGCAATCGCAAGAGCGTGAGTGACTGAGCACGATCGCGCACAGGGTCGACGGGACGTTGTATCCAACCTCTCCCACGGCGTCTCGCACATATTCCCTGTTGCTATTCGGCGTGCCGCTCTCCTCGATAGGGCGCCGCGGTCCCCCACCGGCCGCGGCGCCCAAATGCGTTGGGCATAGGATTGCCGGGTGGCGAGAGTCCTGATCGTGGAGGGCGCAGACAGAGGCCTGCGCCTTGCCGAGGCGCTGCTCGCCGACGGTCACACGGTGCGAGCCACGACGAGCGACCCCGTCAGGGCCAGCGCGATCGAGGCCGTCGGGGGCGAATGCCTGCTGGGCACTCCTGATCGGCTTGCGACGCTGCGTGGCGCACTCGAGCACGTCACGGTTGCCTGCTGGCTGCTTGCCGACGTGGAGGATCCCGAGCTGGCTCGGGCGCTACACGGGCCGCGTCTGGAGCGCTTTCTCAGTGACGCAATCGACAGCACGCTACGCGGCTTCGTGTATGAGGCGGGCGGCAGGGCTGTGCCGGCCGAGGTGCTCGCCGACGCCAAGCGGATCGTGTCGGAGACGACGCGGCTCAACTCGATCCCCTTGGCACTGCTGACGGCCGATCCGCTCGATCTCGACGTCTGGTTGACACAGGCTCTGGACGCCATCCGGGGGCTGCTGGAAGGTCGCTAGAGAGACACGCAAGCGCGCTATCCTGGTCTATATACCCAAAAGCCGATCGGCTTTTGACGATGAGCTTCTACACAGGAGGACAGACGACTTGTCCGGATATTCGAAGAACGTGCTCGTCGACGCAGCCTGGCTTGAAGAGCATCTTGGCGACAGCGATATCCGCATCGTCGAGGTCGACGAGAACCCCAAGCTCTACGCCGAGGCCCACATACCCGGCGCAGTGGGATTCGACTGGAAGCAAGATTTGCAAGACCCCGTCAAACGAGATTTCCTCGGCCCCGAGGACTTCGGTGCGCTGTTCTCGCGCAGCGGGATCTCGAGCGGCCACACGATCGTGCTCTACGGCGATCGCAACAACTGGTTTGCCGCATACACCTACTGGTATTTGAAGTACTACGGCCACGACAAGGTGCTGCTGCTCGACGGACCGCGCGAAAAGTGGATCGCCGACGGACGGCCAACAACGACTGAGGCACCCAGCCACGCACCCGCAGCTTTTGTGGCCACGGCGGGCGACGAAACGATCAGAGCACGACGCGACGAGGTCTTGGCTGCGGTCGGCGACTCGGTCAACCTTGTCGACGTCCGCTCGCCCGCCGAGTTCGCTGGCGAGATCATCTCGCCCAGCGGCTACGAGCAGGAGGGTGCTCAGCGCGCGGGTCACATCCCGGGCGCGGCTTCGGTCCCGTGGGCGCAGGCCGTCAATGAGGACGGCACCTTCAAGAGCGCGGAGCAGTTGCGTGAGCTCTATGGCTCCAAGGGGGTGCTCGACGGCAAGGACATAATCGCCTACTGCCGCATCGGCGAGCGCTCGGCGCACACATGGTTCGTCCTACACGAGCTGCTTGGCTCCGGGCACGTCAAGAACTACGACGGCTCCTGGACGGAGTGGGGCAGCCTCGTCGGCGTCCCCGTCGCGACAGGAGCTTAGGGCCAGACTTCGAGTCCACCCCCTCTGGGCTCGCGGATGGGACCGCCGTGTCACTCGTTGGCGCGGCGGTCCAGTAACGACCCCACCCGCCCCACCCGCTCGAGCAGATCCTCGAGGATGCGCGCCGTCGCGCCCCACACGAGCTGTTCGTCGAACACATAGGCGTCGGTCTCGAAGGCGATACCGCGCCGTTCGACGAGCGTACGAGTCCTTCCCGCGCGAACGTCGCGCAGCGTCGGCTCGAGCACCGCATCGACCTCGAGCTCCGAAGCGCGCCACGGATGGGGACCTTTCAGCAGGCCGACGAAAGGATGGATCGCGTAGTTGGTGACGAACGTGGAGGTGCGCTCCAGCGCCCCGACCACCGTCACCTCCGAGCGCGCGAGCCCGATCTCCTCTTCGGCCTCGCGCAGCGCGGTATCCCTGAGGGTGGCGTCCTCGGGATCGCGACGTCCGCCCGGAAAGGAGATCTCACCTGCATGGCGGCGCAGGTCGGCGCGGCGCTTGGTCAAGACCACTCGCAGCCCGCCGTCGTCAGACTCGTACAACGCTACAAGCACGGCCGCTGGGACCTGCTCGTCGGCTTGCGGTTGGGAATGCGAGCCCGCGTCGAGCAGAACCTCCTGCAGCGCCGGCGCCAGCCCCACGTCTGAGTCTGAGCGCGGCAGCTTCTCAGACCGGGACGCTGGTGCGCTCGACACGCTCCTGGAACATGACCTCGCCGTCGAGCGTCCTGTGGACCGGACACTTCGCCGCGATCACCTGCAGGCGCTCCACCTGCTCCTCGGGTAGATCGTCAGGTAGTCGCAACACGACGTCGAACTTGGTCGGGCAGCCGCGCTCGGCAGGGGTGTACTGGACGTCCACCTCTACTTTGCCGATGTCCCAGCCCTTGCGAGCCGCGTACATCTCCATCGTGATCGCCGTACAGGAGGCGAGGCTCACCGCGAGCAGCTCCTGTGGGTCGGGACCTGCATCGTCGCCGCCGGACTCCAGCGGCTCGTCCACCGTCAACTGGTGGTCGCGCACTTGAACTGTGTGTTTGAACGCCGAATCCTTGCGCCTCACACTGGCCTTCATCACTGCAACACCTTCCGATCGGGTTGTCACAGCACCCTCTCCTTCCATGGTATCGACGGCACTGGGCTACGAAAGGGGGTTGAACAGCAGCCCGGTCAGTAGCTTCGGGTAAAAGAACGTCGACTTGGGCGGCATATTCTCGCCGCTGGCCGCAACATCGCGCACTTGGTCGACAGGCGTGGGGCGCATCAGGAAGGCCGCGTCGTACTCGCCCGAGCGCACCATCGCGACGGCCTCTTCGGTGCTGCGCGCATAGAAGAGGCCGTTGAAATGCGAGATGTCATCGTCGGAGAGGCCCAACGTCCGCTTGAGGATCAGCGCCTCCAGCACTCCAGTGTCCAGGCTGCGATAGGCCTCGGAGAAGTCCGGCAGAGCAGCGTCGGCGATCTTCTGATCCTTGAGCTTCAGGCGGTATGGCTGCTGGTGATGGGCGTCGATGTAGCCGAGCTCCAACGGCCCCGTGCCTGGTTGCGGAGCGAGCTGCTCGAGTGGTACCTCGGCGATCTCGAAGTCGCGGTGCAATGTTTCTCTCAGTGCCTCCTGGCGTGCGCGGTCGAGGCCGCGCACGACGCGGTGGGTCGGGAAGACCGTGAGGCCGGGGTCCTCGAGCGCGACAAGGCACATGAGCATGTAGCGGTGCTCGCCCTCGCCGCCGAGCTCTTTGGCGTAGGTGTCCGCGGTCTCATAGCGGTGGTGCCCGTCGGCGATCAACAGCTCGACGTCGCTCGTAGCCTGCTGCACGGCCGCGATCGCCTGCGGGTCGGTCACGCGCCACAGCTTGTGTACCGTCCCTTCCGCATCTGTGACCTCGCCCCAGGGGGCGTTTTCGGTCGCCGGCTCAAGTGCCTTCCAGGCGGCGTTCGTGGGGTCCGAGAACAAAGAGAAGATGGGGGAGAGGTTCGTGCGTGTCGTCCTCATCAGGCGCAGGCGATCCTCCTTGGGCCCCGGATGCGTGCGCTCGTGCGGGCGTACTCGGCCAGGGCCGTAGCCCTCGATCCGCACTCGGCAGAAGAAGCCTCTGCGCGTGCGGGTCTGTCCGTCCGGGCCGGTGTATGTCTGTGTGTGAGCCCACAGCGACGGCTCAGGATCGCGCACTACCGCGCCCTGTAGCTGCCATGCCTCGAACAGCTCGCCCGCCCGCGCGTATGGGTCCGGCTCGCCTTTGGGCAAGTCCACCGCGACCACGTTGAACGGCGAGCGTTTCAGCAACTCCTCGCGCTGCCGCGCGTCGATCACGTCGTACGGCGGGGCCGTCACGTTCGCCAGTGGACCGGTGAGCGATTGGTCGTAGTGCAGCGCGCGCAGAGGTTGGATATCGGCCATGGCGGGGCGGACCCTAGCAGCGGCCACTACTCTTAGTGTTCATCGGGGCGTGGCGCAGCTTGGTAGCGCACCTGCTTTGGGAGCAGGGGGTCGCCGGTTCAAATCCGGCCGCCCCGATTCCGGAAACCCATGGACGAGCAACTCAGCGAGTATCTGGCGGACCTTTATCGCCGCGGTCGTGAGCACGACGCAGGGAAGGCCGACCGCCTCGCGCGCCTGCGTAACGTTGAGCCCGACACCGCGCGACTGCTCGTCGTGCTTGTGCGAGCGCTCGAAGCCAAGCGGCTGCTCGAGTTGGGTACGTCGAATGGCTACTCGACTCGACCGTGTGGCTCGCCGATGCGGCTCGTAGCGTCGGCGGCAAGGTGGTGAGCGTCGATATTGACCCTACGCGTACCGCACAGGCAGCGGAGCACCTTTCGCAGGTACAGCTTCAGGGCTACGTCGAATTGCGAACGGAGGACGCCACCGCGACCCTCAGCCAGGCGGCAGACGCTTCGGTGGACATGATCTTCCTCGACGCCGAACGTCCTGCTTACTCGGGCTATTGGCCGGACCTGCTTCGCGCGCTGCGTCCAGGCGGGCTGCTGGTGGTTGACAACGTGCTCTCCCACGCCGAGGAGGTCAAGCCGTTTCGGGACCTCGTCCAAGACGAGGATGGCGTCATCGAGTCCGTGGTGCCAGTTGGCGCAGGCCTTCTGCTGGTTGTCAGAGATCCGCCCTAAGCGAGGTAGTTCTCGTCGATACCCGCCCCGACTAAGCCCGAGCGTATTCGTCAGCGCTCACGATGCGTCGATTAGACCGAACCTACTTGAAGGTCGGAACTTAGCTGGGGACCGTCTGAGTACTGTTTCAGCGGACGCTTCGGACCACTAGAACAGATGGCCATACTTGCACTTATGGCTAAAGCTCACTACCATGCCGCAAACGCGCCGTGGCCGAGTAGTAGCTGAGTAGTCTATATTCGACTGGCTCAACGCGTCCTAAAATAAGAGATGCTGTCTGAGACAAACAAGTCGCGCCAAGTCGGCTCTGTCATGGTGCCGGGGGCTCGATCGCCTAGCAGGGGCTCCACAAAGATGCCTAGCGAATGGGGCGGTTGGCCCTTTTCGGAGTCATCCTTTGCTCGGCCTAATCCGACTATTACAGTCGGACTGATAGGTGGGCAATGTCTGTTGCGCAATGCGATCGCGAGTCATCTCGCCGCTCAGGATGGGATGGATGTACTCGGTGCCTTCGAGTCCGTAGCCGATTTCTTGGCTATTGACGTGGAGAAGCAGCCGTGCGTTCTACTACTCGACTGCGATGGAGGCGTTCCCGGTGGCTGCCACAGTACTGTCGGGACGCTGAGCGCCCATACGAAGTCCGCAATCGTGATGTTCTGCGGAGAGATGTGCGAGGAAATTATTCGCTGCGCGATCGAGCATCGAGTGGGTGGCGTCATCCTCAAGAGCTTCTCGACCGACGACGTTATGGCGGCCATGCGGTATATGGCGACCGGCCGTACAGTCATGCCGGCTGGCTGGCAGCGAGTGGTCGCCGCGCCTTTGGAGCAGAAGATCAGCCTGAGTCCGCGTCACCGACAGATACTCGCTCTCATCGCACAGGGCATGCGCAACGAGGAGATTGCAAGCGAGCTCAAGCTCAGCCCGAACACGATCAAGTTTCATATCCAGGCCCTCTACTTACGATTGGAAGTGCGCAATCGGGTCCAAGCGGCAAATCAGTACGCGCAGATCACCGGCGACGGCAGCTGATCCCAGGATCGCGATCGTCGGTGTAGCTGGGGCCCTGGCAACCGAGGCTCTCGCTTGGATTCTCACGAAAAGCGGGAACCACGTGGTCGGCGTCTATTCGACCGTTCGCGAGCTGGATTCGGTATTGCGCGCCGGCCCGCAGGAATTGCAGGCGGCGATCATCGATGCCGACGAGCAAACCGCTGGGCTGGGAGCTGTGGCGGAGATCAGATGTGGATATCCCGAGTTGAAGATCCTGCTGCTGTGTGAGGTAGCCACACCAGCCGTTGTCCGCTGTGCGATCGAGGAGCATGCCGAGGGCGTAGTCTTGAAGTCAGAGACCGTCGAGGACATGGTCCTGGCGCTCCGGCATGTGCTGGCGGGCCGCGCGGTCATGCCCGTTGGCTGGCAGGCAGCCTCGGTCGAGTCAGAACCTGGCCCTATCCGCGCTGCCGCGCTGAGCGTGCGCGAGCGTGAAGTTCTCGATCTTGTGACGGCGGGAATGAGCAATGAGGAGGTAGCAAAACATCTGGTGATCTCATCTAACACAGTCAAGTTCCATCTGCGGATGATCTACTCCAGGCTGGGCGTGCATAACCGTGTGGAGGCGACACGCGTGGGGAGTCACGTGCAGGTGAATCGTGATGGTGCATCGAATTTGTCCGGTAGCAGCTGAAGGAAGCTACCTATTACGGGCGCGCGCGAATTGCTCCGCTTCCAGGCTTTCGTGGAGTTTTCCCCATTCAGCGCCTGCGGATCGTAGTCCGTCATCGCATTTCGGGTAGGGCCTCACCTACCCGTTTGCACTAGTTAAGACTACCCGACATAACGATTGTGGAGGGCGGACAACAAGCATAATATGCCGCTCCGATATGCCCGCTCGTGGGCCTATTGAGACATCTGTGATGTCGATAGAAACGGACTTCTAGTCCACTCATTCAAGGAGGAGGCCGCACACAAATGCGACCACAGCAGAATAAAAAAATGATCGCTGGACTAGTTTCCGCGGTAGGAGCGGCGGTGTTGGCTCTGTGTCTGCTTGCCACAGGTGCCTTTGCCGCTCCCAATCCGGGGCCGGGATCGGACGGCCCACAGAGCGCAAATGTTCCATATGTCGCCTGGGTGGGCGAGCACGTCCGCCTGGTCGTGTGCGACCCGGCGATAACCACAGGCGATGAAGCTCAGGTCGCCAATTATCAGGTGGAGGACTGGTCCGGCTACCAGTTCCAGCCCCCGACGCCGGATGGCGATGCGGGAAGCAGCATCGGTCAGATATTCGATCCAGGACCGAGCGCGTTCTTTAGGTCCTCTGAGCCCGCTCATCAGATCAGCGACAGCGATGAACAAGAGGGCTGTGTGGCGACCGATTACAAGTCGCTGAATCCCGGCCTGACACGGATCAGGGTTGACGTCAGAAGCGAGGAAACAGGAGCTATCGCATTCTCGCACCAGTTCCTCGTGATCTGGTTGACGGCTAACAAGCCGACGCTGTCGGAGGCAAGCCTGAGCGGCAAAGAAGGCGAAGTCTTCCAGTCGCAAACCGACTCGAGCGCCCTGGCTAAATTCCTGGGCGACCCGTCGGGCGACGGAAAATTCATCCCCTCCCCGTTCAGTGGAGCAAACGAAGACAAGGGCCTGATTCAGATTAAGGTCACGGGAAGCTTCCCGGTCATCGAAGAATCTCCGCTGCACAACATCCTCGGCAACCCCAGCTACACGCTGCCGAGCGACTGGCAGCTTCTTGCCGAAACGTTGGCAAGCAGCTCCAACGAAACAGAACCGCCTGGCACCAATCCGGGTCTGTGGGACATCCACGGCACTCCGAGTGAAGCCACGACCACCAACGAAGGGTCCGCTACCAACGACCCGTTGCACGCCCTATTCTCACGACCCGCGTTCTCCGACTTCACGTCTGGCGCGACCGCGACAGTGGGGCCCTACGATCCGCAGGCCGCTAACGAGACGCTGCTCAGCGATGGCAGGATCAACGCTGACGACGCCCCGATGCCGGCGATGCGCGTCGATGTGAGCATCGCAGCAAACGAAGGTGGAGCAGACCTCGGTGGGGTGGGGCAGATCTCTGGTGCCAGCAAGGCTCAGATCTATAGCCACGACTTCACGGGCAATGCCGAAGAGGGTGGCAACCTGTACAACCCGTACTACGGCGCGTACATCCCGTCCACCGATCGTCCTGTCAACGAGGCGTCCGGTGTCACGGGGCCAAGCCCCGGAGGAGACTTCCCGGGCTTCTTGAACACACATCCAGACCCATATACGTTCTGGACTTCGGTGCTCAGCGCCAATTATCGTTCGTCTGAATCGACCGGATGCCTACGTCGGGCTCCCGGCCTGGCGACCGAAGCGAGCTCAGAGGACGACTACCAGACCCCGAGCGGTCCTCGGACCGAAACGTTCTACACCGACGAGCGCGGTGAGGCGTACGTGACCTACACGCCGGGCGACGGGTTCTACCTGAACCACATCCCGGGAATCACGACCGACTCCAACGGTGGATGCGATCTGGAATCGCTCTACGAAAAGGAAATCGGCCACTCGTCGATCACGGCCAGGGCCGTGTACCCGTACGAGCCTGTCGATTATCCGGCGCTCACATCGGAACCGCTGGTCAAGACAGTCAGCTCCCGGTGGCTAAAGGAAATCTACGAGTTCCCGAAGGGCACGACCAAAGCCGATCAGAACGTGCGCATCGTCGTTGCCAAGGCCCAGGACATCGATGGGCATCCTTTCGCGGACGAGATCGTGTGCTTCCACGCTCAGCAGGAAAGTGGAGTGCTCCAGTTCACCGGAAGTGTCGTCGATACGAACGGTGTGCTTGAAGGCGAACCGGGTAGGACGGTCAGCCTGAGCGGTACCACAGTGGTGCCGTCACCGATTCCCTCTGAAGGCGAGTTCTGCGAGACCACCAACTCGGCGGGTCTGGCAGGTATCGAGTTGCAGAACAGTTCATTCACATCGGTCGATTTGACTACCTTCTACGTCAATGAGGGCATCACACGCGACAATTCGCTCGATTTCTCGACGAATCAGGCCGGCGAAGAAAAGAAGAAGCACGAAGAAGAAGCGGCCGCTGAAAAGAAGAAGCACGAAGAAGAAGCGGCCGCTGAAAAGAAGAAGCACGAAGAAGAAGCAGCCGCTGAAAAGACAAAGCACGAAGAAGAAGCAGCCGCTGAAAAGAAGAAGCACGAAGAAGAAGCAGCCGCTGAAAAGGCAAAGCACGAAGAAGAAGCAGCTGCTGAAAAGAAGAAGCACGAAGAAGAAATCCAAAAAGCAGAAGCTGAAAAAAAGACTAAAGAAGAAATAGAAGCACTCAAGAAGAAACTCGAAGAAGAAGAAGCCACAGCGACGAAGAGGCGCGAAGACGAAGCGACTGAAAAGAAGACACACGGAGAAGAAGAAGCGGCAGCGAAAGCAAAGATGCACGAAGAAGAAGAAGCCGCTGCCAATAAGAAGCGCGAAGAAGAAGAAAAAGCAAAAGCTCCAGCAGCAGCAGTTGCTACGTCGGGCGGCGGCTCCGCGTCACCGCTCCTCGCGTCGGCTCCGGGTCCGGTTCTCGGCCTGCCGAGTAACGCGCCTGCCGGCGGGGTGAAGAGCAGCAAGGTCCACAAGGCCAAGGTGGCCAAGCACAGCAAGAAGAAGGGCAAAAAGAGCAATAAGAAGGGCAAGAAGGGCAAAAGCAAGAAGAAGTAAGTAGTAAGTAGGAACTAGCGAGAAGTAAGACCGAGGGCCCGCCTGGTGCGGGCCCTCGGTGCGTCTATCGGGGGCTGGAACGGATCTTGCTCACCGAGCCAGCTGCAAGAATGCGTCTCCTGAGAACCATCCAACCCAGGAAGGACAGCATGGCCCCTGACTTGTTGAGTGTGATTTGCTACGAAATCGATGAGCGTCTGGGCGAGCTGCGGCCGCTGCTGGACGAGCACGAACGTTTGCTCGACGCTGCAGCGGCGCTTGAGATGGCGGGGGAGCTCGATGTGTCCGGTGCGTCGCCGGCGGCCAAGGGCGGCAGTCGTGGAGCACGCATTGGCAGCGCTCGACGTGGCTCGGCGGCCGGAGCGATCAAGCTGGCGGCGGCAGGACCGGCTACTGACGCGCTCGATCGGTCGGCGGCAGAGCAGTCACGTGACGGCGACTCCTCTACGCGATTCAACGGAAAGCCACAATCGGCGGCGAGACCTTCGCGACGAGTTGCAGATCCAAAGCCCGAGCGTGTCTCACGAGACATCGCGCGCGAGACGATTCTCGCCGCCCTGGAACACGGCTCGCACACCGTCGGTGAGTTGGCTGTAGTAACCGCGATGAGCGGGCCTAGCATCAACGGCAACCTGCGTAAGCTCGTCTCCGAGGGTGCGGTCGTCAAGACCGAGCGCGAAGGCAAGGCCGCCTGGGCGTTAGCGGCTGCCGCCTAGCCGAATGCGCTTGGGGTCTCGCCCGTCGGCGTCTCGGGGACGGTCCCCTCTCCATGAAGACGGCGCAGTGAGAAGTAGAGCACCGCACCTATCAATGCCGTAAAAGGCGCCAACAAGATGTCGAGAACCCACTGCGCGATCGCGACCCCCACGGTGCCAAGGCCCGAGGAGAGGATGGCGACGACGATGGAGATGACGATGCTCAGTGCGATCACGACAAGGATTACCCAGAAGACCTGCCAGCCGTGGCCGCGCACAAGTTCTCTGCTGCGACCGAAGGCGGTGAATACGCCGTGGCGCTCGATAACGAGCGAAGGGGCCGCCACTGACCAGATCGTCATCAGGAAAAGGCCGGGGACGATGATCAGGATGAAGCCGATACCAACGCCGATCGCCAAAAGGATCGAGAGACCGATCAGCGGGAGCACTACCGGAGCGACGCTGCGAAACAGTTGCTCGACAGAGCTGTCGCGACGCCCATCCTGGATGTCGCGCACGAGTTCCACAACCATCCCCTGATAAAAGGTCCCGATCACAAGTGCAATAAGTGAGACGAGCGCCGCGGCGCCGCCGGTGAATAGGAGCCGCGAAAGCGCGACGATCGCGAACACGGCAACGGCTGCCGGAAGAAGCACCCCGGCCTGTTCGCGGTAGATCTCCAGTGCAGAGCCAATGACCTCGCTTGGCTTGATCTTCTCAGTAGACATGCGCTCCTCCTTGGATGCGAGATCGTCGCTGCGTAGTGCTTCGTGCTCGGCAGGCGTACCCGCGGCGCCCGACGGCTACCCAGGTGTTCGGTCTGAAGCCTCTCGGTCCTGCTAGCGAGCGCTCAAGCCCCTCGTTGGCAGGGACGGCTACCGTGGTCTGATGGCTGGTGCTCTGGCGGTGCTGCGCAGTGACGCCTACAGGAAGCGACTGACCCTGGTTGCGTGCATTCTCGGCTCGGGTATCGCGCTGCTTGACAGCACGGTGGTCAACGTCGCGCTGCCGACGATCCAGCGCGATCTCGGTGGCGGGTTGGCGGCGCAGCAGTGGGTCGTCAACGCCTATCTGCTCACGCTTGGTTCGTTGATCCTGATCGGCGGCTCGCTGGGGGATCTGTATGGCGAGCGACGGATCTTCGCGCTTGGTGTTGGGGGATTTGGAGTGGCTTCACTGCTCTGCGCGCTTGCACCGTCGATCGGAGCGCTGATCGCTGCCCGGGCGCTTCAAGGCGTGGCGAGTGCTCTACTTACGCCTAGTGCCCTGGCCGTGATCGTCGCGACCTTCCGCGAGTCCGAGCGTGGTCCGGCGATCGGCAGTTGGACGGCGTGGGGAGGAATCGCCACGGTGCTCGGACCGCTGGCCGGAGGCGAGTTGCTGTATATCGCCTCATGGCGGTGGATCTTCCTGATCAACCTGCCGTTCGTGGTGATCTGCATGACGCTGATTCTGACCGTCATCCCTGGGGCCAAGCCACGAGCGCAGACGGGGCGTAGCATCGATTTCCTCGGCGGCCTGCTTTGTGCGCTGGGTCTCGGCGGGCCGGTGTTCGCGCTGATCGAGCAACCGCGCCTGGGGTGGTCGAGCCCGGGTGTGATCCTCCCACTGGTTGCCGGCGTGGTGCTCTTCGCCAGCTTTTTGGCGCACGAGTCGAGGACCCGCGATCCGATGCTGCCGCTACGGCTGTTTCGCCGGCGCAACTTCTCGGCCGGCAACATCGAGACGCTGTCGATGTATGCGGGCCTGGCGATCCTGTTCTTCTTTCTGACGATCTTCCTACAGCAGATCGGCGGTTACACACCGCTACAGGCCGGCCTTGCCACGCTACCCGCCACCGTCGTGATGTTCATGTTCTCAAAGCGCTTCGGCGGGCTGGCTGACAAGTTTGGCCCGCGCCTGTTCATGGGGGCGGGACCGCTGGTAGCGGCGTGTGGGCTGCTGCTCTTTCAGCGCATCGGCATACACGTTGACTACGTAACAGACGTGCTGCCTGGGATTCTCGTCTTCTCGCTCGGCCTCTCCATGACCGTGGCCCCCCTGACGGCAGCGGTGCTCGCTGGTGTGGATACCTCTCAGGCGGGAATCGCCTCGGCCGTCAACAACGCCGTCGCTCGTGTGGCGGGGCTACTTGGCACGGCGGCGGTTGGCGCGGCCGTCGCCGGGTCGTTCGTGTCGGGCCTGGATAGCAATCTTGCCGGTCGTCCGCTTGGGCCACCGGCGAAGGCCGCGGTTGCCGAAGCCAAGAAGCTGCCGCTCGGTCGTCCCAACGTTGCCGGTCTGCCGCGAGCCCAGGCGAATGCGATCACCGTGGCAGCGGACGAAGCGTCGCTGAAAAGCTTTCACCTCGGTCTTGGGATAGCGGCACTGCTGGTTGCCGCCGGAGGATTGGCGGGGGCCGTCGGCGTGCGCAACCCCGAGCGAATGGTGAGCGCCGAGGATTGCGAGGGAGGGGCGCTTGTCGGCGCGGCGCTTGATGCAGCCGGCTGTCACGAGGGAGATCTGGCGCTCGGAGACGAGTCTCAGCCGACGGTCTCGGCGTAGGCGCGCATCGCCTCGATCACCGGCGCCAGACGCCGCCCACGGGGGGTCAGGCGATACTCGACCATCGGCGGGCTCGTGGGCAGCACGGTCCGCTCGATCAAACCGGCACCCTCCAGATCGCGCAGACGCTCGGAGAGCATTCGCGGTGAGATCCCCTGTACGGCCTCGGCGAATTCGTTGAAGCGCAATGCGCCGCTGAGGGCTGCGTAGATGATCGACAGTTGCCAGCGGCGCTCGAGGAGGTCCGCGGCTTGGCGGACCTCCAAGGGCACCGGTTGACATCGGCGGGAGCTACGTGCGGACATCGCCGGACTCCTAGGAGACCTGTGCGAGCTTGGGCGCTGGCTCCAAGGCCACGTCGAGCACTTCGTCGACGCTCATCACCGGGTGGAAGCTCATCTGCTCGCGAACCTCCTCGGGGATGTCGTCGAGATCGCCCCGGTTGCGCTCCGGCAGGATCACGTCCGTGAGCCCGGCCGCGTGGGCGGCAAGCACCTTCTGCTTGAGCCCGCCGATCGGCAACACGCGGCCCTGCAGCGTGACCTCGCCGGTCATGCCTACCGTGTGCTTGACCGGACGCGCCGAGAGCAACGAGGCGAGTGCCGTGACCATCGTCACGCCGGCGCTCGGCCCATCCTTGGGGATCGCCCCCGCCGGCACGTGCACGTGGAACTCGCTGTTCTCAAACGCCGAAGGGTCGATCCCGAGCTCCTCGGCGTGGCCACGCACGTAGGAGAGCGCGATCCGCGCCGACTCCTTCATTACGTCACCCAGTTGTCCAGTGAGCACGAGCCCGTTGCCGGCGGAGCCGCTGCCCTTCATCGCAGTTGCCTCGACGAACAGCACGTCGCCGCCGGTCCCCGTGACAGCCAGGCCGGTGGCCACGCCTGGTGTGGCCGTCCGCGCAGCTGACTCCTGGAAGAACTTCTGGCGTCCAAGTGCATCGCGCACGCGCTCCAGATTGATCTCCACTGGTGGCTCTACCTTGCCGGCGGCGATCTGGGTTGCGATCTTGCGCAGCACCGTGCCAAGCTCGCGCTCCAAGTTGCGCACGCCCGCCTCGCGCGTGTACTCGGCGATGACCGTCCGCAGCACATCGTCTGAGACGTTCACCTCCTCCTCACGCAGGCCGTTACGGTCGCGTTGACGTGGCCACAGATAGCCCTTGGCGATCGCCAGCTTCTCCTCTGAGGTGTACCCGTCGAAGCGGATCACCTCCATGCGGTCGAGCAGCGGCCCCGGGATCGTGTCGGCGACGTTGGCGGTCGCTATGAACATGACCTGGCTGAGGTCAAGCTCCACGTCCAAGTAGTGGTCGCGGAAGGAATGGTTCTGGGCCGGGTCTAGTACCTCGAGCAGTGCTGCCGAGGGGTCTCCGCGCCAATCGGCGCCGACCTTGTCGACCTCATCGAGCAGGATCACAGGGTTGATCGTCCCGGCGTCACGCAAAGCTCGCACCAGTCGTCCTGGCAGTGCTCCGATATAGGTGCGTCGATGCCCGCGGATCTCCGCCTCGTCGCGTACTCCGCCGAGTGACATGCGCACGAACTCGCGTCCGGTTGCACGCGCTATCGACTCACCGATTGAGGTCTTGCCGGTGCCCGGAGGACCTATCAGAGTCAAGATCGCCCCAGACTTGGGGTCTGCCTCGATGCCACGATCCTGGCGCAACTTGCGCACCGCCAGGTACTCGGTGATGCGGTCCTTCACATCTTCGAGTCCCTCGTGGTCAGCGTCGAGCACCTCGCGTGCCGCAACTGGATCCAGGTGCTCCTCAGAGCGCTTGTTCCACGGCACCGCGATCAACCAGTCCAGGTAGGTGCGGATCATGCTCGACTCGCCGGTCTGCTCGCCCATGCGCTCGAGGCGACCGAGCTCCTTCAGCGCCTGCTCATGCACCTCCTCGGGCATCTCTGCGGCCTCGATCTTCGCGCGGTACTCCTCGACGATCGAACCCTCGTCCTCGTCGAGCTCCTTGCGTATCGACTCCATCTGCTTGCGCAGGAAGTACTCACGTTGCTGCTTGTCGGCGCCCTCCTGCACGTCCTCGCGGATGCGCTTGCGCACCTGCAGCTCGGCGAGGCTGTCGCGCTGCAGCTTGACGGCGAGCTGGAGCCTGTCGGTCACCCCGAGCGTGCGCAGCAGCTCGACCTTCTGCTCGTAGGTCAAGTTGGGGGAGTAGCCGGCGGAATCCGCCAGGGGGCCGGGCTCGACGATCGCACGCAGGAACGCGGCGATACGTCCGTCGTCGCCGCGCAGCTCGAGGATCTCCTCGACCACGGCGCGGTATTCGCGCTCGAGCTCACGCGTGCGCTTGTCCACGGGCACGTCGTCGGGACGCTCGTCGACCTCGACGCGCAGCTCACCTTCGGGACCGGTCTGGGCCGCGCCGATCAGCGCGCGGTGCTCTCCTGAGAGAGCTACGGCGTGACCGCCTCCCGGCAGACGTAGCTGCTCTGAGACCTCGGCGATCGTGCCGACCTCGAGGAACTCGTTCTCATGACGCGGCACGAGCACGACGCGCTCGTCGTCGCCGACGTCGATCGTGAGCGTGATCCCCATGCTGGGGAAGACGACCGTGTCATCTAGGGGAATCAACCGCAGCACAGGCTTGGCTTGTGGCTCGGGCGGCTGAGGGCTTTGTGAAGGTGGTGAAGGGATCGAAGCCATCGCTATACGCTCCATATAAGGTTACGAATTGATAGTTAGTATAGCGCCGTCACGAACGTTTTCAAGGGCTCCCTCCGTCCGGTCGAATGTGCCGAGCAGACCACTGAGGCCACGCTGAGCAGCACCACAAAGGCCACGATCTCAAAGGTCAAGCGGGACATCGTTTTGCGGTGCGTTGGCGCTGTTGGTTCAAGAGTCCGAGCTGTCCGAGCTCTCCCCGAGCAGTTTGCGTGGCCACAGTCGCTTGGCGCGCACGACGTTCACCTCTGCGGCGATCAGCGTCACCTGCCCGCCCAGGTACAGCCAGGTGAGCAGCCCGAGCACGAATGCGAACAGGCCGGAGGTGTCCTTTGCGTGGCGCACCACATGCTCTACGTAGAAGCCGCCGAGGTGCTGCAGGATCTGCCACAGCACGGCGGCCACGATCACACCGACGATCAGGTCACGGGTGGCTACCTCATCGGCGGTGAGCAACCGGAACACCGCAAAGAACAACATGAGGTTCGCCGCCAGCGCAATCACGATTCCCGCGAGCACTCCGACGATCCCAATCGTCTGTGCTGTCACATAGCCGGCTGCGACCGTCGAGACGATCGTGAGCAGGCCGAAGACGACCAGCAGCCCGACCCCGCGCACGCGCCACGCCAGAAAGCCGAGCTGGCGTTTGCGCGGAATGTGCCAGACGTTGTTGAGCGCGCTCTGGGCCGCGCCGGTTATGCCAAGGCCGGCCAGCGTCGCGCCCACGAGCCCGATCGCAAGCGCCGGGACGCTGCCTTTCAGCGAGTGCACGTTGTTCTGCAGTTGCGTGCCGATGATCGGGAACTGGCTCAACGTCGAGTGCAGCACGCTCGCCTGCGTGCTGGGACTGCCTTCGAGCACGAAGCCGAGCACCGTCACGAACACCAGCAGCAGCGGGAACAGCGAGAAGAAGCCGTAGTAGGCGATCAACGCTCCCATCTGACTGCATTGGTCGTCGTCGAAGCGCTTGAAGACGGCGACCACGAAGCCCAGCAGACGTTTGCGCTGCTGGTAGCGGTCCACGGCGCCTAGTCCGTCGCGGAGAAATTGGGAGGGGGGTCTGCGGGCCACTTGCACCGACATGCTTGCGTGTCTACCCGACAACAGAGCTCGAAACGAACTATCGGAGGGCCAGGAGGGCTCGGTGGGCGTGCGCTTGGCCTGCTCGACCCCAGCGAAACGGTCGCGCTCGTGGCCCGCTCGCGTTGCGAGCTCCTGCTTGCCTGCCACCGCCGGCGGCTGGGGCGCGAGGACCTGGAGGACTGCTACAGCCAGGCGACGCTCGAGCTGTTGACCCGAGCCAGACGCGGAGAAGGATTCGCCGACGCTGTTCACATCGCCAATGCGCTCGAGCAGAAATTCCTCTCGCGCATCCACGATCGCCGCCGTGCGCTGAACGGGCGCAGCCCGATCCAAGCGGCGCTGGCCGGTTCGCTTCCTCTTGCCGGCGGCGCGTGCGGTGGGGTGGACGTGGCCGACGCGCGTGCCGACGTCGAGCGTCTGACCTTCTTGCGCCACGATCTGCGCTGCATCGCTCGACTCTCGCACCAGCTATCGGGCGATCAGCGGCTCGTGCTGGCAAGCGAGCTCTCGGGTGAACCGGGTTGCGCTGAGTTCTGTCTCGAGCACGGTTGGAGCAGGGACAAGTACCGAAAGGTGGCTCAGCGGGCGCGCGCCCGGCTGCTGCGGCTGCTCGCGGGCGAGTCGGCCCAGGTTCAGGGAGACATATGTGTCCCGCTCGAGCGCGCCCGTCGGATCAGTGAGCAGGGACACACCTATGAGACCTCCTCGCCCCACACATAGGCGCGTCCCCTGGGACGCCGACGATCGGTTGCCGAGACGATCGAACGGCGCTTCCCATCCGCACGTAGGCGGCCGGGAGCTTGGCTGCTCCCCCTCCTCGCTCCCGGTCGCATGCGTGCTTCGCCTCGAATTGGGAGCGTCGCGCGTATGAGCCTCTGGCGTCGGGCTCCACGCGAGGTGTACCGCGTGTACGGGGAGGATCAGTATCTAGAAGGAGACACGGCTCCAGAAGGGGAGGCCGCTCCCCCGGAAGACACAACGGCCGTTGAGCCCGACAGCCGCGGCGTGGCATCGCGGACTGCTTTCGCTGCCGATGTTCCTCCCGCCCCTCCAGGTGCCGCCGGCAGCCCGTCCGCTCGCCCTGGCGGGTCGCATGCCGGTCGTCTGGTCGGGGTCGGCCTACTCATGGGCGTCGGCCTCGCAACGCTCGTGCTTGTCTTCTCGAACCTGTCCGATCGGCATGGAGCGCCGCCCGATCCGGTCGGGCAAGACGCCCGAGTGAAGGACGAGCAAAGAGTTGAGCGTGCAGCCGGCGCCGGCCGTGCGCAGGCGATCGCGCGCAGTGTGAGCAGCAGGCCAGTCCAGGCTCCGCGCTTCTCTGCCCCGCCTGTGAGGACACCCATACGCGTGTCCGGGTCTAGGCTTCGGCCTCGCGCGGGTGCGGGCGGCGGGTCAGATACAGCCCCGCGCCTGGAGCGAGCGTGGTCAGCGGCGTTGCAAGCGTCCGGCGACGGGACGCCCGCAATAGTTGCGGTTGAACCGGCAAGGCCGGTCGCGGTCGAGCCGCCCATGCAAGACGAATTTGGCTTTGAGCAGTGACAGAGGATGTCACGCGTCCGCTCACAAACGCTCGTCAGCGTCACGCCAAGGTCGATCTGGCGGATACGGCTCGCGCGGGAACTGCCTCGCTATCTGCTCCAGGCCCTGGCGATAGTTGGCTTGCTCGCGAGCGCACGCTTCGCGATTGCGCCGCCACGGCCGATCCTTGCGCGCACCTCGACATCTGGTCTCGCTGCCACCGACCGGGCGGCGGAAGGCTTCGCCACGCTGTTTGCCCGCAGCTATCTCAGTTGGGACTCGCGCGATCCGGAAGCGCACAGGCTTGCGCTGGCCCCGTTCGTGGGCTCGTGGATGGAACCCGAAGCCGGCCTGCAGCCGCCAGAAAGCGGCGAGCAGCAGGTGCTGTGGACGCAGGTCGTGCAGGTGCGCGTCCTGGCCTCGGGCGAGCAGCTGTACACCGTTGCTGCCCAAACCGACACAGCGGGCCTGCTGTACCTGGCCGTCGGCGTGGTTCGCAAGGCTGGAGAGCTGGCGCTGGCCGGCTATCCGGCCTTCGTCGGTGCGCCCGCCGCCACCGGCGCCGTAGCCCCGGTGCGTCTGCGCGAAGTCGAGGAACCGACGCTCGAGACCGTCGTGACCCGAGCCTTGCACAACTATCTGGCGCGCGCGGAATCGGAGCTCGCCGCCGACCTGGCCACCGGCGTCCGCGTCTCGCTCCCCGCGCAGGTGTTCGCACTTCAGTCGCTCGACAGTCTCGATTGGTCATCGAGCGGCCGCTCGGTACTCGCGACGCTGCGCGCTCGGGACGAGCGCGGAACCCAGTACACGCTCGCCTACGAACTCGGCGTGCGGCTGAGCGCTGGGCGCTGGGAGATATCGGCGATCCAGACCAACCCCGACAGCTAGCGCTTGCAATGGCACGACCGAACCAAAGGAGATCCCGATGCACACGCTCCACACGATCCACGCATTGATGGCGGCGACCGAAGGGACCGGCTCGCTCGAATCTGCGGCGAGCAAGGCAGGTGAAACGGGCCGCAAGGTCGCGATGAGCTTGATCGCTCTTGGCTTCGCGATCGCCTCGATCGTGCTCGCCTTCAGACGCGACTTCAAGGAGGCGGCAGGCATATTCGCGGTCGGCCTCGTCGCGATCCTGCTCGCCACACCGGCCGGAGTCAACGTCCTGCACGACACCGTTAACACGCTGTTTGGCGAATCCTGAGAGATGTCAAACGAGATCCGCTCCTACAGGTGTGTGTTCGACCTAGAGCGGCGCCTCTATCGCATCGATCGGTTGCGGCTCAACCCAGCTGGTGTGCCGCTGCGCGGGATCGTCTATTTCCTGGCACTGCTTGGCACGGTGCTACTGGCCGGAGCGTTGCCGCTTGTCGGCGCGCTCGTGCGCATGCTGCCCTGGTACTTGCGCGAGGTTGGCGCGCCCGGCGCCTGTGCCGCGTTGTTGACGCTGATCAAGGTCGAGGGAAGACCATTTCACTTGGCGGCGCTGGCGCTGGTGCGCTACGGCGTCGGGCCGCGTGAGCTCTCCGGGCTCAGGCCGCGCCGCAGTGCCGATCGACGCTGGCGTCTTGATGAACTGGTTGTACTGGCGGATGGGTCGGATTCGCGCTTGCGCCGATTGCGTTACACGGGCCAGGGGGCTGTGCTCGTCAGCACAGCCCATGTTCTCAGCAGTTGGCACCGCGGGCTCGTGCGAGGTCTCATGCGCCGGCCCGACATGCGGCTCGTGGCGCTGCCGGCAAAGCCACGACCGGCAAAAGGCCAGGTGATCGCGCTCACAGACGGGGCTCGCCTGGAGGTGAGAACTTGAGGCCGCCGATCTCTTTCGTCTACGGCAATCTGGTGTTCGGAGCGAGCACTGACGACGTGTGGGCGGCGTTCTCGATCCCCTGCGCGTCGTACGAGTGGCTCTCAGGCGAGGCCAAGCGCACGCGCATGCTTGCGCTGATGGGCGCGCTGGAAGCGCTCGAAGCCGACGTGCAGATCCTACGTGTCGGGCGCCGCTGGAATTTGGAGGGCTACCTGGGCGAATTGGAGCAATCCGTCCGCGGAAAGCACGTACAGGCAAACCAGCGCTACGCATGCGAACACGCCGAGCAGTTGAGCGACGTCGGCCACGCGCGGCCGACACTGTTTCTGCTCGTCAGCTTGCGCGAGCCCGAGCGCGACGTCGCCTCCTACGTCTCCCAGGCCGTCGAGCAGCATCCGCGCGAGTGGCTGCGCTCGATCGCGCGCGCCCTCTCGACGAACGATCGCCGCCTGTTGAAAGCCTCCGGGCTCGAGGACCTGCGCGTGCGAGCTGACCAGGCTCATGCGCGGCTCGCCGACTTCCTGAGCGCCAGACCCGCGCGCGGCATCGAGTTGCAGTGGCTGGTGCGCAGGGCGTTCTGTCGCGGCCTCGGCGAGCCGCTCGTCGAGGGCTTGCACGAGCCGCGAGCGCTCGTCTTTGAGCGCAACGGGGAAGCGTTGCTCGCGCCGCTGGAAGGCGACGTGGTGCGTTGGATGGACGGCTACGTGGAGCACCGCGGTCGTGCCCTGCGCATTGAATCCGAGCTTGGCGAGAGCTGGCAGGCCCAGCTCGTGCTCGGCGCGCTACCCGAGCGCGCGGCCTTCCCGGGCGCACGCGTGGAGTTGATGTTCGCGGCCGTCGAGAGCCTGCCATTCTCCGTGGACCTGTCGCTCAACGCCCGCTTCCTGCCAAACGAGCTGGCGCTGAGGATCGCGCGCAGACGCGTGCAGGACGCCGACCAGATTCTGCGCGCCGAGTCAGACGGCGATCAGGGCGTCTCCGACATCGGCTACCAGCGCACCCAGGAAGCACGTGATCTGCTCGCGCATCTACAGGCCTCCAGCCGCCCGCCGCTCTTGCGAGCAACGCTGGCGTTGGCAATCGGCGCGGAGGACGAGACCCAGCTCTCAGAGCGCGTGGAGATGTGCAGGCGTGCTTACGGCGAGATCCGCTTGCACCGTCCGCTCGGTGATCAGCTGGCGCTTTTCATCCAGCAGCTTCCCGGTCAGCGCACGCGCGTGGCCGGCTATGACGACACACTCACAACAGAGCAGGTGGGCGCGATGGTGCCGAATGCCACGCATGTTGTCGGCTCGCGCACAGGCTTCTACCTGGGGCACACGTTGTCGGGCTCACGTCAACCCGTGCGCTTCAACCTACGCGAGGGCTCTGAGCGCGATCGCAACACCGCGATCCTGAGCGTCGGCGCGCTCGGCTCGGGCAAGACGACGCTCGCGCAGAAGCTCAAGTACGAGGGCTTCCTGCAGGGAGCGCGCGTGATCGATTGCGATCCGAAGGGCGACCACCGCTTCCACTTGCTGGAGGAGGTCGCGCCGCACGCCGAGACGATCGCGCTGCGTCCAGATCCTGCCTTGCGTGGAATGCTCGACCCGCTGCGCGTTGCGCCCGAGCACCTGCGCCAGGACGCCGCCGTCTCCTTCCTGCGCGACCTACTTCCCGGCCGCGCCGAGGCGGCCTGGGAGACTGCTGTCGTCGGCGCGGTGGACGTCGTTCTACGGCGCGCAAGCGAGCCGACGTGCACAGAGGTGGTGCGTGCCTTGTGCGAAGGCGAGGGCAGTGAGGCTCAAGTCGGCGAGGCGCTTGCCGTCTATTCGCGCTCAGGTCTCACTCAGCTCGGCTTTGCCGATGCCTCGGTGAAGCTCGCGCCGGTCGGTCGCCAACAGGTCACCTACATCCCGATCCGCGACCTCCCCGGCCCCGAGCCTGGCACACCCCGCTCGGATTACACGCAGGCCGAGCGCGTCGGCGTGCAGATCGTGCGCCTGATCGCGATGTTCGCGATGCATCTGATGTCGCGCGAGCGCGAGCGCTTGAAGTTGTTCAGCTTCGACGAGGGCTGGAGATTGCTCAGCGACCCTGTTGGGCGCACGCTGCTTGCCTCGCTGCAGCGCATGGGTCGTTCGGAGTTGGCTGTGCCGATCGTCAGCACGCAACTCGTGACCGACGCGCTCGTCGGTGAGCGCGAGTCGCTGGAGAATCTGCTCGGCGCCACGTTCGTGTTCGGCATGCGCTCTGAGGCCGAGGCTGCCAGAGCGCTGATCTTGCTCGGGCTTGATCCCGATGACCGCCGCGCGCGCGAGCGCCTGCTCGAGATGCAGGCCGGGCGCTGTCTGCTGCGCGACCACAGCGGCCGCGTCGAGGCGATCCAAGTCGATGTGGTCGCGCCGTCGTTGCTGCGCGCCTTCTCCACGACTCCGCCGGCGCAAGCTCAGTGAGTAGAGGACGGGGCGCAGCTTTGGTGCTAGGCCTCGTGAGCGCTTTCTTGCTCGTGCTGGGCGGCACAGTAGCGGCTGCTGGCCTCTCACGGGAGGCGCCTCGAACGTCTACTGGGGGAGCCCCGACGGTCGAGACGGCTCGGCCTATTAGCACTGCCCCATCGGTGAAGAGTGCCCCGAGCGGACTGCCGCTCACTTCGCCGCTGGAGGGGGGTGGAGCAGAAGACACCGCTGGAGTGCCGTCGCTCGAAGGCGATCAGCTCGTGGAAAACGGTCTCTCGAGCCCGCTGTGCGAAGCCGGCAAAGCCTCGGCGCTGTCAAGCATTGCGCGGAGCAATTGCCAAACATCGGGCTTTGTCGCCTCGCCTGTGCCCACGAACAACTACGACCTCGACGTCAACATCGACACGGGAACGCTCGGGCTCAGCAACGGACAGTTGCTCTCGGTCATTCAAGACGTGTTCATCGCACCGGTGTGGGAGGGGCTCGTCTGGCTCGTTCATGCGCTCGTGGTGATGCTCCAGTGGTGCTACACGCTCGAACTGCTCGGTGGCTCGATGACAAGTGGCCTGAGAAGCTCCCTACGCGAGGCGCAGGCGAATTTCACCCAGCCGTGGCTTGCGCTGGCCCTGGCCGCCGCTTCAGTCCTCGCTTTCTACAACGGGCTGATCCTTCGCCGTATCGGCGAGACGCTCGGTCAAGCACTTCTGACGATCGCGATGATGGCGGCCGGACTGTGGCTGATCGCCGACCCGCTCGGCACCGTCGGCGCCGTCGGTCAGTTTGCCAACCAGGCAAGCCTGGGAACGCTCGGCGCGGTCGCCCAAGGCAGTACTGCAAACGCCTCGAGAACACTTGGCGACAGCATGCGCGCGCTGTTCGCGAGCGCGATCGAAGCGCCTTGGTGCTACCTGGAGTTCGGCAATGTGCGCTGGTGCAACGACCCCGCGATGCTCGAACCGCGCCTGCGCAAGGCCGCCTCGAGCATCGTTGCCTCCGAGCAGGCCAAGTTCGGCTGCCAGACGAGCCTGTCGTGTCGACCTTCGCCCAAGAGTTCCACGCTGGCGCGCACGAGCGAACTGGTGGGCAGGGCCGACACCAACGGCGCCCTGTTCCTCGCGTTCCCGGCCAACGGCCCTGAACGCAACTCGAGCAAAGACAGCAGCTCGCTTTTGCACCTTCTGTGCCAAAGCGAAAACGACAGTAAATGCGAAGGTGCCACGGCGACACAGGCGGAGTTTCGCTCCGACGGTGGCACCTTCCCGCGCATGCTCGGGGTGGCTCTGATCGCTGTCGGTGTGCTCGGCATGGCGATGCTTCTCGGGCTGATCGTCGTCCACTTGCTCGCCGCAGCACTGATCAGCTTGTTCATGTTGCTGCTCGCCCCGGTCGTGGTGCTTGCCCCAGCGCTCGGAGACACGGGCCGTGCCGTGTTCAGCGGCTGGCTGACGCGCCTGCTGGGAGCCGTCTGCTCGAAGCTGATCTTCTCCTTCCTGCTTGGTGCGCTCATGAGCATGCAGCACATGCTCATGTCGCTCGAATCGCTGGGCTGGTGGACGCAGTGGCTGTTGACCTCAGCCTTCTGGTGGGTCGTGTTCATCAAGCGCCACCAAGCGCTGGCGTTCGTGCGCAACGGCGGACGTGCATCGGCTGTGCCCGTGCGCCAGACGCTCGGGCACAGGATCCGCGGAGCACGTCAAGCAACGCAAGACATCGCCTACCCGGTGCGCTGGGCCAAGAACAAGTTGCTGGCGCCCTTGCCCAAGGACGAGAAGCTGGACAAGCCGGAGCCCCAGCGTCCTAAGCCTGGACGGCGAGCGCCAGGGCAAACCGATCTGGAAGAGCAACAGGCTGGAGGAGCGAATCAGCCGACGACGCCACCTCAGCAACAGCTGGGCCGCACAGAGGAGCAACCAGGGCAAGAGCAACCAGCCGATCGGTCGCAGCAGACGGGCGCGGACGAGCGGTCTGGTCGTGACGGCGACCAGACGGCGTATGCCGCAGAGACCCCAGCGGCTGTTGAGACCCAGCTCGCCACACCTCGCGAGCCTCGCGATCGAGCCGGCCCTGCCGCGTCCGGCGGCGCAGGCAGCTCGCCTGACAATCGAGACCGCTCAGAAAAGTCGACAAAGCTCGAGCGCGCCGCACGGCCGGCTGCGTACGCCGGCGATCCGGAGTACGACGAGGCCGCCTGGCCCTCCGACGCCCGTCGAGCACCACAGCCGTCGCCGGCCCCGCCGAGCCAGTACCAGCCCGAGCGCCAGCCGTCGCCCTCGCAGCCCAGCGACTCGTCCGTTTCAAAGCGGGCGCGTGTGGCGCTGAACCCCAGTGAGTCCAACGCGCAGAACATGCGCATGCGCACCTCTCGCGAAATCATGGACGACGCGCGCGAAGTCGCGGCTGGACGCAAGCGTCAGCTCGGGGTCGAACCAGCCCCAGCCGACGAGTCGCAGTCGTGAGCACACACGCGCTTGCACAGCCCGCCATCTCCTCCAAGCGGTCGCTGAAGCTGGCGGGTGTGGCAATTCTCACTGCGGCGCTTGCGACTCTGCTCCTGCTGATGCTGGTCGCCTCGCTGCTGGGCATGGGTGTCGTCTCGCTTGGCGGCGCGCCCGAGCGCTTCGGCGTCTCCGCGTTAGCCGAGGCTGAAATCCCTCCGCTCTACCTCAGCCTCTACGAGCAGGCTGCCAGGCGTTACGGCCTCGAATGGGCGATCCTCGCCGGTATCGGCAAGGTCGAGTGTGACCACGGACGCGACCCCGATCCTTCGTGCACGAAGCGGGGCGCTGTCAACTCGGCCGGCGCTGGCGGTCCTGCTCAGTTCCTTGCTTCGACCTGGGCCGAGTACGGGGTGGACGTCGACGGCGAGGGACCGCCAGATCGCTGGGATCCGGCCGATGCCATATACGGAATGGCCAACTATCTGCATGCCTCGGGCGCCCCGCAGAATTACCGCAAGGCGATCTATGCCTACAACCACGCGTGGTGGTATGTGAATGAGGTAGAGCATTGGGCCTCGCTATATCGCGGTCCGGCGCAGACGGCTGTGGAAATCGACCCTGGGAGTGCGCGTGAAGTAACAGATATCGACTGGCCGGGCGTCGGCGCGGTCGAGACGATCGCCGGCACGCGCGCACTGCTCTCGCCAGGAGATGGTCACCTTGCGCTCGTGCCCGCGCAGGCTCCGGCGGTGGTGCAGGCGATGGTGATCGCCGGCAACGAGTTGCAGGATTTGCCATACGGCCCCGACGGCCACCCCGATCCGCTTGGCGCTCCCGATGAGGACTGTTCGAGCACTGTCAACTATGTGCTCTATCGCTCCGGTATCCGCCTGCTCTCGGAAATCCTGCGCGAGAATCCGCTGGCCCAGGATTACGTCGACTGGGGCGCCCCAGGCCCTGGCCGCTGGGTCACGATCTACGCCACCACCGAGCCAACCGATCACGTTTTCATCGTCATCGCAGGGCTACGTCTCGACACCTCCTATAAAGGCACCGACGTCGGCCCGAACCGTGACGAAGGCGGGCCGCGCTGGCGCATCCTCGACCACATCCCAAGCTGGGCGCACTGGTTGGTGCGCCACCCTCCAGGGTTGTAATGTGGCGAGCATGCGCGAGGTCGAACACCTGCTGATCGGGGGCGGCCTCGCCTGCGCCACCTGTGCCCAATCGCTGCGCGAGGGTGGGGCTACCGGCGAGATCATGCTCGTCGGTCGCGAGCCGGACCCGCCCTACAACCGGCCCGAGTGCTCGAAGGGCTATCTGCGCGGCGAAGAGAGCCGCGAGGAGCCGCTCGTGCAGCCCAAGGAGTTCTGGCCCGAGCAGAACGTCGAGCTGCTGACGCGCACGAGCGTCACCGCCCTGGACTTGGAGGGCCGCGTCGCGAAGCTCTCGGACAAGCAGGAGATCCACTTCGAGAAGGCCTTGATCGCGACGGGCGCGAACGTGCGGCGCCTGAACGTGGCTGGCTGCGAGCTCGAGCAGATCCACTATCTGCGCACGCTCGGCAACTCCGACCACATCCGTGCGGGAGTGGCCGACGCGGAGCGGGTGGTCTTGATCGGGGGCTCCTACATCGGCTGTGAGGTCGCTGCCTCCTTGACGATGATGGGCAAGCAGGCGACGATCGTGATGCTGGAGGACGTGACGCTCGAGCGCGGCTTCGGCAAGACGGCCGGGCGCTTCTTCCAGGGCCTGCTGGAATCGCACGGCGTCACGGTCCACGGCGCCGACGGTCTGGAGCGCTTCGAGGGCGATGGCCGCGTTGGCAAGGTCGTCACGACAAACGGCTTGGAGCTTGCGGCCGATGCTGTCGTGATCGGCGCCGGAGTCACCCCGGACATCGCGCTTGCCAAGCGCGCCGGCATCGAGATCGGCGAGCGGGGTGGCGTGCTCTGCTCCTCGCGTCTCGAGACCTCAGCCCCGGGTGTGTTCGCCGCCGGCGACATCGCCGAGTACGACTCGCCCCTGCACAGCGGCTACGTGCGCATCGAGCACTGGGATGTGGCCTTCAACCATGGCAAGACCGCCGCCGCCAACATGCTCGGCGGCAACACGCCGCACGAGGTCGTGCCCTACTTCTACTCGGTGCTCGCCGACTGGGGGGAACTCGAATACGTCGGCCCCGCCTACGAGTGGGATCAGGAGATCGTGCGCGGCTCCTACGAGCAGGCAAACTTCACCACGTGGTATCTGAAGGAGGGTCGCGTCGTAGCGGCACTCACCTTCGGCCGTCCCGACGATCTCGACACCGCCCGCCGGCTGATCGTCGAGCGTCCGGTGCTGGACGAGGCTCAGCGCCAAAAGCTTGCGAGCCTCGATACAGACATCGCCACCCTGTAGGATGGCCTCGTAAATAGACGGTCGGTGGCGAAGGGAAGCCGGTGCGAATCCGGCGCGGACCCGCCACTGTGACCGGGGATGCCAGCCGCAAGCGCGACTAAAGCGCAGCCACTGATCGGCCGTTCGGCAGATCGGGAAGGCGCGGAGGGTGGGCCCGGGAGCCAGGAGACCTGCCTCCGACCACAAGCCCACAAGCCCTCGTGGAAAGGGGTGGCTCATGCTCATATCCCGTCGTATCTACTTGCGCGCATTTCTTCTGGTCGGCGCGCTGCTCTGTCTGGTTGTGCCCGCCTCAGCCTTTGCCGGAGGTCCCGCGACGGCCACGGTCCGGGTCGAGGGACTGACTGAAACAAAGCTCCTTCCGACATCCGTGACCACAACCACGTCGCCGGTCTCCAAGGCCGAAACCTCAACGGATTCCTGCCCCGGCACGAGCGCCCTCGGCGCTCTGCAGCTCGCTACAGCCGGCAACTGGTCTGGGCCGTGGGAAGCGGAATTCAACCAGTACTCGATCTACACGATCGAGGGTGAGACGCACGAATTCGAAGCGAGCTCGAATGCCAACTACTACTGGTCCTTCTGGCTTGACAACAAAGAAGCAACGGTTGGCGCTTGCGCTGCCGAACTCCAGGCCGGAGATCAGGTGCTGTTCTTTCCCGCCTGCTACGGCGCCGCCTGTCCGACCCCCGAACCGACTCCGCTTGCGATCGAGGCTCCGACCACCGCAAACGCAGGCGAACAAGTGAATGTCACGGTCGAGCAATACAACTCCAAGGGCGAAGCCGCCCCTGCGGTTGGCGCAAACGTGGGCGGTGGCGGCACAAGTGCTGTGACCGACTCGCAAGGCCACGCGACCTTGAAGTTCGCCGGTGACGGGACCTACACGTTGCGTTCTACCAGTGGTTTCGAAGAGCCACCTGCGATTCGCGACGAGACGACGATCTGCGTTCACGAAGGCAACGATGGGACCTGCGGGACGGCCCGTCCTGGTGCTCCGAATACCAACACCGGACCACCGACGGTGAATGTCACGCCCGTGGTTGGCGACACCGCCACGATCGGTGGCGTCAAGGACGGCCGCCACTATTCCCGTCGCAAAGGGCCGCGCATCCTGCAGGGGCTTGTCCAGGCACCCGCCGGTGGGACGCTGCGTGAAGTACGCATCAGCCTGCAGCGTCGCAAGGGCAAGCATTGCACGGTGTTCAGCGGGACCAAGGAGACGTTCGTGCGCGCGCGCTGTGGCGCTACGCGCTTCTTCTCGGTCGGCGACGCAGAGTCGTTCAGCTACCTGCTCCCGACGTCGTTGCCGCCGGGCCGCTACGTCTACGACATTGAGGCGATCGACGGCACCGGCAAGCCAACTAAGCTCGTTCCGGGTGTCAGTCACGTCGTCTTCTATGTCAAGTAGACCCAGCTCGTTGGGCGCGCGTATTCGGCGCGCGCCCGGCCGGGCGCTGCCCGGTTTCCCGGGCCTGGCGCTGGTGGGACTGCTGGCGCTCGCCGGCTGCGGCCTTGGCCCGGGCTCGACGCCGGGCGGAATCAGCCTCTCCGTGACCCAGGACTTCGGCGCGCTTCCTGTTGGCTACGCCGGCACGCCGCGCGTGAGCGGCCAGGAGACCGTGATGAGCCTCCTACAGCGCAACTATGAAGTCAAGACCCGCTACGGCGGCGGCTTCGTGGAGAGCGTCAACGGGCACGCCGGCGGCACGCAAGCGGGGGAACCGATCGACTGGTTCTACTACGTCAATGGCGTGGAGGCCCCCAAGGGAGCCGCAGACACCAATGTGCGGACGGGCGATCGCATCTGGTGGGATCTGCACGACTGGAGCCAAACCGACAACATCCCGGCGGTAGTCGGCTCCTTCCCCGAGCCGTTCGTGGGGGGGATCGAAGGCAAGCGCTATCCCGTGCGCGTCGAATGTTCCGAACCATCGAGCTCCGCCTGCGCAACGGTGCACACGCGCCTCAGTGCGCTGGGCGTACCGGTGGCCGGGGCCGCTGTCTCAGACGAAGAAGAGCAGCTGACGATGAGAGTGCTGGTCGGCCCTTACTCGGCATTGGGAAACTCGCTCAGCGTGCACGACCTCGGCGCCGGGCCACGCTATAGCGGTGTTTACGCCCGCTTCTCAGAGGGTGGCAGCGTGCTCAGCCTGCTCGACCCAGCGGGCAGCGTCGTGCGAAAACTCGGCACTGGAGCCGGTCTGATCGCGGCGACGCGCTATGGCGAAGAGGCGCCGGTGTGGCTCATCACAGGCACCGACGCCGCCGGCGTGACCCATGCCGCGAATTCGCTGCGCGAAAGCACGCTGCACAACGTCTTCGCGCTCGCGCTCGAACCGTCGGGAACGGCCCAGCCGGTGCCGGTTTCGGGGCCATGAGCAATCGGAGCTAGCCATGGCAATGGGCGCCACGCTGTTCTACCGCCGCCTTGCGAGTCCGCTGCACGCGACACGCGCGACGGTGGCTGCCATGTGGGCCTGTGCGCTGATCGCCGCGACGCTGCTCAGCGAAAGCCCGATGGTGCTGGGAGCACTCCTGATCGGCGTGCTCGGCGCGGGCGCTGGCGCCGGACTGGGCCGCGAGCTTGCGCGCACGCTGCGCACCGTATCGATCGTGGCAATCCCGATCGTGCTCGTCAATGTGCTCGTCTACCACGAAGGTCTCACCGTGTTCGCGCGCCTCGGCGACCTCGGCCCTTTCGGGCAGGGCGACTTGACGCTCGAGGCGCTCGTCTACGGCGCCGTGATCGCTCTGAAGGTCGGTCTGCTGATGCTCGTCACGACGCTCGCCGGCCTCGCGATCGACCCGGACGGGCTGCTGGCTGTGTTTCGCCGCCACTCGTTTCGCTCGGCGCTCACAGCTTCGCTCGCCACGCGCATGATCGGCGTGCTGTCGGCCGACTCGCAGCGTTTGGCCGAGGCGCAACGCACGCGCCCCGGCGGTAGCGCCACGGGTGCACGCGCACGCGTCAGATTGTTGAGCGCGATCGTCGGCTCCTCGCTCGATCGCTCGATGGACGTGGCCGCGACGCTCGAGCTGCGCGGCTTCGCCGCCGGCCGGCACACAGGCAACCGAGCACCGCGTCGCGCCTTCTCGCGCCACGACCGCGCATTCGCCATCTCCGCCGTGTTCATGTTCGCGCTTGCGTTGTTCGGGCGACTGGCGGGAGCCGCGCCGTTCAATGCCTACCCGCTTCTGAGCATGCCGGTATCGGCGGCGACTCTTGCGCTGTGCGTAGCGCTGCCTGTGGCTGTCCTGCTGCCATTTGCCGACCGCAGGGGGATTGAATTTTGAGATCCGCTGTTGCGTTCTCGCAGGTCACCTACGCCTATCCCGAAAGTTCCGAGGCCGCTTTGCGCGGGGTGACGCTGGAGCTCGAGCAGGGTGAGCTGTGCCTACTCGCCGGTCGCTCCGGGCAGGGCAAGTCGACGCTGCTGCGTGCGGCCTGCGGCCTTGTCCCGCACTTCCACGGCGGCACGTTCGCCGGCAGCGTCAGCGTCGCGGGCATGGACACGCGCGAGCATCCGCCGGCGCAGCTCGGCGCCCACATCGGCGTGCTGCAGGGCGATTCGGAGACACAGCTGGTGATGAGCTCGGTGCGTGCCGAGCTGGCGCTGGCGATGGAGAGTCGCGGGCACGGAGCAACGGCTGTTGCGCGCGCAGTCGAGGAGGTCGCGCTCGCGCTCGGCATCGACCACCTGCTCGAGCGCTCCACCCACGACCTCTCCGGTGGGGAGAAGCAGCGCGTGGCACTCGGTGCGGCGCTCGTGGGCCGTCCACGCGTGGTGCTGCTGGACGAGCCCACCTCTCAGCTCGACCCCGTCGCCGGCGACGAGCTGATCGGGCTGCTGCGTCGGCTCAACCAGGAGTGGGACACGACGATCCTGCTCTCAGAGCACCGTCTGGAGCGTTGCCTGTCGGCGGCAGACCGTGTGATCTCACTGGAGGGTGGCGCGGTCGTCCACGACGGCTCGCCAAGCTCGTTCCTGCAGTTCGCCGTGGAGCACGAGCCCTCGCTGCAAACGCCCGGCGCGAAGCTGTTCGCGCTCGCCGGCATCGGCCCCCCGCCGGTAGGCGTCAAGCAGGCACGTGCGTCACTGCGGCGAGAAGGACGGCTGCCCGACGAGCCGGATCCGCACTCGGTGCAGCCGGCAAGCCGCGGCGACGCGCGGAGTCAGGACGGCGCCGCGGGGCCAGACACAGACACAAGTGGCCCCAACCCACGCGGTGCCGGCGTGCGTGGACGGCTCACGAGGCGGGCTGGGGGAGGGGCTGTCGCAGCCTCAGCACTCACCTTGCACGGCGTGTGGTGTGAGCTCCCGCGCGGGCCGGCGATCCTGCGAGGCGTGGACCTCACGATCGCCCCAGGCGAACGCGTCGCGCTGATGGGTCGCAACGGGGCCGGCAAGTCCACGCTGCTGCGCCACGCAGCCGGCTTGGTGGCCCCGACGCGGGGAAAGGTCGAGCGGTCGGGGAGGGTGGCGCTGCTGCTGCAAAACCCCAACGACTATTTCCTGCATGAGCGCGTCCGCGATGAGCTCTCAGCCGAGGCGCTGCAGCGCGCGGGCCTGGACGCGCTGGCCGAACGCAACCCGCGTGACCTATCGGGAGGCGAGCGCCAACGGCTGGCGCTGGCGATCGTCGCTGACGGAGGCGAGACCCCGGTGGTGGTAGCGCTCGATGAGCCAACACGCGGCATGGACCGCGAGGCCAAGGCGCAGCTGGCGGAGGAGCTGCATCGCCGCGCGAGCGAGGGCCAGGCGGTGATCGTCGCCACGCACGACCCAGAGTTCGCGGCAAGCTGTGCGCAGCGGGCGATCCTGCTCGCCGACGGACGTGTGATCGCCGACGGCCCGGCGGCTGACCTGCTGGCGGGCGGCTGGTACTTCGCCACCGAGACCGCTCGCATCCTCGGTGGCGCCGGCGGGGCTCTGCGCCCAGAGGACGGCGCCGAGCTGTTGCGTGGCGCACGGACAGGGGAAGCCGGTTCGCTGTCAGGCGGACCCGAAGCTCATCCAGCGGGGGATGTGCAAGGGACGCGCGGTCCCCGACAAGGAACGAACAAACAATCCCAAGAAACACCCGAACTCTTGATCCACGCTGCGGCAGACACACACACATGAGCTGGCCGCTCGCCTCCTTCGCGATCGTCGCCGGCATCCTGCTGGCCGGCTGGCTTGCCTATGAGCGCTCGCGCCCCTCCGCGCGCATGGTCGCGGTCGTGGCCACGCTCGCAGCCGTGGCGGCGCTCGGCCGCGACGCGTTCGTGGCGCTACCGGACGTCAAGCCGATCACCGCGATCGCGCTCGTCGTCGGCTACGCGCTCGGGCCGCTGCCCGGCTTCACGGTGGGCGCGATCGGGATGCTGGCCTCGAACATGATGCTGGGTCAGGGCCCTTACACGCCTTGGCAGATGGCGGCTTGGGGCCTTGTCGGCCTGGCCGGCGCGTTGCTCGGGCGCGTGAGCGCCAGACGCATGGGCCGCTTCGGCCTGGCGCTCGCTTGCGCGGTGATGGCGCTTGTGGCCAAGGAGATCATGAACGTTTACACGTGGACCTTGGGCGCCGCCCATACGCCGGCCGCGTTCCTTTTGATCGCCGGTCAGGGGCTGCCGTTCGACATCACCGACACGGTTGCGAGCTTCCTGTTCGGGTTTGCCTTCGGACCCGAGCTCGCGCGCCTGTTGGGACGCATGCGCGCCCGTATGACCGTTGAATGGGAACCCGCCCACCCGGCCGGCACGACGCCGCCGGCGCTGCTTGTACTGGTGTGCGTCGTGGGGGTCGTGGGTGTCTCAATAACGGCTGCCCCCCCGCGCGCGCGGGGGGCCGTTCCGTTTCGGGTATCGGAGGCCCGACTGTCCAAGCCCGCATCGTCCACACCCATTCCGGCCAGCGCCGCGCCATCGCGGCACGTCCGAGCCCGAGCGCAGACGTCCTCTGCGATCGCGCGCGCCGTCGCCTATCTACAGCACGCCCAGAACAGCGACGGCGGCTTCGGCGGTGCGCCGGGGCAACACAGCAGCGAGCTGTACTCGGCTTGGGTCGCGATCGGCTTGGCCGCGGCCGGGCGCGACCCGCTGACATTCACCCGCGACAGGCATTCGCTGTTGAGCTCGCTGCGCGGCGAAGCATCGACGCTCGAAGACGCCGGTGACGACGAGCGCACGATCCTCGCCCTGCACGCCTGCGGCCTGCCCGCATCTGATTTTCCGGGTACGAGCCTCCTCGCCAAGCTGGTGCATGAACGCTCGAGCGACGGCTCCTTCGGCCACCTCGTCAACATCACAGCGTTCGCGATCTTTGCCCTGCGCGTCGCCGGCAGCTCCGCGGACAATCTGCTCGTCAGCGACGCCGGACGCTGGATCGCGGCTCAGCAGGACAGCGACGGCGGCTTTGGCTTCGCCGGGCGCGGTGGCGGCGAGGACGTCGACGACACGGCCGCGGCGCTGCAGGCGGTGATCGACGCAAGCGGCCAACGGGGGGGCACTGTCGTCGCGCACGCGGTGGCGTATCTACGCCGCGCGCAGAACCCCGACGGCGGCTTTCCCCAGCAGCCCGGCGGCGAATCCAACGCCCAGTCGACCGCCTGGGCCGTGCAGGGCTTGGACGCCGCCGGCGTGAACGTGAGCACCGTCAAACGTGGACACAGCCGCTCGCCGCTCGCCTACCTGGAAAGCCTCATGGCGCCCAACGGCAGCGTCTACTACTCGCGCACGAGCGCCCAGACGCCGGTATGGGTCACAGCGCAGGCGCTGACCGCGCTCGCGGCCAAGCCGTTTCCAATCGCACCTGACTTCAGCGGCGGTTAAGCGACTCTCCTACCCTTGGGAGATGTCCGCGAGCTTCTCCAGGGCCGCCCCAGCAGGCCCGCGCGGCTATGGCGGCCCGCTGTTGCTTGCCGCGGCATGCGTCGTAGGTTTGGCTCTGACCTGGGTGCTGGCGGCGCTGGTGCCGCTCACGCACGACAAGGACGCCATCGCCCTGTATGACTTCACGCGTCTGGACAGGCCTGTCATCGAAGCCCCAGCGCGGCTTTTGCTCGACCTGCTCGAACCGGCGTTCTTCATCGTGTGGGGAATCGCGCTCGTAGCAATCGCGCTCTCGCATGGGCGCAGGCGTGTCGCGCTCGCCGTAGCCCTGGTTCTCTCACTGGCGCCGGCCAGCGCCGAGCTGCTCAAGCCGCTGCTTGCCCACCCGCACGCGGAGGTCGTGCCGCTCTACATCAAGGGAGCCTCGTGGCCCAGCGGTCATGCGACTGCGGCCACCGCATTGGTGTGGTGCGTTTTGCTCGTGGCGCCAGCCAACCGACGGCGTGCGCTGGCGCTGATTGGCGCCGTGTTCCTGACGGCCGTCGGCTGCTCGCTTTTGATCCTCGCCTGGCACATGCCAAGCGACGTGATCGGCGGCTACCTGCTTGGCACGCTGTGGTTCGCGCTGGCGCTCCTCGGCCTACGAGCGAGCGACCGTGCTCCGACTGCTCACTCCTCGCCGCCGGCTGAGCCGGCGTGCTCGCCGGGAGCCCAGAGCAGCTCGGCGCTCGCCGGCTCGGGGGCGGTCGGATCGTCGTTGGCCGCTCGACCGAGGATGAACAGCATGTCCGACAGCCGGTTCAAGTAGCGGACAACCTCGGGGTTGCACTCGTCGCCGACGGCGATCGCGCGCCGCTCGGCACGCCGGCAGACGGTGCGGCAGACGTGTAGCTGTGCCGCCGCGGGGGTGCCGCCGGGGATCACAAACGAGCGCAGTGGCTCGAGCGTCGCGTTGACCCGGTCGCAGACCTCCTCCAGCCACTGCGCGTACTCGGCGGTGACACGCAGACGCTCATGGCCCTTGCGTGTCGCGTCGGGCGCGCCTTCGGGGGGAGCCGGCACCGACAGATCGGCTCCTACGTCGAGCAGGTCGTTCTGCACCCGCGCCAGCCACTGCGCGAAGGTGGCGGGCAGCCCGGGCGCGAGCAGGGCCACACCGAGCGTCGCGTTGAGCTCGTCGACGGTGCCATAGGCCTCCACGCGGGGATGGCACTTGGACACGCGGCTCATGTCTCCGAGGTGGGTCTCGCCGCGGTCTCCGCCCTTGGTGTAGATGCGTGTCAGGTTGACCGTCATGGCCTGTCGAGTCTGGCATATGGAAGGCCCGGACGTCCGTCTGCAAGCGAAGTTTGGAGTGGTGCGCTGGGCGACGGGAGCGGTGCGCTACGGCCTCGTGTGAGCAGTCGCACTGCGTGGCGTCGGGCAGATCGGATACTTTCCCGGCCTTCATGCGGGTAGCTGTTCCGAAGGAGACAGCCGAGGGCGAGCACAGAGTTGCGCTCGTTCCGGAGGTCGTAGCCAAGTTGAAGGCCAAGGGCGTCGAAGTCCTGGTCGAGAATGGCGCGGGCGCAGACGCGCTGCTGCCTGACGCCGCCTTCGCTGAGGCCGGCGCGCAAATGAGCTCTGACGCCGCCGAGCTGTGGCAGTCGGATGTGGTCGTCAAGATCTCGCCGCCCAGCGAGACCGAGATCGGGCGGCTCGGAGCCGGCTCGATCCTGATCGGCTTCCTGGCGCCGCTCACGAGCCCACAGACGACGCGTGCGCTTGCAGCAGCCAAAGCCACCGCCTTCGCGATGGAGTCGATCCCGCGCATCTCGCGTGCACAGTCGATGGACGCGCTCTCCTCGCAGAGCAACATCGCCGGCTACAAGGCCGCGCTTTTGGGCGCAGAGAACATGGGACGTTTCTATCCGATGCTGATGACTGCCGCCGGCACGATCCCACCCGCCAAGGTGCTCGTGCTGGGAGCCGGGGTCGCCGGCCTGCAGGCGCTCGCCACCGCCAAGCGCCTGGGTGCGCGCACGACCGGCTACGACGTCCGCCCGGAGGTGGCCGAGCAGGTGCAGTCGCTCGGCGCGCAGTGGCTGGACCTGGGCTTGGAGGCAAGCGGCGAGGGCGGCTATGCGCGTGAGCTGACCGAGCAGGAGCGCGCCCAGCAGCAGCAGGCGCTCACCGATGCGATCAAGGGCTTCGATGTCGTGATCACGACCGCGCTGGTGCCGGGCCGACCGGCCCCGAAGCTGGTTACCGCCGAGGCGGTGCAGGGCATGAAGCCAGGCTCTGTGATTGTCGATCTGGCAGGCGAGTCGGGCGGCAACTGCGAGCTGACCGAGCCCGGCCAAACCGTCGTCAAGTACGACGTGAAGATCGTCTCGCCCTTGAACCTGCCGGCGAGCATGGCCGAGCACTCCTCGCAACTGTTCGCGCGCAATGTGCAGGCGCTGCTGGACCTCTTGGTCGCTCCGAAGGAAGACGGACCCACCCACCCCGGCGCCGAGGGCGAGGTCGAGCTCAAACTCGACTTCGAGGACGAGATCGTCGCCGGCGCGTGCATCGTGCGCGACGGGGAGATCGTCAACCCAGGCGCCAAGGCGGCCGTGGAGGCGAGCGCATGATCCTCGCAAGCATCCTTACGACCAACCTCGCGATCCTCGTGCTCGCGGGCTTCATCGGCTTCGTCGTCATCTCCAAGGTGCCCAACACACTGCACACGCCGCTGATGAGCGGCACCAACGCGATCCACGGGATCGTGCTGGTTGGCGGCCTGCTGCTGTTCGGCCTCGCCGAACTGGACTCGTTCAGCAAGGCCCTGCTGGTGATCGCCGTCGCGTTCGGCACGATCAACATCGTCGGCGGTTTCCTGGTCACCGACCGGATGCTCGAGATGTTCAAGTCGCGCCCGAAGCCCAAGGCGTCCGAGCAGGACTCGGCCGGTGAGGGCAAGCCCGGCACGGACGGGAAGGCAGGCTCATGACCAATCTGCCGCTTGCCACCAGCTTCCTGCAGAGCGAAAGCTTCATCTACGTCCTCTACATCATCGCCTTCGCGCTGTTCATCCAGGGGCTGCGCGGGCTCTCTGGCCCGACCGGCGCCGTGCGCGGCAACCGCATCGCCGCGGTTGGCATGGGTATCGCGGTCGTCGCGACGCTGCTCAACCCAGGCGAGGGAAACTGGGGTCTGATCGCGCTCGGCATCGCGCTCGGCGTCGCCGTCGGGGTGCCCGCGGCGCGCCAGGTGAAGATGACCGCGATGCCACAGATGGTCGCCCTCTTCAACGGCGTCGGTGGCGGCGCGGTGGCGATCATCGCCTGGGTCGAGTTCCGCAACCACGGCTCCACCTATGGCTCGCACCTGGCGCTGCGCACGTTCGAATCGGGTCCGTTCGTCGAACACGCCATCGTTCGCACCGGCGCGCTACCCACATATGTGGCGATCTTCTCGGTGTTCGCCGCGATCGTCGGCTCGGTCTCCTTCTGGGGTTCGAACATTGCTTTCGGCAAGCTCCAGGAAATCATCCCCGGGCGTCCGATCTCGCTCGGCTCGGCTCAGCAAATCGTCAACCTCGTGCTTTTGATCCTGGCGCTGGCGGCAGGCATCGACCTGGTCTCAGGCGCCCATTCCGAACTGCTGTTCATCGGGATGCTGATCGTGGCGGCGCTGCTCGGTAACGCCGTGGTGCTGCCGATCGGCGGCGCGGACATGCCGGTCGTGATCTCGCTCTTGAACGCCTTCACCGGCCTCTCGGCCGCGGCGACGGGCATGGCGCTCAACAATCCGGCGCTGATCGTCGCCGGCATGATCGTGGGCGCCTCGGGCTCGATCCTCACCAACCTGATGGCGACCGCCATGAACCGCTCGATCCCCTCGATCGTCGCCGGCGGCTTTGGTGGCGGCGGCGCCGTCGAGGGAGCCGAGGGCGCCGGCGAGCATCAGGGCACCGTGCGCTCCACCAGCGCCTCCGACGCGGCAATTCAGCTTGCCTATGCCAATCGCGTAGTGGTCGTTCCCGGCTACGGCATGGCCGTCGCCCAAGCTCAGCACGCCGTGCGCGAGTTGACCAAGGAGCTCGAGGCCCGTGGCGTGGAAGTCAGCTACGCGATCCATCCGGTCGCAGGGCGCATGCCCGGCCACATGAACGTGCTGCTGGCCGAGGCGGACGTGCCCTATGACCAGCTCAAGGAGATGGACGACGCCAACCCCGAGTTCCAGCGCACCGACGTGTCGCTCGTGATCGGAGCCAACGACGTCACCAACCCGGCAGCCAAGAACACGCCTTCCTCACCGATCTATGGGATGCCGATCCTCGAAGTCTCCGACTCCGCCTCGGTGATCGTGATCAAGCGCTCGATGAACCCCGGCTTCGCCGGCATCGAGAACGAGCTGTACTTCGACCCGAAGACCTCCATGCTCTTCGGCGACGCCAAGTCGGCTGTGAGTGAGATCACAGCCGAGCTGTCGGCTCTCTGACGCTCGATCGAAAGAGAAGCGCCGTTGCTCTCGGGCGCGGATGGCTGCTGCTTCTTCCGGACGGAGCGATTGCGTCGCTCACGTATGCGGGTAGCAGCCGGCATGCCTAGGCTTCGCCCGGCTCGGGCAAATTGGTACGCAATGCAGACAATACAGACATTGTCAACAAGATACTACGTATATTAGACTCAAGTGAGGAGAGGGATACGCGTATCAGTTGGAGGGGTCTGGTATTTCGGCACATCGCCGGACAATTTTCGGTCAATCGTGGTTCGTGCCAGTCATCGGCACGCTGGCCTGTACCGCGTCCTTCTGCGGACTGGCGCTGTGCGTGGGCGCCAACGCCGAGTCCTTGCCGACGGCCTCGCCGGTTGACTCTGCATGGACCCTGGCGCGGGCTGCGCGGCGTCCCGACCCGCGCGCGCATGCGAGCATCGTCGGCGGGCAGAGCGCTTCGATAGCGAACTTTCCCTTTCAGGTTGCTCTGTACGACCCTCAGACAGGCTCACCGGCGGTGGGCTTCTTCTGCGGCGGGGTCATCATCGATGCCACCCATGTGATCACAGCCGCTCACTGCGTCTCCGGTGGCGTCCGCCAAGTGGCCCCCTCTGCCGGCATCGAGGTGCTCGCCGGCTCCACCTCGCTCGATCAGCCGGCTGCGGGCAGCGTCCGCGACCCTGTTCAGTCCAGCGCCGTTGATTCCGGTTATGACCCGCTCGACAGCAACGACGACATCGCGCTGCTCACGCTCGTCCATCCGCTGTGGTCGGGCTCGATTGCGCCGACTGTCAACGGCGTCAACACGATCGCACCGCTGGGACTCGACCCCGGTGCGGCGTCGATATATGCCAATCCAAACGCGAGCCCGGCGGTCCCAGCCACGGCCAGCGGCTGGGGCGATGTCGAGTCGGCGCCAGGGCATGCGGCAAGCTACCCGACGAGCCTGCGAGCTGTGAGGCTGATGCTCGTCTCCGAATCGACGTGCGAAGAACAGTACGCGACGATCGAACAGCCGATTACCTCGAGCATGATCTGTGCCGGTGGTGGTAGCGCTCGCGTGGACACTTGCTACGGAGACAGCGGTGGACCGCTCCTCGTCGACGCGGACACGCCGGCGCGTCCGCCGCAGGACTACGTCCTCGCCGGACTCGTCGACTTTGGCAACGGTTGCGCTCAGCCTGGCTATGCGGGCGTATACACGCGGGTCTCGAGCCCAGGGATCATGCACTTCCTCAGTTCGGGAGCAGGCAACGTCGTGGCACCGGTCGGCATGCAGGCCAAGCACAAGAAGAAGCGGCGCAAGAAGCGCGATCGCCGCAGCGTCCGCTAGCGGCCCTTCCGCGTCCTCTGGGACACTGGGAGCGTGATCTCCAGAGAAGCGGCAATCGACGCTCTGCGCACGAACGAGTTCGACCTCGTGGTCGTCGGCGGCGGGATCACCGGCGCCGGGGTCGCGCTCGACGCCGCGGCACGCGGTTACAGCGTGGCCCTCGTGGAGCGCGCCGACTACGCTTCGGGCACCTCCAGCCGCTCCAGCAAGCTCGTGCACGGTGGTTTGCGCTATCTCCAGCACTTCGACCTCGGCCTGGTGCGCGAGGCGTTGTTGGAGCGCCAACTGATGGTCGCCCTGGCACCGCATCTGGTGCATCCGTTGCCGCTTGTCGTGCCGGCTTTCGACGGCGCTCGACCCGACCGGCTGATGGGGGTCGGGCTGAACCTTTATGACGTGATGTCGGTCGATCGCGAGCGCCTACGCACACGCCGCTCGCGTAGAAATCGAGGCGAGCAGCCGTCGCGAAGCGAGCAGGCAGCCGGTGAGGGCGGTGCCGCGAGAAGGACGGCTGTGCTGGAGCAGGGAGAGTCCTGGAGCCCTGAGCGTCATCGCGTCATCTCAGGCGAGGAGGTGCTCGAGTTGCTGCCGGCGATGGCCGGCCGCGAGCCGACCAGCGGATATCTCTTCTACGACTGCCAGACCGACGACGCGCGTCTGGTCCTGACCGTGCTCGGCGAGGCGGAGCGCTTCGGGGCGTTGTGCGCGAATCGGATCAACGCGACGGCGCTGCTGGAGCGCGACGGACGGGCCTGTGGCGTGTGCTTGTGCGACGAGGAGAGTGGCGAGCGCTTTGAGGTGCGGGCCGAGAACGTCGTCAACGCGACCGGGGTGTGGGCCGATGAGCTGCGACCGCGAGAGCTACACGACGAGGCCGAGCTGCCACAGATCAGACCGAGTCGCGGGACCCACATCACGCTGCGCCACGAGGACCTGCCGCTCGTGGCAGGCGCGATCGTGCCGGCGGGCTCCGGCCGGACGATCTTTGCGCTGCCGTGGCTCGGGCGCACGCTGGTAGGCACCACCGACAACGACTACGAGGGCCCGCTTGCGCATGTGCGGCCGTCCGAGCAGGACGTTCATTATCTCCTGGCTGCGGTCAACGAGTTCTTTGCGACCGATCTCACCAGCGAGAGCCTCACCGGTGCCTACGCAGGCGTGCGCCCGCTGATCTCGACCGGCGACACAAAGAAATCGGTCGACATCTCGCGCAAGGCCGAGCTGTATGAGACCTCCAGCGGCATGATCACGATCACCGGTGGCAAGCTCACGACGTGGCGGCGGATGGCCAAGATGGTCGTCGATCGGCTCGTGGAGCGCGAAGCGCGCGACGCCCCGTGCCGCACCGCCGAGATTCCGCTCGGGCAGGCCGTCGCAGTCGAGGATCTTCCGCCGGTGCAGGGACTCTCCGAGGGGGCCAAGGCAGCGCTTGCAGCACGCTATGGGTTCGGGGCGCACGAGGTGCTCGCGCTGATCGCGGACAGACCAGAACTTGCTCGGCCGATCGTTGCCGGACTCCCGGACGTAATGGCCGAGGTCGCGATCGCCGCCCGTCGCGAGCAGGCACGCAGTGTCGGCGACGTGCTGCTCAGGCGAACCCGACTCGGCTTGCTCGCCGCGCGCGAACTGCTGGCCGATGCCTCAGAGGCCGGGTCCTCTGTCAGGCGTGTGGCCGCACTGCTGGCAGACGAGCTCGGCTGGAGCGAGCAGCGCACCGCCGAGGAGGTGGAGCGCTTCCTGGAGGAGGCCGGCGCAGAGGGCATCCTCGGCCTCGGCTAGGGTATGAGGCGCACACGGGTGCTGGTCGCTGTCCAACGCGACCGGACGCCAACCGCCCTTACCGACGAACCAAGGAGAAGATTCATATGACAGTGCTCGACCGCTCCGAGCTGCAGGCAAGTCCGCTTGCCGATCTGCACCTGATTGCCGACCAGATCGGACTAGAGGGCTTCAGGCGCCTGCGCAAGGCCGATCTGATTGATGCGATCCTGGGCGAGAAGGGGTCTGCCGATGGCGACTCGGACGCTGGCGAGAGCGACGGTGACGGTGAGACGCCTGAGCGTCGTCCACGCGCGCGTCGCCCCTCGCGTTCACGACGCGCAGGTTCGGCGAGGAAGCCAGTCGAGAGCGAGGATGAGCAGGAGGAGCAGGAGGAGAAGCCTGCGGCAGAGAAGCCTGTGCCCGCTCGGCGCACACAGAGGGGCCAAGGCGGGCGCGCGCGCGGTGAGCGCGAGAAGTCCGAGGATGGCGAACGTGTCGCCGAGGGAGTGGTCGAGGTCATGGGCAACGGTTCCGCCTTCTTGCGGGTGGCGGGGCCGGAGCCGTCCGACGGGGATGTCTACATCTCGGCCGCTCAGGTGCGCCGCTGCGAGTTGGTCTCCGGCGACCGCGTGAGCGGGCCGGTACGTACGCCGCGACGCTCGGAGCGCTACTGCTCGCTCCTCCGGATCGACACGATCAACGGCGAGTCGGCAGACTCGGTGAGCGAGGGCACGCGCTATGAGGAGCTCCCGGTCTCCTACCCAAGCGAGCGGCTTGCGTTCGATTCCGAGGACCCGACGCTGAAGGCGATCGAGTGGCTGACCCCGCTCGGCCGCGGCTCGCGTGCGGTGATCGCCGGTGGCGCGCGCTCGGGCAAGAGCGAGACGCTGCGCGGCGTACTTGGCGCGCTTGCCGGACGTGAGGGCCTCGAGCTATCGCTCGTGCTCGCCGGCGCACGTCCAGAGGAGCTCGCCGATTGGCAGCAGGGACCTGTGGCGCCAGCCGTGGCGCTCACCTTTGCGGCCTCGCCAGAGGCTCGGGCGCAGGCGATCGAGCCGGTGATGGAGACGGCGAAGCGGATTGCCGCGCGCGGCGGCGACGCGATCGTGTTGATCGACGGCCTGGACGGACTGCCGCCACACAGCGCGCGCAAGCTGCTGGCAGCAGCCCGCAAGCTCGTCGATGGAGGCTCGCTGACAGTGATCGCAACCGCCGCGGAGCCGCTTGGCGGCGAGACGACGGTCATCGTTTTGGACGCTGTACGCGCGAACACCGGCAAGCTGCCGGCGCTTGACCTCGTGAGCAGCGGCACCCTGAAGCCGGAGTTGCTGGTCGGCGAGGACGGGGCCGAGGCGATCACTCGCGCTCGGGCTACCGCGGCAGAGGGATAGGAGCAGGACGGACGCGCGCACAGCATGGCGGGACGTTGACGCCGTCATCTTCTTCGCAGGCGGATTTGACGCCGTCAAGTTGGCTCACCTCGCCCATCGCCGTGAAGACGCGCGGCGGGGGAGGTGTGAACATGCACTACGGGAAGATCCGACATATAACTTCTTGGTTATATTCCGGATCAAAGCATTCTTGGACATGCATTCGCGCACTCAGGCCCAGAACGCGGCTAGCGGCCTCAGCGCAGCGCAGACTACGCGCGACCCTCCGCCGCGTGGCCCCTCTAGCGCCTGTAGGCGACCCGGCCCCATGAGGGCTCGGGCGCCAGCTCGATCGGCTCGCCGGAGCGATCGTGCTGCACGTAGACGAAACTGCCGGTGTCCTCGATGAAGGCAAATGTCAGCTCGCCCTCGTTGACGCGCTGATCCAGCCACGCGCCGCGGAACACCAACCGGCGTAGCCAGTGCACGAGCGACCGCTCGGCCGGGCCGACCAGTTCCGGCCAGCACTCGTTGACGTGCTCGCCAAGCGCCGAGGCCGGGTCCTGGATGTCGCCGTTGACCGCAAGGTTGACGAGATCCTCGAGCTCGTCATCGCCGAGACGTCCGCCGACGAAGCCAAGCTTGAGGGCGGCCTGCTCGCAGCGTTCACTGAAGTCGCGTTCGTTGAAGGTGAAGCGCAGATCGCCGTATTCGAGGACGAAGTCCTCACCGGAGTTGTAGTTGCCGCGACGTGTCTTGTCCATGGGTATAAGTTTCGTGGGAGGGGATATGGGCGCGTAGCGAGTGGATTGGCCTTGAGTCCTCATCGGCCGTAAGCCGTCGAGATCATATGCTGGCCTCCTGCCCGTCCGCTGTACCTGCACGCGATATTGCATTCAACGGATACGAACGCCAGGCGGGTGGCTAGTGTTGGGAGCGCGTTACACGATGGCGAGGTCGTGCCCTGCGGGAAGTGCAGTTTCGGCTCGACAGGTGGGCTCAGCGATGGCGTGTGCGCCCGCTGCGACTTCGACGCAGCGGCGCTCCTCTATACGCTCCGCCGTAGATGGCACGCCTCACAGAACATGGGCTACGCCGGTCGGTCGGAGTCTCCGGCCTGTTCGCGACCGCCTACGGAAACGTCGGTTCCTCGATCTACTACGCACTGGGACTGGTGGCGGCGCATGCGCTCGGGCTCACGCCGCTTGTGTTCGTCTTCGCCGGTGGCCTGTTCGCGCTGACGGCCAAGACTTACGCCGAGGGCGCCGCGATGTTCCCCGAGGCTGGAGGGTCCTCCTCGTTTGCGCGCCACGCCTTCAACGAGCTCATCTCCTTCTTCGCGGGCTGGGCGCTGAGCCTGGACTACATCCTCACGATCGCGATCTCCGCGTTCTTCGTGCCCCACTACTTGAGCACTTTTCCGGGTCTGGGAGGGCTGAACCACAATCCCGGTGACATCTTCGGCGGACTGATCGTGATCGTCGCCCTCGCGGGCCTGAACATCCGCGGGCTGGGCGAGTCGGCCAAGCTCAACTTCATCCTTGCGATCGTCGATCTCTCGACGCAGGTCCTGCTCGTGGCGGTTGGCGCGGTGCTGGTGTTGGACCCTTCGCTGCTGATACATCAGGTCCACCTGGGCACCGTGCCGAGCTGGCACGAACTGATCTTCGCGCTGTCTCTGGCGATGCTCGCCTATACGGGCATCGAGACCGTCTCGAACATGGCCGAGGAGGCACGCGATCCGGGTACGCAGGTTCCCAAGGCGGTGAATCTCGTCGTGCTTGCCGTGCTCGGTGTGTACCTGGGTATCTCGCTGATCGCGCTGTCAGCGCTGCCCGTGACTGCTGTGGCTGGGCATCCGCATCAGTACCAGACACTGCTCGGCGTCGAAGGCCACGGCGGCTTCCAGAACGACCCGGTGCTGGGGATCGTCTCGCGCCTGGGCCTGCACGGAACGGTGCTCACGATCGCCCAGTACTACGTGGGACTGCTTGCCGCCACGATCCTGTTCATCGCAACCAACGCAGGCATGATCGGGATCTCACGCCTGTCGTGGTCGCTTTCCGAACACCGCCAGCTGCCCGGCATCTTCTCGCAGTTGCACGCACGCTTTCGCACGCCCTGGTTCACGATCCTGTTCTTCTCGGGGCTGGCGGGGGTGCTGGTGCTCTATGGCAACACCAATGTGCTGGGCAACCTCTATTCGTTCGGTGCGCTGCTGTCCTTCACGATCGCGCACATCTCGGTGATCGCGCTGCGCGTCAAGATGCCCGACCAAGAGAGGCCATACCGGTTGCCGTGGAACGTACGCATTCGCGGCTCCTCGATCCCGCTCACCGCCGTGATCGGAGGCATCGGCACGGCCACGGTTTGGGTGGTGGTCGTCATCACCCACCCGGAGGCACGTGTCGTCGGCATCCCCTGGATGGTGCTGGGAATGGTCGGCTACATCGCTTACCGACGCAGTCAGGGTCTCGACCTGCGCGAGACCGCTCACATCCAACGGGCGGAGAGGCCCGCCGACTTCGAGGCGCTCGGCTATCGCACCGCGCTCGTGCCGATCTTCGGGGGCGACGTCAGCGCCAGCGCGTTGTCGAGTGCGGCGAAGCTGATCGGCGAAGAGGGTGTGGTGTACGCGGTGTTCGTGCTGCCGGTGCCCAGCCAGCTCTCGCTCGAGTCGGGCCTGGAAGCCGAGGAGGCCGAAGGTCGCGCGGCACTCGAGAGCGCGCGCATCAAGGCACGGCGCTCGGGTATCAAGATCCGCACCGGGCTGATTCGTACGCGCAACCCCGGGGCGGCGCTGGTCGACGAGGCAAAGCGCGTCGACGCGGACGTCATCTACTGGTCGACGATCCATGCCCCTGTGGGCGAGCAGCGGATCGGGCCGACCGCCACCTATCTACTCAGCAAGCGGCCCTGCCGGGTGATCATCGAGACCGAGAACCGCCCTTCCCGCGCACACGGCCATGCGGTGGGGACGCCGCTCAGCGGAACTCCTGCCTGAGGTCTAGCACGCTGTTAGCTGCTGCCGACGTGCTTTCGTAGCACTTGCCCAGGCACGACAAACGATCTGTAGCCCCCGTCCAGGGACGCATACGGTCAGGTAACTGAAATTGGATACGAAGACGCTGCCGTATGTCACAATCGACATTAGATATGCGGGGGAGCTTGATTGGTCTTGTCGGGGTGCTTGCTGTTGGGCTGATGCCCAGCCCGGCGTTTGCCGCCTCCCAGAGAGACGTTTCCTCGACACACACGGCGCTTGTCGCTGCCAATTCGACTTTGCAGTCTGTCGTTCGTACATGGCCAGCCATGGAAGCAAGCTTGCGCAGGCTCGATCGTAAGTTCGCAGCTGAATGTCCTGACGTCGGCGCTGGCTCTCCTCAGAGCGAAGCGGAGCAGAATCTAAGCTACGAGGTTGCGGGCGCGCTGTGGGCGACCGCCTACCGCACGGACTCGAAGTACGCCCAGGCCTTTATCAAAGCGGTGAGCCCTTTGCGATGGAGCAATCCCACGATCGGTCGCACTGCGCACAAATTCATCAGAGGGCTGCGCGAAATGACCTCACTGCAGGTACCGAACCTCTGCGCCGACGTGCGCTCATGGACCGCAAGCGGCTACCAGACGATCCCATCGAGCACGCTGCGATTCGACAGGCACGTAGAAGCAATCGAAGTAGAAGTCCCTTCGCCGCGGATCCTCTCGACATACGTACAGCCTGCCGACCGCGGTCTCTTTGCGAAAGTGGAGCACCTCCTGACTAGATTTGAAGAACTAGAATTTAGTACCGGCCAGCGATACTGGGACACCGTGCTTGAAACGCTCGGGCTGAACCAGTAGCACCCGAGGTAGCGGCTCAAGCAAGACCGACAACCACGCGGAAGTGCTGTACGCCACCCTGGCTCGTGGCACCCGCGGTCAGCGTGCCGAGCGACTTGAAGTAGGGCACGAGGCTCGAGACGCCCGGGCTCTGAGCCAGCCCGACTCCTTCGAGGAAGCCGAGTAGCGTCGGGAATTCGACGATCAGGCTCGGTTCGATGCCTCCTCCCAGCGCAGAGGTTGCGCTGGCGTAGGAGGGCGAGGTGGACAATGTGCTCGACGGGCTGAGGGCGCCCTGGACTGAAGATTCTCCGAGCCCGAGCACGAACTTGCCTTCGCCGTCGGCGATGTAGATGACCGCCGGGAAGCCCTGCAGCTTGACGCTGACAGCGGCGTCGGTCCCAGCGATCGAGACGTTGCTGACAATCGCTCCAGCGCTTTTCATCAGATCGCCCAGCTGGCCGACCGCGGCGCGCGAGGCGCTGGGGTTGTTCGAGGAGATCACCAGCGCAGCCTGCAGGTTGAACAGGCCTGTGCCGCTCACGAACATCCCGCCGGAGCCCGCCCAGCCCGCGAAGTCCTGTTGCAGTTTGGCGTTCGGCGAATCGATTGCCGTGAACAGCTTTTCGATGCTCGGTCCGCCGAGCGAAGAGAAGATCGTAGAGGTGCCAAACGAGGCGACGCCGTGCAGCAGCGCAAGCGCACGGGGAAGGTTGGCGCCGACGTTGCCGACGCCTGCGGCAAGCCAGGAGTTGCCTGGCAGCTTACCCAGCTGCTTCGCGCCTTCCTGGCCGAACAGGGGTGCCGAGTCGTTGCTCGAGTGGATTTCGCCCTGTATCGAGATCGTGTTCGACGTGGGTGTCACAGACAGCGAAGCGGTCTGTGCGTCGGCAAACAGCTCGCCGAGCAGCGACACGCCCTGACCGGCCAGGCCGCCTGAGCCGTGAATCGCCTTGATCAGTGCTTCAGGCTGGGCATAGGCGCTGACGATCGCGTCGCTTGGCGGCTTGACATAGCCGGATGCACTCGTGATGGGCGAGCCTCCAAGCGATGTATCGATAGTTTCCTTCAAGCCCGATTCGCTGCCGATCACAGCGAAGTCCTTGACAATGCCCTCCGCCTCTCCGCCGGCCGAGACCTGGTAGGTGACTCCCCGGTAGCTCGTAGTGTGTGCTTGTTGTTCGTGTGCGCGTCCTTCCAGGAACGAGCGAGCCTTGCCGACGTCAGAGGTCTCGAAGACGATTGCCCCCTGGGCGCCACTCGTGCCAAACGTGCCGGCGCCGAGGGAGGATGCGGCGCTTGTCAGGCCACCTTCGAGTAGCGCCTGAGCGGAGCTCCCGCTCTTGGGCAGCTTGCTGGTGTCCAGCGAGGTGATGAAGATGCCGGCGCTCTGTCCGACCCACGGCTCGATGTCGCGTTTGAATTCGACATGGCTGCCTTCACTCGAGAGCAGCGCCTGGGCGAGGCTGCCGTACGGTTCGGCGAGGTGCGTAAGATCCTTGGCGGCCGTCGACGCGTCGCCACCCGATCCACCGCTCGGCTTGACGGTCACGTTCGCATAGAGCGGCGCAGACACCGGCACGAGGCTGGCCGGTTCGCCGCTCGAGCCAGAGGATCCGCATCCTGCGAGCGCGCTCGCGCCGAGGAGCGACATCAGCGCAAGGGCTATGCAGCTTGTGCGGACCTTGTGTGCGCTCGTGCGGCCCTTGTGCGCGGCTGGCAGGTCGCGCCTGCGCCGGCGCGCGTGCTTGGCGGGCTTGGCGGGCGAGCAGCGGCGATCGTGCGGGTCGGTCGTGGCGGAGGGCAACACGTTCCTTTCTCTTGCTGACTCTGGTCGGAGCTCTGCAACGAACGTTACACGCGCCGCCCCTGCAAGCTTGCATGCACGCTCCCAGCGTGGTTGCGCGCATGCCTCCCACCGGCAAAACCCAAGCTGAGCAGGCTCTTTTGTGCGTTTTTGGGCCTCGAGACATGGATTGTGGGAGAAAATGTGCAATTAGGGTTGCATTGTGGGGGAAAGTGGGGTAAGTTCGCGGCAGCGAGCCGTGGTGGAGGAGCTCCTCCCACTCCTCCACCGCGGCTCGACCAACTTGATTGGAGTCCCCCAGTGGCCTTCCGCGGCACCTTCGACCACACGCTCGACGCGAAGAACCGGCTCACCGTTCCGGCCCGTTATCGCGCCGCGCTGTCGGAGGGCGTGGTGCTCGCGATGCCGGTGGACCTCAAGCCGTATGTCGGCGTATGGCGTCCGCAGGACTACGAGCGCTACACCGAGCGCTCGCTTGCCGAGCTGCCGCCGCTCTCCTCGCGGCTGACGGAGCTCGAGCGCTTCTTCTACGGGAGCTCACACGACGCTGAGCTGGACGCCGCCGGGCGGATCATGGTGCCTGGCTTCCTCGGAGAGCACGCAAAGCTCAGCAAGGAGGTCGTCGTGGTGGGAGCCGGCGATCGCCTGGAGCTGTGGGATCGCACCAGCTGGGACGAACATCGACCGGCGCTGCTCGGCAGCGTCGCAGAGATCACCGCGCGCGTTGACCATCCTGCTTGACATGACCACCGTTCACATTCCGGTGCTCGCCGAGGAGCTGCTCGACCTGCTCGACCTGGATCGGATCCCACCCGCCCAGACCGTAATCGACTGCACTTTCGGCGGTGGCGGGCACGCGCGCGCCCTCGCCGAGCGTCTTGGCTCGCAGGGAACGCTCGTGGCCATCGACCGAGATCCCTTCGCGCAGGAGCGCTTCCTCGAACTCGCCCAGGAGATTCCCTGCTCGGCGCGCTTCATCCGCGGCGACTATGCGGAGGGCCTGGAGATGCTCTCCGAAGAAGGAGTGATCGCGGACGCCGTCTACTTCGACCTGGGCATGTCCTCGATGCAGATCGACACGCGCGAGCGCGGCTTCTCCTATTCCTATGACGCGCCGCTTGACATGCGTATGGATCCGCGTCAGGAGCTCACCGCGCGAGAGATCGTTGCCACCTGGGACGAGCGCCGGCTGGCGGGGATCTTGCGCGAATTCGGCGAGGAGCGCCACGCCTCCCAGATCGCCCGTGCGATCGTGCGCGCTCGCGCACAGTCTCCGATCGAAACGACGCTCGCGCTCGTGGAGGTCATCACTGCCGCGATTCCCACCCCGGCTCGCTTTGCCGCCGGGCACCCCGCCAAGCGCACGTTTCAGGCTCTGCGGATCGCCGTCAACGACGAGCTTGGACAGCTCGATCGGGCCTTGCCGCTTGCTTGGGGACTCTTGCGCGAGGGCGGCGTGCTTGCCGCGATCTCCTTTCACTCGCTGGAGGACAGGCGTGTGAAGCATTTCCTCGTCGAGCGCGCTCGTGGCTGCATCTGTCCGCCCGACATGCCGGTCTGCGGTTGTGGGCGCGTGCCCGAGGCGGCGCTGGTCACGCGTGGATCGATCGTGCCCTCGGCAGAGGAGATGGCGCGCAACCCGCGCGCTTCCTCGGCGCGTCTACGTGCGGGCGCAAAGCTTGCAGGTCTCTCAACCGATCAAGGAGGTCAAGCATGACCCCGCCCGCTACGGCCCGCTCGCTTCCCAAGCGCGCCGCGCCCGACCGATCGAAGATCGGCGGGCGCCCCGCCGCGCCCCGCCGCGCCAGACGCGTATCGGGTCCCAGCGCTCCCGCTCGCTCGGGTCCGCTCGCCGTCGCGGCTGCGGTCGCGATCCCGGCGCCAGGTGTTGCGCTACCGCGCGAACGCCCGGGGCTACCGAGTTCACCCGCGCGCAAGCGCTCGGCTCCTGCGCGGGGGCGCACCTCGACCGGAGCCACTCCGGGTATTGCGCTGCGTGGCGTCCAGGCTCTGGACGGCATATCGAGCAGTGCCTTCGTGGACAGGCTGATTCGAGGACGCTTGTGGATCGGCCTGCTGGCCTTCGCCCTGATCGGGATCGTCGCAATGCAGCTACTGGTGCTCAAGCTCAACACTGGCATCGGTCGCACGCTCGGGCATGTGGCGACGCTGCAGCGTGAAAACGCTCAACTGAACATCGAAGACTCGATGTACTCATCCGAAAACCGGGTCGCGCCCTTGGCGACGGCCGCCGGCATGACGCTGGCGCCGACCGGGACGGTTCACTTCGTCACGGCGAACATGGCTGACATCTCACGCGCGGCGGCTGCACTCTCCACCGCCGCCCAAGCCTCTGCGAGCACGGCGTCCGCGGCGAGCACTACCGGTGGCGAATCCTCCAGCGGGAGCGCTGGCGGTGAAGCCGCCTCTCAGACGAGCGGTGCAGCAGAAGCGTCCGGCTCAGCGGAAGATTCCAGCTCCTCCACCTCCGGCTCGACGGGCGAAAGCGCTGTGGGGTCGGCAGAAACCCAGTCGACAAGCTCGCCGTCGAGTGCCTCGCCGCCAAGCACCGGCTCATCCACGTCGGCCGAAAACGCTCCATCGGTCGCGGGCGCCCGAGCCGCCGAAGCGCCGGCGTCGTCGCCGAGCTCCAGTGGCGCGGCGGCGAGCGCTCCCGCCGGCGGCACCCAGGCCGGCACAGGGGAATAGCCGATGGCGGCCGTCCAACGTCGCGTCGGGCTGCTGTTCGGGCTGTTCGTCGTGCTGCTGCTGATCGCAAGCGCACGCGCTCTCTACCTCGGTGGTCCTCACAGCGGCGTGCTGCGCAGAGCCGCACAGACGCAGCAGCTCACCGACGAAGTGGTGCCCGCCCAGCGTGGCACGATCACCGATCGCAACGGCGTGGCGCTGGCGATCTCCGAACCGGCGCAGGAACTCACCGTCGATCCTTACCTGATCGAAGATCCACTCGATGCCGCTCGCCAGCTGGCTCCGCTGCTCGGCCTCACCCAGGCGCAGGTGCTCACAAAGCTGAGCGAGCACACCGGTTTTGTGTACCTGTCGCGGGCGCTTTCCTATGACACAGCGCAGCAGGCGCTGGCGTTGAAGATCCCGGGCCCGCTCGGCACCCCAGAGAAAATTCCCGGATTGCGGGGCACCCCGGTGATGCGCCGCGTATATCCCCGCGGCGCGCTGGCCGCGCAAGTGCTTGGGATCGTCGGCACCGAACACGAAGGGGCGGGGCTCATGGGTCTCGAGTATTCCGAGAATGCAACGCTCGCGGGGCGTGCCGGCGAGCGCAGCGTTGTGAGCGACGCGATCGGCCAGCCGATCTCGATCGCCGAAACCCGCCACGAGCGGGAGGGCTCCTCGATCGCGCTCACGCTCGACGCCAACATCCAACAGCGTGCCGAAGACGTGCTCAGCGCCGTCGGCCGCGTCTTTCATCCCAAGGACTCCACCGCGATCGTGATGGACCCGCGCACTGGCGCGATCCTCGCCATGGCCAACTGGCCGCTTGTCAACAGCAACGATCCACCCGCAAAGCCCGAAGAAGCGTTCGAGAACCGGGCGGTCAGCTTCAACTACGAACCTGGATCGACATTCAAGGTCGTGACCGTCTCCGGGGCGTTGCAGGAAGGACGGATCACGCCCAACTCAGGCTTTGAAATCCCCGATCAGATCGAACTCGGCGGGCGCACGATCCACGACGACACCGAACACGAAACCGAGTCTTTGACCGCGTCACAGATCCTGGCCCAGTCGAGCAACGTCGGCGCTATCAAGATCGCAAGCCTGTTGGGCCCGGAAAAGTTCAACTCCTGGGTGCACAGCTTCGGCTTTGGAGCGCCGACGGGCGCGAACATACCCGGCGAAGAAGGTGGAGCGACGCTGCCGCTGGACAAATACTCGGGCTCCTCGATGGGCAACTTGCCGATCGGCCAGGGCGAGTTGGTGACACCGATTCAGATGGCCACGCTCTATTCGGCGATTGCCAACGGAGGCATCTTGCGCCGGCCGCACATCGTTGGGACGGTCGGCGGCCACACGGTCGCAGAGCCGGCAGGGCGGCGGGTCATCTCGTCGAGCGTCGCGGCCGAGGTTCGCGAAATGCTCAAGGGGGTGCTCGCACCGGGAGGCACCGCGAGTGAGGTGTCGATACCCGGCTACGAACTGGCCGGGAAGACCGGAACGGCCAGCAAGATCGACCCTGAAACAGGTGAATATTCCAAAAGCGCCTATGTCGCTTCGTTCGTCGGCTTCGCTCCCGCCTCCGACCCCAAGCTGCTGTGTGCGGTGATCGTCGACGAACCGCAGGCCGACTCGATCTACGGTGGCGTCGTCGCCGCCCCTGCCTTCGGCCAGATCATGGAATTCGCACTGCCATACCTGGGGATCCCGCCGAGCTAGGGCTCGGCCGGCACAGCTCGGGCCATCCCTTCTGGCACTAGCCCTAGACTCTCGCTCCTTGAGCTCAGACGGCGCAAAGCCATGAGGTTGGACGAGTTGACGGCCGCGGAGCTGCCCGGACTGCGGGTGCTCTCGCCGATCCCCGATTCGCCTGAGATAAGCGGCCTGGCCTATGACAGCCGTCGTGTGCAGGCAGGCACGCTGTTCTTCTGCGTTCCTGGCTACGAGCGCGACGGCCACGATTTCGCTGCGCAGGCGGTGGCGGCCGGGGCGGCGGCGCTGGTCGTCGAGCGCCCGCTCGGACTGGGCGTCCCCGAGCTGCTGGTGAGCTCGACCCGGGCGGCGATGGGTCCGCTCGCTGCGCGTTTCTACGGCGAGCCGACCGCGCGTTTGCACGTGGTCGGCATCACGGGCACCAACGGCAAGACGACGAGCGCCCATCTGGTGTGCGCGCTGTTGGAAGCCACCGGCGAGCGCTGTGGGTTGCTTGGCACCGTGGAATCGCGTGTCGCCGGCGAGCGGCGAGCCGCGAGTCGCACGACTCCCGAGGCGATCGACCTGCAGGGCGACTTCTGGGCGATGCTCGACAGTGGCCAGAGCAGCTGTGCGATGGAGGTCTCCTCGCACGCACTGGCACTGGGACGCACCGACTGTGTGCGCTTCGCCGCCGCGATCTTCACGAACCTGACCCAGGATCACCTCGACTTTCACGAGACGATGGAGGACTACTTCCAAGCCAAGCAACGGTTGTTCGTGCAGTCCGGGCAACAGGCCAAGCCCGGCGTTGCGGTCGTGAACCTGGACGACCCCTACGGGCGACGCCTGGCCGCCGAACAGGAGGAGGTGGTGACCTTCGCGATCGACACCGAGGCGGATTACCGTGCGCGCGAGGTACAGATCGAGCTGGGCAGGACGCACCTGCAGTTGGACACGCCGTCGGGCACGCGCTCGCTCTCACTCGGTCTGCCCGGCCGCTTCAATGTCTCAAACGCGCTTGGCGCGCTTGCCGCCGTCCACACGCTCGGCGGCGATCTCGACACGCTGCTTGCCGCGCTCGAGCGCGGCGTGCGCGTGCCCGGGCGCTTGGAGCCGGTCGATGCTGGACAGGATTTCGCGGTGCTCGTCGACTACGCGCACACGCCCGACTCGCTACAGAACGTATTGAACACTGCACATGAAGTCGGTCATGGCAGGGTGATCTGCGTATTCGGCGCCGGCGGCGATCGCGATCGTGGCAAGCGTCCACTGATGGGTACGATCGGGGCTTCTCTGGCCGACGTGCTGCTCGTCACCTCCGACAATCCGCGCTCGGAGGATCCACAGGCGATCATCGCCGAGATCATGCAGGGCGCGGTTCGCGCAGAGCGTCCCTCCGGGGCTCCGGCAGTCGCCTGCGAGGTCGACCGGCGTGCCGCGATCGAGCAGGCCGTATCGCTCGCGCAAGACGGCGACGTGCTCGTGATCGCCGGCAAGGGCCACGAGCAGGGACAGGAATTCGCCGAAGGCGTGAAGGTGCCCTTCGACGACGTCACGGTTGCCCGCGAAGCCCTGGGCGCACGGATCAGCTGATGGGTCGCATCCTCATCGGGGGCACGGCAGCGCTGCTCATCTGCATCTTCTTGAGCCCGAAGTTCATCGAGTTCTTGCGCCGGCGCGAGTTCGGCCAGCATATTCGCGAGGACGGTCCTCAGGGCCACCACGAGAAGGCGGGCACGCCGACGATGGGCGGGATCATCATCTTCGTCGCGGTCGCGATCCCGTATCTGATTCTCACAAATTTCGAATGGCGCTCCGTTGGCGTCTTCGGGACTGCGATCGCCTGTGCGTTGCTGGGCTTCGCCGACGACTACACAAAGCTGGTCAAGCGCCGCTCGCTCGGTCTTCGCGGTCGCACCAAGCTCGCGATCACAATCGCGATTTCGCTGGGGCTTTGGTACGTGGCAAGACACGGGGCCGACCTCGCGCCGACATTGCGTTTGCGTTTCGTCGACTACACCGTCGATCTGGGCGTCTTCTATCCGGTGCTCATCTATTTCGTGGTCGCCGGAACCACCAACGCCGTCAACCTGACAGACGGGCTCGACGGGCTTGCGGCCGGTTGCGGCGCGATCGTGCTGCTTACCTACATCGGCATCACGTTCATAGCCGAAGACTCCGACCTCGCGATGCTGGCAGGTGTGCTCGTCGGTGCCTGCATCGGTTTCCTGTGGTTCAACGCGTTCCCGGCCACGATCTTCATGGGGGATACCGGCTCGCTCGGCATCGGTGGCGCGATCGCCGGCCTTGCTGTGATGACCAAGACCGAGACGTTGTTGATCCTGATCGGTGGCATCTTCGTGATCGAGGCGCTGTCGGTGGTGATCCAGGTGATCTCCTTCCAGATGACACGAAAGCGGGTGTTCCTGATGGCGCCAATACACCATCATTTCGAGCTGCGTTCCTGGTCGGAGACGAAGATCATCCTGCGCTTCTGGATTGTCGCTGCGATCTGCTGTGCGATCGGCTTCACCCTCTATCGCCAGAGCCTGCACGGTTGATGAGCGCTTGCGCAGAGCGCACGGAGTGAGATCGGCACAGTCGTGAAGCCTCGGCCCGATCTACCGCCAGGCCCCTACCTGATCGTGGGTCTTGCCCGGTCGGGCGTCGCCGCGGCGCTGGCGCTGCGCGCGAGGGGAGCGGAGGTGCTCGGGGTCGACGCCGGTGCCCCAGATGGGCTCGAGGTGCTCGCGCAGGCGGGTGTCGATTTGCATTTGCGCGAGCAGGGAGTCACGTTGCTCGAGCGTGCACGCACGCTCGTCAAGAGTCCGGGCGTGCCAGCACAGGCGCCGTTGATCTCCCAGGCACGCTCGCTTGGGATGTCCGTCATCGGCGAGCTCGAGCTGGCATGGCGGCTTCTGCCAAACGAGTTCATCGCGGTCACAGGCACGAACGGCAAGACCACGACGGTCGAGCTGGTCGGGCACATCCATCGCGTGGCGGGCCTTGCAGTGGCCGTGGCGGGCAATGTGGGAGTGGCGCTCAGCGGGCTCGACGGCCGTATCGACGAGCGCGTGATCGTCGTATGCGAGGCGTCCTCATTTCAGCTGGAAGACACGCTCGCGTTCGCGCCTGAGGCGGCGGTGTTGCTCAATCTCACGCCCGATCATCTCGACCGTCACGGGACGCTCGACGCCTATTTGGCTGCCAAGCTCGAGATATTCACGCGACAGGAAAGCGAAGATCTGGCGGTAGTGCCGACAGAGTTCCAGTCCGAGGGCCTGCCTGGTGCGGCACGAAGAGTGAGCTTCGGCAGCGATCCGCATGCACAGCTTTCAGTGCGCGACGGAACGCTCTATTGGCAAGGTCAAGCGCTACTCGCATCGAGCGAGCTTTCGCTGCGGGGCCGCCACAATTTGGAGAACGCGATGGCTGCCGCCGCGGTGTGCCTGGCGCGTGGCCTGGATCTCGAGGCGGTGCGGGCTGGGTTGCGCAGCTTCGCCGGAGTAGCTCACCGTTTGGAGCATGTGGCAACCAGGGAAGGCGTTCTCTTTGTCAACGATTCCAAGGCGACCAACGTGGCGAGCACGCTTGTCGCGCTCAAGGCGATGGCAGCCGAGCATCTGCCTGTACACCTGATCCTCGGTGGTCAAGCCAAGGCTCAGGACTTCACAGCGCTGCAAAGACCCGTGAGCGCCGGCTGTCGCGCCGTCTACCTAATCGGCGAAGACGCGCACATAATCGAGCGGGCGATAGGTGGGGAGCAGGTGGAGGTGCACATGTGTGGCGACCTCGACTATGCGCTCTCGCTTGCTGCCGCCACGGCCGTCCACGGTGAGGTGGTGCTGCTCTCACCCGGCTGCGCGAGCTTCGACCAGTTCGCAGACTTCGAAGCTCGCGGAGAGTGCTTCCGCGAGTTCGTCCAGCAGCTGTAACGACCGGGGCCCGCACCACGGCGCATAGCGCTCTCGTAAGAGCCCTCCTCGTAAGCACTCGGAGAGCCGTAGAAGTACGCACTAGAAGGCGTAGGGGTAAGTGCTGGGAAGGCTGTAGAGGCTTCCGAGGACCAGTGTCGAAGAGGGCTCTGATGTCTGTAGCCGGACGGCGCTCAAATTCTGCCACGACCCCGAAGTCGCGGGCCAAGCGCGCACGGCGGGGAGCGTCCGCCCAGACGAAGCGGGCGCAGTCGCTCGAGTACAACATCCTGTTGACGGCCACACTTTGCCTGCTCGCCTTCGGGGCGGTCATGGTCTACAGCGCCTCTTCGGCCAGCAGCCTGCTGGCGAGCGGCGGCAGCGGCACGGGCGAGCTGATGAGGTTCGTTCTCTACGGCGCCCTCGGGTTGTTTTTGATGAGGGTGCTCGCGCGCGACGGCATCGCGCGCGTCCAGGGAGCGGTCGCGCCGCTGCTTGCCGTCTCCTTCGTGCTCGTGCTCGCCGTGCACATCCCACACGTCGGCGTGAGCGTCAACGGCGCGCGCCGCTGGATCGGCAGCGGGCCGCTCCAGTTCCAGCCTTCCGAGCTGCTCAAGCTCGCGCTCGTGCTCTACTCGGCGACGCTGCTTGCGAGCCGCCCGCAGCGCGTGCACGATCTGCGTGAGCTGTGCAAACCGCTGCTGGCGGTCGTCGGTGCCGCCTGTCTGCTGGTCGTTACCCAGCCAGACCTCGGCACCGCGATGGTGATCGCCTTCACGACCTGCGCGCTGCTCGTAGCGGCCGGCATCCCAGCTCGCAACTTGGCGATCATCGGCGGCTCGGTGGTTGCGATCGTCGCTCTGATCGCAATCGCACGCCCCTATGAGCGAGCCCGCCTGACCTCGTTCGTCGATCCGTGGGCTCACGCCTCGGGCAGCGGCTTCCAGGCGGTCCAAGGGCAGATAGCGATCGGCTCCGGCGGGCTGTTCGGTGTCGGCCCTGGACAGTCGGTGCAGAAGATCTTCTACCTGCCGGAGGCCCAGACCGACTTCATCCTCGCGGTGATCGGCGAGGAGCTCGGCGTCCTCGGCGTATTTGCGCTGCTGTTCCTCTACGGCATGATCGCCTACGCCGGCCTACGCGTCGCCAAGTCCGCTCGCAGCCTGCACAGCGCGCTGATCGCCGTCGGCATGACCTCGCTGATCGTCTCCCAAGCATTGCTCAACGCCTTTGCGGTACTCGGCCTGGCTCCGCTCACAGGCGTTCCGTTGCCGCTGGTCTCCTACGGCTCGAGCAGCCTGATCGTGACGCTTGTCGCGATGGGGTTGCTGCTGAACGTGGCAGCCGGCGGTAGCGCCCACGTGCGTGCGGTGAGCTCATCGCGAGGCAAGCGCCCGCGCGCTGTCTCTGCCGAGGTGGACGACTCGAGTAGCGCCGCGCAGGGCTCTCGACGGGCAGTGGCCGACGCCTCGCCGCGCGAACCGGCACGATGGGGCCGTGAGCACAGAGCAGAAGAGGATCGTGATAGCCGCCGGCGGGACGGCCGGGCACGTGGTTCCGGCGCTCGCGGTGGCGGACGCGCTGCGGGCTGAGGGCGCCGCGGTCACATTCATCGGCGGGGCGCGGGCGGAGGCACAGCTGGTGCCGCAGGCCGGCTATCAGTTCAGGGCGATCTCGGTGGAAGGCCTCAGTCGCTCGAGCCCGGTACACGCGGCGCGTGCGCTGCTGCGCGCCGCCCGTGCGACGCTGCGTGCGCGTGCGCTTTTGGCAGAGCTCCGACCGGACGCTGTGATGGGGGGCGGCGGCTATGCCGCCGGACCGGTCGGTGTGGCGGCGCTCACACGGCGCATCCCGCTCGTGCTGAGTGAGGCCGACAGCCATCTCGGGCTCACCAATCGCATGCTCGCTCGCTTTGCCAGGCGGGTGTGCCTGGCGTTCCCGATCACCGGCCGTGAAGGAGCGCGCTACCGGCTCACCGGGCGCCCGATCCCTGCGGTGCAGGTCGAGCGCACAGACGCACGCGAGCGGCTCGGGATCGCGGCCGATGAGACCTGTGTGCTCGTCTTCGGCGGCTCGCTCGGAGCGCGCACGCTCAACCAGGCGGCGCTCAGCGCATTCGCCTCGACTGCATTTCATGTCCTGCATGTGTGCGGGCGGCGCGATTACCCCGAACTGTCGGGCCAGCCGCTCCCGGCCGGCTACGACCTACGCGAGTATCTCGACATAGACGAGTTCACAGCCGCTCTGGCCGCCAGCGACCTGGTCGTGGCGCGTGCCGGTGGCTCGCTGTTCGAGATCGCCGCGCACGGCCTGCCGGCGATCCTCGTTCCCTATCCGCATGCCTCAGCAGACCATCAGAGCGCCAACGCCCGCTGGATGTCCGAGGCCGGTGCCGCAATCGTTGTGCAGGACGCCGAGCTCAGTCCTTCCAGGCTGGCGCGCGAGGTGGCACAACTGCTGGCCAACCCGGCCCGTCTAAGCACGATGGCAAGCGCCTCGCGACGGCTCGCGCGTCCAAATGCGGCTCGCGAGATCGCGGCGGAGCTGCTGGAGGCAGCCGGACAATGACGTCGGTCGTCCGCAATGGGCATGAGACACGTTCCAAGCGCGTGCGCCCCTCGGAGCGGGTGCGATGAACGATTCCAAGCGGCCATGGACGCGTCGTCGCCTGCACTTCGTCGGTGTGGGTGGTGCCGGGATGAGCGGCTATGCGCGTGCGGCCCACGCACTCGGAGCAAGCGTGAGTGGGTCCGACAGGGCATCCAGCGTGCACTCCGAGCGCCTGCGCGAGGAGGGCGTGCTCGAGGCGAGCATCGGACACGATGCGGCAAACGTGCCCGATGGGGCGGAGGTCGAGATCATTTACTCCAGCGCCGTCCCGGCGGACAACCCCGAGCGTCTCGCCGCGCGCCGGCGGGGCCTTGCCGACCGCCCCAGGGCAGAGCTGCTGGCCGAGCTGAGCGCGTTGCGTCGCACGATCGCCGTCGCGGGGGCTCACGGCAAGACGACCACCGCTTCGATGATCGTGCACCTGCTGCGTGAGGGCGGAGCCGACCCCGGCTGGCTTGTGGGCAGCTCGGTTGGGCCGGGCCTTGCCAACTCACACTGGAGCGAGGGCGAGTGGCTGGTCGTCGAGGCCGACGAGTCCGATCGCTCGATGCTCAGCCTCGACGTCGAGATCGCGCTGCTCACGAATGTCGAGCTCGACCATCACGCGACATTCGGCTCGCTGGAGGAGCTGCGCGAGGCCTTCCGCGAGTTTCTTGCTCTGGCCCGGCGGGCCGTCGTCATTTGGGACAGGCCCGATTTGCTGGCTCTGCTTTCACCCGCCGCCGCTTCCAGCGCGATCCATATGAACGGCACGGACGTGGGCGCAGTCCAGGACCCGCCCGCTTCTCCCGCGCGCGAGGAGTGCGCCGGAAACATCGAGGTCGTCGCTTACGACGTGGCGGCGCCGGAACTGGAGCCGGGCGGCTCCTGGTTTTGTTGGCGGGGGGGTGAGGTGCACGTCATGGTTCCGGGTGCTCACAACGCTTGTAACGCCGCGGGCGCGCTCGAGGTCGCGCGTCTGGTGGGGCTCGCCGACAGTGCCCGCACGGCGATCGCCGGCTTCACCGGTGCCGCGCGGCGCTTCCAGCGCCTGGGAACGACCGCGAGCGGAGCAGTCGTGATCGACGACTACGCTCATCACCCGACCGAGGTGGCGGCTACCTTGAACGCAGCCCGTACGCTTGGCCCGAAGCGGCTCGTCGCGGTCTTCCAGCCACATCTGTATTCGCGCACGGCGCTGCTCGCAGATGAGTTCGGCAAGGCTCTTGCGATTGCCGACGTCGTCGTGGTGCTCGAGGTCTATCCGGCACGCGAGCGCGCCAAGGATCATCCGGGCATCGGCGGAGAGACGCTTGTGCACTCGACCGTTGCGCATGCCCAGGGACGTGAGGTGCTTTGGAAGGCTGGTTTCGATGAGGCACAGGAGGCACTCGGCGAACTACTCGAGGATGGCGATCTGTGCGTGGTGATGGGAGCCGGCGACGTGGATGCGCTGGGACGAGGATTGGTGGATGACGATGGCCTCTAGAGATTCGCCGAATACCGCACCGTCGATCGTGCAACGCGATTTTCCGCTCGCCCGTTTGGCGACGATCCGGACAGGCGGCGATGCCGACTATTTCGCCCGCGCCGGGAGCAATGCTCAACTGAGCGAGCTGCTCACCTGGGCGAGCGCGATCGAGGTTCCGATCGCCGTGGTGGGGTCGGGCTCGAATCTGCTGATCGCCGACGGGGGCGTCCCCGGGCTGGTCATCAAGCTCGATCGCAAGTTGGCTCAGGTCCAGCACGAAGGGCAGCGGATCGTGTGCGGGGGCGGAGCCCGCCTACCTTCGGTTGCGGCCCGGGCGGCTCAGGCGGGGCTGTCCGGCATCGAGTTCGGCGTCAACATTCCCGGTAGCGTTGGAGGCGCCTTGCGGATGAACGCAAACGCCTATGGCGGCCAGCTGGCCGACACGCTCGAATGGGCCGAGATCGTCACCGCTGAGGGGATCGAGCGCCGCACGGCGGAGCAGTTGGGCTTCGGCTATCGCCACTCCAATCTGGCCGAGGGGGAAGTCGTCGCGCACGCTTCGTTCGCGCTTGAGCCGGCCAATGTGGACATCGTCAAGGCGACGCTTGCCGAGATGCGCGCCCGCCGCCACGAGGCCCAGCCGCAGGGGATCAAGACGTTTGGCTCGACCTTCAAGAACCCTGAGGACGAGCGAGCGGGGGGGCACAGTGCCGGCCTGCTGCTATCGGAGGCCGGCTGCAACGGCCTGGGCGTCGGCGGTGCCCGCTTTGCCCCCAAGCACGCCAATTTCATCGAGAACACCGGCACGGCCACGACAGCCGACGTGGTGGCGCTGATGGACGAGGGCCGTCGGCGCGTGATCGAGCGCTTCGGCGTAGAGCTGGAGCCCGAGGTTCAAACTCTGGGAGCCGTGCGCTTCCCCTGGCCGGATCGGTCGGAGTCGAGCTCTTAGAAGCCCGCGGTGACCAGCTTGGTCCATGAACGTCCCAAGCGCACCCTCATTTTGAAAGAGCTTCTTTGCTGCTGTTGACCGCGGCGCATGCGCCGCGGTCCGGGACGGCACATGTGCCGTCCCGCGGGGCGCGCATGCGCGCCCCGTTCCCAATGATGTTCATTCAATCCGTGCGTGGAGCTCGAAGCGACTCATAGCGCTCGGCTGCGTGCGCGAGGATCTCGAGCATCGCCGGCGTCGCCGGACTGAGGCGTGCGTCGGTTGGCGCCGCCGCGATCACCTGACGCACAGGAGGACTCGGAGCAAGCGTGCGGATCGCGATGTCCTCGCGCACAACCGACAACGCCAGCTCGGGAATCAGCGCGACGCCGACTCCGGCGGCGACAAGTCCCTGAACCGTCTGGTAGTCGTCGCTCTCAAACGCGACGTTCGGCTCAAATCCGGCGGCGTGACAAGAACGCACGACATGGCGCGCGCAGGGACTGGAGCGGGAGGTCTGCACCCACGCCTCGCCATGCAGATCCTCCAGGCGCAGATCGTTCTTCCGGGCGAGCATGTGCTCGCGGGGTAGCGCCAGGTACATCGGATCCTCGAGCAGCTCTACGCGCGTCAGGCCCTCGACGCTTGCAGGCTCGTCGAACTCGAACAACAGGGCCAGGTCGAACTCGCCGGCCTGCAGGCGAGGAGCGATCTCCTCGGGCTCTCCCTCGGCGAGCGTCAACTCCAGCTCCGGGTAGCGCGAGCGGAACGTTGCGATTGCAAGCGGCATCAGCGTCGCGCCCGCGGTCGGAAAGGAGGCCATGCGCAGCCTCCCGGCCCGCAAGCCTGCGATCGCAGACAGCTCGTCTTCGGCAGCCTCCAAGCGCGCAAGGATGCCTTCGGCGTGCTCCACGAGCGCCTGTCCAGCGGCGGTCACGCGCACGCCACGCGCGTGGCGCTCGAGCAGCGTCATGCCGGTTTCGGCCTCCAGCGTCGCGACTTGCTGGGAGACGGCCGACTGGGTGTAGGAAAGTGCCTCGGCCGCGCCCGAGAACGAGCCACGTCTGGCGACCTCTACGAGGACTCGCAATCGAGCAACGTTGAGCATTAGCTGTCCTTATAGCTCAGATTACGAGATTCACTGGTGCTGATGGCAGGGAATGGGCACCATGTAATGGAAGTTCAGTTTGGATCGTGCCAGAGGGCGATCGCCACAAGACGGCAATAGGCGCCAGGCAACAAAACGAAGCCGGGCGAAACGGCACAGAGAAAGAGTCGAAAAATGTCCGCCAACATCATCATCTCCTATGACGGAACCAACAACGAGGACGACGCGGTTGCGCTCGGCCGGCTGTTCGCAAGCGCCGGTGCGACGGTGTCGCTCGCCTACGTACGCCACGCGCCCGAGGGGGAGACCAGTCGCGAGATCCTCGCCCAGCACGAGGCCGAAGAGCTGCTGCGCAAGGGCACGGAGCTACTCGGCGACAGCGATGCCCCGCGTCACGTCATCACCGACCCCTCCACCCCAGGGGGCCTGAGCAAGCTGGCCACGCAGACCGAGGCCGACATGATCGTGTTCTGCTCGGACTCGCACACCGCCAAGGGCAGCGTCACGGTCGGCAACTCCGCGCAGCGTCTGCTGAACGGTGGCGCCGTCGCCGTCGCGATCGCCCCAGCCGGATATGCACAGAACGGCGATTCGCAGCTCACGCGTGGTATCGCGGTGGCCGGTGACGGTGGCGCCCAGGCGACCGCCGAGGCACTTGCTCGGGCGTTTGGAGCAGAGCTCGTCGCGGCAGAGCGGGAGGCCGGCCTGATCGTGGTCGGCTCACGCCCCGAGGCCGAGGAGGGTCGTGTCTCGCTCAGCGCCGCCAGCGAGAACCTGATCGAGAATGCCGGTTGCCCGGTGCTCGTCGTCCCGCGCGGCAAGGCGCTGGCGTTCGACGGTCACGTGGTCGCAGCCGCGTAACGAATCGCACAGGTAGGCGCCCCGCTCGACGATACGGTCAGCGGGGCGCGTGCTCACCGCGGCGTCGGGCGCGCATATAGCCCACCAGCGCTTCTGCGAAGTCCAGCGAGCCGCCGAGCAGGTGTCCGACAGGACCTGTCCAAAGCCAGCCCTCCAGACGGCGTATGCCACGAGCGCGAACCAGCATCGGCTCGCACGGTATCGTGGCAGCCATGCCAACGGCCCTGAAGACAACCGTCACCGAGCTGCCCGAGTCGCGTGTGCGCGTGCAGGTGGAGGTCCCCTCGAGTGAGATCGAGGATCGCCTGGCGCGCAAGGCCCGCCAATTGGGGCGGGAAATGAAGCTCCCTGGATTTCGTCGCGGCAAGGTCCCGGCGCCGCTGGTGATCCAGCGCGTGGGACGCGAGGTGGTGCTGGAGGAAGCGGTTCGCGACACCTTGGGCAGTTGGTATTCGGATGCGATCGAGACGGCCGGCATCGTGCCGGTGGGAGATCCACAGCTGGATCTCGCCGATCTCCCGGGGCAGGGCGCGGCACTGGAGTTCTCGATCGAGATAGGCGTATTGCCGACCGCACAACTCGGCAACTACAAGGGCCTCGAGGTCGGTCGCCGCGAGGTCGTCGTCGAGGACGAGGCCATCCAACAGGAGATCGACGGGCTGCGCGATCGCTTGGCGCGACTGGAGACCGTCGAGCGTCCAGCAGCCTCGGGCGATTTCGTCGTAGTCGACTATCTCGGCTCGACCGCGGGCGAGCCGTTCGAGGGTGGGGAGGGGCGCGATCAGCTCATAGAGCTTGGTTCGGGCAACTTGATCCCCGGCTTCGAGGAGGGCTTGGAGGGATCCGCGGCGGGAGAGGCTCGGACGATCGAGGTCTCTTTTCCGGCCGATTATCAAAGTGAGCAGCTGGCGGGCGCCGACGCCTCCTTCGAGGTGGCGGTCAAGGAGGTAAAGCACAAGCTGCTCCCAGAAGTGGACGAGGATTTCGCCGTGGACATGGGCTTTGACTCAGTTGCGGAGCTCACCGAGGACATTCGTACGCGCCTGGCAGACGCCGACGCCAAGCGCATCGAGGCCGAGTTTCGCGAGGCCGCGCTCGACGTGGCGGCGGCCGAAGCGCACGTCGAGGTGCCCGAGGCGCTCGTTCAGGCAAAGGCCCGCGAGATGTGGGATCGCATGCTGCACTCCCTCTCCCATCGCGGTATCACCCGCGAGGTGTATCTGAAGATCACCGGACGCGAGGAGGACGACATGATCGCCGAGCTGCTGCCCGACGCCGGTCAGTCGCTTCGCCGCGAGGCGGTGATCGCCGCGGTCGTCGCGGCCGAGAAGATCGTGCCGAGTGAGGAGGACCTGCTCGAGGTCCTGACTCCCACGGCAGAGCGCGAGGGAGTCGAGCCGCAAAAGCTGCTCGTGCAGCTGCGCGACTCCGGGCGCCTGGAGGACATCCGCGAGGATCTTGCTGCCCGCCAGGCAGTCGAGCTGATCGCCTCCGAGGCTACGCCGATCCCTCTCGAGCAGGCCCAGGCGCGTGAGAAGCTTTGGACACCGGAGTCCGAGGAGAAGCAGGGCGAGGGTGGCGGCGAGGCGGCTGCGGCGAGACTTTGGACGCCAGGGCGCTAGCCTAGTCAGCACCCCGCTCGGGATATGTTCAGAAGGAATCCGGCCTGTAAAGCGAAACTGAAGCGAGGACCATGAGCCCACTTGTACCAATGGTGGTTGAGCAGACCTCGCGAGGCGAGCGCGCGTTCGACATCTACAGCCGTCTGCTCAACGAGCGGATCATCTTTCTCGGCACGCCCGTCGACGATCAGGTCGCCAACCTGATCGTCGCCCAACTGCTGCATCTGGAGTCCGAGGACCCCACCAAGGACGTCTCGATCTACATCAACTCGCCCGGCGGTTCGGTGTACGCAGGCCTTGCGATCTACGACACGATGCAGTTCATCAAGCCTGACGTGCAGACGATCTGTGTCGGCATCGCGATGTCGATGGGGGCGCTGCTGCTCGCCGGGGGCGCCAAGGGCAAGCGCATGGCCCTGCCCAACGCGAAGATCCTGATCCACCAGGTCTCATCGAGCTTCCAGGGGCAGGCGAGCGACATCGAGATCCACGCGAAGGAGATCATCGACGTGCGCAAACGCTTGGATGAGATCATCGCCAAACACACCGGCAAGAAGCTCGATCAAGTCAGCAAAGATACGGAGCGCGACTACTTCATGAGCTCCGAGGAGGCCAAGGAGTACGGCATCATCGATCGCGTCATCTCAGAGCACTAGTTCTGAGATGACGGTCGCGTTGTAGGAGGAGAGACTCAACATGGCCAGACCAACCGATTCCAACGAGCAGCTCCTCTGCAGTTTCTGCGGCAAGTCTCAGCGGCAGGTCAAGAAGCTGATCGCGGGCCCTGGCGTCTACATCTGCGATGAGTGCATCGATCTCTGCAACGAGATCATCGACGAGGAGCTGGCGGCACCACCAGCGTTCGACCTCGAGAACCTGCCCAAGCCGCGCGCCATCTACGACGTGCTCGACGAGTATGTCGTCGGCCAGGAGGCATCCAAGCGCACTCTTTCGGTCGCCGTCTACAACCACTACAAGCGCGTGCAGATGATGCAGTCCGAGGATTCGGACATCGAGCTGCAGAAGTCCAACATCCTGCTACTCGGTCCCACCGGCTGCGGCAAGACGCTGTTGGCTCAGACCCTCGCACGCATCCTGAACGTGCCGTTCGCGATTGCCGACGCGACCGCGCTTACCGAGGCCGGATATGTCGGCGAGGACGTCGAGAACATTCTGCTCAAGCTGATCCAAGCCGCCGACTATGACGTCAAGAAGGCCGAGACGGGGATCATCTACATCGACGAGGTCGACAAGATCGCGCGCAAGGCCGACAATCCCTCGATCACTCGCGACGTCTCCGGCGAGGGCGTGCAGCAGGCGCTGTTGAAGATCCTCGAGGGCACACAGGCATCGGTGCCGCCACAGGGGGGACGCAAGCACCCACACCAGGAGTTCCTCACGATCGACACGACCAACATCCTGTTCATCTGCGGAGGCGCGTTCGCGCACCTCGACAAGGTGATCGAGCGGCGTATCGGCCACAACGGCATCGGCTTTGCCTCGGCAATCGAAACCAAACTCGAGCGCGACACCGGCGAAATATTCGAGCACTGCCTGCCCGAGGACTTGATCGAGTACGGCCTGATTCCCGAGTTCATCGGACGCCTGCCGGTCATGTCAGCTGTCCACCAGCTCACCTGTGAGGATCTCGTCTCGATCCTCACCGAGCCGCGCAACGCCCTTGTCAAGCAGTTCCAACGCTTCTTCTCCTTCGACGGGATCGAGCTCGTGTTCGCCGAGGACTCGCTGCTGGCGGTCGCAGAGAAGGGGCTTGAGCGGGAAACCGGCGCGCGTGGCTTGCGCTCGATCATCGAGGAGATCCTGCTCGAGGTCCAATTCGAGCTGCCCTCCCGCCGCGACGTCAAGAAGTGCGTCGTCACGCGCGACACGGTCGAGAAAGGCACGACGCCTACGCTGGTCACCGAAGCCGCGCCAGAGGAGCCCGCCGAGCGCTCCTTGCGTGAGGAGTCGGCTTAGAGCTCGTCGAGGGGGCTCTCGTCTGCGTCAAGCCGATGCGCGGGGGCGGCGCTTAGCGCGAGACGGTGTCCGGTGGCCCGTAGGACATTGTCGAGTGTGTCCACGGTTGGGTTGGCTCCCTGTCGCTCCAGCTTGGCGATAGCGGCCTGGCTGACATCGAGTCGCTCGGCGAGCGCGGCTTGGGTGAGGCCCGCTGCGTAGCGAGCCTCGCGGATGAGTGTTGCGGCTTCGGGCATTGTCGAAAACGCGATTATAACCAATGGGTTATAAGTGGGATCTGCGATATGCAGAACACCAAGCTTTGTTCGCCAGCAGCGCCGTCCGCTAGCATCCTCCGCCATGCCCGCATCCGCCATGCCCCTACACATCCGTGATCTCCATGCATGACGACTTCCGCATCCGCGTAGAGCTGCCACGCGCACAAGCGCACGAGCTACTGCACGCGCTGGAGGCACACGAGCGCGATGGCAGTGGTGGCCGTCCAAGTCCAGAGCACGTCGCCGTGAGCCACGAGGACGGGCATGTCTTCCTATATGCCGACTCCGGCGATGAGGCCGCGAGCGCACGCGCAACCGTCGAAGCGATCCTCTCCGAGAAGGGCATCGTCGCGCAGGTCAGCTCCTGGCGTTGGCATCCTGAGGAGGAGCGTTGGGAGGACGCTTCGCTTGCGTTGCCGGGCACCTCCGTCGAGCACGCCGTCGAGCATGAGCGCTTGGAGGAGTTGGAGACCGAGGAGTCAGAGCAAACCGGCTATCCGGCCTGGGAAGTGCGTGTCACGCTGCCCACTCATCACGACGCCCGTGCGTTTGCCGAGCGTCTCGCCGCCGAGGGGATCCCTGTACAGCGCCATTGGCGCCATCTCACGCTCGGCGCCGAAGACGAGGACGACGCGCGTGCGCTTGCCGAGCGCTTGCGCTCCGAGGCGCCGCAGGGCTCGACTCTCGATGTCGAGGGCACCGCATGGGATGCCTGGGTAGCGGTGAATGGACCGGCACGTCCGTTTGCGCTGTTCGGCGGTCTGGCGCAGTAGCAGCCGCGCGGTGGCGAAGACTAGAGTGCGGCCTGAATGTGGCCGCAGTCCTGCGAGGCGTACTGCGTGGTGCAGTAGGTCTGGGCGGTCCACTTTTTCCTGAAGTCGCTCACAAAGTGCTTCAGTGCCTCGTGCTTCTTGTGCACACCATGTACGCCGGCTACTACGCGCCGCTGAAGGTGCTGTGAGAGAAGATCCAGTTCCACGCGCAGAAGTATGTCCGTAACGGTCTCCTTGCTTCGTCCCAGGAAGGCCTGGAATTCGCTCTGCTTGGGGAACTGTGCCTTTCGCGTCCGGTTGAACGTTCGCCTCACCTCAGCTGGGCTTGCATGGACATTCAAGTCGCGCGCTTCGCCGATAACCCAATCGGCCGATATCAGGAAGCCCATGACCTGGGTTGTGACTTCGGAGGCGCTCGGTTGGCGTCCGGCTTGCGAGCTGGGCTCGGCTTGAGCTACGGCACTCCAATGCTGGAAGGCTGCTTCCGTGATCGGTTGCGATCCGACGCATGCCACGAGGCCCTGTGACGGGCTCGTGGGCGTTGGCGGGCTCGTGGCGCCCGTCGTGACGCTCGAGTTGGGCGGACAAGTGGTGTCGGCCGCCGCTCGGGCCTGGCTCGGCATGTGTCCCAGGAGGCAGAAGCAGGCGATCGCCGCCGCGCAGAACCCTATGCCCGTCCATCTGGCTGTATGCGCGTACACGTCGAACATTCGCAAGAACGATATCTCGAAAAATGGAACGACGACCTGTGATCGGGCCTGGCGTGGTGCGGCTGCGTACACTCACGCTCCATGAGCGAGCGCATCAAAGAGCTCGAAGAGCGCACCCGGTTTGAGCCCTCGCAGGTCGAGCCGCGGATCGTCGAGCGCTGGTTGGCTTCAGGCCTGTTTCATCCCGAGCCCGACGGAGAAGCGAGCGAGAACTACTCGATCGCGATACCGCCGCCGAACGTAACCGGTTCGCTGCACATGGGGCACGCGCTCAACGGTTCTGTGCAAGACACCCTGATTCGCTACAACCGGATGAAATCCCCACCCACCCGACGCACGAAGTGGATCCTCGGCACCGACCATGCCGGGATTGCCACGCAGGCGCAGGTCGAGAAGGCGCTGCTCGCCGAGGGCGTCAACCGTCACGAGTTGGGACGTGAAGCGTTCGTGGAGCGCGTGTGGGAGTGGCGAGCGCACTACGGCGGCACGATCGTCGAGCAGTTCAAGCGGCTCGGCGCCTCGTGCGACTACTCCGAAGAGCGCTTCACGCTCGACGATGGCTACGCCCGTGCGGTCATGCAGGTCTTCGTCAAGCTCTACGAGAAGGGCTGGATCTACCGCGACCGCTACATCGTCAACTGGGATCCAGGCAGTCGCTCGGCGATCTCGGACCTGGAGGTCGAGGAGCGTCGCGAGACAGACACGCTCTACTCGATTCGCTACGACGTGGAGGGGGGTGGCAGCGTCACGATCGCCACCGTTCGTCCCGAGACGATGCTCGGTGACACCGCGGTGGCGGTTCATCCGGAGGACGAGCGCTACCGAGCGCTGGTCGGGCGCAAGGCGATCCTGCCGCTCGTCGGGCGACATCTGCCGATCGTCGCCGACGACTACGTGAAGATGGACTTCGGCACCGGCCAGCTGAAGGTCACCCCGGCCCACGATCCCAACGATTTCGAGATAGGCACTCGCCACGAGCTCGATCAGGTGTCGGTGATCGGGGAGGACGGACGCATGACCGCCGAGGCCGGCGAGCGCTTCGCCGGTCTTACGGTCATGGAGGCGCGTGAGGCCGTTGTCGCCGAACTCGAGCGTGAAGGTCGGATCGTCGCACGCGAGGACTACGAGCACGAGGTGCCCTACTCGCACCGCTCCGGTCAGCGCATCGAGCCGTTGATCTCGCTGCAATGGTTCATGAGCATGGACGAGCTGGCGCGCCCGGCGCTCGCCGCCGTGCGCGAGGGACGCGTGCGGATCGTGCCCGAGAACCATCGGCGTGTCTACCTGGACTGGATGGAGAACATCCGTCCCTGGTGCATCTCACGCCAGCTCTGGTGGGGCCACCGCCTGCCCGTCTACTACTGCGAGACCTGCGGCCACGTCAACGTGGCGCTCAGCGCACCCGATGCCTGTGCGGAGTGCGCAGGGCACCTCCGCCAGGAGGAGGATGTGCTGGACACGTGGTTCTCCTCTGCGCTATGGCCATTTGCAACGCTCGGTTGGCCCGAGGACACCCCTGAGCTGAAAGCGTTCTACCCGACGAACGTGCTCTCCACCGCCAGGGACATCCTGTTCCTGTGGGTCGCGCGCATGATCATGATGGGGATCGAGTTGACCGGCGATGTGCCGTTCTCCGACGTCTACATCCACTCGGTGATCCAGGCACCCGACGGGCGGCGCATGTCCAAGTCGTTGGGCACCGGCATCGACCCATTGCAGGAGATCGACCGCCACGGGGCCGACGCGGTGCGCTTCGGCCTGCTTGCGATGTCCTCCACGCAGGACGTCCGCTACTCCGCCGAGAAGGTCCAGCAGGGGCAGGCGCTGGCCAACAAGCTGTTCAACGCGGCGCGCTTCGCACTTGTGCGTATCGACGCGAGCCTTGGAGCAGAGCGCGCACAGGCTGTCGAGCCTGCGCCGAAGCCGTGCACGGTCGAGGATCGCTGGATCCTCTCTCGGCTCACGCGGGTTCTGGCGGACACAGCCGCGCGTATAGAGCAGTACGACTTCTCTCACGCCGCGCTCGGCCTCTACGACTTCGTCTACGGCGAGTTGTGCGACTGGTATCTGGAGATCGTCAAGCAGAGGCTGCCCGACCTGGCTGAGGCAGGCGGCGAGGATGACGGTAGGCAGGAGCTCGCCGCGACGTTGCTCTATGTGCTGCGCGAGACGGTCGCCATGGCCCACCCGTTGATTCCGTTTGTCACAGAGGAGCTCTGGCGATACCTCGATGACACGGGCGAATTGCTCGCCGGCTGTCCCTATCCGCGCGCTCGAGAGGATTTGATCGACCCGCAGGCGGAGGCCGAGCTGGCGCGCACGATCGAGGCGGTAACGCTGGTGCGCGGTTGGCGGGACTCGGTCGGCGCCAAGGCCGGTCAGTTCGTGGCCGCGCGTCTTTGCGCGGATGGCTACGAGATGACCGGTCCGCTACTTGTACGCTTGGCGCGTTTGCAGCTTCTCCCCGAGGATGAGCAGTCTCAGGCACTCGATGGGGTGGATGCAGGTCCCATCAATGGGGGTGTCTCCGTCGCGGGCGGGGGAGAGCCTTCGGTGGCGCCTGCCGCGGTCGCCTCCGTCCCCATCCCCGGCGGCACGGTCGAGGTGCTCTCGGGGGAGGGTCTGGATCTCGGCGCCGCCGAGCGGCGACGCGAGGCCGCCAAGCAGAAGCTGCTCGCGGAGATCGAGCGTGTGCAGGGCAAGCTGGAGCGGCCGGGCTTCGCGGAGAAGGCGCCGGCAGCCGTGGTCGAGGGCGAGCGAGAGCGTCTTGGGCGCTTGCGTGCCGAACTGGAGGTCCTATGAGCCAGGATTGGAGCCCCGAGCACGCCGAGCGTCATCTGCGCTCACTCGAGCTGTTCGGGATGCGCTTCGGACTGGACCGGATGCACCGCATGATGACGGTGCTCGGATCGCCCGAGCGCAGCTTTGACTCGATCCACGTGGTGGGCACGAACGGAAAGAGTTCGACCACGCGCATGATCGCAGCGATCCTCGAGCGCCACGGGCTGCATAGCGGCTGCTATCTCTCGCCGCACCTCCTGTCCTATTCCGAGCGTGTTCAGATCGGCGAGCGCGATGTCGAGACGCACGCCTTCGCGGCGGCGGTCGCGCGCGCTGCCTGGGCGGCGGAGCGGGTCAACCGTACCCTTGCCGAGGACGACCACGTGACCCAGTTCGAGCTGCTGACGGCCGCTGCCTTCTGGGAGCTCGCGCGACGCGATGCCCAGGTCGTGGTTGTCGAGGCCGGTCTGGGCGGGCGCTATGACGCGACGAACGTGATCGACTCGAAGGTGGCCGCTCTCACCAACGTCGGCCTCGAGCACACACGCTGGCTTGGTCCCACATTGGCCGACATCGCCACTGAGAAGCTCGCGGTCCTCGGTGAGCGCTCGGTGCTGGCAGTCGGTTCACAGCTGCAGCCGGAGGTGCTCGCGCTCGCGCGTCGTGTCGCGGCCGAACGTAATGCCGAACTGTTGATCGCAGACGCAGCTCCCAAGGATCTACAGATGGGCGCGCGCGGCTCGTTCCAGCGTGAGAACTTCGCGCTCGCGCGATTGGCGGCGGAGTCCTACCTGCGGCGGTCAGGGCTCGTCTCGAGCGAGCAGGCCGTGCGAGACGCCGCGATCTCGACATTGGTTGCGGGCCGTATGCAAATCCTCGGGGACGACCCGCTCACGGTGGTGGACGGCGCGCACAATCCAGCTGCGATCACCGCGCTGGTGGAGTCCTTGCCCGAGTTGCTCGGCGGACGCCCGCTGGCGCTGGTGCTCGGTGTGCTCGATGACAAGGATGCCGCCGGCATGCTCCGTGAGCTGCTGCCGTTGTGCGAGCGGGCCTGGTTCACCGCGCCTCCGAGCCAAAGAGCGCTCTCGCCCGCGACACTGCAATCGCTGGCCGGTCAGCTCGGCTTCGAGCAGTGCACCTGCGAGTCCCAGCCGGCCAAAGCGTTGACGGCGGCGCGCAACTGGGCGCGCGAGCGCGCCGCCGCGGTTCTGGCAACTGGATCTGTATATCTGGTCGGGGATCTGCTCGCTCACGCGGGGGAACTCGATCTGGACGTCGCGATAGGGCCTGGGGAGTCTGACGAGCAAGGGGAGCGCTTGCAGGAAGGGGGTCGCCGTGAACGATGACGGCCCATCGGTACTGACGATGATCGGTGCCGTCGCCTTGATCGTGGCGCTCGTGATCCTCGTGTTCTTCGCAGCCGGCTACGGCTTCGGTCGGCTGTTCCTGTGAGGCCGGAGACCTGCAAGAACATGCCCTCCGAAAGCTTGATCGCGCATTTTTTGCCCGATAGCCTCTAAACTCGGCCGCCCGATGCGCCATCACGGATCGAAGCGCCCCGTTTCACGCGTGCTTGCAGGGAAATCCCTTAGCGGAGCCGTATAGGGTCATCGATGTCACCGCCAATCGCCTACTTCGGAATCGAAAGCAAAAGCTTGAGCCTGGTCATCGACCTGTTGATCCTGTTCGTCGTGGTCCTGTACTTCTCGCTGCTGTACTGGACCTACGCGGACGCCCGCCGTCGTATCGCCGATCCGATGCTGGTAGGCTGTGCCACGGTAGCGTCGCTGTTCCCGTTCGTGGGGACGATCGTCTACATGATCCTGCGTCCGCCCGAGTATCTGGAGGACGTGCGTGAGCGCGAACTGGAGTTGCAGGCGGCCGAAGCGCGGCTGCACGAACTCGACTACAGCCTCTGCCCTCATTGCGACTATCGCATCGAGCGCGACTTCGTTCGTTGTCCGAGTTGCCTGCGCAAGCTGAAGGAGCGTTGCGTCAGCTGTTCGCGACCGCTCGACCGTGCCTGGACGATCTGCCCGTACTGCGAGACCGACGTGCCCACGACGGCCAAGGCAACGCGACGTGCGGCTCGCTCGGAGCGTACGAGCGCCTCGGCCACGGCCCGTACCCGCGCCGGCGTCGAGGACGAACTGGAGGTGGCTGCGCTCGACGTGGAGGGGGTATCGCCGGCCCGTGCGCGCGCGGCCAAGCGTGCTGCCGTAAGGGCCCCTGAGCCGGCCGCTTTCGTCGGTGAGGTCTCGTTTGCCTCGGAGTCGAGCTCTGCCGCCGAGGACCCCGAGATCGGGCGCGAGGATTCCGAGCCAGAAGCCACCGTCAAGCCAAGCTCGCGCCCGCGCTCGCGTCGTCCGCGCCCGACCTCCTGAGCCTCCTCGAACATTCTTCTCAAGACCAGTCGGCCCCGGGCCGCGACCATCTCCTACGAACCAAAGGAACACATGGACCGCACGTTGATCCTCGTAAAGCCGGACGCTTTCGCCCGCTCGCTCACGGGCGAGATCATCGCTCGCTTCGAGCGCAAGGGCCTGCGCATCGTCGCGCTGCGACACATGACCGTGACGCGCGAGCTGGCAGAGCGCCACTATGCCGAGCACGCCGAGAAGCCGTTCTTCGACGAGCTGGTGCAATTCATCACTTCCGGGCCGATCGTGGCGATGGTGCTCGAGGGTCTCGATGCCGTCAAGGCGGCTCGGCAGACGATCGGTGCCACCAATCCACTCGATGCCGCTACCGGCTCGATCCGTGGCGACTTCGCCATCGAGATGGGCCAGAACATGGTCCACGGCTCGGATTCGGCCGAGTCGGCGGCGCGCGAGGCGGCATTGTTCTTTCCCGAGCTCTCGGCCTGAGCGGCAGCGCGGCCGCGCCCGCGGCGGCGATCGAGATCTTCACGGCGGCGAGTATGCGTTCGAGCGGCTCATGAGCGGGGTCGGTCCGCTCGTGCTCGCCTCAGCCTCGCCGCAGCGACGGGCGATTCTCGAGCGCCTGGGGGTGTCTTTCACGGTACGTGCGACCGATGTCGAGGAGATCGAGCAGGGCGAGCCTGAGCAGGTGGCGGTCAAGAACGCGCTGCTGAAGGCGCGCGCGGCGCACACGGCCAGCGCGCAAGAGTCGGTGCTCGGCGTCGACACGCTGGTGGCGCTCGGTACTCGTATCTACGGTAAGCCGGTGGATGAGCACGAGGCGCGCGAGACGCTCGCGGCGCTCTGCGCAGAGACGCACACGGTCGTAAGTGGCATCGCGCTGCTACGAGGAGATCGCGAGCAGGTGGGGCTCGCACGGACGGAGGTCGTCTTCAGGCAGTGCTCTGAGGAGCTGATCGACTGGTATGTGGCCAGCGGCGAGTGGCGCGGGCGTGCCGGCGGCTATGCAATCCAGGGGATTGGAGCAGTGCTGGTGCGCGAGATTCGCGGGGACTACGAGAACGTTGTCGGCTTGCCTGTGGCCAAGCTCATGGACATGGCCCCCGAGCTTTTCCCTGTACCAGTCAACGACCGGCCCTGAGGGGCTTTCCCGCTGCAAATACGCTGTCAAGGTTGCGAGCCGGGCGATGTGGTCCGCTAGACTCCCCGCGGGTACGCCCCGGAGCGCCCGGATGCCAGCCAACCGGCTAGGCGAAGCCGAATCCGAGCGTGCTCCCTACCTAAAAGATGAGCATCCTCACCTACCTCACAGGGTTCGGTGGCCGCGACATGGCGGTCGACCTGGGAACCGCCAACACGCTCGTATATGTGCGCGGGCGTGGGATCGTGCTGTCCGAGCCGAGTGTGGTGGCGATCGATTCGCGCACCGGCGAGGTGCATGCGGTAGGCATCGAGGCCAAGCGTATGCTCGGTCGCACCCCTGGCACGATCCAGGCGATCCGCCCACTCAAGGACGGGGTGATCGCCGACTTCGACGTGACCGAGGAGATGTTGCGCCACTTCATCCAGAAGGTCCACCAGAACCGCTGGGCCCATCCGCGCGTCGTCGTGTGCGTGCCCTCGGGCGTGACGGGCGTTGAGAAGCGCGCTGTGGAGGAGGCGTGCCTGTCGGCCGGTGCGCGTACGGCCTACCTGATCGAGGAGCCGATGGCCGCTGCGATCGGTGCCGGGCTGCCGGTCGGTGAGCCGACCGGCTCGATGGTCGTCGACATCGGAGGGGGGACCTCCGAGGTGGCGGTCATCTCGCTTGGCGGGATCGTCGTGTCGCAGTCCATCAGGGTTGGCGGAGATGAGATGGACGAGGCGATCATCAACTACGCAAAGAAGGAGTACAAGCTCCTGATCGGCCAACAGACCGCCGAGGAGCTCAAGCTCGAGATCGGCTCCGCCTGCGCAATGGAGGAGGAGCTGCAAGCCGAGATTCGCGGGCGCGACATGGTGGCGGGCCTGCCCAAGACGGTTGTGCTCACCAGCGAGGAGATCCGCCAGGCGCTCGAGGAGCCGCTTTCGCAGATCATCGAGGCGGTCAAGGAGACACTCGACCGCACCCCGCCGGAGCTTGCCTCGGACATCATGGATCGCGGGATCATGCTTGCCGGGGGTGGCGCGCTGCTACAAGGACTCGATCAGCGTTTGCGTGAGGAGACACAGATGCCCGCGCACTTGGCGGAGTCTCCGCTGACGTGCGTGGCGGTTGGGTCGGGGCGCTCGCTCGAGGAGTTCGAGGCGATTCACCGTTCCAACCGCAACTCGCGCAGCCGCCGCCGTCGATGAGCGAACCCTCCGGCTGCCTGCAGCTCGCCGTCTGCGGTCTGCCGCTCAACGGCCTCGACCGGCTCCGCCCGGCGGCACTGTGTGTGTCTGCCGCTGCCCGCGCAGTACGCGGGTACTCTTTCCCATGAACGCTTCGGAAGGTCCCAATTCGTGTATGAGAAGACGGTTCGGCGCAGACGTGCGGTGCTCGCACTGCTCGTCGTGCTCTCCCTGATACTGCTGACCGCCTACTTCGGCGAGGCTCCAAGCGGTGGCCTGCACTCAGTGCAGCGCGGCTTCCTGACCGTTGTCTCGCCGATCCAGGATGGCGCCAACAAGGCAGTGAAGCCCGTTCGAGATCTGTTTGGCTGGTTTGGCAGCACCCTGAAAGCCAAGAGCCAGAATGCCGAACTGCACAAGCAGCTCGACAAGCTGCGTTCGCAGTACACGGCCAACCAGGAAAACGAACACTCCTACCGGGAACTGGTCAAGCTCTTCCACCTCGACCACGAGCTCAGCATCGCCGACTACAACCCGGTCACGGCCACCGTCGTCTATCAGTCGCCCAACATCTGGTATTCGATCATCACGATCGACCGAGGCTCCTCCTCGGGAGTGCGTGTCAACGACCCTGTGATCGCCGACGAAGCACTTGTCGGCAAGGTGACCGAGGTCGTCCCAGACGCCGCCCAGGTGAGCTTGATCACCGACAGCGCGGTCGAAGTGACGGCCAAGGTCAGCGCAACCGGAGCAGTGGGACTCGTGCAGCCTCAGGTCGGCGAACCCGGTCGTCTGCTCATGCAGATCTATCAGTCCTCCACGACCGCGCCCGTGCCAGGCGACTACGTCGTGACCTCAGGCACCGTCGCAAGCCCGGGCGTCTCGCTCTATCCAAAGGGGATCCCGATCGGTCAGGTCACCTCGGTCAACGAACAGGGTGGCTTCAAGTCGGTTGCCGTGAGCCCGCTTGCCGACCTGCGCAGCCTTGAATTCGTACAGGTGCTGACCTACTCATCCGGCTCGCGGGCGGCCTCGCTCAACAATGTCGCGGCCACGCTGACGCCGACCCGCCAGCTCAGTCCAGAAGAAGAATCTCAAGGTCGGGGCGGTCAGCTAGCGCAAACGGGAGGAGGCGGAGGATGAATGGGCCGCTCCTCGGCGGGCGCGGAGCCACATCGATCGCAACCGCCCAGCGCTCGGGCGCCGACGGAGGAGCGGCATGGCTGCCGGGCTCGCTGGTATGGCGCGTGGCAGTGCTGTCGATCGTCGTTGTCTTCATCCAGATCAGTGTCGTCTCAGAGATCCCGGTCTTTGGCGTAAGCGTCGATCTCACGCCGCTGCTGGTGGCGTTCATCGGACTGTTGTGCGGCTCCACGCTGGGCGCTGTCGCCGGCTTCTGTGTTGGGCTGCTGGTCGACCTGGCGTTGATGCAGACGCTTGGCGTCACTTCGCTCACGTTCACGATCGTCGGCTACTGGGCCGGCCGCCTGCGCGAGCTGCGCGATCCACAGGCGGCGCTCACGCCTCTGTTCGTCGGAGCGGCCGCGGCGAGCGCTGCGATGGTCGGCTATTCGGTGATCGAGTTCCTACTTGGCGTGGACGCGCCCGTGAGCCTCGAGCTGCTGCGTGAGATCGTGGTCGGCGTCCTGCTCGACACGGTGGTGGCGCTGCCGATGTGGGCGCTGGTGCGCCGCTGCCTGGTCGGCGCTCTGCCAGACGATCCACGCCGCCGCCGCCGCCGCGCCTACACGACCGGCGGTCTCAGCCCGCTCTCACAGGGCAGGGGAGGCGCCAGGTGAGCACGATCGAGCAGCTGCGACCGAGCGATCCACGCGGGGTGGGTGGGCCTTCATCCCCCTCGCTTGCGTTGCGCGTAGCAATCCTCGGCAGCATCGCGCTCGTCATGTTCGGGATCATCTTCTTTCGCCTGTGGTACCTGCAGGTGCTCAGCGGCGAACAGTACGTTCAGCAGGCTCAGGCCAACGACCAGCGCGAACTGTCGATACCCGCTCCACGCGGGGAGATCCTCGCCCGTGAAGGTCAGCCGATCGTGACGAGCCAGGTCAGCAACGCCGTCCAGATCCTGCCGAGCTCGCTACCTCAGTCCGTCAAGGAAGAGGCGGTCGAATATCAGGCACGTCTGGCCGAAGCGGACAAGCAGTACGTGGCGGCGGGCGAACGACTGAAAGCGTATGAGGAGAACCTGAACGACTATGAGAGCGAGGGTCGTCACGGGCACAGGCATGCCGACAGGGCTCAGCTGGCCGAGCTGCACGTGCTTGCTCGCGCGGACCATCTGCGCAGGGTCCCGATTCCCGCGCTGCCTGCCTCGGCCGTCGAGACTCGCGAGCTCTTCCGCCGGCTGGCACCGGTGATCGGTCTCAGCCCGAGGTTGATCGACGAACGTGTGATCGCCGGCATTACGCAGCTCCCATATGCGCCGGTCACGATCAAGACCGATGCCGGACTTGCGGCTCTTACGGTGCTCGCCGAGCGCCAGAATGATTTTCCAGGCGTCAAGCAGGAACCGGTCTCGATCAGGAGCTATCCGTATCGCGAATTGGCCGCCCAGACGCTTGGTCACGTCGGCTCGGTCAGCGAAGAAGAGCTCAAGCTGCCGGCCTTCAAGGGCGTGCCAAAGGACACCGTCGTCGGGCAGTCGGGTCTTGAGTACTACTACGACCGCTATCTGCGCGGCAAGCCCGGAGAGCGGTTCGTCCAGGTCAACGCGGAAGGTCAGCCGGAGCCGGCCGAGCTGCCGGTTGTGGAGCCGAAGGCCGGCCACGACCTCAAGCTGACGATCGACCTGGGACTTCAGCAGATAGGCGAAAAGGCGCTGCGCGATGGGGTGGCGCTCGCTCAGGGGAAAGGCAACCCGGGCTCCGGGGCGGCGTTCGTGGCGATGAACCCGCTCAACGGCGAAATCTATGCGATGGGGTCATATCCGAGCTATGACCCCAATCGCTTTGCCAAACCGATGACACAGAACGAATTCGACCAGCTCAACGGCAGCGGCGAAGACGAAGGCCCCGATCCGCGCGCACCGCTGCTCAACCGCGCCGTGGAAGGTCAGTATCCGACCGGCTCGACGTTCAAGCCGATCACGGCCATGGGGGCCCTCGAAGCGGGTGTGATCGATCCACAGGAGCCGCTGGGAGGCGGCTCCTGCATCACCGTGGGCGCGGAGCAGTTTTGCAATTCAGGCAAAAACGACTACGGCGCATTGCCGCTGGTCCAAGCGCTCACGGTCTCCTCGGACACTTATTTCTTCACGGTCGGCGAGTACGCAAACAGCCACGGCGATGTGATCCAAAAGATGGCCAAGGAGCTTGGGATCGGCAAAGAAACGCAGGTGGATCTGCCGAACGAGATCGAAGGGACCGTGCCCGATGCCGCTTGGCGCGCTCAGCAGAACAAGCTGCAGGAACGCTGCGAACACAACCACCCGAAGACCGCTGCGAGTGTCTGCCACATCGTCTCGGAAATCGGCCCGTGGACCGTCGGCGACGACATGCACCTGGCGGTGGGACAGGGCGAACTGCTCACCTCGCCGCTGCAGATGGCGGTCGCCTACTCGACGCTTGCCAGTGCATACATGCACGGTGGCGAAGGCACGGTCGTGCGTCCGCACCTGGGCCTGGAGATCGACAATTCCAACGGCGGTCTCGTGCAGAGCCTGCCCGCGTCTCCGATCCGCCACGTCCACCTCGATTACTCGGACTTGAACGACGTAATGGAAGGAATTCACGACGCGACGTTCGCGCCGGGCGGCACCTCGGCCGACGTGTGGGCGGGCTGGAACCAGGCGGAACATCCGGTATACGGCAAGACGGGCACCGCCGAACGCGCCGGTCAGGTCGAACAGGCTTGGTACATGTGCTTTCTGCCCGACCCAAAGCGCCCGCTCGTGATCGCGGCCACCGTAGAACAGGGCGGCTTCGGGGACGAAGCCGCCGCGCCGATCGCACGGCTGATCGCCTCCAAGTGGTTCCACAAGTCGCTGACGCTCGTCTCCGGCTCAAACCCGGACAAGTGAGCACGAGCATGTCGGCGTCATCGCTCAGCCCGATCCAACCGACCGAGGCACCTCCCACACCTTCCGGCGGTGGGCTGCGTCTGCCGTTGGACCCGCTGCTGACGCTCGCCACGGTCGGCCTCGGGATCTGCTCGATCGTCACGCTGCGAGTGGCGACCCGCAACCTGATTCCGGGCAGTCCCCATTACTACGTCGAGCGCCAGGCGATCTACCTGACGGTAGGACTGGCGCTGATGGTGGCGCTCTCACGCCTTGACTACGCGCGTCTGCGCCACCTGATGTACCCGATCTACGGCGCGCTGATCTTGAGCATCCTTGCGGTGCTCGCGCTCGGTCGTGAAATCAAGGGTTCGGTGCACTCGACGCGCGCGATCAGCTTCCCACTGTTCTCCTTCCAGGCCTCCGAGCTCGGCAAGGTGCTGCTGATCGTCGCGTTGTCGGCGTTCGTAGTGGCCCGCTCGCGGCGGCTGCGTGAGCTCGATACGACCGCGCGTGTGCTGCTCGCGGCGCTCGTGCCCGCGATGCTGGTGATCGTCCAGCCGGACCTCGGTTCGGGGCTCGTGTACATGGCGATCGCGTTCATGCTGCTGTTCGTGGCGGGAACCTCGTGGCGGCAGCTGGCAGGACTCGTCGCTTTGGTCATCGTCTCGGGCACGATCGTGCTGGTCGCGGCGCCGGCGGTTGGCGTGCACGTGCTGAAGCCCTATCAGCAGGAACGCCTGACAGCGTTCCTCGACCCATCGGCAGGTACCGGGGAAGGCGCCTACCAGCAGCAGCAGTCCAAGGTCGCCATCGGCTCTGGCCAAAAGACCGGCCGGGGCTCGCAGTCCACCCAGATTGAAGGCAAATATGTGCCCGAGGACGAAACCGATTTCGTCTTCGCGGCGGTCGGCGAGCAGTATGGATTCGTCGGTGCGGCGCTCGTGCTGTCGCTGTACGCGCTGCTGATCTGGCGCACATTGCGAATCCTCACCATGTCCAAGGATCTGTTCGGCTCGCTGGTCGCCGCCGGGGTCCTGGCTATGCTGATGTTCCAGGTCTTCGTGAACGTTGGCATGGCAGTAGGGATAATGCCGATCACCGGCGTCACGTTGCCTCTAATGAGCTATGGCGGATCGTCGGTCATCACAACCCTTCTGGCAGTGGGTCTACTGCAATCGATCTACGTCCAGGGACGCGCCTCTCAGGCGCTGAAGGGCCGCGTTGTCCGCCATTAGAGAAGATGTCAGCCGAGACTCCCCACCAACCAGCGAAGGCCGCGCCAGAGACCACAGTGCTCCGGCGCCCGCTTGCGTGGGATTCGGCGATGACACGGGCGCAGGGATTCGAAAACCCGCCCGTCCCACCCATTACAGATCTCGAAAGACTGGATCAAATTGAGAAAGCAAGTGCTTGTCAGCGTCGATCGCGCGGAGACGCGCGTGGCGCTTTTGGAGGCTGCCGGAACGCCCGGCGCCTCACGTCCCGCCGGGCGCACCTCCAAGCGCTCGACCGCACGCCCCGGTGCCGGCTACCGGATAGCTGAGCTCTACATCGAGCGCCGCGGCGGGCGCTCGATCGTCGGCAACATCTACAAGGGCAAGGTGGACAATGTGCTGCCCGGCTTGGAGGCTGCGTTCGTCGACATCGGTCTCGAGAAGAACGGCTTCCTGCACGTCGATGAGATAGTGCTCCCAGGAGTCGAGGCGCCCAAGCGCGGGCGCGGCGGCGGCCGCAAGATCTCAGAGCTGCTCCAGCCAGGCCAGGAGATCGTCGTGCAGGTCGTCAAGGACCCCCTGAAAACCAAGGGGGCGCGTCTGTCGATGGAGGTCACCATCGCCGGGCGCTACATGGTGTACGCGCCCACCGGCGAGGGCGTCGGCGTATCGCGGCGTCTGGAGGACAAAGAGCGCGAGCGCCTGCGCCGCCAGACGGCCAAGCTCGAGATCGGCCAGGGGGGAGTCATCATCCGCACCGCCGCCCACGGCGCGCAGCGGGCCGACTTCGAGCGCGAGCTGCTCTACCTGCACAAGCTGCACGAGGTGTTGATGAAGCGCGTGGAGGACATCCAGGCGCCGGAGATGGTCTTTCAGGAGGCCGACCTGTCGGTACGGGTGGTCCGCGACATCTTCTCTGAGCACTTCGAGCGCGCGATCGTGGACAACGAGCAGCAGCATCGCCGGCTGGTCTCGTTCTTCGCGCGTACCGCCCCAGAGCTGGTCGAGCGCGTCGAGCTGTGGGAGGGGCCGGAGCCGCTGCTCGACGCCTACAAAGTCACCGAGGCGATAGACGGGGTGCTCTCGCGGCGTGTGGATCTTCCAAGCGGCGGCTACCTGATGATCGATTACGCCGAGGCGCTCACCGTGATCGACGTGAACTCGGGCAGTTTCATCGGGCGAGGTAAGGGCGCGAGCCTCGAGGACACGATCACCAAGACCAACCTCGAGGCGGCTGAGGAGGTCGTCAACCAGCTGCGCCTGCGCGACATCGGCGGAATCATCGTGATCGACTTCATCGACATGGCGCGCGCGCGCAACCGCGACGCCGTGATGAAGACGCTGCGCAAAACGCTCGACGAGGACCGCACGAAGACGTTCACCGCCGAGATATCGCGCTTGGGACTGGTAGAGATGACTCGCCAGAACGTCACCGAGGGGGTGCGCGAGATCATGAGCCGCCCCTGCCCCACCTGCGAGGGAGAGGGCGTCATCCGCTCGGAGGAGACGATCGCGATCGAATTCGAGCGCAGATTGCGCGACCTGGTGGTCGAGCATCCCGACGCCGAGGCGTTCCTGGTGCAGATCAACCCGCGTGTCACCGCCCAGTACACCGGCCAAGGCTCACGCGTGCTGCACGCGCTCGAGGCCCAGACGGAACGCTCCTTTCACTTCGAGGGCTCCGAAGGGCTCGCGCTCGATCACTTCGCGATCACCTTCCAGGGAACGCGCGAGGAGGTCGAAGAACGCGCGCTGCCGTTCCGCGAGGGCGACGAGGTGCTCGTCGACATCGTCGAGCCGCACATGTACGACGTGGACGACGCCGTCGCCAAGCTCGACGGCTACATCATCTCGATCGCCGGCGCCGCACGCAACGTCGGCGAGAAGCGGATGGTGCGGATCGAGACGGTTGGCCGCACGGCGGCCAGCGCGCTGTTGCTGGACGAGTCCGGCGAGGTGATACGCCCAGCACCGCGACCGGCCGCGCGCCCGGCAGCCAAACGGCCGCGCAGGCGCTCCAAGTCGGTGGCACGAGCCAGCGCTGAGGAGTCGCCGACAAGTGAGCAGGAGCAGGCGGTGTTGGCCGAGGAGGGAGCGCCGTCGCGATCAGCGCAAGAGTCCTCTGATGAGCCTGAGAAGGAGCTGGTAGCGGCCGGCACGCCCGACGACGAGCAAGAGTCGGCGGACGCAGGCGGCGAGGATGACCTACAATCCAAGCCACGGCGCCGCGGCCGAAGAGGCGGACGGCGCCGTTCGGCCGCTAAGGCCCCGGCAACCTCGGAGTAGGAGCACATGTACGCGATCGTCAAGACAGGCGGCAAGCAGTACCGCGTCGAGCGGGGTCAAACCCTGCTCGTGGAGCGCCTCCCAGCCGAGGAGGGCGCCAGCGTGGCGCTCGAGCCGATCCTGTATCGCTCCGAGGACGCCGTATTCGACGCTGCCTCGCTGAAGAAGGTCAAGGTCACGGCGAAGGTGCTTGCGCACGAGCGTGGCGAGAAGCTGCGCGTGTTCAAGTTCAAGCCCAAGCGCGGCTACAAGCGCCGTACCGGCCACCGTCAGGAGCTCACCCGGATCGAGGTCACGAACATCTCGATGGGGGCGGCCGCGAAGGAGTCGGCCGCCAAGGCCACGTCCAAGCCGACAGCAGCGAAGGCCGAGACAGCCAAGCCCGAGGCGACAAAGCCAACGACCGCCAAGGCTGCCGCCGCCAAGTCAAGCACCGATACACCCCCAACACCTGCCGCCGTCTCAGGCGGCAAGGAGCAGGAGGACCCCAATGGCTCATAAGAAGGGACTCGGGTCGAGCCGCAACGGTCGAGACTCCAACGCCCAACGACTTGGCGTCAAGACGTTCGCCGGTCAGACCGTCACCGGTGGAGAGATCATCGTGCGCCAGCGCGGCACCCGCTTCAAGCCGGGGACAGGCGTCGGCATCGGCAAAGACGACACGCTCTACGCGCGTGCGGCCGGCACTCTGCAGTTCACGACCGGCCGCCGTGGCAGGGTTGTGAACGTGCTCTCCGAGAACAGCTGAAGCAGACCGCCCGTGGTGCGGGCGGGGAAGGCTTGGCTGGTGTCCCGAGTCATAAATTCGGTGTGTATTTCCCGGATGGATGGTCGTGATCTGAGGTTCGACGATATCGGTCTGCGTGCCGGTAGCACGTGGGCCGATATCGGCGGGACTCAGGCGCGTCCAGGCGCCGGGGAATGCCATCAAATTTATGATTTGGGACACTAGATGTTGGACGATCGCGCACGAATCGAAGTGAAGGCAGGCGCTGGCGGCGACGGTTCGGCCGGCTTCCGCCGCGAAGCGCACGTCCCGCGTGGCGGCCCCGACGGCGGCGATGGCGGTCGCGGCGGCGATGTGGTGATCGTCTGCGATGACTCTCTGCGCGACCTGCAGAGCTTTCGGCGCACCCCTCATTACCGAGCCGGTCGCGGTGGTCATGGAGAAGGCTCTCAGCGTCACGGCGCCGACGGCCAGACGCTGCTCGTACGGGTGCCGCCGGGCACGCAGGTCGAAGGAGTAGAGGGCGATGTCGCGAGACGGCGCTGGGACCTACTCGCCGCGGGACAGCGCGCGGTGGTGGCCAAGGGCGGCTCGGGGGGGAGAGGCAACAAGCGCTTTGCCACCCCGACGCGCCAAGCGCCGCGCTTTGCCGAGCGCGGCTTGATCGGCGAGGAAGGTTGGCTGCAGCTACAGCTCAAGCTGCTGGCCGACGTCGGCCTGGTGGGCTTGCCGAACGCCGGCAAGTCCTCGCTGCTGGCACGCCTCACGAGAGCAACGCCCAAGGTCGCGAGCTACCCGTTCACAACGCTCTCGCCGGCGCTCGGCGTACTCGAAGCAGACGAGCGCCAGTTGGTGATCGCCGACATCCCGGGCTTGATCGAGGGCGCAAGCGAAGGCGCCGGCCTGGGCAACGACTTCCTCGCTCACGTGGAGCGCACGCGGCTGCTCGTGCACGTGCTCGACCTGGCCCCGGAGCTCAGCGGCGAGGAGCAGGCAGACACGCTGGCCAATCACGCCACGATCGAGCACGAGCTGGCCTCGCACGATCAGCGTTTGGCGAGCCTGCCGCGCGTGCTTGCGCTTTCGAAGGCCGATCTCGTGCCGCCGCAGCGCGCCAGCGACGAGGTCGCGCGCTGGTCGGAGCGCCTCGGTGAGGATGTGCCGGTGATCGCCACCTCCAGCGCCACCGGAGCCGGGCTGGGAGAGCTGGCCGTCGAGCTGCTGCGACTCGTGCCGGCCCTCGAGCAGGTTGGGCAGGGCGCGGGGCGTGGCGTCGGCTTCGGGCCTGGCGCGGGCTCCGCCGCAGGGGCCGAGCAAAGCGGCAACGTCTTGGCAAGCGGCCAAGGGACCGGCGGGGGCGAGCCGGTGCTCGCCGAGCACATGGTGTTCCGCCCGGCAGCCTCCACCGGCTTTGCGGTCGAGCGCATCGGCCCTGGCTCCTATGCCGTCAGCGGCCGCGGAATCGAGCGCTTGGTGGCGCGCTATGACGTCGAGAACGAGGACGCAATGGCCTACCTGGAGGGTCGTCTGCGCAAGATCGGAGTGCTGCGAGCGCTGGAGGCAGAGGGCTTTCAGCCAGGAGACGACCTCGAGATAGCGGGAGTGGTCTTCGAGCTCGACCCGGACGACGCGACATAAGCGGCGTCCGTCGCGGCGTTGGGCCGCGATTCAGCTCCACCCGTGCGCACGTCCCGTCGCGTCGCCCCGCTTAGCCCAAAAACACCGCGCTCACACGCGACTCGCGTCCGCACCATCTAGGCTGCCCTCGATGGAGCGTGTGGTCATAAAGCTGGGTTCGAGCATCGTCGCCGACGACCAAGGCGAGTTGCGCAGGGACGTGCTCGCGCGCATCTGCGATGAGGTTGCCTCTTTGCACAGAGGAGGCAAGGAGGTCGTGATCGTCTCCTCGGGGGCGATCGCGCGCGGCGTGCGCATCATGGGCCTGCCTTCGCGTCCGGGGAGCGTCGATGAGCTGCAGGCCGCAAGCGCGGTCGGTCAGGGCAAGCTCTACCGCGCCTACGACGAGCTGCTGCGCGAGCGCGAGCTGATCTCCGCCCAGGTGCTCCTGACGTTCATGGACATGAGCGCTCGCACGCACTACCTCAACGCGCGCCAGACCCTGCGCAAGCTGCTCGACTGGCGGGTGGTACCGGTCATCAACGAGAACGACACGACCGCCACCGATGAGATCTCCTTCGGCGACAACGACTTCCTCGCAGCGCAGGTGGCGATCCTGACGAGCGCCGATCTGCTCGTGCTGCTGACCGACATCGACGGACTGCACACCGCCGACCCGAGGCACGACCCCGAGGCCGGCCTGGTCCGCGAGGTCACCGATTTCGAGGCGCTCGAGGGCATCGAGGTCGGCCACACGACTTCGCCGTTGGGCTCCGGCGGAATGCGTTCCAAGGTCGTCGCCGCCGACATGGCCACGGCGGCGGGTATTCGAGCGGTCATCTGCAACGGTGTGCGAGAGGGGGCCTTGCACGCGGTGCTGGCCGGGCAATTGGAGGGCACCAATTTCCCGCCGCGCGTAGCACGCCATTCATCCTTCAAGCTGTGGTTGCGCTACGCCAAGCCCAGCCACGGAACGCTGGTCGTCGATACGGGCGCCGCGAGGGCGTTGCGCGAGGAGGGCACCAGTCTGCTGCCGGTAGGGATCGTAGACGTGCTCGGCGCCTTCGATGCGGGCGATGCGGTGGAGATCGCCGAGTGCGGGCAGGACAACCGGGCGCAGGAGGGGCCCCAGGTCTTGGCGAAGGGCATCTGCAGCTATTCGGCCGAGGAGCTCAGGCGCGTGATGGGTCTGAAGTCGAAGGCGGTCCAGGAGATCCTGCCGCGCGCCAGCGAGGAGGCGGTGCACCGCGACTACATGGTGCTCGCCTGAGCTTGCCCCGCGGGGGTGAGATTTGGGTTCTGTTTGGGGTTCCCCCGCGCGCGCGGGGGAGCAACTTGGGGGATTTGCATTGGCTTGCCCCACGTGTACGCGAGCCCCTGTCGTACCCTGTAAAGCCATGGCCGTCACCGTCTCATCCGTAACCGAGGTCTGCACACGCGCCCGCAACGCGGCTCGTCTGCTCGCTCGCACCGATACCGCCACAAAGAATGCGGCGCTGCTGGCAATCGCAGCCGCGCTGCGCGAGCGCACCGAGGAGATCCTCTACGCCAACGAGCGCGATCTGGCGACCGGTCGCGAGGCCGATATCGGCGCCGCGCTGCTCGATCGTCTGCGGCTCGACGTAGAGCGGATCGAGGCGATTGCACAGGCGGTCGAAGCGGTCGCCCAGCTGCCCGATCCGGTGGGGGAGGTGATCGACGGTCACCGCCTGCCCAATGGCTTGGACGTACGCAAGGTGCGAGTCCCGCTGGGGGTGATCGCTGTCGTCTACGAGGCACGTCCCAACGTCACGATCGACGCCGCGGCACTGTGCCTGAAGTCTGGCAACGCGATCGTGCTGCGCGGCTCCTCGAGCGCCGAGCACTCAAACGCGGTGCTGTCCTCGATCGCCGCCGAGGCGGCTGTAGCTGCGGGACTGCCCGAGGGCTGCATCGGCCTGGTCGCCGGGGGCGGGCGCGCCGAGCTTGCCGAGCTGGCAACCCAGGACGGGTTGATCGACCTGCTGATCCCGCGCGGTGGCGAGGGCTTGAAGGCCGCCCTCAAGGAGGTGGCAAGCGTGCCGGTCATCTACGCCGCATCGGGTAACTGCCACGTCTATGTGGACGCGTCCGCGGATCTCGACGATGCGCTTGCGATTGTGCTGAACGCCAAGACGCAACGACCGGGTGTATGCAATGCCGCTGAGACGCTGCTCGTCCACGCCGATGCCGCACCTGTTTTCCTGCCGCTGGCATTGGCCGCATTGAGCGACGCCGGCGTGGAGCTGCGCGTCGAGGAGCGTGCCGAAGAGCATGCCGGCGAGGCCGCAGCGCTCACGACACCAGCAAGCGAGGAGGACTGGGACACCGAGTATCTGGCGCTGACATTTGCGGTCGCGGTCGTCGATTCGCTCCAGGACGCGATCGAGCACATTGCCCGCCACGGCTCCGGACATTCCGAGGCGATCCTCACAAAAGACACGGCCGGCGCTCGCGAATTCCAACTGGGCGTGGACGCCGCCTGCGTGTACGTCAACGCCTCGACACGCTTCACCGACGGGGGCGAGTTCGGGATGGGGGCCGAGATCGGCAACTCGACGCAAAAGCTCCACGCGCGCGGCCCGATCGGGTTGAGGGAGCTGTGCACGTCCAAGTACCTAATTGAAGGCGCCGGCCACGTCCGCTCCTGACGCCGTCGAGCGCGTCGGAATCCTCGGCGGCATGTTCAATCCGCCCCACATCGGCCATCTCGCGCTCGCACGGACGGCCGCGAGCGGCCTGGGGCTGCAGCGAGTGCTGCTGATACCTGTGCTGATCCCGCCGCACAAGCCCGCCAAGTGGGACCCGGGCGCCGAACACCGCAGGAGGATGTGCGAACTCGCCATCGGTGACGACCCTCGCCTGGGCGTGTGCACGCTCGAGCTGGAGCGCCCCGGCCCGTCCTACACAATCGATACCCTGAGAAGCGTTCATGCAAGCGACCCTGACGCAGAGCTGACCCTGATCGTCGGTGCCGACATGGCCAGTACGCTGGTTTCTTGGCGCGAGCCGCGCGAGATCATGAAGCTGGCGAGCCTCGCGGTGGCTGAGCGTGAGGATACGAGCCGGCGCGATGTGCTGGACGCGCTGGCCCCGCTGGACGGGGAGGCGCGCACCGAGTTCGTGGAGATGCCGCGACTCGACGTCTCCTCCTCGCAGGTCCGCAAGCGCCTGACTTCCGGCGAGCCGATCGACGAGTTGGTGGGCGCCGAGGTGGCGGCCTACATAGCCGAGCACGAGCTCTACGGCCGCCAGCCAGCAGGACGCGCGGGAGGAGTGGGATGACCTCCGAGGAGCTGCTGCAGCAGATCTGCCGCTACGCCGAGGACAAGAAGGCCGGCGAGCTTGTCACGCTCGACCTGCGCGGAGTGCTCGGCTACACGGACTGGTTCGTGATCTGCTCGGGCGGCACCGAGCGCCAGACCAAGGGGATCCACGACGGCATCCTCGAGGGCCTCAAGCACGAGCACGATCTGATCCCACGGCGCGTGGAGGGGTTTGGCAGCGCCGACTGGATCCTGATGGACTACCTGGACGTGGTCGTCCACATCTTCACGCCGGCGACGCGCGAGTTCTATCGTTTGGAGCAGCTGTGGGGCGAGGTCCCGGTGCGCCGAGCCGAGAACGTCTAACCGACCTTTCGACAAATTCTGCGTGGCGCAGGCGTTATCGACGGTTGTGACAAACGGGCATTCAGATGCCTGAGAATTGCTCCAACAGTCGAAGGCGCCGACGACCTCCCACGGCGAGAATTTCGCGGTGGGCGTCGCAGCAGACACAATCGAGGCCGGCTACCGGCCTCGCGCTCCATTCCGCGATGAGCTCTATGAGCCCGACGGCACGCCGCGCCCCGCGGCCCAGGCGCTCATCGCAGAGCTGGGCCGACTCGGGCCGGAGGGCTTGGTCGACGCAGGCCGCAAGCGCGATGCGATCTTCATGCAGCAGGGGATCACTTTCGAGACCAGCGGCGAGAGCGGTGGGGTGGGTGGGCACTCCAACGAACGACCGTTTCCGCTGGATCTCGTGCCACGCGTGCTCACCGGCGAAGAATGGCGCGCGATCAAGCGCGGCTTGGCCCAACGCATTCGCGCCCTCAACCACTTCGTCGACGACATCTACCACGCGCGTGAGATCGTCCGCGAGGGTCTCGTTCCCTGGCAGCTGGTGGCCGGATGTCCACACTTCGCGCGCGCCGTGCACGGGATACGCCCGCCCGGCGGGGTCTACTGCCACGTAGCCGGCTGCGACTTGGTGCGCGACAGCGACGGGGCCTGGCGTGTGATCGAGGACAACGTACGCATCCCCTCTGGCATCTCCTATGTGCTCGAGAATCGGGCCGCGATGGCGCGCTTGGTGCCCGAGCTGTTCGCCTCCTATCGCGTGCGCCCCGTCGACCACTACCCACAACTGTTGCTGCGGGCGCTGCGCTCGGTTGCTCCGTCCGCCGAGAGCGAGGCCACCGTCGTCGTATGGACTCCCGGCCCGGCCAACTCGGCTTACTTCGAGCATGCCTTCCTGGCTAGGCAGATGGGAGTGGAGCTTGTGGAGGCTTCGGACCTGGTCGTGCGCGACGATGTGCTCTACATGCGCACTACGCGCGGCCTGGAGCGCGTCCATGCCGTCTATCGGCGCCTGGACGACGACTTCGTCGATCCGCTCGAGTTCATGCCGGACTCGCTGTTGGGAGTGCCGGGCTTGGTGCGCGCCTATCGCGCCGGCAGCGTCGCGATCGCAAACGCGTTCGGCACGGGCGTGGCCGACGACAAGGCGATCTACTGCTTCGTGCCGGAGATGATCCGCTTCTATCTGGCGGAGGAGCCGATCCTCGAGAACGTCAATACCTACCTGCTCTCCGATCGGGAGGTGCGCGAGCACGTTCTCGGCAGGCTAGGTGAGCTGGTCGTCAAGCCGACGGGTGAGTCCGGCGGCAAAGGTGTGATGATCGGCCCGCACGCAAGCGAGCAGGAGCTCGCGCGCATGGGCGAGCGCATCAAGGCCCACCCCGAGCGTTGGATCGCCCAGGACGTCGTGCGCCTTTCAACAGCTCCCACCGTTTCTCCAGACGGGACGCTGCGTCCCTGCCATGTCGACCTACGTCCGTTTGCCGTCTTCGGCGAGAGCATCGAGATCGTCCCGGGCGGGCTCACGCGCGTAGCGTTGGAAGACGGCTCGATGATCGTCAACTCCTCGCGCGGCGGCGGATCCAAGGACACGTGGGTACTAGAGGACGGCGATGATGCCGATCGCGCCGGCCCACCGATCGCCGACACGCAGCCGCCGGCACTGCCGGACCTGCGCTACGGCGCATGGATGGGCCAGCAGCAGCAACAGCAGCAAGAAAGCCCTCAGCAACAGCAGCGGAGCTGATGCTCGCGCGCATCGCCCACGACCTCTACTGGCTGGGGCGCAACCTCGCGCGCGCCGAGTTCACCGCCCGTGCGGTGGAGGCCGTATTCCAGGCAGAGGTACAGGGCACATCCGATGCGATGCCGAGCGTCAGCTTCGGCTCCATCGGCCTGCTGGCGATGCTCGGCGACGAAGGTGAGCGCGAACGGGCCGACAACGTCGACGCACTCGCGCGACTGACACTCGACGCCGACCGTCCCGCCTCGATGCTGGCAAGCGTCGAGCGTGCGCGTGAGGGTGCACGCACGGTGCGCGACGTGATCAGCGCCGAGATGTGGGAGGCGATCAACACGACCACACTCAGCCTGCGCGGTGGCGGGCAGGGCGGGTGGGCTCCGAATCTACGAGCCCCCGCCGGGCCGTATCTGGCCGCTCAATACGTAAAGCAGCGCACAGCTCTGATCTGGGGTGTGGCGGCGCGCACGATGCTGCGCGACGAAGCCAAGTGCTTCTTGGATGCCGGTGGCACAATCGAGGTCTCGGACATGGTCTTGCGGATGCTGCGAATCGCCTTGCCGGCAGGCGAGCACGCTGCAGCCGACGGGCATGCACTGATCCTGCTGCAGGCTGTCGGCGGCTTTCACGCCTATCTGCGCGCGGTAACCGCTCCCCCGAATGCTCACCCTGTTGCACGCTTTCTTCTCTTCGAGCGTGCCTATCCAGACAGCGTGGCCGCGTGTGCGGACTCGCTGCACGATGCCTTCACGACCGCCGACGCCGGTCCGCGCAACTCAAAGCCCGTGCTGCGTGTCAGCCGGCTCGTGGCAGACCTGGATTTCCAAAGACGGGCGCTGCCCGACGGCGCCGAGCTGTCAGGAATCTGCGAGCGCACCCAGCAGGAGCTGGCGCGAATCGACGGCGACGTCGCCGAGCGCTACTTCGCCGGTGCTACCCCTGGCCAAGAGCGACCTTAGATGCACTTCGCGATCCGCTACATGACCGAGTACAACTACGAAGGCCCGGTCTCAGACAACCTCAACGCGCTGCGCGTGCGTCCCGCCACAACATCCTCGCAACGCTGCGACGAGTTCCACACTCGCATCGAGCCGGAGGCACGCGTCAGTCGGCACCTCGACTACTTCGGCACCGAGGTGCTCGAGTTCGGCGTCCCCACGGCCCACGAAAGCCTCACGATCGACGTGCGAGCGCGCGTGGTCACCTCCGATCCGCCCGAGCCTCCGCGCGGATCGTGGGAGAGTGTCGACAGCGACGCCTACATCGACGCCGCCGGCGAGTTCGGGTTGCCGTGGCAGGATCAGCCGATGATCGCCGGCCTGGAGGAGATGCAGGCAGAGCTCGCCGGTGTCAGCCCATTGGTGATGCTCGAGCAGTTGTGTGAGCGGATTCCGGATCGTTTCGAATACCGGCCCGGGGTTACATATGTCGGATCGACCGTCGAAGACTTGTTGCAAACGCGCGCCGGCGTCTGCCAGGACTTCGTGCACCTATCGCTGGTGCTGCTCCGTCGCTTCGGCATCGCCGCGCGCTACGTATCGGGCTACCTGTGGGCGGCGCCGGAGGACGGCGGCGCGGATTCGCTGGAGGTGGACACGCACGCTTGGCTCGAGGCTCTGCTCCCTGGGACCGATGGACACGCTGAGCCGATGTGGGTAGGGGCCGATCCCACGAATCGCCGCCTGGCGGGCGAGACCCACGTGAAGATCGGTCACGGGCGCTTCTACTCGGACGTGGCCCCAGTCAAGGGCCTCTACATGGGCGGCGCCGGCGCCGAGCTGAAAGCGGCTGTCACGATGTCGCGCCTTGACCCGCAAGCGGGGGCGCGCGCTTAGGGATGATCCCGATAGGCCCTTTGCTGAAGCGCTCGTGCCGTTGCTAGTGTTGCTCGCCAGGTGCCCAAGTTCGACGAGTGGCAGATCGAGTTGCACGGACGCCGGGCGGTCTACCGGATCGCGGGCGACGGGCCGCCCGTGGTGCTCATACACGGGATGCTCAACTCCTCGAGCCATTGGCAGTCCGTGGCGCTGGAGTTGGCCAGTGACTACACGGTCATCGCGCCCGACCTGATCGGCCACGGAGATTCCGCGGCGCCCCGCGGCGACTATTCGCTGGGCGCGCACGCGGCGAGCATCCGCGACCTGCTCACCGCCCTCGGCATCGAGCGCGCGACGATCGTGGGTCACTCGCTCGGCGGCGGCGTCGCGATGCAGTTCTTCTACCAGTTCCCCGCGCGCGTACAGCGCCTCGTGCTCGTCTCGAGCGGTGGCCTGGGACACGAGGTCAGCCCAATGCTGCGCACCGCGGCGCTGCCAGGCATGTCTGCCGCGCTGTCGCTCGCGGCACATCCTTGGTTGCTCGGCACCATGTGGGGTGCAGGCACTCGCCTGCGCCGCGCCGGCGTGCGCCAGGGCGCCTATGTGCAGGCGGTCGCCCGTGCTCTGCGTCCGCTGGAGCGCCCGCAAGCGCGCGAGGCATTCCTGCAGACGTTGCGAGCGGTGATCGACGTGCGCGGCCAGCGTGTCAGCGCCACCGATCGCCTGTACCTGCTCGAGTCGATGCCGACGATGATCGTGTGGGGCGAGCGCGACAACACGATCCCGCTCGAGCACGGTCGCCGCGCGCACGAGGCGACCCCCAACAGCCGTTTTCGCACGCTCCCACGGGCCGCGCACTTCCCACATCTGGAAGAGCCCGAGGCGCTGGCCGCCGTGCTGCGCGAGTTCCTGGAAGAGACCGAGCCGTGCGAATTGGACGATGCCGACTGGGGCTTGCTGCTCTCCAGAAGCGCGCTGCCCATGCGACGTTTGGCGGACGCCGCGGCATAGGCTCCTTGGGTTGGTTCGGTTTGTGGGAAGATCCCTTGTGTAGGAGGGGTGCCGCTGCCAAAGGGAACAAGCGATTGCTTCCCACGCATAGAACGGAGGCGGTTCACATGACCGAGACTCTGGAGTTGCAAACGCCCCAGGTCGAAACCAGGCAAGGCTCCTCGGCTTCGAAGATGCCGCCCACGATGCGCGGCTCCGTGCTGTTGCACACCCTGCGCTTCACATTCGATCCAGACGGCTTCTTCTGGAGTGCTCATCGCCGCTACGGCGACATCTTCAAGCTGAAGATACTGGGGCAGGAGTGGATTGCGATAGCGCATCCCGATGCGGTCAAGGAAGTGTTCTCGCATGGGCCCGCAGAGGTGAACTCGGGCGAGGCCAACCAGGCGCTCAGCCCGGTGCTCGGCACGCGCAACCTGCTGCTACTCGACGGGGAGGAGCACCTGCATCGCCGCCGTATCGTTCTGCCTCCGTTTCACGGCGAGCGCATGCGCGCCTACGAAGAGACGATACGCACGGCGATCTCAAAGCAGGTCGAGAGGTGGCCGCTCGGGGAGCCGGTCGTAGCGCTGCCGCGCATGCAGGAGCTCACGTTCGAGGTGATCATGCGCTGTGTCTTCGGTGTGGACGAAGACGAGCGGGTGGGCAAGCTGGGGGAGGCGCTGCAGGGCATGATCTCCTGGGTCACCGACATGAGACGCGTCCTGTTCTTCTTCCTAGTCGGTCCGGAGCGATTGAACAGCGTGCCCGCCTTTCGCCGCCAGCTCGCGTTCGTCGACAGTGAGATCCTGGCCGAGATATCGCGCAGACGCGCCTTGACGGATCTGGAGGAGCGCGAGGACATCCTTTCGATGTTGGTTCAGGCCACGGACGAGAATGGCGAGCATCTCACAGACGAGGAGCTGCGCGACGAACTGATGACGCTCCTGATCGCCGGCCACGAGACGACCGCGACGCTGCTCTCCTGGGCGATCCACGACCTTGCCCACGACCCTGTCAGTCAGGATCGCTTGGCTTGCGAGGGAGGCGCGTTCTGCGATGCGGTCGTCACCGAGACCCTACGCCTGCACCCGCCGACGGGCGGGGTGGCGCGTCGGCTGCGTAAGCCGCTTTCGATTGGCGGCTACGAATTGCCGGCAGGGACCGACCTGGTACCGGTGACACTGCTCGCCCACCGCCGCGCCGACGTCTACGAGCAGCCGTGGACATTCAAGCCGACACGCTTTCTGGACACGAGGCCCTCGGCCGGTGGCTGGTTCCCGTTCGGTGGTTCGGTACGTCGCTGCATCGGCGCGTCTTTCGCTCAGTTCGAGGCCAAAATCGTGCTGGAAGAGCTGACCAAAGCGCTTAGCCTGCGCCCTGTCAAGCGCCGGTCAGAGCGCACGAGCCGGCGAGCGATCGTGCTCGTGCCCTCAAAGGGCGCGATGGTGATCGCGCAGCGGCGCTGACGTGGCGGGACTCGAAACCATCATGTCGTAATACCGCCAGACATTCGCCTGTCGGTAGGTCAGACTTAGAGTGTGATCGAGGATTTTGATCGTTGCTACCAGGCCGCTCGGTCGCGTGACCCGCGCTTTGACGGGTGGTTCATCACGGCTGTGAGGACGACCGGCATCTACTGCCGGCCGAGCTGTCCCGCGATGACGCCAAAGCGCGAGAACGTGCGCTTCTACCCGTCGGCTGCAGCTGCGCAACAAGCGGGCTTCCGTGCCTGCAAGCGCTGTCGTCCCGACGCCGCCCCCGGCTCGCCGGAGTGGGACGGACGAGCGGATGTCGTGGCCAGGGCGATGCGTCTGATCGGCGATGGTGTCGTGGATCGCGAGGGCGTGCCTGGTCTCGCGACGCGGCTCGGCTACAGCGTGCGCCAGCTGCAGCGAATGCTGCTCGCCGAGCTGGGCGCAGGGCCGATAGCGATCGCCCGTGCCCAACGCGCACAGACCGCGCGCGTCCTGATCGAGACGACCACGCTGAACATGGTCGAGATTGCATTCGCAGCCGGCTTCTCGAGTGTGCGCCAGTTCAACGACACGATCCGCACGGTGTTCGCGACCCCCCCGACGGAGTTGCGAGCTCGCGCGAGCAAGCGACGGGACGCCGGCGAGGACCTGCGTCGAGGTCCCCGTGCCAAGGAGGTGCCACTCTCCGGTGCGGGCGCACAGGGCGCAATCCTGTTGCGGCTGCCGTTCCGCAAGCCCCTGTGCCCTGAGAACCTCTTCGGTCACCTTGCGGCCACGGCGATCCCAGGAGTCGAGGAGGTGCGCGACGGCGCCTATCGGCGCACCCTGCGTCTGCCGCACGGCCCGGGCATAGTCGAGCTGAGGCCCACGCCGGAGCACGTCGTGTGCCGCGCCCGGCTCGCCGACTTGCGCGACTTGACAACCGCCATAGCGCGTTGCCGTTGGCTGCTCGACCTCGACGCCGACCCGGTCGCGATCGACGAGCTCCTTCGCAGAGACCCGCAGCTGGGGCCAGTCGTGGCAAGGGCGCCGGGACGGCGGGTGCCGCGCTGCGTCGACGGAGCCGAGCTTGCGATTCGCGCGGTCCTGGGACAACAGGTCTCCACGGCCGCCGCACGTACGCACGCGGCCCGGATCGTCGCCCGCCACGGTGAGTCAGTCGGCGACGAGCAGGGCGGGCTCACGCATCTCTTCCCCGAGCCCGAGGCGTTGGGTCAGGTGCAGTTGGCGATGCCGCAGGCGCGCAAGCGCACGCTCGCGGCACTCATCGAGGCACTGCAGGGCAAGCGTCTGTCGCTCGACCCTGGCTGCGATCGCGCCGAGGCGCTCACCACCCTCTCAGAGCTTCCCGGCTTTGGCCCGTGGACCATACAGGTGATCGCGATGCGCGCCCTGGGCGAGCCCGACGCTTTCCCGGCCGCCGACTTGGGCGTGCGTCGTGCGGCCGAAGCGCTCGGCCTGCCGGCCTCTCCAAGAGCGCTGAGCGCCCACTCCGAGCGCTGGCGACCATGGCGAGCTTACGCGGTGCAGTACCTCTGGTCGGCCAGCTCCCATCCGATCAACCATTGGCCGCCGCTTGCGAGCGGCGAAAGCGTCGATCCAGCGTCCACAGGGACGCTGGCAGAGGAGGCAGCATGACACTCACAAGCACGAGCCTGCCCACGATCATCACCACGACGATGGACAGCCCGATAGGCGAGCTGACGCTCACCTCTGACGGGGAGAAGCTCACTGGCATCCAAATGCACGAACAGCGTCACCTCAAAAGAATCCCGGCCGAGGCGCAACGAGACGCTGGCGGACTCGCACCCGTCGTCGCGCAGTTGGAAGCGTATTTCGCCGGTGAGCTGACCGATTTCGATCTGCCGCTTCAGATGCACGGCACAGAGTTCCAGCGTCGCGTATGGGCGAGCCTGTGTGAGATCCCCTATGGCGAGACGATCAGCTACGGCGAGCTGGCGCGCTGGGTGGGCAACCCCAAAGCCTCGCGCGCCGTCGGCTTGGCCAACGGCCGCAACCCGGTTGCGATCGTCGTGCCGTGCCACCGCGTGATCGGGGCCGACGGCAGCCTCACCGGCTACGGCGGCGGGCTCGATCGCAAGGTGTGGCTGCTCGAGCACGAGGCCAGCTACCGCCCCGGCGCTGGAGTTCAAGCCAAGCTCGAGCTACAGGTCCAGCCCGCCTAGCGCGGCTCGCGCCGCACCTTGGCCACACATGCCGTGCACGCCACCGCCGGGCGGTGTGGAGGAGGAGCACAGGTAGACGCCCGGTATCGGCGTGCGGTAGGGATGCAGGCTGGGGGCGGGGCGGAACACGGTCTGGCGCAACGTCGCCGCGCCGGAGTTGATGTCGCCCCCAACGTAGTTGGGGTTGTGGCGCTCGGTTTCCACGGCGTTGACGCTGTGACGCGCGAGGATGAGATCGCGAAAGCCCGGAGCAAAGCGTTCGATCTGCGCCTCGATCCGCTCGCTCATGTCGCGCTCGGAGCCCGGGGGCACGTGGCAGTAGGCGTAGAAGGTGTGCTGACCAGCGGGCGCGCGAGTCGGATCGGCCACGCAGGGTTGCACGGCGATGCAAAAGGGACGCTCGGAGTGACGCCGGGCCGCGACATCAGCCTCGCTGCGCGCGATCTCCTCGAACGTGCCGCCGATGTGAAGCGTCGGAGCGCTTCGGCAGATGTCTGCTTGCCAGGGCACCGGCCCATCCAGCGCCCAGTCCATCTTGAAAATGCCCGGTCCGTATTTGAAGCGACGCATGGCTTTTCCGTAGCGCTCTGGCAAGCGCGATCCAGCGAGCTCCAGCAGGTTGCGGGGCGCTATGTCCAGCAGCGTGCTCTGCGCGCGCGGAAGCTCCTGCAGGTCTGTGATCCAGCGGCCGCTGTGGACTTGACCGCCGAGGTTCTCGAGCGCGGCGGTCATCGCGTCGACTATGCGCACGCTGCCCCCTTCCACGACCGGCCATCCGACGGCGTGCGCAAGCACGCCAAGCAGCAACGCAAACGCGCCAGTGCCAGGCGCTCCAAGCGGTCGCATCGAATGGGCGCCCAACCCGGCCAGCAGGGCACGCCCTTGGGCGGTCTTGAAACGACGAGCGAGCATCGTCGTCGGCCACAGTCCGAGCAAGCCGAAGCGAGCCATCGCCAGGGGATGGGCAGGAGGAGAGAGCAGCGGCGCCAACACCGAGGGAACGATCGCGTCGGTGTCCTTGACGAGCTGTGCGAAGAGGCGGCGATAGGCAGCTGCGTCGGCACCGAGAGTCGTGGCGGTCTGCTCGACCGAGCCCGAGACAGCGGCTGCCCGGCCGCCGTCGAGCGGGTGGGCGAAAGCGACCTCCGGAGTCTTCAGCGAAAGCCCGTCAAGCGGCTCCTCGGTGAAGAAGGGAGAGGCGGCGAGCAGCGGGTGAACCGTCGAGCAGACGTCGTGAGCAAAGCCGGGAAGCATCAGCTCCTCGGTGCGGCAGCCACCGCCGGGCGTGTCGGCCCCCTCGTAAACGTGCACGGCAAGTCCAGCACGCGCAAGCGTGAGGGCGGCGGCAAAACCGTTGGGGCCGGAGCCGACGACGACCGCGTCTGGAGTGCCCGTCGGCGTGGTGCTTGCGCTCATCGGCTCGAACCGGCGTGGCTCGCCCGTCGCGTGGGAAGGCCCCGTGCCCGTGCCATGCTCACAATTGCAGCACGGCATCCTGTGCGGCGACGATCACCTCGACACCGGAAGTCTCGGCGAAGCGCTCTTTCAGCTCGTCCAGCGCATCGTCGCTGCGGTCAGGCCGATGGTGGGCGAGCAGGACCTTTCGTGCTCGTGCGCGGCGCCCCAACTCGACCGCGTAGTCTGCGGCGGCGTGTCCGAAGCGCGCTTCGGCGGCGAGCTCTACCGGCGTCAGCAACTGCGAATCATGCAGCAGAGCATCCGTCTCAGCGGCAAGCTCCAATGCTGCTGCGTGGTACTCGCCGCAGCCGTCCGGCCCGGCGCCGAGAGAGGTGGGACAGTGGTCGGGCATATAGGTGAAAGTCGAGCGTCCGTCGCTGACGCGATAGCCGAACGTACGCCCGCCCTTGTGCGGGATCTCGCGCGCCAGCACCGTGAAGCCGTCGAATTCCTGCTCGCCGGGAGCGAGCGTCGCAAAGCTCCATGTACCACGCAGCTGGTCTGGTTCCATCGGAAAATGGGGCGGCGACATCGAACGTGCCAGCACCGAGGTTGCATCGGCGCCGTCCTCCTGCTCGGGCAGCAACAGGCGCACGCGAGCATCGTCGTGGTCGCCTGCGTGGAAGAACGGCAATCCCTGCACATGATCCCAGTGCAGATGCGTCAACAGGATCGTGCCGCCGAACGCCTGTCCGCCAAGCACCCCAGTCACGGAGCGTATGCCTGTGCCGGCGTCGAGGATCAAAGTGGGAGAGGCCGCGTCGTCGTGGGCGATCGCCACGCAGGACGTATGTCCGCCGTAGCGCAGAAAGTCGGCGCCGGGCGCGGGGGTCGAGCCCCGAACGCCACAGAGATGAGCTCGCACGTGGCTCTAGCCCCGAATGCGCATGCTGTCCTCGACCGCCTCCGCGGGGATCCATGACAGCGCGGTGATTGAGCTTTGGTGACGCAAGGCGGCTATCTCTGCCTTAGGGGTGGGGAATGTTGGGAACGAGTCGCGGACCCACCCTCCGGGTCGGGCGGGAGCTTAGCATTGGCCACAACGGGCCACACGGGGATTGCAGGCCACACCAACATCTCGTGCACAGCTCAACGAAACGGCGAGGGCGCCGAAGAAGATGCTGTCCCTCGAATGCGTCCGGTACCCCTCGATGGGCCGGCGCGAGATCTGGAGCCACGATGTCCGCAAGAGCTGCACTGCTCTCAGTCGTCGTCTGCGTATGCGCGATGAGTATTGGTCCGTCGTCGGCCGAGGCGGAGCCGAGTCGGTTGTCCAGTCAGGTTCCGGGTGCGGTCGGCATAGGCACGCTATCCGCGACGCCGAGCCCGTTGAAGTTCGCCGCGATCCCCTACACGCACGGCGAACACGAAGAAAAAGAAGGCCAGAACGAGACCGAACAGGTAAATATCGAGAGTCTCGAAGGCGCGGTCCAGATCGAATCCGTCAGTATCTCTGGTCCTGACGCCTCCTCCTTCTCGGTGCAGTACGGCGACTGCGTAGACGCTCAGCTCTCCGAAAACAACTCCTGCGACGTAGGCATCCGCTTCCAGCCCACTTCGCTTGGTGTGGAGCGCGCCGAACTCATGATCGACAGCGACTCGACATCCGGCCCGCTCGACGTCGTGCTCGAAGGCGAAGGACTGCTCGGTCCACAGATAAGCGTGAGCTCCGACGAATCGCAGCTCGGCAACGTCCCGATCGGCGGCTCGGCCTCGCACACCTTCAACGTCGAAAACAGCGGCGACTATCCGCTGTTCATCCAGCAGTCATTCCTGGTCACGGGAACTCCAAAGATGTTCCCGCTCCTGGCCAACACTTGCGACGGCGAGATCGTTGCGCCTGGCAGCTCCTGTGAATTCACGATCGGCTTCCAACCGACGACGCCCGGTGAAAAGGACGCCTCGCTTATCTTCATCACCAATGCCACGCCACAGATCAACGTGCTCGGCATCAACGGTGTCGGCACCCAGCCGGCGACTGCCCTACCTGTGACGCCGCCGCCCGTAGCCCTACAGCCCGCCACAGCTCCTCCTCAACTGTGGAAGCTCGCGCACAAGGGCGGCATCCGGCGACAGCCGTGCAGGCGTCGAGGTCGTGGTCCGCGAACTCGCAAAGCTGCCCGTCACGCACGCTCGTTCGGCAAAGCGCCCAGAGTCGGATCGCACGCGCCGGCGCACGGTGCCTGATCGCTCGCTCCTCGGCGCGTACGGCAGACATTCGCGAGGACTGTCACCATCTTCGCAGTGGCGACGCTGACCCTCAACTTCGCGACCTCGCATCACTTCCTCGACGAGCGCGGGCAGCGTGCCGGCTTCATCCTGTTGGGCGGATTTTTGGCTTCGTTCCTGTTCATTCGCACGAGCGCGCGCCTGATTCGCGACCCCAAAGTGACCTGGTGGCCTGGGAGCGTGACCACCAAAGGTGGGCTGCACCTGCACCATCTCGTGTGGGGGATCGTGCTGATCCTGGTGTCGGGATTCCTCAACTTCGTGCTGGTTCCGCCGAGCCCGTGGCTGGAGATATTTGCCGGCGCGTTCGGCATCGGTGCCGGTCTCACGCTGGACGAGTTCGCGCTGTGGATACACCTCGAAGACGTCTACTGGTCCAAGGAGGGCCGCGCCTCGATCGACGCGGTGATCGTCGCGACGCTGCTCGGCGGTCTCGTCGTGCTCGGCATCGCGCCGTTTGACGCCTCCGACAGCGCATCTCCAGTTGGCTCGCTGGTAGCGGTCGTAGCGATCGACCTCCTCTTCTCGGCGATAGCGATCCTCAAGGGCAAGCCGATGCTCGGCCTGATCGGCATATTCATCCCGCTCGCCTCGATCGCTGGGACGGTACGCCTTGCGGCGCCATCCTCGCCTTGGGCGCGTCGACGCTACTCGCCGGATGGGCGTCGCATGGCCCGCTCACAGGCACGCTTCAGGCGAGTGCGAGCACGCCGGCGCCGGCTGATGAACGCGATTGGCGGCGCTCCGAGCCAGCCGGCGGACGGCTAGTCGATAGACGGTCGGTCAGGGAGACGACGCTTCTGCGGATGCGGGGTCTCGCCTCGCGCCAACATCGCGACGAACTGCTCGATTCGCCGTGCCCGCGTGTCGGCGCGCTTGGCGTTGTGGGTCCGCAACAGCACCGCATATCGATTCTGACTGGAGAGGATCTCGAACATCGCCTGTGCTCGAGGCTCGGCCTCGAGCGCGCTTGCCAAATCGGCCGGCATCTCCATCGTCGCCTGGCCCTCATAGGCAGCCTCCCAGCGCCCGTCGACCTTGGCGCGCTCCACCGCGGCCAAGCCCGCGGGTTTCATCCTGCCTTCGTCTGTCAGTCGCGCGACATGGTCGACGTTGCGCTTGGACCAAGCGCTACGGCTGCGCCGCGGTGTGAAGCGTTGGCGGTAGGTCAGCTCGTCCAGGCGTCGTACCTGCCCGTCGATCCAGCCATGGCACAGAGCCTCGTCGAGGGCCTCGGTATAGCTGAGACGCGTCGGCTCGTGTGTGCCCTTCTTGGCCAGGCACAGCCAGATGCCCTTCGAGTACTCGTGATGCTCGGTCAACCATGCGTGCCACGCTGCGGCGTCGGGCACGATGAGGATCTCCTCGTCGTCGATCATCCTTGAAGCTTGCCAGCCAGGGGTGGCTCACACGACGCTCAGCGACGCCTGCGCTGGGTGCGCATCGCGGACGCGCTCGCGCAGGACCAACTGGCAGCCGCGGGCGGGGCTGACGGTGATGTTGCGCCTGCGTGTCTTCTCGCTGCGCGCCTGTGGCGGCTCGAGCTCGAAGCGCTGCAGCATCGCGCGTATCACGAGCTTCATCTCGAGCAGCGCAAAACTTGCGCCCAGGCAGCGCCTGCGCCCGCCGCCGAACGGGATCCATGTGTAGGTGCCTGGCGTCTGGTCGAGGAAGCGCTCCGGTCTGAACGCTTGAGGTTCTGGATAGATGGTCGGGTCGTGATGGACCAGATGTGCGTATGCCGCCAACATCACGCCGGGCGGATAGAGAAAGCCTCCGATCTCGACGGGGCGCATCGTCAGTCTTGGCTCGGCATGGGGGAGTACGGGTCGGTGGCGCAGGATCTCCTGGACCGTGGCGGTCAGGTAGGCATCCTCTGGGTCGTCGAGACCCTCGTACAGCCGCTTGAGCACGGCCGGCTCGCGGGCCAGTCGCTCGAAGCCCCAGGCAAGCTGCGATGCGGTCGTCTCGTGACCGGCGACGAGCGCGGTCATCAACTCGTCGCGGAGCTCCGCTGAGCTCATCGGCGAGCCGTCCTCGTGTTCGGCGCTCAGCAGAAGGGCGAGGACGTCGTCGCCCTCGCTATCTGTGCGACGGCGCTCGGCGATCAGCTCGAAGATCATCTCGTCGACGCTTGCCAGCAGCCGGTCCTGGCGGGCGATCGGGCCGCGCATCGTCAGCCATCGCGGCGGACGGGGAAACATCGACAGGGGGTTCTGGGAGAACGCGAGCGCCTTGCCCAACAGGTCACGCAGCCGCTCGAACTGTGCGCCTTGCTCCAGCCCGAAGACCGCGCGCAGGATGATCTCGAGCGTTAGGCGTTGCAGTCGAGGATGAAGTTCGATGACATGCCCGCATGGCCATGAGGCAATCTCCTCCTCGGCAAGCTCTTCCATCAAGCCCGACAGACGCTGCATGCGCTCGCCGTGGAAGGCCGGCAGCAGGAGCTTGCGCTGCTCTATATGCGGCTGCTCGTCGAGCAGGATCACCGAGTGTTTGCCGACCAGCCGTTCGAGGATGCGCGCTCCCTCGCCGGGGTGCAGCACGTCTGGTAGTGCCGTGAAGACTTCCTTGATCTCCTGCGGATCGGACAGCACGACAAAGGGCGGCTGGCCAATCACGCGCACTGTGAAGCGATGCCCGTAGCGTGCGTGGCTGCGCTCGATGAAGCCGCTCGGACGGCTCCAGAAACCGAGCGTCTGCAGAACGGCAGGCATGCGGGGGCCTGGTGGCAGCTGGTCTCTCATCGTTCTCTGCTCCTCACGCTAGAATATTGATACGAGTGAGTATATCTACTTAGAGGTATAATACAAGGGTGTCTTCGAATGGGCTGCCCGCCGGTGCGATGAGGAGAATTGCTTGATGCCGCGTGGACATTTCGATCGCTCCGAGCGCCGGGCCCAGACGCGCGCGCGACTGCTGGACGCGGCCGCTCAGGTCTACGCGCGCCGCGGCTTCGCCGGCGCGACGCTCGATGAAGTCGCCGCCGAGGCCGGCTTCACCAAGGGCGCCGTATACGGGCACTTCGGCAGCAAGGAGAACCTCCTGCTTGCACTCGTCGAGGAGTACCTGGCTGGACAGGTAGCCGAACAGATGGCGCTGTTCGACCGCGACCGCGCGACGTGGGAGCGTCCGTTGGCCGGCAGCCATCGTTGGATGGATCGTCTGGAGGAGAACCCAGACCGCTTTCGCCTGTTCGTAGAGCTGTGGGCCTATGCCCAGCGAGACGAACACCTTGCGCGGCGACTCGCCGACGGACTGGCGGCGCTGCGTGCGACATTCGCGCGCTTCGCCTCGGAGAGTTCGCGTGACGCCGGCCTCGAGCCGCCACCGGGGGTGCCCGAGCAGTTTGCCAACGTGATGCTCGGCTTGGGTGTGGGCCTCTCGATGCTGAAGTTGACAGATCCCGATGCGGTCCCTGGCGATCTGCTTGGGACTACTCTGTCGGTGCTGATCCGTGCGACCGAGTCAAGCGCCCAGGCGCAGGAGGCGTTCAAGGCTCTGGGCTAGTGCCGCCCGTTTCGTCCCTCGAAGCGCTTGAGGTCATGCAAGCGCTGAGCCGCTATCTGTGAGCCACCGTCAGGTCTTCTCGATCGGGTTCGACCAGTTTGCGCAGGACCCAGTTCACCACGCTGACGATGATCGCCGCGAGCGCCGCCCACCAGAAGCTCGAGATCGTGAACTGGGGGACGATCCAATGTGTCAGATATAGCATCAGGATGTTGATCAGGAAATAGAAGATCCCGAGTGTGACGATGATGAACGGGATCGAGAGGATCGCCAGGATGGGCTTCAAGAAGAAGTTGACCAACGTGAACACGAGTCCGGAGATCAACAGCACCCACCAATCGCTTCCGTAGCTGAGCCCGGACAGCAGCCACGTCGCCACGAACAGGGCGATGGTGTTGAACACCCATGTGATCGCGAGCCGCTGAAGCATCGGTCAAAGCCTAGCTTGACTTGCCTCGCTGGCTTTGCGTGCCGACGCCGCGCCGACGCATCCGCTCTGCTGAACTGCCGAATTCCCCCACTGCGTGCGCTAGCGTTTTCAAGCTGTGGCGACGACGGTGCAGCGGCGGGTTGTGAGCGCAGGCCCTCGGCATCGGCGATGGCCGGTGATCGGTGCGCTTGTGGTGGTATTGCTGCTGTTGGTTGGGTTGCGCCGGATCACGACGGAGGGGACGCCACCGCTCCTCGTCCATCGCATACTGCCGGCTTATGTTCGTCTCCCTGGAAGCGCGCCCGTGCTTGCCTGGCCTGAGGAAGGACAAGCGGCTGTGGAGGTGGATGGGGTCGGCAGTCTTGGCACCTCAGGGGGTTCTGCTCCTGTGCCGATCGCAAGTGTGGCGAAGGTGATGACCGCCTACCTGACGTTGCGCGAACACCCGTTGGCAGCAGGCGGGCAGGGGTTCTCGATGAGGATCACGGCTGCGGACGCTCAGGAAGAGGATCAGCGAGAGGCCCTGGGCGAGTCCACGCTGAACGTGCGGGCCGGCGAGCAACTCAGCGAGCGCCAGGCGCTGCAGGCGCTGCTTTTGCCCTCCGCGAACAACATCGCGGCGCTGTTGGCCCGCTACGACGCAGGTGGGATCGCGCCGTTCGTGGCGCGCATGAACGCCACCGCGCGGAGGCTTGGCATGGCCTCGAGCACGTACACCGATCCGAGCGGGTTCAATGACGAAACGGTCTCCACGGCAGCCGACCAATTGAAGCTTGCGCGCGCGGCGATGCGCATTCCCGCGTTCGCGGAAATCGTCGACGAGCCCTCGGTCGCGCTGCCGGTGGTCGGGCGCGTCGCCAACTACAACGGGCTCGTTGGCGAAGATGGATATGTGGGGGTCAAGACCGGCTCGGACAGAGCCGCCGGCGGGTGCCTGGTCTTCGCCAAGAGAGTTTTGATTGATGGGCGTGCCTTGACTGTGCTTGGCGTTGTGCTGAGTCAGCAGGACGGGTCGCTGATCCAAGCTGCGTTGGTTAGTGCTCGTCAGCTCGGGGACTCGGCAGCGGCAGACCTTCGTCTGAGGACAGCCATACCGGCTGGCACGGCTGTACTGAGCGCTAGTTCGGTGGACGGTCGAGAGACCACGGCCGTCACCGCGAGCGCCTTGCGAGCGATCGGCTGGGGAGGGGAGAGGATTCCCGTGGGGGTGGCTGCGCGCCCGGCGATGACCCGGCTGAAGGCCGGCGAGCCGATGGCGAGAGTGACCGTTCCTGGAGTGAGTGTCGCAAGCACGAGTGCGCTTGCGACAGGCTCGGTCGGGGCGCCATCGCTTGGCTGGCGCTTGCGGCACCTGTTCTGAAGCCACAGGGCGCCCGATAGGCCACGAATCTAGCCGGCAGTACATCTCGGGTTCTGCAGGCAGGTCCACCTTGACATGCAACCATTTGGTTGCGTATAGTGTCATGCAACCAAATGGTTGCATGTTTAGCGCTGGTGGAGATGGCATGAACGAGGTATTCCAGGCACTGGCAGATCCGGGCCGTCGCAGGCTGTTGGACAGCCTGAACACATACAACGGGCAGAGCCTCAGCGGTCTGTGCCGTGAGCTCGACATGACCAGGCAGGCCGTCAGCAAGCATTTGGCAGTTCTGGAAGCTGCCAACTTGGTGACCCCTGTCAGGCGCGGTCGGGAGAAGCTGCACTACATCAACGCCGAGCCGATCAATGCCATCCGCGAGCGCTGGATCGACAACTACGACCGCGAGCGCGTGCAAGCGCTCTCAGACCTCAAGAGAGCCCTGGAGGACAATCCGATGCAGAAGCCCGAGTTCGTCTACACGACCTACATCAAGACCACGGCCGAGCAGCTCTGGCAGGCACTGACCGATCCTACGTTCACGCAACGCTACTGGGGGGCGAGCTTCAGCTCGGACTGGAAGGCCGGCTCGCCGATGACCTGGGAGTACGGCGGCGTCACGATCGCCGATCCCGCGCAAGTCGTGCTCGAGTCCGAGCCCTACCGTAGGTTGGCCTACACTTGGCAGACAGTCACGCCGGAGTTCGCAAAGGTCGTCGGATTCAGTGAGGAGTATGTGGCCAGGCTGGCCGCTGAGCGTCGCTCCAAGGTGAGCTTCGACATCGAGCCGATGGGAGAGGGTGTCAAGCTGACCGTCGTCCACGACGACTTCGAGCCTGGAAGCGCAATGCTGGAGAGCATCAGCAACGGCTGGCCGCTGATCCTCGCGAGCCTCAAGACGCTGCTGGAGACAGGAGAGTCCCTGTCCGGGGCCCCCGAGGTTCCGCGTTCTCAAGAGGCGGCGTAGGTCGGGGGGCGACCGTTGAGCGAGTCGGCTCGAACGAGAGCGAGGCGGAGTCGACCGGGAACCGCTGTGCGAGGCTCGGTAGCGTCAGTCTGGGGTGACCGATATGCCACCCCAGTCCTCTGGGGCGACATCGGCGATTGTCTGCGAGAACGTCCACTGGTGGCCGGCGAGATCCTCGGCGGTGTACTGCCGCTCGCCGTAGGGGAAGTCGGTCGGCTCCTCGACGATGCGAGCGCCGTGCTTGCGAGCGCGCTCGCAGTGTGCGTACGCGTCGTCCACACGAACCATCACTGAGTGTGTGGCCTCGCCCGGCCGCGGCGGTCGGCGGTCGTGGCGCACATCGCCGAGGATCACCGCACCATCGCCGAAGCTCAGCTGCGCACGGTGGTCCTCGCCGATCTGTACACGCTCGACGAAGCCGAAGGCTGAGCCCAGCCAGTCAACTGCAGCGCGCACGTCGGGGTAGATCAGGACGGGGATGACGGTCGCTTTTGGGATGGAGCGGTTGGGCTTTGGCATTTTGGTCATCCTATATCGAGGAATCAGCTACGAGGACGAGGCCCAGCCAATGAATGGCCTGCCCCAGGGCAATATGAAGCGACTCTTTTGACTGGTTCGGGGCCTGTGGCACCATTCGTCGGATGGCACGAAAGGCAGGCGCTGATAGTCGCGCTGCGATTTTGCAGCGGGTGCGGGCGATTCCTCCAGGCTTCGTCCGCACCTACGGCGATGTTTCGCCGCGCGCGCCACGCCTGGCGGGCTATGTGTTGAGTCTCACCGATGCGCACGAGGTGCCGTGGCACCGCGTTGTTCGCGCCGATGGTTCGCTCGCAAAGGGGGCACGCCAGCGGCGTCTGCTCGAAGCAGAGGCAGTCCCGTTTCGCGGTGAGCGTGTAGTGCTGTCGAGCGCACGACTCGACGATCTCGATGTGACGTGACGGAGGCTGCGTCGCCCGCATGGTTCGACCACCTGCGGGCCGCTTCTACGGTCCATCAGAGAGTTATTTCGACAGGAGCTGGAGAAGCTCGGTGACATCACTTCGAACTGAGCACTACGCAAGGTCTCGATAGTGCTCATCGGCTTCGCTCAGACGGGGCCTGTGTTCTACTTCGCTCAGACGGAGCCTGTGTTCTACTGTTCCGCGTATGGCGGAGCAGGTCCCGGCAGTATGCGATGTGCTCGATGCGATCGAGCGTCGCAACTGGACGCGTCTACGGCGACTGCTCCATCCTGATGTTCAGTGGACTACCGCGGTCGAGGAGCACCTGTGCGGTGGCGACGAGGTGGTAGCACGCCTTTCCAACGACCCGCCGCCAGCCCCTCCGTCATACCACGAGCTTCGTGACGGGCTTATATACCGCTGGATCGACTGCCCCGGCTGACCACACCCAGCCGGAAGTGGCGGGGCGACGGGTCGCAAAGCGGGCCGAAGTGGCGAAACTGCTCGGCGCGCAAACCATGTGCTGGTGGCGGCGATGCCGCTGGATCTCGCGTAGCCAGGACCCGCAAGCTGCGCGTCGTCACGCCCGGGCGATCTTGAGATGGTGCTGCTCTAGCTGCTCGTCTTGCGGCGCGCCGCTCGTCTAGACATTTGGATTAGCGCGATTGCGACGGCCCCTCCGCCGAACGTGATCGCAGTCGAGATCCGCTCGCCTAAACCGACCGAGTAGCGCGGGGAACTCTCCCCTCACCCCGCCCGTCGGTAGCGGATGTGAGTGGCAAGCGGAGAGTGGAGCACCTCGACCGGCTCGAACCCGAGGGACTCGACTCCGTCGAACAGTCGCTCGCCGGACCCGAACAGGACGGGGACCACGTCGAGCGTGAGTTCGTCGATCACCCCGGCGGCGAGCGCCTGACGGACGGTCGAGGCGCCGCCCGCGATGTCGATGCCATCCTCGCCGGCCGTCTCACGCGCCTGCGCGTAGGCGGCCTCGAAGCCCTGTGTGACGAAGTGGAAGCTCGTGCCGCCCTCCATCTCGATCGGCTCGCGGGCGTGGTGGGTGAGCACGAAGACCGGTGCGTGGTAGGGCGGCTCGGAGCCCCACCATCCATCCCAGTCCTCGTCCCACTCGCCGCGGATCGGCCCGAACATGTTGCGGCCCATGACGTAGGCCCCGCGCGGTCGCATGAGCCAGCCTTCTGCCGTCGCGTCGGCATCGTTCGCGCGCTCGTCGCCAAGGTGCCAGCTGTGGATCTCCCTGCCGCGCTTCCCCAGCGGATTCTCCCGGCTCTGGTCCGGCCCGGCAACGAAGCCGTCGAGCGAGATCGACATGTGGCAGGTGGTGTCCGGCATCGGCCTCCTCCAAGTGATTGCGATTTGATCTGCCCTGGGTTTGGTGGAGGCGTTGATCTGCCCTGGATGGCTCAGCGAGCCCGAGCAAGCAAAGGCACTCCTCGCCATCCTCATCGGCGAGCTACGCGTCAACAGCCGCAACGAGATCCTGCCCACCTACCGCGTCGGCGCACCCGTGGTTTGCGCGCCGAACAGCAGTGGAGCTAGTCGGGCTCGAACCGACGACCTCCGCCATGCCATGGCGGCGCTCTTCCAGCTGAGCTATAGCCCCAAGTCGCCCTATCCTATCGACTTCAGTACCCGCGGTTCACGCTGGTTCGGTCGTCTGCGGCGAGGCTGAAATCTCGTCGCAGCGTTGTCTCAAACTCGTAGTCTTGCGCCCAACGCACCATTTAAGCATCTGATTGTTCCGGGTGGGCGCGAGTCGGAGGCTGATTGCGGATCGGCCTGCTATGTCCCGGATAGGGATCAAATAACACTTGTCTGTGTCCTCGGCGTACAACCTTACCCCCGAGGAATGAACTCCGGGACGTCCAGATCCGTGTCTGGATCGTCGTATGAGGCGCGGCTGGAGCGGGGGAAGGGGCGGTCGCGACGCGACCCGCCTGAGGGCGAAGCCCCCGGCGCCACCTGATCGAGTCGAGCGGTCATGCTTCCGTGGGTCAGCCTCACGTCGCGCAAAAGTCGCTCCGCGTTGTTGCGCATCGAGACGGACAGGTCGTGCAGGTTGCGCGACACCTCTGTGCCGTCGTCGAGCACTTCCCGTGCGATCTCGTTTGCTTCCCCGACGATCTCGCGCGCGTCCGCTCGTGCTCGGGCGCGTACCTCACTCGCCTGCTCCTCCGCGGCTGCGCGTTGCACGGCTAGCTGCTTCTCACCCTCGACAAGCCTCTGTGCGAGCTGCTTCTTGCCCTGGACAAGTCTCTGCTCGACTTGCTCCCGTGCGCTGGCGAGCATTCGCTCCGCCTCATCCTTCGCGCCAGCCAACGTCGCCTCGGACTGCGCCTGAGCATCCTCCAACAGGCGAGCCGCCTCCTGCTGTGCGCCTGTCAGCTCGCCGTTGGCGTGCTCGCGAGCGTTGGCCAGCTCCTGCTCAGCCTCCGACTGGGCCGCCGCCAGCACCTGCCCCGCTTCGGCGTGGATCCCTCCGACAGCCGCAACCGCCTCGTTGCGTGTCTGCTCTGCCTGAGCTCTGGCCTGTGCGAGGATCTCCAGCGCCTCGGCTTCGGCTGCCTGGACACGGTTGACGCCGGCGCGGTCGGCCTCGGCGATCCTTTCGGCCGCGCGCGCCTCAGCCTGCTCGCGCAACTCACGTGCCGCGCGCTCGGCGGCGTCGACGATGCCCTGGACGCGCTGTGATGCTTCACCCAACTCCATCGCCTCATGGTAAGGCCTTCTTGCCGGCGCCCATAGTCTCGACCCCGCGTATGCTCTCGCGCTTGCCATTCTGCATCAGAGCTGTCCACGCGAGCGTTGCAGCCGCCTTCTTCTCCGCAGTCGCACTTGGCCTCGCTGCGCCCGAGAGCCGCGCCGTCGCGACAGCGCCCAGTTGCGTGCCGTCCACGCTCAATGAGTCGGCCGCGCTGGCCAATGGCGCCGTCACGGTCACGCCGGCGCCTGACACGCTCGACGCCTCCTACCTGAGTCAGATCAGCTTCCTGGGTCCACCGACAGCCGACATCACGGATGTCAAGGTCTCGGGCTCGCGTAGCGGCACGCACAGTGGACGGTTGCTGGCCTACTCCCAAGGCGACGGGGCGAGCTTCGTACCGACCAAGCCATTCACGCAAGGCGAGATCGTCACGATTCACGCTGTCGTGCGCGGCCTCAACTCCAGCACGCCCATCGCCTGGCGCTTCACCGTCGCCGAAGTGGACAGCGTCAGCCGCTCGCTGGAGACGCCGCCGCCCCCGCCGCCGCCACCGAAGCCGAGCGAACTCCAGCACTTCGTCTCGCGTCCTGACCTGCAGCCGCCCGCTGTCGATGTGACCACGAGCACGGGCTCGCAGGCTCCTGGAGACATCTTTCTGGCGCCCTATGCCGGTCCGGGCCAGTACGGGCCGATGATCCTCGATGGTTCGGGCAAACTCGTTTGGTTCAAGCCCATACCTGCCGGAGAGCGGGCGGCGGACCTGCGCGTGCAGGAATACGAAGGGCACCCAGTGCTCACGTGGTGGCAAGACCCGCTCGTCTCCGGAGGTCAGCGCGACGCTGGGGTCGTGATCGCCAACAGCGCTTATGAGGACATCGCGATCGTACGAGCCGGCAACGGCTACCAGCCGGATCTGCACGCGTTTGCGATCTCATCGCGTGGCACGGCTTTGTTCACGGTCTACGACGCCATTCGCTGCAACCTGAGCGCATATGGGGGGCCGGCAAACGGTGCTGTAGCGGACACGCTCTTTCAAGAGATAGATCTGCGCACCGGCCTGGTTCGTTTCGAGTGGCACGCGCTCGACCACGTCCCTGTCGCCAACTCCTACATGCCGATTGGCGGCGGTGGCACGCCACGCTCGCCGTGGGACTGGTTTCACATCAACGCCGTCTCAGAACATGGCCCGAATCTACTGGTCGATTCGCGCAACACGTGGGCTGCCTACGAGGTGCAAGCGAGCGGCGGACAGGTGGCCTGGCGCTTGGGCGGCAAGCAATCGAGCTTTGCGATGGGCCCCGGAGCGGCCCCGGCATACCAGCACGACGTGCGCGAAGAGCCCGACGGCACGATCTCCTTCTTCGACAACGGCGGCACCCCCAAGGTGCACCCGCAATCGCGCGTCATCGTGCTCTCGCTCAACCGCCAGAAGATGACGGCAACGCTTGTCTCGAGCTTCACCCACACACCGCCGCTCTCGGCACCGAGTCAAGGCGATTTTCAACCGCAGGCCGACGGCAATTGGTTCGTCGGCTGGGGCCAGGAACCGTACTTCTCGGAATTTGCTCCAGAAGGCAAATTGCTCCTCGACGCCCATCTTCCGGCGCTCTATCAGTCCTATACGGTGCTCAAGTTCCCTTGGGCCGCTAGCCCAACGCAACCGCCGCGGCTCGTCGTGCGTGCCGGCCCTCAGGGTGGCCTCGTCGCCTACGCCAGCTGGAACGGAGCCACGGCTGTGACGCAGTGGGCCCTATTGGGCGGGGCCAGTCCGCATGCGCTTTCGCCATTGGCGGTTGCTCCGCGCAGCGGCTTCGAGACCGCGATCTCGAGCCCGAGCGCCCCGCGCTACCTTGCGGCACAGGCCCTTGGGGCGCAGGGTCAGGTGCTCGGCACCTCAGCGACTGCCACCGTCAAAGTCGGCTGACAGGAACCTGTCCTCTGGGTGAGAAGGTCGCCGAGGAAACAGGGCCAAGTTGCGAACAATGGTACTTGCCAACTAGTATGGCGCGCCGGTGCTCCGCGGTAAGCGGCGCTAAACAAATCGAGGGGGACAGGGCCGATGGCAGGCTGCCGCGCGATGTTGCACAAGACGGGCTCGCTGGCAGTAATCGCTGCCGTCATGCTTGTGGTGGCTTCGAATGCGAGCGCCTCAGCGCGAGCGCATCGTCTGCGCTGGCCAAGCGTATATCGAGTGCTTCACCGCTCGGTTCGTGCTTCAGGGCCCCCGTCGATCTTTCGTAACCTCGCGCGCTCGCCACGCGCTCGTGCGTCGATCGTCGGCGGCAGCCAAGTCGCGATCACACAGGCGCCCTGGCAGGTCTTCGTCCTCACGTTGATACCCCTCAACGAAGAAGAAGGATTGGCGCTCCTCTGTGGCGGGTCGGTAATCGACGAAACTCACATCGTGACTGCTGCTCATTGTATGTTCGACCCGGAAACCGGCTCCAAAGTCCCGCCGGAAGACGTATCGGTTGTGGCAGGCACATCCGATTTCAGACAATCCGAAGCCGGAGAGCAGGACGCCGAAGTCGCCGCTGTGCGAGTCCACCCTTACTTTGAACACGCGGTGGGCGCAGGCGCTCCAGATGACGTAGCCGTTCTCGATCTCACCAACCCTTTGACGTTCGGCGGAGTCGTTCAGCCGATCGGTCTGCCAGCGCCTGGCGCTGTTCCCGGTGAAGGTGCGCAGGTGAACCTCACGGGGTTTGGCCAAGAGATACCCACCGCCAACCCGGAAGGACCTTTGCGCTCAATCGGCATGACAATCGGCTACAGCAGATCTTGTGGGGGCTCTGCGGATGCGCTGTTCCTGTGCGCAAGCACGCCCGCGGGCTCCGGCTGTCACGGCGATAGCGGCAGCGGTCTCACTGAAGGTTCGCCGCCGACGCTGGTAGGGATCATGGATACCGTTGAAATTGTCTCCGCGGAATCGTGTCGTAGTGGCTCCGACAACGGCTTTGTCAACGTGGCTGCCCCAGAGATCCAAGACTTCATCGAGGGCTCGGAAACTCCACCGCTGGCGCCCCGGGGTGGAGGAGCTGCGATACGAGCCGTGACAGAAGCGGGCCATGTCATGACCTGTGAACCAGGCTCCTGGAGCGGGTCCCCTACGTACGCTTACGCGTTCGTCGACTCGGCCAACCAGCAGATTTTGCAGTCTGGCCAGTCTTCGACTTACCAGCTCGCCACGGCCGATGTCGGTCGCACGATCTATTGCCAAGTATCGGCGACGAATGCCGGTGGCACCGGCTTGGGTCGGACGCCGGCTCTGTCTGCGATCAGGGCTGCTCCGCTGTTACCTGCCACATCCTGGAACACACCTCCTGAACAGATTTCCCCGACGCTGTTGTTTTCGACGCTCTCGCTCGCGGATGCCGATCTCGCCACCGCTGCTAACGGCTCGGTCACGATCAAGCTCGAATGCGAAGGCGAACAAGCGTGCGCTGGCCGGCTCACGCTCAAGGCCCGACAATTGGTTAAGAAGAAGCACGGTAAGAGGGCGAGCCATACCGTGACGATCGGTCACTTCGACTTCTCGATCCCTGCTGGGCAGACTACCGACGTAAAGCTTCGGCTCAACGGCATTGGGTTAGTGCTCTTGAAAGCAGCGCATGGAAAATTGTTCGCAAAACTGCAGATCGCACAGGCGAGTAAGGATGAAACCGAAACCACAGAAGTGCATTTGATCGAGTCGGCCAGACGCACGTCGGGCCGACACCGGCATATGTCCTCCTAGTCTTTGAAGAGTCTCCGAGATCGGTTGACGGGACTGGCGTTTGTTTGGTCCCGGCCACCAGTGTCCTTGGATCTGGCAGAAAGCGTGGGAAATCTGTCCTTGCGGACGGATGCGCTGTCGGGCATGATCGAGCTATGCCCAAGCGTCCCGCGCCACGCCAAATCGCGATCCTCGCCTTCCCGGAAGTCCAGAGCCTCGACATCACCGGCCCGCTCGAGGTGTTCGCCGGCGCGCAGACGCTGATCGAAGCCATCGGTCGAGAGGATCGTGGGTATGAGGTTTCGGTCCTCAGTCATGACGGCGCTCCTTTGCGCACATCCAGCGGGCTCCAGGTCATCCCGCACGGCAGCTTCTCCGAGACTCCGCGGCGGCTCGACACGCTGATCGTCGCCGGGGGCTACGGATCACACGCTGCAAGCAAGGACCCGGCCACGCTCGAGTGGATTGCAAGCGCTTCCAGGCGTGCGCGACGCACAGCCTCGGTCTGCACGGGCGCCTTCCTGCTGGCTGCCGCGGGACTGCTGGAGGGCCGGCGCGCGACCACCCACTGGTCAGCTGCCAAAGAGCTTGCCAAGCGCTATCCGAGGGTACAGGTCGACCCAGAGCCGATCTTCCTGCGTGACGGCCCAATCTGGACGTCTGCCGGCGTCACGGCGGGAATGGATCTGGCGCTGGCGCTGGTCGAAGAAGACCTCGACCGCAACGCCGCGCTTGCGATCGCTCGCCAACTTGTCCTGTTTTTGCGCCGCCCGGGCAACCAGTCACAGTTCAGCGCGACGCTGGCCGCCCAAGAGCCCCAACACGAGCCTCTGCGCGAGGTTCGCCGCCACATTGTCGAGAACCCAGCCACGGACCTGTCCGTCGAGGCGCTCGCGCAGCGCGCCCACATGAGCCCCCGCCATTTCGCTCGTCTGTTCCGCGCCGAGACCGGTGTCACCCCAGCACGCTATGTGGAGAGCATCCGCCTCGAAATCGCCCGACGTCTCCTGGAGGACGGTGGGCTGCCAGTCGCGGACGTCGCGCTCAAATGCGGTTTCGGCACGCCCGAGACGATGCGCCGTTGCTTCCTGCGTGCTCTCGGTGTCGGCCCAGCTGAGTACCGCCGCCGCTTCCACCCGACGGGCGGGTTGCCCTCCGACGAGACGGTGGCGGCGTGAGCGCTCAGCCGCGTTCCCGCTGAAGGCACGCCCCTCCAAATCCAAACCCAACAAGAGAGCAGGCAAAAATGGAGATCGCGATACTCGTCTACCCGAGGTTCACTGCCCTGGACGCGGTGGGTCCGTATGAGGTACTCAGTCGTCTGCCAGGCGCCAAGGTGACGTTCGTCGCCGAGCACGCCGTGCCGCAGCGCACCGATACGACGCAGCTGGCGATCCTTGCCGACGCCACGATTGATGAGCTGCAAAACCCAGACATCGTGCTCGTCCCCGGCGGACCCGGCCAGGCGGCTCTCATGGAGGACGGCCCGATCCACGAATGGCTACGGGTGGCGCACGAGACCTCGATCTGGACGACCTCGGTCTGCACAGGCTCGCTCGTGCTCGCTGCCGCGGGCCTGCTCGACGGCAAGCGCGCCACGAGCAACTGGCAGGCCATCGAGGAGCTGCGCGCGCTCGGGGTCGACGCCGTCGAGGAGCGGGTCGTATTCGACGGCAAGATTGCCACCTCCGCCGGCGTCACCGCCGGCATCGACATGGCTCTCCAGCTTGCCGCGCACATCGGTGGCGACCAGCTGGCACAGGCGATCCAGTTGGGGATCGAGTACGACCCTCAGCCGCCGTTCGACGCGGGCTCGCCCGCGAAGGCGCCTGCGGAGATCGTGGAAGCCGTACGCGTCTATTCGCGCTTTGCCGAACAGCCGGTCTGAGACGTAGAACTCCGGTCCCGACCTGCGGGTAATCCTGGTTGAAATCTCCCCACTGTCGTGATCGAATCGCCCACGACAGTTCATAAAGCGACAATCTGGGAGAGCGTATGTCAATCATGATGGGAATGGTCATCGAGGTCGATCCCGCGCGTTTCGAGCAGGTCGCCAAAGACAACAAGGAGCTGCTCGACTCAATTGTCGAGCAGTCAAAGCAAGCCGGCGCCATCCACCACCAATTCTTTGCCGGCAAGGACTCCGTACTGGTTGTCGACGAGTGGCCCGACGAAGCCAGCTTCATGGGCTTCTTCGAGTCCACCGCTGCCGAGATTGGCGCGCTCATGAGCCATGCCGGCGCCACCAGCCAACCCACTCCGAACTTCTGGCGCGAGCTGGACACCTCCGACAAGTTCTGAGCCTGAGCCGGTCTGCTCTTTGCTGCGCCCGGCGAAGGTATTGGCCTCGTGACGAGGTGTATGCGGGCGAGAGTCGGCGCTTCGGGCTAGGGGTCGGCGTGTCGTGTCCTTGATTGGCGATGCCCCCCTGCGCGCGCGTGGGGGGCGTCGCGTTTACAGAGAACCATTCGGGGCCGACCGCTAACCTGCCCTGTCCATGGCAGAGCGTCGCTACCACCCGCAGGAGATCGAGCCCCGCTGGCAGAAGGTGTGGGCTGAGGAGCACACCTGGGAGGTCTCGAACGAGGCCGTCGTCGGGGAGGCCGAGGACGCCACCTCCTACGTGCTCGAGATGTTGCCGTATCCAAGCGGCGAGCCTCATATCGGCCACCTCAAGAAATACGCGGTCGGCGACGCGATAGCGCACTTCCACAGGCGCACGGGTCACCGTGTGTTGCACCCGATGGGCTACGACGCCTTCGGCCTTCCCGCGGAGAATCATGCGATCAAGACAGGAGTTCACCCGCGCGACTCCACCGCCGAGTCGATCGCCTCCTTCCAACGTCAGTTCCGCTCGTGGGGTATCTCGATCGACTGGTCGCGCGAGCTGGGAACGCACGAACCTTCCTACTACCGCTGGACCCAATGGATCTTCTTGCAGCTGTTCGAGGCGGGCCTGGCCTACCGGCGCGATGCCGCAGTCAAGTGGTGCCCGAACGATCAGACAGTGCTCGCCAACGAGCAGGTCGTCGACGGCTGCTGCGAGCGCTGCGGAGCCGTGGTCGAAGTCAAGCAGCTCGAGCAATGGTTCTTTCGCATCACCGACTACGCCGAGCGCCTGCTGGGCGACCTCGACGGTATCGATTGGCCCGAGCACGTAAAGACGATGCAGCGCAACTGGATCGGGCGTTCCGAGGGTGCCGAGGTCACTTTCCGCTGCGAGCAGCTCGGCATCGACTACCCGGTTTTCACGACGCGCCCGGACACGCTGTTCGGCGCCACCTTCTTCGTGATGGCCCCCGAGCACCCGGACGTACTGCGTTTGGTGCAGGGCACTCCACAAGAGCAGACGGTGCGCGACTACATCAATCAGGTGCTCACCGAGTCCGGCGAGGAACGCGGTTCGATCGAGAAGACGAAGACCGGGGTGGCGCTGGGCCGCAGCGTGATCAACCCTGTCAACGGCGAGGCGATCCCGATGTACGTCGCCGACTACGTGCTGATGGAGTACGGCACCGGCGCCATCATGGCCGTCCCGGGACACGATGAACGCGACTACGCGTTCGCCCGCGCATACGACCTGCCGATTCGCCGTGTGATCGAAGGGGTCTCGGACGACGACGGGGGAGATACTCACGGTTGGGAGGGCGAGCTGGAGGGTGGGCTTCCCTACACAGGCGACGGTCCGCTGGTGAGCTCCCATCCCGATTTCGACGGTATGCACAACCGCGAGGCGCTCACCGCGATCGTGGCGTGGCTCGACCGCGAGGGCAAGGGTCATGCATCGGTCAACTACCGCCTGCGCGACTGGCTGGTCTCGCGCCAGCGCTATTGGGGCTGTCCGATCCCGATCGTCTACTGCGAGGACTGCGGCATGCAGCCCGTTCCGGTCGAGCAGCTGCCGGTGATCCTTCCCGATGTAGAGGACTACGCACCTCACGGTCGCTCGCCGCTGGCAGGCGCCGAGGATTGGGTCGCTACCGAGTGCCCGTCGTGCGGCGGACCGGCTCGTCGTGAGACCGACACGATGGACACGTTCGTGGACTCGAGTTGGTACTTCCTGCGCTACTGCGATGCTCGTAATGAGGATGCAGCATGGGATCCAGCCGCACTGCGGCAGTGGATGCCGGTCGACCAGTACATCGGTGGTGTCGAGCACGCGATCCTGCACCTGATGTACGCGCGCTTCTTCACGAAGGCTCTGGCGGACCTCGGCCAGCTCGATTTCCAAGAGCCTTTCAAGGCGCTCTTCACGCAGGGAATGGTCACCAAGGACGGCGCCAAGATGAGCAAGTCCAAGGGCAATGTGGTCTCGCCGGCCTCGATCGTCGAGCGCTACGGCGCCGACACCGCGCGCTGCTACATCCTGTTCGTCGGCCCGCCGGACCAGGACGCCGACTGGTCCGATGAGGGCGTCGAGGGCGTGCACCGCTTCCTGGCACGACTGTGGCGTCTGGCGGCTGACACGGCCGAGCGCGGAGAGAAGGGCCCACTGCCGTCGGTCGAGGCGTTCGGCTCTGGCAACGGCTCGCCGGCCGGCGATGACCTGAAGCTTGTGCGCAAGGCCCACTGGGCGATCGAGAAGGTCTCCGAAGACATGCGTCGCTTCGGCTTCAACACGTGCATTGCTGCCGTGATGGAGCTGCTCAACGACTGCTCGCGCATGCGCGACACGCTGCAGGTTGAGACACTACGGTTTGGTCTCGCCACCGCCGCTTCGCTGCTGTTCCCGTTTGCCCCCCACCTCTCCTCGGACATCTACGACATGCTCACAGGCGAGCGCGTCTGGGAGCAGCAGTGGCCGCAAGCCGACCCCGAGATGCTCGAACGGGAGGCGTACGAGCTCGTCTGTCAGGTCAACGGCAAGCTGCGTGACCGCGTGCAGGCACCGAGCGACGCCGGCGCCGAGGAGCTCAAGGCGTTGTGCCTTGCGGCGCCAAACGTGCTCACGCACATCGACGGTCGTGAGATCGTCAAGGAGATTGTGGTGCCGGGGCGGCTTGTGAACCTGGTTGTGCGCTAGCGTCGGCCGATGCCAGGCTAGAGTGGCATCGCCGTACAGCCGCTCAAGCCTATAGGATGGGAACCATGGCCGACCCCGATGCTCCAAGTTCAGAAGAGATAACGCCCATTGTGTATGCAAATCACGTGGGGTTTGGAGGTACTGCGACCGATGCGACCATTGCATTTTCGCTTCGAACTCCAAGCACCAAGGGCAGTGAAAAGCAGGGCGTCGTGACCGTTCATCTTCCGTGGGAGGTGGCGCTCGCGCTACGCGAAATGTTGACTGCCGGCGTTGAGAGATACGAAGGTGACTTTGGTCCAGTCCGCAACGTCACCAAAAGAGACGAGAACGACGAGGACTCTCAGGCGGAGATTAGCACTGGTAATCCAGCGCCAACGTAGGAGTCTGAATTAGCGGACTACTCGGGGTAGGTTCTGACTCAATAATCGCCGTTTGCTTCTGTCGATCGAGGAGCAAGAAGCTGTAAGGTGGCTCGTTGGGAGGCTCCTGCGGATCCGTATCGACTCGGAAATCTCCGACGCTCGTAAGGGTTCTGCCAGTCCAGGATCGTAGTTGGATGTGGTCGGACGCAACGAAATCGTCGGTGCGACCAAGATCTACGTAGACCAGAGAACGCGACATATGTTGTGCGGGAACGCCAGCGATAGGCTGGGGCGTGGACGAGGGCTCTACGGAGACGCGGTATCCGAGTGCGAACGGGACCCCCACAAGCACGAGGCAGGTCGCTGCGACCCCCGCAAGAGCGTAGGTCCACCCGGCGGCCCAGCCAGTGGTCTGCGCGGCCAACTCGATCAGGAAGGCAGCTGCGGCCGCTGCGGCGATTGGGGCGATCTCTCGCAAAAACCGATTATGGCTCATAGGTGCACTCTACTCATCAAGACGATGAGCGCCCCGAGTAGTCCCACATAGATCCCGCCTCGGAAAGCCCAGCGCTGGGGTGCGATGCCTGCCGATCCGTGAACAGTCTCTCCAAGAACGCCGCCTATGATCGTGCCCAGCGCGGCACCTCCGCCTCCCCAGACAAAGAGGCGTTCAATCAGCGGGCCGTCAAGTGCGTTGTGTTCCATTATGTGCGCAAGCCTACATCGTAGATCGACCGACAGCTAATCGCATACCCCGACTAGCTGTCGGTGTCACGACTAGACTCCGGCTCAGTGCCCGCCCTGAAGCCCGCCTACCTGATCCACGGCGACGACCACGGTGCGATTGCCGAGCGCCGTTCTCGCCTGAAGGCGCTTGCCGAATCGGACGGCGACGCCGGCAGCGTGGAGGTTCTCTCCGGCGAGACCGGCACGCCCGAAGCCGTCTCGCTCGTGCTCTCGACGATGACCTTCGCGATCGGCAGGCGGGTGATCGTGGTCGACGGGGCCGAGCGTTTCAAGGAGGCCGAGGTCTCCGAGCAGATCGTGCCTGCGATGGCCGCGATGCCTCCCGACACGACGATCGCCTTCTTTGCGCGCGAGGAAGGCAAGACGAAGGCGCCTGCGGCATTGCACGCGGCGGTGAAGGGCGCCAAAGGCCAGATCGTGGCCGAGACGACGATCAAGTCCTGGGAGCTCGCCGGCTGGGTGCGCGAGCAGGCCACGCGGCTTGGTCTCTCACTCGACGCGTTTGCCGCCAAGACGCTCGTGGCGCAGGTCGGTGAGCGCCAGCAGCGGCTGCTGCGGGAGCTCGAGAAGCTCAAGCTCGCCGCCGAGCAGCAGAGTGACGACGCTTCCGTCAAGGTCAGCGCCGACGACATCGAGCGCCAGGCGGCCCACTCGACGGCCTACCGCGCCTTCACGTTCGCCGATGCGCTTGTCGGTGGCGACGCAGCCGAGGCGATGCGCTTCTACCTGCGCCTGCGCACCCAGGGCGAGCGCCTGTCGGGGCTTGTGTACCTGATGGCCCAGCGCTTGCGCGACGCCGAGGGCGTGTCGGTGCGGATTCAGGCCGGCGAGGCGCCCGCCGCGATCAAGCGCACGCTGCGGATGCCCCCCCGCGCGGCCGACCGCTTCATCGCCGACGTGGCACGCACCGAGCCAGAGCGTCTTCGCGCCGCGCTCTGCCGGATCGCCGACCTGGAACTGGATACCCGTGGGGGAGCCCCGTTGAGCGAGTCGCGCACGCCACTGTCCTCGCTCGAGGAGGACACGCTTGCCATGCGAGCGATCCTTGCCGTGGCTAGCTGAGACGCTTAGGACTTGCCCGCGACAACGCGTGCCGCGCGGGACTTCTTACGAGCTCCCGTATTGCGGTGCAACGCGCCGCGCTTGACGGCCTTGTCGATCGTACGCACGAGGCGGCGGTGCTCGGTCTCGGTGGCCTCGCTGTCGCTCTCCTTGGCGAGAGCCTCCAGGCGACGGAAGTAAGTCTTGATCGCCGAGGTGTACTGACGGTTCTCGAGACGCTCGCGCTCGGAGCGGAGGATGCGCTTCTTTTGGGATGCGATGTTGGCCATGTGAAAGGACGCTTGCGGCTAAGGCAGCCTGCCCGAGCGCGCCGCGCAGCGCCGTACTATAGCGCCCCGTGGCTGTGAGCTCAGAGACGGGAGAGGGATCGGCGGGCCCCAAGCCTCCGAACAGCATCGCGCGCAACACCGCGATGTTCTCGATCGTGACGGGCTTCTCGCGAATTGTGGGGCTGTTGCGCGAGATCGCGTTTGCCAGCTACTTCGGCACGAGCGCCGCTGCGTCGGCCTACACGATCGCTTTTCTGGTGCCCAACTTCATCGCGCAGCTGTTCGCCAACGCCGCCCTGTCGGCCGCCTTTGTACCCGTCTTCACCGACCTGCTGCAACAGGGCAAGAAGCGTGAGGCCTTCCGCCTGGCCTCGACCCTGTTCTGGATCCTGCTGATCGCGCTGAGCGTGGTCACCGCCTTCTTCATCCTCGCGGCAGGCACAATCATGCCGCTGTTCACCGGCCCGAAGTTCCTTCCCTCGACAGTCTCGCTCACCGTAGGGCTTTCGCAGGTGCTGTTCCCGGTCGTGTTGCTGCTCGGGCTCACCGGTCTGCTGCTGGGGATCCTGCAGTCCTACGACCGCTTCACCCTCCAGGCGATCTCCCCGGCGATATGGAACGTGATCATCATCGTCTTCCTCGTCGTGCTGCACCCGCATTTCCATGGGGAAGCGAGCATCTACGCGTTTGCAATCGGCGTGCTGGTTGCCACGGGCGTGCAGATGCTGATGGCGCTGGGGGCGCTGGCGCGGATCGACTTTCGTTTGCAGATGACGATCGACTGGCACGACCCTCGGGTGAGCCGTGTGTTCCTGCTGATGATGCCTGTAACGATAGGGCTGGGCATCGTCAACCTCGACCAACTGATCAACTCGGCTTTCGGCACGCTCGTCTCCGACGAAGCGCCGCGCGCGATCGAAAACGCGTTCCGTGTGTACATGCTGCCGCAGGGCATGTTCAGCGTGGCGGTCGCAACGGTGCTGTTTCCGACGATGAGCCGCATGGCTTCTCGTCGCGACACCGCGTCGATGCGCAGCACTGTGGCCTCGGGGATGCGCCAGATCAACCTGCTGCTGATCCCGTCGGCGGCGTTCATGGCGGTGCTGGCGACCCCGATCGTGCGGCTGCTGTTCCAGCGCGGAGAATTCGACGCGCAGTCGACGCACCTTGTCTCGACCGCTTTGTTCTGGTTTGCCTTCAGCCTGCCCTTTGGCGGGCTGAACCTGCTCTTGACGCGCACCTTCTTCGCTGTGCAGCGACCCTGGATTCCCACGCGCCTGGCTGGGATCAACATCATCGTTGACATCATCGTCAGCGTCAGCCTCTACAAGCCACTGGGGATCGCGGGGCTCGTGATCGGGACGCTCGTGGCCAACATCGTGATGACCGTGCTGCTGGCCACGCGTGTACGCACAGGCTTCAACGGGCGCCTCGACGGAGCGCGCACGACGATGATCACCGTGCGCGTCTGCACGGCCTCCGCCTTGCTTGCGGGCGTGTCCTACCTGGTGTGGTACCTGCTGGACACGCTGCTGGGCGTGTCATTGCCGGCGCAGATCGTCAGCGTCGGGGCTGCCGCGCTTGCGGGACTGTGGGTCTACTCGCGCGCTGTGCTGATGATGAGCGTGCCTGAGGCCCATCAGGTGCACCGCCTGATCATGGCCCAGCTGGGCCGAGCCTGATTCTCCCCTGGGCAGAATCGGCGAGCTCACGCGTGTTGTCACGCTGAGCCGCTGGGTCTGAGAAACGCCGCGTCGCCGGCGCGAAAACGAAGGGCCGAGAAGACTTTCGCCCTCTCGGCCCTGGTCCGGTCAAAGATCGCCATTGAACTACTACGTCCCAGGACTTGTGTCTTATGCCTGGGCGGCTATGACACTCCCAACCACCTGGACTGGCCGTCCCCGAGGGGACGCGTTGCCTGGCTCGAGCCCGAAGGCTCCGGTCGAGTGGGCGATCCGCCGAATCTCTAAGGCTATCGCGCCTCGGTCTCGTCCAACAAGCGCCGCGACCGGCGCGACAGGCCATCCTGCGGTTGTGAGCGGATCTTGTCTCCCATCACCTCCCAGACGCAGGGCCATCTACGCTGTAGCGGCCCATGGACCAGAGCCGCATACGCAACTTCTCGATCATCGCCCACATCGACCACGGCAAGTCGACGCTGGCCGACCGCATTCTCGAGCTGACGCACGCTGTGGACGAGCGGGCGATGCGCGCGCAGGTGCTCGACTCGATGGACCTGGAGCGCGAGCGGGGGATCACGATCAAGGCGCAGGCGGTGAAGGTCGCCTATACCGCCTCTGACGGAGAGACCTACCAGCTGCACCTGATCGACACGCCCGGCCACGTCGACTTCACGTATGAGGTGTCGCGCTCGCTCGCCGCGTGCGAGGGGGCGCTGCTGGTCGTGGACGCCTCCCAAGGTGTCGAGGCGCAGACCGTGGCGAACACCTATCTGGCGGTCGAGGCCGGGCTGGAGTTGATTCCCTGCCTGAACAAGATCGATCTTCCGGGCGCCGAGCCCGAGCGCGTCGCCGGCGAAGTCGCCGAGCTGATCGGCGAGCCGGAGGAGGCGATCCTCGAGATCAGCGGCAAGACCGGGGCCGGCGTGGCAGAGGTACTTGACGAGCTGGTCAAGCGTGTGCCGCCGCCCTCGGGCGATCGCGACGCGCCTCCGCGTGCGCTGATCTTCGACTCCGAGTTCGACCAGTACCGCGGGGTGATCGCCTACATCCGCGTGGTCGACGGCGTGTTCCGCAAGGGTGAGGCGATCAGAGCGATGGCAGCCGGAACGCATGCCGAGATCGACGACATCGGCTTCTTCTCACCGACGATGACGCCGGTCAAGCAGCTCGCGGCAGGCGAGGTGGGGTATCTGATCACGGGCATCAAGGACGTGACGCACCTGCGTGTGGGCGACACGCTGACAACGACGGTGCACGGTGAGAAGCGCACCTCCGAGCCGCTGCCAGGCTATAGGGAGGTCAAGCCGATGGTGTTCTGCGGCCTGTTCCCGATCGATTCCGACCGTTACCCCGACCTGCGCGACGCGCTCGAGAAGCTGACGCTCAACGACGCGGCGCTCTCCTGGGAGCCCGAGACATCGGATGCGCTCGGCTTCGGCTTTCGCTGTGGTTTCCTCGGGCTGTTGCACATGGACATCGTGCGTGAGCGCCTGGAGCGCGAGTACGACCTGGAACTGCTTGCGACGATGCCCTCGGTCGAGTTCGACGTGACGCTCACAAACGGCGAGGAGCTGGAGGTCCACAACCCCTCCGACATGCCCGACCCGGGCACGATCGCCGAGATCCGAGAGCCGTTCATCAAGGCCCAGGTGATCGCCCCGCGCGAGTTCGTCGGCGCGGTCATGGAGCTCTGCCAGGAACGCCGCGGCGAGCCGGCAGGCATGCACTACCTCTCGCCCGAGCGCGTGCAGATGAGCTACGACCTGCCGCTCGCGGAAATCGTGCTCGACTTCTTCGACCAGTTGAAGTCGCGCACGCGCGGCTATGCCTCGCTCGACTATGAGCTGAGCGACATGAAGCCGGCCAATCTCGTCAAGCTCGACGTGCTGCTCGCCGGCGACACCGTCGATGCGCTGTCGATGGTGGTGCACCGCGAGAAGGCCTACGACATGGGCCGCACGCTCACCGAAAAGCTGCGCAAGCGCATTCCGCGCCAGCAGTACGACGTGCCGATCCAGGCCGCGATCGGCTCGCACATCATCGCCCGCGAGACCGTCAAGGCCTTCCGCAAGGACGTGATCGCCAAGTGCTACGGCGGCGACATCAGCCGCAAGAAGAAGCTTTTGGGCAAGCAGAAGGAGGGCAAGAAGCGCATGAAGCAGGTGGGTCGCGTGGAGGTGCCCCAGGAGGCGTTTTTGGCGGTATTGGAGATCGGCGATGAGTAGCTGGGCAGCTACTCGACAGCCAATCCCCGAATATAACTTGCAGGTTGTTTTTGGGATTGGATGGGCGTGCCTTTCGAGGTCCCACGCGTAGATGCGAGTCCTGTTTGTGTGTCTGGGCAACATCTGCCGCTCGCCGACCGCGGAGGGTGCGATGCGTGCGCTGGTCGCCGAAGCCGGGCTGCAGGATGAGATCGAGCTCGATAGCGCCGGGACCGGTGCTTGGCATGTGGGCGAGCCGCCGGATGCCCGCGCCACAGCGGCTGCGGCTGCGCGTGGCATCGCGCTGGACGGCGCTGCACGCCAGGTGCGCGCCCAGGACTTCGAGCGCTTCGACCTGATCCTGGCGATGGACGGCTCCAACCTGCACGCGCTGCGCCAGCTGGCGCCGGATGAGGAGGCGCGCGAGAAGGTCAGGCTGCTGCGCGAGTTCGATCCTGCCAGCGCAGGTCTGTCAGACCTGGACGTGCCAGACCCCTACTACGACAGTCAGCGCGGTTTTGAGATCGTGCTCGACCAGGTACAGGCCGCGTGCGTGGGGCTGCTTGCGCAGGTGCGTTCCTCCGAGACGCTGTGAGCGCTTCGCCGCGAGCGGGTGAGCAAGCGTGAGCCTGCCGGTTGGAGCGACCAAGCCGCGGCGTGTGGGCGGGGGCGACATCAACGAGGCTTGGCACGTGCGCTTGAACGGAGGGGAGGCGTTCGTCAAGACGCGCTCTGACGCCGGCGAAGGCGAGTATGCGCTCGAGGCGGCGGGCCTGGAGTGGCTGGCCGAACCTGGGGCGCTGCGGGTGCCGGCATGGTCGTCCCTGGCTGATCGATCCCTCCGCCTATGGCGGGCACCGCGAGGTGGATCTGGCGATGCTGAGACTGTTCGGCGCTCCTTCTGAGCGGGTCTTTGCCGCTTATGAAGAGCTGACGCCGCTGGCCGACGGGTGGCGCGAGCGCATCGGTCTGTGGCAGTTGTTGCCGCTGCTCGTGCATGCGCTGCTGTTCGGCGGCTCCTACTGCGTCGAGGCTGAGCGGGTAGCCAGGCGCTACGCCGGATAAACCGCATTGCCAGCGCAGACGCACGCACCTCGCGGCTAGTCGGGCTCGCGGCGTCCATGGGCCGAACGTTCTGGGAGGGTCACGTTGCGGAGGGCCCGTCGGATAAGGGCTCATGCGTCCCGCCACGATCGAGCAGCGCCGCCGCCTGTACCTATTGGCGCGTGTCGTCATCGCACGCCATTACCGGCGTCCTCTCACGCTCGATGAGGTTGCGCGGGCACTGTCGAGCTCACCGCGCCAGTTGACGCGCGCATACGCGCAGTTCGGCGAGACGACCTTTCGCGAGGATCTGCTCACACGCCGACTGAAAGTGGCGGCGCAACTGCTGATCGAGCAGCCGGCAATCTCTGTGCGCGACGTCGCCAGGCTGGTCGGCTTTCGCCAGGCGCCGCATTTCGCGAAGGCGTTTCGTCGACGCTATGGCTTGACGCCCGCGGCTTTCCGGGCCGAGGGACGGGCCTTCGCGCGAGCTGCTCAAGACGCGCCTCAGCGCAGGCCGACGAGCGCTCGGTGTGTGTCTAATGCGCCGCGTGCAGTTCGCTATCGACCGCCGGCAGCGACTCGACCGGTCCCGCTCCCGGTAGGCGCAGAAGCATCAGCGTGCCACCTCCGGGTGCGCTCTGGGCGCTGACGCGGCCGCCGTGCTGTTCGGCGACTTGGCGCACGATCGCAAGGCCCAGCCCCGAGCCTGGACGTCCGCGTGCCTCGGCGCCGCGGTAGAAGCGGTCGAAGACGTGGGGAAGATCGGCGGCTGAAATGCCTGGCCCGTGGTCGCGTACGGTGAGCTCCTCGCCATGCACGGCGATCTCGACCGGGCTGCCCGGCGGGCTGTAGTTGACGGCGTTGTCGAGCAGGTTGTTGATCGCGCGGGCCAGCCTTCCGGGCTCACCGGTCAGGACAACCTGGTCCAGCTCGACGTCGAAGGGGGTATCCGGCGAATGGCGGCGCGCACGCTCGATCGCCTCCTCTACGACCAGATCCAGGCGCACGTCCTCGCTGCCGCCGCGCGGCTGCTCGCCGCGACCGAGCTCGATCAGGTCGTTCATCAGCAGCGTCAACTCCTCGATCTGCTCGACCACGTCGTCGAGCATCCGCTGGCGTTCCTGCACCGGCATGTTCGACTCCTGCTTGAGGATTTCGATATTCGTGCGCAGGCTGGTGACGGGTGTGCGCAGCTCGTGCGAGGCGTCGGCTACGAGCTGGCGCTGGGCGTGCACGGAGGCGTCGAGCGCGCTCATCGAGCTCTCCAGCGCGTCGAGCATCGCGTTGAAACTCTTCGCGAGGCGCCCGATCTCATCTTCTCCGGCAGGCTGGATCCGGTTCGAGAGGTCCTGCGTGCGGGTGACGTGCTCGGTGGCCTGGGTCAGGCGCTTGATCGGCGCCACCGCTGCCCCGGCGACGAGCCGCCCGAGCAGTGCGGCCAGCGCGACCCCGCCGATGTCGAGCAGCACGAGAATCAGGCGCAAGCGCGCGAGCGCGCTGTCCACGTCGGTCAGCGGCTGGGCGAGCTGGGCGGCATAGCCGTGAGATATGGCCTCGCTGAGGACACGCAGGTGGATGCCGTCGGCGCTCGAGTCCTCGAAGAACGATTTCCCGCCGTGCGCGGCGAGGCCGAGCGTCCTGGCGCCGATTGGCAGTCGCACGTTGGGCGGGGAGGCAAACCGGATCGTGCCGTTGGCGTCGATCAGCTGCTGGTAGCCGCGCACCTGATCGGGGCTCGGCGGTATTCCAGGGAAGGCGTTGTGATGGCCTCGGCGTAGCGCAAAGGGTGTCGGTCCGTGTTCGAAGCGGCTCACGAGCGGTTGCGCGCGATCGCGCAGTTGACTGTCCACCTGTCCGTAGAGCTCGCGGGCGGAGAGCAGGTATGTGAGAGCCGAGGCGAGCACCACCGCGATCGCCACCGCTGCGGCCGATACGAGCGTGATGCGCCGACGGAAGCTCATGGCAGCCGCCGGTCCCTGCTTCGGATCGCTGCGAGCGCTCTCATCAGGTCCTCAGTACGTAGCCCACGCCACGTACGGTGTGCAACAGACGTGGCTCGCCGTCGGTCTCGGTCTTGCGGCGCAGATAGCCCATGTAGACGCCCAGCGAGTTCGAGCTCGAGCCGAAGTCATAGCCCCATACGTGCTCGAAGATGATCGAGCGGGTCAACACCTGCTTTGGATGGCGCAGGAACAGCTCGAGCAGCAGGAACTCTGTGCGAGTCAGGTTCAGCGAGCGCTCCCCGCGCCATGCCTCATGGGCGAGCCGGTCCAGGCGCAGGTCCCCGAAGTGCAGCGTCTCCTCCTGGTCGATCTCGTCCGCTCGCCGCAGCAGCGCGCGTACGCGCGCCATCAGCTCACGCAGGGCAAAGGGCTTGACGAGATAGTCGTCTGCGCCGGCGTCCAGTCCCGCGACGCGGTCGTCGACCTGCTCGCGCGCGGTGAGCATCAGCACCGGCGTACGGTCGCCACTGTCGCGTACGCGCCGGCATACTTCCAGGCCGTCGAGCACTGGCATCGAGACGTCGAGGATGACCGCGTCGTAGGAGTTGCCTGAGAGGCGCTCCAGTGCGTCGCCGCCGTCGCCGGAGAGCGAGACCTCGTAGCGCTCGAGCGTCAGCGCCCGCGACAGCGCGTGCTGGACTGCGGGCTCGTCGTCAACGACCAGTATGCGTGCGGGCTCTGCCATGTCTGTTTCGCTCTCACACGCCCAGGGCAATTGATACCGGGGCGGTCGGGCTAAGGTGACGGTAGCGGTACAAAGCTAATAACGAGGCCGAAGAGGATGCGAAGAATCGTCGATGAGGACGCCGCCGAGGCGATTCGAGCAGATCGGTCTCGAGCGAGCGCGGAGCGGCCACTCGTCGACGATGGGGACTCGCCTTCGCGCGTTGACTCTTCTTCTTCTTCTTCTTCTTCCTCCTCCTCCTCCTCCTCCTCCTCCTCTGGGGCCGCCTCTGCGCGCGCGAGCGGCGATGGGGACATGTCAAGCCAGTCGCGGCGGCTGCGCAACGGGCTGATCGGCCTCGCCATCTTCTTCGTGCTGGTTGGAGCTCTGCTGTTTGCCGTGCCGGGACTGCGCTCGGCGGGTGAGCTGATCACCGATGCCGACATTCCCTGGGTTGCGGCGGGCATCGGCTTCGAGCTGCTTTCCTGCGCCGGCTACGTGATCCTGTTCGAGCTCGTCTTCAAGATGGAGCGGGGCTTCAGCCGTCGACTGGCGCTGTCAGAGCTCGGGGTCAACTCGGTCGTATCCGCGGGCGGCATCGGCGGGATCGCGCTCGGAGCATGGGTGCTGCGCACGAAGGGCGTGGCGGTCGACCGGATCGCGAGGCGCTCGGTGCTGATCTTCGTCTTGACCAGCGCCGTCAACGTCGGTGCGACAGCATTGATCGGCATTCCGATGTGGCTTGGGTTGCTGCCTGGCTCGGAAGACCCGCTGCTCACGCTGTTGCCGGCAGGGCTTGCGATCGCGACGATCGGGGGGACGCTCGCGATCGCCGGGCTCGCGGGGCGGCTTGCGATGCGCAAGCGATTGAGCAGCGGACGGTTGCACGTTGCGCTCGTCGCAGTCAGCGACGGTGTGCGCGGCGCGTTGCGAGTGATCGCCCGTCACGATTGGCGCCTGCTTGGCGCGGTCGGTTACTGGCTGTTCGACACGCTCGTGCTTTACGCGTGCTTGCTTGCTTACGGTCAATCGCCGACGTTCTGGGTGGTGGCGATGGCCTATCTCGTCGGCCAGTTGGCGAACTCGATCCCGATACCGGCGGGCCTTGTGGCTGTCGAAGGGGGCCTGATCGGAATGCTTGTGTTGTTTCATGTGCGGCCGGTCTCAGTGGTGGTGGCGGCGGTGGTCACCTACCGGGCGATCTCGCTGTGGCTGCCTGCCTTGATCGGCTCAGCCGCCTTTTTCGGCCTGCGCCATGAGATCGGGGAGCCGGTGGTGGCGGCATCCGACGTGCCCGCTCATAACTAGCAGCCGAGGGAGCCGAGGGTTGTTTTCTCGAGTCGGCGAGTCGGCGTCGAGCCTGAGCCAGAGGCTGGGCAGCCCGATAGGCGGGTCAGCCCGATAGATGTTGAGCGACTCTGACAGGCACGTCGAGCCGAACAAACGCTAAGGCGATTCCGAAAGGCGTTGACTGGCGGCGAGCGCGGCCCGCGCCTTTTGGCAGGGATGGCCTGGGAGCGCATTCATGGCGGCAGCCAGCTTGGGGGGGACAGGACCCGAGAGGCCTGGACAGTAGACGGGTGGCGGCAGCTTGCCGGCCGACCCGGGTGCGTTCAGCGGCTGCAGCTGTTGGGCCGCGAGCAGCGCGTGGGCGAGCGTGTCCGAGTAGACGTCGATCGCCACGCGGCCGCTGTAGAGCTCGATCGAGCGTTCTTCGTTGTAGACGGTCGCCGGTACGCCCCTGATTGGCATGTTGCGCTGTGGACCGAGCGGTGCGTTGGAGTGAAGCGAGTAGATCACAGTCGTGACTTGCAGCGGCAGCAGGCAGCTGCCGCCGCCGCCGAGCAGACCCTTGCCGCTGACGCAGTCGCCGTAGTAGACGCTGTCGCCGATCCCGGCGCTGTAGCTCTTCAGGCCGTCGGTGGCGGCCAGCGGGTGGCCGGCGAAGCTTGGCCCCGCCCAATAGAGCTTGAAGTAGGGGAACGTTTGCGCTTCGGCCAGAGCTGCGCCGCCGAGTGCCGGCGGGTGGACAGTGCCACAGCCGGATGCGAATGCCGCGAGGGCGAGCAGTGCGAGCGCCAGTCCCCGGCGGCCGCTCTTGATAGAGGCGGTCATCGGCGCTGATTATCGGCTACCGGCGTTTGCGATGCGCAACGCGACTTCCGCGGTGGCCAGCTGTTCATACGAGTACAAGCGCGCGACTCGTCCATTTTGAGATCGACTCGCGTGTGTGCTGAGGCTCGGCGGGGTAGCACGCCGAGCCTCAGCCAACTTATCGGCTCGGGGCGCTGCGTAGCGCAGCTACCCGATCGGCTCGCGATGTACGAGGGCTCGGCCGACCATTCGGATCGGTCGCGATGCATAGTGTGCCGGCCGGCCATTTCCGTGTTGCCCACGACCCACGCCCGTCTCGCGCTGTGGGCGGCGTCGCCATACTGAGCCGCTTGGGTTCCGTGGATAGCCAAGCACTCAGCCCTGGGCAGCCCCGGTTGGGCTCCTCGCGCAGGTCGCTGGCGGACGTGCGCATCTCGTTGGCGATGGTCACCGCGATCGTGCTCGTCGGGAGCTGGCTACTGCTTGCTCCCCGCTCGCCGGACTTCGCCGCGCAGACCTACCGCGCGACGCTGTTTGAACGCTTTGGCTTCACCATCTGGGACAACAACTGGTATGGCGGGCACCATCTTCCCGGCTACAGCCTGGTGTTCCCCTGGCTTGCTCTGCTGCTCGGCATTCGCATTGCCGGCGTGCTTGCGGTGCTCGTCTCTACGTTTGCGTTCGAGCGGATAGCCCTCGGCGAGTACGGGCCGCGGGCGCGCTGGGGAGCTGCCTGCTTCGCGCTGGCGGCAGCCGGCGATCTGTGGATCGGGCGTGTGACGTTCGCGCTCGGCGTCACGTTTGCGGTACTTGCTGTGCTTGCGCTCGTGCGCAAGCGGCCTTGGCTTGCGGTCGTTCTCACGGTGCTGTGTACCGCCACGAGCCCTGTCGCTGGGTTGTTGCTTGCGCTGGCTGGAGCTACGCACGTGCTCGTCAGTCGTCGTGCGCTTGCCGGGCTGACGCTGATGTTGCCTGTACTCCTCGTCGTCCTGCCACTCGAGGCTTTGTTTCCCGAGGGTGGTTGGGAGCCATTTGCGGCCAGCTCGATAATCGCGACAGTTGTGGTGACTTTGGCCTTCCTTTATGCCGTGCCGTGGGAGGAGCGGTTGTTGCGGATCGGCGGGCTGATCTATTTGGGCGTGATCTTTCTCTCGATCGCGCCGACGCCGATGGGCAGCAACATCGCTCGCTATGCAGTGATCCTGGCTGGGCCGCTTGCGCTGTGCGTGTTGGGGCGCGATGGCTTCAGCCGTCCCGGTCGCCCGCTGGCAAGCGTCGTGCTTGCCGTTGGGGTGATCGTCGTCTGGACTGGGTGGGGGCCGGTGCGCGAGAGTGCCGAGGTGATCGGCGACCCGTCGACGAGCGCCGCTTACTACGTTCCGCTCGAACGTTTCCTGGACGCTCATGGCGGGTCGCTTGTGCGGGTAGAGGTGCCATTCACGCATTCCCACTGGGAGGCGGCCTTCCTCGCACAGCGCTTCCCGTTGGCGCGCGGCTGGGAGCGCCAGCTCGACACGAAGTACGACCCGCTGTTCTTCGGCGGCACGCTTACTGCTGCTGCCTACCGTGCTTGGCTGAAGAATCTGGCTGTCAGCTACGTCGCTCTGCCCGATGTGCGCTTGGATGGGTCGAGCGACGAAGAGGCGGCGCTGATTCGCAAAGGTCTTCCCTACCTGCGCGAAGTGTTCTCGAGCAAGCACTGGCGCGTGTTCAAGGTGATCGATCCCACGCCGATCGCCTCGGCGCCAGCCGTGCTGACAGGGCTGGATCACGACTCGTTCATGCTGCGCTTTGCCATGTCTGGGACTTCGCTCGTGCGGCTGCACTACACGCGTTACTGGACGTTCGTGCGCGGCCAAGGCTGCGTTGCGCCCGCGCCCGGCGGTTGGACGGACGTGAGCGTCAGGTCCCCCGGCGTCGTGCGTGTGCGGGCGAGCTTTTCGCTCGCACGTGGGCTTGGGTTGGCCGGCTCCTGCGGATGACGACGACGCGCGTGCTCTTGGCTTTCTTTGTCGCGGCCTTCGTGTGTGCCTTGGCGATGGCCGCAGCAGCTGCCTTTGCGTGTGGTGTCCTCGCGCCGGCGCCGGTCGCGTTTGGCGTCTTTGCTCTTTGTGGTGTCGCGTCCAGGGGGGCGAGCGCGTACAGGCCGGTGATGCCAGACAGGTAGAGGTAGTGGTTGTCGCTGATCACCGGGTCGAAGGAGCCTGTGTTCATCGAGAACACGACTTTGCCGGTGGAGATGCCAAGGCCGGTGGTGCGGTGCGTGCCGAGGTCGGCGAAGTACACGATGTTGCCGACGATCGTGGCCGAGCCGGAGATCTTGCCGCCCGCGCGATACTGCCACTCGATATGGCCCGAGCGGGCGTTGAGGGCATAGAACGTGCCGTCATACGAGCCCAGATAGATGGTCGGGCCGAGGCCTGGGGCGTTCGTGACGGCAGGCGAGGCGTACACGTAGGCCCCTGTTTGAACCGCCCAGTCGAGCGCGCCCGAGGAGGCGTCGTAGGCGTATACACGTCCGTCGGTGTTGCCCAGGAACACCCTGCCGTACATGACCGCCGGGGTGGAGTAGAAGGTGCCGCTGCCGAGCAGGGCGCCACCTGAGCCGCTGCGCCACAGCAGATGCCCGTGCTCCTCGCCGACCGCTTGCAGCTCGCCGGAGTAGTCGCCGAAGTAGAGCACCCCGCCGGAGAGGCTTGGGCTGGCCTTGACCGCGCCGGCCGCGTGGTAGGTCCACAGGACGTTGCCGTTGCTTGCGTCGAGTGCGTATACCGTGCCGTTCTGCGAGCCGAAGAAGAGCTTGCCTTTGTCGAGCAGGGGCGAGGACTCCGCGCGGCTGGGCAGGTTGCGCGTCCAGCGGAAGCTGCCGTTGAGCGTGTTCAGGGCTACGACCCTTCCCGCCTGAGATCCGGGCGAGCGCGAGAGCACGGTCGCGTACACGGTGTCGCCGGCGACCGCAGGTGTGGAGGCCGAGAGGGCTCCGAGGCGCCGGCTCCAGAGGGTCTGCCCGGTGTACTTGTCGATCGCGTTGAGCCTGGCGTCGTCGCCGAGCTGGAAGATCCGGTTGCCCGACATCACCGGTGGGAACTCGAGCAGGGCGCTGCCGCCGCGTGCCCACACCGTTCTGAACGGAGGCCTCATCGTCGGCGAAGCCGGGAAGAAGCGCGTGTGGTTCTTGGTGTAGCCGTACAAGGGCCAGGCAAAGTGGTCTTGGCCTTTTGCCTTCGGCAGAGTCGGCGTGGGCTGGGGCACGAACGGTGCTTGCGGATGGTAGATGTTGCCGGTGCGGTGTTTCTCGTACAGGTAGCCCGCCAGCGCTATTCCTGCAAGCACGATCAGCGCCACGGCCATTGTCACCAGTCGCCCCTTGGTCGAGCCTGGAAGCAGGCGGAAGCCTCGCTTGCCGCTCATCGGTAAGCCTTCAAACTAGGGGTCGCCCTTAAGCAGCGAGTCTGCTCGACGGTGGATCGGACTCCACCGCTGAGGCCTGTCGTGCGTGTTCGGCTGCGACGGCTGCTCGGGCTGTTTGCCTAGCTCGTGAGTTGTGCGAGGGGCGGCCGAGCAGCAGGCCCACGATCCGCGCTGTGCCAAGCGCGAGCTGGGCGATGCTTACGGTTCCCAACGGCAGCAGCGTGAGACCCGCCACGAGCGAGACGATGTCATGACCGCGGGCGATCGACCAGTTCCACAGCAAATAGTCGGCCACCGTGAGCACGAGCAGGAAAGCCAGGGCCCTTGGACGCACGGCTATACCTTAGTGGTCGTGCGTGACGGTACGATGATGGGCACTCTTGCGGGCGAAGTGTTGTGGTTGCACAAAAGCCTTCCAAGCTTTTAGGGCGGGTTCGATTCCCGTCGCCCGCTTCAGGCAGATCTCCACGTAAACGGTCTAAGGAGGCAGCGCGATGGCCAAGCCGATACCGGACGACTACCCGCAGGTGATGCCCTATTTGATCGTCGACGGCGCCGGCGAGGCGATCGAGTTCTACAAGGGCGTATTCGGAGCCACCGAGCGCATGCGCATCGAGGGGCCTGAGGGCAAGCTCGGCCATGCTGAGCTTCAGATCGGCGAGGCCGTGATCATGCTCGCCGACGAGAACCCAGGGATGAACATCGAAGGTCCCCGATCGGTCGGAGGCACGCCCGTGACAATCCACGTCTACCTCGAGGACGCGGATGCTGTCTTCGAGCGCGCGGTCCAAGCTGGAGCCAAGCCGTTGCGCGCGGTCGAAGATCAGTTCTATGGCGACCGCTCCGGGCAGTTCGAAGATCCGTACGGCCACCGCTGGAACGTAGCCACGCACGTCGAGGACATCTCCAATGATGAGATGTTGCGGCGCGCGGCCGAGATCGGCGGGGGGTGAGCGGCATGGTTGAGTCGGCGAGCAAACCCGAGACCGCGACTGACCGGCCGGCGGTCGATTCGTCTCCCGTCCTTGTGGTCGAGCGCTTTATGGAGTTCCTGCGCCGCGGGGATCTCGACGAGGCTGTGGCGCTGTTGGCGGTGGACGTGCGCTACGAGAACGTCGGTCTGCCTACCGTCCATGGTCGCGAGCGTGTACGGCGCCTGTTCGGGAGGGCATACGACGATGGAGCCGGTTTCGACGTCGTGATCCACACGATCTGCGCAGACGGGCCGTCGGTGCTCACCGAGCGCACCGACTTCCTGACGTTCCGCAGGCTCCACATTCAGCTCTGGGTCTGTGGGCGCTTTGACGTTCGCGACGGGCAGATCGTGCTCTGGCGCGACTATTTTGACTTCCTCGACTTCAACAAGGGTCTGGTGCGTGGGCTGCTTGGGGTGCGTCTACCCAAGCTACGCGCCAAGTTGCCCACGAGGCCCTGATCTCGCGGGGAAGGTGCCTCGTGGGCTTTGTCCGTAGAATCGAGTGGGCACCACGGGGAGTGGCGCAGTCTGGTAGCGCACCCGGCTGGGGGCCGGGCGGTCGCAGGTTCAAATCCTGTCTCCCCGATTCGAGGAAAGGCCTGCAAATAGGCCGGTTTTGAGGCTAAAGCGGCAAGCCTTCAAAGGCCGCTTGGGGAACAATTGGGGAACAAATCTCGGGCAAACCAGTTCAGGGGTGACGCTCTGATTTTGGATGCGGTCACGTTTCCGGCAAACTCCGTCGAGCCAGGTCTGCGGATCTCGGAGACTTCGCGATAGACAAAGGCCTTCCGTCCGCGAAGACTGGTCTCTGGCTCACCCGCGGTTTTCTTCGCAGTTTGCGAGCTCGCACGAGCGATCGAAATGAGGCATCGAAGGGGCTGACAAATCCCGACCGAATCCCGGTTTGACACTGATGGACTCGCGAACACGCCCACGCCGAGGAGGAGACCTGCCAATGATCCAGCCATACTGCATCAGCCACGTATGCGAGTGGGTCGTGTATGGGGCGCCGGCGGGAGAGCCCTTGGTGCCCGTGCCAGCGGGCTGCAAGCACCGCGAAGGGTCCTGTCCAGCCCGAGGCCGGAGGGCCCCCTGTTCTTTGCCGCCCGCATAAACCTCGGCCCCGTGTTGCCTTGGCGCCGCCTGAGGTTCCATCTGTGATGGTGAGCCTTCCCGACGGCGCGTTGTCGAAGCTTCTTGAGCTCCGGGTCACACTGACCCAGACAGGCGAGATCTTCTGGCTGCCAGCTGAGCTCGTTCGCTACTACGGCGATTCGAAGCCTCGCCCATGCATAGTCGCGGCGTGCGACGGTGCCCGCGCTCACCTCGTGTCTGGTACCAGCCAGCGGGCGCGCGGCCCAGCACTCGTCGTCGAGGTCGGCGAAACTCGTCTTATGAAGCGCACCGAGTTCGATTTCTCGATTACCTTCCCGCTTGCGCTCCGTGACCTCGCCACCCGAGGGAGCTCAGCAGGAAGGTTGCCCGCTGAGAGGCTTCCTGACCTCACCGCCGCAATCGACGCGTCCAAGTTGATCGTGCTCAAGCGCCTGGTAGCCAAATGAGCGCCACTCTTGGTCAGTTGCGCGAGGAGCACCAGCGCGTGTTTATAGGCGTTCAGCTCGCAGCGCTCCTGACTCGGATCGCCACCGCCACCGCCCGCAGCTACCCGTCGTCCTACACATCCGCCGGCGTCTGGAACCAGGACTCGATCGCCGATGCCGCGCAGGCGTGGACCGCCGAGCGCCTTATCGCGCGGCGCGACCTCACCAACCTCCTGGCGGGAGCAAGCACTATCGACTCGCTGCGCGCGGGGCTTACACGTTCTTTCCAACAACATCTCACCAACCAGCGTCAGAGCACAAGTGCGACCAACCTCTACACGCGGACCGTGACCATGCTCCGATCAGATCCTGACTTCCAGGCGCTTCCTGGCTCGGCACGTCCCCATCACCAGCTGTGGACACTCACGAGCGACCCCCACAGCGAGCCGTCGCGGCTCACGCTCGGCGACCGGCTGAAAGTCGCTGCCGAACTCACTGACGATGATCTCGCGGTGATTAGATATGGCCCGCTGTCGCTGAAGTCCTCGCCGATACTCCGAACGCCCGCGCTCAGGCGCTTTCTGCTACACGTGCTCGGCGGCGTAGGGCCCCTCAACCCCGCCGACATCATGGACATCATGCGCCGCCGTTTCGCACTGCCCGAGCCGCAGGCAATCGAGCTCACTGAGGACCTTCAAATGCCCGTCACCGCCACCCACGACGCCGCGATGGAGCGCATGATCGCGGCGAGCGTCGCTGCACGCCTCGGCGCTCGCCGTGCGCAGCTGCTCGCCGCGCTTGTCGAGCACGAGGATTTCAAGGCCGCCGGCGATGCGGCCGCCTCTGACGAGGCGGCCGTCCGACGCGCCTACATGGAGATGCTCGCGATTGTCGACGATGAGGCGCTCGATGCGGACGAGGCACAGCGAATTTGCGGGCTGACGCTCGAAACGCTGTTTGGAGATAACGAATGACACATCCATGCCCACTCCCTGTCGACTGGCTCGACTACATGCAGGGCGCAGATGAGGTCGGGATGACCCGTCACCTGAATGATTGCGGCTCCTGCCGAACCCTACTCGGCCAGCTCGAGCCCGAACAGCCCGCGACCGCATGGGCCGAGCGTTTCCACTGCCGAACCGACGCTGTCTGGAGCGAGGACCGGCCTGCGAAACCCGCACCCGCTGAGTTCTGGTTTTCGGCTCCCAACTTCGAGATGAGCGAAGCGAAGATCCGTCACGCAGACCTATCGATCCACAACGCATTCTCCTACCGTGAGGTCGACCGTACGCTCGTGCTGATCCTCGACACCTCCGCCGAGAGTCACGACTCCGACTGGCTCGACGTGGTGCCGGTTCTCTCCGACATCGAGGTGGCCACCGACACCGATCTTATTTTCACCGCAGAGGAGAACACGCTCGGTACCCCATGGCGTACCGTGTTCTCCCACCAGTGCAAGGTCAACACCGCGCAGCTCGATACCCGCGTTGGTGCGCTCACTGACATTGGGTTCCTCACCCTCACCGAAGCACTCGCCGGCACCGTTGCAGAGGAGCGCTGGGGTGCCGCTCTGCAGGGTCCCGACGACCCCCGCGCGCGCCTCGATGAGCACCTAGAACAGGCGTTCACACGCCTGCGCACACCATGGCTACTCCTCGCTGAGGCTGAGGAGGATTGCGAGTCAACTCGCCAACCGGCTGGTGAGCCTTCCGGTCACCCTACGCCGGTATCGCACGAACTCCATGTCTCACGAGCGAAAATCCTTTGGCTTCACCCCATTGTCCCGGACGAGGAGATGCAAGAGTATCCGCTGGCTGCGGCCACCCTCGCGATTCCATCTCCGCATATGTGGGTGCTCGACACCGATCGCCTCAAGTTGCATGGGAAGCTCGAGGTCGACTTCCAGCAAGGCGTGCTGCTGTTCCTGATCACGACCGCTAGCTTCCAGAACATCGTACGCATAAGGCTGGCCGTGCTGGCAAAGGGAGGCGAGCACCACAGCGCCCCGTTTACGCCTAGGACACAGTTGGCGGTGCATATTGCTCACGGGCTGACACGCCAAGCCGTGGAAAAGATCGGCGCGGAGATCCTCCCGTGAGCGCCGAATACCTCCTTCGGACCGCGATTCGCGAGTACTGGCAGAGTCGTGGGACTGAACTCGATCGCGCACGCGAGATTATGGGCATGGCGCTCGCCGAGCCTCCGACCGACCCGATCGGGCTCGCGCGTTCACTGCTGGTGTCTCGTCGCGCCGAGGCACCAGGCTTCGCGGCGGAGATCGAGGACACACTCGCCGCGCCGATGGCGCACTTGATCGAGCTGCTCTCACTCCTGGACACGCTGGGCGATGAGCATGTGGACACAGGCGGGGCGATCTTCGACCATCTCGCCCGGCGCATTCCCGACGAGATGCTTTCCGGAATCGACACCGCTTCAGCAGGACGGGCCCGCCTCGGCGCCTCCACTAGAGTACATGCCGCCCGGAGGGCGCCGGTGGTGGTCGCGGTGGTGGGATCGATGTGTCGTTCAGTGCGCCGAAGTCGGTGTCGGTGGTGTGGGCGATTGGCGATCCGTGGCAGCGCGAGCAGATTGAGCAAGCGCACGGCCGGGCGGTGGCGCGAGCGTTGGCGCATGTGCGCGAGCAGGTTCCGGTCGTCCGCCGTCGTTATGGCGGTGAGGTCGTGGAGGAGAAGGCGAAGGATGTGTTGGCGGTCGAGTATCGCCATACGACCGCGCGCGGCGTGAGCGGCGCGGAGACACCGGACCCGCAGCTGCATAGCCATGTAGTCGTCACTGGTGCGGTGCGTGAGGACGATCGGTTTGTGGCGGTGGCATCGAGGCCGATCTTTCGCTCGGCGAGGGAGGGGGGAGCGTTCTACCGTTCAGCTCTGGCGGAAGAGCTGTCCGATCTCGGATACGCAATCGAGGGCGGGACGGGCAAGGAGGCCCGGTATTTTGAGATTGCGGGTGTGCCGAGGGGTTTGTTGGATGCGTTTTCGGGTCGTACGCGTGAAGTGGTCGCGGCGGCGGAGCGGTTTCGGGCGAGGTATGGGCGTGCGCCTGAGCGTGGCGAATTGCGCAACGTGAAGTTGGAGAACCGTCGTTCGAAGGAGTTGACGACGCGTGACGATCTCGACCAGGTATGGCGCGAGGTAGCGGACCAGTACAAGTTCGGACCCGGCGAGGCAGCACGACTGCTCTTGGGCGAGCACGAGCCGGCCGAGCGTGAGGGCGAGCTTATGGATCGCGTGGAGCGCGGTCTGACGGCGAGCAGGGCGGTGTTTGAGGTCAAGGAGTTGCGTGCGGCGGTGCTCGAGCAGTCTGTTGGGGAGCTGTCACCGGAGCAGGCGTTTGAGGTGGTGGGGGAGATGGTCAGGGATCGGCGGGTGTTGCCGCTTGCGGACGGGAAGATGACGACGCTTGCCGTGCGTGCACAGGAGCAGGCAATCGAACGCCATGCCAACGAGCTGGCCATTCCTGCCGGACGCGATGTTGGGGAGAGTGCCCGTGCGAACGCGGCACGCGAGGTAGCCGAGCGGATCGGTGCTCCGTTGAGCGATGAGCAGGAGATGGCACTACTCGTCTTGACTGGCCCCGAGCGCGGAGTGGCGTTGATCGGCCCGGCGGGAGCGGGGAAGGGTGTCGTGATCGACGCTGCCGCAAGGGCCGAGCAATTGGCTGGTCGCACGACGATCGGTGTGGCGGTCGCGGGCAGCATGAGGGAGCGGTTGGGTAATGACAGTCCGGCGCTTGAAGGTCAGACGATGACGCTCGATTCGCTGGTCGCAAGAGCAGAGACGGGCAGCGTCGTACTCGATGCGGACACGACGGTGTTTTTCGATGAGGCGGGGATGGCCGACACGCACCGGTTGGAGAAGCTGATCGGCTTGGTTGACCGGACGGGTGCGAAGCTTGTGGCGGTGGGTGATGGTAAGCAGTTGCCTTCGATCGGTCCGGGCGGCATGTTCGACCGCTTGACGACACGGATGCCGGTGGTAGAGATTGAACAGGTCAGGCGCACGTCAGATCGTGATGAGCAGCGTGCGTGGGCTGCGTTGCGTGGTGGGGAGCCGGAGCGTGCGATGGCGCACTACAAGTCCCGCGGCCAGTTGAACCTGGCAGACACCCGTGAACAAGCAGCCGAGAACGCAGTCCAAGCCTGGGCGAAGTTGACAGAGAATCTCGATCCGGCGGAGGTGGCGTTGATCGCGGACGCGTCGAACAAGGAGATCGACAGGTTGAACGCTCGCGCCCAGTATTTGCGTGGAGACCGCGGAGAACTCGGCGAGCGGGAGGTCCCGTTGGCATCGGTTCACTATGGGTTGTTTGAGGGGGATCGTATCGCGTTCATCCGCCAACATCGCGCGCCGCGTCAACCCAGAGTCGAGAACGGCAGCCGAGGCCAGATCACCAATATCGACGACCAAGGCGCAGTGACAGTCGCGCTTGACGGGAGCGGGCGGACGGTCACGCTCGCCGGCGAGGACCGAGAGGCCCTGCGTCTCGGCTACGCCCAACACATCTACCGCCAGCAAGGAGCGACCGTCGAGCGTGCGGTCGTGCTCACGGGTGGGTGGCAGACCAGCAAGGAGTCCTCCTATGTCCAGGCTTCGCGAGCGAGGAAAGGCACCGAGTGGCATCTTGCACGTGAGGAGCTAGGCACCGAAGGCACCGACCTCGACCGGATCGAACGACTCGCGAAAAAGATGCGATCCAGCCGCTCACAAGCACCGTCGCTCGAATACGAGACCGCCGAGGAGCCAGGGGAGCAGCTGGACCCGGCGCTCGTGTCGCGTGAACTCGGCCTCCCCACCGCCCAGACCGAGATCGAGACCGGCCAATACGTCGAGTATGAGCAAGAGATTGGGTTGAGCCGGTGAAGCGGCTGATGATCCGGCTGCCCGACCCGGCGCACGCCGCGCTCGAACAACGCGCCCAACAAGCCGGAGAGCCGTTGGCAAGTACCGCCGCTGGGCTCCTGCGCACAGTCCTTGAGGAGAACGAGACGGCGACGAGTAGGCGCGCGCGTCTGCGCACCCGGCCTGCGTCCCCACCACGGGCGACGGGTGCCGGCGCGCCGTGGATCGCGCCCGAGGACGATCCCGCCTGGCATCAGAACACGTGGGGCGCGATTGTCGCGCTATACGAGCGCTATCCACGGGCGCTCGCGAAACTGGAGCACGACTGGTACGAGCACTCCGAACGAGTAGAGACCCTCGCCGCGCTCGCCACCTGGCGCGCGAACATCGACAGCTCGGCCGAAGACCCCCGCGAGGAGCTCGCATTCCACAACGCCCTCCAACAACTTGCCCGGATCCTCGACCAGACACCAGGGCTCGGACGACCCTTCAAGGCCGGGACGACCATGCCGGTCGAGTGGAGTGGCTCGGAGTCGAGGGCGTAAGCGATGCGCCTAAATCACGTCACGCTCGCGGTTGGAGATGTCGAGTCATCGGCAGGCTTCTATGTCCGCATGGGACTCGCCCAGATAGTCGCGGACTACCCACACTATGCGCGCTTGCTCGCCCCACAGGGCGACACGACGCTGTCTCTGCATCCGGCGGGGAATAAGGCATCGACGCCGAGCGCCAGCATCCATTTCGAGGTGAACGACGTGGACCGCACGGTGGAACGACTGAAGGATGCAGGGTTCAGTTTCGTGTGCGATCCGGTCGATCAGCCCTATCTGTGGCGTGAGGCGATTCTTCTCGACCCCGATGGATACCGGGTATTCATCTACCACGCTGGCAAGAATCGCCGCGACCCACCTTGGCGTTTGCAATCGGATGCTGACGCGACAGACGAAACGACGATCCATCGCGCGACCGTAACGTGGAAGGGAGACAGGCAGGATCTGCGCGCACATGAGATCCGCCTGGCAAATCAGACGCTTGCGGGATCGTGTGCGTCGGAGTGGGGCGGCGACCCGGAGAAGGCAGACCCCGAGGAGCTGTTCGTCGCCTCGCTATCGGCGTGTCACATGCTGTGGTTTCTGGATATCGCTCGTCGCGAACGTCTACGGGTCGTCTCCTACGAGGATAGGCCCGAGGGCACCATGGACGGCCACAAGTTCGTGGCCATCACACTCCGTCCACGCGCAACGTTTGACCCCCACACGCCCGCCGAGGTGATTGAGGGTCTTCATGAGCGTGCGCACGAGGCTTGCTTTATTGCGAATTCCGTCAACTGTCCCGTGAAAGTGGAAATCGCATGAACCCGTCCCAGGGCTCACGTCGCAGACAGGCGCAACAACTGCTCGGCATACCCCACGGCGAGAAGGCGCTCGTCGGTGATCCCGAACGCCGCGCGCAGCTCAACGACGAGATCGTGCTCGTGCGCGAGGTCTGAGTCCGCTGGCGCGACGGCCTCAAACTCGATGAACTCTCCGAGCTGCTCCACCCGGTCGAGATGGATACGCACATCGCGCCACAGGAACAAGCGACGGTGCTTGGTGACTACTACGCGTATGCCGATCGCGTCGGCAAGGGCGGCGCTCAGGACGGCGCCGTCGTCAACCTCGATGATCCGGTAGCGGCTCTCGCGCTGTTGGGGTTCGTTGGCGCGCTCGAACTAGATCAGGTGTGGGCGACCGGGTCGCTCCTCGCGGAGCTTGAGCCCGCCGCTGGCGACTTGGAAGTAGGTGTCGCGCTGCCAAATCTCGCCGCGGTCCTCCGCGCCGAGGGTTCGGCATGCCTCCAGTGAGCGCACAGGGTCGGGGTCGTGCGCCTTCAGCTCGATATTTCGTCGCGGCTGCTCCATGCGCCCGATTCTGAACTGTACGGCGGCGCTTTCGGCACGGCCGTCGGGCTGGCCTCGTTAGGCTGCGCTCAGATGCTAGCTGCGGAATTGTGTCCTGGTGCGTCGCTCATCGAGCTGGTCGAAGCTGTTCGCTCTCTCCCGTATGGCCGGCCGAGTGATCGCACCGTCGAGGGGATGTTGCGCGAGAGGCGAGGCACTTGCTCCACCAAGCACCTGTTTCTGGCGAGGCTATTGGCTGAGCGGTTCCCCGAGACCGACCCGAAGATCGTGCATCGCGTCTACGTGCTTGATCGCGCTCGTGCCGGCGAGTTGTTCGGTCGCGATGTTGCCGAGGTAGTAGTGCATGAGATGGGGCTCGTAGATGTCCACCGCTATCTCACGATCAAGCTAGGCGAGGAGCGAATCGTGATCGACGCGACGTTTCCGGGTGAGCCTTGGGACGGTGGCTCATCTTTGCCGCTTGCATGTGGCCCAGGCAGCGACTATCCGGCCGGCGATAATCCCAACGCAGAGAAGCGCGAACTTGAGACCCAACACTGTGATCCCGCAGTGCGCGAGCCGTTCATCGCAGCGCTCGCAAACGCTTCCCAGCCGCAGGTGGCGACCAGGGACTGAATAGCTCCGGCGAGCCGGCGAAGCCGGTCAGGCCCGGACAGACATCCACCCGCAACAAAGTTTTTGGCCGGTCGGACGAGTTGGCGGTCAGTAGATATGAGATGTCCGAGTCCGCAGGCCAACCAATCCCAGCATGCGGCGACCTTCTGACAGCCGAAGAGGTCGCCGCTCTGCTGCGCGTTACACCCGCGTGGGTGTATTCCGAGACTCGCCGGCATCGCATCCCGCACATTCGCCTCGGGCGCTACGTCCGCTATCGACGCGATGCGCTCATCGCCTGGATGGATCAGCTCGAAGACCAACCAAGCACCAACTCTGCAGGCCGCTCGAGTCGGCCTCAAAGCGGCGGCGGCATTTCGCCACGACGGAGGTAATGCCCGCCAATGATCGGCCGAGCCAACCAGCCGACAGGCTGTGTATAAAAGAACACGATGGCCAAGCGCACTTACGGAACAGCTCACCTTTACGAGAAGTCGGGTTCCTACTACGGCCGCTGGCGGACACTCGACGGGCGCCAGCTCAATCGCAAGGTGGGGCGGATACGGCGACCAGGCGAGAGCGAAGGGCTGACGCGCCCGCAGGCCGAGCGAGAGCTCCGGCGCATGCAGGATGCAGAGGAGCGGGCTCCCAAGCCGGTTCGAGGCGCGCAGGTCCCAACAGTCGATGAGGTCGGCGACTCGCTGCGGCAGAAGCTCCGCATCAGCGGCTCTCGCCGCTCTTACCTGGAGGGATGCGAGTCGATGCAGCGCGTACACATTTCGCCTCGCATCGGTGCATTGGCGGTCACCAGTGTCACAACCGCCCACGTTGAAGCAGTCGCGAGCGCGATGCTCGCGGAAGGTCTGTCGTCGAAGTCGATCCGCAATGTGGTGAGCTTCCTGCACTCAGTCCTCGAGCACGCGATCGAGCGGGGCTGGGCTCGCGAGAATCCGGCCCGACGTGCCGCCCGTCCAGGTCGTCGCCGCCAGGGAGACGTCAACCCCGATCTTCAGTTCCTGACCCTCGACGAGCTTGAGGCGGTGCTGCGGGCGATTCCCGACGAAGTCGTCTTTCACACTCCGGCGCCCACCCGCCGCGGGCGTCGTGGCCCAGCGCCACCGCCACCGCCGGATGTTCTCGGACCGGTCCTGCGCGTGGTTATCCTTGCCGCCGCCATGACCGGTCTTCGCCAGTCGGAGCTGCTTGGGTTGCGCTGGCGCGATGTCGATTGGGCCGCGCAGCGCATCCGTGTCCGCAATACGTTCGTGCGCGGCGAGCATTCGACCGACGGCAAGTCCGACCTCTCAACGCGCCGTTCGGTGCCGATGGCCGACCGTCTCGCGGGCGAGCTCGATCGCTGGTCCCAGCGCACGGAGTACCGCGGGGACGGCGATCTCGTGTGCGCCCACCCTCAAACCGGCTCGCCGCTGGATCGCTCAAAGGTCACCAAGCGCTTCAAAGCCGCCTGCCGGGCGGCTGGAGTGCGGGAGGTCACGTTTCACGACCTGCGCCACACGTTCGCGACCCGTCTCGCGGCTTCGGGGCAGCCGCTGCGCACGATTCAGGAGTTTCTCGGCCACGCCGACAGCAAGACGACCCAGATCTACGCCCACTATGCGCCATCAGAGCGCGAGGTGCAGATGGTCAACGAGGCGTTCACGATCGCAAACAAGGACCAGGACAATGGTGAGGCCACATCGCCAGACGGGACGCTGCACCAAGATTAAACCTAGAAATCAATATCTGCATCAGCATGGTGCTTTATGCTTTTTTGCTGCAGCATCATACAAAGATGAATGTATATAGCTGCATGTAAACATCAATATACGCTATATTGATACATATGCAGACCATGGATAGTATCTCGATTCATGACCTACCGGACCTTTTGATCTCGCGTGGACGCTACAGCGCGTCGCTTGAGGAAATCGGGGAGCTGACGGGCCTGAGCTACGCGGCGGTCACGAGCGGCCTGCAGCGCCTGCGCAGACAGAGGCGGGTCTTCTCGCCGACGCGAGGCCTCTACGTGGTGGTCCCGCCGGAGTATCGCTCCTGGGGCGTGGTCCCGGCCGAGTGGTTCATCGACGATCTGATGCGCCATCTCGGACACAGCTACTACGTTGCGCTGCTCTCAGCTGCGGCGTATCACGAGGCTTCCCACCAGGCGCCGCAGGTCTTCCAGGCGATGTCCGACGCGAGGGTGCTTGACCGGGCGATCGGGCGCGTGCGCCTGTCCTTCTACACGAGCACGCATATGGTGAACACGCCGACGGAGATCGTGAGCGTCCACACGGGCTCGATCCCTGTGTCCTCGCGTGAGGCGACAGTCGCCGACCTTATCCGCGAGCCTCGGGCGAGCGGCGGGATCAGCAACGTCGCGACGATCCTCGCTGAGATCGGTGAGCTTGACGGCTCAGCGCTCGCGACTCTGGCCGCACGCCACGGTCGTGCGCTTGCCCGGCGCACCGGATGGCTGGTGGAGCGCTACGGAACCTGCCAGGATCTCGGCCCGCTGCGCTTGGCGGCGCGGCTGGATCAAGGCGAGCCCGACCTACTTGTAGCGTCGGGTCCACGACGAGGGCGGGCCGATCGGGCATGGAGGGTTCGTGTGAACGTCGCGGTGGAGCCCGACCTGTGATCGCGCAGGCGTACCTGAACGAGTGGATCTCTCGCGCACCATGGCCCACGCAGATCCAGATCGAGCAAGACCTCGTGCTCTCGCGGCTGATCGTCGAGATCGCCGGTCACGAGATGCTCGGTGGCGAGCTTGCGCTTCGGGGCGGGACCTGCCTGAACAAGCTGCATCTTCCCGAGCCGCTGCGCTACTCCGAAGACCTCGACTATGTCCGGCGTACACGCTCGGGCATTAAGCCCTATCTCACGGCCCTGCGAGAGGTCGCTCTCCGGGTTGGGCTCGTGGAGCACGGCACAACCCAAAGCGGCCAGATGGTTCACATCGTCTTCGACGCGCAGGCAACCGGCGGGCCGGGACGCATACGGGTCAAGATCGAGACGAACATCGTGGAGACGGACTCATTCCTGCCGCGTATAACTTTGCCGTACGCGGTGGATTCTCGGTGGTGGTCAGGCGAAGCGAGCGTGGGCACCTTCAAGATCGAGGAGCTGATGGCGACGAAGCTGCGCGCGCTCTACCAGCGGCGCAAGGGCCGCGACCTATTCGATCTATGGCACGTCCTCAACGACCTGAACATCAACGAGCAGCTGGTGGTAGACGGTCTCGCGCACTACATGGGGGAGGGCCTGTTCACCTACCGCGAGTTCTGCGCGAATCTCGCCGACAAGCTTGAGAACCCCGACTTCGCCGCCGACCTGGACCAGTTGACCGCCGAACCGCCCCACCAATACAGCGTTCCCGCCGCCGCCGACCTCGTGATGGAGCGTCTTGGCAGCAGGCTCTCCGGCGTGCCCGATATCGGCGAGATCGAGGGCGGCCGGTGGCGGCCGGATCGAGCATGACGACCCGACACGCTTGATCGAGATATTCGCGACTGGAGTGGTCTGCCCGAGGGTCGAGAGGCCGCTGGTTCTTTCTCTCAAGCACAACGGGTTATCGCGGACGGCGACCTTGCGGATCTTGCCGCGGTTGCATCGCGCGCATCTCGGCGTGAGCCATCCCGGGTTCCGCGGAGACTGTGTTTGTAGGTTTCTATCTTCTTCTGTTGGGGATGGTTGGCTTTGTTTTCACAGCGTAGAGATCCTCGATCTCTCTGGGTGGCCGGTCGCCGAGGGATTCGTGCAGGCGGGTGTTGTTGAACCATGCGACGTATCGGACG